>JAESFP010000030.1_pt1 | contig 610627 bp, 590 predicted proteins | sample 9266181 | NCBI WGS metagenome assembly JAESFP01 (sample SAMN14502547, study PRJNA617102) | algae metagenome | isolation source: Pegethrix bostrychoides GSE-TBD4-15B and co-occurring heterotrophs from... | place: USA: Grand Staircase-escalante National Monument, Utah | collected 2006-08-15 | reverse complement strand
CGCCCGCCGAAGTCGCAAAACATTCTGTCTGGGGGCATGCCCCCAGACAGAATGTCACCCCCTCAACCCAAACGCACAATGAAGCGAGACTCTCCGCCTGACTGGTAACAAGAAGGGGAGCACGTCACCCGGTGAGCATCCATGATGCTTGGCGAGCTTATTGCTTCGCATTATGAAGCCGACCGCCTTCAGCGCGAGGGTCGTCTTGCTGATGCACTTGATCGTTACCGTGACATCCTTGATCACCTCCGCGTGCTTCCAGGGCTCGATAGCGCTGTTCTGTCATTGCGAGCCCAATCAGCGAGGAACGCGGTCGCGCTTCTGATAAAGCAGCAAGGTTATCTCGATGAGATCTATGCCCTTCTCTCCGAAGAACGCACGGCTTTAACCGGTCTGATTGATATTCCTGTTGGTCCGGCAAAACTCCACCGCCACTTGTCTGGGTTCATGAGGGCCTTGGAGGTGGATGACGAACATGCCACGAAGCAGGCATTCGCCTTGATCCTAACGGCTCTCTTCGGACGCGTTAGTCCAATGGACGTGCTCGAGACCCACCTCGCGCTGATCCGGAACACCCTGATGAACGCCGAGGTGATTTTCAACCGGGAAGGGGATCTGGACGATGCCCGTGGCCTCACCGAGATGGCATTGTCCGAGATCTTAGCCTTATTGCCCCAGACGACGATCAGCGTCGCCTCGCATCCGGCGATCCCTCTCCTAACCGATGCGCTCGACCTGCTCGCGCGTCTCGATGGTCACGAAGTAGGTTGGTTCGAACGAGCAAAGATCATTTGTACCCTGCTTCCGACCGCCCCAACACCATGGGCGATGAGCCTGATCCAGCCTGTTGATATCGCCGCGCTGATCTTGGGGTTGGGTGAGCCAGAAGCGGCCTAGTGGGTCTTACTGGGCGGCAAAAGCAACTCGTAGGGTTGTACTCCCAGCGCTTCGGCGATTCTTTCAATCACCGCTAAGGTTGGGTTCCTCACCGAACGTTCCAATCCGCCAATATAAGTACGGTCAACCTTGGCCGCATCGGCCAATTCCTCTTGGCTGAGTGCGGCCTCGGCGCGGAGCATGCGCAGATTTCGCGCGAGGATATCTTGGGTTCGCATGCCCAAAGTAACGAGCAGATGCGACTGATGGGCCACGGATTATAATCATCATAATGATGACTATATTCATCAATCCCGTTATGGTGGTGGTCCAAATTGTTGCCCGCTGCGTGTGGTAGGCGACGGAAAAAAGCAAGGAGGTATCCAATGATGCGAGTTCTTGGGATCGTTACAGCCGCTCTGATAGCCACCCTCCCCGCGACGGCACAGGTCGTGGCGGAGGCCTCGTTGAAGGAGCGAGGAGCGGCACTAAATACGGCGGAGTTGCAGGCCTTTTTTACCGGCAAGACGGCCTATCACAAGAATTTGAAAACCGGTCAGAATCTGCCGATTTATTTTGATCCCTCGGGAATGCGGTATTTCAAAGTCGGCGGTGCGAAGGTCCTGTCGACCGCGTGGTCCATTGCGGATGGAAAGCGTTGCGAAGAGACCACCGCCGGACCGGAAGTGTGTATGACGGTCTATAAAGCGGGTTCTGATGTCTATCTCTGTGACCCACGCTATGCCGGTGAATGCCTCTGGCAAATTCTGCGCGTCGCGGACGGCGACCCGGAAAAGTTGAAGGTGCAACCGTGATGCGGCGGCTTTTCCTTGCGGCGTTGTTTCTCGTTGCAACGTCATCAGCCTCGGCGATGACGCGAGAAGATGTCAGCTTCCCACCCGCCGCCGCTACCAATATAACGAAAACATTTGGGAAGCTTTACAAACCCGATGGGGCTGGCCCCTTTCCCGCTGTCGTGATCCTCCACGGTTGTGGCGGACATTTAGAGAACAGTGACGATTGGGCCAAGCTTCTTGTGAAGAATGGTTACGCGGCATTAACGACCGACCACTTCAGTCCCCGGGGTGTGAAAAGCATATGTGAAGATTTCGTGCTCGTACCCCAACGAGATCGTCGCGCTGACACGTTCGGTGCGCTCCAATACCTCGCCGGGCGAAACGATATTGATGCCAAGAAAATTGGGGTGATGGGCTTTTCAAACGGGGGCTATTCGTCGCTAAGTGCCGTTATCGGTAAACCACTCGGGGTGGGTGATGCCCGCTTCGCAGCGGCTGTCCCGGTCTACCCTGGATGTGCGAGTTTTACCGGTTTCGCCCTCACAGCCCCGACGCTGATCCTAGTCGGCGAGGCCGACGATTGGACCCCCGCTGAGGCCTGCCGCCGCCTTGTCGAAAAGCTGCCGAGTGGGAGCGCTCCGGCGACGCTCATCACCTATCCGGATGCATCCCATTCGTTCGATCAAGTCGACCAAAAGCCGATGTATCTGCCCAACGCTTTCAACCCTAACGCGAGCGGTGGGCGCGGTGCTCATATCGGATACAACCCGGCGGCAACGACGGCTGCTCGGCGCGACGCACTCGCGTTTTTCGACACACATCTGAAGGGGAGATGATTACGGACAGATCGAAGCAGGAATACCGGCGCGCCCCGATCAGACGCTCTCAATACCTCCGCCTGCGCAAAATCTGCCACGCGTGGTTGGCGGAGCAGATCCTCTCGGGTGGCCCCGAGGTGGAAGCGCTGATTCTCACCCATCGTGCCGACCTCGAGGAAGCCGCCGGAGTGTGGGCCTGGGATCTGCTTGAGGCCGCTCGCGAGGCCTGGCATGCCGAAGCCGTACCCCTGAGATTTGGCGCATGGCTGCGAGCGCACGAGGTTGAACTGGTTACCGATGCAGCAAAAACCTTCCTCACCGAGCGATGTGCTTCTATCCGCAAAACGGAAATCGTGAAGGTGCAGTGATGGATACCCCCACGCCCACGGCCCCAATATACGATCCCGAACGGTTTCCACCGCAGACCACCGTCGACCTGAACGGGCATAGTTCTATCATCGACATCCTGAGCCCTGATGTCTGCGAGATCCTGTGGGTGCGGGATGGGGTAATCGATCTCTGGACCGAATCCGGCGCGGGGCTTTGGCGGGTATTCACTCTGGACTCTCTCGGAAACGTCTGTCTTTGGGCAGGGGCCATAACCGATAGGCCCAACCCCTTCATGCCCGCAAGGGCAACGCCTCTACCATGGTTGCGGCGGCTCATCGCACATACCGCGTGCGGCCTTACCGACGATGAAGACCTGGGCGTTCTCTACGCCTATACACCCTGTAACAGGCCCCCGCGCCGCCCTGGGCGGTGGAACCCCGAGTTTCTTGCACTTTGTCAGATTGAAGAGATGTGACAGGGCCATGCCGTCTGCCGACACCACTCGAGGCTTTCGCCCGTTTGTTTCGGCCTAATTGATTTTAGATCCTTGTTCTCGCCTTTTGCGGATAGATGAATATGATAAATGAAAACTATGTGAAGAAATCATGCTTATCACCATCAAAGATAAACCCGGTGAGATCCTGCCATACCTTTCCGACATAAGTGCGGGTGCCGATACGGCGAAGGAGGAATTAGGATTTTGGCCGAGTGCCACGTATCAGTCGTTCGCGGCGTCCGGGAAATTGCTCGTGGCAACGGTTTCCAAGGGTGGAGCGGATATATATGCTGGCCACCTCATGTTTGGTGGCCTGTTTCCGCAGGCAAGGATTTTCCAACTATTTGTATCGCCAACGTTTAGGGGCCACGGTATCGCCGGTCAGTTGGTAGTATGCCTAAAAGAACGACTTACCGCCGGGCACTGGCTGAGTATTGTTGCTAAAGTTGCGGATGACTTAGTTGCGAACTCAACCTGGGGGCGAATGGGATTTCGGGTAATTCGAACGAAGTCCGGCGGAAGCGCCCGTAATCGACGGATCAACGTTCGCGCGTTTGATCTGGAAACCCCGTCCTTGCTGACCATAATGGCGGTTTCACCGGGGCCGGGTGAATTGCGATTTGCGGATCGTTATTCTCAGCGCCCCATATATCTCTTTGATCTTAATGTGCTGTTCGATGTGGTGCGCAAGCGCCCCCGCTCTGAAGGGGCCGCAAAGGTTGTGTGGGCGGGGCTGAGCAATAGCATTCGCTTGATGGTGGCAGCAGAGTTTGCCCAGGAATTGCTGCGCACCTCCAAAGGGCGGAACGATGATCCGATTTTGGCCTTTGCTAGTCGCGCCGACAGCTTGTCCCAACCACCCGAAAAAAACCTTCGTTCTTTGATCTTAAACTTGGCCCCGATCATCTTTCCAGAACGGCACCGGCAGGACGTACTGACGGAACAAGATCGGTCAGACCTGAAGCATGTTGCTACGGCAATCTATCATCAAGCAGCAGGTTTCATTACGAGTGAGAATGCTATTCTGCGGGCACGTTTACAACTCCTGGAAATCTGGAATTTGGATGTTATTGGTGTGGAAGAGTTCGGTCGATTGGTTGAACCTCAGCCCGACGAGGATCAAGGAGTAGTCGCTGAGTTATTGAGTGGGGTATTGCGTGCACGACGAAATTTACCTGAGGATTTACCAAAGGCACGGGATTTTCTAGAGTCTACAAATATTTCACCTATATTTATCGAGCAGGCACTTATTTATCAAGGTTCTCAAGTGTACTGGATGTTAATTGGTGATGATAAGGGAAGATCTCTCGGCTATGCAAAGTGGGAGGTTTACGGCGGAGTCAAAAGAACGGCAGACGTTTTTCTCTCTGTCGATGAAACGAGTTCAAGTCATGAATCTATTCTTGATTACATTCTTGACGTAATTCCCCGAGAGCTTAGTGGGGTAGGTCCAACGCTTGTACGTTTGAATATTCCTAGTGGGGAAATTTTGTCACGACAATCGGCCCTTGCACATGGGTTTTATCCTCCAGTTGGAGCAAATGGTAACCATGTGGTACTTCAGCGCGTTGCTCTCGGAAAATTGGTAATGCCCGAGAATTGGCAGACCATGCGCCAATCCCTGATCGCTGCCGTCTCGTTGTCATTGCCGCTGACCATGCCTAACATTAATGACCTTACCAAGAAGGTGATGTTGAAGGTGGGCGAACGAGAGATAGCCCTATCCTTGTCCGAGATTGAAAGGGCTCTATCTCCTGTTCTCTTCTTGTTCTTTTGTGGTGCTGGTGTTATCGTTCCAATCAGAGAGCACTTCGCTCGGGATTTGATTGGAGCTAGCCCACAGTTTTCGATGTTGGCCCCGCCGGAGGCAATCCTGAGACGTGAGCGAGTCTATGTCAGTGCGCCAAAAACAGTGGGTCAGTTGAAACCCGGTACCCCAATTTTGTTTTATGAATCTCAGAAGGGGAGGGGGCGCGGATGTGTGTTAGCGATTGCGCGGATTACTGAAAGCCGTGTCGTCACTAAGGCTGATGCGTTAAACACTGTCCAGCGGCGCGGTGTGCTTGATTCTCGTTCGTTGGATGAACGTAGTGCAGGGCAAACAGTCACAGAAACATTTTTTGACAACATTTTTGTTTTTAAAAATCCTGTTTCACTGAAGCGTCTTCGGGAATTGGGATGTGTCGATGGCGCGAATCTGATAAGTGCCAAGCCAATTTCCTTTGAGACGCTTATCGAAGTTGTAAAGGAAGGACGGGTTAATGGTTAGCGGCGAGCATATCCTCATATCCGTTCACCCGCGCCATGTAGACAATATGGTGCGCGGGAGCAAGACGGTTGAACTTCGGCGTCGCCCATTAAAGCTTACCACTGGTTGTCGGGTTTGGATTTACTGTACTCTCCCTCGCGGATCGGTAGAGGCTGTGGGGACTGTGGCCGAAGTTATCTCGGCATCCCCTTCGGCAATCTGGCGCGATTATGGCCAGCAGTGCGGGGTTACCAAGGCGGAGTTCGATGCCTACTACGAAGGCGCAAGCACTGCCTACATCATCGTTTTCTCGTCGATTAAGAAATTACCCTCGACATTTGCTCTAGGTGAAATTCGCCGTCACTCGGAGAGTTTTCAGCCACCGCAATTTTTTAAGAGACTATTGATCGGTTGTCCTGAATTAAATCTGTTCACATCACGAATATCGTCGAAATTGGCCGCATGAAGAGGCCCAATTAACGGATTGAGCTATGCTTCGTAATTATTTGGAACATGCATATTTCTGAATTGATTAACCTGGAATTGGGGTGCTGGGAGTTCATTTCTCTGAATACGGGTAGGGGGAACCCAGTATGAATTTGAGGCGAAAGGTAAGGGAGATGCGGGTATCAGTCTGTAGGGTTGTTAGGTATCAGTTTTAATGATATGATGTTTTTAAGTTATTGAAATATAAGGGTTACGCGATATCGGGAACCCCTCCCGCCGGGGACGCCAATCACCTTCAAAGCCTTGGTTTCGTTGAAGCTCGCCCCCCGACAACTTCGCGGATTGCTCTGCCGATGAGGGGGGGCGACCAGCACGGGCAGCCCCTATCTTATGGCAGTGCCGACTTAATCGCCCCGATCTGAAGCGGAGGCTTAAGGTAACTGCCGCCGTCTTTCACTCGGCCAATAGCATCAGGGGGGAGCCGTCCTCACCCCCCCCCGAGATGGAATCAAGTTACCGCAGGTGAGGAAGATCCCATGAAGATCGACCCTGAGAAAGGTTGACTCGGAACGCGATATAAGAACAAATAAAGAACATGATTTTGTCTTCTCTCGCTCCCCAAACCTCGTTTTCCGATAGAACGCGGCGCATCCTGCTCGAGCCGCCCGAGGCGCGTGCAATTGTCTCGCTCGGCGCGCGCGATCTCGATGCGTGCTTGCCCTGGGGCGGCTTGCCGCGGGACGGGCTGCACGAGATTTTGGGGGAAGGGGCGTTTGGTTGGGCCTATGCGCTCGCCGGGCGGGCTTTGGCCGAGCGGCTCGGGGAAATGTTGCTCCTCGGGCCACCAAGCCCCCTCGGAGCCTATCCGCCCGGCCTGATCCGTTTCGGGATCGCCCCCGAGAGAGTGTTAATCGCGGATGCGCAGGGGGAGCGTGACCGGCTTTGGACTTTGGAAGAATCCCTGCGGAGCGGCTGCTTTGCCGTTGTGGTGGCGGTCGTCGACAGTCGCGATCTCACGGCCTCCCGGCGGCTGCATCTGGCAGCGGAGGCGGGGCAGAGCATGGCGCTGCTGCTTTGCCGAACCGGCGGGGCGAGTGCCGCGCTCACCCGGTGGGAAGTTTTTCCCGTGGCTGGAAATGGGAATGCCCACTGGCGGGTTTCCTTACAGCGCTGCCGGGGCGGGCGGTCCGCCGACTTCATTGCGGGGTGGGATCATGACGCGCTTCGTCTCTATCCAACTGCCCTTCTGGGCGACTGACCGGCTGGGGTGGGCGCCCGACCGCCGCGCGGCGCTGCTGACCAAAGAGGGTACCACGCTCCTACTGGCGGGGGTCACGCCGGCGGCGGCGCGGGCGGGGTTGCGGCCCGGCCAACGGTTGGCCGATGCGTTGGCGGCTTTTCCCGATCTGCCCGTGGAAGCTTTCGATGCCGAGGCAACCGGGCAAGCCCTGACCCGCCTCGCCGCGCGCTGCCGCCGTTGGTCGCCGTTGACCGCGCCGGATGGGGAGGGGGCACTACTGCTTGACGTGACCGGCGTCGCCGGGCTGTTCGGCGGGGAAGAGGGGTTGATGGCCGATATTGCCGGCGCCTTCACGGGCTTCAATCTCCATCACCGCATAGCGCTCGCCGATACGCCGGGCGCGGCCTGGGCTTGGGCGGGGTTCGGCGCGGGCGGCATTCTGCCGGTCGGATCACTGCGCCAGATGCTCGCCCCCTTACCGGTGGCGGCCTTACGCCTTCCGCCGGAGATTCTGGCGGGGCTGCATCGGCTCGGGCTCAGGCAGATTGGGGCGCTGCTCGATCAGCCGCGCGCCCCGCTCGCCAACCGCTTTGGCCGGGAGATCGTGGCGCGGCTCGATACGCTGCTCGGGCGCGTTCCGCAGCCAGTGCGGTGGCAGGTGCCTGCGGTTGCCTACCGCGAACGAACCCCTTTCGTCGAGCCCATCGGCACGCGCGAGAGCGTAGAGGCGGCGCTCAACCATCTGCTGGCCCGCCTCATCGACCGCTTGACGGCGGCGGGTCGGGGCGTGCGGCGGCTGATCTTCACCCTTGAGCGCGTGGATGGCAGCCGACAGGATTTCACCATCGGCACGGCCCAGGCGGAACGCGATCCCCGCGTGCTGGCGCGGCTGTTCCGCGAGCCGCTCGACGGGCTGGACCCCGGTTTCGGCATTGAGGCTGCGCGGTTGGAGGCGGCGGAAACGGCCGAGTTTCTGCGCCGTCAATCAGATTTAGACGGGCGGGCCGCCGCCTGCGATCGGTTGGCCCCGCTGCTCGACCGGCTTCGTCAACGCTTAGGGGAAAACTCCGTCTATCGCTTGCACCCGCAGCAAAGCCATTGGCCGGAAGCATCGGTACGCCGTGTTGACCCGCTTGCCCCCGTGCCGTCTTTCACCGCAATCCCACCGCCGCGCCCAATGCAGCTTTACGCGCCGCCGCACCCTATTGAGGGCGACGGCACGGGCCATTTCATTTGGCGCAATCGTCGCCACAGCATCCGACACGCCGAGGGGCCGGAGCGTATCGCCGCCGAATGGTGGCGCACGCCCAATCTTCCGGCGCGCGATTATTGGCGGGTGGAGGATACGGCGGGCGGGCGCTACTGGCTGTTCCAGTGCCGCCCGCAGGATCGGCCCGGCCCGTGGTTTCTGCATGGGGTTTTCCCATGACCGCCTATGCCGACCTCCAAGTGACCAGCAATTTCAGTTTTCTGCGCGGCGCTAGCCATCCGCTGGAATTGGTGGAAATGGCCGAGGTGCTGGGGCAAGCGGCGGTTGCGCTCACCGACCGCAACAGTATGGCGGGGGTGGTGCGCGCCCATATCGCCGCGCGCGGCAAGAAAATCCGCTTTTTACCGGGATGCCGTCTCGATCTTCAGGACGCACCGTCGCTGCTGGTCTATCCGCAAGACCGCGCCGCCTATGGCCGTCTGTGCCGCCTGCTCACCTTGGGCAAGCGCCGCGCGGTGAAAGGGGATTGCCTGCTCTGGGTCGAGGATCTGGAGGGGGGCTTGACCGGCCATCAGGTCATCGCCCTGAGTGACGCGCCGGTCGAAGCGGACTGGCTCACCCGGCTAAAAACCCTCACCGATGCGGGGGCGCTTTCCCTTGCTGCCAGCCATCTGCTCACCGCCGATGCGCCCGCCCGCCTTGCTGAAGCTGCCGCCCGCGCCGCTGCCGCAGGGGTGCCGCTCGTTGCCGTCAACGATGTGCATTACCACAAACCGAGCCGCCGCCCTTTACAAGATGTGCTGACCTGCATCCGCGAAGGCTGCCGGATCCAAGACGCGGGGTTCCGCCTGTTCCCAAATGCGGAACGCCATTTGAAAACCCCGGCTACGATGGCGGCGCTGTTTCGCGACTATCCCCAGGCGCTAACCCGGACGCTTGCGATTGCCGACGCCTGCCGCTTTTCGCTCGATGAACTTCAATATGATTATCCCGACGAGCCAATTCCGGCAGGGTTGACGGCGCAGACCTATCTGGAACAGCTCACCTGGGAGAAAGCGGCGGGCCGCTATCCCGAGGGGGTGCCGGATAAGGTGCAGGCCCTGCTGCACAAGGAACTCGACCTGATCGGCAAGCGCAATTTTGCGCCCTATTTTTTGACCGTGAACGATATCGTCGAGGAGGCAAACCGCCGGAATATCCTCTGCCAGGGGCGCGGGTCGGCGGCCAATTCGGCGGTGTGCTTCGTGCTCGGCATTACGGCGGTCGATCCCAATGAAAGCGAAGTGCTGTTCGACCGTTTCATCTCCGAAGCGCGGGAGGAGCCGCCCGATATCGACGTGGATTTCGAGCACGAACGCCGCGAGGAGATCATCCAATATCTCTATACCCGCTACGGGCGTGACCGGGCGGGGTTGGCGGCGACGCTAATTACCTATCGCGGGCGCAGTGCCATCGGCGAGGTCGGCAAAGTGATGGGGCTCTCAGAAGATACCACGCGGGCACTGGCCGGGCTGGTCTGGGGTAGCTACGGAACCGGGGTGGATGATGCGCAGGTGCGCAAAGCCGGGTTCGATCCGACTGAGCCGCGCCTAGCCGAAGCGCTGCGCCTTGCCACCGAAATCATCGGCTTTCCCCGCCATCTTTCCCAGCATGTCGGCGGTTTTGTGTTAACGCGCGGGTTGTTGGAAGAGCTCGTGCCCATCGGCAATGCCGCAATGGCGGATCGCACCTTCATCGAATGGGATAAGGACGATATTAACGCCCTGCGGATTATGAAGGTCGATGTGCTGGCTTTGGGCATGCTCACCTGCATCCGCCGTGCCTTCGATCTGCTGGCCGCGTGCTACGGCCTGCCCGTCACGCTGGCGTCCGTCCCGCGCGAGGATGGGGCGGTCTATGACATGCTGTGCCGCGCCGATACGGTGGGCGTTTTCCAGGTGGAAAGCCGGGCGCAGATGAACATGCTGCCGCGCCTGAAGCCGCGCTGTTTCTACGATATCGTCATCCAGGTCGCCATCGTTCGCCCTGGCCCGATCCAAGGGAATATGGTGCATCCGTTCCTCAAACGGCGGGAGGGGAAGGAGAGGGCCGAGTATCCGCCGCGTATGTCGCCGGATGGGTTGCTTCTCGACACGAAGAATGAGCTTGAGGCGGTTCTCGACCGCACGCTGGGGGTGCCCTTATTCCAAGAACAGGCGATCCGCATCGCCCAGGTGGCGGCAGAGTTCACGGCGGCGGAGGTGAACGAGCTGCGCTATGCCATGGCGACTTTCCGGCGCCGGGGCACGATCGAGACGCTGGAAAAACGCATGGTCGAACGGATGGTGGACCGGGGCTACGACCGGGATTTTGCCCAGCGCTGTTTCGATCAGATCAAAGGGTTCGGCGATTACGGTTTCCCGGAAAGCCACGCCGCCAGCTTTGCCCGGTTGGTCTATGTCTCCTCCTGGCTCAAGTGCCATTTCCCGGCGGTTTTTGCCGTGGCGCTGCTGAACTCCCAGCCGATGGGTTTCTACGCCCCGGCGCAAATCGTCCGCGATGCGCGCCTGCATGGGGTGGAGGTGCGCCCGCCGGATGTGAATGACAGCGACTGGAATTGTACCCTGGAAGCGTCGGGGGGCGAATGGGCCTTACGCCTTGGGCTGCGGTTGATCGACGGTTTAGGCGCAGAGAGCGCCGAACGGCTGGTAGCGGCGCGGGCGCGCGGGGCGTTCCGCTCGGTCGAAGCCGTGCAACATCGCGCGGCGCTCAGCCGCGCCCAGGTGGAGGCTTTGGCGAATGCCGATGCCTTCGGCTCCCTCGGTCTTCCCCGTCGCCGGGCGCTATGGGCGGCGAAAGCTCTGACGGCAGAAGCGGCCTTGCCGCTCTTTGCGGCGGCGGGGGAGGAAGTGTCCCTCTTCGACGAACCCGAACCGCACCTGCCGCCTGCCCCCCAAGGCGAGGCGGTTATCGAGGATTACCGCAGTCTCGGCCTATCGCTAAAGGATCATCCCATGACCTTCCTGCGCGACGCCTACCGCAAGCAGGGGGTGCTTTCGTCCGCCGAAATCGCAGCGCTGCCGGATGCTGCCCCCGTGACGGCGGCAGGCTTGGTGTTGGTGCGCCAGCGTCCCGGCACGGCGAAAGGCGTCGTCTTCATCACGCTCGAAGACGAAACCGGGATCGTCAATGCGGTGGTCTGGGCCAAGGTGATGCAGGAGTATCGCCCGGTGCTGATGCAGTCCCGCCTGCTGCTCATCCGAGGCAAGCTCCAGCGTAGCGACGCCGGGGCGGTGCCGATCCTGCATCTCGTGAGCGATCACTTGGAGAACCGCACCGACGATCTTCTCGCGCTGACTGGCGCGCCCGCTGCTGCGCCGACAGGCTATCGGCCCGTCCCATTCCGCCATCCGCGCGACGTGCAGATTATCCCGAAAAGCCGGGATTTTCACTGAACGCGACCGAAGATCGACCGGCGCTTTTCCGCTTTACCCCTTCGGTCAAAAGCAATCGCACCTCAGGTTATTACCCGAATATCGCGCAGAAATCGTGACCGCGTGAGGGGACCAATTCACGGGCAACCGCGTTAGAGCCGATGAAAGTCGGTTACGCGCGGAGGACCAGCAGATGCAGACGCCACTTGGGGATTGGATGAATCTTTGGGCATCGGGGTGGGGCATGCTGCAAACCGGCATTAAGCTCAACGAGACGATGGTCGCGGCGAAGTCCGTGATCGAAAGCCGGACCAACACCATGGCTGACGCCGTGCGCGATCCTCTGAACGGGGATTATGCCGAATTGAGCCGCATGGTCCTGGAGAAGGGCGCGGCCTTCGCGCTCGCTGCCAAGGCGGCCTCCGGCGACTTCCAGGCGATTCAAAAAGACCTGTCGGCCTATAGCCAGCTTCTGACACAGATCGCTTCGGGGCGACGCCTGCCGATGCCGATGGACATGCTAGCCCTGTTTGCACGGTCCTCGCGGATTATGCACCGAACTATGGGGGCTGGGGGGAATGCTTTGGCACCGATCCATCGCAGGGTAGTCGCGAACGAAAAGCGCCTCAAGCGCAAGCGATAGTCGGGTTATCGCAGGGGAGGGCAAATCTTCTGCCGAAAGAAACGAGGGTTTCAGCGCCGAGCCTAGTACCCGTGAAGGCGCATCCTGCGGGTTGCCGAAAAACGGCTGCTGAGGGTTTTAGACGCATCCTATGCGGGATTTCAGAGCGCGCGCGGCGAAGATATCTCGGAATTACAATTTCTATAATTGATTGATATCATTGGCTTTATCAAAGCGCGCATCCCATTTTATCGGGGATGCGGACCGCTTTTAGGCAAATATATCGGAATTCGCTAAGGTAATAATGAATAGTTAGTAAAGTTAGTGTTACGCTTTTCGGTCAGATGAACCGAGCACGTTCCGGCGATGAACCGGGCGGCCGACCGAGGAGGTTAAAGGGAATGACAGCGACCATTCGCACGAAGTTGCTGGTGGCGTTTGGGCTGACCGCCGGATTGACTGTGGCAGCGGCGGGTGTGGCGATGCAGGGGTTTGGGCGCTTGTCCGATATGCTCGCCACCATTTCCTCGGAAAGCGTGCCAAAATTGAGCTTGGCCCAGGAATTGGGGGTTAAGGCGAATGCGATTGCGGCGGCGGCGCCGTCGTTGCTCGTGACCTCCGATCAGGGGGCGCTTGCGGCTGAACAGGCGCGGCTGATCGAATATCTTTCTGATATTGAGACGAAAGTTGCGGCCCTGCGCCCGGTGCTGACGGTTGCGGATTGGAATGCCTTGAATGGCCGCTATCATGACCTCACCGGCATTCTGACGACCTTAGAGCAGAATCATCGGCAGGCGCTCGCCTCGAACCGGGCCGTCATCAAGGCGGCCGCCGATGCGACGGAAAAGACCGAAGCGGCGTCGGGCCTGGTAAATCCCTTAGTGCGCAGCGCCTCCTTCACGCTCGAAACCGTGATGGAGGGGTTAGAGGCTGGGATTGTTGATAAGAACGTTAAGCCGCTCGGTGATTTCAAAACCTTACGCAATGCGCTGCAGTTACAGCGGGAAGTGACGCAAACGCGGGCGCTCTTGCTGCAAGCCGCTGTGGCCCCGACGGCGGCGGCCTTGGCCGACGCGAAAGCGGGTTACGCGAAGTCCCAAGCGGCTTTGGCGAAGCTGTTGAAAGCCATGGGCGATGCCGCCGTTTCCATCGGTCTCGACGATGGTGCAGCCCAGGTTGCGGCGGCGGCTGAGTCCTTATTTGCGGCGCGCACCGCCTACCTGACCGAGACGGCGAAGGAGGCGGCAACGCTGGCGGCGGCGGGCGAAGCGGTCATTGGGCTCGCGCGCGAGTCCGATCGGATTGCCAATGCCATGCAGGCCGGGATGGGGGCCAATATCGACGCGCTGGATGCGGGGATCGATTCGTCCCGGCTCCTGCTGCTGATCCTTGGGGCGGGCGGGCTCGTCTTTGCCGGGATCGTCGGTTGGTATCTGGTCCACCGCGGAATCGCCCGGCGGCTGCACGCGCTGGCGGCAGCGATGGAGAAGGTGCGCCTTGGGCAGTTCGATGCCAGGATTCCGGCAGGCGGCACCGATGAGATTTCGGCCATGGCGGCCGCCCTCAGCACCTTCCGCGATACCGCTATGCGGGCCGTCCAGCAGGACGAAGATGCCAAGCGGGCACAGAGTGAGGCGGCCGAAGAGCGGCGCGCGACATTGCAAGCCCTCGCCAGCCGCTTCGAAGCCAGTGTGCAGCAGGTGGTGGGATCGGTATCGGTCGCGGCGGGGGCGATGCATGAAACCGCGTCGCGGATGACGACCATGGCAGGCCAAACCAGTGCCCAGTCGGCAGCGGTCGCGGCCTCGGCCGAACAGGCCACGCAGAATGTGCATATGGTCGCCGTATCCGCGAACCAACTCACCGGCTCGATCGGCGAAATCGGCATGCAAGTCACACGCTCAAGCGAGATTGCCGGGCGGGCGGTCAGCGAAGTTTCGGCCACCAATACGGCCCTCAGCGGGTTAACCCAAGCCGTAGGGCGGATCGATTCGTTCGTGAATCTGATTTCTGAAATCGCCGGACAAACCAATCTTTTGGCTCTGAATGCCACCATCGAGGCGGCGCGGGCGGGGGAAGCCGGGCGCGGGTTTGCCGTGGTTGCGGGGGAAGTCAAATCGCTCGCAGCGCAAACGGCGCGGGCGACCGAGGATATTACCGCCCAAGTGAGCGATATTCAGCAAACGGCCCAAGCCGCCGCAACAGCGGTGGGGCGCATCGGTGCCACGATCAGCGATCTCAACGAGATTGCGGCGATGGTGGCGGCGGCGATTGAGGAGCAGGGGGCGGCGACGGCAGCGATTAGCGAATCGGTGCAACAGGCCGCCGTCGGCACGCAAGAAGTCTCAAGCACGATCGTCACCGTCTCGGCGGCGGCGAATGAAACCGGCACCGCTGCCCAGAATGTTCTGCACGCCGCCGATCAATTGGGGGGCTATTCAAACAAGCTGACCGAAGAGGTTGAGGCGTTTCTAAAGGCCGTTCGGGTTAGTTAACGAAATTGGCCGGTCAGTTCGACCGGCCAACCGCCAAGCGCAGGGCGAGCCCGGCGAAAACAGTGGCGAGCAGATATTTCTGAACCTTCCGAAAGCGCGGACGGGCGCTCATAAACGCCCCGAACCGCCCGCCCAACAGCGCGATGCTGCCGTTTACCGCGCTGCCGATGATGTTGAGGATCAGCACTAAAATCAGCGTTTGCCCAAGCAACGAGCCCTCGTCCTGATGCAGAAACTGCGGAAAGAGGGCGATGAAGAACAGGATGACCTTGGGGTTCAGCAGATTGCCGATGCAGGCTTGCCGAAACACCAGCCACAGCGCGGCTTTCGGCGCTTTGGCATTGGTGAGGAAGGGGAGTTCTGGGCTGCGGAAGGTTTGATACGCCATCCACGCCAAATAGGCCGCGCCCGCATATTGCAGCAGGTCATAGGCGAGCGGCGAGGTTTCAAACAGCTTCGCAAGGCCGAAGGCCGCCGCCAGCGCGTGGAACGTGATCCCCAGGGCAAAGCCCGCGACCGAGACCAAGCCCGCCAGCGGCCCTTGGGCAATCGAGCGGCTCAGCACATAAATCATGTCCGGCCCCGGCGTGATCGCCAGCATCAGGCAGGCGAGCGAAAACAGCGCAAGAGTATCGAAGCTCATGGGGCGCATCCTTTATCGAGAGATAGCCAAGGGCTCCGCCCCTGGACCCCGCTCAAGGGCGAACGCGCCCTTGAGACTCCGCGTTTCTCAAACAACGGAATTATTAAGAGCCAATGGCCCTTAACGGGGGATTCCGCGTGTTTTAAGCGTTCACCTTTAGCGCCGCGACGGCTTGGGTGATCAGGCCGCCCAGACGCTGAATGCCTTCGCGCACGCGCTCGGGCGGGGGCACCGAGAAGCTAAGGCGAATGGTGTTCTTGCCCGAACGGTCCGGATAGAAGGCAGCGCCAGGCACGAAAGCAACGCGGATTTCGGCGATCGATTGCGCCAGTAATTCGGCGGCATCCAGCCCCTGGGGCAGCGTGACCCATACGAACATGCCGCCTTCCGGCTCGGTCCAGCTCACGCCGTCGGGCATGAACTCATTGAGCGCGGTTAGCATGGCGTCGCGCCGCGCCCGATAAACCGTGCGGATGCTGGCGGCGTGATCGAAGATAATGGTTTGGGCCACTTTGAACATGGCCATCTGGTTCAGCGTCGGCGTATGCAGGTCGGACGCCTGCTTCATCAGCACCAGCTTTTGCAGCACCGGCTGCGGGGCGACGATCCAGCCGATCCGCAACGCCGGAACGATGCTTTTGGAGAAGGTGCCGGTATAGATTACCTGGCCTTGCGCCGTGGCTTCGGTCAGCGGGCGCGGCTGGTTCAGGCGGTCGCTATCCAGCGCCAGCAGCGGCGGCACCGGCTCGCCGTCGTAGCGAAGCTGGTCGTAAGCCGAATCTTCGATGATGGCGATGCCGTAGCGGTAGGCGAGTTCCAGCATCGCTCGCCGTTGCGCAAGCGAAACGGTCGCACCGCAAGGGTTGCCGAAATCCGGCGTGAGGTAGAAGAACTTTGCCCCCTTGGCCATTTCGGCTTCGAGTGCGACGAGGTCGACGCCGTCATCTTGCACCGGCACCGCCACGAAGGTCGGCTCGTACAGGCTGAAGGCCTGGAGCGCCCCGAGGTAGCTGGGGTTGGTGACGATGATCCGGTCGCCGGTGCCGATGAACAGCTTGGCGAGGAACTCCAAGCCCTGCTGGGAGCCATTGGTGATAAGGATATTATCGGCGTGGGTGGCGATACCGATTTTCGGCAGATAGGTTTGCGCCAGCCATTCGCGCAGGGGCTGATAGCCTTCCGACACCGAATATTGCAGGGCCGCGTCGCGCGTTGCTGGGTTCGAGAGAATCTCGTGGAAGGTTTCGGCCAGAATAGCGTGGGGAAACAGCGCCGGATCGGGAATGCCGCCCGCAAAGGAGATAATATCGGGCTGATTAATCAGCTTCAGCAGCTCGCGGATTTCCGACGCGGTCAGTTTTAACGCGCGCGGCGCAAATGCAGTGTTCCAGTCGATACTCACGGGCGAGACCCCTCCCAGGCAGGGCTTTAGAGCAAATCCCGAGCAGACGAAACCGTCTGCGACGACGCATTTGCTTCCAATTAAATTTTACCCTTGAGCCTTATCGAAGCCGCGCCCGGCTTTCCAGTCCCAAATTGTCTGCCCCGCCGCCGAGACAAGTTTTCCCCACGGCGGAATCGTTGGATTTAGGCGGCGGGCCGCCGATCCAGGTCGCCCGCCATGTCCGCAAAGAAGAACTGGCTTGTGATATTCCCATGGTAATCGACGACGCGCACGATGCCGGGGCTCTGGCGCTGGGCCACGCGACACGCCCATTCTACGGCATCTTCGCGGGCATCGAAGAGGGCTTCGGGCCGGTCGGCCCCATCGGTCTGCACCTGCCATTCGTCGAAATGGGGGGCGACCCAGAAAATCGGGTTATTGGATGTCCGGGACATTGTCCGGCGCTCCTGAAGATCATGAACAAGAAAGGGTGAGTGATGGGCGCATATATAGCGGCGGAGTGTGACGAAAATAGGTCTATTCCTGCACATCACCCCTGCGTGGGGAACAGAAACCCCGAAAACCGGGGTGCGCTATTGCGGTGCGGCAAAGTTTTTCTGGTGATAAATTTGGCGCTAGGGCCCCCGTATTCGGCGAGGTTAAAGAAAAACTATTAACCTTCTTGACGCTTTGGCGACAGGTTCGTGAAAACGCCAACGCCCGGTAAAACCGGGCGTGATGCTGCTGTGCAAGATACCCCGTAGCAGCAGGCTTTGCCCGCCGCCGCCCGGCCTATTGCTGAATTTTAACGGCGGTGACGATCAGGTCTTTCGAGGAAGATTGATTCTTCACAATGCCGGTCACTTCCACGCGCACGTGAAGGTCTTTGATATGGGCGGCACCATTGCGTGTTGCCAGTTCCTGCATTTTTTTCAACAGGTTCTGCACGATGGTCGCCTTATCGGCGTAGGCAAAGCACTTCTCTTTGCCGCCGGAGGTATTGAGATGGAGCTCGCAGACCGAGTCTCCCGTCGAGGAGATTCGATCCCGAATGTCTTCGATCTCTCCATCGATGGTGCGAACTGTTTCCATTCCGGCCCTATTGCTACCCTGCTCGGTGCCTCGGCGTCATCAACCCCAGAAGGGGTGCGCCGCCGGCCCATACAATACCTGAAAACGCGCTAATCCGAAGGGGTGTGATACCACTTACCGAGAAATGATTAATTTATGCCGAATTTAGGCGTTGCCTCGCCAGCTTAATCTTTGCGCCATAATGATAGCGGAGATGGGCTCGCAGTTCTGACCAAAGTTCCGGCCAGGCGGGATCGGCGGCAGCGCGGCTATACGTGAGGGCTTCGCGCAGCAAGCCCGAAACGCGCTCCCGGTCAATCCCCTGCAACGCACCCTCGCGGTAGCGCACTTCACCGGCCACCATGGTTAGGCAGACATCGCGGGCGGAGGCGCGGTTAAGGATATTATCGATCAGGCTGGCGTCGAGATCGAGCGACGGGCCTTCGATGCCCTGCAGCGATAGGGCCATGAGATCGGCGGGGCCGCCAACCACCAAGCGTCCGGCAATTCCGGCGAGGCCAATCGCCCGCGCGCCGTTTTCGGTGAGCATGGCGAATTGTTCCGCCGTGGTGGGCCGGTCATCCCAAGGGCCGCCTTGGCTAATGTCGGTAACGCGGGCGAGACCGGCGGCAAGGCGCAACTCGCTCAACATATCCTCATCATCGGCCAACGCCCGGTTATTGGTGCCGAGGGCGACCGGAAGGCCCGCGCGCAACAGTGGCCCCAGCCGTGCGATACCATGGCGTAGGCGCAGATTGGAGCCGGGGGTGGAGACGGTGCATACCCCGCGCGCCGCCAAAAGCTCAATCTCGGACGCGGAGAGCCAGACCCCTTGAACCAGCGTCAAATCGGGGCTCAGCAGCCCCAGCCGATCCAACCGCGTCAGCACCCCCTCGGGGTACATGCATTGGCAAACGGCCCAATCCACTTGGCTTTCATACAAAATCATATGAAGGCCGATACCGCGTGCTTTGGCGTCGGCGGCGATTTTGCTTAGGAAGGCGTCGGAAACATATTGCGGCCCGGGTAGGGCGTAGCGGAAAGATAGGGTGGGTTCGGCCCCAAACTCCGCCTGGAGGCGCCCCATCAGTGCAATCGTATCTTCGGCGGACCCGGCATAGGTGGGCAGCGAGGGTTCGGTCAGCAGGGCGCTGAGTTCGGGCGACAGCCGGTCGAGAAAAACCGGCAGGTCTTCGCTGGGTGAAACGATTTGCCCCTGATCCAACGCCGACACGCAGATGACCGTGCGCAGCCCCGCTTCCAGATAACCGCGAATGGCGGCGCGCAATTCGCCCTCATAATCCCCCGTCCCCTGGCTCGCGCCCGCGTGCAAGGCGGTGGTAACGCCGTGGGAAAGCATATCGGTGGCGGCAACCAGCGCCAGCGGATAGGGATCGAGCGAGGTGCGGGCGAGCCGGACCATTAGCGCGTTATCGAGCAAATCATCGCCGGGCGTCAGCGGCGCTGCGGTTAGGGCACGCCCTTGCTGGTGGGCATTGATCAGCCCCGGCAGAATGATGCAATCGTGCAGCCGTTCAACCGCGACATCGGGGTGCGCATCGATCAAGCTGGTCACGAGATCGATGGCGGCGACTTTGCCCTCCTGCACGAGCACGGCAAAATCGGGCAGGAGCCCTTCGGGATCGCTGCTGGGAAGAATGTAATCGGGGGCCAGAATCAGCGACGCGGTGCCCTCCTCGCCCAGATCCAGATCTAAGGAAGGGCGGTGCGCGTCCGGGCGGGCCGGCAGAGTGAGGGCGGAACGGGTCATCGACACACACGCATCCTTGAGACAGGCCAAAAACCAAAAGACGGAACATACTCTGCCTTATATGTCGGCGAGTTGTCCCGCTCTTTCAATCGTCTCAAGGTGTATCGGTGATCTAATCTCTCAAGCGTCGAAACAATGATCGACCGAGGTGCCGCATTCGGCAAGGTTGCACCCATAGAGGTGCAGCGAGAGCATTGGCTGCGGGCCGGGGTTGCCAATCCGGTGGACGCCGTGGGGTCCGGGGGCGGCAAAGCTGGTCATCCCCTGGCTCAAAGCCCGGCCCCCGGTGGTTTCGGCGATAGGATCGGCCGCACCATTCTGGGTTACGCGCGTGCGCAGGCGGTAAAATTCTTCGGCCCCTGCGCCCTCGATGACACCCAAAGCGCACCAAGCGCGGTGGTCGTGAATGCGCGACCATTGCCCCGGCATCCAGGCAATCGCGCAGACCGAGAAGCGCCCTTCGGGCGCGACATGCAGCAGTGTGACCGAATAGTTCTTAGGATCGAACCGGATATCGACCCCCGCCAGCAGATCTGGCTGCGCCAAAAGCGGCGGGAGCAGCGCCGCGATCCGCCGTTCGACGGGCAGGCTCTCGGCGTCGTTACGGTCCAACTCGACGGTCACAGACTGAATGAGGGCAGTGAGGCTCATGACCGGGTCTCCAAGCGGATGGACAGGGTGTCGATGGGATCGGACGACAGAATGGCGTCGCGGACCATGCGGAAGGAATCGGCCACCTGTTCGGCGGCGATGCGCGCGGCTTCCACACTGTCGCCCGCGACCAGCGCGTCGATCAGGCAATGGTGTTCATGGCTGATTTCGTCCGTGCGGTCGCGCAGGGCAAGGCCGATGTGCAGCAGCCGTTCCGACTCCATCATCAATTGCTCCAGCATCGCCGCGAGCCGGGCATTGCCGGAGCGGCGGGCGATGAGCAGATGGAACTCGCGATTGGAGGCGAGGAAACTATCGGCGCTAGTGGGGTCGCCCGGCACATAGCGCGCCTGACAGGCGGCATCGAGCCGGGTTAGCTCGTCGGCGGCGACTTGGCCCGCAGCCAAGCGTGCCGCTTCGGATTCCAGCAGTTGGCGTAGATCGAAAATATCGCGCACGTCGCGTAAGGTCACAGGGGCGATTTTCCAGCCGCGCCGCGCCTGGGCGCGCACCAACCGGTCTTGGGCGAGGCGCGAGAGGGCCGCGCGCACGGGGGCTTTACCAAAGCCGAAGCGCGTCGCAAGCTGCGTTTCTGACACTTCCGATCCCGGCGGCAGGGCACAGGTGATAATCGCGCGGCGGATGGCTTGATAGGCGCGATCGCCCAAGCTTTCGCCGTTCTCATCCTGGCCCAGCGTGGGAAGGGGGACGATAGTTGACATGGCAACCCCATTAACTGACATGTCACAGATGCTCCGAATTTGCGGGCCTGTCAAGCGTTACGCGGCATGCAACGATGTGTCGTTCGTGACTCGCGTGCGAAAACCCGGCTTCGGTTGCATTTGATCTTCTCCGCTGCGGGCGGATCGGTCATCTTGGGGGCCATTCTTGGTGTGAAGGCCGACTGCCATGCTAACCCCCTTTCTTCTCCAAACCGGCTTGCTGCTGATCGTTGCAATTCTGCTGCCCGCCGGGGTTGCGACGAGCTTCCTGGGCGACCCGATGCAGCGGCTGATCGTGCTGCTGGCGGCGGCGGCGGCGGCGGGGCTGGCGCTTGTCGGGCTGGTTGTGCTTACCCGGTGTCAAGATACGGCGAACGGCAATCGCCTGGCACGAACCGAGACGGGGACGGCCAAGCCCATCGAAATCAAAAGCCAGGCGGGGCTTGCCCTGGCGGCAGCGGTCACGCAACGGCTGAAGCAAAATAGCGCGTGGCTGCTCGACGATCTGACCCAAGCGGCCCAGCGCCTGCGCGCGACCGGCGAGGGGCTCGCAGAAGTCACCAATTCGGCCAATCAGCAAGCGCTGCTCGTCTCCGATGCCGCCGATGAAACCGCGAGCCACGGCGACCGGGCGGCAACAGCGGCAGGGGGCTTGGTGAAATCGGTTCAGCAGATCACCACCCACATTGAGCAGGCCGTGGGCGCGGCGGAAGCCGCGCAAGGCGCGGGGCAAACGGCGCAACGCACCATGGAGGGGCTAACCCAAGCGGCGGCGGCGATCAGCGAGGTTTCGACCCTGATCACCGAAATCGCCGGGCAGACCAACCTGCTGGCGCTGAATGCGACGATTGAGGCGGCGCGCGCCGGGGCGGCGGGGAAGGGCTTTGCCGTTGTGGCCGGCGAAGTAAAATCGCTGGCGACCCGCACCGCGCAAGCCACCGAGGATATCGGCGCGCAAATCGGCATTATTCAGACCGTCACCAGCGAAATGAGCGGCGTCATTGCTGAAATTCTGACGCAGATTCAAGACCTGCAAAGCAATACCAAGGAAGTGTCTTACATTCTGCACGATCATCACGGGGCGGCGGGGCAGGTAACGGCATTGGTTGACCGGATGGCGTCGGGAGCGCGGAAGGTGCGCGACGGTATCAGCGAAGTCGGCTCGGCGGCGATTCGCGGTGGGGCCAATGTGCTGGATCTGCTGAACGCCGCCGACGATGTCGCCGACCGTTCCCAGCGCCTCCGCCTTGCGGTGGACGAGGCGGTGCGCGGAACGAGCGGGGCGGAAGAAGCCTCGTAAGCCTATTTTTCCAGCAAGGTCCAAGCGCCCGTCCAACTATCGGGCGGCGGGGCTTGGCGAAGCGCCGTGCAGCGCATCAGCAGGCGCTGACTGGATTGATCGTTGGGCCGTAAGGTCAGGCATTCGTCGAAGGCAGCCATAGCGCCCTGCCAATCGCGCCGGTAATAGCGGCGCAGGCCCATTTCGAAATGATCGCGCAGGCGGGCGGTATGCTCGTCGAGTTTGCCCGATTCGGCGAGAAGTTCATAAACCTTCACGGCTTCCGACTTACCCATAACCACGATTTCTTCCATCTCGCGGGTTTCGATCCGCGCGCCCGCAAGCTCGCGCGTCGCGCCCGAAATCAGCAAACGGGTGCCAAGCGCCTTATTGGCGGTTTCAAGGCGGGCGGCGAGATTGGCGGTATCGCCCAGCACGGTATAGGTGCGCGACTGCTCCGAGCCGATCGAGCCGACGATCAATTCGCCGGTAGCAATACCGCAGCGAATGTCGATGCTCTCGATCTCGTGAGAGAAGCGGCCGCTGCGCACAAGCTGGCTGACCCAGGCCCGCACCTCTTCCCGCTGTTCCAGCGCAGCAAGGCAGGCTTCGGAGGCTTGCGACATATCCATCGTGAAGGGAGGGCCCCAGAAGGCCATGACCGCATCACCCATGTATTTATCGACGATGCCGTGCTGGTCCTTGATCGGGCGCGACATGAGCGTGAGGTAATCATTCAGCACCGTCACAAGCTCGCTTGGATTAAGCCGCTCGGACAGGCTGGTGAAGCCCTGCATATCGGCGAAGGAGACGGTCATTACCTGCTGTTCGCCGCCAATATTCGGGTCGACCAGCAAGCTTTCGACCACGCGCGGATCGATGTATTTGCCGAAGGTCTCGCGGATTTTCTCGGCTTTGCGGCGTTCGGCAATATCCGCCAACATGCGGTTGCAGAGTTGCTTGAGCACCGACGAGAGCAAAGCCAATTGGTCTTCGTCACCTCGGTTAGGATCGTGCGCCGCCGCCGAATCGCGCCGTTCGCGCACAATGGCTTCAAGATCGCCCAAGACTTCGCGGCGCGCTTCCTCGTCCAGCGTATCGGCCAGCGCCAGCATCTGACGGCGGATCATGCGCTCTTGGCGACGGCGTTGGCGTTCGCGCTCGTCGCGGTAACGGTCAAGCGTGCGCGCATGATCCCGAAAAACCTCGACGGCGGCCGCGATACGGCCAATTTCATCGTTCTTTGGCGCGAAAATCTGAACGGACGTGTCGCCGCGCGACAAGGCATTAAGCCCGGTAATCGCATCGTCGAGCGGCCCGAACGAGCGGCGCAGATACCAAACCAGGAAAGCGACAATCAGAATCACGCCTAAGGCGACCAGAAGCCCGCTGACCAAGCCAACCCGATCAACGCGGGCAACAGTGCTGGTCACGTCTTTGACCGTGACCAAAGCGCCGACAACGCGCCCGACAGTATCGTGCAATGGAACGGAGGCGATCTGATAGTTCCGCCCGACAACGGTGCGATGCTCGATATAGCGCTGCCGGATTGGCAGATCGAAGGCCAACTGCTGGGCGAGGGCTTGATTGGTGCCATGGGCAATGCGATTGCGGAGGGACAGAATATACGCATCGCCCCCCAAACCTTCGCTGAGTTCGGCAAGCGCCCGGTCGCTATCGACGGCGGCGGCCAGAATCCCGCTCACTTGGCCTAAGCTTGCCGTGACCGGTTGGGCTACCGTGATGCGAAAGCGCCGGCTACTGTCTTGCTGCACGAGCGCTAGTGTTTGCGCGTCGTTCAGCGCCTGGTTGATTGCGCCTGCGTCCAGCAACGTCGGCGGCGGAAAGCCGCTCGCAGTCGTCAAGAGAACATCGCCCGCCCTGTCGAGCACGTCCAACTGGTCGATTCGCTTGGCGGCTTGGAGCCGGGCGATATCGACCACGACCATTTGCTGAACGTCGGCGCGATTCCCGCTTTCCAAAGCGTCGGCCAATGACTGCGTGCCAAGGTCGCGCAGGGCCGAGCGAAGATCTTGCTCGTACCGCTCAATGATCTTCGACCAAAGTAGCGATTGGGTTTGAAAGGTCTCTTCTGCCCGGCGGTCTTCCACCAGCCGTTCGCGCTGCCAACTGGCCGCAACGAGACCGCCAGTCAATAGCGCGAAGGCGGTGGCAACAATCAGGACGACCCGGGTGCGGAGTAGCATGGGCGGTTAGCGCTCCTGTCGGGCCGTGGGCTGAGGGCGAAGAATTTGGCCAGCCCCAACGAGGAGCGCCGGAAGACCTAAGAGTAACAGCGCAAGCGGCATATTGGCCGAGGCCACCAAAGCCCCAAGACTAACGCCGATCAATCCACCCGCCATATCCACCAGCAGCAACCCCGCGACGGGGCGGAACGGCCGGGCCATGCCCCAGCCAAGGCCGAAAACCAATAAGGCGACGGCGCAGAGCAGAACATCGGGGAAAATAGCGAACCCCGTCAGCGCCAACGTTGCCAGAAGAAGCCCCACCCCCAAGCGCCGCTCGGAGCTTGGCATGACAAAGGCGGAGATCAATAAACCGATCCCAAAGGCGGCGAAATGAGGGATGCTTGCGAGAAGGGTCCCGCTGGACAGGCTCAACACGGGTAACGCCTGAAACAGGAGCGCTCCGGCAATTATCGAGAGGGTCGCCGGTCCCCACAGGCTGGGAAGGGTGCTGATTTCATCGGAAGCGGGGGTATCGGGCGTCGGCGTTGCGGCGCGAAGGCTATTCCAACCGTAAAACGCGCAAAAAATCGAGGCGGCGGCAATCAACCATAGGGCGGTATTGACGCCCAAACCTTCGCCCAACACCGCGCCGATGACCGGGCCCACAGCCTGAAAGCCAAGCCCGGCGACCAGAATGATATTTGGATCATGCTGCATATCCGTGCGGTAGCGCGTGGTGAGCATCCGCCAGGCGATGCCAATCGCGATTCCGCCGACAAGGCGGCTCGCCCAGAAAACCACCGCGCTGTGGGTGGCGGCGGTTGCAACCAAGCTTAGCGCGAACAGAAGAACGCTGATCAGAAAGACCAGGTTCATCCGCTGGGGGCGGACCAAGGGGGCCATGACGGTGCCGAACCCAACCCCGACCAGCGCCAACCCCAAGGGAACGGCGGCCAGAAGCAAAGGCTCCAACCCCCCCAACACGCGGTCGCTGCCGACGACGGGGACCAGGGGGCGCACCGCTTCACTGACAATCGTTAGCATCAGCATGACCCAACGGCCATCCGGGCGGGTTACGATTTGCGGCAGTAAACGGCGGCCGTCGGTGGCCAGCGTGGGGAAGCGCGTTTTGGCGTCCTCAAGCATGCGCGATAACCGGTCTGCCGAGGCAGCATCAAGGTCAAGACCGCGAATGGCATTGGCGGAGGCCGCGAACCGCTCGAATCGATCGGCAACTGTGCGCAGATTGGTATTCAAGCGGCGAATCGCGCGGCCCATGACTCCAGGCGCATTGACGGCGAGGGCGGCGCTGAAATCGCCCTCCAGCACATGGTGTAACGCGCCGCCCAATTGGCTCGACGGCGCATCAATCGCCCGTGCCAAGATAAGGCGAACCACTTCGAAAATGACAACGAGGCTGGCGATAATCAGCCCAAAGGTAGCCGCGATATAAAGCCACAGCCGATCGGTGGTGAAGCTCAAATCGCTGCCGACGCGCAAAGCCCCAACCGGCGTACCATTCACCAGAATTGGGAGTGTACTGATGACTGGGCGCGTGATGGCCGAAAAGCCTCCTTCGTCGTCGGCAGGCAGGCGAGCCCCTGCCGAAAACAGCAACCGGCCGGCTGGGTCGATCACTTCCATCCCGTTGAGGGTCGGATTATCATCCAGCACTTCGCCCAGCATATCGTTCACCCCGGCAAGCTTTTGCAGGGGAATGCCTGAGGCCACGGCGCCGCTGAACTGTTTGATCAGGGAACGGCCAACCGCCGCACTGTTCTTTTGCATTTCTGCAACTAAGAGCGGCGTGACGGTGCGATTGGCGGCCCAGAGCAGGGCACCCGTTGCGATCAACAGCAAGAGACCGCAGAGCAGGGTGAGACGCAGCGAAAAGGGCTGTTTGTCCATGGGGCGGCTCACAGTTCGTCATCCAATCGCTGAAGATCTTTGGCGCGGGAATCGAGATAGGCGGCGGCACTATTAATCTTTTCTTGCGCGGCGGCTGCAAGATCGATCAGCGGGTCGTCTTTAACGTCGGGGGTGGGCTCGCCGTTAAAAATAGCCATCAGCGCGCGCGGGCGCGCGGCCGAAGCTGCCGTAAAACTCATCGTGCTGACGAGAAGAATGAGGGCGAGGGTGGCAAAAATGCCGATCCCCCAGACCGTCAAACTTTCCGAAAACTCGTCAAGGCGCTGATCGAAATACGTTTTGGCATATTGGAGTGCGACATAGCCAACGGTGCGCTCGAAGTCGTTAACAATCGGCACACCAATAACGATGGCGTCGCGTTCAACAATCGTCCAGCGCTGTCCGCCCATCATCTGAATGGCTTGCGACCAGTTGCTGGGGGCTTCTTCTCCCACCGTTCCGCGGTCGGTACTAAACAGGCTGCGGCCTGTTTCATCCAATACTTCAATCGCAAGAATCTGATCGTCGTCCGCTTTCTCGCGCTCAATCAATTCCTGGCTTACCCGCAGTTCTGCGAGAGGAAAGCCCAGCCCAATATTCAGTTCCAGCGCTGTCTTCAAGCTTTGGGACACAAACAGAAAGCGCGTTTCCGCCAACCTGTCGTATGTTTTATCCACCAAGCTGCGATTGAGCTGCAGAACGAGAATAAAGATCAAACTCAGAAAGAGCAAAAGGGCGAAAAAGATCCGCAGTCGGAAGGTCATTATCTACCACCTCATCGACCAGAGCCGGAGAATGAATTGCCCTGATGTCGCCAGTCTATATCGTTAACCAAACAGAGATTGTCTATAAAGAATCAATTAACCCACAGGTGTAAGTCGCTCGACACTAGAGTCTCTGCCCGATTCACGTGCAGTTCTGTCTTGCCATAAAAATGCTGAAATGCCAAGTTTATGGGCGATTTTAATGTTCAATTCATAAAGGTCGCGATATGGTGAACCCCTGCCTCCTCAGAGGCTGTGAGATTTCTCTACTTTAAGTCGTAGTACACTGGTTTGGGGCATATCATGCGCGGAAGGCTGTCGTTAAAGATCGTTTTAATGTTGCAGCTCGTGTTCGGTGCGGCGCTGATTCTGACAGCCCTGCTGAACTATTTCAAATTTGAAAAGGCAGTTACAAACGTTATTGCGTCTCGATTTGTCGTAACCGTCAACGGCCTCCAGGGCGATGTTGAAAATGCAATGAATTTGGGGCTGTCGCTGGCGGAGTTGCGGGATCTTCAGGCGCTGATTGAGCGCGAAGAGCGCAGTGACGATCAGATCCTTGCTATTGAAATCGCCGATACGTCGGGAACGATCCTCTTCTCCACCGATAGCACGCGCCTTGAAACGCCGCTGCCGGAGGATTGGGTTCGAACCATGTCGCGCTCTGAAGGCGGGATTTGGCAGGAAAGTTATCAAGGCAATCCCGTGCTGGGCGCGAGCCTGCGCAATACGTTCGGGCAAGTCGCCGGGGCTGTGATGCTGCGTTACTCTAAAACGGCCGTAACCCAACGCACGACAGCAGTGCGCCCCGGACTTGCGGCGGCTGCGGTGGTTGCGATTATCGCCTGTAGCTTGTTGACGGTGGCGGGAGTGTGGTTGGTTTTCCGCAATATCATCGCGGGGTTCCGGTCTGGAGAAACTTATGTCTCCGCAGCTTTGGCTCAGGGGCATGCGCAAAACTTATCAAGACCAACGGGTGCCCTGGGTGACGATATCATTGCTGTTGTCGAAACGATCCAGCAGGCCGATCAAGAGTTGAAGCAGGCAGCAGAAAAAGCATGAACACCGATCTGGCAAAATCGATCAGTTTCCGGCTCCTAACGCTTGCGGTCTTGCTGCTGCTGGCGATGTTGGCAGGATTTTCTATTTTCTCGCGTAGCCTTTTCGAGCCGCAGATCCTGCCGGAATTGGAAAAGAAGGCCGAGAAAGTCGCAACCTATGTTCTGGCGCAGTTGGATCAGGCCGTCGAATGGGGCATCCCGGTCGAAAAGCTCGCCGGTACCGACGAGCTGTTCGACGATATCCTGAGCGACAATAAAGACATCGGCTTCATCACCGTTACCGATCTAAACGGCAAGCGGCTGCATTTGCGCGGTAGCCTGCCAACGCAGTTCGAGGCGGGGCTGACCGGGTTGGCGCGCGAAACGGTTCAGGCCAAGGCGATGACGCCGGGGCGGCTTGGGACAGTCTTTCTGACGAAATCGCTCCCCATTGAAACCAAGGCCGGAATTGTCGGCGTGCTTCATGTGGGTGCGCGGGCGGATTACGTCAGCAGCCAATTGCAGGAAGTTTATTACGACCTTGCGATTATTCTGCTCGTCTCGGCGCTGTTTACCTTTGAAATTCTGCTCTATTTCGTCAATGCCTCCATTCTGCGCCCTATTCGCGATATTCACGAGTTGGCGGCGCGTTTGGCCTCGGGCTATTTCGGGCGTCCCATTGCCCCTAAAGCTCGGGATGAGTTAGGGCGTATTTCGGCGCGTTTGGATGATGCTGTCGCCGGTTTGCGCAAACAGTATGAGGCCTTGGCCCAAGCTGTAACGGGGTGGGGCGATGAGGCGCGGGCGCGGGTCTCGACGACGCTCGAAAAATTCGAATATGCCTTCCCGCCAAAGCCCGCCTCGATCGCCACGAGCGGTCAGCAGGGCACGGCACTTATTCGGATCGCCGTGTTCGTTTTCAGCTTGGCGGAAGAACTGACGCGCACTTTTCTGTCGGTCTATATCAAAGAGCTCTTCGATCCGGTTCCGGGCCTCGCCATGGAAGTCGTGATTGGCGCGCCGATTGCGCTCTTTATGCTTTTGTGGGCGGTGGCGCAGCCGTTTGCCGGGGCCTATTCCGAAAAATTCGGGCGGCGTAAAATATTCTTGATTGGGGCTGCGTGTGCGGCCATCGGCCTTCTGGCGTCGGGGCTTTCGATCACGCTTATTCACTTGCTGGTCGCGCGGTCGATTACCGCCATCGGCTACGCCATGGTGTTCATTTCCGCGCAAGGTTTCGTGATCGATAATACGACGCGCGAAACTCGGGCGCAGGGTATGGCGGGCTATGCGGGCGGCATTCTGACAGCAGGGGTTTGCGGGCCTGCAATTGGGGGCATTTTGGCCGATCAGATCGGCTTCCGCTCCACCTTCATCCTGTCGGCAGTGCTGGCCTTGGTTGCGGCGGTGATGGTCTATCGGGCTATCCAAGAGCGTCCGATCCATGCGCAATCCGAGCGGTTTAGCCTCGCGAGCTTGGGTTTGTTCATCGCTAACCCCCGTTTCATGGGCGTGGTGCTGTTTTCGGCGATCCCGACCAAGCTGGCGCTGACCGCGCTCGTCTTCTTCCTCGTGCCGCTGTATCTTAACGAGCAAGGCATTAGTCAGTCGATGATTGGCCGCGTGCTGCTGCTCTATTGGCTCGCCATGATCTTCGTGTCACCGGTTGCGAGTAATCTTTCCGACCGTTTGGGCAATCGAAAGATCTTTGTTGTCGCGGGCGGTGTTCTTGCGGCGATTGCCGGGGTCGTTGCCGTGCTCAACACATCGATCTGGTCGATGGTGATCGGACTCACCGTGCTCGGCATCGCTCACGGCCTCGTGATGACGCCGCAGCTTGCCCTGGTAACGACGCTGTCGCATGGTCAGAAGACGCAAAAATTGAGTGAAACCACCGTACTCTCGATGTTCCGTTTGATGGAGCGTATCGGCAATGTGATCGCACCTTTCGTCGCGGGTCTGCTGCTGGCGCGCTATGGCTATGCCGGGGCGATTACGGGGATCGGTTATATTCTCGCGGCTTGTACCTTCATTTGTATCATCTTGTTTGTGGCCTTCCGGGAACCGGCGGCCCCTGCACAAGAAGGACGCGCATAACATGGTGAGTTTTTCCCGTCGTCGCTTTCTTGCCGGGGCCGGTGTTGCCTCGGCCGGTCTTTCGGCTGGTTTGGCCGCGCCCGCCTTTGGGCAGGCGGCGGGCGGCAAGACGTTCCGCATTGCCATTGTCACGCCGCGCGAGAATATCGGCGACGTTGCGGGCTTCCGGGATTTCTTTGCCAATGCGCGCATTAAGGTCGAATACGACATGCGCGTCGTCACCAATATGGCCGATATGCCGGGGCACATCGAAGCCTTGCGGAAAACGCGCCCGGATTTGATCTTCACCATCTTCACGCCGATCACGCAGGCCATTTTGGGCGCTCACGACGCGGCGGATACGAGCAAGTTTATTACCGATATTCCGGTTGTTTTTAGCTCGGTAACAAATCCAGTTGCCTCGAAGGTTGTGCCCTCGTTAGAAGCGCCGGGGCGTAACTGCACGGGAACGCGTCATATTGCGCCGTTGGACACGCAGGTCCGAACGATCAGTCTGATGAAGCCGGTGAAAAAACTGGCGATTATCTATAACCCCGCTGAAAGCAATATGGTTGTTACGGCGGAGGAGTTGCGCACGCTGCAACAACCGCTCGGCTTCCAGATGCTGGATAAGCCGGTTCCCATGGATGCGGAAAAGAAGCCCAATGCGGCGGCGATTCCCGATCTGGTTCGGGCGGCGGCGCAGGAGGGGGCTGATTTTATCTATATCGGCCCGGATACTCTTGTGGGCTCGAACAACAGTAAGGCCGTTGCCGATACGGCTTTGGGGCTCAAGATTCCCACCTTCTGCGCAACGGAACTCCCGGTGCGTCAGTCCGAGATGCTGATGGGGCTCGTCAGCCGCGCCTATAACGTCGGCCGGTTTGCGGGGTATAAGGCCAGCGAAATCTTGGTTGGCGGTAAGCCTGCGCAGGCGGTGCCGGTTGAAACGCTGAAGCGCTTCTCCTTCATCATCCGCATTCCTGTTGCGCAAAAGCTGGATCTGTATCCGCCGATGCGCCTGCTCAATATCGCGGAAGTCATCACCTCCTAGGGGGGCGCAGACGTATTGGGAACGGGAAATGGTGGTTTCGTGCGCACAATGGTTGGATAGCGGGGTTCTCACGGCACCAAGCGCGCCGGAGAAGGGGTTAGCATTCCATTTTCGCCGATTGGGCCAAGGGGATCGCGAGGCGATTGTCGCGTTTCGCGCGATGGTCTTCGCCGATTTGCCCGACTCCGATATGTATGTGCCCGAAGTTCCAGAGTTTGTTGACTGGCATTTGGAGGGGGAGCGCGGCTTTACCTTCGGGCTGTTCATCGAAAGCCAATTGGCGGCGGTCACGGTCTTGGGTCTCCCCAAGCCTGGCATGCCCAATTTCGCTACCGATCTCCCCACGCCGCCGGCTAATCTTGAGGAGGTTGCCCATATCGCAAGCTCGATGGTCGATCGGCGGTTTCGCGGTTTTGGTTTGCAGCGGCGGCTTTTCAACTATCGGGCCGTGATGGCGGTTGGTGCGGGGCGGACTTTTCTCACTGCGCGGGTGGCGCTCACCAATCCGGTAAGCTGGCGCAATATGCTGGGCTGCGGCATGGTCGTCGGGCAACTTTTGGTGATGCACGGCGATAAACTCCGGTTTTTGTTTGTGCGTGATTTACGCCAGGTCCCCCCACACTTCGCCGGGCCCGAGCGGCGGGTGCCCCTGTTCGACGTTGACGCGCATCGCGCGGCGTTGGCCGAGGGGTTGCTGGGGGTTCGGTCGGTCGCCCATGAAGGGGCCTATTCGTTGGCCTATTTACGCCCTATATAGCGACTAACTATTTGAAAGTTAACGATTTATCACTATTATTGCTACTTTTTGCATACGATGGTATAGATTTGCACTCTATGGTATGGCTGCGTGAGAGCAGCCCACGAGGAGCAAACCGCATGTCCACCCCCTGCGCGCTGATTGTCGACCCCTATTCGACGGGTGTTCTCTTTGCGGGTTACTTACGCCGACGGGGCTATCGCTGCATCGCCGTCCAAAGCGGCCCCTCCCTCGTCGAATCGCTCTTGCGGACCTATCGACCCGGTGATTTTGAGGCAATGATCGCCCATACCGGGGACCTTGACGCGCTGATGGCGCAACTCGCAGGTTACGATATTCGCTGTGTGCTGCCGGGGAATGAATCCGCCGTTGAACTGGCGGATGCCTTGGGCGCGCAGCTTGGCGTCCGGGGCAATGATCCAGCGACAACCCGCATTCGCCGCAATAAATTCGAGATGATCGAGCGGATTGCCGCCGCAGGCCTTCACGCCGCCCGGCAAAAGTTGGTGATGACGGAAGATGAGGCGGGCGATTGGGCGGCAGCGCACGGGCGCTGGCCGGTCGTCATCAAGCCGCTCGATAGCGCATCGACCGATAATGTCCACGTCTGCCACTCGGAAGCCGACGTGCGCGACGGGTTCCAGCGGATTGTTCATTCGCGCAATCTCTGCGGCTTGCCGAACACCAAGGCGCTGGTACAATCCTATCTCGACGGGCTGGAATATGTGGTCAATACCGTCAGTCGGGACGGCCGGCATTACATCTGTGACATTCTGGAATCGCGTAAGCGCGCCCTGAACGGCTCGCCCCTGATTTACGATTTCTATCGGCTCTTACCCCCGCACGGCCCGGTACAGGATCAATTATCGCGCTATATAATCGGTGTTTTGGACGCGCTCGAAATCCGCAATGGCGGCGGGCATGCGGAAATCCGCATGACATCGGATGGACCGGCCCTCGTTGAAATCGCCGCGCGCGCAATGGGGCCGCTCGATTCCACAACGACGATCGCCGACGGTACCGGCCACGATCAGGCGGAGTTGATTGTCGACGCCCTGACCGACGGGGCGATGTTCGAACCGCTTGTCGGGCATGCTTACGCGATGAAGAAGCACGCAATGGTCGTGTATTTGCCGTCAACAGTGGATGGAGTTTTGGGCGAGTTGCCGATTCTGAAGCATCTCGACACGCTGCCCAGCCTGAAAAGCTATCAGTTGATTCCCAAGATTGGCGGTCCTATTCAGCGAACGATGGACCTAACCTCGGTGCTCGCCAAAATCTATTTGGTGCATGAAGATGGTGCCCAGGTCGATCAGGATTATGCCAAAATCCGTGAACTGGAAGACGCTTATCCACCCAAAATTGCTGTTGCGGCGTAAGGCTCGAGAATTAGAGTTTAAGCTCTTATAAGAGCCGACTATCTCAACTATAGATCGAATATTTCTAGTGTCATATTAAAGTCATTAATTCAGCATCAACCTGCCGCGCGCGGTAGAGCAAACTATAAGCTCGATACCGTGGGGGCTGGAATGATGATGCGCTTTTTGACCGTAGGTCTCGTTGCCGTTGGGCTTGTCGGCGCGGCGCAAGCCGAAGACATCACTTTAGCGGCCGACGCTTGGTGTCCGTATAATTGCGCGCCGGGCAGCGAGCGCCCTGGCTATATGGTTGAAATCGCCACCCGAGCTTTCGAAAGCGCCGGGCATAAGTTGATCTACAAAACGATCCCCTGGGCGCGGGCTTTGGCTGAGGCCGAAGCCGGTAGGTTGGCGGGGGTACTCGGGGCCGCGCCCGATGAAGCACCGGGCTTAGTCTATCCCAAACTACCACTTGCCCAGTCCCGGAATGTTTTGCTCGTGCGCGCGGGCGATAGTTTTAGTTGGACATCTCCACAGTCGCTAGAGTCCCATGCCTTAGGCATTATCCTGGACTATACTTATGGCAAGGTGCTGGACCCCTATATTAAAGCCAATATCAAAAATACGAATCGGATTCAGGTTATGGGGGGCGATGAGCCGCTCAAGGGCAATTTGCGCAAGCTTCTTGCAGGCCGCATTGGCGTGACGGTGGATGACGCGGCGGTGATGGCCTATGAAATAGCCGACCAGAAACTTACCGATGCAGTCCGCATTGTCGATATGTCGGATACGGCGAACCCGCTTTACATCGGTTTCTCCCCCAAACTGCCCCAGGCAGCGGCTTACGCCAAACTGCTGGACGAGGCCGTTGCAAAGCTGCGCGCGTCCGGTGATTTGGAAAAAATTCTCGCCCGCTATGGGCTGCGCGATTGGGAGACCGCAAAACCGGCCGCTCCACCGGTCGGTAGCTAGGGCCGTAGCGTCGCGGTCGCCAACACCGCCCCGAACCCCAGAAGCAGCGCGCCAAAGGCCCGGTCGATCCAGTGCCGGACCGCGAGCAGCCGCGCTTGCAGAACCCCCGTCGAGAAGAACAGCGCGACCAGCGTGAACCAGCCGATATGGGCGAGGGCGATGAACGCGCCGTAACCAAGTTGCACTGCCGCAGGCGTGTTCGGCTCGACCACCTGCATGAACAGGCTAACGATGAAGACCGTTGTCTTGGGATTCAGCGCGTTGGTGAGAAACCCGGTGCGCAGGGCGGCCGCATCCCCCATCGGTTGGGCTGTCTCGGTCATGACGCCACCGCCGCTGCGGGCGCGCAGCATCTTAATCCCGAGCCATACCAGATAGGTTGCGCCCACGAGCTTCAGCACGGTGAACAGCAAAAGCGACTGCTGAATGACCAGGCCGATCCCCAGCAGCGTATAGGTGACATGGACCAGCACCCCGCCGCCAATGCCGAGCGCGGTGAGCACGCCTGCCCGGCGCGAGCGCAGCAAACTATTGCGCGATACCATCGCAAAATCCGGTCCGGGGCTGATCACCGCCAGCAAGGTGATCGTGATAACGGCCAGAAGTTCGGTCATGGGTCTCTCTCCTTCGCAAAAACTGCTATAGGTGATCTAACGGCACACAGGCACGCTGAAAAACGATGATTTCTGACGTATCCGGTGAGTTAAACTCACAAATAAAGTCCGATCGCCTGCCGCCCTTGGGCGCGCTGCGCTGTTTCGAGGCGGCGGCGCGGCGGGAGAGTTTCAGTCAAGCGGCGGAAGAGTTGCATCTTACCCACGGTGCGGTGAGCCGGGCCGTCCGCGCGATTGAGGATGAATTGGGCGTCGCTCTCTTCGAGCGCCGCAGCCGCCGAGTTTACCTAACCGAGGCCGGGCGGGTACTGCATCAGGCGACGGCGGAAGCCTTTGGCGTCATCCAAAGCGCCGCACGCCGCCTACGCCGCGACGCCCAGCAGCGACCCTTGGTTCTCTCCTGCGAGCCGACCTTACTAATGCGCTGGCTGATCCCGCGTTTGCCGGGACTTTCGGACGCTCATCCCAGCCTATCGCTACGCCTCGTCGCGGGCGGCGGGGCGGTGGCGTTCGGGGAGGGGATCGATCTTGCCATCCGCCGCAACGATCATCCGGTGCTGCCGGGCACCTTTGCCGAAGCGCTGTTCGACGAAAGGGTTGGCCCCGTCTGTGCGCCCGCCCAGCAGGCGCGGTTTTTCGACGGGGTCCGGGTGCGTGCCGATGCTCCGCGCCTCCACACCCGCACCCGACCCGGTGCATGGGCCGCTTGGGCGCAGCGCGCGGGCGTGACGCTTCCGCTGGGGCCGGAGGTCACATTCGAGCATTTCTACCTGAGCCTTCAGGCCGCCGTTGCAGGCTTGGGCGTTGCCATCGGCCCCTATCGGTTGGTCTGTGATGATCTTGCGAGCGGGCTACTCGTCACCCCGCTCGGTTTCACCCCCGATGGCACCCACTATCACCTGCTCACCCCGCGCCCGATTCTGCCGGGAACGGCGGAAGCGCTGCTCTTAGCCTGGCTGCGGGAGGTTTAGTCGTAAAGCCGGGCCATGCCGGTAACGTTCAGATCCCCTAAGCCGCGCGCCATCGCTTCCGCTAACACCGCCTGAACCCCTGCCATTATCGGAAGCGGTGATGCTTGCGATGCTGCGGTATCGGCCAGCAAGCGGAAGTCCTTGGCGACAAGCACGATGGGGAAGGCGGGGGCGAAATTCCCCGCCAGCATGGCCCCGCCCGCACCTTTGGCGGCAGGGCTCAGCACCGGCGTCGCCGCGAGCGCCTCCAATGCCCGCGCTGGGTCGACGCCCGCGCCCCGTAAAAACCCCAGAAGTTCGGCCAAGGCGGAAAGCTGTGCGCCGAAGAGGCCGTTGGCCGCGAGCTTCACTGCCGCCCCTGCGCCGACCGGGCCGAGGTGGTGCGCGGCGCTGCCCATCGTGCCGAAGAAGGGCCGCAGCGCGTCCACCGTCGCCATCTCGCCACCCACGAGGAAAATCAACTGCCCCGCCTCGGCCTGCGGGCGGGAGCCGACAACGGGGGCATCGATAAACGCCCGCTTTTGCTCGGCAAACCGCTCGGCGAGTGTCCGGACGAACGGAAGGCTGAGGGTTGAACTCTCAAGGGCGACGGCGACCGGGTGCATGCCTGCGAGCGCGCCGGTTTCAGGATTGAGCCAGACCGCGTGCGACGCCGCATCGTCCCGCACCATCGACAGGATGATATCGGCCCCCTCGGCGGCAGCGCGCGGCGTTGCGGCCCAGCGCGCGCCTTTTTCCAGCAGGGCATCGGCCAGCGCCGGGGTGCGGTTCCACACCGTGAGGTCGTAGCCGGCCGCCAGCAAGCGCAAGCCCATGCGGCTACCCATTGCCCCGAGGCCGAGAAGCGTAATCTTGGTCATTGAAACTCTCTCCTGATCCAAAGTTGTTACGCCGCAAGCTGGGTGGTGAAGGCGTGCAGGCAGGCGGCGCGGGTTTTCTCGGCAGTCGCAGGATCGGTCACGGCGCCTTGAATGTCGTAGAAATGCACCTCGGTGCAGCCGAGAAAGTTGAACAGTTGGCGTAGATACGGTTTGAGAAAGTCGGTGGCGGCCAAAGGCCCGCCGGGCGCGTAACCGCTCGCGCCATAGGCGCACATCACGAAAACCGTCTTACCCGTCACGAGGCCGGTGAATTGCGTGCCGTCGAAGGCAAAGGTTCGGCCCGCGCGCACGATCTGATCGATCCAAGCTTTCAGCGCCGCCGGGATCGAGAAATTATAAATGGGAACGGTGATCAGCAGCGCATCCGCCGCCATCAACTCGTCGATCAACTGGTCGGAAACGGCGGTGGCGGCGCGCAGGGCGTCGGTCATATCGGCGGGGGCGGTGTAGAAGCCTTGAACGGTGGCTTCCGAGATTTGCGGCACGGGCTCTGCCGCAAGATCGCGCCGGATCACGCGCGTGTCGGGAAAGCGGTTCTGCCACTGCACCTCGAACGCGTCGCCGAGGGCGCGGGTGTGAGAACCTTGCGTACGGGCGCTGGTATCGATGCGAAGCAAGCGGGTCATGGCGATCTCCTGAGAAAGCGGGCGGCGCGGGTGCCGCGCAGTCCTAGGGGTACGCCGATGGTTCATGCCAAAAAATGCCGCTTTCGCCGCGATACTCGTGCTAAAATCGCATGAATGGACCTTCAGTCTTTACGCTTGCTGGCGGCGGTGGCGCGGCGGGGCAGTTTTGCCGCCGTGGCGCGCGACCTTGCGACCGATCCTTCGAGCGTTTCTCGCGCCATCGCCGGGCTGGAAGCGGCCTTGGGCGTGCGCTTGTTTCATCGCACGACGCGGCGGATGGTGCCGACCGAGGCGGGCGAACTCTATCTAACCCGTGTGTTACCTCTGCTGGAAGAACTCGACCGCGCCGAAGACGAGGTGCAGACGGCGCGCGGCGATCCGTCCGGTCTGTTCCGCTGCACCTGTTCGGTGGCCTTCGGGCAGAAGATGGTGATGCCCTTGATGCCGGAGATGCGCGAGCGCTTTCCCCGTGTGCAACTGGAACTTCTATTCGACGACGCCCAGCGCGATTTGATTGCCGACCGGATCGATCTCGCCATCCGTCTTGCCCCCAGCTACCGGGCGGACGTGGTGGGGGTAAAGCTGCGCCCGACCCACTATCATGTCGTCGCGAGCCCCGCCTATTTGGCGCGCTACGGGAAGCCTGCCGCGCCGGAAGCGCTTGCGGATCACAGTTGCCTGCTGTTCGCCCTGCCGGACTTTCGAAGCCGCTGGCTGTTTCGGGAGCGCGGGGAAGAAACCGCGCGCGACGTGCCGGTCAGTGGAAGCCTGCTCGCCAGCAATGCCCTAGCGCTACACCGGGCGGCGCTGGATGGTCTCGGCATCGCGCTGCTCGCCGACTGGCTGATTGCCGATGATCTTGCGACCGGCGCACTGATCGATCTATTTCCAGGGCAGGAGGTGGCGGCGATTAGTTTTGATACTGCGGCTTGGTTGCTTTACCCCAGCCGATCCTATCTGCCGCGCAAAACCCGCGCGATGATCGATTTTTTCAAAGCCCGGCTTGCCCCCGGTGCAAGCGTGCGGTCAGGATAGGGCCCTCGTCTTTTGGGAGCCTAAAATGCCCGACCTTTCCGCCTTTCCGATCACCCAGCGCTGGCCCGCCCAGCACCCCGACCGGCTTCAGCTTTACTCGCTGCCAACGCCGAATGGGGTGAAAGTCTCCATAATGTTGGAAGAGATTGGGCTGCCCTACGAGCCGCATACGATCAACATTGGCCAGAATGAAACCTGGGGGCCGGAGTTTTTGTCGCTGAACCCGAACGGCAAAATTCCGGCGATTCTCGACCCTAGCGGCCCTGGCGGCAAACCTTTCGCCCTGTTTGAATCGGGGGCGATTCTGGTTTATCTGGCGGAAAAGACCGGCCAGTTTCTGCCCGCCGACCCGGCCCAGCGCTATGAGACGCTGCAATGGCTGTTCTTCCAAATGGCCGCTGTCGGGCCGATGTTCGGCCAACTCGGCTATTTCCATAAATTTGCCGGGCGCGAGATTGAAGATAAGCGCCCGCTGGAGCGTTACCGGGCCGAATCGCAAAGGTTGCTCGGCGTGCTCGAAACTCGGCTGGCAGGCCGAAGCTGGATTATGGGTGATGGGTATACTATCGCCGATATCGCGCTGCTGGGGTGGGTGCGAAACCTAATCGGCTTCTATGGCGCGGGCGATTTGGTGGATTACGCCAGCCTCACCCATGTTCCGGCGTGGCTTGCGCGCGGCTTGGCGCGTCCGGCGGTTCAACGCGGGCTCGAAATCCCGGCGCGGCCATAAGGGGCGACATGGTGCGGTCGGCCCCCGAGTTTCAGATTCAGCCCTGTGCCCTGCCGGGGGGGCAGATGGTGCGGGCCGACACGCGCCACCAGTTCCCAAAACATTTTCACGAGAGTTTCGGTATTGGCCTAATCCATCGCGGTGGGCACAAATCGTTAAGCGGGCGCGGGATGGTCGAAGCTGGGCCGGGGCAGGTGATTACGGTCAACCCCGGCGAGGTTCACGACGGCCGCCCGATTGGCGAGGCGGGCCGGTTCTGGAGCATGCTCTACCTGACCCCTGAAGCGATGGCCGAGGCGGCGTGTGGGATCGATCCGGGCCGGTCGGGCGATATTGAGTTCACCCAGCCGGTGCTGTCCCACGCATCCGTTGCCAAGGGCTTGGCCGAGGTCTTTGGCGCTTCCGGCGACGTTTTCGCGCAGGACGAGCGGCTGATCCTCCTCTTCGCGCGCCTCCTCGGCCGAAAATCCGAGACGATGGGGGCGCTTCCCCCCGGCCTGCGCCATGCCCGCGCGTTGATTGATGCCGATCCGGGGGCACCGCTCCACCTCAGTGATCTGGCGGCGGTTGCGGGCTTGAGCCGGTTTCAGATTGTGCGGGGTTTTACGCGGTTAACGGGGCTCACGCCCCACGCCTATCTTGTGCAACGGCGCTTGCACCAAGCCCGGCGTTTGATGGCCGAAAACCTATCGTTGGCAGAGGTTGCCGCCGCCTCGGGTTTTGCCGATCAAAGCCATTTCACTCGGCTTTTCACCCGGCAGTATGGCGTGTCACCGGGCACCTTTGCCCGGGCGCTGCGCGCTTGATCTGCAATTTTCTTCAAGAAACCGAAGCTGTGTTTGCGCTTAGCTGAGCCCTCGCGTTCATAGGGAGGTTTCAGCATGTTTTCGCACGCACCAGAGATTTGGGCGGATTTCCCCGAGCTTGTCGCGGGGGTGCTCACGGTTGAGGGCCTGCGCAGCGATGGCGGTAGTGCCCCAGCTTTGACGCCGTTGCACGCCCGCGCGTTGGCGCGGCTAGCCGTAGGGCCGGAGGGTGAGTTTCCCGAAATCCAGACGTGGCGGCGGGCGTTTGCGAAGCTGGGCGTAAAGCCGACCCAATATCGCTGCGCCAGTGAAGCCCTGTTGCGGCGCTTGCGGCAAACCGGCGAGATGCCGACGATCCACCCGTTGATCGACCTGTGTAACGCCGTCTCACTCGCAACAGCGCTGCCGATTGCGGTTTTCGATCAGGGATTGATTGAGGGCGCGCTAACGGTTCGGTTTGCCCAAGGGGATGAGCGGTACGCGGCGTTTTCGGGCGAGGTGGAAACCCCGCCTGCGGGTGAAGTGATCTTCGCCGACGAGGCTGGGAACGCCCACGCCCGCCGCTGGTGCAACCGCCAGAGCCGGATATCGGCGGTTACCTCGGGAACCGACCGGGCGCTGATTGTCGTCGAGGCGCTGCATACCGAGGCTACGGCGGACGTTCAGGCGGCGCTCGACTTGCTGGCCGAATACCTCGGTCCCCGGGCGGTTAAGCCCGCCCGGCTTACCCAGAGCGCTCCCCTCTACCGAATCTAGGAAGGCATCCGTCCAAAATCACCCTCTGGCGTGTCGGAAAAATAGCGCGCCGGGGTGGTGCCGAAGGTGAGGCGAAAGGCGTAGGTGAAGCTGCTGGCGCTGTCGTACCCCGCTTGAAGCGCGGCATCCAGTACGGCGGCACCCTCGGCCAGGGCCACCAAACCCACCAGCAAGCGCGCCCGCTGCCGCCAGGTGCCAAGGCTAAGGCCGGTCTCGCTTTGGAACAGCCGCTCCAGGGTTCGTAAGCTCGCGCCCGCCTCGGCGGCCAGTGCGGCCAGCGATCTTGGGTCGGCGGGTGCGGTGCGCAGGTGGTCGGCGAGGCGGCGCGCGCGCGGGTCTTGCGGATCAGGCAGATGCACGGGCTCCTGATCGGCGGTGGCCAAACGGTCCAAGAGCACCTGAGCCAGCCGCGCCTCTGGCCCCTCGGGGGGATAATCCCAGGGCGCTTCGGTCTGGGCGAGAATCAGGGCGCGGAGGAGCGGCGATACGCTGAAGACGGCGCAATTCTCCCATCCAACGGGAGTGTGTATTAAGTAGAGAGTGCGTAGTTCGGCGGGACGCCCTAAAGCCACCCGATGCAACAAGCCGCCCGGAATCCCCAAAGCCCGGTTCGGCGGTAACACCCAACGCCCGCGCGCCGTGATCACCGTCAAGGTGCCCGCGACGGAATAGATCACCTGCGCCCGCGCGTGGTGGTGCGTTTCACCCGCACCGGCGGGGAGTGTGTCGGCAAGGCCGACGATGGGCGCGCGGGCCGTATCGGGATCACGGATCATGACGGAATATCGATATTTAATGTCGATCTATCGATAACACGCCGAACGGCGTTGGCGCTAGGGTTTACCCATCGCATCCTGTTGTTCTGGAGACTGACGATGACCCATTCTCTCGTTACCGCTGCGGCCCTCAGCCTAGGCCTTGCTGCCGGGGCCGCCCAAGCCGGGCAGTTGCACACGTTCAAATCCGACGCCAATGGCTTTGATACCAAAACCTTTTGGTATGACGATGGCCGGGAAGTGACCGTGATCGACACGCAGTTCACCCCCGGTCTTGCCGAAGCCTTTGTGGCCGATATTCGCAAACAGACGACCTCGCCGATCCGCCGGGTGATCGTCACCCACCCGAACCCGGATAAGTTCAACGGCCTCAGCGTGTTCCATAAGCTTGGGGCCGTGTCGATTGCCTCAGCCGCAACAGCGCAAGCCCTGCCGGGGGTCGATGCTTATAAGCGCTATTTCTGGGTGGAAATCGCCAAAGCCTTCACCGCCGAAACTTACCCGGCGCTGGCACCGATCCAGCAAACCTTTACCGGGTCCACGGTGATTAAGCTTGCCTCGGGCGAAACGCTCACTTTGACCGAGTTGAAGCATTCCGGCGTGTCCAGCACGCAAACCGTGGTTAAGATTGATGCCACCGGCGATCTGTTGGTGGGGGACTTGGTGCATCACGGCGCGCATGCGTGGCTGGAAGGCGGGATTGTCAACGGTAAGCCCAAGCCCGATCTCGCGGCATGGCGGGCGGCCCTGGCTGAACTTCCGGCCTTGGGCGGCAAGATTGTTCACGGTGGGCGCGGCGCTTCGGCCCCCGTGGCGGAAGCGGTCGCAGCCCAAACGGAGTATTTGACCGGGATCGAAAAGCTCACCCGCGCCTATGTGACCGGCTTGGGGGCAAAGGCCAGGGATCTTACCACGCCCGCAACCGCCGCGCCCCATTACGCCGCGCTGGAAAAACAAGCCGCAGCGGCCTACCCGAACCGCGACCTGCCGTATCTGATCGGCTACGGCATCTATGGTTTGGTCGATGCCGTCCGCTAAGGTTTAGTTGGTCGGCGGCAGGAAACTTCCCGGCGCCGGGGCGATTTGTTTATGCGCCCCGCGCTGGATTTCCCAAACGGCGAGGCCGCGTTCGGTGCCGCCATCCATATTTAAGCGAAACAGCCCTTCAACCCCAGCAAAACCATTGGGATTGGTTAGGGTCGAGTCGGAGAAATTCGGCCCATTGGTGAGTTTGGCGATAACGGCGGTCAGCGCGACCGCATCATAGGCGAGCGAGGAAATGCGGTTCGGCACGGTGCCGTAAGCCGCTTTAAATTTTTCCTCGAAGGGTGCGCGCCCAGCCGGATCGGGGGCGGCATACCAAGCGCCGACGAAGCCGGGTTCGGCCCCTAGGGAGGTGTCGTCCCACTGGGGCATGCCAACGAGGCGCACGTCTTTGACATCGATATCGTAATAGGGAATCCACGGCCCCATCTGCTTCAAGCGTGGCACCGAAAGCTCGCCAATGACCAGCACTTGATAGGAGGGCGGCGGCGGCGGATCGGCGCGGCGGCGGTCATATTCCGCCGTGCGGCGCACGATGCCTTGGAAGTCGGTCGCGTTGGCCGGATAGCTATCGGCGCGGACAAGGCTGCCGCCCGCTTGCGGGAGGCTGCGTTCCAGGCTGGTGGTAAGCTGGCGGCCAATCGGCGCATCGGGCACCAGGGCGGCGTAGCGCGTTGCGCCCTTCTCCCGCGTGATGGCAATGACGCGCTGCAGCGCTTGCACGGGCGAGAGGCCGAGCACGTAAACGCCGGTTTGCGCGACCGAGCGGTCGTTAGAGAAGCTGATGACCGACAGGCCCGCCGCTTTGGCAATCGGCGCGACCTCGGCCACTTGGGCGGCAAACAGCGGCCCGATGATGATATGCGCCCCGGCGGCAACGGCGGCAGTTGCAGCGGCGGCAGACCCATCCTTTTCCGTATCGAAGGGAAGCAGCTTGAAGCCGTCCGGCGCGTGATCGAACACGGCAAGCTGGGCGGCTTCCACCAATCCCTGCCCAACGGCTTGCGCCCGGCCCGTCATCGGCGCGAGCAAGGCCACGCGAATTTCGGGCTTAGTCGCGGGGGCGGTGACCGAGGGGAAGCCCGATCCCGCGCTCCCCGACGGCGGAATAGCTTGGCCAGGCGGCACCGTGCCATCGGCCGGCAAGGGTCCGGTCTCAACGGGGGGCGGCCCTGCAGGGCGCGACGCCCAGGTGGGTTGCGCCGGTTGTTGCGACACAACGGGCGGCTTTGCTTGCAGAGCGGGGACGGACTCCGATACGGTCGGCTTGCTGCCGGGCATTTGCCCGCAAGCCGCCATCAAAAGCCCCAATGCCAGGATCGCCGAGCGCGTGACAGCCGACATCGAAAACCCTACCCCTCGCCGTGTCAAAAACCGCCTTGACCCTACCGAGGAGACCCCAACAAATCCAGCGCAAACCGAGATTTCGGAAGCGGTTGGGGCGGGTTTCTCACCTGGGCTCTATTTGGTGGCAACGCCGATCGGCAATGCGGAGGATATTACCTTACGCGCGCTGAACTTGCTGAAGCGTGCAACCGTGATTGCTTGCGAGGATACGCGCGTCACCGGCCCGCTGATGCGCCGCTATGGGATTGCCACGCCGCTGGTCGCCTATCACGATCATAACGGCGCGGCGATGCGCCCGAAGCTGCTGGCGCGGGTGCGGGCGGGCGAGGTGGTGGCGCTGGTGTCGGATGCTGGGATGCCGCTGATCTCCGATCCCGGCTATAAGCTGGTGCGCGAAGCCCAGGCGGAAGGGCTGCCCGTCACCAGCCTGCCCGGTGCCTCGGCGGTGCTGACGGCGGTACAGCTTTCGGGGCTTCCCTCCGACCGTTTCCTGTTCGCGGGCTTCCCCGACCATAAATCCGGCGCGCGGCAGAGCCTGTTCCGGGAGTTGGCGAAAGTTCCGGCCACGCTCATTTTCTTCGAAGGCCCGTCGCGCGTCGCCGATAGTTTGGCCGATATGGCCACCGTCTTCGGCGCGCGCGAGGCGGCCTTGGTGCGCGAGATTACCAAGCTCTATGAGGAAGTCCGCCGCGCAGCCCTGCCCGATCTTGCGCGCCATTATGCCGAAGCCGGGCCGCCGCGCGGGGAAATCGTTATCGTCGTCGCCCCGCCGGGGGCCGAAGCCGCCACCGCCGAGGCCGATCTCGATACAATGTTGCGCGAGGCGCTCAAAAGCCACAGCGTCCGCGATGCCGCCGATTTGATCGCAACCGCCACCGGCCAACCGCGCCGGGCGGTTTATGCGCGGGCGCTGCAAGTTTCGAAGGAAAGCTGAGTATATTTTTCGGCGGGCGTGTCACAGAGAGGGAAGGGGCGGCGTCTTAGGGGTGTTGTTATCATTCCTTGGAAGGAACCTCCCCATGTCGCACCAACGTCTGAACGCCGTCCAAGCCAGCCCCGAAACCTATAAGGCGCTGATGGGCCTCGAAACCTATCTGCAATCCTGCGGGCTGGAGCATGCTTTGGTCGAACTCATCAAAACCCGCGCCTCGCAAATCAACGGCTGTGCCTTTTGCCTGCATATGCATACCACTGACGCGCGCAAAGCCGGGGAAAGCGAAATTCGCCTGCATCTGCTGGCGGCGTGGCGCGAATCGAGCCTCTATACCCCGCGCGAACGGGCGGCGCTGGGCTGGACCGAAGCCCTTACCCTGATCGCCCAAACCGGCGCGCCCGATGCCGATTATGAGGCCTTCAAGGCCGAGTTTTCCCCGGCTGAACAGGTGCAAGTCACAACCTTGATCGGTATGATTAATGTGTGGAATCGGCTCGCGGTCGGCTTCCGCTTCCAGCATCCGAAAGCCGCGTAACCCATGAGCACCGCCCGTGCCGCCGCTCAATTCGAAGCGCAGCGCCCGTTTCTGAAGCGGGTGGCGGCGCGGCTGTTGGGGTCGCGCGCCGATGCCGAGGATGCCGTTCAAGACGCTTATCTGCGCTGGCACCGGGTGGCGGCGACGCAAACCATCGAGACGCCGCGCGCCTATCTCATCCGCATCGTCACGCGCCTCTGCCTCGACCGGATGCGCGCCCTGCGCCGCCAGCGCGCGGCCTATGATGGGCCGTGGTTGCCCGAACCGGAGTTGGAGCCTGAGCAAGACCTCACCCTCACGCTGCTACTGGCGCTGGAGCGGCTGTCGCCCTTGGAGCGCGCCGCCTTTCTGCTCCATGATATTTTTGGCGTCGAATTTTCCGAACTCGCCACGAGCTTAAAGCGCAGCGAAACCGCTTGCCGCCAACTCTGTGCCCGCGCCCGCGCCCATCTGCGCGAAGCCCAGCCGCGCTATTCGGTGGATGCGGGCGAGGCGGCGGCGATTTCCGAAGCCTTCTTCAAAGCCAGCCACCTCGGCGATATGGCGGCGCTGATGGCTCTGCTCGCGCCCGATGCGGTGCTGCTGGCCGATGGCGGCGGGATTCGCCTAGCGACTCGCAACCCCATCCTCGGGCGCGACAAGGTGGCGCGCTTCTTTAGCGGCATCGCCCGCAAGCAAGGGTTCGCCCTACCGCCGCGCGCCCATATCGGCCCGGTCAATGGCCTGCCCGGCTATGTCACCCTCGAAGCCGATGGCCTACCGCAAAGCACTGCCCTGCGCATCGAAGCCGGACGGATCACGGGTATTTACATCGTCCGCAACCCGCATAAGCTGCGCGGTATGAACCCCTCCCGTCTCCCCCTCGCATGATCGACCGCCGCACGCGCGGTCGTGCCGCCTTTCTCCGGGGCCGCTGGGCCGAGCGGTTGGCGCTGGCGCTGCTGTGGCTGAAAGGCTATCGGTTGCTCGGGCGCAATCTGCGCACCCCCTTCGGCGAAATCGATCTGCTCGCCCGGCGCGGGCGCGTGTTGGCGGTGATCGAAGTGAAGGCGCGGCCCGATCTTGCGACCGCCCGCGCCGCCATTTCGCCCCATCAACAGGCGCGGCTTTTGAACGCGGTTGCGTGGTTGGTGTCGCGCCGGGATGATTTCAAGGACTTGCAACCGCGCTGCGACGCGCTTTTGATAGCGCCCGGAACTTGGCCCCGGCATCTCGTGAATGCCTTCGGGGACGAAATACACTTCTAGCCCTATGAGGCCATAATGAGCTTAACGGTCGCCTTGCAGATGGATCCCATCCACAGCATCGATGTGCACGGCGATAGTACGCTGATGCTCGGGCTCGAAGCCCAACGCCGGGGGCACACGCTGGTTCATTACCTGCCGCAGAATCTCTCGCTGAAGAATGGCGCGGTGATGGCGGTCGGCCACGGGCTCAGCTTGCGCCACGAACACGGCAATCATTTCGATCTGGGAGCAGAGGAAGAATTCAACCTCGCCGAGGTGGATGTAATCCTGCTGCGGCAAGACCCGCCCTTCGATCTCGCCTATCTCACGACCACGTGGCTCTTGGAGAAAATCCACCCGCAAACCCTGGTGGTGAACGATCCCGCCTGGGTGCGGACGATGCCGGAGAAAATCTTCGTGACCGAATTCCCCGACCTGATGCCGCCGACGATGATTACGTCGGATCTTCGGCAGGCGGTGGCGTTCCGCGAAGAGCATAAGGACATCATCGTCAAGCCGCTCTATGGTAACGGCGGCGCGGGGGTGTTCCACCTGCGCCCGGACGATGAAAATCTGACGGCGGTGATCGAGCTCTATCAAAAGCTTGGGCGCGAACCCTTCATGGTGCAGCGCTATTTGCCAGAGGTGCGCGCGGGCGACAAGCGCATCATTCTGATCGATGGTGAGGCGGCGGGCGCGGTCCTGCGCGTTCCCGCCGATGGCGAAGCCCGCGCCAATATGCACGTGGGCGGGCGGGCAGTGAAAACCGACCTCACCCAGCGCGAGCTCGAAATCTGCGCCCGCATCGGCCCAACGCTGCGCGAGCGCGGGCAAATCTTCGTCGGCATCGACGTGATCGGCGATTACTTGACCGAAATCAACGTCACCTCCCCCACCGGCATCCAGCAAATCAACCGCCTCAACGGCGTTACGCTGGAGCGGCAGATTTGGGATGCGATTGAGGGGCGGCTTTAGAGACCGATCAAATTAAGAACCCTCTCCCGCCATAATCCCGCTTGACGCCGTCCCCTTAGCCCGGCTGCAATGCCGAGGCAAAAATTTGGACAGGAACGCGCCCCGATTTGCCCGGCAGGGGAAGGGGCGCGAGATGGGAAGAAGAAACGATGACCTCGACGCAGACGGTTTCCACGCAGGGCGCGCATAGCCTCAATGCTCCCGATATCACGGTGAGCGCGCGGGCCGTATTCGGTATCGATACGGATCTGGAGGTTCCCGCCTTTTCGGTTGGCTCCGCTTATGTGCCGGATATCGACCCGAGCTATAAGTTCGATCCCGACACGACGCTGGCCATTCTTGCGGGTTTCGCTTTCAACCGCCGCGTCATGATCCAGGGCTATCACGGCACGGGGAAATCCACCCATATCGAACAGGTGGCCGCGCGGCTCAACTGGCCGTGTATTCGCGTCAATCTCGATAGCCACATCAGCCGCATCGATTTGATCGGTAAAGACGCCATCGTGCTGCAAGACGGCAAGCAGGTAACGGCGTTCCGCGAAGGCATTCTGCCCTGGGCGCTGCAAAGCCCCGTCGCTATCGTCTTCGATGAATATGACGCCGGCCGCCCGGACGTGATGTTCGTCATTCAGCGCGTGCTGGAGGTGGAAGGCAAGCTGACGCTTCTCGATCAGAACAAGGTCATCCGCCCGCATCCGTTCTTCCGTCTGTTCGCTACCGCCAATACCATCGGGCTCGGCGACACCACCGGCCTCTATCACGGCACGCAGCAGATCAACCAGGGCCAGATGGACCGCTGGAGCATCGTCTCGACGCTCAACTATCTGTCGGCGGAAACGGAAACCTCGATTGTGCTGGCAAAGCTGCCAGACTATCAGACCGACGCGGGCAAAAAGACCGTGGAAGCCATGGTCGCTTTGGCCGATCTTACCCGCGCGGGCTTTATCGCCGGGGATATTTCCACCGTCATGTCGCCGCGTACCGTTATCACCTGGGCTGAAAACGCCAAGATTTTTAACGGCGACGTTGGTTTTGCCTTCCGCTTGAGCTTCCTCAATAAATGCGATGAAGCCGAACGCCCGCTGATTTTGGAATATTATCAGCGCTGCTTCGGGCGCGATCTCGCGGGCCGGGTTGTCGAAACGAAGACCGCACGGGCCACGGGCCGCGTCGCCTAACCCGGATCGGACGAGTTCCCTAGCATGGCCGATGCCGAATCTCCTCTGGAGCAGTTTAAACGCGCCACCACGGCGGCAATCCGCGCGATTGCCGAAAATGGCGAGGTGGAAGTGGGGTTTGGCGCGGAAGCGGCGGGTGTCGTTGGCAAACGCGCCCGGCTACCCGCGCCGTCCCGCGCTTTACCGCCGGAGGAAGTGGCACGGTTCCGGGGCGAGGCCGATGCGGTCGCCCTCCGGTTGCGCTATCACGATGCCGCGACGCACCTGAAGCGCCAGCCGATCACCCCCACGGGCCGGGCGATTTTCGAAGCGCTGGAACAGGCGCGCTGCGAGGCGCTTGGGGCGAACCGCATGGAAGGCGTGGCGCAAAACCTGGGCGCGACGCTGGAGCAAAAGTATCGCCGCCTCGGCTTTGATCGCGTCACCGATCCGACCGACGCGACCTTGCCGGAAGCCGTGCGCATGCTGGCGCGCGAAGCCATGACGGGCAGCCCGCCGCCGGACCCCATCCGGCCGCTGGTGGAAAAATGGCGCACCCAAATCGCCGAGAAAATCGGCGCTGATCTTGCCGACCTGCGCGCGACGATGGCCGACCAGGAGGCGTTTGCGCGCACGGTGCGGCAGTTGCTGGCCGATCTCGACGTTGAGGCTGGGGAAGCGCTCGACCCGCAAGACCCGTCCGACGATGACGGCTCGGAGGAGGGCGACGATCAGCCGGGCTCCGAACAGGTTCAAGGCGAGGCAGGCGAAGGCGAAAACGAGGAAGAGCAGGAAAGCCGCAGCGACAAGCGCCCCGATCCGCGCCCTGGCATGGAGTCGGAAAGCGACGCCGATAACGACGAGCGCGACGAGGAATTCGGCGAGGGCGAGGAAGAAACCGGCGAGAGCGCCCCGCCGCCGGGGCAACGCCCGCTGTCCAAAGATCAGGACAATTCCGGTTATCGGCCCTATACGACCGCCTTCGATGAGGAAATCGAGGCCGACGATCTGTGCGACGCCGAGGAACTGACCCGCCTGCGCCTGATGCTCGATCAGCAGTTGCAGTCCTTGCAAGGCGTCATCAGCCGCCTCGCCAATCGCTTGCAGCGCCGGTTGATGGCGAAGCAAACGCGCAGTTGGGATTTCGACCTGGAAGAAGGGATTCTGGATGCCGGGCGGCTCGCGCGCGTTATCGCGAACCCCATGCAGCCGCTCTCCTACAAGCAGGAGAAGGATACCGACTTCCGCGATACGGTGGTGACGCTGCTGATCGACAATTCCGGCTCGATGCGCGGGCGGCCCATTACCATTGCCGCGATGAGCGCCGATATTCTGGCGCGCACCTTGGAGCGCTGCAACGTGAAGGTCGAGATTCTCGGCTTTACCACGCGGGCGTGGAAGGGCGGCCAGTCGCGCGAACGCTGGATCACCGATGGCAAACCGGCAACGCCGGGCCGTCTCAACGATTTGCGCCATATCATCTACAAAGGGGCCGACGCGCCCTGGCGGCGCGTGCGCAAATCCTTGGGCCTCATGCTGCGCGAAGGTTTGCTGAAAGAGAATATCGACGGTGAAGCTTTGGATTGGGCGCACGAAAGATTGCTGGCGCGCCCTGAGCAGCGCCGCATTCTGATGGTGATTTCCGATGGCGCGCCGGTCGATGACTCGACATTGTCGGTTAATCCGGGGAATTACCTGGAGAACCATTTGCGGTCGGTGATCAAGAAAATCGAAACCCGCTCGCCGGTCGAACTCATCGCCATCGGTATTGGCCATGATGTGACGCGCTATTATAATCGCGCTGTAACAATCGTCGATGCCGAACAGTTGGGGGGTACGATGATGGACAAACTTGCCGAATTATTCGATGAAACGGGTAAAATGCCCGTCAAACGCGGATTGCGACGCACTGCAACATAACTCGGCTGCCAAAATCTTGTTCTTTTGCTAAAGGCTTCATCATTTCGCAAAAACTAGATGGTCTGATCAATTTGGGCCGTGCGTCGGGGAAGCTTCCTGCGTATAGTGGCTTTGATAGTTTGACCTGAAGACAGGCAATGAGCGACCTAGACGTAACGACTCTGGCATCCGAGCTCGCAGAGCTCCGCGAACAACTGGCGTTGATCCAGTCTGAAGTTGCCGCGATCCGACATCCGCGTTCGACGGAAGATCGAATCTCGACGGCTGTTTCGGAATTGCGCGCCATCGTATACGCCACCGAAACCGCAACAAACGGGATTTTGGCCGTCGCCGAAGCCATCGACTCGGCCGCCGAATCGATTCCGCGCGCCGCCTCTGAGGGCAGTGTCGATATGGCGGTGGAGCAAATCCATTCGCTGGTCGCGAGCTTGTTTACCGAATGCGCCTTCCAAGACATTACCGGCCAGCGCGTGTCGAAAGTGGTAACGACGCTGGAGTTTGTCGAACAGCGCCTTGGCACGATCATTCAGGTTCTAGGCGATGGGTTCGAAGAACTGACCCCGCCGAACCAGGGACCGGCAGGCGGGGCCGACGGGCTGCTGCACGGCCCCGCCCGCAGCGGCGGCGTGAGCCAGGCCGATATCGACAGTTTGTTTGGCTAAACGCTCAGGCGAACTAAATTTGAGCCTCAAAGGCTTACAAAGGATTTGTTATGAACAATTTATTTTTCACCATCGGATATGAAGGGGCTAGTATATCTGATTTTTTGTCTACCCTCAGTCTTTCAGGTGTTACACATTTACTGGATATACGAGATATAACTGTTTCTAGGAAAGCTGGGTTTTCAAAAACAGTCCTTAAGCAGCACCTTGAACATGATGGCGTGTTCTATACGCACTTGCGCGGTTTGGGAGATCCAAAGCCGGGCAGAGAGGCCGCGCGCAAGGGTGATCTCGACGCATTCCGTAAAATCTATGAGCAACACTTACTTTCTATTGATGCTTTGGCAGATATTGAGCGTGCGGTTGACATCGTAAAAAGCGAAATTGTATGCTTGCTCTGCTATGAGCGCGACTATAAAGTTTGCCATAGGGCATTAGTCGCTGAAAAGATTTCGACAGAGACTGGCTTTGGTGTAAGGCATCTGGGCGTGCGTTCTGGAATAGCAAAAATACGTAATCTTGAGCCTGAATTAAGAGGGATGCATGCGAGAGCTACATGGTGACGCGATAGTTATCGTAAAAGCGGCTCCACAGTTTGGTGAACGATACGGCGAGACTGTTTGTTGTGCTGGCATTGATACGAATGAAAATTGGGTAAGATTATATCCTGTTTCGTTTAGAATTTTAGAAGATGGCAAGAAATTTTCTCGGTGGGATAGATTGACGTATAAGTACAATCTTCCGAAGGACGATAAAAGAATTGAGTCAAGAAGAATATTGCAGGATTCTATACAAGTTTCTTCTCCGGTAGGTGAGAAAGACAGGGTAAGATTATTAAACAGAATATCGGTTGATGCTTTAGGGCCGGTTCAAGAATCTGGTAAAAGTTTAGCTCTTCTTCGTGTTGAGGTTCTGGATTTTTTCTATCAAAAAAAATCTGACGATGATATCCAATCAGAAATAAATACAATTAATAAGTACCATTCTCAAGCAGAACTTTTTTCTGTAAAAACAATAATACCGCTTACGCCTTGTCCGTATATATTTAAGTATCGCTATCGTTGTGGGGACGGTGAGCGCGTAGGGACATGTCAAGATTGGGAAATAGAGGCAACTTATTTTAAGTGGAAAAATGAATATGGTGAAAAAGAAGCTTTAGATCGAATGGTCAGCAGATTTGGAGTTGAGTACCCTAAAAAAGGCATGGCTCTGGCTATGGGTACTCACTCCAGATTTCCCACTTGGCTAATAAATGGGGTTATTAGAGTGGATTGGTCAAATCAGTTCAATTTACTGTAATGCTTCAGTGCCGCTACAAGCCGATCAATTTCATCATCGCCGATTCCCTGGTGCACCGACGCGCGCAAAAGCGCCTTGCTGCCTAACGCGGCGAAGAGATACGGCGCGTAGCTGGCCAGATTTGCGGCAATATTGATGCCCGCCCCATGCAGCGCCCGTTGCACCGCCTCAGGCTCGTGCCCTGCGATTTCGAAGGCGACGAGCGGTGCAATCGCGGGCGTGGTGCCGCCGTTGGGGCGGATTAAGCGCAGGCCGGGCACGGTGCGCAGCGCTTGTTCCAACCGGGTCGCGGTTGCGATCAACTCGGCCCCCAGCATCGCGACCGTGGGGGCGCGCAAATCCAGCGCCGCGCCGAAACCGAGGCGGTTGGCATAGGAATATTCCGCCGACTCCCACCGCAAAGCATCGCTTTGACGGACCGAGTAATCATCGGGCGGGGGTGGGTGCAGAATTTCTTGCGCGCGGGCGGAGAGCCCGAGGAGCGCCACGCCGCGCGGCCCTTGCAGATATTTGCGCCCGCTGGCGGTGACAATATCGATGCCCTGCACCCCCATATCGAGCGGCAACCAGCCAATCGACTGACTGGCATCGACGGCAACCAGCGCGCCGACGGTTTGGGCGAGAGCGGCAATGGCGGCAATCGGCTGAATCGCCGTGCCGCTAACCGAAACGCTCGTGATGGAGACGAGCTTAACCCGTTCGTCCAGCATTGTGGTTAAAGCGTCGAGATCGGTCAGGTGATCGGGCGTCATCGGCACCGCTTCCACCGTCGCCCCCACCTCCGCCGCAATGGCTGCGAAGGCCGACACGGTGCCGCCCCATTCGGACGGCGCGCAGAGAATCCGATCACCGGGGCGCAACCGCAAACCGCCCGCAACGAAGCCTATTGCCCGGCCCTGGCCCTCGGTGAAGGCCACCTGCCCCGGCGCAGCCCCGAGAAGGGTTTCCGCCGTGCGGTGCATTTCAGCCAGCCGGGGGGCGACGGCGATTGCCGCTTCCACCGGGCCAGTGGCCTGCTCTAAGGCGAGATGATCCGCAATCGCCGCGCGCGCTTCGGGCGGGCAGGGGGAGGCGGCGGAATGGTTGAAGTGCAGGCGCGGGATCATACAGCAACCTCGAAGGTCGCATCGACCTCCACCATCACCCCGCGCGGCAGGGCGGCGACGCCGACGGAGGTGCGCGCGTGGCGACCGATTTCGCCGAAAACGCTCAGCATAAGATCGGACGCGCCATTCATCACTTGGCTCTGCTGCGTGAAATCGGGCGTGCAGGCGATGAAGCCGTTCAGTTTCACGCACCTCTGCACGCGGCTCCAATCGCCGTTCAGCGCGACGTCGACCTGGGCGAGAATATTCAGGGCGCAAAGTTGGGCCGCGGCTTGGCCCTGCTCGACCGTAGCATTTTCCCCCAAGCGGCCAAAAAACTGCGCTTCACCCTCAAGCTGCGGAATCTGCCCAGCGATAAAGAGCGTGCCTTTGGGACTAAGCACGAAGGGGGCATAGGCCCCGCCGGGGCCGGAGGCTTTGGGCAGGGTCAGGCCAAGGGCGGTCAGGCGGTCGCGGATCATGGGAGGCTCCTCAAGCGAAAGGGGAGCGTCAGCCTGCCCCATCCCGGCGGGGGGCGCGACTCAAGTTCTTACGGAGCTAGTATGAACCTCACTCATGGTCGCGGTTTCGCTCAGCCATTTTCGCACCGCCAGAAGCGCTGGATTGTCCGCGCGAGCGGGATCGATGATCGACCAATGGCCAAAGACGCCCGCAAGGCGCGGTAGCGGCAGGGCAATCAAATCGCCGCGCGCGATCAAGGGGGCGACGAGGTTGAGGCGCCCCATCGCCACACCCAGCCCGTCGCGCGCCGCCTGCACGGTAATATTATAATCGGCCAGCGCCTGTTGCTGCGGGATCGACGCCAGCGCGATGCCTTGCGCCGCGAGCCAATCGCGCCACTCCCAGGTGTCGCTGGGGTGCAAGAGGCGGTGGGCGGGCAGGGTTTCGAGCGTTGGTGCGGGATAGTGGGACGGGGCGATCACGGGGACGAGGGTTTCCGGCAGAAAACACTCCGTTAAACCCTCATAACCGCCTTTGCCATACCTTAGGGCAAGATCGACCTGCCCGGCCATGGGATCGACCCAGCGAACATTCGGCTCCAGCACAAGCTCAATCTCGGGATGGGCGGCCTCGAAGGCGGGCAACCGCGGCATCAGCCAATGGGCGGCGAAGGAGGCCAGCAGCGTGACGCGGATTTTTCGGCGCGGCGCGGCGGCGTCAGCCTCGGCCCGCGCGGTGCGGGTGGCGGCAATGATCCCGGCGAAGGCTTGGCGGATGGCGGTATGATAGGCGGCCCCGTGGGGGGTGAGCGTCAGCGGGCGGGTGCGCGCGAACAGCGGCAGGCCAAGCTCCTGCTCCAGCGTTTGAACGTGACGACTGACCGCGCCTTGGGTGATGCACAGCTCGTCCGCCGCGCGGGAAAAACTCAAATGCCGCCCGGCGGCCTCAAAGGCGCGCAGGGCGGCGAGATTGGGGAGCGGGCGGGGCATTTAGGCAGCCCCCCCCGCTGGTTTGCAAAGCCTACCGCTCAACCGTCAGCGCCACGCCCATGCCGCCGCCGATGCACAAGGTGGCGAGGCCGCGTTTCGCATCGCGCTTTTGCATTTCATAGAGCAGCGTGGTCAGCACGCGGGCGCCCGAGGCTCCGATCGGGTGGCCGAGGGCTATCGCGCCGCCGTTCACGTTCACCTTGCTGGTATCCCAGCCGAGGTCTTTATTCACGGCCATGGCTTGGGCGGCGAAGGCTTCATTGGCTTCGATCAGGTCGAGATCGTCGACGGTCCAGCCCGCTTTTGCCAGCGCCGCGCGGCTCGCGGGAATCGGCCCGGTGCCCATGATGGCGGGATCGACCCCGGCGGTGGCCCAGGAGGCGATGCGCGCCAGCGGGGTTAGGCCGCGTTTCGCGGCTTCGGCGGCGGACATCAGCACGAGGGCGGCGGCACCGTCGTTGATGCCGGAGGCATTCCCGGCGGTCACGGTGCCGTCCTTATTGAAGGCCGGGCGCAGCTTGGCCAGGGTTTCCGGCGTGGTGCCATGCTTCGGATATTCATCCTGATCGACGATAACATCGCCCTTGCGCGAGGAAACCGTGACGGGAGCGATTTCATCGGCAAACCGCCCGGCCTTTTGGGCGGCTTCGGCCTTATTCTGCGAGGCTGCGGCGAAAGCATCCTGTTCTTCGCGGCTAAGCTGCCAGCGCTGGGCGATGTTTTCAGCCGTCACGCCCATGTGATAGCCGTGGAACGCATCCAACAGCCCGTCGCGCAGCATCGTATCCTGCATTTCGGCGGCACCCATTTTGGTGCCTGCGCGCAAGTAGAGCGTGTGAGGGGCAAGGCTCATGCTTTCTTGCCCGCCCGCGACGATGATATTCGCGTCGCCATTGCGAATGGCTTGGAAGCCCAAGGCGACGGTGCGCAGGCCCGAGCCGCAGAGTTGATTGATGGCGAACGCCGTTTTTTCCTGGGGAATACCGGCGGCCATCGCGGCTTGCCGGGCGGCGTTTTGGCCGACCCCCGCCGTTAGGATTTGACCGAGGATCACTTCGTCCACCTCGGCACCATCAACCTTGGCGCGGGCGAGGGCGGCCCGGATGGCGATTTCGCCGAGCTTGTGGGCGGGTAGGCTGGACAAGGCGCCGTTGAATGACCCTACGGGCGTGCGGGCAGCGGCAACGATTACGACATCGGTCATCTGGTGATTCTCCCTCGAATGCGGCGTTCGGCCGATTGTGGGGCAAGCTTACGGGGTCCCGCCCAACGGGTAAACATCTTCCCCCATGATGAAGGCGCGAATCGGCTCCCACACCAGCGCAGGCGCGCGCGCGCCGACCATCATGCCGATATGGCCGAGGCCGACCTCCCGGGTCAGTCCGCCGGGGATCGCGTGGGCAAGGGCAAGGGCACTGGCGGGCGGCACGATGCGGTCGGCTTTCGGCACCAGCGACAGGGTTGGCACTGTCACATGGGCGGGGCGGATCGGGCGGCCCGCAACGCGCCAACGCCCCAAGGGGGGGTGATTGTCGCGATACCAGCCGCCCAAGGCTTCCCGCGCCACCGGAGCCACCAGCGGCACGCCGTCGTTTAGCCAATCCTCCAGTGCGACGAACGCGCGCGCCGGGCCGCCGTCGGGCGCGAGGCGGGCGAAGGCTTCGAACTTGCGGGCGATTTGAAGCGGGTCGATCCCGGCGAAGAGGGTTTGAATCACGTCAATCGGCAGGCCCTGGTGCCAATCGATGGTCTGCATCAGTGCGGGCAGCGCCGCCGTTAGCCGCCGCGACTGGCCGGGGTCGCTATGGAAATCCCAGGGGGTTGCGAGCAGCAACAGGCGTTCGACTAGGGCCGGGTGCCGTTCGGCGGCGGCTAAAGCCAAGAGCCCGCCCATGCAGTAGCCGAGTAACCCGACGCGCCCGCCCGCTTGCGCGCTCGCCAACGCGAGCGCCTCGAAAATCGGGCCTTCGATATAGTCGGTTAGGGTGAAATCCGCTTCATCGGGTCCCGGCGCGCCCCAATCCATCAGCAGCGGGCGAAGGCCTTTGCCCGCGAGCCAGCGCAGAAAACTGCGCTCCTCGGTGAGATCGAGAATATAGGCGCGGTTGATGAGCGACGGCAGGCACAGCAGCATGGGGCCGGTTGCGCCGGGCTCGCTGTAATCGAGCAGGCGAATATTGCCCCAGCGCGCCCGTTCCTGCGGATCGGGGAGGGTTCGACGATAGGGATGGTCGCGGTAGCGCTGCACCCCCGTCAGAAACGCCCCGAGCCGCCGCCGTCCCGCCGCTTCGACGGCCTGCGTAAAGCGGATCGGATCGAAGCGGCTAGACTCGGCCGCGCCGCCGGTAGGGTTTAGGGGGATGCCGGGGGCCGGGGGAAACCCGCCCGAGATCGGCGGTGGGGGCGGCATCAGCCCCTTCAAGATCGGCCAGCCGCTGCTCCACAGCAGCGAGGCGGGCAGCGAGCTTGAGTAAAAGCTCCAGCAACTCAGGAGATGCAGCGGCAGCGGGCGCGGCCCCAAGCGGGGGGGCGGGTCGGCCTGGGAACGGCTGTGAGGCGGCGGGGTCGACAGCACGATAGGCGGGTCCCGAAGCAGAAGAGGGCGCTGACGCGGCGTGTCCTGGCGGTGGGGTGAGCCCCCACAGCGCCCAGAGCCGCGCCATCGATTCCGTTGTCGCCGGATCGCTCGCCCAAGCGGATACCTGCCCTTGCCACAGATCGAGGAACTGTTCGGCAAGCGCATTCAGGTCGGGCGCATTGGGGTCGGGCGGGGGCCGGGTCGACATGGGGGCACTATACCGCAGCCCATCAAAACCGTCCGCGAAAATTGCAAATCTTTCGGTGATGCTGCGCGAATAGATATTTCACAGGGATAATTTACAATATTTTGACGGCTTCCCGGATGTGCCGAAAAAAATCATCGGTAACGGCTTTTCGCTCGTTTCGATGAATCTTGATGGAAAATAGAATAAAACCCAAAATCAAAACCACCGAATAGGCAAAATTTATTCGACCATCCGAAAAATATTTTTGCTGTATCGAGGTGAGGTCGCTTCCATAGCGATGAAGGGAAGAGGTGATCGTCCCCAAAAAGCTTTCGGAAGCCGATTGGTCCCTAGCGGTACCCCTATTCAAGAAATCGATCTTGCTGAAAAATAAGGACAGAAAATAGGCGGCAATTCCGCCAAGCGCGATGAAGGATTGCGGGTAAAATTTCCAAAAACGGACAAAAAATCCTCCGAGAAAAGAAAAAAATCCGCGTCCCCAGAAGCCCTTTTGGGCAAGCTTTGGGTTTTCCCCTAAAAAATCATAGAGATGCCCTGTGCGGGTATTTCTGAGTAAACCCAAAAACTCCTTTGCATCGGTGTCTTTTTTTATAAAGAAAACGTCTATCCCATCGCCTTTCGACACAGAGACATTTTGAGGAACATCTAAAATCGCGGCGATATCGTCTTCATATCGAATCGCCAGCCTCAAAAATGAAATTTGTTGCGAGAAAAATTTCGGTTCTAAAGGCGCATACTCACCTGCGGAGAGGGAGGATTCCTGCGCCACGGCAGGCGATAGCGCCTTAGCTTGGACGAGATGGGCATCCAGAACAATCGCGCGAAGCTTTGTTACTCTGATCTGCTGGCCGGATAGGGTGAATTGATACATTTGACGGGGCGGGGCCTATGCCAGCGCAGTGCGGGTGCCTAAAAACGCTAGCACCCGCAGGGGTCGGCTGAAACTAAAAACGCCCGTCCGCCAGGTTAATCCCCCGTAACAATCCGATCCATCAACTGCCGCACGGTGGGCACGAAGCCATTGGCGTAGAACGGGTCTTGGCCGAAGCGGTAAGCATTATGCCCGGCGAACATCAGTTGATGCTCGATATCGTCGGAATGGCTGATTTCCTGCAACGTCTTTTGAATGCAGAAGCTGCGCGGATCAGGCGATTTGCCCGTCGTGCCCGATTCATTCTGCGCCCAGTTGGAGAAATTGCAGTGCGACAGGCAGCCCATGCACTCGACCTGATCGGTGCGGATTTCCACACTATCCTCGGGCGTGACGAACACGAGGGTGCTTTCCGGCGTGCGCAGGGCCTCGGTGAAGCCTTGGGTCATCCACTGTTCGGCGTTGACCTTATCCACCGAGGTCACGAAGACGGACCGACCGCGCGCGCCGATTTTCAGTTCGGTGTCATGCTCGCCATGGGCATGGGCGGTGAAGGCGATTTGGCGCTCCGACCGGCCCTTGAGATTGCGCAGAAACGCGTTTTCCACCGCCGACGAGTAAAAGCCGGTGGGCGAAAAGCGGTTGAGATACACATCGCCAGGTTTCAGTTCCAGCAGGCGCTTGCGCCACGCGCCGGAAATTGGGCTTTCCTGGGTCAGCAGCGGCCGCGTGCCGAACTGGAAGCCAACCGGGCCAAGATCGGGATTATCGATGAAATCTTGCCACTCGCGCAGAAACCACACGCCGCCCGCCATAATGATCGGCGTTTGGTGCAGGCCAAACTCACGCATCACCTGACGAAGCTCGATCAGGCGCGGCAGCGGATCTTCCGGCTTATTCGGGTCTTCGGAGTTTGAAAGACCATTGTGGCCACCCGCCAGCCACGGGTCTTCATAGACCACGCCGCCAAGCAGATCGGGGAACCGGTGATAGGCGCGCTTCCACAGGGCCCGGAAAGCGCGGGCCGAGGAGACGATCGGGTAATAGTAAACGCCGTATTTGGCGCAGATTTCCGCCACCTTATAGGGCATGCCCGCGCCGCAGGTAACGCCGTGGATCAGGCCTTTCGAGCCTTCGAGAACGCCATTCAGGATGATTTCGGAGGCGGCCATTTCCCACAGAATATTCATGTGGATCCGGCCTTGGCCGTTCGCCGTTTCATGGGCGATCTGCGCTTGGGCAATGCCGCCGCTGATGGAATAAGCGATTAGCTCTTCATGGCGTTCCCGGCGGGTTTTGCCGTGGTAGATCATCGGGATGATCTGGCCGTCCGCGTCATATTGGTCGGCATTGACGCCCGAGAAAGTGCCAATCCCGCCCGCGGCGGACCATGCGCCGGAGCTTTGACCGTTCGAAACGGCGATCCCTTTGCCGCCTTCAACCAGCGGCAGGACTTCCCGTCCCGACATCAAAATCGGATTCAACGCCTTCACCCAGTCCTCCATCCCATCATCGCCGGCTTGAGGCGGGCAGCCCCTGGCTCGGTCGGCTTGTTGCGGCGCTGGTTTTACACCAGGCCATCGCGCCCCATCCTATAGACTTGCCTTTCCTATCGGGTTTTTGCGTCCGTTGCTAGGCTGAACGCGCCCCCGCGAAAACCGCAACCCCGATCGTCGCAAAAGCCCTTGCCAGGGTGCGGGGGCTCGGGTTTGCTGAGCGCCGTCGTTTTTACAGACCGAAGCTGGAGGAACCAGGCCATGGGCTTGACCCTATTCATTGGCAATAAAAACTATTCGTCCTGGTCGTTACGCCCCTGGCTTGCGCTGAAGTTGGCGGGGATTTCGTTCGAGGAAGTTCTGATTCCGCTGTATCAGGCCGCCTCCCGCCAAGATATTTTGCGCCACAGCCCAACCGGCAAGGTGCCCGCGCTCAAAATTGACGAAACGGTGATTTGGGATAGTCTTGCGATTTGCGAATGGGCGGCGGAACAGGCCCCGGATGCGCAGCTTTGGCCGCTCGATCCTTTGGCTCGGGCCGTGGCGCGGTCGGTTTCGGCAGAGATGCACTCGGGCTTCGTTGGGTTACGCTCGGCCTTGCCGATGAATATTCGCCGGGCAACGCCGCCGCGCAATCTAACCCCGGCGGCGCAGGAGGATATCAACCGCGTCACCGCTTTGTGGCGCGATTGCCGCAAGCGCTTTGGCGTCGGCGGGCCTTTCTTGTTTGGGAAGCCCACGATTGCCGATGCGATGTTTGCGCCGGTCGTGACCCGCCTTACCTCCTACCTCATCAATGTTGATGAAGACAGCCGCGCCTATATGGCCGCCGTGCTCGCCCTGCCGCCGATGGTGGAATGGATTGAAGCCGGCAAGCGCGAGCCCTGGATTATCGAGGATAGCGAAGCCGCCTAGGCGGCTCCAGCGAGGGAGGCGAAAAATAATTTTCTGCGCCTCCCTCGCCTTAACATTCATTTAGGATAAGTTTGCTTATAACAGCTTGGGCTTTGCGCAAGTTACGCGCGAAGCGCTGACGGGAAGTGTATTTTTTTATAAAAGAAGGAGTCGATAAATGGATTGTTTGAGGAAGCGTATAGTTTAACGCGTAAACCTAATTTTGGTTGTGTCGTGCGGCTGTGTTAAAATTTTAACCGCAGGGCGATTAAAAACGTCATTTTCTAGGATGAAATCTTAGCCCATGCGCAAGCCAGCCCCTTTAGCGGACCGTCGTCTGTATAATCCCGGTGACGTTATCGTTCGGGAGGGCGAAGAGGGCTATTCCTTCTATCTCATCGAAAGCGGCGCGGTTGAGGTGTTCAAAACCACGCCGTCCGGCGTTGCTATTCTTGGGCGGATCGGCAAAGACGGGATTTTTGGGGAAATGGCGTTGGTGGATGATGCCAAACGCATGGCCTCGGTCCGCGCGGTCGAACTCACCACCTGCCAGATTTTTCCGCGTGAATATTTTCAGTATAAGCTGGGGCGCAGCGACAAGTTGATCCGCGCCATCATGAAGATTTTCGCGGCCCATATCCGCTCCCTCACCAATCTTCAGGCCGAATTGGGCCATACCGAAGACCATCGCCCGGCGGTGCGTTTCTCGAAGGATGAACTGTCGGACGGGTAAACCGGCTTCACTCGCCCCAGCCCGCGCGCCGCGCTGACGGGCGTTAACCTCTCCTCGCACCCCGCGAAACTGCAACCGCCCAGCAAACCATCGCCGGGACGGCTCAGCAGTGGCATGCCGCGCCTGCATCCGGCAAACTGGAAGAGCGGCGAGATCATCCGGCTGATTGATCTGGTGGCTCCGTTCGGGAATCCGGACGCGATGATTGCGGGTCTGCGTCAGGTGGTGCCGGCGATTGAGATTGGGGGCGTGATGATGCTAGTAAAACTGGCTATTGCATTGGCATTTGGAATTCTCGTCACGACGGAGACCCAGGCGGGTCGATTTGTCGATTTGCCATTCAGGACGCAAGATTTGGTGAGTTTTTGCAAAACATCAGACGGAAAATTATACATAAAATATAGAGATGATGATTTTGTATCAGTAAAAGAAACGATAACAGAAAACCGTCTTGTGAATAGAATTGGCATAACAAGAAATTTATGCAATGAAGAACAAAATATGTATAAAGGATCATTCTTTGAAATACATGGAGAATATTTACAATTATTTACAGATAGAGAAGAGTGTGGCTATAGTTTTAGTTCTAAATTTAAAATGACTCTGAATGTCGTAGAAAAAAATTACGTCATATTAGAAAGAGATAACAAAAAGAAATACCGAGAAGAAGCACTCTGCGGCCCAGAGGGAGGCGGCGAGCCTGATTGGACGATGGTTCAATATCGAGATGCTGTGATTTGGGAAGTCGATACTGATGGGGCTCTTTATGGTATGTTTCGAGTTCAGGGATCGGGAAAATTGACCCTTTTTCAGATGATTCCAACAGTAGAAATCTTTCTAGAGTTGAGGCAAAAGGGTGTTTATTTCTTTCGTTACGATGATGTTTTAAATCTCAGAAGAGAGGTGGAGAGAGAGCTTAAGCAAAAAACTAAAAATTATCGAGAAATTGATATAATTTCCATATCTCTAGATCGCTTGGAGCGGGATAGAGATATTCTGTCCCTGCCCAATTAATGAATTTCTCTAGATAAGAGCAAGTGTTATTCTGTGGTAACGCGCCTGAAAGCATGTCTTCTTTATAGGGATGCCGCATTTGTTTCAGGTCTGCGGCCCTTGTTAGGGGCAGCGGAACGAAATTACCCCGTTTTACGGCATCCAACTCATGATCTCGATTTGGTATTGCCGTTATTTTACAACATCGCCCGCAACTGCGCCACCAGCGGCACATCGGCGGGCGGCATGGCGTAATCGTGGAGGCGCGTTGGGCGGACCCAGGCGAGGGCTTGGCCTTCGTGGCCCTGCGGCTCCCCCTCCCACACCCGGCAGAGGTAGAGCGGCATCAGCAGGTGGAAATCCGGGTAGGTGTGCGAGGCAAACGCGAAGGGCGCGAGGCAGGAGGGGCGGACGGTAATCCCCAACTCCTCCTTCAACTCGCGCACCAGGGCCGCTTCCGGCGTCTCGCCTTCAGAGACTTTCCCGCCGGGAAACTCCCAGAGCCCGGCCAGGGCTTTCCCCTCGGGGCGCTGGGCCAGCAACACCCGCCCATCGCCATCGATCAGCGCGGCGGCGACCACGAAGAGCGTGCGTTTCACGGGTTGCGCCGCGAGGAAATCAGCGCGGGCGACGCGGCGGCCGAAGGCGGGGCGGCAGCGCTCTTCAGCGGGCAGATTTTCGATGCCGCAGGGCTCGAACCCGAGCTTATCGAGCACCCCCAGCGAGGCCTCATTGCCCGGTAGCACCAGGGCATAGGCCGACACGCGGTCGAGATCGGTGAAGATGAAGTGCAGGGCGCGGCGCACGGCTTCGGTCGCATAGCCCTGACCCCAAAAGTCCCGCCCCAGCCAGTAGCCAAGCAGAATGGACCGTTCGGCCCCCGGCATCAGCGTCAGGGAAATTCCGCCGATGAACGCATCGCTGTCTTTCAGGGCGATGGCGTAGGTCACGGCCTCGCCGCGCTCGCGCTCCGCCCGGCTATTGGTCAGCCAATATTCGGCGTGATGGGCCTTGTACGGGTGCGGAATCGCGGCGGTGCGGTCCGAAATATCGGGATCATTGGCGAGCTTGGTGATGACGGGCAAATCCCCCGGTCGCAGGGGCCGGAGGCGCAGACGCGCGGTGTCGAGGATCGGCTGCGGCAGCAGCGGATCAGCTCCGATAGCTGCCATTGATGTCGATATAACCGTGGGTCAGATCGCAGGTCCAAACGCGCGCGGTGCCGCTGCCGAGGCCAAGATCGACCTTGAGATGCACCTCTTTGCCCTGCATATGGGCATTGATCGGGGCCTCGTCATAGCCTTCGACGCGCTGGCCGTCTTGGGCGACGCTGAACCCGCCGAACCAGATGGAGAGCTTATCGCGGTCCGCCGGTTGCCCGGCCTTGCCGACCGCCATAACGACGCGGCCCCAATTGGCGTCTTCCCCAGCAATCGCGGTTTTCACCAGCGGTGAATTGGCGATGGCCAGCGCCACCACTTTCGCCGATTCATCCGAAACCGCGCCCGCCACATCCACCGTCACGAACTTCTGCGCGCCTTCGCCGTCGCGGGCGAGTTGCTGGGCGAGGTCGGTACACACGGCTTCCAGCGCCACCCGGAAACTTTCGGCGCGCGGGTCGGCGGCATCGGTGATCGGGGCGTTTCCAGCCTTACCGGTCGCGCAGAGAACCACTGTGTCCGAGGTGGAGGTATCGCTATCGACGGTGATGCAGTTGAAGCTTTTGTCCGAGGCGGGCGCGAGCAAGGCTTGCAGCGCGTCGGCGCTCATCGCGGCGTCGGTAAAGAGGAAGCCCAGCATCGTCGCCATATCCGGCGCAATCATGCCCGAGCCCTTGCAAATCCCGTTAATGCGCACGGAAACCCCATCAATCGTCGCGGTGGCCGTCGCGGCTTTCGGGAAGGTATCGGTGGTCATAATGGCTTCAGCGGCGGCTTGCCACGCGTCGTCGGCCAGGGTTGCCGCAATCGCGGGCAGCCCGTCGGTAATCTTATGATCGGGCAGCGGCTCGCCGATCACCCCCGTCGAGGCGATAAAGACTTCGGACGGTTTGCAGCCCAGAAGAGCGGCGGCGGCGGTTGCCGTGCGCTCGACCGAGCCCCACCCGGCTTTGCCGGTAAAGGCGTTTGAATTGCCCGAATTCACCACAATCGCCCGCGCCGTGCCGCCTTTTTGGGACTCCCGGCACCAATCGACCGGGGCCGAACGGGTGAGCGACTTAGTATAGACCCCGGCGACCGTGGTTCCGGCGGAAAGTTCCGCCAGAAACACATCGGTTCGGCCCGAATAGCGCACTCCAACGGCACCGGACGCGAGGCGAACGCCCGCAATCGGCAGCAGGGTAGGAAACGCAGCGGGGGCGAGCGGCGAGACGAGCTTTGCCATCGGTCGGGGCTTTCGCGGGCTAGGTTATTGAGCGGCGGGCAGCGGCTTGCCCTCGATATCGAATTTCTCGATCTTCGCGCCTTTGCGCAGGTCTTCGACGATTTTCGTAATCATTTCTTGCGACATTTCCGAGGTGAGCTGGTCGCGCACGTCGGCCAAAGCCGGGGCTGCCGTCTGGCGGCGCTGTTCCAGCTTAATCACGTGCCAGCCGAACTGGCTTTTCACCGGCTCTTGGGTGAATTCATTCGGCTTCAGGGCAAAAGCGGCTTCGGAGAATTCCGGCACCATGTCTTCGCGGGTGAAGAAACCCAAATCGCCGCCTTCTTTGGCCGAGCCATCGGTGGATTTGGCTTTGGCCAGCGCCGCGAAATCGCCGCCTTTTTTAAGGTCAGCGATGATTTCTTTGGCGACGGTTTCGCTGGCGACCAGAATATGGCGCGCGCGCACTTCTTCCTGCTGGGGATTATCTTTCAGGAACTGCTGATAGCGAGCTTCCAGCGCCTTATCGTCCACTTTCGCCGCGACGGCACGGTTCAGGTAGACTTCTTGAACAACGCGATCTTCATAATCGGCCAGACGGCGTTTGACTTCGGGATCATCGTTGAGCTTTTCAGCGCGCGCGGCACCGGCGATCAGCTTGCCATCGACTAGGCGGTCGAGAATCAGCGGATAGACGGTTTGCATCGGCATTTGCTGCACCTGCGGCGGCAGCCCGTCGAGCGAGCGCACGAGGTCTGAGCGGCGAATATCGATGCTGCCAGCGCGGGCGATGACCGGGTCATCCTTGGCGGCGGGTTGCTTCAGAAACTCGCCGATCGTCTGCGCCGAAACCGGGGCTGCGACGAGAAGGGCCGCCGACAGCATGAGCCCGGCAAGGAACGGGGTGCGGGAAGAAGCGAACAACATGGTCCAAGGATCCTTTGGATCGGCGATGGCGTAACCGGAGCTTGTCCGGCGTCTCACGGCATACTGCACAAGGGATTGCGGCAAACAAGAGGCAAAACAGGGACGCGGGCGCACGGGAATGCTATGGTGCGGCCCCATGAGCGCCTCTTTCCTAGGTCTTGCCCCCGAGAACCCCCGCGAGAACCCCCGTAAGCAGGGCAAGACAATGCGACAGGAGTCCTTTCCGGTTGCTCTGCGCTGGCTCGCCGGGCGGGAGCGGGCGGCGATTATGGCCTTCTACCGCTTCGCCCGCGCAGCCGACGATTGGGCCGATACGCCCGGCCCGGCTTTGACCGTTGAACGGCGGCTGGTGGGCCTCGCCCAGGTGCGGGCCGAGGCGGCGGATGCGCTGGCCTTCTGCCCCCCCGCTAGCGGCGCGTTAGAGGCGTTGCTTCCCGCCTTCGAGGCCGATGCGCGCGGTGATTTGCCCGAAGATTTCGGCGCGGCGGTTGTCGCCTGCCGCGCCTCGTCGGTCCCGGTTGGGCGGTTTCTGCTGGATCTGCACGGGGAATCGCCCCTGCTCTATCCGGCCTCCGATGCGCTGTGTTTGGCGCTGCAACTGCTCAATCATCTGGGCGATTCCGGCGGGGATCGGGTGCGCTGGGGGCGGCCCTATCTGCCTGAGACGGCGGTTCCGGCGCTCCGGGCGTTGCTTCCGGCCCTGCTGGAGCAGGCGGCGGTGCTGCCCCTGCTGATTCAGTCTCCCGGACTGCGGCGGCAGGCGGCGGCGACCGTGATGGCCGCGCGGCGGCAGCGGTCGGCGCTTGACGCCGGGCGACGGTTGAATTTTGGGGATGGTCTCGCCTGCGCGGGGGCGGCGCTGATCCCGCCCGATCATCCTCGCCCCCGCCTCAGCGGCTCCTTTCGCGCGGCACTGCCGCTCCTGCCGCGTTCGGCGCGCGAAGCGGTGGCGCTGGTCTATCGCTTTGCCCGCGACTGGGATTCCTGGGCCGATGAGGCAGTTGATCCGGCAGCCGCCGAAGCCCGGCTTACCGAGTGGCGGCAGGCGGTGGCGGCTTTGGCGGATGGAGCGTGGCAGCCGCCCCTACCGGTTGCCTTCGTCGCCCTAGTCACGCGCTATCGTCTGCCAATCCCGCCGTTTCTGGCCCTCCTGGATGGGATTCTGTCGGACCTGCGCGCACCGATCTGGGCTCCCGACGCGGCAGGTTTGGCGCTGTATTGCGACCGGGTGGCGGGAGCGGTGGGGGAATTGATTCTCGCGGCCCTCGGCGTCCGAGATTCGGCTCTGGCGCAGGCGGCGGGCCGGGCGTTGCAACTCACCAATATTCTGCGTGATCTGGAGGCCGATGCGGCGCAGGGGCGGATCTATCTGCCGCGCGCGGCGTGGGGAGAGAGCGAGCCGAGCGCGCTTGATCTTCGCGCGCGCGCGGCGTTTCTCGTGCCTCAAGTCGAAGCCGCCTATGCCGAGGCCTTCGCCCGGCTCACCGATCACCGCTTTGCTGGGCGGCGGGCGGTTTGGGCGATGGTGGCGCTCTATCACCGGCTGTTTCTGCGTCTGCGTGCGGCGGATTTCGCCTCTGGAACCCGGCTTCGGCGGCGCGACCAGGTATCGGTGCTGCTGCGCGCCCTGGTTTTGCGATGAGCCGTTCGACCTTCGTGATTGGCGCGGGCCTTGCCGGGCTTGCGGCTGCCGTGATGGCGGTCAGCAACGGCGATCAGGTGACGCTCGTCGAATCGACACCGCACGCGGGCGGGCGCTGCCGCTCCTGGCCGCTGGCGGGGGAAAGCCTGCCGCTGGTCGATCTCGGCACCCATCTAATTTTGCGCGGCAACCGGGCCGTTCAAGCCTATCTCGCCCGCATCGGCGCGCGGGAGACGTTTGTGGCCCCTGGGCCGACGCCGGGGGCGCTGACCCTCCTCGGCGGTGAGGATCGGCTGACCGTGCCGCTCGGCCCCGGTCTGTTGATGAAACCGCCGCCGCCGCTAACGCGCGGCGCGCTGCTGGCGGCGGGCCATCTGATGCGCGGCGGCACCGTGGCCGAGCGGCTCGATCTGAGCAGCCCGACCGGGCGCTGGTTCTGGACACCGCTGACGCGCTCGATCCTCAACTGCGATCCGGCGGAGGGCGACGCGCGCTTGCTGAGCGCGGTGTTGCGGCAAGGCCTGCTGCGCGGCACAGCGGCGGCCTGCCCGCTGGTGGCGCGCGAGAGCCTCAGCGCCAGCCTGATCGAACCGGCGCTCGCCTATCTGGCCGCGAAAGGCGCGCGCCTGCGCTTCACAACGCCGGTGCGCGGGTTCCATCGCGTCGACGACCGGCTGACGGCGCTGCATGTGGGCAATGGCGAGATTATCCCCATCACTCCCCGCGCCCGCGTCATCCTTGCCGTCCCGCCGATCGCAGCGCAACGGTTGCTGCCTGAGTTGATCGTGCCAACCGAAACCCGCGCGATTCTCAACGCCCATGCCGTACTGCCGGTACCGCCCGACCTTATCGAAACGCCCGAGCTTCTCGGGCTCATCGACGGCACCGGTGAATGGTTTTTGCGCCGGGGCGCGCGGGTGGCCATCACGATCAGCGCAGCGGATAGTTTCCGCAATTGGCCAGAGGAAAAACTTAGCGCCGCGCTCCAGGCCGATCTGATGCGCCTTTACGGCTGCGCGCCGAACGACCTTACGCTGATTTGGGAAAAACGCGCCACCTTCGCCGCCACGCCCGACCAAGTCGCCCTACGCCCGAAAACGCGGGCGAGCGGCCTCGTTAATCTGCGCCTTGCGGGCGATTGGACCGATACGGGCCTGCCCGCGACGCTGGAAGGGGCGATCCGATCCGGAATCAAGGCGGCGGAAAGCTGGTTCTAGACCTTCAAGAACACGGAATAGACCGCGCCGACCAAACAGAGCGCCGCCGCCGCGTGGTTCCAGCGCAACTGGTCGCCTAAGTAGAACACCGAAAATCCGGCGAAGATCACGAGAGTGATAACCTCCTGGATAATCTTCAACTGCGGCGCGGTGAAAACCCCATAGCCGAGGCGGTTGGCGGGGACTTGCAAGCAATATTCGAAAAAAGCGATACCCCAACTCACGAGGATCACTTGCCACAGGGCCGTGTCGCGGTACTTCAAATGCCCGTACCAGGCGAAGGTCATGAACAGGTTGGAGCCAACCAGCAGGGCAATCGTCCAAAAAGCGGTATACATGGATAGAACTCGACGGGGGCGATGGGATCAGGCGCTTAGCCATAGCCCCGCCGCCCGATAAGGAAAAGCGATGAAACGGCAGATCCTCCTGCGCGCGTCCGGCTATGTTGCCGTCGCGCTGATTTTAAACGGGCTGATTTTCAGCCTGGGCTGGAACGATACCGGCGTGACCCGGCAGGCAATCCTGCCCTGGTTCGCGCCGCCCGGCTGGGTGATCGGCGCGATTTGGACGCTGCTGTTCGCGGGCATGGGTGCGGCGGATGTGTTGCTCTCGGCCCGGCTACCGGGCGCGGGGCGGGCGCGCCTTGTGGGGCGGCTGCTGGCGTTCGACTGCTTCGCCTATACGTTCTACGCTTTGGCGACCGATAGTGTTTGGGCGGGGTTTGCTGGGAACATTGGTACGGTGCTTCTGGCGGCGGTGGCGGCGGTTCTCGCGCGACCCCACGACCGGCGCGCGGCGGCCCTCTTGGGCTTGGTGGCGCTTTGGTCGGCCTATGCCACGTCGATTGTCGTTTACCGTCTAGCTGGGGCCGTTCAGTAGGGCGGGATTGGCCCCAAACTGCACATTCACCGCTGCAATCGTGAAGGTGAGCGATAGGAGTAGGTGCAAGACCAGCGCGCCGACCGCAAGGCCGGTGGGCGCGCCCAAACCTTGTTTGACAATGCGGAACAGGACGACGTTGATCCAAAGGAAGACCATCACGGTAGCGCCTTTCATCAAAGCGTCCGAACCGAACAGCATTGCGATCAGAATGACCATTTGAGCGACAATCGCCAGCATCATCGAGGCCCAATTCAGCCCCGCAATCACCCGACATAGGCCGGTGTGATAGCCGAGCCGTAAGCTGAACACGGCGAAAATCGTTAGGAAGCACGCCGTAGCGGCCATATCGGCCACGGCTTGCAGCAGCGCGCCTTGAACGCCGAATGCTGACTCATCACCGATCAGCAGCGCCACGATCATAGCCAGTGAAAAATCGATGGCCAGCGGCAGAAACGACCGGCGCACCTCGCCCACGTCATCCCGGAAAAAGCGCTGCCAGGCCGGATTTCCCCAAAACAGGGCGGTGAGGGCTTGGACGGAGGGCATTATGAAAAGTACCGATCGAGCATTCTGCGGTAGATGTGGGTGAGGGCGGTCAAATCCGCAAGGCGGGTGTTTTCATCGACCTTGTGCATCGACTGGCCGACGAGGCCGAATTCCACCACTGGGCAATAGGCGCGGATAAAGCGCGCGTCCGAGGTGCCGCCGGTGGTGCTCATTTCCGGCACCACGCCCAGCACGGCTTCCACCGCTTCCGCGACCAGCGCCGAGAGCGGGCCGGGCGGCGTGAAGAAGCTTTCGCCCGAGACGCTGACGGATAAATCATAGAGAATGCCCGCGCTGTCCAGCCGTGCGCGCAGCAGGCTTTCCAGAGTGGTGCTCGTGAAGGCATCGTTGAAGCGCACATTGAAGCGCGCCGTCACCGTGCCGGGAATGAGATTACTCACCGGATTGCCGGTATCGACCGTGGTGACTTCCAGATTAGACGGCTGGAAATGCGCCGTTCCGTCATCCAGCGCGCCGGAGCCCAGAGCGGTCAGCAGCGCCACCATTTTCGGAATGGGATTATCGGCCAGATGCGGATAGGCAACATGGCCTTGGGTGCCCTGGACGGTCAGCAGCCCGGAGAGCGAGCCGCGCCGCCCGATCTTCATCATCTCGCCCAGGGTGCGCGGATTGGTCGGCTCGCCCACGACACAAGCATCAATCGTCTCGCCGCGTGCCGCCAGCCATTCCAGCATCTTCTTGGTGCCGTTGATGGCAGGACCTTCCTCGTCGCCGGTAATCAGCAGGCTAATCGAGCCGCCAAAGCCGGGCGTTTCGGCGAGGAACTGCGCGACGGCGGCGACGAAAGCGGCAATGCCGCCCTTCATATCGGCGGCCCCGCGCCCGAACACCCGCTCGCCCTTAATCTCGGCGGCGAAAGGATCGACCGACCAGCCCGAAAGATCGCCCGGCGGCACCACATCCGTATGCCCGGCGAAGCAGAAATGCGGGCTGCCGGTGCCAAAGCGGGCGTAGAGGTTTTCGACGGGATCGGTGCCGGGTTCTTCAAAGCGCAGCGGATGGCAGTCGAACCCGAGGCCTGTCAGCGTTGCCGCCAGCAGCCCCAGCGCGCCCGCGTCGGCCGGGGTCACGCTCGGGCAGCGGATGAGCGCCTGCGTTAGCAGGATCGGGTCGAGTGCCTCCACGGGGGATTAGCTCCGCAGTAGTTCGTTGATGCCGGTCTTGCTGCGCGTTTGCGCATCGACCCGCTTCACGATCACGGCGCAGGCGAGGCCCGGCCCAGGGGTGCCATCGGGGAGAGGCTTGCCGGGAAGGGTGCCGGGGATGACCACCGAATAGGCGGGAACGCGGCCCATAAAGATTTCGCCGGTATTGCGGTCGATGATCTTGGTGGACGCGCCCAAGAACACGCCCATCGACAGCACCGCGCCTTCTTCCACCACAACGCCTTCGGCCACTTCCGAGCGCGCGCCGACGAAGACGTTATCCTCGATAATCACCGGCCCGGCCTGCAAGGGTTCCAGCACGCCGCCGATGCCGACGCCGCCGGAAATATGGCAGTTCTTGCCGATTTGGGCGCAGGAGCCAATCGTGACCCAGGTATCGACCATCGTGCCGCTATCAACATACGCGCCGACATTCACAAAGCTCGGCATCAGCACGACATCGCGGGCGATGAAGGCGCTATGGCGAACAATCGCCCCCGGTACCGCCCGGAACCCCGCCTGACGGAACTGTCCGCCTTCCCAGCCGAGAAACTTCGACGGCACCTTGTCCCACCACTCCGCGCCGCCCGGCCCGCCCGAAATCGGGGCCATATCATTGAGGCGGAAGGAGAGCAGCACGGCCTTCTTCAGCCACTGATGCACCACCCAGCCGCTGGCCTCTTTCGTGGCGACCCGTGCCGTGCCCGAATCGAGCTGGTTCAGCGCGTCGGCAACCGCGTCGCGCACGGGGCCTTGCGTGCTGGTCGAAAGCGTGTCGCGGGCATCCCAGGCGGCATCAATGGTCGTGGCGAGATCTTGCGTCATATTTTTGAGTTCCTGATTGTCTTATCCGCGCCGCACGAGCGTGCCGACGCCGCCGGAGGTGAAAATCTCCAGCAAAACTGAATGGGGCACGCGCCCGTCGAGAATCACCGAGCCTTCAACGCCTTGCATCACGGCGGACATGCAGGTTTCGATCTTGGGAATCATTCCGCCCGAAATCGTGCCGTCCGCAATCAGGCGGCGCGAGTCTTCCGTGGAGAGTTCTTTCAGCAGATTCTTGTTCTTATCGAGCACGCCCGCAACGTCCGTCAGCAGCAGCAACCGGGTCGCGCTCAGCGCGCCCGCAATCGCGCCAGCGGCGGTATCGGCATTGATATTAAAGGTTTCGCCCTTGGTGCCGATGGCGGTCGGCGCGATGACCGGAATAATGTTGGAGGCGGCAAAAACGTTGAGAACCTCGACATTCACCTCTTCCGGCTCGCCAACGAAACCGAGATCCAGCACTTTTTCGATATGGCTATCGGGATCGACCTTGGTGCGCGTCAGGCGGCGCGCGGTAATCAGGTTCGCGTCTTTGCCCGAGAGGCCAACGGCGAGCCCGCCCGCGCGGTTGATCGCGCCGACAAGCTGCTTATTGATCGAGCCTGCCAGCACCATTTCGACGATTTCCACCGTCGCTTCGTCGGTAATGCGCAAGCCGTCGATGAACTGCGACTGAATCTTCAGCCGATCCAGCATTTTGCCGATCTGCGGCCCGCCGCCGTGGACGATGACGGGGTTGATGCCCACCTGCTTCAGCAGCACCACATCGCGCGCAAACACATCGGCCAGGGCTTCATTGCCCATCGCGTGGCCGCCGTACTTAATCACGAAGGTTTTACCGGCAAAGCGGCGCATGAAGGGCAGCGCTTCGGAGAGAATATTGGCCTTGGTCGGCCAATCGAGCGCAGCAATATCGACGGAAGGGGAGTCGGTCATCGCGGGAAATCTCCGAAGCGGCACAGGAAGGCTCCCACCTTGCGGGGGCGGCGGGATCATGCGCAAAACGGGGGCGGAGGAGAAGCGGAAATTCGATTGGGGGCCGGAATGGGCAGGACGCAGAAATGCCGGGGCAGGGGGGCGGGAGAACCGCCTTATTGTCGGCGCGGCGCAATCCTCTATAATGGATACTCGATAAATTGGCAGATGGGCGAGGTTTTTAATGTCGAAGGGTGCTTCTTTTAAAACTATTCCCCCGCGCAAGCCCGATCTGAAAGACTGCCGTTTTTACCATTCCGTCACGTTACCGTCGGGTGAGGTCTCCGGCGAATGGGACTTGCGCAAAGATGTCGATGCCTATCTCGGCAATGTCGATTTTAAGGGAAAATCGGTTTTTGAGGTCGGCCCTGCCAGTGGTTTTCTATCGATCCATATGGAAAAGGCCGGGGCCAGTGTCACCTGTCTCGAACCGCCCATGTCCCATCTGTGGGACATTGTTCCTTTTGAGGGGTTCAATGTCGAAAAATGGCGTAAGGAATTCGTCGATATCATTGGCGGCGTGCGGAATTCTTTTTGGTATTATCATGATCTGCATAAATCATCGGTTCGGATGATTGAAACCGACCCCTATAATATTCAACCCGATGTGGGCGATTACGATGTCGGCCTTTTGGCGAGCGTTTTGCTGCATACGCGCGCGCCGTTCAATGTGCTGGAGCAGGTGGCGCGCCGCGTCCGCGAAACGATCATCGTGACAGAGATGTATAATCCCGAGCTTGGGCAGGAAGCGATTTGCCGCTTGCTGCCCCACCGGGGTATCCAGCAGGTTGATACCTGGTGGCAGTTCAGCCCAGGGTTTTTCTTTTCATCGCTCGGGCTGCTCGGCTTTACCGAAGCGCGTTTTTCAACCCACAATCAATATTCGGCGGCGACGAATCAAATCGTGCCGATGTTCACCGCCGTCTGTAGCCGCCCGAAAAAAGCGGCTTAACCCCCGGCGAATTGCGACAGCACCGCCCGTAAGGTCGCAATCCCCTCGCCCGTCTCGGCGCTGGTCACGATGATTTCGGGATGGGCGGCGGGGCGGCGGCGGATGACCTCGGCGGTCGCCTTCAGCAGATCGTCGCGGTCCTTCTGCTTCAGCTTGTCGGACTTGGTCATAATGATCTGATATGGCACGGCGCGTTGGTCGAGCCAATCCATACTATCGAGATCATTTTTCTTCACGCCGTGGCGCGCATCGACCAGCAGGCAGACGCGGCGCAGGGTGGATCTGCCACGCAGGTAGAGATCAATCACATTGGCCCAGCGCGCGGCTTCGGTCTTCGGCACTTCGGCATAGCCATAGCCGGGCATATCGACCAGCAGCAGTTTTTCCGCCAGCAGGAAGAAGTTGAGCTGCTGGGTGCGCCCCGGCGTGTTGGAGGTGCGCGCCAGCGTATTGCGCCCCGTCAGCGCGTTTACGAGGCTCGATTTGCCGACATTCGAGCGCCCGGCGAAGGCGACTTCGGTGAGCGTGATCGGCGGTAGCCGGTCGATGGTCGGAACGGCGGCCACAAAGTCGCACGGCCCGGCGAAGAGCTTACGGCCGGTTTCCAGCGCGCTTGCCCATTCGTCCGGCCCCATGCCCTCCAGCGGGCCTTGAACGGGAAGCGCGCTCACGCGGCACCCATCCGGCGCATGATGATCCACTGCTGGGCAATCGAGAGCGTATTGTTCCACGCCCAATAGATCACCAGACCGGCGGGGAAGCTGCCGAGCATGAAGGTGAAAACCACCGGCATAATCATGAACATCTTCGCCTGGATCGGGTCGGCGGGCGTCGGGTTCAGGCGCATTTGCAGCCACATGGTCACGCCCATGATGAGCGGCCACGCGCCGAGCATCAAGAAGTGCGGCGGCGTCCACGGGATCAAGCCGAACAGGTTAAACATGGTCGTCGGGTCCGGGGCGGACAGATCTTGAATCCAGCCAAAGAACGGGGCATGGCGCATTTCGATGGTGACGAACAGCACCTTATAGAGCGCGAAGAACACGGGAATCTGCGCCACGATCGGCAAACAGCCGGAGAGCGGGTTGATCTTCTCGCGCTTATACAGGCCCATCAGCTCCTGCTGCATGCGCGCGTTATCGCCCTTATATTTCTCGCGCAGTTCCTGCATCACCGGGGTCAGCTTCTTCATTTTGCTCATCGTCACGTAGGAGCGATTGGCGAGCGGGAAGAAAACGGCCTTGATCAGAACGGTCAGCACCAGAATGCAGATGCCGAAGTTGCCGACCTGATGATAGATGATTTCCATCAACTGAAAGATCGGTTTGGTGAAGAAGAAGAACCAACCCCAATCAACCGCATAATCGAAGCGATTGATATTCAGATTAGTTTCGTAACGCTGCAGCAGCGAGACTTCCTTAGCGCCCGCGAAGACGCGATGATTAGATTCGACGCTGCCGCCCGGCGCGAGAGTCTTCGCATCGCCCAGATAATCGACCTGGAATTTTTCAATCCCATTGGGCTTGCTGTAGCGGAACGAGGTTTTCACCGAATCGGCTTGGTCGGGCACCAGGGCCACCAGCCAATATTTATCGGTAAAGCCCAGCCAGCCGCCTTTGGTCGTGCCGGAAATTTCGGGTTTCTCCCGCATGTCGGCATATTTATGCTCTTGCAGAACGTCGCCGAGAACGCCGACCGCGCCTTCGTGCAGAATGAAGAAATCCTGCGTGATGGGCGTGCCGGAGCGCGAGGCTAGGGCGTAAGGATAGAGCGTGACGGGCGCGGCAGCCTTGCTGTCCACCCGCTGCGTCACGGTAATCATATAATCCTTATCCACCGCATATTGGCGGATGAAGGTCAGGCCCTTGCCATTGTCCCAGGTCAGGGTCAGCGGCTGCGTCGGGGTCAGCTTATCGGTATCGGCGGTCCAGCGGGTGTCCTGGCTGGGAACCGGCTGGCCCGGATCGATCGTCGACCAGCCAAACTCGGCATAATAGGCGTCGGCTGCGCCTAAGGGGTGCAGCAGCGTGACCAGCGGGCTCATGGGGTCCACTGTTTCGCGGTAGCCGGTCAGCACGATATCGTCGATCCGCCCGCCAACGAGGGCGATGGAGCCCTTTGTGCGCGGGGTTTCGATGGCAACGCGCGGGTTTTCCGTGAGGATCGCGGCGCGGTCGCGCACCACCGGCGCGGTGGCAACACCTGGTAAGCTGGGCAGGATCGCACCCGAGGGGGCGGCCTGGCCACTGGTTTGAGCCCTCGGCGCAGGCGGCTTGGGCTGCTCGACGAAGAATTGGAAGCCGACGAGAATGGCGATGGAAATCACGATCGCAAGGATCAGGTTCCGTTGTTCCATGATTTGAAGGCAGCCTTACGGATCGCGGGAGGGCGGGGAAGAGGCGACTTGTGTCGCCGAAAAACGGGAGGAGGTAAAGCCCGAAACGGGCGGAACGGGATCATACCCGTACCCTCCCCAGGGGTGGCAGCGGCACAAACGCTTGAGGGTGAGCCAAGAACCCCGGCTTGCGCCGTGGAGGCTGAGCGCTTCCAGCCCATAGGCCGAACAGCTTGGCTCGAACCGGCACGCGCGCGGCAGGAGCGGGGATAGGGTGCCGCGATAGAGGTGGATCACCCCGCGCAGCAGGCGGGCGGTCAGGCTCGGCGCGGTCCGGTTCGGGGCGCTCATGCCGGGTCCTGCCAGGATTTGAGGCGGCGCATCGCCACTTCCATATCGGTTAACAAGTCGGGCCAGGGGCGCGTTACGGTCTGCTCGCGGGCGATGACCACATAGTCAAGGCCAGGCTTCGCATGGGCGGCCAAAACGGCCCGCACGGCCTCGCGCAGGCGGCGGCGCGCGCGGTTGCGCTGCACGGCTCCCCCAACCTTGCGGCTGGCGGTAAAGCCGATCCGGGGGCGCGCATCAGCCTCTGCCGGGTTCGGGGCGACTTGCAACACGAGGCCGGGCATAGCCCATTTTCGGCGCAAGGCGGCAACCCGCAAAAAATCAGCACGGCGCTTGAGGGGATAAAGCGGTGTTCGCATGGGAACCCTAGCTAGAACCCCAAAAACAGAAGGCGGCAGCAAACGCTGCCGCCAGTCTTCCGATGGGTCGGGTGTTAGGCCGACAGGCGCTTACGGCCCTGGCCCCGACGGCTCGCCAGAACATTCCGGCCGCCGACAGTCGCCATGCGGGCGCGGAAGCCGTGCCGACGCTTACGGACAATCTTGGACGGTTGATAAGTGCGCTTCACGATGGGAACTCCCGAAAAAAATGGCTTGTCCGTATAAGGGCTGCCGGGCGCGGAGTCAATCTTTGTTACACCTAAAAGCCTGTGGGGTACGCTTTCTACAAAATATCAGATGTGGTAAAGATAGGAGCTATGAAAAGCAGCGAGCTTCTTCGCCTTCTGAAAGCGCAGGGAATCATCATCCTGCCCGGTAAGGGCGGACACCGTAAGCTGCTGAACCCAAAGAATGGGGCACTGTCGGTCGTGCCGGTTCATGGCTCCAACCATGATCTTGCGACCGGGACCGTTCAGGCGATTCTGAAGCAGTTGGGGCTGAAGTAAAGCGGTGTTTTGAGAAGGGGGGACGGCTATGCACGCCCGTTACACAGTTCAGATTGTACGTCAGCCGATGGGGGAGACGGGGTTCCTCGTAACCTGCCATGATATTCCCGGTGTTATTACGGAAGGGGCAACGGAGGCTGAAGCCGAAGTGCAGGCGCGCGATGCTTTGCTGACGATGATCGAATTGATGATGGATTTGGATCGCCCGGTTCCCCTGCCGTCCGCAGGGCAGGGTACCGTGATCGATCTTGGTACGCTCGTCGCTGCGAAAATCGCGCTGCATAATTTAAGGCTCGAAGCGGGATTGAACCGCGCTCAGTTGGCCGAGCGCATTGGCGGCTCGCCCTCTCAAGCGGCCCGCAATCTTTCCGTGCGGCATAATAGCCGAATGGACCAGATTGATCGGGCGCTGGCAGTGCTAGGGTATCACGCGGAAATCGCCGTGATGCGCGGGGCGGCGGAATAGGCACCTTTCCACCGCCCGCATAGGCGGGTTTTTACAGAATAAACTTCGACAAATCGGTCTTCTTCGCCAGTGTGCCGACCTTCTCTTGCACGTAGTCCGCCGAAATCGTCACCACCGATCCGGGCGAGTCCGGCGCGGTAAAGCTGATTTCCTCCAGCAGCCGTTCCAGCACCGTATGCAGCCGCCGCGCGCCGATGTTTTCGACCGAGCGGTTGACCTCGGCGGCGAGTTCGGCCAGCGCGTCGATGGCGTCTTCGGCGAAGGTGAGCGTTACCGATTCCGTCGCCATCAGCGCTTCATACTGGCGAATCAGGCTGGCTTCCGGCTCGGTCAGAATCCGGCGCAAATCTTCCACCGACAGCGGCTTAAGCTCAACCCGGATCGGCAGACGGCCCTGCAACTCCGGCAGCAGGTCCGAGGGTTTGGCCACATGGAAAGCCCCGGAGGCGATGAAGAGGATATGATCGGTTTTCACCGGCCCGTGCTTGGTGGAAACCGTGGTGCCTTCGATCAGCGGCAGCAGGTCGCGTTGTACGCCTTCCCGGCTGACGTCGCCGCCGACGCGCTCCGAACGGGCGCAGATTTTATCGATCTCATCGAGGAAGACGATGCCGTTTTCCTCAACGGCGGTAATGGCGGCGCGCACCACTTGCTCTTCATCCAGCAGCTTATCGGCTTCCTCGGCCAGCAAAATCGCGTGGCTTTCGCCCACCGTGATCCGTTTGGTCTTGGTGCGCGCGCCGCCGAAGGCTTTGCCGAGCATATCCTGAAGGTTCATCACCCCCACATGGCCGCCGGGCATGCCGGGAATATCGAAGCCCGGCATTTGGAACGGGGCCGTGTCTTGCAGTTCAAGCTCGATTTCGCGGTCGGAAAGCTGGCCGTCGCGGAGCATCTTGCGGAATTTTTGGCGGGTTTCCGGGCTCGCGCTTTGGCCGACGAGGGCATCCAGCACCCGCTCTTCGGCGCGGGCTTCGGCCTTGACCTGCACATCTTTGCGCATGGTTTCGCGGGCAAGGCCGATGGCGATATCAACGAGATCGCGGATGATTTGATCCACGTCGCGGCCCACATAGCCGACTTCGGTGAACTTCGTCGCCTCCACTTTTAAGAAGGGCGCATTGGCGAGGCGGGCGAGGCGGCGGGCGATTTCGGTTTTGCCCACCCCAGTCGGCCCGATCATCAGAATATTCTTCGGCATTACCTCGTTGCGTAAGGCTTCAGGCAGATGCTGCCGCCGCCAGCGGTTGCGCAGGGCGATAGCAACGGCGCGTTTTGCATCACCCTGGCCAACGATATAGCGGTCGAGTTCCGAGACGATTTCACGCGGGCTGAAATTGGTCATAACCGCTCCAGGGTAACGTTGTGATTCGTGTAAATGCAGACATCGCCCGCGATGCGCATGGCTTTGCGGGCAATCGCTTCCGCATCCAGCCCGTCAATATCAATCAGGGCGCGCGCCGCCGATAAGGCGAATGGCCCGCCGGAACCGATGCCGATAATCCCGTGTTCGGGCTCCAGCACGTCGCCATTGCCGGTGAGGATTAGCGACACTTCTTTATCGGCGACCGCCATCATCGCTTCGAGGCGGCGCAGGTAGCGGTCGGTCCGCCAATCTTTGGCCAGTTCCACACAGGCGCGGGTAAGCTGCTTTGGGTGCTTTTCGAGCTTGGCTTCCAAGCGCTCGAACAGGGTGAAGGCGTCTGCCGTCGCCCCGGCAAACCCGGCGATTACGGTGCCTTCGGCCAAGTGGCGCACTTTGCGCGCATTATGCTTCAGCACCGTATTGCCGAACGTCACCTGACCATCGGCGGCAATCACAACCTCATTGTTCTTGCGGATGCACAGAACGGTTGTGCCGTACCATTTATCGGGAGCGTGATCCACGTCAGCCTCATCTCTCCAGCCCGGCCCACAAGCGGCACCGGCTCTCTTAGAGGGATAGATGGGGCCGGGTTGTTAAGCCAATCAAGAGTTACATGGCGGTCCTGCATGAAACGCGCATCGAAAAAACGATGCCCTGGGGATGAACCCAGGGGAAGCCCCCTATCCCATATCGAGGCCTCACATCACTCACCTGAACAAAAAAGAGCCCCGATCATGAACCGTTTTCTGATGACCCTTGCTGCAAGCACGATTCTCGCCGGTGCCGCTTTTGCTGCCGGCCCCGGCCCGGACGGTGCGGGCGGACCGCACCGGATGCACGGCCCCGGTGGCCATGATAAGGCGATGATGGAGATCCTCACGCCTGAGCAAAAGACCAAGCTGGAGTCGGCCCGCGATGGCATGCGCAAAGCGCGCGCCGAAGTTATGGCCAGCCTCACGCCGGAGCAAAAAACTAAGCTCGACGCCGCCCATAAGCCGATGCGCGAGCGGATGGAAAAGCGCCGGGCCGAGTTCGAAAAAATCCTGACGCCGGAGCAAAAGACCGAACTCGATAAGGCGCGCGGCGGTAAAACCCCCGATCAAATGACCGACGCCGAGCGTGAAACCTTCCGCACCACCATGAAGAAGGTGATGGACGGCCTGTCGCCGGAGCAGAAGGAAAAAATGCGCGAACTGCGTAAAGAGGGCCATCGCCGCGGTTAAGCTGGGCTTAACCCGCCCCTGTTAGACTAATCGACAGTTCCCTTGGTGCCTTTACCGCCGACGCTCCCCGCGTCGGCGGTTTTTTTGCGGACGTGTTTTGGAAACCGTCAAGATTCCGTAAACGTCATCATACGGCAATCAAGCGATGTTACGCCCTTACGCTGTCGTCTTTCGTGCGACGGTCAGCCGGGGTGTGTCTCATGGATAAGATCTACAATGTGCTGTTCCTCTGCTCGCAAAATTCGGCGCGCAGCATTATGGCCGAATCGCTCCTGAATTATTGGGGCAAGGGTCGTTTCAAGGCCTATAGCGCGGGCAGCAGCCCGGCGGGAACGGTCAACCCCTATGCCGAACGGCTTTTGCAGTCGCTGAACCTGCCGGTCAGCACTTTGCGCAGCAAAAGCTGGGACGAGTTCGCCGCCGAAGCCTCCCCGGTGATGGATTTCATTTTCGTGGTCGGTGATACGCTTACCGCCGACACGCTTCCGTCTTGGCCGGGGCAACCGATGATCGCTCATTGGGAAGTGGACGATCCCGTATCCGCCCCTGCGGAGGGTGATGATCTGGCCCAGGTGAATGCCTTCCGTCAGGCCTTCCGCCAACTCGAACATCGGGTTAAGATTTTCTCGGCGTTGCGGCTCGATGCCCTGACGCAAATGGCGATGCAAGCGCGTCTCAGTGAAATTGGTCTTGAGACCGTATAACGGGTAAGACGTTTTAAATTCAATGGGTTATGCGGTTCACCTCAGTTCGTAAGAAATTACTTTAACAAACCCTCTGGAAGCCGCAGAAAATATGCGCTATCGTCCCTTTCAATCGCTAAGGGAGAAGGGTCGATGGCGCATCTTAAGCTTGTTTCCGATAGTACGTTAATCGATCCGGCTGCTGAACGGTCGGCGATGACGATCCTGCTGACGGCAACGGGGGCCGTGGTCGGCGAAGTCAGCAAAGTCTATCAAATCCTGTCGCGCACGCTGGAACAGGATCTGGAAGGCAAAACCAAAGCTGCCGCTGGGCGGGCGTTCAATTCGCTGCCGGGTTGGCAGCGGGACCGGATCGCGAATGTGGCGCTCGAAGCCGCAAGCACGGCGCGCACCTACCACGCCGCGCGCGAACGCGCGGTGACGGCGCTCGCAGCCCTAGGGTAAGGGCGGGGGCACAGGGGTTGGCATGAGGGGCAGCGGATCGAGCGTGACCGCGCCCCAATAGACCCCCCAATGCAAATGCGGGCCGGTCACGCGGCCCGTGGCACCCACCGCGCCGATTTCTTGGCCTGCGATAACGCTCTGTCCCACCGTGACCGAACTTGCCGACAGATGGGCGAAGATCGAGCCGACGCCGTGGCCGTGGTCGATCATCACGGTCCGGCCAGTAAAGAAGAGGTCGGATTCCGCGAGCACTACCCGCCCCGACGCGGGGGCGCGAATGGGCGTTCCTGTTGGCCCCGCAATATCGAGCCCCAGATGGGGGGCGCGCGCCTCGCCGTTCAAAATCCGTTGCGAGCCGTAAATACCGCTGATGCGCCCGTTGGCGGGCCAGCGGAAGGCGTCGGCAAACCCTGTCAATTCCGTGATCTGCGACCGGGCGGCTTTAATCAGCGCGGCTTCCCGCTGGATGCGTTTCAGCCCCTCCGGGTCAGGATTGACCTTACCGGGCGGCAAGCCTTCGATGCGTTGAATATCCCAGGCGCGCGCCGCAATCGGCAGAACCGTCGCCGTGCCGTTTTCGCTGAGGGTGATCGTGCCCGTCGCATCGCGCGCAAGGCCGAAGACGAATTTCCCCTCCGGCGTTACCGGCAGTTTCTTGCCGTCCAGCAGAATCACGGCGTTCGGGGTGGTCTGGCCGCGAATGAGCCGCCCCTGTTCGACCGGCGCATCCAGGGTGAAGCCCTGAGCCGCCAGCGGCGCCAGCAGGGCGGCGAGCAGGGCAAGACGGCGGATCAGAACAGGCTCTCCTGCTTCGGTAGCGGAGTTTTCGCGCGCGGGCGGGCGGGGCGGGGGTTGCCGCCCTCCTCCAGAACTTCGGCCTTGCGGCTACCGTCCTGGGCTTCCAGCGTCACCAGGGTTCCGGGGGCAAGGGTTGCAACGCCCGAGAGCAAGGCCCCGGCCTCGTCGCGCAGCACAATGAAACCGCGCGCGAGCGTGCCCTTGTAAGAAAAGCTTTCCAGCAAACGCCCGAGCCCGGCGATCCGATCGGCGCGGGTGCGGCGCTGTTGATCGTAGGCCGTGGGCAGGCGTGCGGCGAGTTGAATCAAGCCTTGCCCTTGCCGCGTGAGTTCCTGCCGCCAGGGATCAATCCGCAGCCGGGCGGAAATCGCGCTGAAGCGCTGGCGGTCACTGGTGAGATGACGGGTAAAACTTTGCTCCAGCGCGCGGGCTTCGGCCTGGAACCGGCTGCGGGCAAGGGCGATTTGCGCCTGCGGATGGGGCAAACGGGCGGCGAGGGTTTCCACGTGCCCGCGCGATAGCGCCAGGCGCTGGCGCATGCCCCGATGAAGCTGCTGGCCGCGATCCTCCAACCGTTGGCGGGCTTCGGCAACGGCCCGGCGGGGATCGGTGAGGCCGCGTCCCAAGGCATCGAGGCGCAGATTACGGTCCTGCAAAATCCGCTCGGCGGCTTGATCGAGCCGCTGGCCGCGTTCGGCGACGGCTTGGCGCAAATCGGCGCGCACCGGCACCGCCATTTCGGCGGCGGCGGTGGGGGTGGGGGCGCGTCGATCCGAGGCGAAATCGATTAGCGTCGTATCGGTCTCATGGCCGACGGCGGAAATCAGCGGAATCGCGCTGGCGGCTGCCGCGCGGACCACGGCTTCGTCGTTGAACGCTATCAGGTCTTCGATGGAGCCGCCACCGCGTGCGACGATCAGCACATCGGGGCGGGGAATGCGCCCGCCCTCGGCCAAGCGGTTGAAACCTTCAATCGCGGCCACAATCTGCGCCGCCGCCGCGTCGCCCTGCACCAACACCGGCCAAACCAGCACGGGGCGGGGGAAGCGGTCGTTCAAGCGGTGAAGAATATCGCGGATCACCGCGCCCGTGGGCGAGGTGATGACGCCGATGACGCGCGGAAGCATGGGTAAGGGCCGCTTTCGGCTGGCTTCAAACAGCCCTTCGGCGGCCAAGCGGCGCTTGCGGTCTTCGATCAAGGCCAGCAAGGCCCCGCGCCCGGCAAGTTCCATCTGATCGATGACGAGTTGATATTTCGACTGCCCGGCGAAGGTGGTGAGCTTGCCGGTGGCAATTACCTCCATCCCGTCTTCCGGGCGGATCGATAGGCGGGCGGCGACGCCCTTCCAGCACACCGCCCCCAGCACCGCATCCGGGTCTTTCAGGTTCAAATAGAGATGGCCGGAGGGGGCACGTTTGAACCCGGAAATCTCGCCGCGCACCCGCACGCGCGGAAAAGCGGTTTCGACGGTGCGTTGCAGGGCGCTGGAAAGCTGCCCCACCGACAGTTCAGGCAGATTATGGGTAAGCTCGGGCGTGGTCATGGTCGAAGCCTAGAGCAATTCTGAAGCCGTTGGAAACGCCTATTCGCCGAAGTCTTCGCGTGTGACCCGTCTGCCAGGGCCCGCTTGCGGAAAACCACAATGGACCGGGCGTTAACCCGAGGGCTATTCTGAAGCCTCAACGAATAAAATAAAATTCGGAGGAGACGTTGATGACCCGGTTTCTTTTATCGGCCCTCGCGGGCGCGACCATGCTGGCAGGTGCGGCTGCGGCTCAGGATTACCCAAATAAAATCATAACGGTGGTGGTGCCCTTCGCCGCCGGTGGCCCGACCGATACGGTCGCGCGCCTCGTGGGTCAGTCGATGAGCAAATCGCTCGGCCAACAGGTGATTATCGAAAACGTCGGCGGGGCGGGCGGCACCTTGGGCGCGGCGCGCGTCGCCAAGGCAGCCCCCGATGGCTATACGCTGCTGCTGCACCACATCGGCCAGGCAACCAGCGTTGCGCTTTATCGCAAGCTGCCCTACGACACGATTAATGATTTCGCGCCAATCGGCCTGATTACCGACGTGCCGATGACCTTCGTCGCCAAAAGCGCTTTTCCGGCGAAAGACCTGAAAGAGTTGGTGGCCTACGCCCAGGCAAATAAGGATAAGGTCTCTTACGCCAATGCGGGCGTCGGTTCCGCCTCGCACCTGTGCGGCATGCTGTTCATGACCGCGATCAAGACCGAACTCACGACCGTTCCCTATAAGGGCACCGGCCCCGCGATGAATGATCTGCTCGGCGGCCAGGTCGATTTCATGTGCGATCAGACGACCAACACCACCAGCCAAATTAAGGGCGGTAAGATTAAGGTCTATGGCGTTACCACCAAAACCCGCGTCGCCTCGCTGAGCGAAGTCCCAACCATGGATGAAGCTGGGCTGGCGGGGTTTGAAGTTGCCGTGTGGCACGGGCTCTATGCCCCGAAAGGCACGCCAGACGCAGCGATTGCCAAGCTGAACACGGCGCTGAAGGATGCCTTGAAAGATCCGAACGTCGTAACTCGCTTCGCCGAACTCGGGACCGAACCCGTCAGCCCCGACCGGGCAACCCCCGACGCCCTGGGTAAGCATGTGAAAGCCGAGATCGACAAATGGTCGCCGATCATTAAGGCTGCGGGCGTTTATGCGGATTAATCTTTCCGCTGCCGTCTAAAGAAAGGGCGGGGGTTTCTCCGCCCTTTTTGCTAGGCTTATCGCCAAGGACATCAGGCAGGGCCTCGCCTTTTCTGTGACCAAGGCCGTCGCCACAAGACGGTCTAGAAAAACTGCGACTCCTGGGAGGGGTAACGCTCAATGGCAGTTTCAATTCGCCATCCGAAAGATTTCATCTCCGGTCTGATTTTTATCGGCTTGGGGCTGGGTTTTATTCTTATTGCCCAAGATTATAAGATGGGAACGGCAACCCGCATGGGACCGGCCTATTTTCCCACCATTCTGGCGAGTGTTCTCACGCTGATCGGCCTTGGGGTTACTCTGCGGGCGCTGTTCCGCGACGGCGACCCGGTAACAGGGTTTGCCTGGAAGCAACTGCTGCTGGTGCTGGTCGGAACCGTCGTGTTCGGCCTTTTGGTGCGCAATGCCGGGCTGATTGCCGCCTTGCTCGCCTATGTGGGCATCACCGCGACGGCCAGTGTTTATTTCCATTGGAAATCGACCGTGCTGCTGGCGGCGGGGCTGACAGTTTTTTGCGTGATTATCTTCATTAAGGCCCTTGGGCTGCCGATCCCCATGATCGGCCCCTGGTTTGGCGCGTGAACGGAGGGCTGAACCATGGAATTGCTCGCAAATCTGAGCATCGGCATCGATGCAGCGGTTACTTACCAAAATCTTTTCTACTGCCTGGGCGGCGTTTTACTCGGCACCTTGATCGGTGTTCTCCCCGGCCTGGGGCCGGTGGCGACGATCGCCATGCTGCTGCCCGCCACCTTCGCCCTGCCGCCGCTCTCGGCGCTCATCATGCTCGCCGGGATCTATTACGGCGCGCAGTATGGCGGCTCGACGACAGCCATTCTGATTAACCTTCCGGGGGAATCCTCCTCGGTGGTGACGGCGCTCGACGGCTACCAGATGGCCCGTCAAGGCCGCGCTGGGGCGGCGCTCTCGACGGCGGCGCTGGGTTCCTTCTTTGCGGGGTCGGTCGCAACCCTGCTGCTGGCGGTCTTCGCGCCGCCTTTGGCCGAAATGGCGTTGAAATTTGGCCCTGCCGAATATTTCTCGCTGATGGTGCTGGGCCTCGTCGCCTCGGTGGCCCTGGCGCACGGCTCCTTGCTAAAAGCCATCGGTATGATCGTGCTGGGGCTGCTGCTCGGCCTCGTTGGCTCGGACGTGAACAGCGGCACGCCGCGCTTTACCTTCGAAATCCCGGAGCTGGCCGACGGCATCAACTTCGTCGCGCTGGCGATGGGGATGTTCGGCGTCGGCGAAATCATCAAGAACCTTGAAGACGAGCGTAACCGCGACGTGATGGTAAAGAAGGTCACGGGATTGCTGCCGACGCGCGACGATTTCAAGCGCATCTGGAAGCCGATTTTGCGCGGCACGACGCTGGGCTCGGTCCTGGGTATTCTGCCCGGCGGCGGGGCGATTCTCTCGTCCTTCGCGGCCTATTCGCTGGAAAAGAAACTCTCGAAAACCCCGGAACGCTTCGGTAAGGGCGCGATTGAAGGCGTGGCCGCGCCGGAAAGCGCTAATAACGCCGGGGCACAAACCTCCTTCATCCCCATGCTCACCCTCGGCATTCCGTCGAACCCGGTGATGGCCTTGATGGCGGGGGCGATGATTATCCAGGGTATCCAGCCCGGCCCGCTGGTGATGACCGAACAGCCGACGCTGTTCTGGGGCATCATCGTGTCGATGTGGATCGGGAATTTCTTTCTCGTCATCCTCAATCTGCCGATGATCGGCCTGTGGGTGCGCCTGCTGACCGTGCCCTATCATTTGCTCTTCCCGGCGATTCTCGCCTTCTGCGGCATTGGTGTGTATAGCCTCAACAACACAAATTTCGACGTGTTCCTGATGGCTGGCTTCGGTGTCGCCGGGTATATTTTCGCCAAGCTGGAGTGTGAACCTGCGCCGCTGCTGTTGGGCTTCATCCTCGGCCCAATGATGGAGGAAAACCTGCGCCGGGCGATGACGCTCTCGCGCGGCGACGCGATGGTCTTCGTCGAACGCCCGATTAGCGCGACGATGCTGGTGCTGGCGGCCTTGGCGCTGATTATCGTGCTCAGCCCCTCAGTGCGCAAAAAGCGCGAGGAAGCATTCCAAGAGGAATAAGCTAAGTCGTCTCCGGATAGACCGCGCCCATGAAGTACAAGCCGTCGGCGGGCGCGGTTGGTCCGGCGGCGGAGCGGTCTTTCGCCTCAAGGGCGGCGGTCACATCATCCGCCGTCCATTTTTTTTGCCCGACGAGCGCGAGCGTGCCGACCATATTGCGCACCTGATGGTGCAGGAACGAACGGGCGGCGGCGGTAATGTGGATTTCCTCGCCAACGCGCGACACCTCCAGCCGGTCCAAGGTCCGGACCGGCGAGTCGGCCTGGCAGAGACTGGCGCGGAAGCTGGTGAAATCATGTAAGCCCAGCAGGCGATTTGCGCCCTCTTGCATTGCTTCCGCATCAAGACTGTAGGCGACCGACCAAACCCGACCGCGCTCCAAGGCGGGCGGGGCCTTGCGGCAGAGAATCCGATAGAGATACCAGCGCCCGATGCAGGAAAACCGCGCGTGCCACTCGTCGGCAACCTGCACGGCGTCCAAGATGGCCACCGGTTGCGGCTTCAGATGAAAATTCACGGCTTGCATCAGCCGGTAGGGGTTCCAGTCCTTGCTCATCGTCACATGGGCTACTTGGCCGCGCGCGTGAACGCCTGCGTCCGTCCGCCCGCTGGCGTGGACCGTCACCTCCTCCTGCGAACACGCCAGCAGCGCCGTTTCAATCGCCTGCTGCACGCTCGGCACGCCCGACGCCTGCCGTTGCCAGCCGGAGTAGGGGCCGCCGTCATATTCCACCGTGAAACGATACCGTGGCATGGAAGGGAGACCTTGTGCGTTTGTTTGCCAGGGGCGCTGCCCCTGGACCCCACTTAAGGGGCGGGCTCGCCCCTTAAGAAACCGAGGTTTCTGTCCCAGAAGCTCGACGATTATGCGAGATTCAGTCATGAAAATGGGATTGCCAAGGGGCAAGCCCCTTGGCTGGGGGCTCGGGGGCAACGCCCCCGAAACCATTAATGCTTGAAGTGCCGCAGCCCCGTAAACACCATCGCCGCCCCGGCCGCATCGGCAGCGGCGATCACTTCGGCGTCGCGTTTGGAGCCGCCCGGTTGAATGGCGGCGGTAACGCCTGCTTTCAGGCAGACTTCCAGGCCATCGGGGAAGGGGAAGAAGGCGTCGGAGGCGACAATGGCGCCGATAGCACGGCTGTGGGGCTCGCCGGCGGCCTGGGCCATGGCGGCGGCGCGGGCGACGGCCTGTTGGGCGGCATCGACGCGCGAGGTTTGTCCGCCGCCGATCCCGACCGCAGCCCCGTCTTTCACCAGCACGATGGCGTTAGATTTGACGTGCTTGACCAGGGTGAAGGCCAGCAGCATATCGCGCACCTCGGCAGGCGTGGGGGCGCGTTGGGTCACGGTTTGCAGCGCGTCGGCGGTGACATGGCCGTTATCGCGGTTTTGCATCAGCACGCCGCCCGCAACCGAGCGGTAGGTGAGGCCCGGCGCTTTCGGATCGGGCATTGCGCCCGTGACCAGGACGCGCAGGTTCTTTTTATCGGCGAGGGCCGCTGCGGCGTCCGGCGTGAGTTCCGGGCAGATAACGACTTCGGCGAAGAGGTCGGCCACCAGCAGCGCGGTTTCCTTATCGAGCGGGCGATTGACGGCGATGATGCCGCCAAAGGCGCTGACGGGGTCGCAGGCGAGCGCCCGGCGATAGGCTTCGGCCAAGGTCGGCGCGATGGCGACGCCGCAGGGGTTGGCGTGTTTGATGATAGCAACGCCCGGCTCGGTCAGTTCGGCGACCAGCTCGAAGGCGGCATCGGTATCATTGATATTATTGTAGGAAAGCTCCTTGCCCTGCACCTGCTGGGCGGTCGCCACGCCGGGGCGGGCGTCGCCGGTAGCGTAGAAGGCCGCCTGTTGGTGCGGGTTTTCGCCGTAGCGCAGGGTTTGCTTCAGCGCGCCGCCCAGCGCCAACTGACGCGGCGTGGCTTCGCTCACCTGCCCATTGAACCAAGCCGAAATGCCGGAATCATAGGCCCCCGTGCGGGTGAAGGCGCGGGCGGCCAGCGTGCGGCGCAGAGCGTGATCGGTGCCGCCCGTGGTGCTCAGGGCGGCAATCACCTCGGCATAATCGGCGGGATCGGTGATGACCGTCACGGAAGCGTGGTTCTTCGCCGCTGAACGGATCATCGACGGGCCCCCGATGTCGATATTTTCGATGCAGGTATCGAAATCCGCGCCCTTGGCGACAGTCGCTTCAAACGGGTACAGCGTGACGACGACCACATCAATCGGGCCGATTCCATGCTCGGTCATCGCGGCTTGGTGCGTGCTGCTATCGCGCCGCCCGAGAAGGCCGCCGTGAATTTTGGGATGCAGGGTTTTGACCCGCCCGTCCATCATTTCGGGAAAGCCGGTATAGTCAGCGACCTCCGTGACGGGCAGCCCCGCCGCGCGCAGCGTATCCGCCGTGCCACCGGTCGAGAGTAGTTCGGCCCCGGCCTGATGCAACGCGCGCCCGAGATCGACAATCCCGGCCTTATCGTAGACCGACAGCAGCGCGCGGGCCGGTTTCACCAAATCGGACAGGGGCAAATCGCCGGAAACATGGGCGGGCATGGCAAACTTCCTAGGAGGCTGAGGAGGGAGAAAATTCCGGCACGAGCCGGTGGAGAATGGCAAAAGCGGCCCGCGTATCGCCGCGCGCGATAGCATCAGCAAGCGCATCAAGGTCGCGGGTCAGGTCGGTCAGGGCCACCGTGCGCGGGGCGGCGAGGCGGACGCCCGCAACGGGGGTGGGGTCGAGCGTTTCGGCGTCGTGAAATAGCTCCTCATAGAGCTTTTCGCCGGGGCGCAGGCCGGTAATGTCGATGGGAATATCCACCTCGGGGCGCAGCCCGTGCAGGCGAATCATTTGGCGGGCAAGCTCGATGATTTTCACCGGCTCGCCCATATCCAGCACGAAAATCCGCCCCGGCGCGGCGGCGTCGGTGGTGCCATAGGCCGAGGCGTGCAGCACCAATTCCACGGCTTCGGCAATGGTCATAAAATAGCGCGTGATCTCGGCGTGGGTGACGGTCAGCGGTCCGCCGCGCTGCAATTGACGCTGGAACAGGGGAATCACCGAGCCGGTTGACCCCAGCACATTGCCAAAACGCACCAGCACGCAGCGCATGCCGGAGTTTTCGGCAAGGTCCTGCGCCTGCGCCCACATTTCGGCCACGCGCTTGCTCGCGCCCATCACGTTCGTGGGGTTCACGGCCTTGTCGGTGGAAATCTGCACCATCGCCCGCGCGCCAACCGCCCGGCTGGCTTCAGCGACGATGCGCGAGCCGAGAATATTGGTGGCGAAACATTCGAGCGGATTGGCTTCGGCGAGCGGCACATGCTTGATGGCGGCGGCGTGGAAGACCAGATCGGGCCGGGCTTCGGTAAACACGCGGCTAATCCGGGCGGCATCGCGTACATCGGCGAGCACGGAAACGCGCGGCAGGGCCGGGTACGTTTCCGACACCTGAAGATCTATAGCGTAGAGCGCGTATTCCGAAGCATCCAGCAGCGTCAGATGCTCCGGCCCCAGGGCCGCGATCTGGCGTACGAGTTCGGACCCGATGGAGCCGCCCGCGCCCGTCACCAACACCCGCCTGCCGCGCACGAGATTTTCCAGCGGTGCCCGGTCGAGCGGCAGCGGCGGGCGACCCAAGAGGTCTTCTAACGCCACCGGCTGCAGTTGCACGGGAGCGTCGCCCGCGCGGAAATCGGTCAGGCGCGGCACGCGCACCAGCGGCAGGCTGAGGCTTTGGGCGAGTTCGAGCAGACGGCGCACGGCCTCCGGTTTGGCGTCGGCCTGGGCGAGGATCAGCTTTTGTGGGGCTTGGTCGCGCGCTGCCAGTCGCTCCAGCAGGGCGGGCAGATCGTCGATACCGCCTTCCACCCGCACCCCGCGAATGGCTTGGCCCTTGCGCCGCTCGCGCTCGTCGATCAAGGCGACGACGCGGTAGGGGGCGTTGGAGCGGCGTAGGCTGGCGAGAAACAGATCGGCCTCGTCGCCCGCGCCGATCACCACAACGGGCTCACGCGCCGCCGACAGAAGCGCCGAGGCGCTACGCTCCTTAATCCCCCGATACACCGCCCGCCCGGCGATCAGCAGCAGAATCAGCAGCCCCCAGGCGTAGAACAGCGACGTGCGGGGCAGAAAATCGCCGCGCTGGACCAGAAACATGACCATCGCAAACCCGGCCACGGTCAGGGTCGCGGCCTTGGCGATGGTCAGCAGGTCGGTGAGGGCGGTGTAGCGCCAAACGCCGCGATGCAGGCCGGTCAGCCGATTGCTCAGCAAAGCGATGGCGACGAAGAGGGCGGTGCCGCCGCCCATCAATTCGGGCCGATCCTCGAACGCCTCCCAGCCGACACGCAACACGACCGCGCCGACGAAAGCCGCCGCCGCCATCACGGCATCATGGGCCAGGGTGAGCCAGAGGGGCGGAAAGCGCATCTTCATCCGTCCCGCCCTTGGAGAAACACGCGGGCGGTGATGGCGACCGCAATCAGGCCCAAGGCCAGCCCGAGCCAGCCGAAATTCAGCGTCGGGTTCAGGCTGGCGGTGGCAAGCGCCACCAGCAGCGCGTTCAAGCCTGCAATCCGCAGGCTGACGGCGCTATGGGAAAAGCCGCGCTGCACGGCCTTTTGATAGAAGTGCCGCCGGTGGGCCTGCCAGATTTTTTCACCGTCATAGGCGCGCCACAGCAGGGTTACGGTCGCATCGGCAAGGTAATAGAGCGGAATGGTCAACGCCGCTGATAGCGCGCCCGCGAGCGCAAGCTGCAACAGCAGCCAACCGCCGAGCAGCCCGAGCGGCACCGAGCCGACATCGCCCAAAAAAACCTTCGCCGGGTGCCAGTTCCACCACAGGAACGCGGCGGCGGTGGCGGCGTAAACAAGGCCGAAGGCGGTCAGATCGAAGCGGAAAAACGCCAACGCCATAATCAGCGCGACGCCAAGACCGATGGCCCCGGCCTCAATCGCCGAAATACCGTCGATTCCATCCATAAAGTTGAAGAGGTTCACGAACCAGAGCCAACCGATGCCGGTGATAAGCCGATCTAGCATCAACGGTAGCGCGCCCTGAAACACCAGCCGGTCGGGGTCTTGCACAGCCAGAATGAAGCCAATCGCCGCAATCTGAACCGAAAATCGCACCCAGGCGGGCAGCGGCTTACGGTCGTCGCGAAACGAGAGAAAGGCCAGCCCCAGGGTCGCCGTTAGCAGCGCGGCCAGTTCCGGGAGCAGCGCAGGCGGGCTCCAGAGGCTCAGGATTGCCCAGCCGGGCAGCAATCCCGCCAACACGCCGAGGCCCCCACCGCGCGGCGTTGGCACCACATGGGAGCTGCGCGCGTTCGGCCGATCCAGCGCTTTCCGCCGCAGCCACGGCAGCAGCCGCCCCGTCACGATCAACGTCGTGAGGGCCGCTAGAACCGGCACCGAAAGCAGCACGAAAAGCGGGGGCGTCATGGAGGGCGGTTATAGCGGGGGGCGGCGGGGGTGGCTATGGGGTTTTGCGGGGGGTTGACGTGCCGTTAGAACAAGCGTATATACAAATTGTGAATAGCGACTTATTGCGGTTCATGCCTAGGCCGCGTGTAGCGACAACCTCAGGGAGACACCCATGATACCCAAGCATGATTCTCACGAGGCTGTCCGAAATGAAAAATATCTTCGAATCGCTGGTCGAATATTACCCACAGGGTTTCGAATGGGACGAGATTAAGAATGAACGGAATATCAGCAAGCATTTCATCGATTTTGATGACGCTATCGATATTTTCTTGAGCCCCATTTTAGTAAAGAAAGATACGCGCAGAGATTATGGTGAAGACCGTTTTTTAGCCTTAGGCATTGCGCGGGGCGTGGCTTTATATGTTGTTTTTACCGATAAGCCCGACGGTGCCATACGCATCATTTCTGCTTGGAAGGGAGGCTCTCGTGCCAAAAGAATCTATCGTGCGGCGCTCTTGGAGTGATCTGGTAAACCGCCAGCCTACCGATGAGCAAAAGGCCCGGCTTGCGGCCCTCGAAGCCATGTCCGACGAAGACGTGGAGCGGCGGGTTGCCGAAGACCCGGATGCGATGCCCTTCGACGAAGCCTTTTGGGCAACGGCAGAACTGGTGCGCCCAAAAATCCCCGTAAGCATTCGGCTTGATCCTGAAATCATCGCCTATTTCAAAGCGGCGGGGCCGGGGTATCAGAGCCGGATCAATGCGGTTCTGGCGAATTATGTGCAGGCGAAGCAGCGGGAAACTAACGCCTCCTAGCGGGTTTCCACCAACCCCGCCAGCGCCGCGCCAAACCGTTCGGCGGCGATGCGGGCGGGCCAGGGTTCCCACGGTAGGCCGCCGTAGATCGGGTTCAGCGGATCGAGGGCGAGGGGCGGCGTGTGGATGCCCAAGGCGTCGCGGCACTCGGTAAGGCTCCAGCCTGCAACGAACACGGCTTCGGCGGCAGCGGCGCGTTTGTCGGCGGCTTTGATCGGCTTTTTCCAGGCGGGCGGCAGCAGCGCGGGTAGGCCGAAACGATGGTGAACCGCCGTCTGTAAGGCTTGATCGAGCGCCTTATAACCCTCGCCCAAAAAGGGCTTCAGCGGCGAAATCGGATCGAAGCAGACCCCCAAACATTCCGAGGCATCGTGCAGCAGAAAGGCGAGCTTCTGAAGCGGGGGCAGCGGCTTTGCCGCCTCGGCCTCGCCAATCGCTAGCACGGTGAGTGAATGTTGGGCCACCGACAGGGGCCATTCCCACACCGAATGCCCGCCCCAGCGCACCGTGCGCGCCGCCCCAATCGCCAAATCCGAGGCTTCGAAGTCAAACGGCGTCGGGTCGAGCAGATTCAGCCTGCGCCCGGAGGGTAAGCGCACCCAGGCGCGTTTGGTCGGGGGCTTCTGGATGGAGGGCATCTAGGAGGCTCGATCCGGCCAGAATTCGGGGCGGAGCTTCTTAAGCCCTTCCACGGTTTGCCCGTCTGCCCGCTGCAAAACGACGCGCACTTCCTGGCCGCTATCGCGGTCCACCAGCTTCAAGGGGCGGCCGTCCGGGTGCGCGGCATAGGTATCGCCCCATTGCATCAGCGCGAAGAGGGCCAGCGCCAAATCGCGGCCCTTGCCGGTCAGCCGATACTCATGGCGGGTGCGTTGCCCTTCGTCGCGGTAAGGGAGTTTTTCGAGAATCTGATGCTCGACCAAGCGGGTCAGCCGCTCCGCCAGAATTTTGCGCGACACGCCAAGCTGGTCCTGCATCGTCTCGAACCGGGTCACCCCATAAAGCGCTTGGCGCAGGACGAGCATAGTCCAGCGGTCGCCGATTTGATCGAGCGCGCGGACAAGCGAGCAATCTTCGGGGGCAATCTGCGGCACTAGCGGGGCGGACATGGCAGGGCTCGGGTGAGAAAAAGAGTCTGGATTCCTTTTTTGAACTCAGGTAGAGATTCAGAGTTCCTTTTTGGAACTTAGCTAATCCTTCTCCCAAACACAAGCGGAGGCGGCCGATGCCTATGCTCGATCTCTATTTGCCCGAATCGCGCCTGACCCCGGAGCAAGCCAATAGTCTGGCTCGCGCCCTTCTCGGCACCATCCAAGAGGCGGAAGGCTTGGCGGGGAGCGCTTTTGCCGACCGCGTAACCTGGGCGTATATCCATTGGGTTTGGGCCGACACTCTGGTCTCCCGCGTGCCGGGTGCCGCGCCCTATCCGCTGTTCCGGTTGGAAATTCAAACCCTGGCGGGGTTATTGGATCGTGACGCCAAGGAAGGGCTCGGACTCTCGCTCTCCCGCCTCGTGCTGACCGCTGCGGGAATCCCGGTTTCCAATGAAACCCTGCCGACCGTATGGATTCTGTTCCGCGACTATGCCCCCGGCGACTGGATGGCCGGGCCGCAGGCCGGAACGGCGGCGGGCATTCGTCAGGCCGTTGCCGCCGAACGCCGGGTCTATGGCTTAACCTGACCCAAGCCGGGGCTATTTTCCCAAGACCGCTTTCGCCACTTTGCGATACAGGGTCGGCACCGCCACCTCGCCGAACCGGTCGGGCGTGATCCAGGTGCCGAGCTTGGGATCGCCCAGGCCGACCGCGCCGCGATAAATCTGAAGCTCTAAATGGAAATGCGTGAAGGTGTGGAGCACGCTGGCCTCGACCTTTTGCCAGTCCAGCTTCACCGGCGCGTCGGCGAGGGGGGCGCTCGGGCGGCGGTCAAGCCATTCGGTGCCCGGTACCTCCATCATGCCGCCCAGCAAGCCCTTTTCTTCCCGCCGCCGCAGCAGGACCGCGCCATCTTTGCGGGTGAGCCAGAAAACGGCCCCGTAGCGGGTAGGTTTTTCCGGCTTGGCGGTTTTCAGGGGGAAGCGTTCAGGATCATCTGAAATCCGGGCGATGCAGGCGCTCGATACGGGGCAGAGGCCGCAGGCCGGGCGGCGCGGGGTGCAGACCATCGCGCCCAAATCCATCATGGCTTGGGCATAATCGCCGGGGCGGGCCTGGGGGGTAAGCTCGGTGACAAGCGCTTTCAGGCGCGGCTTTGCGGCGGGCAGGGGCTCTTCGACGGCAAACAGGCGCGAGACGACGCGCTCGATATTGCCATCCATCACCGCTGCTGGGCGGTCGAAGGCAATCGCGGCAATCGCCGCCGCTGTATAGTCGCCAATACCGGGCAGCAGGCGCAAAGCGTCTTCGTCGCTGGGGAAAATCCCGCGATGCCGGGCGACCACCATCGCCGCGCATTTGTGCAGATTGCGGGCGCGGGCGTAATAGCCAAGGCCCGCCCATTCGGTCAGCACGTCATCCAGCGGGGTTTGGGCTAAATCCTGCACGGTCGGCCAGCGGGCGAGGAAGCGCCGGTAATAGTCGGCCACCGTCTGCACCGTGGTTTGCTGGAGCATCACTTCTGACAGCCACACATGGTACGGGTCCGCACTCTCGCCCGCCTCCGCCCGCCACGGCAGGCGGCGGCGGTTATGGTCGTACCAGGTGAGAATCAGATCCGCATGCGCGGGGTGGGTCATGCCATCGAACCGTGATAAACAGACGGCATGGTTCGCCGTCCTCAAACGCTAACGCAACAGATAGCGCCCTCCCCCGCCGGGGTCGAGGGGGCAAAGGTGGAAACGCGCACCTGGAAGGCCGGGCCGCGCGCTTTATCGGTCGATCTCGCCAAAGTCGCCCGCCCCGCCGCGCGCAAATTCGGCTTTGCCGACGCGCGCCTGTTCGCCGACTGGCCGATCATCATGGGCGAGGCGATTGCCCGCATGACCCTACCGCTGGCGATAAAGCGCGATAAAACCGGCGACCGGCGCACCCTGGTGCTGAAATGCAGCGCCGCCGCCGCGCCGCTCATTCAGCATTACACGCAGCAAATTCTGGAGCGGGTGAATACGCACTACGGGTTTTCCGCCGTAACGCACCTACAAATGAAGCAAGGGCCGATCCCGCCGCCGCCCGTGCCCCCCAGGCCGCGCCCGCCTTTGTCGGCGGAGGCAGAGGCGGCGTTGCAGGGGCGGGTTTCTGAAGTGGAAACCGAGCCACTACGCGCGGCGCTCCTCGCGCTCGGTCGTTGCATTGGGAATAGATAAGCTTCACTGTCCTTTTGTAGTAAAAGTACATTGCGCTACACAATGCGATGCCGCAGAATAGCGGTAATTCGTCTCGTTTTAGGACTATTCCGATGGCCCGCTCTGCCGCCAAGCTTCGTTCCGTGCCCCCCCATGCCGCGAAAACCGGCGCTTTGCCTGAGTTGACCGTAGGGGAAATTTGGTTTCCGGCGGATGAAACGGCCAATGCGGCGGCGCTGCACAAGAGCCTTACCGAGCGGCTGAGCGCTCTGCGCGAGCGGGCCGAAGTCGATCCCTTCGGCGACCCGATTCTGATGCTGGCGCTCGACCTCACCCGCATGCTCGATAAGGGCGAGGTCACGGCGAGCGGCGTTGAGCAATTGGTTCAGCATCTCACCGCGCGCACCTTCGAAGCGCGGGCGGCGCGGTTGGCGGCCTATGTTGGGGAAACCGACCCCGTCCAAAATGATGCCAAGCTGGAAGCCCTACTGCGCACGGTGGCCGAGGGGCGCAGCTTCGAGGAATTTGCGGCGCAGGTGCAAAGCCTGCACTATGGGATCGTCTTCACCGCGCATCCAACTTTCTCTACCGGGCTCGATCTGTCGCGGGCGATGGCGGCACTGGCGACGGGGCGGGATGCCGCAGGCGCGCCGATTTCCGAGGAAGCACGGGCGGCGCTGATGCAATCGGTCGCTTTGGCCGATCACCGCCCGCCGCGCGACCTAACCTTGAGCGTCGAGCATAGCTGGTGCCTGGAAGCCCTCGGGAACGCCCAAACCGCGATGGAGCGCCTGCACGGCCTCGTGCTGCGCCTTGCGCGCGAGCTTTACCCGGAGCGCTGGACCGAGCTTTCGCCGCGCCTCGTTTCGCTCGCTACCTGGGTCGGCTATGACCATGATGGGCGGGCAGATATCACCTGGGCCGATACGCTGCGCCTGCGCCTGATTGTGAAACTATCGCAGCTTCAGCGCCATCGCCGCACGCTGGCGGGGCTGATTTTGGAGGCGGGGAATGGTTCCACGGCGACCGTGCTCGAACTGCTCGAATCGCTGCTGGCCTTAGCGGAAAAGCAGGTAGCCGACCAGATTCGCGCGGCGGTGGTCGCCGGGCAAAGCCTGGAGGATGCCCAACGCTTCGCCTATACGTTGGTGCAGGGGATGGAAACGGCGCTGGTCGATAGTCACCGGCTGGTGACGCTCACAAGCCGCGCCCTGGAACAGAATCTCGCCGAAGGCGGGGGTTTGGCCGAACGGTTGGCGGTGCTGAAAGCCTCGCTCGCGCTGCATGGCCTCGGCGCGGGGCATAGTCATTTCCGGCTGAACTCCACCCAGCTTCATAATTCGATCCGGCGGCAAGTTGGGCTCGAAACCGGGCCGGAAGACCCCGCCCACCGCCGCAGCTATTACAATGCCATCAATGATCTGATGGAGCGGGTGCAGCCGGTCAGCATCAATGTCGGCTCGCTCTTGGCCGAGCAGGCGTCGGCGAAACGCATGTTCATGATGATCGCTGAGCTTGCCAAAGCCATCGACCGGGAAACGCCGATCCGCTTCCTCATTGCCGAAACGGAAAGCGCCTTTACGCTGCTGACGGCGCTTTACTACGCCAAACTGTTCGGGCTCGAAGAGCAGATCGAAATTTCACCGCTGTTTGAAACCGTCTACGCGCTGGAGCATGGCGACCAGATTATCGAAGACGCGCTGCGCTCGCCCCATTACCGCGCCTATGTGCAGAAATCCGGCAAGCTCTGCATTCAGTTCGGCTATTCCGATTCGGGGCGCTATATCGGCCAGTTGGCGGCAACCTTCCATATCGAACGGCTGCGCCTACGCCTCGTCGCTGTGATGCAACGCCAGGGGCTTTCGGGCGTGCAGATCGTGTTCTTCAATACGCATGGTGAGTCCATCGGGCGCGGCGGGCATCCCACCAGCCTGACCGACCGGCTGCATTACCTCGCCCCGCCTTTCAGCCGCGCCGAGTTTCTCGCCAACGGCATTACCGTGAAGGAAGAGAGCAGTTTCCAAGGCGGCGACGGCTATTTGATTTTCCAGTCGCCGGGTATCGCCTATGCCGCCGTGGCGCGGATTGTTGAAGCGACCCTTGTGCCGAGCCCCGAGGCCGAGAATGACCCGATCTACGGCCAGGGCGATTTTTCCACCGAGTTTTTTGCAACGGTGAAGCAGTTCTTCAGCGAATTGGTGGACGACCCCAATTACGCGACGCTGTTGGGTGTGTATGGAACGGCCATGCTCTACCGAACCGGCTCGCGCCCGGTCAAACGCCAGTCGGAAGCCTGGGGCCGCGTGCCGGACCTGTCGCACCCGTCGCAACTGCGCGCGATTCCCAATAACGGCGTGTTGCAGCAGTTGGGCCTGTTGGCCAATACCATCGGGGGCCTCGGGCGCGCGATGAGCAAAGACCCGGACCTTTGCGCCGCCCTGCTGAAATCCTCGCCGCGCTTCCGGCGGGCGATGGCCCTGGTCGAACACGGCATGTCGGTCAGCGATCTCGACGTGATGCGCGCCTATATCGATACGCTCGACGCGGGCATGTGGCAGCACCGCTCTGGCCGCACCAAGCTTCCGCAGCGGCGCGAGGAACTGCGTACCGTCGCCCGCCATTTGGAACGGCTGGATTCGCACCATCGGCTGACGAAAGTGTTCCGCAAGCTCCAAGGCGATTTTCTGACCTTGCGCGATCATCTCGCCTATTGCCGCAGTCAGGGGCTGGAGGTGCCGCCGGTAGGGTTGCAGGCGGCAGAGCGGGACGATCTGGTGCTGCTGCACGCCATCCGCGTCGGGTTGATTCACCGCATCTTCCTGCTGGCGACCCATGTGCCGGACTTCAGCCCGCAGCACGGCACCACCTTTGAGGAAATGTTCGCGCGTATTCTGCATTTGGATGTGGAACCTGTGCTGGACTTCCTCGACGATGTTTTCCCCGCCCGCCCCGATGCCGATGCCCCGGCCGCGCTCGATTTCGGCGAACCCGCCACCTATCGCGGCGGCGTGGGCCAAACCTATGAGGCCGAACACGAGCGCCTGTTCCGCCCGATGCGCGGCTATTTCGAGCTAATCCGCCGCATCGGCACTGCCATCACCTATCAGATCGGCGCGGTGGGGTAGGGGCGCCGCAGCGAGGGCGCAAAGTGCCCTTGTTCTGCCACACTTGCCCTATTACTTTCGCAGCAATCTGCTGACCGGAGGTATTATGCTGAGCCGTCGTTTGTTTTTGCCGCTTGCGGCGACCGCTGTTGTTGGGGGCGGTGCGCTCCTCTATACCCGCCCGTGGGAGAAGCCTGCGTCGGCCCCGGCAACCCCCGCCAGTGCCGATCCGGCCCCGCCGCCGAAAGCTGCGGCGAGCGCCCCGGCAAGTTCGGTCAATCCGCTGCTGCTCGCCCGTGACGGTGATCGCATCCTCGGTAAGGCAGACGCGCCGATTACCATTGTCGAATATGCCTCCTTCACCTGCCCCCATTGCGCGACTTTCGCCAATAAGGTGCTGCCGCAGATCAAGAAGGATTGGGTGGAAACCGGTAAAGCGAAGCTGATCTACCGCGATTTTCCGCTGGATCGCTTGGCCTATGAGGCTTCCCTCCTGTCGCGGGCGGTGGCGGCGGACCGCTATTATGCCTTTGTCGAAATCCTCTTTTCCCAGCAGGAAAAATGGGTGACGGCGAAAGATCCGCGCGCGGCTCTGGGGCAATTGGCGAAGCTCGCGGGCCTGGGCTCGGCAGAGATTGACGCCGCGTTTAATGACAAAGCCGTTGGCGATGCGATTCTCGCGCAGCGTCTTGAAGCCAGCGAAAAGCTGACCGTGGATTCGACGCCAACCCTCTTCATCAATGGCGTCAAAGTGGCCGATCACGGCACGGTGGAAGCTTTTGCTAAAGCCTTGGCGGCTGCTTAAGCGGTTTCCAGAACTAAGTCGAACGGTTGGGTGGAGCGCTGGATTCGCGCGAGAATCCAGGCCCCCTCCAGCGCACTGAAAAAGCGCAACGCCCGGTTTCGGGCCGCCGCAGGCTCGCCCAGGCGGACGGCATGGGCGGCCAGACAGGCGAGCAGCGCATCAAGCGCTGCCTGAACCGCTCCATGCAGCCGCGCCGATTCGGGCACGGCGGTCAGCGCAATCGCGGTGACGGGGCAGCCCGCCTGCCAGCCCGAATTTTCCAAAATCTGCGCCACGGCGGCGGTGAACCGCGCCAACCCATCGTTAAAGCGGGTCACATCGGCAAAAGCCCGATCGATCATGCGAATGAGACTAGCTGTCGCAAGCTCGACGGCGGCTTCCGCCAACTCCTCCTTCCCGCCTGGAAAATGATGGTAGAAGGAGCCCTTGGGCGCGCCGCTAATCTCGATAATTTCGGTCAATCCCACGCCATTATACCCCCGTCGCCGAAACAGATCGGCGGCGGTGGCGACGAAGCGGGATTTTGCGTCGGAGGGTCGGGCCATGGGATGAAAATGCCAGTTGTATGGTGATCGGTCTAGTGCTAAGCATTCTATGGCAATCACCCTAGAATGGGAACACGCGAATGGCCAAGCTTCAACCGGTCCAGTTCAGCAGCGCGCCCGGCGTTATTCTCAACGGAACCCTGTTTTTGCCCGACGGGCCGCCGCGCCGCACGATTGCGCTGAACGGGGCAACGGGGGTTCCCCATGGGTATTATGCGCGTTTCGCCGCTTGGCTGTGCGAGCGCGAACAGGCCGTAGTGATGACCTATGATTACCGGGATTTCGGCGATTCCTCCGGCGGCTCTTTGCGCTCCTCCCGCGCGACGATGGCCCAATGGGGCGCGGGCGACCAATCGGCTGCGGCGGATTTTCTGCTGGAAACCTACCCGGATTTACCGCTGTGGGTAATCGGCCACTCCTTAGGCGGGCTGTTCGTACCCTTCTTTGCCCAGGCGGAGAAAGTGGAGCGGGTGATTGCGGTGGCATCGGGTCCCGCCCATTGGACGCTGCATCCGCCAAAGTTTCTGCCTACGGTGCTGTTCTTCTGGTGGATCGCCGGGCCGCTCAGCACGGTTCTTCTCGGCTATACGCCGGGCCGCCGCCTGGGGTTGGGTTTTGATCTGCCCAAAGGCGTTTTTTGGCAGTGGCGGCGCTGGTGCCTCTCGCTGGGCTTCTACCGCGCCGATTGGGGCGGCGTTCTACCGCAACCGCGCTTTGAGGCCGTCCGCTGCCCCGTCACGCTAGTGAGCGTATCAGACGATGTGATGCTGCCGCCGAAAGCCGTGGCGCAACTTCAGAATTTCTATCCGCACGCCGCCGTCGATCACCGCACCATCACGCCTAAAAGCATTGGCGCGCGGCAGATCGGCCATATCCGTGTATTTTCCGAGCGCAATGCCGCCGCATGGCCCGCGATTCTGGCCGTGGGCTAAAAGTTGCACAAGTCGGCCTGCAACGCCGGGATAATTTCGCCCTCAACCCAGGGATTCTGCGCCAGCCAGCGCCGATTGCGCGGGCTGGGATGAGGCAGCGGCCAAAGCCGCCCTAGCTTGCGATGATCGACCGGCCCGGTGCGGACGATTTCTGTCACCGATTCTCCAGCGCGGTCCGGCAGATAGGCCGAGAGGGCGTAGCGCCCGAGCAGGATGGTGAGGCGAATATTCGGCAGGAACGACCGTAACGATGCGTGCCAGAGCGGGGCGCAGGCGGCGCGCGGCGGGGCATCGCCGCCGCCTTGCTTGCCGGGGTAACAAAAGCCCATTGGCATCAGCGCCACGCGGGTTTCATCGTAGAAAGCTGGGCGGTCGAGGCCGAGCCAGCGCCGCAGCGTATCGCCGCTGGGGTCGTTGAACGGCACGCCGGTGGCATGCACCTTCGTTCCCGGCGCTTGCCCAATGATGAGCAGCCGCGCCGCTGGGTGAAGTTGCACCACAGGGCGCGGGCCAAGGGGAAGATCGGTGCAGGCGGCGCAGGCCCGCACCTGGGTTAGAAGGCCTGAAAGCTCAGCCACGGCCCAGCAGCATATTGACCAGCCAGGGCACTAGTTCCGTCGCAGGGCCGGTAAGGGCCTGATGGAACATCGTTGCGCCGTTGGAGGGCTCGAGGTTCAATTCCAAACAGTAGGCCCCGTGGGAGCGGGCTTCGGCAACAAAACCCGCCGCAGGGTAAACCGTTCCCGAGGTGCCGATGGAGAGAAACAACTCACAATCGGCGAGCGCTTCGTAGATGCGGTCCATGCCATAGGGCATTTCGCCGAACCAGACGATATCGGGCCGCCGCGTGCCGATATTCCCACAGTTAGGGCAAACATCAGCGAGGGTTATGTCGCCCAGCACCTCGCGGTTATCGCCGCAGGCCGTGCAGCGCACTCGGCGCAACTCGCCGTGCATGTGCAGAATAGACTTACTGCCACCCCGTTCGTGCAAATCATCGACATTCTGGGTCACGATCAGCACCGGGCCGCCCCATTCGGCTTCCAACTCGGCAAGGGCGCGATGGGCGGCATTCGGCTGAACGGCGGGATCGTCTAACTGGGCGCGGCGAGCGTTATAGAAATCCTGCACGCGGCTCGGGTCGCGCGCATAGCCTTCCGGCGTTGCCACGTCTTCGAGCTTCACCTGACTCCAGACGCCGCCAATATCGCGGAACGTGTGCAAGCCGCTTTCCCGCGAAATCCCCGCGCCGGTTAAAATCACAATCGGGTCGCCCCGGCGAAGGCGGAGTTCAGCCATTCGTCTCTTCTTCCAACGGATAGACGGCCTCTTCCCGGTAGAAGGGGCCGTCGGCCTGGCTCCAACTGGAATAGAGGATGAAACGGTCGAACGCCACGGGGCCGAGCCGCAGCGGCGAGTTCGCGGCGATCTGCCGCATTAGCGCGCCGACCGAGGGTTTTTTGAGCCGGGCGAGCGTGACATGAGGGATATATTTTTGCGCATCGGGGGCGATCCCGGCAAAACGCAGGGCGCTCTCCACCCGCTCGCGCAATTCCAGCAACGCGGGCTCCCGCTCTACGCCAACCCAGAGCACGCGCGCCGCCTCCCCCTGGCCGAAGGTATCGATCCCCGCGAGGGTTAAGGCAAAGGGGGGAGCATCGATACCATCGAGCGCTTCAGCGATATCCTGCGCCGTGCCGCCATCGACCTCGCCAATGAAGCGTAGGGTGAGGTGCAGGCTCTCGGGCGGCATCCAGCGCGCGCCGGGCACGCCGCCGCCGAGGAGCGTCAGGCGCGTGCGCACCTCGGGCGGCAGCGGCAGGGCAACGAAGAGGCGCAGCATCGGCGGTTAGGCTTCCACCGTGGCGATGAAATCGGCGAAAGCGGCATCCAGATCGAAGCTGGGGCGAAAGCCGGTTTCCTGTACCAAGCGGCGGGTATCGAGCGGGGCGCGGTCACCAACCGGGGGTAGGGTGATCGTATGGGCGGTGGGATCGGCGGTCAGCGCGCTGTCGAGCCCCGGATAGCGCCGGGCAAGGCGCGCGCACCAATCCTCAAGGCTCCAGCGTACGCCGGGGCCGACATGATAGAGCCGATGGGCGAGGCGCGGGGCGCGCAGAAGCGTATCGAGCGCCAGCGCGGCGTCGGGCGCGTAGAGCCAATCGTTGAGGCCGGGGCGGGGCAGCCGGATCGGAGTGCCCGCTCGTGCCGCGTGCCAGCACTGCCAGGGCGGCGACATGGCGTCGCGGTGGCCGGTATCATATTCGTAAGGGCCGAAAACATCGCTGAGCCGGGCCACGACCGAATCGAGCCCAGAGAGGCTCGCCAGCCGGTCCAATATCGCTTCCTGCGCGGCCTTGCCAATGGCGGGGAGGGTGTCGGGGCGAATGGCCCCGTCTTCGCGCAAGGGGCTACTGGTGAAGGCGAGCGGGCCGAAAACGGCGGCGCTACTGACCAGCACAACCCGGCGGACCAAGTGCCGTTGGGCTGCGGTCAGCACGCTGAGGGCGCCCAAGACCGCCACATCCAGAATCTCCCGCGCATCGTGGCGCTCACGGTCCGGCCCGGCGGAAATGGCGGCGAGATGGACGATGTGGCTAATGCCATAATCGCGCAGTACGGTGCCGAAGCGGGCTTCGTCGCGAATATCGCCGGGTAAGGCGACCACGGGGCCGGGATTGGTCGTGAGGCGGGCAATCGCCCCCGGCGGCGGCGGGCTGATGCCGAAGAGCACCGTGCGCACGCCGGTTTGGGCCAGCCGTTCGGCCAGCGAGAGCCCGAGAAAACCCGTGCCGCCGGTGATCAGAACCTGCATGGCCGCCCTAGCTTCCAGGGGCCAGCGTTTCGGGCGCTTCGTCCCTTAAATGTCACGGTCATTTTCCGGCGTTGTTAACAATTTGGCAATGACGAATGGTTAATCTGGGGGCTCTGAGACGCCTTATCTTGCGTCATCGCTCCTGTGGGGGAAGTGGCCTGAACCGCCTCCCCCACAGCAGACCTCTCCCCTGCACAATCACACTTTCTTTTGAAACCGCCACACAGCGGCGGGCGGCACGTTGAACCAGATGCGGCCAAGGCGGGTTCCTTGGATATTCAAGCTGGGGTCGCGCAAGGGGCTGAACGGCGGGTAGGTATATTGAATAAAGCTACCCTTGGGCTTCAGCACGGCAAACGCGGCCTCGACGATCGATTTCTGCACGCTTTTCGACATGGGCCGAATCGGTAGACTGGAGACGACCGAGGCAATCCGGCCAATGCGGTGCGCGGGCAAAAGGTCCGGCAGCGTCGCCGCGTCACCTTGCAAAATTTCAACACCGGGGAAGCGTTTACGTAAGTATTCGGCGAGGCGCGGATCGAGCTCGACCACATAGAGCGCATCGCGCGGCACGCCTGCTTCCAACAGGGCAGCGGTAACGACGCCGGTGCCCGCGCCGATTTCCACAATGGCTTCGCCGGGCGAGAGGCGAATTTGCTTTGCCATCAAACGGGCCAAAGCGGAAGAAGAGGGGAGAACCGCCCCGATCCGGGTGGGATTATCCACCATGGACCGCAGAAACACGAAAATACCGTGAGCTGAACGCATCGGGAGAAAGCCCTTCTGTGGCCGTATGCTATGACCGGAACGCCGGAACCTTACTGATATAAGGTCATAGTGTGGCGATAGGGTGACGATGGCCCAAAAGGCAAGGCCGGAGCAAGAGGGAAGGGGTTAAAGCCAGGCTTCTTGTAATTTCCGCTCAACCGGCTTACCTCGTGACCCCAAAGCTGCTGTCGTAAGGAAACCCCAATGTCCGTTAAAATTGCCGTGGTCGGCGCTACCGGGTCCGTGGGCCGGGAAATTCTCGTCTGCCTTGCCGAGGCCGATATTGTCGCCGCTGATGCGGTGGTTGCGGTTGCCTCTGATCGGTCAGTCGGCAGTCAGGTTTCCTTCGGTGAAGACGATGATTTGACCGTGCAGGCGCTGACCGGGTTCGATTTTAAGGGCATCACCCACGCGTTTTTCGCCGTCGATAGCAAAACGGCGGCCAAAGAAGCGAAGAAAGCGGTGGAGGCCGGGGCCATCGTCATCGATTGTTCCGACGCCTTCCGGCTGGAGCCCGGCGTTCCCCTGGTGGTGCCGGGCGTGAATGACGCGGCCTTGGGCCAGATGAAAAAGAACATCGTCGCCACCCCCTCCGCGCTCGCCATTATGCTCGCCTGCGTGCTGAAGCCGCTGCACGAGCATGCGCCGATCAAGCGCGTCGTCGTGTCCTCCTACCAGCCCGTTTCCGGCTTGGGGCGGCTGGCGATGGATGAACTTTTCGGCCAAACGCGCGGCATCTATGTGAACGATCAGCCGACCAAAGAGCATTTCCCCAAGCAGATCGCCTTCAACGTCATCCCGCAGGTCGGCGAGTTTCAGGGCGATGGCTATACCACCGACGAAGCGGCGCTGGCGGGCGAAACCCGGAAGCTCGTGGGGCCGGATATTCTGCTAACGGCCACCTGCGTGCGCGTGCCGGTCTTCATCGGCCAGGCCGCCGCTGTGACGGTGGAATTCGAGAGCGCCCTGACGGCCACGGCGGCGCGCGAGTTCTGGCGCAAAACGCCGGGCCTGTCCGTGATCGACCATCGCACGACCGAAGGCTATGTGACCCCGGTTGAATCGGCGGGCGACGATCACGTGTTCATCTCCCGCGTCCGTGACGACAAAAGCGTGCCCCACGGCGTCAGCTTCTGGTGCGTGACCGATAATACCCGCAAGGGCGGCGGGCTGAATGCGGTGCAGATTCTGGAGGGGCTTCTCAAAATGAAGAATAAAAAATAACTTAAATCAACTTATAATAGAATTCCTAATTTGATAGGATCATGGTGGCTCTGGGAGCACCCAGAGCCCGCGCGCCCGACCCGCAGGAGCCACCATGTCCGAGCCACAATCCCAGAATCCGCCTGTTTTCGACATTAGCCTATGTATGGCGGGGGCGATTTCGGCGGGGGCCTATACCGCCGGTGTCGTCGATTTTCTGATCGAGGCGCTGGAGGAATGGGAGACGGTGCGGGGCGAGCCGGGCGTTCCGACGCACCGGGTAGTGTTGCGCGGCTTTGCCGGAGCCTCGGCAGGGGGGATCGTCGGCGCGCTGGGGGCTGCCGCCCTCAGTGGCGACAATCGCCCCTCCCCCAAGGTTCCAACCCCGCCCGATTGGGTGCGCGTGCCGCGTCTCTATCAAGCCTGGGTAACGGGACCGGATATGCTGCCAACCCCTGCGCAGGGAAGCGCCGGTGCGCGGCCTGGGCTTTTGGGTCTGGACGATTTAGCGGGCGTAACGTCGCTCAATGCGGTCAAGTCACTGCTGAACGGCAAAGTGCTGGATGGAATCCGCGACCATTGTTTTGATGCCCTCGGAACCTCGACTCCCAAACCCTATATCGCCCAAGATTTTCACGCCTATCTGACGATCAGCAATCTGCGCGGCGTGCCCTATCAGATCAATTTTCCCGGAACGAGCGAAATCTACGGGATGCAGAACCACGGCGACCGCGGCCATTACATCATCACGGGGCTTGGGTCGGCCCTGCGCCCCCGCGTGATGGCGGCGCTGGATGCGGCCCTAAACCTCGACAGTCAGGCGGTTCCCGCACCCTGGTCCTACCCCGCTCACGGGCCGCGCCCAGCCCCTGACACCTGGTATTCCTTCGCCGATACGACGCTCTCCACGGCGGCTTTCCCAGCGGGTTTGCCGCCCCGCGAGATTGCCGTCAGCCTGCCCAGTTATGACGGGCGGCTTTTTGCGGCGCTCGATATGGAAACCCGCGTCGTTGATTCGGGAAAACTTCAACCCGCCTGGACGAACCCCGATTTCAAGCCGAGTGCTTGGGGAAGCATCTCGCCGCGCCCAATCATCAATGTCGATGGCGGGATGATCGACAATGATCCGTTCGAATATGCGCGCATGGCCCTGGTGAAGGAGCGCCTGGTCGAGGAGGGCGGCCAGTTGGCGTGGCAGGCCAACCCCCGCGATGAGCATGAGGCGGACAGTGCCGTCCTGATGATTATGCCGTTCCCCGAACCGCCCGCGTTCCAACCCGACGACGCCGAGCTCAATCCAACGCTGCTGTATGCTGTAACGCGACTGTTCGGCACCTTAGTCAATCAGACCCGGTTCAAGCCGGTCGAGTTGATTGCGGCGGCGGATGAGAAGATTTTCAGCCGGTTCCTGATCTCCCCCAGTCGCGAGGGCCCAAACGGCGAGATGTTCGCCGGTGCGGACGCCATTGCCTGCGGGCTGCTCGGCGGCTTTGGTGGTTTTATGGATGAGGCTTTCCGCGCCCATGATTATCAGTTAGGGCGGCGCAACTGTCAGCGCTTTCTGCAAGAAGTCTTCCTGCTCCACAAGAATAATGCGGTTGTTCGCGACTGGGCGGCGGGCCTTACCCCTACGCCGGGAGCGGCCCATGTGGCGCAGGACGGCGCGACCGATGATCCCGTAATCGCCCGGATTATTCCGCTTTACGGTCGGGCCGCAATCGAAGTTCCGGCCCCCGTTTGGCCGAAACTCTCCGAGAAGAAAGTAGCGCTATTAACCCAGGGCGTCGAAAACCGGGCGGCGGCGCTCGTGCCGTTGGTGATTAAGGAGGCGTCGCCTAGCCTGGGCTGGCTCGGGTCGGTCTTGCGGGGGCTGCTCTGGCTGCCCTTTGTGTCGGGGCTCATCGTTGGTAAAATTGCGGGTGCCTTAGCCACGGCCTTTCAGTCGACGCTGAACAAGCAGCTTGTCGCGCGAAAACAAAAGTAAGCGCGGCAGGACGTGCGCAAAATAAGGCTTGAGCTAGAGCGCACTCTAGACGGTATCTAAAGCGGCGTTGAACGGAAGGACGGTCGGTGAAAATCGGGGATCTTGCCGCGCGCTGCGGGCTTTCGGTCCATACGCTGCGCTATTATGAACGCATTGGGCTCCTGCCCCGCATCGCGCGGGACCAGGGGCAGCAGCGCGTTTACGATAGCGCGGCGTTGGTTTGGATTGCCTTTCTCGGGCGGCTGAAGACCACGGGCATGCCGATTCAGAAAATGCTGCGCTATGCGGCCCTGCGGGCCGAAGGGCCGGGCACGGCGGCGGCGCGGCGGGATCTGCTGATTGTGCATCGCGCCGAAGTGGCAGCGAAGATTGCCGAGCTTACCGACTGTCTTTCGGTTCTGGACACGAAGATTGCGGATTATTCCGCCCAACTTTCAGTTCAAGAGGCCGAGAATGACAAACCCCACCCCTCAGGATCGCTATAGCCGGGGCCTTGCCCGCCTCACCGAAGTCGATGGCGCGGCAGGCGAAGCCGTGATTGCCGCAATGGCCGATATTGCGCCCGATCTGGGCAAGGCGATTATCGAATTTGCTTTTGGCGAAGTTTACACCCGCCCCGGCCTTAGCCTGCGCGACCGCGAGCTTGCGACCATCGCAGCCCTCACGGCACTGGGCACGGCGACGCCCCAATTGAAGGTTCATCTGCACGGTGGCCTGAACGTAGGGCTAACGCGGGAGGAGATTGTCGAGACCATTCTACAAATGGCCGTCTATGCCGGTTTTCCCGCCGCGCTCAATGGCATGTTCGCCGCCAAGGAGGTGTTTGCTGCACGGGAGGATGCCGCCTAACCTGCCGTCGGCACCCGAGTCGGTTTCGCCTCGCCCGCCGCCTCTTGGGCCGCAAACTGGGCACCGAGGCGGCTGGGGGCGGCGACGTCCATCACCACCAGCTTGCCTTTGCTGGAGGCGTGGACGATGGCATCCAGCCGGTTGAACTCGATCAATTGTTCCATCAGCCGTTCGGGATTGACCCCGGCGGCGTGGAGCGCGTCGGCATTCTCGCGCAAAAGGGCGACATAGCCGTTGAAGATGAGGGCGCGGGCTTCGCTGATACCCTGGGCTTGGCGAATCATATAGGCGGCGTCCGCCTCCGCCTCGCCCCGGCGGCGGATGAGGGTGGAATGGGCTTCGAACTGCGCGGCTTCCTGACCGCGCGCGGCGCTGACCACCTTATCGAAGGAGCGTTGCACCTCCTCCGACACATGGGGCGCGCCGACCGTGATGCTCTGGATCTGATAGCCGAAGGCGGCAAAGCGCGCCGCCACTTGCTCTTCCAACTGATGGCCGAGGCTCATGCTCTCTTCATAGAGTTCCGCACTGCTTTTATTGCCGGTGACGGAGCGCATCGCGTCCATCACAAAACCCGCCAGCATTTCATCGACATTATCGACGCTATAGGCCGCCGCAATAATGCTGTCGCGGTTATTGGTTACGGAGGTTTGCACACTGGCCGAGAGCGTCATGAACAGATTGTCTTTGGAGCGAATCTGTTGGGAGATAGCAATCGAAAACACCCGGAAGTTAATCCGCTTATCAAGCTGCTCGAACGGCGCGGGCAATTTGATGTTGAGCCCGGCGGAGGCAATGCGCACGAACCGACCGAAGCGCGTGACCGTGCGCACCTCGTTCTGCTGCACCTGAAAAATCATGGTGAACAGCAGTATAGCGATGAGAACGGCGGCGAAAACCAGCAGCGGCGCGGACTCGAGAGAAAACAGATTCATCGGGCGCGTCCTTCGCAGAAAAACTTATTTGCCTAAAGCCAACCCCGCCGCCGCAGCCAGAAAAACGGCACCAGCGCCGAGGCCAGCATGAGCCCCAAGGAGAAGAGATAGCCAAAGCGCCAATGCAGCTCCGGCATAAAATCGAAATTCATGCCATAGATCGAACCGACCAGGGTCGGCGGCAGGAACAGCACGGCGAGGATCGAGAAGACTTTGACGATCTGGTTCTGCTCAAGCGTAATCAGCCCCAGCGTGGCTTCGTGCAGATAGCTGACTTCCGACGAAAGCTGCGCCTCGAAGGTGGTGAGCGAGCGGATGTCGCGCAAGAGCAAGGAAAGCCGCGTGCGGCAATCGGCGGTAAGGGCGTCGCCCGATTGTTCGATGAGGAACGGCACCATCCGGTCGAAGCTGAACAGGCTTTCACGCAACAGGGCGGAAATACGGCGCTTGCGGCCCAGTCGGCGCAGCAGGGCCTGCATTTGCTCATCCGACTTCTTGTGGTCGGTGTCTTTGAAGAACAGCCGCAGAGAGACTTCGTTGAGATCGGCGGCGACCCGTTCCAGTACATCGGCCGCGCGCTCCAGAATGGCTTCGAGCAGCCCGACCAGCAGGGCTTCGGGCGCGATATCCTCGGGCGGCAGCGTGCAGACGCGGGCGACAAAGGTGCGAAACGGCAGCGGATCGACGAGACGAACCGTAACCAGCGTTGTGGCCGTCATGACGAAACTGATTTGGGTGCGTAAGGGCTTGCCTTCGGCAACGCCGGTAATGATGATGGCGGTCATCACCAAAGCCCCGCCTTCGCGGTAGAGGCGGGCCGATTCTTCCACCGGTCGGCGGTCTTCTGCCGTGGGGATTTCGATGCCGAGCAGCGCCTCGGCGGCTTTTTCTTCGTCCACGGTGGGATTATGCAAATCAATCCACCGAACCGCCCCCGCCTCGGCGGGCAGGGCGGGAAGCGGGGTCAGCCGGGTATCGACTATTCCGTAGGCGGTGAACATAGGAAAATGGCGCCTAACGGGGCGCCATTACCATAATCATCTGTCGGCCTTCCATCTTGGGCATCTGTTCCACTTTCGCAATCTCATCGAGATCGTCGCGAACGCGAACCAGCACTTGCATGCCCAATTCTTGGTGGGCCAGCTCGCGGCCCCGGAAGCGCAGGGTGACTTTAACCTTGTCCCCTTCATTGATGAACTTAATCATGGCCCGCATTTTAACGGCATAATCATTGTCATCAATCATCGGGCGAAGTTTAATTTCCTTCACTTCGATGATTTTTTGCTTCTTCCGAGCCTCAGCCTTACGCTTTTGCTCTTCGAAATTGAACTTACCATAGTCGAGAATCTTACAGACAGGCGGAATGGCTTGGGCTGCGACTTCAACCAAGTCCATCCCTTCATCTTCGGCCCGTTCCAGCGCTTCACGCAGCGAAACAATACCGACCATTTCGCCGTCCGCCCCGACCAGGCGGACCTGCATCGAAGTAATCTCGTGATTGATGCGGGGCCCGTCGCGGGTCGGCACCATGTCTTGTGGGATCCTAGCTATGGCTCACTCCTATTGAACGCCAACGAAAAACAAAGACGAAGAGAGTCCCGGGGCTACGCCGCCGGGACCTTCGCTTCTTCCCCTAATCTAGTCAGGGCTGCCGCAAGATCAAGCACTTCCTGCGCATCCCCGTCCATCCGTCGGATGGCGACGGTGCGATTTTCGGCTTCCCGGCGGCCCACAACCAGCATTACCGGCACTTTTGCCAGCGAATGCTCGCGGACCTTGTAGTTGATTTTTTCATTGCGCGTGTCGATTTCCGCCCGCAGTCCTGCCGCTTTGCAGGCGGCGAGCACCTCTTGCGCGTAAGGTTCGGCATCGCTGGTGATATTGGCGACGACCACTTGCAGCGGGGCGAGCCATAGCGGCAGCTTGCCCGCATAATGTTCGATCAGAATGCCGATGAAGCGTTCGAGACTGCCCAAAATCGCCCGATGCAGCATCACGGGGCGGTGGCGGGCGCTATCTTCGCCGATGTAGGAGGCGTCAAGCCGCTCCGGCAGCACGAAATCGAGCTGCAAGGTGCCGCATTGCCACGTCCGCCCGATAGCGTCGGTCAGGTGGAATTCCACCTTCGGGCCATAGAAAGCGCCTTCGTTCGGCAGTTCTTCGAACGGCAGACCGGCGGCATTCAAGGCATCGCGCAAGCCTTGTTCGGCCCGGTCCCAAGTTTCATCGGTCCCAGCGCGCACATCGGGGCGCAGGGCCAGCTTGACGCTGACCTGATCGAGCCCGAAGCCAAGATCGCGGTAAACGCCTAACTGCAGCTTGCAATAGTCGAGCGATTCCGAGGTGATCTGATCTTCGCGGCAGAAGATATGCGCGTCGTCTTGCGTGAAGGCGCGCACGCGCATAATGCCGTGCAAGGAGCCCGAGGATTCATTGCGATGGCAGGCCCCGAATTCGGCCATGCGAATCGGCAGATCGCGGTAGGATTTCAGCCCCTGCCGGAACACCTGCACATGGGCTGGGCAGTTCATCGGTTTAATGCCGAACAGGCGCTCGCCCGCATCGACTTCCACCTTGAACATATTGTCGCCGTACATGTCCCAGTGGCCGGACGCCTTGAACAAGGAGCTATCGACCAACTGCGGGGTTTTCACCTCCACATAGCCGTTGAGGTCCAGCCGCCCACGAATGAAGTTTTCCAGCGTACGAAACAGGGTCCAGCCCTTCGGGTGCCAGAACACCATGCCCGCCGCTTCTTCCTGTTGATGAAACAGGTTCATCTCGCGGCCAAGCTTGCGGTGATCGCGCTTTTCGGCTTCGGCAAGCTGGAACAAATATTGGTCCAGCTCTTCCTGGGTCCGCCAGGCCGTGCCGTAGATGCGCTGAAGCTGCGCCTTAGTGGCATCGCCGCGCCAGTAAGCGCCGGAGACTTTGGTCAGCTTGAAAGCCTGGCCGATCCGCCCTGTGGAGGGCAAATGCGGGCCATAGCACAGGTCCAGCCAATCATCGCCCTGGCGGTAGATGGAAATATCTTCCGCCGCGTCGATTTCGCCAATCCATTCGGCCTTAAAGCTTTCGCCCTTTTCGGTGAAGTAAGCGACCGCCTTATCGCGGCTCCAGACTTCGCGGGTAAAGGGCAGGTTGCGCTTGACGATCTCGCGCATGCGCGCTTCGATCCCGGCGAGGTCTTCGGTCGAAAACGGCTCGGCGCGGTGGAAATCGTAATAGAAGCCCGTTTCGGTTGCGGGACCGAAGGTCACTTGCGTGCCGGGGAAAAGCTCCTGCACCGCCTGCGCCATGATGTGGCTGCAATCGTGACGGATGAGTTCCAGGGCTTCCGGCGACTTCAGCGTGATGATTTCAAGCTTGGTGTCGGTCGTGAGAGTCGTCGTTAGGTCTTTCACTTCGCCGTTGATTTTGATGGCGAGGGCAGCCTTTGCCAGCCCCGCCCCGATGTCGGCAGCCACCGCCGCGCCCGTGACCGGACCGGGGAACTCCCGCACACTGTTATCGGGAAGGGTAATCCTAATCATGTCACTCACTTCGAATTTTGACGCGCAGGGGGAATCCTGCGACCGCCGACCTTCTGAGAGCCGCGCTTTTCTGTCAAGCCTTGGCCGCGCGGGGCCGGGTCAATAAGAGCGCAAGGACCGGGACGCCCCCCGCGCCAAGCCCGCATAGTCTCAGCGCATTCCGCTTCGCTTCATCGGAGACGCTGCTATGCTCGACATCACCCCGATCCAACCGGATTTTGCCCCCGTGACCGACACGCCTTCCCCCGATGACGCGCGCTATGCGCAAATCCTCGCGCGTGACGCCAGCCAGGATGGGCTTTTCTGGTACGGGGTGATGACCACCGGCGTCTATTGCCGTCCCGGCTGCGCCTCGCGCGGGCCGAAGCGGGAGAATGTGCGCTTCTATGCCAGCACGGCTGAAGCCCAGGCCGATGGTTTGCGCGCCTGCAAGCGCTGCCGCCCCGATGCGATTGCTAGTCGAGCCCACCATATTGCCGCCATCACCCGCGCCTGCCGCCTGCTCGAAACTTCTGAGACCTTGCCGAATTTGGAAGAATTGGCGGCGGAAGCGCACCTTAGCCCCTTCCACTTCCACCGCTTGTTCAAAGAAATCACCGGCGTCACGCCCAAGCATTACGCCCAAAGCCAACGCCGAACCCGCGTGCAGGCGGCGCTGCAAAGCGAGGGCAGCGTTACCGAGGCCGTCTATGCTGCCGGGTTCGGCTCCTCCGGGCGCTTCTACGAGGCCGCCGAGGGGATGCTGGGGATGAGCCCGACGCGCTACCGCCAAGGCGGCACGGATTTACGCATTCACTATGCCGTCGCTCCCTGCTGGCTTGGGCAGGTGCTGGTCGCTGCGACCGTGACGGGGCTCTGCTGCCTCACCCTGGGCGATTCCGCCGAGGATTTGATTGCCGATCTGCACGTGCGTTTCCCGAATGCGGTGCTGGCCCCGGCAGCGGAAGATTTCAGCACCACGGTCGCCGCTGTGGTCGCCTTCATCGAAACCCCCGCCCTGGGCCTTACCCTGCCGCTCGATATTCAAGGCACCGCTTTCCAACAGCGCGTCTGGCAAGCCCTGCGCGCGATCCCGGCGGGCAAAACCGCAAGCTATGCCGAAATCGCTGCCGCCATCGGCCAACCGACCGCCGCCCGCGCCGTCGCCGGAGCCTGCGCCGCCAATCCGCTCGCCATTGCCGTGCCGTGCCATCGGGTGGTGCGCGAAGGCGGGGCGGTTTCGGGCTATCGCTGGGGCGTCGAGCGCAAGAAGAAGCTGTTGGCGCGGGAGCGCGGGTGAGGCCGGTGCAGGTTAGGGGTTTCACCCCTAACAACCCCAACCAAGGGGCTTGCCCCTTGGTAATCCTATCTGTTTTACCGATTCAGTCTAGAAACTCGCCGATTCAATTTGAATAGCAATCGGGTTCCCCAAGGGGCCGCAGCCCCTTGGGCGGGAGCGCGAGGGCAGCGCCCTCGTCCTATTTCTCCTCGCCCCACGCCTCACTCCGCCGCTGCAATATCGGCGATAATCAGCCGCTCGTTGCGCACGCGCCCGTCGCGCTGAACGGTGATATCGACGGGTTTGCCGATGCCGATTTGATCGAGCAGCGCGGCGAGATTGGCGATTCCGGCGACGGGCTGGCCCGCGACATGGGTGATGACGTCGCCCAAGCGCCCGCCGCTGCGGTCGATCCCCTTGAGGCCCAGGCGCGCGGCGGGGCTGCCGGGGATGACGGAGGCGACGATGAGGCCGGAAACGCCGAAGCGGGCGGCAAGCTCGTCGGGGGCGGCGAGAATGCCGATACCGGGGCGGGGAATGCGCTTGTCGCGGATGAGGATGGGGACGATGCGGTTAACGGTATCGACCGGCACAGCGAACCCCACCCCTGCTGAGGAGCCGGAGGCGGAGAGGATGGCCGTCGTCACCCCAATCAGCCGCCCGGCGCTATCGAGCAAGGGGCCGCCCGAATTGCCGGGATTAATCGCGGCATCGGTCTGAATCGCCCCGATCACCTCGCGCCCCGGCGCGGTCGGCAAGCGCCGATCCAGCGCCGAAATAATCCCGGAGGTGAGGGTGCGCGACAGGCCGAAGGGGTTGCCGATGGCATAAACGCTCTGCCCCACCTTCAAATCCGCTGAACTTCCCAGCGGAATCGGGCGCAATGGCACGCGGCTATCGACCAGCTTCACCACGGCGAGGTCATGATCGGGCGAAACGCCAATCACGCGCGCCTCATGGGCCTCCCCCCGGTCCAGGCGTACGCGCACGCTCTGCGCGCCTTCGACAACGTGATAATTCGTCACGACATGTCCGGCGAGATCCCAAACAAAGCCGGAGCCCGCGCCGCCATCGCTATTCGGATCGCCGGTGAAAATATAGGCGACCGAGGGCGCGGCATTTTCAAACAGCGCCACCGTATGCTGCTCGTGCTCGGTGAGCGACCCGCGCGCATCAACGGGCCGGGGCCGATCGACCACCACCCAAACCGACCGCACAAACCGCTCGCCCATCCACAGGGCGGCGATGAGGAGAAGGCCGATGAGGAGAAGGCGGGAGAATTTCATGAGCGATCTTCAGGGCGGAGAAGGTTTTGGCGGACGGCTTCGGAGTAAGCGAAGGGGTTACTGCGCTGAAAAATCGATATGTGAATCTTATCATCGATATAATCTTGGAAATCGGCGAGGCGATCCTTGATTAAATCCACATCTCGATTGAGGTGTAGGCGGCGAATCGTTGACTTTGCTACATCCTGCGTTACTTTTGGCAGACTTGAGTTTACCGTCAGAAGACCATTGGTGAAGTTCAGATGAAAACACTGCTCGGGCATTGAAAAGGGATCGATAACATCAAGCCAATCCCCTTTTCGGCTGTTCAACCGCGCTGAAACTAAAAGGAAATTTGCCCAGTCATAAGCTTGAAGAGGGTAAATCTTCTTCGGAAGGAAATGCTCAACCGTTGATGCGCCTGTGGTACGCGCAATTCTTAGGCCTGAAAAGGCGCAGATTCCCTGGTAGGCAGCGTAGAGATCAGGAATCGACTTACGCCAATGCGGGTTCCATTTGAAGCCTTTCGGAACCGGGCCTGCCACTATATTTTGCCCTGACAGAAATTGAGCCCCCGGTTGGCGGACAAGAGCATCAAAATTTTCTGGCTCCGGTTGGCGCGCGATGGGGAGCATTCTTACGACTCCAGATGCCGCATCCAGCCGCGTTGCTCTAGGAGATACTCCCACCGCACGAGGAAACGATCCGTATCGGGAAGATAAGCCCGCAAATCGGCGTCAACTTGCTTCAACCGCGCGGGATCAGGCTCGCCGCTAAAGTCAGGATCGCCAAACTGCCCGGCGGCGTCCATTGCTTTCTGCGCCTCCGGCGAGCGCTCGCTAACATTGAACATATCACTGGTGAGCCAATTTCCTACCGTGCCGCGCTTGTACCAATCGACTTCCCGCAGTTCCACCGTTCCGCGTTCACCAGGAGCGCCGGGGGTTAGCTGAAGGTCCAGAAGCTTGTCTTTTTCGGGATCGAAATGCGGCTCGATCCCCGTCAGCACAATGGGTGAATGAGTCGTGCAAATGACTTGAACCTGAAACCCTTCATCTTCCGTGATGGCCTTGGCGACTTCGAGCACGGCTGCAAGAATTTTGCGCTGCCATTTGGGATGAAGATGGGTTTCAATTTCGTCTATCATTAACAGTAAACCTCTTGAAGGTTTAATGCCTGTTAGGTCTGCTGCTATCTTATGCTCGTGCCAAGCCCAAACGATTGCATAAGCTAATGATATGATTCTCCTTACGCCAGCAGAGGCGATAGTAATGGGGACTATGCCGCCAGAGGTTATAAGATGCGGTATTTCGCGAGAATCATTCAGGCTAATTCGCTTTGGTGCTGAAATTTCAATAGGATTCTCGTTATCATCTGACAGTATTTTTATCGCTTTCGTCATATTTCTGATATTAACCGAATCTTCTCGATACCAATTAGCGATATCATTTACCATGCCATTGCACGGTATTTTAATTAATTGAGATCTATTAAAATTATTGTTCCTTCTGATGTGTCCGTCCCGAAGGACGCGACCATCTGTTCCATCTCGCAGTTCTTCTTCTGCATACATTGAAGCGTAAGGAGGGTTATTGGGATAACGAACAGGGTCAAAAACCCCAAAATCCCCCGCAGAACCTTGATAAATTATCGGTACTGGAAAAAATTCTTTGCTCTCATTTTTTTTGTGAAAGCTATTAAATGACCAATCTTGTATTTCTCTTGAGAAGGTTAAATCATAATCAAGACCATTTTTGTGCTTGATATTAATTTCGGACTGCCCCGTTAGAGAAGGTGTTATTTCCTCCAGAAAATAGACCTGCGAAATCCCAAACCACACCGCATCCAGAATAAAACTCTTCCCCAGGCCATTATCGCCGGTAATGACCGTTAGCCGCTCGGCGAATTCGACCTCCATTTCGGGGGCCGGGCCGACGCCTTTGAGGGAGAGTTTTTTCAGCATGGGGGGGGTCTCGCTATTCCGCTTCCGCCAGATTCGTCACCAACACCTTATCCACGCGCCGCCCGTCCATATCCATCACTTCGAGAATGAAACTGTCGAGGGCGACCCGGTCGGCGGGTTCGGGGATGCGTTTCAACTGCGACATGATGAAACCGCCCAGGGTTTGCACATGGGCTTCGTCGGCCCCTGGGAAATCGTGAATGCCGGTCACGGCGTGAACTTGGCTGAGGGGCATCATGCCGTCGATCAGCCAGGAGCCGTCGCCGCGCTGCACCCAGGCGGGTTCTTCGTTGGGGTCGGACACCGAGAGATCGCCGCCGAAGAGGGCTTCGAGCAAGTCGGCGGGCGTCACCAGCCCCTGCAAATCGCCATATTCATCGACAATCAGGGCCAGGTCTTCGCCCGATTGGCGGAACTGGTCGAGCACCTTCAGGGCGGGCGCGGTTTCCGGAATATAGAGCGGCTGGCGCAGGGCGGCTTGCAGGTCCAGCCCGCCGCCCGCCAGCGCCTTTTGCAGCAGATCCTTCACCCGCACGATGCCGACGATATTATCGGGCGCGCCATCGACGACCGGGAAGCGCGAATAGCGGCTGGCTTCCAGCGTGGCCCGCCATTCTTCGGGCGTTTGCGCGAGGTCGAGCACTTCCAACTGCGTGCGCGGGGTCATCAGGGCCGACACGCGCCGGTCGCCCAGGCGCAAGGTTTGATCGACGATTTGTTGTTCGGCGGCGTCGAAATGGCCGGAAGCCGCGCCCTCGCGCATCAGGTGGCGCACTTCTTCGTCGCTCACCGCGTCGGCACCGCTTTCCTGGCCGGGAATCAGGCGCAGGATGAGCGTGGTGCAGAAGGAGAGCAGCCAAATGGCGGGCCGGGCGACGCGGCTGGTCAGCAACAGCACGCCGGAGAGCGCGGCGGCAATGCGCTCGGGATAGGTGAGGCCAAGGCGTTTCGGCACCAACTCGCCCAGCACGAGGCTCACGAAAGCGATGCCGATGACGACAATCCCGAAGCCGAGACTATCGGCATAAGGCGCAAGAACGGGGCTTTGCGCGAAAAGCACGGCGACATCGCCCGACAGCGCATCGCCGCCAAACGCCCCGGTGATGATCGCCACCAGGGTAATACCAATTTGCACGGTGGAGAGAAGATCGGTCGGCCGTTCGGCGAGCAGAAGGGCGCGGCGCGCCCCGGCGCTGGTTTTCGCCAAACGTTGCAGCCGGGCTTTGCGGGCCGAAACCACCGCCATTTCGCCCATGGCGAACAGGCCGTTCACCAAAATGAGCACGAAAATCAGGAGGAGTTTCAGTGTCATGGCCGCGACTCACCCGGAATGGAGGCGCGACGGGAGGGGAGGATTAGGCGCGGTCGCCTAGGACTGTCGGAGGACATTGGGTCCGGTTCTAAAGTTGCACTGACCCGCATCCTACACTGGATGGGGCGCGCTTCGCCAGAGGGTCAGACCAGCTTGAGCAGGGCGACCACCAAGAGCAGCAGCAAAATTGTTTCGGCGGCCATCAATCCCACCGCGCGCCCGCCGACTTTCGAGAGGGCTTGCAGCGAGGTTTTCACCCCAAGCGCGGCGATCGACAGGGTGATGCACCAGCGCGAGGCATCGCCCATAAAGGCCCCAACCGGCTTCGGCACGAGGCCGATACTATTGGCGATGACGATGGCGATGAAGCCGAGCAGGAACATCGGCACCAGCGGCGCTTTTTTGGCGGAACCGCCTTCGTCCGCAATAACCTCGCCGGGCGGCACGAAGCGCACTAGGAGGGCAACGCCCACAACGGTCGGCACCAACAGCGCCACGCGCCAGAGCTTGATGATCGTGGCGGTATCGCCCGTCTCATGGCTCACGCTATAGCCTGCGCCCACCACTTGGGCGACATCGTGGATCGTCCCGCCCAGAAAAATACCGGTATCGGTGGCATCGAAGCCGAACAGCCGCGCCAGCACCGGATACAGCACCATCGCCACCGTGGAGAGGGTGGTCACGCCGATAATGGTGAAAGCGGTGTCGCGCTCATGGTTCGGGTAGCGCGGCAGCACGGCGGAAATCGCCGCCGCCGCCGAGGCCCCGCAAATCGCGGTCGCCCCCGCCGAGAGAATGCCGAAGCGCTGGCGCAAGCCCAGCACCCGCGCGGCGATCAGCCCAAAACCAAGGGTGATGACCACGGCGGCGGCAATCCCCACCAGCGAATGCCAGCCCAGGGCCGAAATTTGCTCCAGCGTAATCCGCCCGCCCAAGAGCGCCACGCCGAGCCGCAGAATCGAGCGCGAGGAAAAGGCGATGCCTTCGGCAAAGCGCACATCGCTGGAGAGGAAGTTAAACGCCATGCCCAGCAGCAGCGCATAGAGCACCGAAGGGCCGCCCTGGCTGGCGGCCACGAAGCTGGCGGCTAGGGCCAGCGTTAGGCTCAGCAAAAAGCCGGGAAAAAGTTGGCGCAGGCGGGGCAGCGAAAACGGCATTGTCCGGCTCGGAAAATCACAGAAGCCTAGCGGGAATAACCGCGCTGATGCGTCACGTCAAGCGCGCTGACATGGCAGGGCTTAGGCCATACGCTCAATCCGCAGGGGGAACTTGCCGCGCGTCAAGAGAGGATCGATAGCCCCCTCCAACCGGCCCAATCGAATGAGGCCGCTAGAGTAACGGTATCCCGCATAGAAAAAGGCAAGGTTTCCCCAAGGAGCATAATAGCATAAATCCCCTGGTGCTTCGTTGTTGAAAGGGGCGCTACCGGCTTCCGTTAATTTTCTTGGCAGATAAGCAATTTTTTCATTCGTCGAATAATCCTCAATCATAATATCGAGCGGTAAGAGACTCGCAAAATCAAGGGCTGACGGCGTGTCATTGAGTGTGGCTAGAAAACTATGCCCATTAAAAGTGAATTTAACGCTGGGTCCCGTAAGCGCTTTCTCGGTAGCGGATGCGAGGGGCGGTGCCATGCAGCCAAAAAGCGCGGCCCCTAAGAGAGTTCGGCGGCTGGTTTTCAGGGCATGTTCCATCGTCTGCGGCTCCTTTTCAGGAAAGTTCTAGCCTCCAACTTCCGCCGGGGTGCGCGCCATCACGGCGAGGGCGTGGACCGGCCCTGCCAGTTCATCGGCCAGCACTTTATTGATGCGGCGTTGGCGGTCAACGCGCGATAGGCCATCGAACTGGGGGGAGATGACGACGACGCTGAAATGGCTCTCACCCCCCGCAGGCGCGCCCGCGTGCCCGGCGTGTTTGGCGCTATCGTCCTGCACGATCACTTCGGCGGGATCGAAGGCGGCCAGCAACTTTTGCTGGAGCCGGGCGGCGACGGGGCCGGTGGGTGGTTGTGGGTCGTGCGGCATAGGGTAAATCCTAAAATCGTCAAGCGGCATCCTTGGCAGGCAGCCCCGAAGGTTGATGGCTTGCGCCGCCTGCCCAGGCTTTCCATACTAGCGCGATGGCCCCCCGTCGTCCCTCCCGGTTTTCGACCTCGTTTTTCGAGGAGCCCGAAGCGCCCCCCACTCGCCGTTGCGATCATCACGATTGCCCGGAGCCGGGCGATTTTCGCGCGCCCCGCTCGCGGCTCGATCTCAACAGCTATTACTGGTTCTGCCTGGAGCATGTGCGCGAGTATAACCTCGCCTGGAACTATTACGCCGGGATGAGCCCCGAGGAAATCGAAGCCGAAGTGCGCACCGATTCGACTTGGAACCGCCCAACCTGGCCGTTCGGCCAGTCCAAGGGCGCGCCGGGTGCTAAGCCCACGGGGCCGCGCACGGCAGGCGGCCCGCGCCCCGGCGGGCGCACGCGCTTTACCGATGGGTTCGGCTTTTTCGACGATGATAGCGCTGATGATGCGGCGGCCGCGCGCGGTTCGGCCTCGCCGGAAGAAACTAAGGCGATGGCGATCTTTAACTTAAGCCACCCGATCACCCTCGCTGACGTGAAAACCCGCTACAAGGAGTTGGTGAAGCGCCACCATCCCGATGCGAATGGCGGCGACAAGGCTGCCGAAGAGCGGTTTAAGCTGATTACTCAGGCCTATACGGTGCTGCGGTCGTTTGTGACGGAGTAGGCTTACTTCTCCGCAAACGCCCGTTCGATCACAAAGCTGCCGGGGGTCGAGGTATTGCCCTCGACGAAGCTGCGCGCTTCCAGCATCCGCTTCAAATCCGCCAGCATTTCGGCGCTACCGCAGATCATGGCCCGGTCGGTTTCCGGGTCCAAGGTGGGAATGCCAAGGTCGGTGAACAGCTTGCCGCTCTCGATCAAATCCGTCGCGCGGCCCTGGTTTTTATAGGGCTCCCGCGTGACGGTCGGGTAATAGAGCAGCTTCCCGGCGATCACTTCGCCCAAGACTTCATCGTTCGGCAGATCGTGGGCGATGTAATCATGATAGGCGAGTTCGGCGACTTCGCGGACGCCGTGGACCAGAATCACTTGCTCGAATTTTTCGTAGGTTTCCGGGTCGCGGATGATCGACATGAAGGGCGCAAGGCCGGTGCCGGTCGAGAGCAGATACAGGCGGCGGCCCGGCAGCAGATAGTCAATCACAAGCGTGCCCGTGGGCTTTTTGCCGACGATGATGGTATCGCCCACCTGGATGTGCTGAAGGCGCGAGGTGAGCGGGCCGTTTTCCACCTTGATGGACAGGAATTCGAGATGTTCCTCGAAATTCGCGCTGGCGATACTGTAGGCGCGCAACAGCGGCTTCCCGTTCACCGGCAGGCCGATCATGATGAACTGGCCGTTGAGGAAGCGGAACCCTTTGTCGCGGGTGGTCGTGAAGCTGAACAGCCGGTTGGTCCAATGGTGGACGCTTAAAACGCGCTCTTCCAGGAAGTTCGACATAATCTCATCACCGCACTGTAGAATGGCAGGGACTACTGCCGCCGCCTGGGGAATGCTCGCTTATGCCCCGGTTTTTGCAGCGCGGCAAGATGGCGAAGGCCCCAGCGTCTGCATGGCAGCCCTCAGCGCTTGCGGCGACTGTCGAGAATTGAATCGAGCAGCAACAGCCCAACCCCCACCGAAATCCCCATATCGGCGACGTTAAACGCGGGCCAGCTATATTGCTGATAGTAGAAGAACAGGAAATCGAACACCGCGCCGAAGCGCACCCGGTCAATCACATTGCCAATCGCGCCGCCGATAACGCCCGCGAGGCCCACGACCAGCAGCGTGCCCGTCGCCCGCCACAGCCACACCAGCATAAAGCCGGTGATGACCAGGGCGACGAGCGACAGAATCCACGCGCCGCTACCGTCATGATTGGAAAACAGGCTGAAGCTAACGCCCTTGTTCCACACGGCGACCAGATTGAAAAAGCCCGTGATTGCGACCGCCGGGGCGCGGTCGTCCGGCCCCGTCACGCCGAACCAGCCCATCAGCCAAATCTTGCTGAGTTGATCGAGCAGGATGACGAGGCCCGCGAGCAGGAGCCCCTGTTTGAAGGCTTTCGGCATGGTCAGGCGGCGATCACTTCGGCACAGCGGAAGCAGAGATCCGGGTGGTCGGCGATGGTGCCGACTTCCGGATAATAGCTGCGGCAGCGCTCGCAGCGAGCGTGCTCGGTTTTTTCGAACAGCACGGCGACACCTTCCACCTCGGTCGAGAGCACCGCTTGCGGCGGCGCATCGGCGAGCGGGCGCAGGTCGATACTAGCGGTAATGCAGATTTCGGCAAAATCGAGCCCCGACAGCGCGGCCACATACTCCGGCGCGGCATAGACTTTCGGCGCGGCTTGGGAGGAGGAGCCGATGTCCTTGGCGGCGCGGGCAAGCTCGATCGCCCCCGTCACGGCGCGGCGGATGCTGCGGATACGCGCCCATTTTTCGCCCAAGGCCGGATTGAGCCAGGCGGCGGGCACGTCCGGGAACAATTGGCGGTGAACGCTATCCGTATCGCCCTGCGGGCCGCCTGCAACGCCGACCGGGCGCAGGCCCCAGGCTTGTTCAGTGGTGAAGGGCATCACCGGGGCGAGCCAGAGGATCAGCTTATGTAGGCATTCGGCCATAACGGTGCGCGCGGCCCGGCGGCGCAGGCTACTGGCGGCATCGCAATAGAGGGCATCTTTGCGAATATCGAAATAGAAGGCCGACAGATCGTTCGCGCAGAAGGTATGCAGCGCCGTGTAGAAGGACAGGAAATCGTAGCGCGCAAGGCAGTCGCGTAACTCTGTATCCAGTTCCGCCAACCGGTGCAGAACCCAGCGTTCCAGTTCCGGCATATCCGCAACGGGCACCTTTTCCGACTCCTCGAACCCAGCCAGCGCCCCCAGCAGATAGCGCAAAGTATTGCGCAGGCGGCGGTAATGGTCGGCGGTGTACTGGAGGATTGATTTACCGATGCGCGTGTCTTCGGAATAATCCGACAGCATCGCCCAAAGCCGCAGAATATCGGCCCCGAACTCGTTCATGACGACGAGCGGATCGACGCCATTGCCCAAGGATTTGGACATTTTGCGGCCCTGCTCGTCGAGCGTGAAACCGTGGGTGAGCACGGCATCATAGGGCGCGCGCCCGCGCGTGCCGCAGCTTTCCAGGAGGGAGGTATGGAACCAGCCGCGATGCTGGTCCGAGCCTTCCAGGTACAGATCGGCGGGCCATTTCAGGTCCGGGCGGGCTTCCAGCACGAAAGCGTGGGTGGAGCCGCTGTCGAACCAGACTTCGACCACATCCGAAACCTGCTCGTAATCCTCGGGATTATAGTCGTTGCCCAAGAAGCGGCTGGCCGGGCTTGCGAACCAGGCGTCGCCGCCTTCGGCCTCAAAAGCCGCCGCGATGCGCGCGTTCACGCCCTCGTCGCGCAGCGGCTCGCCGGTTTTTTTGTCGATGAACAGCGCCATTGGCACGCCCCAGGTGCGTTGCCGCGACACGCACCAATCGGGGCGCTGAGCGATCATCGCGCCGATGCGGTTCTTGCCCTGCGCTGGGAACCATTTGGTATCGTCAATCGCCTTCAACGCCTTATCGCGCAAGCCGTCCGTGTCCATCGAGATGAACCATTGCGGCGTCGCGCGGTAGATCAGCGGGGCCTTCGAGCGCCAGGAGTGCGGGTAGGAATGCAGCAGCTTCGCGCTTGCCAGCAGGTTCCCCGCCTCGGTCAGCGCGGCGCACACCGGCGCGTCAGCCTTGAACACATGCACGCCCGCGAACAACGGCACGGTCTCATAATATTTCCCGTCGCCCGCCACCGTGCGCGGAACGTCCAGGCCGAACTGTTTGCCGAGTTGGAAATCGTCCTCGCCGTGGCTCGGGGCAGTGTGGACGAGGCCGGTCCCGGCATCCGCCGTAACATGCGCGCCGGGCAGCAGGGGAACGTCGAACTCATAGCCCTTTCCGCGCAACGGATGGGCGAGGATCGTGCCCTCAAGGGCGGTGCCCGGCAGATCGGCCAGTTTGGTGAAGCCGGTGATCTTGGTGGCGGCGGTCGTCGCCTCCAGCAGATCGGCGGCCAGAATCAGCTTATCGCCGGGCTTTGCCAGCGCATCTTCGGCAACCTCGGTCACCTCAATCAGCGCATAGGCCAGCTCGGGATTGAACGCCACCGCGCGGTTCGCCGGGATGGTCCAGGGCGTCGTCGTCCAGATCACCACGCCCGCGCCGCTCAGGGCCGCGTTCGGGCTGCTGACCACGGGGAAGCGCACATAGATCTGCGTCGAGGTATGGTCGTGATATTCCACCTCGGCATCGGCCAGGGCGGTTTGCTCGACCACGCTCCACAGCACCGGGCGGAAGCCTTGGTAGAGCGCGCCTTTCATCAGGAACTTCATCAGTTCCCGGAAGATTTGCGCTTCCGAGGCATAGGCCATCGTGAGGTACGGCTGCTGCCAGTCGCCCATAATGCCGAGACGCTTGAACTCTTCGGCCTGTACGCCCACCCAATGTTGGGCAAAGGCACGGCATTCCTGGCGGAATTCCACCACCGGCACGGCGTTTTTATCGAGCCCTTTGGCGCGGTATTTTTCTTCGATCTTCCATTCGATGGGCAAACCGTGGCAGTCCCAACCGGGAACGTAGGACACATCTTGGCCCAGCATGCGCTGCGAGCGGTTGATGACGTCCTTCAGAATCTTATTCACCGCATGGCCGATATGAATATCGCCATTGGCATAAGGGGGGCCGTCGTGCAGCACCCAGCGCGGACGGCCCACGCTATCCTCGCGAATGCGATCATAAAGACCAATCTTCTCCCAGCGGTCCAGAATGGCGGGTTCCAGCTTGGGCAAATCGCCCCGCATCGGGAACTCGGTGGCGGGCAGGAAAACAGAGGTCTTGTAATCGCGGGTCATGGCCGGGCTTTGCACGCTTATCAGTCGTTTGGGAAGGCAGACCGTTCCAGAAACGCCCGCCCGGCGCAAGTGCTGAAAGAATTTTACCCCGCAGGCCTTCCTTGCGTGGGCGCTTAGAAGCGCTGGTCATCCCGGTAAGACAGGTGTAACGTATTTGACTTAATTGCACCGACCACAGCGCAAAAAGCGCAGAGGGGGCAGCAGCATGGGGTCAGGAAGCGACCGATTCGCGCAGACCTCTCCGGAATCGCCCAAGCGGCGGTATCGGCGTCTTCCTTCTTGTGTCTATGGACTGCTGGCGCTTTTTCTGGGGATGCCCGTGGGCGCTTTTGCGCAGGCGGTTTCACCCGCACCCGTTGAACTATCGACCGGCGACGATTACCCGCCTTTTTCGTCAAGAGCCGAGGCCGATGGCGGGGCGGCGGTCGCCCTGGTCAAGGCGGTTTTTGCCGAACTGAAGCAACCGGTGACGGTTGAGGTTGAGCCGTGGATACGCGGGAAAACCCGAACGCTGGAAAACCAGATCGACGGCACCTTCCCCTATGTACCCACGCCGGAGCGGCTGCAACAATTCCGCTACTCGCGCCCGCTCGCCAGTATCAAAATTCGCTTGTTTACGCGCCCGGGAACGCCGCTTGCGACTTTGCCGATGGACCTCGTGAATGGCCAAACCCTCTGCATCGCCCGCGGCACAGCCCCGGCAGCCCCGTCCCGATTATTGCTGGAAAACCATCAAGTAACGCTGGTCGATGGCAGCGATGTGGGCACCTGTCTCAAACTGTTGCTCGCCCGCCGCGTCGATATTGTGCAAACCCACGAGCAAATCGCCCACCGCATGTTGCGCGAAATGGGGCAAGCGCTCGAAAGCATCACGTTCATCGGCGGCGGCGATCCGCGCAGTTTTGAGGAAACGGGGTTGCATTTGATCGTTTCGCGCACCCATCCACGGGGGGAAGCGCTGATTGCGACTTTCGACAAGGGCCTTGCGGCCCTTCGGGAGAATGGGCGTTTTGCCGAAATTCTCTCGCGCTACGGGCTCACGCTGCCGTCGAGTTGACCCGCAGGCGGTGACAGAGGCCAATCGCCGCCGTCAGCAACACTACCGCGCCCGCCTGATGGGCGGCCCCTAAATCGACGGGAACTTGGTACAGCAGGGTTAGAATCCCCAAAGTCACTTGCAGCGCGACCGCGCCGAGCAGCGCAAGAAGCCAACCGCGAACGGCGGCGGCACGGCCCCACAGCCAAAGACCAAGGCCAATCGCACCAACAGCAACGCCCATCGCCAGTACGCGGTGATGGAACTGCACGGCAGCGTGATTTTCGAAGATATTCTGAACAAAGGTGAGGGCCGGATTGCGATAGTCGGGCGGCACCAACCCGTCGCCCATGAAGGGGAATTCATTGTAGATCATCCCGGCATCGAGCCCAGCCACGAAGGCCCCCGCTAGGATCGTGACTGCAATGAGGGCGAGCATCCCCGTTGCCGCGCGCTTCTCAGTGGCGAGGGTGGGGGACGCAGTGCGCGGTTGCACGAGCCCCAAGGCCGTCCAAAGGGTGAGCGCATAGATCACCAGCGCCATGCCGAGGTGGGTCGCGAGCCGATAGGCGCTGACGGCGGGCACGTCGCGCAAGCCGCTCGCCACCATCCACCAACCAATCGCCCCTTGCACGCCGCCGAGCGCGAAGAGCAGCAGAACCCGCTGCTTCAGCGCCCCATCGAACGCGCCGCGCAGCCAGAAAATCAGCATGGGCACGGCGAAAACGACCCCGATCAACCGGCCCCAAAGCCGGTGAATGAACTCCCACCAGAAGATCGTCTTGAACTCCGCAAGGCTCATACCCCGGTTGACCTGCTGATATTGCGGGCTCTGCTGATAGAGGGTGAATTGCTCGCGCCAATCGGCCTCCGACAGAGGCGGCAGCGTGCCGCTGATCGGCTCCCAGCGCACGATGGAGAGACCGCTTTCCGTCAGCCGCGTCACGCCGCCGATCACCACCATCGCAAAAATCATCGCGGCGCCGAAGAACAGCCAGAGCGCTACCGCGCGGCGGGTAGGCAGGGCGAGGGCGGGGCGGGCTGTCGAGGTGAGCGTGGTGACGGACATGAAAGCCTTCAATTCAGTCAGCGCAGGTCGGGAAGGTCCACGGCGTGCGGCAGGGCAAAAAGCGTCATGGGCGTGGTGCGCCCGCGCGGAACAATAGAATGCTCCGCCGCCCCTTCAAGCCTTATCCCCGCTCTTTCGAGAACAATATCGGAAACGACCAACTGCGCCTTGAAGTCTTTCGACAGGCCTTCGAGGCGCGAGGCGGTGTTGACCGTATCGCCGATAGCCGTGAGGCCAAAGGCGAGGCCATGGCCCATTTCCCCCACAATCGCAAGCCCTTGATGAATGCCGATTCCCATGCGCAGGGGCGCATCAAGATCATGGGCGAAATCGGCATTCAGGGCTTCCAGCCGTTCGGCCATGCGGCGGGCGGCCCGCAGGGCTGAGCGGGCGGCATAGGGTGGGTCTTCCCGCTCGTACCCGAACAGCGCCATCACTCCATCACCGCTGAACTGCGTGACCGTGCCCCCGGCGGCCCCAATCGCCTCGCCCATTTCGGCGAAATAGCGGTTGAGGATGAAGACGATATCGAACGGCAGTTTCTGTTCCGACAGGCTAGTGAAACCACGCAAGTCGGCAAACAGCACGGCGATTTCCATTTCCATCCCGTGCGTGTGCTCGGGACGGGCGAACCCATCCTGCGGCAGGGCATGGGCGGGGAGCAGGGGGGTGATTTCCATATCCTGCTGCGGGCGGATTTGGCAGGCGAGGCGCACCGTAGGCGGGGCCGAAATGCGGGCGAGCACGCGCGCTTCATTGGCGTCAGGCGGCGGCAAACTCTCGCCGCCCTGACCGATGCGCACCCGACAGGTGGAGCAGCGCCCACGCCCGCCGCAAACGGAAGCGTGGGGGATATTGTTCATTCGGCTGATTTCCAGCAACGTCCGCCCGCGCGGCACGGCGACTTTGCGCCCACCGTGATACTGCACGCGCACCCGGCCCCGCCGCCCTTCGAGATGGCCGCGCACGAAACGCGCCGCGAACACCAGGCCGAGCCCGGCGAGTAGGGCGAAGCGCAGCCCGTCGCGCAAGTCCAGCAGATGCGCCGCATCCTCCGGCTTGGGCAGCTTCATGTTGGCAATGGTCTGGGCTTGCCAAACCGGATCGCGCATCATCACCATCACTTCGCGGCCCGTTTGGAAAAAGCTGATGAGCACCAACACGGGCATGAGAATGGCAAAGGCGAACAGCCAGGGCCGGGCTTTGGCGAACCACGGCTTCAGCCGCAGCCAATAATGCAGGCCGATACAGCCGTGCAGCCAGGCGAACACGAGCGTTGCGGCCTGGAAAAGCTGCTTTTCGGTGCCGAACAGGCTCCAGAGCACATAGGTGTAGCTATCTTGCAGATCATAAAGCTCGAAGGCGACGCGGGTGCTGACGACATGCTCGATCAGCATATAGGGGATCAGCGCCCCGGTGAGCAGTTGCGCCGCCTCCCAGCGCTTGAGGCGTAACGAGCGCCGCCGAAAGATCGCCCAATAGGCAAGGCCAACGTGGATCGTGACCGCCCCGAGGAGGGTGTAGGTGCCGGGTTTCGACCACCAGGGGCTCATAAAATCCCCATGCCATGCCTGCATCGCATCGAGCGACACCAACCCGACCAGATGATTGCTGAAATGGGTGAGGATATAGACGAATAGGATCAGCCCGGTGATCAGCCGGACCCGGTTAACGATCTGTGCAGCAGTGAAATCCCACGGCAGCGCGACGCGCGGCGGCGCGGCGGAAGTGGCTTTAAGCGGCAGGTTCATGGTCATCGTCTGTCCCTAACCCTGTCGGTCCGATCAGCGTTTGATGCAAAGCGGCTTGCATTTTTCGCAACACAGTCTAAATCGGCGCAGCAGTGGCGGCAATTGGTCGCTGCGCCGGGGCTGTTCCCGGCAGAATGGTAAGGCAGGCAAGGAGTCCCACCTTGGTTCCCATGATTGAGGCCCAGGCACTGACCAAATCGTTCGGCGGCACCGATGCGGTGCGGGACGTTAGTTTTTCCGTCGCCAAGGGCGAGGTGCTCGGTTTTCTCGGCCCGAACGGCGCGGGCAAATCGACCACGATGAAAATGATTACGGGGTTCTTGACCCCGACGCGCGGCACCGCCCGCGTGTGTGGGCACGATATTCTGACGCAAACCCGCGCGGCCCAGCGCCGCTTGGGGTATTTGCCGGAAGGCGCGCCCGCCTATGGTGATATGACACCTTTCGGTCTGCTGAGCTTCGTTGCCGATGTGCGCGGCCTTCGGGGGCTGGCGCGCCGGACGCGGATCGAGGCGGCGCTGGACGCGGCCCAGGTGCGCGGCGTGGTCCATCAGCCCATCGACACGCTCTCCAAGGGCTTCAAGCGCCGCGTCGGTCTCGCGCAAGCCCTGCTGCACGATCCCGATGTGCTGATTCTCGACGAGCCGACCGATGGGCTCGATCCCAATCAAAAGCATGACGTGCGCAGCCTTATCCGCGAGATGGCCCCCGAGAAGGCGATTCTGATTTCCACCCATATTCTGGAGGAGGTCGAAGCCCTGTGTACTCGTACGCTGGTGATCGCCCGTGGATGCATCGTCGCCGATAATACCCCGGCGGAACTGCTGCGCCGCGACCCGCTGCACGGGGCGGTCATCCTCGCGGTGGCGGCTGCCGCGCGCCCGGCCTTGCTGCCCAAGCTGCACCTGATCGCGGGGGCACTCGCGGTTGAGGAGGAGGGCGGCACGATTATCGTTCGCCCGGTGCCGGGCCGCGAGGCCGATTTGCTGGCCGGGCTGACGCAAGCGGTTCGGGCCGAAAACTGGCCCGTCGCCGAAATTTACCAGCAGCGCGGGCGGCTTGATGTCGTCTTCCGCGCGCTGACCACCGATGCGCGCGCGCGCGCGGCCTGATCCCGAGGAGTTTGCTCATGGTTCCGGCTTTTGCTGTGTTCAAGCGCGAGATTGCGAGCTATTTCGCAACGCCGCTTGCCTATGTGTTTCTGGTGATCTTCCTGGTGCTCGCAACCTCCCTAACCTTCTACATGGGGAATTTCTTCGAGCGCGGGCAGGCCGATCTTCAGGCTTTTTTCAATTTCCTGCCGTGGCTGTATCTCTTCCTCGTCCCAGCCCTGTCGATGCGGCTTTGGGCCGACGAGCGCAAGAGCGGTACGATTGAACTACTGCTGACCTTGCCGCTCGCTGTTGGCCATGCGGTTGTGGGGAAATTCCTTGCGTCCTGGGCCTTCTGCGCCGTGGGGCTGCTGCTGGCGTTTCCGCTGGTCATCGCCGTTTCCGTGCTTGGGACGCCCGATTATGGCGTGATCGCCGCCAGCGCTATCGGCGCGCTGCTGATGAGTGGGGCGTTTCTCGCCATCGGCTCCGCCATGTCGGCGCTCACCCGCAATCAGGTGATCGCCTTCGTGCTAACCGCCACGGTCTGCTTTCTGGTCACGGCGTCGGGCACCAGCTTGGTGACGGGCGCTTTTGCCAATTGGGCACCCACGGCGCTGGTGGAATTCGTCAGCGGCTTTAGCGCGCTCACCCATTTCGCCAATCTCCAGCGCGGCATTATCGATGCGCGCGATGTTCTCTACTTCGGCTCGCTGATCGTCGGGTTTTTGACGATTACCGCGCTGATTGTCGATTTGAAGAAGGCGGAATAGCCATGACCCGTCTTTCCCGTCAAACCCTGGTGCTGCTGGGGATTCTCGCAGCGCTGGTGCTGATTATCTCGGTCAATATCATCGGCGCGGGGTGGCTTCGCGGTGCCCGGCTCGATCTGACCGAAACCAAGCTCTATACCCTCTCGCCCGCAACACAGCGCACCTTGGGTCAGATTGAGGAGCCGATCACGCTACGGCTGTTCGTCTCCGACCGGCTGACCCGCGAAGTCCCCAGCTTCGCCGCCTATGCCCAGCGCGTGCGCGATTTGCTGAAGGATTACGCCAGCCTGACGCGCGGTCGCCTGACGGTCGAAGTCCTGAGCCCCGATCCTTTCTCCCCGGTGGAAGACCGCGCGGTCTCCTACGGGCTCCAGGGCGTGCCCATCGATCAGGGCGGCGAGCAGGTCTATTTCGGCCTCGTGGGGAGCAATTCCACCGACGATCAGGAGGTCATCGCCTTCTTCGCGCCGGAGCGGGAACGGTTCTTGGAATATGATCTGACCAAAATGGTTGCTAAGCTGGCCCGCCCGAAGCAGCGGACCATCGGCTTGCTTTCAACGCTGCCGCTCACGGGCGATCCGGCCTTGCAGCAGCAGGGCGGTAGCGGCAATTGGTTGATTTACGATCAATTGAGCCAGGGCTTTGCGATCAAAACGCTGGAGACCAGCGTGAAGCAGATTCCGGCGGATATCGATGTTCTCTGGGTCGTTCACCCGGCCAATCTGCCGGAGGCGACGCTTTACGCCATCGATCAGTTCGTTTTGAAGGGCGGGCGGGCGCTGATTCAGGTCGATCCCGTTTCGGAAGCCGCCGCGTCGCGCGCGCGGATGATGGCGATGCAGGGGATGCCGGGCACGCCGCCCGCCTCCACCCTGGAGCCCTTGTTCAAAGCCTGGGGCGTGCAGCTTGTTCCCGACCGGGTGGTCGGCGACCGGCGCAATGCCCGCAAGGTTTCGGCAGGCGGCACGGCCACCCGCGTGCAGGCGGTCGATTATCTCGCTTGGCTTTCGGTGCCGAAAGCCCAACTCGCCGCGACTGATTCGCTAACCGGCGATCTGCAAACCCTCTCCTTCGCCAGCGCCGGGATTCTGGAAGCGCTGCCGGGGGCGGTGACGCAGTTCACGCCGCTGGCCTCCTCCTCCTCGGTTTCGATGAAGATCGACGCCGCCAAGCTGCGCGGCCAGCCGGATATCGTCGCCCTCTTACGCGGTTTCCAAAGCGAGGGCGTGCCGCTGACGATGGCCGCGCGCATCACGGGCCCGGCGAAAACCGCCTACCCGGATGCCCTGCCCGAGGGGGCGGAGTCAGTCGAGCGGGTGATGGAGGCAAAGCAGCCGCTCAACCTCGTCATCGTCGCCGATACCGATATGCTGGAAGAGCGGTTCTGGGCGCAGGTGCAGAATTTCTTCGGGCAAAAGGTGGCCGTGCCCAATTCCGGCAATGGCGATTTCATCACCAATGCGCTGGATAATCTTGCGGGCGGCTCGGCCTTGGCGGGCCTCACTTCGCGCACGATTATCGACCGGCCCTTCACGGCAATCCGCGCGCTGGAGCAGGAGGCGGAAACCCGCTTCCGCGCCAAAGAGCAGGAGTTGCAGGATAAGATCAAGGAAACCGAAAAGAAGCTGTCGGAACTTCGCGGTCGTGAAGCGCCGGTGAAGGGCCAGCCGCAAACCGCGAGCCTTTCGCCCGAGCAAGTGAAAGAGATCGAAACCTTCCGGGGTGATCTCTTGCGCACCCGCGCCGAATTGCGCGACGTGCAGCTTGCCCTGCGCACCGATATCGAAGCCCTGCAAAGCCGCATTCGGCTCTGGACCATCGGCGCGGTGCCGGTGGCCCTGGTCGTGCTCGCGGTGGGGTTAGGGATTTGGCGGCGGCGTCGGGCGCACTCGGCGGCTACCGTTGCGCGTACTCTCGGTCAAGGGTGAGGTGTGAAATGCAAACTCGGTCGCTTCTCCTCCTCCTCGGTCTGTCCGTCGCCAGCGCGGCGGGGGCCATCGTTACCCTGCAAGCGGATCAACCCGCGCGCAGCCTGCCCGCCGGCGTGAAGCTCTTCGCCGATCTGGCCACCAAGCAAGGCCAGGTGACGCGCATCACCCTCGCCCAGGGTAAAGAGAAACTCACCCTGGTCCGCCAGGGCGATACCTGGGGGCTTGCCGAAAAAGGCGGTTACGCCGTCGCGCCGGAGAAAATCCGGCAAATCCTGGTCGATCTAACCGAGGTGGAAACCTTGGAAGGCAAGACCAGCAAGCCCGAGCTTTACGCGCGCCTCAATGTCGATGAGGGCGAAAACTCCTCGGCACGCCGCCTCACGCTTTACGGCGAGAAGGATGCGGTTTTGGCGGATGTTTTCTTGGGCAAACTGCGCGCCAGCGCGGTAAACGCCGCTGCCTTGGGGCTCGATAAGCCCATGCTGTACCTGCGCAAAGCGGGCGAGGCGCAAGCCTTCCTGGTCGAAAGCCGCCTCAATCCCAAGGTTGAGGCGCTGGAGTGGCTGGCGAAGGACCTGTTCGACGTACCGCAGGAAAAAGTCAGCGCCGTCACCCTCACTGGGGCCGATGGGACGGTGATCGAGATTGCCCGCGACACCGCCGCCACCCCGCCGGACTTCGTCGTCACCAATCCGCCGGAAGGCCGCGTGTCGAAGAAGGGTTGGGACGTCACCGGGGTTGCCGCCACCCTGGAGGCAATGGCACTCGAAGACGTGCGCCCCGCCGCCGCGCTCCCGGCAGACGCTCCCAAAAGCCTGAGCCGCTTCACCCTCACCGAAGGTGCGCCGATCACGGTTGCGCTGGTAAAAGCCGATGGGGCCGATTGGGCGGTGTTTGAGGGCGAGAACGATGTTCTCAAAGCCGCCAAAGGTTGGGCCTATAAGCTGCCCAGCTATAAGCTGGAGCGCCTGCAAAAATCGATGACGGACCTGACGGAAGAGCCAAAGAGCTAGCGGCGGCGCAGCTTCCCCCACGCCTGCCGCAACATCGCCCCATCCTGGGCGGTCGGCAGGAAGAGGGTTGCGGGCGACAGGTGCAAATGCTTCCAAGCCAAAGCGCCGAGCACCAGCACCTGCGCCCAGCGCACCGCGACGAAGCTGAAGGCGGCGCCGGTCAGCCCGTAGAGTGGCAGCAGCACCAGCAGCAGCCCAGCGTTCAGGGCGAGGGTTAGCCCCTCGTTGATCGACAGCGCTAGCGTGCGGTTCCAGGCCTTGAAGGCGAGGGCCTGGAATTCGCGGATGGTCAGCGGCAGAATGCCTAAAATCAGCCAGCGCACTAAGTCGCTGGCCTCGGCATACTCCGCCCCGAAAACGAGCCGCAGGAACAGCGGGGCGATCAGCCACAGCACCCCGGAGGCGGCAATCATCAGCGCAAGCGTGAGGCGCAGATAGAGCCCCACCACGGCCCCCCGCGCGGCAGGGTCGCTTTCGGCACAGGCGCGCGGAAAGGCGATCTGCGCCACCGAATAGGCCAGCGTTACCGGAATTTGGCTCACGCTGGTCGCCACGACATAGAACCCCAGCGAGGCCGAGGGCAAATAGGTTTGGATCAACCATTGGTCGATGCGGCTATTGGCCTGATAGATCAGGCCCGAGGCATAGATTCGCCCACCATAGGCCAGCATCTCTCTCGCAGCCTCAGGTTCCGGCTTAATCCCGCCCCAACCGCGCCGCACCAGGGCGACGACGGGAATAATCACGGTGGGCAGATGCGCCAGCAGATAGGCCCCCGCCACCGCTAGCAGGCCGCGTTCGCCCAAGAGCCACAGGGCGGCAATCGCCAGCGGATAGCCCAAGGCAAGGGTGATGCGGATGAGGTTCCACAGGCCGAGCATGCCCTTGCCGCGCAGCATATCCTGAAAAATCAGCCCCAGAATGTGGCAGGGGATCAGCCCTAGCAGCAGAAACACCGCCTGAAGCAACTCGGGTTTATCGGCGGGGTAGACGTGCGGCACCACGCCGAACCAGCAGATCAAAATTGCCACAGCGCTGACAATCAGCCCGCTCCATAGGCCGGTAGCGAAGACCTGCCGGTCCTTCAGCTTGGCGGTCGCGCTGAAATACAGCGCGGCGTCATTCAGCCCGAGCAGCAGCATATAGGCGAGCGTCGTCGGCCAAAGCTGGGCGGCGGCCAAGTCCCCGCGCCCCTCCGGCCCCAACAGCCGCGCCGCCAAAACGCCGGAAGCGAAATTCCCGCCCTGCACTAATAAAGTGGTAAGCAGTGTCAGGATAAGAGTCTTCATCGGGGGGCTCGAAACCATTCTGATTGGCCGCAGGTTAACAGGAGCACTCAGGTTCCCCTTGCGTGGAGCGCGGCGGCGGGGATACTACGCCCGCGTTCCCAGCCGCTGCAATCAAGGAGTCTCACCATGACCCGCTACAAACGCTTGATGATTAAACTCAGCGGGGCAGCTATGGGCAGCGGCGGTGGGATTTTTGATAAAGACGCCATCGAGCATATCGTCGCCGAAGTCGTTTCAGCCGTCGATATCGGCGCGCAGGTCGTCATCACGGTCGGCGGCGGCAATATTTTTCGCGGCAATATCGCCGAGACCTGGAATATCGAACGCGCCGAAGCCGACAACATGGGCATGCTCGGCACCGTCATTAACGGGGTCATGCTCCGCGCCGCCATCAACGCCCGCACCGATACCGACGTGCGCGTGATGACCGCGATCCAGATCAACCAAATCGCCGAACCCTATATCCGCCTGCGCGCCGCCCGGCACTTGGAAAAAGGCTCCATCGTCATTCTCGTCGGCGGCATCGGCCAGCCCTATGTGACCACCGACTATCCTTCGGTCCAGCGCGCGCTCGAACTGCAATGCGATGCGATCCTGGCTGCCAAGCACGGGGTGGACGGGGTCTATACCGCCGATCCGAAGAAGCACACCGACGCCAAACGCTACCGCAGCCTCTCTTACGATGACGTCATTAGCCAAGACCTGCGCGTTATGGATCAATCGGCCATGCTGCTGGCGCGCGACCATCATTTGCCGATCCACCTGTTCAACTTCGATAAGCCCGGCTGCATCAAAGCGATCTGCTTGGGCGACGACGTGGGCACCTATGTAGGGCCGGGAGCGGCGCTCGAATTGGTGTGATGTGGACTCTGCCCACGCCCGCTGGGGCCGGAGGCCCCAGACCCCATTTAATTAATTGAATTTGCAGGTCCAGGACCCGCTCGGGTCCTGGCGGGGTACGGGGCAGCGCCCCGCTTTTTGCTGCGCCTAAGGCCGCCGCTGCTGTTCGATCTCATAGCTCGTATCGGCGAGTGTCAGCAGCCCTTGGAACTTATCGTAGGGCTCCGAGATGGTGGCGAGGGTTTGCTTTAGGGTGGCGACGATCTGGCGGGCGGCGGATTTATCGCCGATTTCATTATAGGCGAGGGCGATAAGGCCGAGGGCGGCGACGCGCTCGGGCATCGGCATTTCCGAGGATTGGGTGGAGCGGTCGTAGGCAGCCACGGCCTCGCGGATATGGGTGCGCGCTGCGTTGCCGTCCTGGGCGGCCATTGCGGCGCGGGCGGCATAGGCGCGGGTGAGGGCGATATCGCCGGATTTCTTTAGGCTGGGCAGGGACCCCGCGAGGGCGGCGAGCGTATCGGCGGCGGAAGCTTTATCGCTCAGCTTGCCCTGGGCTTGGGCGATCATCGAAAGCGCGGCGATTTGCTCGCGCCCGGCGGGCAGGGTGGCGGCATCGCGCAAGCCTTGCAGCAGCAAGGGGCGGGCACCTTCCGGGCCGCTGGCCTCGCTCATGATGAGACCGAGGAAGGCGAAATTGGCGGCGCGGGTGATGGGATCGCTGACGCTTTGCATCGCTTTCAGCGATTCATTGGCAAGCTGCACCGCGCTTTGCGGGTCGCGCATATCAAGATAGGCTTGGCTGAGGATGGCAAACAGCGTCGCCGAGCCAAGGGCGGGCGGCGGCGGGGTAGGGCTGCGCTCGTTCATCAGCAGAACCGCGTCGCGCGCCAACACGCGAGCGCTTTCCTCATCGCCGGTGCGGGCCTGGCTGCGGGCGAGGCGGGCGACGGCGAGCGCGCGCCACCAGGGCGGCAGGGACGAGCCCTTCAACTCCAGCATCATCACGCTGGCCGATTTCACCGCATTCTGCGCATCGCCGGTCGAGCCGCGCACCGATTGCGCCTTGGCCGTTTGGGGGAGGGTCCCGAGGCCGAAAACCGCAAGCCCCAACCCCGCCGTTAGCATTATTTTGGCGGCTTTCTGCGCGAACCCCATACCCATTCCCCGATACATCCTCTTGCGTGAAGGCCGTTTGACGCCTATGTGCCTTGCTGACCCTCGTCGAAACCAGCGGAAGACCCATGCCTGTTTGCACCCTATCAGACCGTGCTCTGATTGTCGTCACCGGCTCCGAGCGGGTCAGCTTTCTCAATGGCTTATTGACCAATAGCCTTGCTGCAGTGGAGCGGGGGGAGGCGGTTTATGCCTGCCTGCTCACGCCGCAGGGGAAGTTTATGTTCGATTTTTTCGTGCGGGCTGACGGAGATCGTCTGCTGCTGGAGGTAGACGCCGCCCGCCGGGCCGATTGTCTGCGCCGCCTGTCGCTCTACAAATTGCGCGCGGATGTGAGCCTTGCGGCGGAGGATGGCTACCGGGTTTTGGCGGGCTTTGGCACGCCAGCTCTGACGGGGGGCATCGCCTTTGCCGATCCGCGCCACCCGCAGATGGGCTGGCGGGCGTGGTGGCCGGTAGAAGCCCCGCTGCCGCCGGTCGTGGATGCGGCGCTAGCCTATGAAGATACGCCTTGGCTCGATATGGCGTTAATTGCCGCCAGCGCTATTGGGGTGATCGCGGGTATTGACGCACCCAGTCCAACCGGAGGAGGCTCGGTTGCGGTTTCTGCTGCCGAAGCCTATCACCGCCACCGCATTGGCCTCGGCGTGCCTCATGGCAGCCTGGATCTGGAGCCAGAGCGCTCGATTCTGCTGGAGTTCAACCTCGATCAGTTGAACGCCATCGATTTCCAGAAGGGCTGCTACATCGGCCAGGAACTCACGGCCCGCACCAAATATCGCGCCGTGCTGAAGCGCAAAGCGCAGCCGGTGCGCCTCGCCGGCCCCGTGCCGCCGCCGGGCACGCCGATCCTGGCGAATGGTAAGGAGGCCGGGGAGGTACGTTCCGCCGTTCCAGGCCTCGCCCTCGCGCTGATCCGCCTGGACGCGGACCCGGCGCACGAGTGGACGGCGGATGGAACGCGGGTAACGCGGCTTTAGGGCATGAGGGTTTCGATACCCAGCGTGATTCCTGCTTGAGCGAGCTTTTGGTCGAGCGTTATGATCGTTAAGCCGTGATCCGCTGCGACGGCCAGATGCAGCGCATCCGCCGCCCGTAGGCCCAAATCGGCCCGATCGGTAAACCGCGCTGCCATGTGGAAATGGACCGATCGCACGGGCAGGACGAGTAGAGAATTCGCGGCAAGGCGGGTAAACTGGGTCAAGACCCGGGCCCGATGCTCGGTCGATATTTGGCCTGTCCTAATTTTCAGCGATAAGGCCGACGCGACCTCCGTGATAACCCAATCGCTGATGCTAAGTGTTCCGACCGTTTGCCGATCAAACCATTTTTGGACACGGTCCGTTGCGGCCTCAAGGGTCAGGGCTGCGACGAGCACCGACGTGTCGAGATAGAAGCTCAATAGCGGTCCGCGTCGCGCATCGTCCGAACGATGCTTTCGGGGGCGGCTTCCGCCTGTGCGCCCGTCAAGGCGCGCAAGGCAGCAACGTCAACCGGCAGCTTTGCACCATCGGCGGCGGTCAATTGCGCCACCGGGCGACCGTGCCGGGTAATGCAAATCGTCTCGCCCACGGCGGCTTGGGTGATGAGATCGCTCAAACGGGCTTTCGCCTCTGCAAGGCTGACGTGGGTCATTTGGCCTCCCATGACCAGATTTCTAGTCAAAGATACGCGTGCCGAACGGTCTCGACAAGAACCAGCGCTCTAATGGCTAAGTTTCAGCCCGATAATCCCCGCGACGATCAACCCGACGCACAGAAGCTTGACCAGCGTCGCCGGTTCGCCCAGCAGGGCGATCCCTAAGATCACTGTCCCGACCGTACCGATGCCGGTCCAAACCGCATAGCCGGTGCCCACAGGCAGCGTCTTGAGCGCAAGGCCGAGGAAGCCAACGCTGAGGATCATGCTGATCCCGGTAGCAACGCTCGGCCACAGGCGGGAGAAACCTTCCGTATACTTGAGGCCAATGGCCCAGCCGATTTCCAGCAGGCCCGCGATGAACAGATAAAGCCACGCCATCGGCTCGATGCTCCTGAGACAAGTCTCAGGTAATCAACCCGAGCGGCTCGAACGGGTCAAGAGCGGGGAGGGTTTGGCTAAGGCCCCAGGTTTCTTTGGCAAGGCTCGCGATATAGCGCTGCATCGGCAGGCTATGGACCAAGTCGGCGGCGACCAGCTTGGTCAGATCGGGGGCGCTACCGAACATCCCGCCCTTCACCTTACCGCCGAGGACGAAATGGGGGGCGGCGGTGCCGTGATCGGTTCCGGCGCTTTTATTCTCCCCGGCCCGCCGACCAAACTCCGAATAGGTGGCGATAACCAGCCGGTCCCAAACCCCTTGCTCCTTAGCGAAGGCGCGTAAGGCGGCAAGCCCGGAGGCAAGCTCGCTGAGCAACCGCGCGTGGGTGCCAAGTTGGTTAACATGGGTATCGAAACCGCCGTGGCTGAGCTTCGCCACTTCGATTTTACTATCGGCGGCGAGCAGCCGGGCAAGTTCGGCGCATTGTTTGCCGAAAGCATGCTGCGGGAAGGCGGCGAGGCGCTTTTCCAAAGCCTCATTGCCCTCGATGCGTTTCAGGTCCAGCGCAACCTTTTGCGCGACCGCCCCGGCCACGGCCTGCGTGCTGAGCAGATGCTGCAAGGCCGGGGTTTCCGCCGGAGCCTCGGCGGGGGTGGGTAGGGAGAGGCCGCGCCGGGTGAAGTTCTTCACCGAATCCATCACGACGAACCGCCGCCCCGGCTGCCCGGCTTCCGCAGGGACGGGCAGCAGCGGGCCGAGCACGGGCCGCCCGAAGATCACCCCTTCGGCGGAAGTTTCGGACGGTGGGCGCTGGGCGGCAAACAGGCGCGACACCCAACCCTCAGGCACCACCTCGTCGGAGCCGGAGGCCGCGTCCCAAATTTCGATGGAACGGAAGTGCGAATGGTTCGGGCGCTCATAGCCGATGGATTGCACCACGGCCATTTCCCCCGCCTCCCACATCGAGACCATGGGTGTGAGGGCATTATGGAGGGCGGCGCTATCGTTGAGCATGACCAATTGATCGACTGGCAGCCCCAGGGTGGGGCGCAGCGCGCGATAGGCGTCGTCGCGGTAGGGGACGAGGGTATTCAGCCCGTCGTTGCCGCCCTGAAGTTCGATGAGGATCAGCATCCGGTCCCAACGGGGCGCGGCGGCGAGGCTGAGGCGGGGAATGAGAAAGCCACAGGGCAAAAGCATTGGGGCGATGGCCGCCGAGAGGCCCCGCAGCAAACGGCGGCGGCTGGGGTCAGTGGCTTTAGGGGCAAGTTTCGGCATGGAAACCTCCTATTTGACCTGATAGGCCGGGTCGCGCAGCAGCGCATCGAGATCGGGGGCGATGCTATTGGCGGCAATCGGCGCGATCGGTGCGGCGGGCGGGTTTTGCCGGGGCGGCAGCGCCAGCAAGGTCACGCTGAGGGGGGCTTGCGGAGCGACGGCGCGCAAACCATCGGCAGATAAGGATTGCCCCCGCACGAGCCGGTCGATCACTTCGCGCCGTTGCAGCAGCGTATCGGTATTGATCCAGGCGGTACCGCCGGGCCAGCCGCGCACCGTGGGCGGCTCGAACAAATCTTGCCCGAGGCGGCGCACCTGCTCGGCGGCTTGATCGGGCGGCAGGTTTTTGAGGCTCAGCCGGTGCAGCGTGCCGACGACGAGATCGACCGGCGATTTCGTCAAGCGGCCCCGGTTTTCCGGTGCCCAGAAGGCATCGGATTCCAAGAGCGCGGCCAACGCCCGGTCAATGCGCCAATCCCCCGCAAACTGCCGTTCGATGGGCGCGAGGGTGGCGGCGTCGGGCGTATCCGACACAAATTCCAGCCAGAGTTTACCGAGGATGAATTTGGCCGTTTGTGGATCGTCTAGCACCAGATCGAGCACATCTTGCCCGTCGAAGGGGCCGGATTTGGCGAAGATCATCTTCACGTCCGGGTCAATCGCGCCGGGGTTCAGTTTGAAGCGCCCGGTGGGCTGATCCACCGTCCAGCCGGCAAAGGCGCGGGCCGCTTGCTTGATATCGTCCTCTGAGTAATGCCCTTCGCCCAAGGTGAAGAGTTCGAAAAGCTCGCGGGCGAAATTCTCGTTCGGGCCTTGGCGGCGGTTTTGGGTGGTGTCGAGATAGAGCATCATGGCGGGATCGCGGGCGGTCGCCGTCAGCAGTCCGCGAAAATCAAGCAATCCAAGCCGCCGGAACGTGAGGTTCTGCCGCACCAGGGCTTCCGGGTCGCGCACCTTATTGAAGCTGCTGACAAAATGATTGTGCCAGAACAGCACCATCCTTTCGGTCAGCGGCGAGGGGGTGGCGAGCATTTCCTGCATCCACCAGGCTTTCATCGCCTTGCCCTGCGCGCTGATCTTCTCTTCCCAGGCCTTGCGCTCGTCGGCACCCATCTGGCCGATGCGGCTGAAATTGGCGCGATCCTGGCCGAAGAAATCGGGCAGCGGCGCGACCGGCGTGCGCCGCGTTTCCGCCAGCAAGAGTTCGACCGCTTGCGTTCGGCTCAAGGGTGCAAAGCGGCTGAAATCGGCGGGGGTTGCGCCAAAGCCGACCCGGTCCATCAGGTGCCTTGTGTCGGCGGGATCAAGCGCCAGAGCGGGAAAGCTGAGGAGCGGGGCGAGAAGCAAGCCGATCCAGGCTCTGCGACGCGGGCGCCGGGAGAAAAGCGATGCCATCGTGCCTCCTGAGGGTCAGGGTTCGCGTTAACGCTTTTTTTACTTCTGAACTATGGCGAGAATCCGTCCAAGCCTGCAAATTTCACATCACAGCCCGCAAAAACACGAAAAGCGGCCGAAGCCGCTTTTCTGAGGAGGCCGAGACAGGTCCGGTTAGGCGGAGGTATTGACCTGCGCGCCCGCGTCACCCTTGGCGACACCCACCATTGCGGGGCGTAGCAGGCGGTCGTGGATGCGGTAACCCGATTGCAGCACCTGCACCACGGTGCCCGTCGGCTGCCCGGTGTTGGGGACTTCGAAGACGGCTTCGTGCAGGTTCGGATCGAAGGTTTGGCCCATCGGCTCGATCCGCGTCAGGCCCCGGCGCTCGAAAATGGCGAGCAATTCGCGCTCGGTCGCCTCGACGCCGGTCACGAGGGCTTTCACGGTTTCATCTTCGGACGGCGGCACGGCATCGAGCGCGCGGCGCAGATTATCGGCGACCGACAGAAGATCGCGCGCAAAGCCCGAGACGGCGTATTTCGACGCGTCCTCCCGGTCGCGTTCGGCCCGGCGGCGGGTGTTTTCCGCTTCGGCGAGCGCCCGCAGGGCTTGATCCTTGTAGTTGGCGACTTCGGCTTGAAGCGCGACGATCACCTCGAACGGATCGGGCTGCTGCGGTTGGGCCTGCGCCGCCGTTTCTTCCGTTCCGGTTTCCGGGGTCTGTTGAGCTTCGGACATAGGATACTCCTGGTAAACAAAAATGCGGGCTATCGCAAATCCCGAGCCCGTGGAGACACGGACGACGACGTATTTGCGTCAAAGATACTAAGCGTTAGCGCCATGGTGCTATCGCAGAATTCGGCCAATCAGCTTGGCAGTATAATCGACCATCGGGATGATCCGGGCGTAATTCAGCCGAGTGGGGCCGATGACGCCAATCGCGCCGATGATCTGGTCGCGGGCGTTTGTATAGGGTGCGAGCACGACCGAGCAACCGGCTTGCGCGAAAAGCGGGTTTTCCGCGCCAATATATATCTGCACACCCTCGGCGGCATTGGCGGCTTCGAGCAGTCTGAGCGCGCCCTCCCGCGCTTCGAGCGCCTGGAACAGCCCGCGAATCCGCTCCAGATCGCCCAAAGCCGTGACATCTTCGAGCAAATGGGCCTGGCCGCGCACAATGAGGTAGCCATCGTGCCGGTCGGCCTCGCTTTCGGCCCAAACCGCCAGCCCCTGTTCGACCAATCGGCTGGTGAGACTGTCGAGATCGGCGCGCTGCGCGGTCATTTCCGCCGTCACCACCGCGCGGGTTTCGGCGAGGGTTTGTCCCGTGAGCCGGGCATTCAGATAGTTGCTAGCCGTGGTCAGCGCCGAGGGCGGCAGGCCGGGCGGAAGGTCCAGCACGCGGTTTTCCACCTGCCCGTCGGTGCTGACCATCACCACCAGCGCGCGATTGGGGCCGAGGGCGATAAACTCAATTTGCCGAAGCGCGCCTTCGCGCTTGGGGGCCATGACGAGGCCCGCACAGCCCGACAGGCCGGAGAGGGCCGAGGAAGCTTCTTCTAAGACCTGTTCCAACGAGCGCCCGCGCACGGCGCATTGGGCATCGAGCGCTTGGCGTTCCTGGGCACTGATCGCGCCAATTTCCAGCAACCCATCGACAAAGAGCCGCAAGCCGGCCTCGGTCGGCACGCGCCCGGCGGAGGTATGGGGCGCGAACAGCAGCCCAACTTCCTCTAAATCCGCCATAACGTTGCGAATGGTGGCGGGCGAGAGCGTCGTTCCCAGGCGGCGCGACAGGGTGCGGCTGCCGATGGGCTCCCCGGTTTCCACATAGGCATCGACGATGTGCCGGAAAATCTCGCGGGATCGGTCGTTCAGTTCCGAAATAACCGATACCATGCCGGTGGGAGTTCCCTTCTGGTGCGCTAAAAACCTACGCTAAATTTAGGAAGCCCGAGCCTGAACGTCAATCATTCGGGGGTCGGCTTTCCGCGCCGAGCGAGCGGATGATGGTCATTGACCATCGCTTTCAGGCGCGGGGCGGCCACATGGGTGTAAATCTGCGTTGTGGCGATATCGGCGTGTCCCAGCAACATCTGCACCGAGCGCAAATCGGCCTCGCCCTCGACCAGATGGGTGGCGAAACTATGCCGGAGAACATGGGCCGAAACCCGCTTCGGGTCGATCCCCGCCGTCACCGCAAGTTGCTTCAGCGTCGATGTGACCCAAAAGCGCGTGATCGGCTTGGCGGAACCCGCTTCCGGGAACAAATAGGGCGAGGTTTGCTTTTCGGCTAAGAACTGGTCGCGCAGCGGCAGATACAGCGCTAAGGCGGTTTGCGCCGCCGGGGTGAGCGGCACCAGCCGGTCTTTCTCCCCCTTGCCGCGCACGGTAATCGCATCGGGCGGTGGGGCGGTGCCGCGCGTCCGGAACGGGGCGAGGGGTAAGAAACAGAGTTCGCTGACGCGCAGGCCCAAACCGTAGATCAGCTCGATGATGAGCTTGAGGCGCGTCGCGCCCGGCTCATCGCGGGTGGCGGCGGCGGTCAGCAGCGCGTCGATTTCGGCTTCCGACAGGAGTTTGGGGAGCGGGCGGCCCAGGCGCGGCATTTCCAGCCCGGTCGAAGGATCATCGCTGCGGCGACCGTCGAGATACAGAAAGCGGTAGAATTGCCGCAACGCCGCGCGCCGCCGGGCCGCCGTGCGCGGTGAATAGCCTTCAACGCCCAACTGCTGCACATAAGCCCCGAGATCGGCGGCACTGGCGCGGGCAAGGTCCGTGTGGCGCAGGGCGAGAAACCGCCCGGTCGCCGACAGATCATCGCGGTAGGCCTTGAGGGAATTGGCCGATAGGCCGCGTTCTGCCAATAGCATTTCGAAAAAAGCGTCGAGGTGCGGATCGAGACTCATAACCCGGCCTGGATGAGGCTTTCGAGTGCCAGCGCCCGCGCGCTCTCTTCAAGCCCGGCATAGCGCAACGCCGAAATCAGCGCGCCCAGATGCAGCGCCTCGCCGGGACCGGGGGTGCGCCCTTCCGACAGAATCAGGCTGAGAATGGCAACCTCGCCAACCCGGCCCGCAAGCCCCGCCGCGCGCAGGCGCAGCCAGCCTGCGGCATCATCGAAGGCTTCGCCAGCCCGGTTGGTGGGGGTCGCCAGAAAGTCCCAGGCGAAGGGCGGCAGTGGCTCTTCCAGCCCGTCGAAGGCGGCAAAAACCAGCGTCACCAGCGCAGGGTCGGGAAGGGGCGGCGTTTCGACCCAATCTTGCAGCAAGGAGGTATCGACCAGCGCGGCCTGCTCGCCGAAGGCTAAGCGGGCGAGAATGGCAAGGCGGGGCAAATCGGCAAGCGCGCTGGCGTCGCGCTCGGCAGAGCGGCGCAGCAGCGTCACCCAGGGGGCGGCCGCGCGGGGGGTATCGCTCAGCAGCAGCGCGCGGGCGATGATCGAAGCTTGCGGGATTGCGCCGGGAAGAACGGGGAGGGCGCGCAGGAGCGGGCCATAGAGGCGGGCGGCCAGGGGGAGCAGTTTTGCCCGTTGCGCCGTCATTAGCGCATCGGCCAGCGCCACCACCTGCTGCGCGGGTTGGGTTGCGCTCAGCAGGGCCACATGGGCGGCGGCACGCTCTTGCCCCGCGCCAACGTCACGATAGAGCTGATCGAGCCGGGCGAGGGGCAGGGCGCCGCGCAGGGCGGCGGCTTCGGCGACGGCGAGCCGCTGGGCCGCGGGAATTGTCGGGGCTTCGGCGAGCAGGGCAAGGGCCGCCCCCCCGGTTCCGGGCACTATCTCCAGGCCCGGCAGAAGCAAACCTTGCGCGCGCAAGACGGCGGCGGCGGGGATCGAAACCGCTTGCCCCGAAGGCCAAGGAAAATCGCCCCAGGGTTTGCCGCTGCCCAGCCGGTCGGCGAGCACGGTCAGAACCGGGTTCAGCGCCGTTTGATCGCGCACTTGTTTTAGCAGCGCTGCCGCGTCTTTCGGCTGGTCGCGCAGCAGCAGGCAGGCGATGCGGATACTGAGCCAAAATCCATCTTCCACGCCTTGGCGCTGGGCATGGCGGGCGCAGGCATCGGCCTCTTGCCCGGCGGTGAAGGCGCGCAAGACCTGGGTGCGGGTTAGATCTTCCTGGGTCAAGCGCCGGGCGGGCACGCGCGCTAGGATGGTATCGACCGAAGCCCCCTCCCCCCATTGGGTCAGCGCGATCAGCCGCGCACCCAAAAGCGCCCCGGCGTCGCCCGATTGGATCGGCGGTCCGGCGGGCAAATCGGCTTCTACCACCATTAACCGCTTAGCAAGGCTGCGCAGCGTGGCCGAGGGTAAATCGCGCGGCAATCGCTGGAGGAACTGCGCCAAGGTGGCCCGGCTGGTATCTTGCCATAGATCGGGCGGCAGCGGCGGCGGGCCGCTGGGATCGGTCGGGCTTGGCAGGCCAATGGCATCGAGATCGGCAGGCGGCAGGCCAACGGTTACCGCGCCCGCCCCGCCCGGTGCGGTGGCAAGCCCTAAGAGGAAGAGCCCCGTTGCTGCACTCGGCAGCTTCGGGCTACTTCGCCAGCTTTTCATTCGCAATTTGTTTTTCGATCGGGGTTTTCGGGGCTGGAATCGAGACTGTTGCGAACAAAACAAAAGTGCCGATCAAAGCCAAAGCCACAAATCCGCCGAGGATCAACCCAAGCCGCGCCATTTTTTACCCTCCGTCTCACCCCCCAATCCGCCGTTTTGCTTAGGAGGACGAGGCGACGTTCTGTGCATCACCGACCAAGCGGGCTTGTTCGCCCGCCGCGTCCCGCGCATAGTGGGGCAAGCGCTGGATTCCCGCAATGCGAAGACGAACCTTTGATGTCCCACTCTGTCGAGCCTGACCCGTCCGTTCCCGATGCTGCGAGCTTCAAACCATCGCGGACGGTTGTGCTGGTCGGGCTGATGGGATCGGGGAAATCCTCGGTTGGCCGCAAGCTGGCCCATCGTTTGGCCCTGCCGTTCCGGGATGCCGATATTGAAATCGAGCATGCCGCCGGGCTTAGCATTCCTGAGATTTTTGCCACGCATGGCGAGGCTTATTTCCGCGACGGCGAGCGCCGGGTGATCGCGCGTTTGCTGGATGAGCCGGTCCATATTCTGGCGACGGGCGGCGGCGCCTATATGGACCCGCGCACGCGCGCGGCTATTACGGCCAGGGGCATTTCGATCTGGCTGCGTGTCGAGCTTGACGAATTGGTTCGCCGCACCGCCCGCCGCAATCACCGCCCCCTGCTGAACCAGGGTGAGCCGCGCCAGATTCTGGCGGGGCTGATGGAGGTGCGCTACCCGGTCTATGCCGGGGCGGATATAATCGTCGATGGCGGCGCGGGTGATGTTGACGAGATGGTGGATCGCGTGCTGGCAGCCCTAATGGCCTATACTCCTGCCGCCGACGCGGCCACAGCTCATAATGAGTGATTCGATGACGATTCTTGCGCCTGTTCTTGACGAGCCCGTCCGCCTTTCGGTTGCCTTGGGCGACCGCGCGTATCCGATCCTCATTGGCTCCGGCCTGCTGGAGCGGGCGGGCACCTGGATTGCGCCGTTGCTGAAAGGCCGCACGCGCGTGGTGGCGATTACCGATAGCAACGTCGGCCCGTTGCACCTGCCGCGCCTTGTGGGGGGGCTCACCGCGGCGGGCATTACGGTCGATGCGGTGACGGTTCCAGCGGGCGAGGGCAGCAAAAGCTGGGACGGGATCGCGTCGCTGGTCGACCGGCTGCTGGAATTACGGGTGGATCGCGGCACGCTCTTGCTCGCGCTCGGTGGTGGTGTGATCGGCGATCTGGTCGGCTTTGCCGCCTCGATCACCATGCGCGGGGTCGATTTTGTTCAAATCCCGACAACGCTGCTGGCCCAGGTCGATAGCTCGGTTGGCGGCAAGACGGGGATCAATACCAAGGCGGGCAAGAACCTCGTCGGAACCTTCTACCAGCCGCGCCTGGTGCTGGCCGATCTCGATTGTCTCGCCACGCTTCCGGTGCGCGAGCGCCGGTCGGGTTATGCCGAAATCGTTAAACATTGCGTTATCAGCGACGCCGCTATGTTCGGCTGGCTCGAAGCCGGGGGCGGGCAGGCGGTGATTGCGGGGGATAAGGCCGCCCTCGCGCGCGCCGTCAAACATTCCTGCGAGACCAAAGCCGCGATTGTGGCCGCCGACGAGCGCGAGGGCGGGCAACGGGCGCTGCTGAATTTCGGCCACACCTTCGGCCATGCGCTGGAGGCCGAAACCGGCTTTTCCGACCGGCTTTACCACGGCGAAGCGGTGGCCATCGGCATGGTGCAGGCGATGGACCTGTCGGTTAGCCTCGGGCTTTGTTCGGACGCGGACCGGGCGCGGCTGGTAGCCCATCTGGCCGCCTGCGGCCTGCCCGTCGATCAAAGCGCCTGCGGCGGCCCGTTCGATCCGGCGCGGCTGGTGGCCCATATGCGCCTCGACAAGAAGGCCAAGGCGGGGGAACTCACCTTCGTTGTCTGTACCGGCCTCGGCTCCTCGGCGGTACGCGACGGCGTGCCGGAGGCGAGCGTGCTGCCGATTTTAACCGATCGGTAACACTTGCCCCTTGAAAGGGACTCCTATTCGTCACAAGCTAATAATTAGCTAAGCGGGATAACCCGCGCCGAGGGCAATGACCCTGTGACGATAGGAGGAAATATCATGAAGCGCACGCTCGTACCGGGGATCGTTAGCGATACCCAGGCTTTCGCCCCCCTCAGCCCCCACCAGACGGTGCTATCTGCCGCCGAAATGATGAGCGACCGCCGCATCGGCGCGGCGATGGTCGTCGAACACGGGCGGCTGGTCGGCATCTTCTCGGAACGCGATTTGCTCACCCGCGTCGTGGCCCAGGGCCGCAATCCGGAAACGACGAAAATCGCCGACGTGATGACGCTGGACCCGCATACGCTGCCCCCCGACGCCAGCCCGCGCGAGGCGTTGAAAATCATGGAAAAGGGCAAGTTCCGCCATCTCCCCATCGTCGACGGCGATCAGATCATCGCCATTATTTCCATCCGCGACTTATTTGCGGCGGTGAATGAGGAGTTGGCAAAAGATCTGGAACAGCGCGACACGCTGCTGTTCGGCGCGGGGTATGGCGCATAGGCGTTACGCGGCGAGTGTGAAGCCGAACCGCGCCGCAAGCGCCCGATGGTCGGGGGTGTTGAAAAATACCCCCAGCGCCTGATCGACCGCCGCCCTCAGATCAATGTTTCCCTTGGCATAGGCAAAGCCGCCCGTTTCAGGCCGTTTCTCGGCCTCGGGCACGCTCACTACGGTTAAGTGCGGATCGGGGTTGAGGGCTAAATAGCCCCGGTGGGCGAGCGCGACGCTGGCATAGGCATCGATGCTTGCCGTCCGAACAGCGTCGGCCGCCGCCTCATAAGTATTGAAAAGCGTGATGCGGCTGTCCGGCACGCCCAAGCGGCGGGCGGTGTCATGCTGAACCTGATCGTGGATAACGCCCAAGCGGGCCGCGTTTGACCGCGCAAGTGAACGATAACCCTCGATCTGCCCTGCGGCTTCCTGCCGGATCAACAACCCATCGGCAAGCGCCCAGAGCGGCTGGCTGAAGGCGACATGGGCCTGCCGCGCCTCGGTAATGAACAGGCCGGTGGTCATATCCCAGCGCCCTTCGGCTAGGCCGCCGAGCAGGTCGGAAAATTCGGCTTCGATAAACTGGACGCTTGCGATGCCAAGGGCGTTTAAGACGTGACGGGCGATTTCCACGTCATACCCCGTCACGCTGCCCGCCGCGTCGCGGTAGCAAAACGGCGGTTCAATGAGATAGGCGAAGCGAATTTCGCGCGGAAGCATTTCAGATCTCCGATAAGCCGCATCGGTGCCGTCGGGCAGAGAGTGCGGTTGCGGGCATTATAGGCTAAACTCGCCCCATGTATGATGATGTGGTTGATCTGCGCGATTTTTACGCCAGCCGCTTAGGCCAGGCGACCCGGCGGATTCTGGTGAAGCGGATGCAGGAGTTTTGGCCGGAAGTCGCCGGGCAGAATGTTCTCGGCCTCGGCTTTGCGACGCCCTACCTGCGCAGCTTCCGGGACGAGACGGCGCGGACCGTCGCCCTGATGCCTGCCGCCCAAGGCGTGATGCGCTGGCCGCCCGATGGGGCCAATCTGGTGGCGCTCTCCGACGATGATGATTTACCCCTGCCCGATGAATCGATCGATCGGGTCCTGCTGGTCCACGCGCTGGAGCGCACTGAACAATTGCGCCCGATGCTGCGCGAAATCTGGCGGGTGATGAGCGGCAGTGGGCGCTTGCTCATCGTCGTGCCCAATCGGCGCGGTATCTGGGCCCGGCTTGATCGAACCCCCTTCGGCGCGGGCTCGCCCTATTCGCCGGGGCAGGTTTCAAGGTTGCTGCGCGACAATCTGTTCACGCCGGAACGGCACACGCTGGCCCTCTCGCTTCCCCCCTCCAACAGCCGGATGATGCTGCGCTTGGCCCCGGCGTTCGAAGCTTTCGGCCAGCGCTGGTTCCCCAGCTTTTCGGGGGTGATTCTGGTCGAAGCCTCCAAACAGCTTTACGCCATTCCGCCGCTGCGCAAAGCGCCCAAGCGGCGCGGGGCGCTCATCCCGGTCTTCCCGCAAATCGCGCCGCAGCGGCGGGACGAGGATACGGAAACTGCTGGACCCATCTAGTTTCTTTTGTAACTATCTCCCAAAACCCCTTTCGGGAGAAATTCCATGCAGACCGAATCCGAGGGCGCGTTTAGCGCCGCCCATCCCGAGCTCAATCCGCACCGCCCGCCCTCCGAGCGGGACGATTTCACCATTACCCAAGCCTGGGACGAATATACGCCCGAGGAGCACGACCGCTGGCGGCGGCTGTTCGAGCGCCAAGCCGAGATTTTGAAGGGGCGCGCCGCGCCGGAATTTCTGACCGGGCTTGATGCGCTGGCCATTGCCGCCGAGGGCATCCCCGATTTCCGCCGCTTGAATGACGAGTTGGGCCGCCGCACCGGCTGGCAAATCGTCGCGGTGCCGGGGCTCGTGCCGGAGCCGATTTTCTTCGAGCATCTCGCCAACCGGAGGTTCCCCTCCACCTGCTTCATCCGGAGCGAGGATCAGTTCGACTATATCCAGGAGCCGGACGTCTTCCACGATGTTTTCGGTCACGTCCCGCTGCTGTCGAACCCGATGTTTGCCGACTATATGCAGGCCTATGGCGAGGGCGGCCTGAAAGCCTTGCGCCTCGGCACGCTCGATAACCTTGCCCGGCTTTACTGGTATACGGTCGAATTCGGCCTGATTAACACGCCCGAAGGTCTGCGCATTTACGGCGCGGGCATCGTCTCCAGCGAAGGCGAAAGCCGGTTTGCGCTGGAAAGCCCCGAGCCCAACCGCCTCGGTTTCGACGTGCTGCGCCTGCTGCGCACCCGCTACCGCATCGACGATTTCCAGGAAACCTACTTCGTTATCGACAGCTACGAGCAACTCTTCAAAGCCACCCTGCCCGATTTCACGCCTTACTATTCCGCCCTGAAAACGCTGGAAGAGGTGGAGCCGGGGGCGGTGCTCGAAATCGATAAAATCATAACGCGCGGCACGGGGCGAGTGAAGCGGCACTAAGGGCGGTCATCCGGCGCGCAGGATGGCCTGAGCCATGGTTTCGACGGCTGCCGTCGGGCTCAGGCCGCTATCGCGCACGAGCGTCCGCCAAGTGAAGAAACTCAGCGCTAGATCGAGAATAGCCCTCTGCGGTGGCGTTAATCCCGCGCCGAGAGTGGCGCACCAATCGGCCATCGTCGGGCCAAATCGCAGAGCGTTGATCTCGTGGGTCAGCGGATGATATTCGGCGTCGCGCAGGACGCAGGCGGCCAAATTGGCGTTGCGGCCATACCAATCATAGACGGCCTGCAAGCCAGCGCAGAGGCGCGTGGCGGGGTCCGGTATGCTGCGCCACGGGGCGGCGTCGGGGAGCGGTGCCCGGCTTAGGGTCAACTCTGAACAGGCCAGAAAAAGGTCCCGCTCTTCCGGAAAATGGGCATAGAGCGTATGGCGCTGCACGCCCGCGCGCTCGGCCACCATGCTGAGGCTGGTGCGGGCTGGGCCAAGGCTTGTGTGCAGATCAACCGCCGCTTCGACAATCCGCCGACGCGTTTCAGCCTGCTGTTCGGCCCGGCGTTTCAGCGTATAGGGGCGCGACATGGATTTCGTTGCACGAGACTGTGCATCCATTATTGACAGTCCCTCCACTTTCATTGCACACTTCTGTACTATCAAATTAGGTCGGCGTCGATCCACCGCAAGATCGCTTATTCAATAGGGTATGGAGGGTTGGCATGGAAACGACGATCACCGAGATCGCCGATGGCATTTATCGTCTATCAACATTTGTGCCGCAGATCGCCCCGCCCGCGGGCTTTACCTTCAATCAGTTCCTGGTCGTCGGCGATGAACCGCTGATCTTCCATACGGGCTTGAAGGCGATGTTCAACCTCACCCTGGGGGCGGTCAGCCGGATCGTTCAGCCAAAAGATATAGGCTGGATCTCCTTCGGTCATTTCGAGTCGGACGAATGCGGCGCGCTCAATCATTGGCTTACCGTTGCGCCGCAGGCGACCGCGATGCACGGTCAAATTGGTTGCGATGTCTCGCTAAATGATTTTGCAATCCGGGCTCCCCGCACCCTTGCCGACGGCGAGGTGGTCGAGTTGGGGCGCGGCAAACGGGTCCGCTTTATCGATACGCCCCATACGCCCCATGGCTGGGACGCCGGGGTTCTCTACGAGGAATCGACGCGAACTCTGCTGTGCGGCGATCTCTTCACGCAACTTGGTAATGATCACACGCTGACGGAAGGCGATATTGTTGGCCCCGCCATCGCGGCAGAAGAATTATTCAAATATTCGGCGCTCAATCCCGCGATGGGCACGACGATTCGCGGCCTCGCGGACTTAGCGCCGGGTACGCTGGCACTGATGCACGGCCCCTCCTTCTCCGGTGATGGCGGGACTGCTCTCCGCGCGCTGGCGGACGAGTATAATCGCCGGGGAGCCGAACACCTCCTCGCGCGCCGAAGCGCAGCCTAAGGTGAGGCGGCGGCTGTTGCTCTAAGCCTCAATCGCTCCCTCCACTACCCGCAACACCCCCGCCAAAACCGCCCCCGGCTGGTCGCGGTGGGGGGAATGGCCGCAGTTGGGGAGAACCAGCGGTTCCACCGGGCCGGAGACGCCCGCGACGATGGCCTCCACCTGTTTCAGCGTGCCGTAGTCGTCGCCCTCGCCTTGGATGACGAGCAGCGGGCAGCGGATGGCGGGGAGAAGGTGAGTTATATCCCAGGTTCGAAAGCCGGGTTCTTGCCAGGTTCGGCACCAGCCCCAGAAGGCCCCATCGACATTCTCGCCGTGAAGGCGCTTCAAGCGGGTGCGGAAATCGCCGTCGAGGAACGCCTCCTGCGCGGCGCGGATACCGGCGAGGCTCTCTTCCTCGTTGAACACATGGGCGGCGAGGGTGACGGCCCCGGCGATGCGCTCCGGAAAGCGGGAGGCGGCGATGAGGGTGATCGTGCCGCCGTCCGAATGGCCGAACAGATGAACGCGCTCAAGGCCGAAGGCGTCGAGCAGCGGGATCAGGAAGGTTTCGGCTTCGCGCGCGTGGTAATCCAAGGGGCGCGGCAGGGTGACGGGGCTGGAGTTGCCATAGCCTTCGCGCGAATAAACCAGCACGCCGCAGCCGGTAGCCTCGCGGATTTGCTCCGGCAGGTCGCGCCAAATCGCGATACAGCCGAGCCCCTCATGGAGCATCACCACCGGCGGCGCGTCGGGCCGATGGGTGGGCGGTAGCCAGCGGTACTCCAGCGTGGCCCCGGCGAGGGAAATCAGCCCCTCGGTTGGCGCATCACGGGGCAGCAGGCGCATCGGCTAACCACTCCTCAATCAGGCGGCGGGCGATGGAATCGGGGCGCGGGGCGACGTGCTGGGCAATCTCCGGGTCGAGGAGTTCGCTGCGGTTGAACCAGCGCGCGCTTTCGATTTCCGCCGGATCGACTGTGATCTCAAAACTTAGCGCTTGGGCCCGAAAGCCGATCATCAGCGAGGAGGGGAAGGGCCAGGGCTGGGAGGCGCGATAGGAGACCGCGCCAACGCGCACGCCCACTTCCTCCCACACTTCCCGGCGCACGGCCTCTTCCAAGCTTTCGCCCGGCTCAACGAAGCCCGCGAGGGTGGACATCATCCCCGGCGGCCAGGCCGCTTGCCGCCCGAGCAAAACGCGCGGCTCCGGGCCGGTGTCGTCCGTCACCAGCATAATCACGGCGGGGTCGGTGCGCGGGAAATGCGGCGTGCCGCAGGGGACGCTGGTGCAACGGCGCACATGGCCGCCTTCCGCGCTGACCGTCGGCGATCCGCAAACGCCGCAGAATTGCGTGCGCTGGTGCCAATAGGCCATGCCGCGTCCATAGGCGAGCCGGGCGGCGAGCCCCGCGTCCAGCGTGGGGCCATAGCGGCGCAAATCGGCCCATTCGGCGCTTTGGGCTTCGGCGAAGCTTAGGGCTTCCGCCTCGTCCCAGTCCGAAAGATCGAGCGCGAAAATCTGCCGCTCGTCGTGGCGGCCCAGCAGCACGGTCGGCGCGCGGTCGAACCGGTCCAGGAGCAGCGCTTGGCCCCCAACGAACAGGCTTTTGCCTTGCCAATAGAGCAGCCAGTGGGCGGCGGTGTCGCGCCAGCTCCCGGTCGAAAAATCCTCGAACGCCTTACGGTCGAGCGGATCGCGGACAAGGCCGGAATCGCTGTAAAACAGCGGCTTAGTCGAAAAATCGGGCATGGTGACGGTAGTGTGGCCCGAAGTTCGGGTTCGCGCAACCACCGCCCCCACCACACCCCCCTTGCGTTTAGCGTCTGAACCGACGATATACAGCCTCGGGAGGTTGGCCATGGGCGATGCCCTCGCTAACCCGGTCAGGTCCGGAAGGAAGCAGCCGTAACGAGTTTCGTATCGGGTCGTGCCGCCAGCCTCCCACCTTCTCTAAATACCTATGTCTGAGTTCGCGCGTGAGCCTGCCGCCTCCTCTTACGCCGATGTCGGCGGCCCAGCGGGTCGAACAGGCGTTGCGCTACCTCGAAGGGCGCTGGAAGCTGGTCATCCTGTTCCAGCTTTTCGGCGGCAAAGTGCTGCGTTTTTCCGAATTGGAACGCGCGATTCCGGCGATTTCCCAGAAAATGCTCGCCCAGCAGTTGCGGCAGATGGAGCAGGACGGCATGGTCCGGCGCATTGTGTATCCAGAGGTGCCGCCCAGGGTGGAATATTGCCTAACCGACTGGGGGCAGGCTCTCTGCCCCTCGCTCGATTCGCTGCTGACTTGGGCGGACGGGCGCGATTTAGCCGCTAAGCCGTCGGAATAGTCCCGCCGTCGATAACATATTCTGTGCCGGTGATGGCGCTCGCCTCGGGCGAGGCCAGAAAGGCGATGAGGTTGGCTACTTCCGCCGGGGTTGCCGGTCGGCCCAGGGGAATCCCGCCGAGGGATGCCATCAGCCCGGCCTCGGCGGCGGCATAATCGGTGCCGTTCGCCTGCGCCAGACGGGTGACGAGGGCAATAGAGGCCTCTGTTGCCACCCATCCCGGCGCAACCCGGACAACGCGCACGCCCTTCGGGCCAAGCTCCTTGGAAAGCCCCTTACTATACGTCGATAGGGCGGCTTTCGCGGCGGCATAGGCCAGCGTTGCTTCTGGGAGCGGCAAGTGTCGTTGGATCGAGGTGACGTGCAGAATGACGCCGGAGCCTTGGGCGATCATCCCAGGGGCCAGCGCCCGATCAAGCCGCGTGGCGGACAAGAGGTTCTGCTGGAGCGCCGTTTCCCAAGCTGTATCGTCCAAGGCCGCAAAGCCGCCGCCGTCGGCAGTGGAACCGCCGACACAGTGAATAAGACCATCGAGCCCGCCGAGCTGCGCCGACACCGCCGCCGCGACGGTCGCGCAGCCTTCAGGGGTTGAAACATCGGCGGCGACATAGAATGGGGAGCCTGCTTGTGGGGCGGGGGCCGTGCGCGCGGTGGTCAAAACCTGGGCGCCAGCGGCATGGAGTTTGGCGACAACCGCCGCCCCAATGCCCTTCGTGCCGCCCGTCACCAGAATGCGTTGACCGCTGAAGCTCGAAGCGGTGCCCATTACCCAATCTCCAGCGCGGTTATGTGATCGTTCTGCACGGCGAAGGTGAAGTGAAGCGTGGCCGGGCTATTGGGAAAATTTCCCGCAACCTTGGCCGCGACGCGCGTTTTGCCGTCGGCGTCGGTCGCGCTGAGCGGGGTAACGGTGGGGCGATATTTCTGCTGCGCGGCCTGCCACCAAGCGGAAATAGCGTTTGGACCTCTGTAAGATTTTCCTTCATCCCGAACCACAGAATCATCAGAGAATAATTTACATATTTGGGTTGGTGTTTCGGCAGAAAAATATGATTCCAATAGAGCATTCAATTTTATTTTGGTCATCATCTTCCCTCTCTAGGGTTTGAGTTGAGGTATTTGCGTTATCGGTAAGATGTTTATTTTTGGGCGCTCGCACAAGAACCGACAAATAAGTAAGGGGCTTACTTATTTGTATGTGTCTCGCTGGAAACCTTTGTTCGCAGAAACACTGCGCGAAACAGGGGTGAAAGCTGCCGTCCGACCCGCTACACTCCCCCCGCTATGACGACTGCCGACACCGCCCCCGAATACCGGGTTCTGGCCCGCAAATACCGCCCGCAGACTTTCGCCGATATGATCGGGCAGGAAGCCTTGGTGCGCACCCTGACGAACGCCATTCAGTCGGGCCGTCTCGCCCATGCTTTCATGCTGACGGGCGTGCGCGGGGTGGGGAAGACCACCTCCGCCCGCATCGTCGCCCGCGCGCTGAACTGCATCGGCACCGATGGCACGGGCGGGCCGACGCCGGAGCCGTGTGGCGTGTGCGATCCGTGCAAAGCGATTGCCGCCGACCGGCACCCGGACGTCATCGAAATGGATGCCGCCAGCCGCACCGGCGTTGATGACATCCGCGAAATCATCGATGGCGTGCGCTACAAGCCGATTTCGGCGCGCTATAAGATCTACATCATCGACGAAGTGCATATGCTCTCCAAAAACGCCTTCAACGCGCTGTTGAAGACGCTGGAAGAGCCGCCCGACCATACGAAGTTCCTGTTCGCCACTACCGAAATCCGCAAAGTGCCGATCACGGTGCTCTCCCGCTGCCAGCGTTTCGATTTGCGCCGGATCGAGCCGGAAGTGCTCGCGGCCCATTTCACCCGCATTGCCGATTTAGAAAAGGTCGTGCTGACGCCGGAAGCGGCGGCCCTCATCGGGCGTGCGGCGGATGGGTCGGCGCGTGACGGCATGTCCTTGCTCGATCAAGCGATTGCCCTGTCGTCGGGCGGCACGGTGGAGGCCGAAACCGTGCGCGGCATGCTCGGGCTCGCGGACCGGCTCACGGTCTATGATCTTTTCGGCAAGGTTATGGCCGGGCAGATTGCGGAAGCCTTGGCGCTGTATGAGGATATGCACCGGGCGGGGGCCGACCCCAGCCAGGTGCTGCAAGATTTGCTCGGGCTCTGCCACGGCGTTACCCGCCTGAAGGTCGCGCCTGGGGCGCTGGAGAGTGCGGCGGAAACCGAACGGCGCGCGGCCTCGGACCTCGCGGGCAGCCTCTCGGTCGCCACCCTTACCCGCGCCTGGCAAATTCTGCTGAAGGGCGCGCAGGAAGTCCATGCCGCGCCCGATCCGCGTGCGGCGCTGGAAATGGTGCTGATCCGCCTCGCCTATGTTACCGATCTGCCAAGCCCGGCCGATCTTATTCGGCGGCTGACGAGCGAGGGGGCGGCGTCGGGCTCTTCGCCGTCTGCGCCGCAAGGCGGTGGGGCCGGGCCGCGTCTCGCCATGATTTCCGGCGGCGGCGCGCAGGCCGTGGCGCAGTCGGAGCCGGTTCAAGCGCAGGCAGCGCTGCCGCAACCACGCAGCTTCGAAGAAGTGGTGGCGCTGGTCGAGGCGCGCAAAGATCTCACCTTACGCACCCATCTGATGAACGATGTGCGCCTTGTCGCCTTCGAGGTCGGCAAAATCGAGTTGATGCCGCTGGAGCGTGCCCCGCGCGATTTGGCCGCACGCCTGTCGGGCGCCTTGCAGGATTGGACCGGGCGGCGCTGGATGGTGGTGCTCAGCACGGCAGGCGGCCAGAAAACCTTGCGCGAGCAAGAACAATCGGAGGCCGTGGCGCGGCGGCAGCGGCTAGCCCAGCACGCCCTCGTGCAGCAGGTGGCGAAAGCCTTGGGCGGCACGCTGGAGGAGATGATCGTCACCCCCCGGCAGTCGTTTCTGCCCAGCGCCCCCCTTGCCCCGCTCGACCCCGATGCCGAACTACTTGACGAGACCGGCGATTTTAGCGTCGATGACGGCGATTTTCTCGATCACACGTTCTAACCGGCGTATCCGCCGAAGGGAGTTCCCCGATGAAGAATTTCGGGCAGATGATGAAGCAGGCCCAGCAGATGCAAACCAAAATGGCCGAAATGCAGGCCAAGCTGGAAAGCACCGAAGTCGATGGCCAAAGCGGCGGCGGCATGGTCAAAGTCCGCGTTAACGGCAAGGGCGATCTCAAGAAGATCAGCATCGATAAAAGCCTGTGCGATCCCAACGAAGTCGAAATGCTGGAAGATTTGATCCTCGCGGCGGTCAATGACGCCAAGGGCAAAACCGAAGCCCTCGCCGCCGACCAAATGGCCGCCCTCACCGGGGGCCTGAAGCTGCCGCCGGGGATCAAGCTGCCGTTTTAATATGAGGGCTCCGCCCCTCAACCCCGCTCAAGGGGCGACGGCCCCTTGAGAATCCGCTTTTTCTTGGGGAAACGGGACATTCAATAGTTAAATGGGATTACCAAGGGGTAAGCCCCTTGGTTGGGGTTCAGGGGCAACGCTCCTGACGGATACAGACGCAGGTTGCCACCGGAATGACCGAGACGACGCCGCTCGACGGGCTCATCGCCCTGCTCGCCCGCCTGCCCGGCCTCGGCCCCCGGTCGGCGCGGCGGGCGGCGCTGCATTTGCTGAAACGGCGCGACGCGCTGATGCTGCCGCTGGCGGAAGCCATCAGTGAAACCGCGCGCACGATCAAAACCTGTAGCGTCTGCGGCACGCTGGATAGTTCCGACCCCTGCCGCATTTGCAGCGACGAGGGCCGCGCCCACGGGCCGATCTGCATTGTCGAACAGGTGGGCGATTTGTGGGCGATTGAGCGCACGGGCAGCTTCCACGGGCGCTATCATGTGCTCGGCGGCACGCTGTCGGCGCTGGAAGGTGTTGGACCGGAGGCCTTAGGCGTGCCGCGTCTGCTGGCGCGGTTGAAGGAGGGTGGCGTCAGCGAGGTTATTCTTGCACTGAATGCCACACTCGACGGGCAAACCACCGCCTATTATCTCACCGAAGCTTTGGCCGACAGTGGCATCAAGCTCACCCGCTTAGCGCACGGCGTCCCCGTTGGCGGCGAGTTGGACTATCTCGATGACGGCACGCTAATGGCGGCGTTTTCGGCGCGGCGGAGCGTGGAGTAGGGGTAGGGCGGATTAGAGCAAATCCCCCTCTCCCTTTGGGAGAGGGCTGGGGTGAGGGGCTTGCTTGGCCTCCGGTATATCTTCCAAAACCCGGAGAATCTCGATCAACACCCCCTCAGTATTCTGAAGAATATCATTGTTCCAGAAACGAATGACCCGCCAGCCCTGTTGCGCTAACCAAGCTGTTCGCTGCCGATCATGGTCTGAGCAGGCGTGCTGTCCGCCATCGGCTTCGTTGGCGAGATTTTTCTCCAAGCAGGCAAAATCTAGGATGTAGGGGCCGATCGGATGCTGGCGACGGAACTTCCAACCACCGAGGTGACGTCCGCGCAAAGCCGACCACAGACGCCGTTCAGCATCGGTCATGGTTTGGCGCAGATGACGCGCCATGACTTTGGACATTTTACCTCGGCAACGCATAAAGGCTCAGGATTATGCCGCTTAAGCCCTACTGAAACCAGAGCTTAGAGCGCGTTCATGTCACGCCTTGGTCAGCTTTGCCGACGAGGGGCGTTTACGCCAAAATAGCGCTTGCCCTCACCCCGGCCCTCTCCCAAAGGGAGAGGGGGAAGCTTAGCCGTCGTCCCGCCGCTCTAAAATCTCCCGCGCTTTCAAATAGGAGAGTATCGGATAGAGCGCCGCGAAAATTCCCAGCAGCAGGCCGGTTGCGCCTTCTTTATAGCCTTTGCGCTGCACATAGGCCTTGAAGAAGCGCGTTAGCATCCGCCGCAAATTGCCGCCCAGTGTGCCGATGTAGCCGCTATCAACCAGATCGAGCGCATGGGCGCTGGTATAGCGGTTGAGGCGCTGGAGCGTATCGGCAAAGTCTTTATCGACGTAATGGATCAGCCCGGCTGAAAACCGGGTGCGGGTACCGCGCAGGGCGATTTTTGGGTGAACCGGCTGGTCGCCCCAGTCTTTGGCGGATTTCTCGAACAGGATCGGCTTTGCGCCGACGCCATTATAGGCCCCCCAGCCGTGGATAATCTCGCGCCCGCCGATGAAATTGCGGATCGGCACCAGGGCATAGCCGTGGGGCGGGGTTTCGAGAAACTGAAGAATCTCGGCTTGCAGGTCGGGCGTTACCCGTTCGTCGGCGTCGATTTCCAGCACCCAAGCGTGGGCGCAGGCGTCGATCCCGGCGCGGCGTCGCGGGCCTTCCAGCGGCCAGGAGCCCGCGACAATCCTATCCGTATAGCGGCGGGCGATAGCCTCCGACCCATCGGTGCATTTATCGAGCACCACCACGATCTCGTCGGCGAAGGCGAGCGTGGCGAGGCAGGCGTCGAGCTGGCTTTCCTCATTATGGGCAACCACCAGGGCCGAAACGAACTGCCGCGCCATGCGTCTCCCGATCTTTATTCCGCTGCCAGCGCGAGCCCCACGCTTTTAAGCTTATAGCCCGGCCAGGTTTTACCCGTCGCCCGCTGATATTGCCCGGCGATGGCAAGGTCAACCCCCAAGGCGTCGGCCGCGCGCCACACCCAGCGCGGATCATCCAGGAAAGCACGGGCGAGGCCGATGGCGTCGGCTTTGCCGTCCTGTAGGGCTTGCTCGGCCTGCTCCGGGGTGACGATCAAGCCAACGGCGATCACCGGGATTGACACGGCTTTCTTAACGGTTTCGGCGAAATCGAGCTGATAGCCTGGGGTCACGGGAACGCGCGCCTCGCGCACGGCACCGCCGCTGCTGACGTGGATGAAATCGAGCCCGAGGCTTTCGAGTTTTTGGCTGAGGATCGCGGTTTCCTCGGGCGTCCAGCCGCCCTCCACCCAATCGGAGGCGGAGAGGCGCATGCCCAAGGTTTTGCTCTTCGGCCAAACGGCGCGCACGGCGGTGGCGATTTCCAGCGCAAGGCGCAGGCGATTGTCCAAGGAGCCGCCGTAACGGTCGGTCCGCTTATTCACGCGCGGCGAGAGGAACTGATGGATAAGATAGCCGTGGGCCCCGTGCAGTTCGACCAGATCGAACCCGGCCCGGTCGGCACGCTGGGCCGAGGCGACGAAGGCGTCAATGATGCCCGCGATTTCCGTTTCGGTCAGCGCGTGCGGCTTGGGGCCATCGGCATAGAAGGGCTCGTCGGTGGGCGCGACCGGTTGCCAGCCGCCCTGTTCAGCCGGGATCGGCATGCCGCCGTTCCAGGGGGCCGCGGTTGAGGCTTTGCGCCCAGCGTGGGCCAACTGAATGCCCAAGGGAACGTCGCTATAGGTGCGAATGCCCGCGATTAAATCGCGCAAGGCCACTTCCTGGGCGTCATTTTCCAGCGCGAGGCAATAGGGCGAAATCCGCCCGTCCAGGGTAACGCCGGTCGCTTCCAGAATAATCAGCCCGGCGTTGGAGGCGGCAAACCCGCCCAAATGCTGCCAATGCCACGGCTGAGCCACGCCATCGACAGCGCTATATTGGCACATCGGCGCAACGATAGCGCGGTTCGGCAGCGTCAACGGTCCGAGGGGCAGGGGCGTGAAGAGCAGGGGGGCGGAATGCGAGACCATGCGTGACCCTTTCAGGCGAGAGGCCAGAAGAAACGATGGTAAGCAGAGTGGGTAGTAAACACTGTTATGTGAAGGTTCGAAAACGCATGGCCCGGTTGTTTTCTAAGAACGCCTCGCCTATTGCGCGCCGGGATTGACCGCGCGGCAGGCCCCGGCATAGGCGTCTGAAATAAAGGTCGGCTGTTTGTAAAAGCCTTTCAGCCAACAGGAGAGCAGGCAGAGCTCTTCCAATTTCAAAACTTCGTTCAAGGTGCCCGCCGGGAAGCGAATTTCGAAGGTTTCGGTAATATAATCCAGAATCGCTTCAACCTGATCGATGGTCAGGCCGATATCGGTCTCTAGAACAGCGGTCCGCTTCAGAATAGCTTCATCAATGCCATACTGATCGCGGATCAGCTTAACGATAGCACGACTGAGTTCTTGCCAGTTTCGGACGTCGGCCATCGGTATACAGACCCCAAGCAACACGCGGTGATTGCCCGCATCCTACCGAAGCTGGGGCCGCGACGCTATCCCCGTCCACGCGGAAAGGGAATGATGTGGTAGAACGCGGCGGAAATCTGCTGTTGGCCTGCGGGCGTTGCGAGCAATGCGCCCGAAACGCCCAGGATTCCGATGATCACTCCGGTCGCCCGAGCAGCAAGCTCGGCCCCATAGGGCGGCCCCCCAGCGCATTCGCCGCCCAATAAGCAGATAAATCCAAGCGGCGATGCGGGCAAAGTCGCGCGCCGAAACCCTTGAGGGTGCGTCTGGCATGGGGGGGCGGCGCTGTGGGGGGATTGCCTCCGCTTATTCGGACCCCGCCCCAAGGCCAACGCCGGTCTTCAGCAGGCTGAGATCGGAGGCAACCATTTCCTTCACCAGATCATGGAAGGCGACTTTCGGTGTCCAGCCCAGCTTCTGCTGGGCTTTGGTCGCGTCGCCCAGGAGTAGATCGACTTCGGCGGGGCGGAAGTAGCGCGGATCGATTTTCACCAGGGCTTTGCCGGTTTTGGCATCGGTGCCGATTTCATCGACGCCGCTGCCGCTCCAAACAATCTGGCGACCGGTTTCGGCAAAGGCCAGTTCGACAAACTCACGCACCGAGCGGGTTTCGCCGGTCGCCAGCACAAAATCTTCCGGCGTCGGTTGCTGGAGGATGCGCCACATGCCTTCGACATAATCGCGCGCATGGCCCCAGTCGCGTTTCGCGTCGAGATTGCCCAAGTAGAGCGCGTCTTGCTGGCCAAGTTCGATAGCGGCCACTGCGCGGGTGATTTTGCGGGTCACGAAGGTTTCGCCGCGAATCGGGCTTTCGTGGTTAAACAAAATGCCGTTGCAGGCATAGAAATCATAAGATTCGCGGTAGTTCACCGTAATCCAATAGCCGTAGAGCTTGGCCACCGCATAGGGCGAGCGTGGGTAGAAGGGTGTCGTTTCCCGCTGCGGCGTTTCCTGCACCAAGCCGTAAAGTTCCGAGGTCGAGGCTTGGTAGAAGCGCGTCTTCTTGCCAAGGCCCAGAATCCGCATCGCTTCGAGCAGGCGCAGCACGCCGATAGCGTCGGCATTGGCGGTATATTCGGCGGTATCGAAGCTCACCTGCACATGGCTTTGGGCGGCGAGATTATAGATTTCGTCCGGTTGGGTTTCTTGCACGAGGCGGATGATATTGGTCGAATCGGTCATATCGCCGTAATGCAGGCGAAAACGCGCGTCGGCTTCGTGGATATCTTGGTAAATATCGTCGATGCGCCCCGTATTGAACGAGGAGGAGCGGCGCTTGACCCCATGCACCTTATAGCCCTTGGACAGCAGTAGCCGCGCCAGATACGCCCCGTCCTGCCCCGTTACGCCCGTAATCAGGGCTACTTTTTCACTCATATCCGTCTCCTGCCAATCCGCTCGATAAAGCCAAGTGGGCAAAACCCGCGCGCTGCCGTCTCTGCTACTTCTCTCCACCGGGCGCTTCAAGTGAATAAGCAGACAGGTACCCTATAAAAGGTTGGCCCTAAAACCATGCCGTGTACGCGCCTCCTGGCGCGGCCGCCGAACCCGCTGAAGAAGCCAGCGAACCGTGCCGATCATCCTTGGGCGCGAAGCGGGAGTGCGCAGGCGGCGACCATTTCCTTGACGAGATCGCGAAAGGCCACCTGCGGCGTCCACCCGAGTTTCTGCCGTGCCTTCGTTGCATCGCCGACCAGCAAATCGACCTCGGCGGGGCGGAAGTAGCGCGGATCGATTTTTACCAACGGCACGCCGGTTTTGGCATCGGTGCCGATTTCATCGACGCCGCTGCCGCTCCAGACAATCTGACGGCCCGTTTCGGCAAAGGCCAGCTCGACAAATTCGCGCACCGAACGGATTTCCCCGGTCGCCAGCACGAAATCTTCCGGGGTTGGCTGCTGAAGAGTACGCCACATGCCGTCGACATAATCGCGGGCGTGGCCCCAATCGCGCTTAGCGTCGAGATTACCCAAGTAGAGAGTCTTGTCTGCACTCAGTTCAAGAGCGGCCACCGCGCGCGCGATTTTGCGGGTGACGAAGGTTTCGCCGCGAATGGGGCTTTCGTGGTTAAACAAAATGCCGTTACAGGCATAGAAATCATAAGATTCCCGGTAGGCCACGGTAATCCAATAGCCGTAGAGCTTGGCGACGGCATAGGGCGAGCGCGGGTAGAAGGGCGTCGTTTCCCGCTGCGGGGTTTCCTGCACCAGGCCGTAGAGTTCCGAGGACGAGGCTTGGTAGAAGCGCGTCTTTTTGCCCATGCCCAAAATCCGCACGGCTTCGAGCAGGCGCAGCACACCGATCGCATCGGCATTGGCCGTATATTCGGCAGTATTGAAGCTGACCTGAACATTGCTTTGGGCGGCGAGATTATAGATTTCGTCGGGCTCGGTCGCCTGCACGAGGCGGATGATATTGTTCGAATCCGTCATATCGCCGTAGTGCAGGCGAAAGCGCGCGCGCGCTTCCTCGACATCCTGATAAATACTATCAATCCGCCCGGTGTTCGGCGACGAGGAGTAGCGTTGGACCCCATGTACCGTATAACCCTTGGACAGCAGTAGCCGTGCCAGATACGCCCCATCCTGCCCTGTTACGCCCGTAATCAGGGCTACTTTTTCACTCATGTCCGTCTCCTGCCCGATCCCCCGGGCGAAACCTGCGCATTACCGCCTTGGCTATGGTTCCCGATCGGGGGCCCCGATCGGTTCAGCCGCCAGGCGCTTGGTAACAAGCTCGGTCAGCATGCCGTGCAGGGTGCGAACCTCCTGATCGGTCAGTTGAATACGCCCAAAAAGCGCGCGGATGTTGCGGATCATGGCCGGGCGCATATGGGGGATGCGCAGAAAGCCGCACTCGGTAAGCTCGCTTTCCAGGCGCAAGAGATAGCTCTCTAAATGCTCGCGGCTGGCGATATCGGACGTGCCGACGCGCAGATCGGTCGGCGGTGTGGAATCGGCGGCTTGGAACCACTCGTAGCCGATCAACAGAACGGCTTGCGCGAGGTTGATCGACGAGAAATCCGGGTTCACCGGGCAGGTGATGATGGCGTCCACCCCCGCGAGATCATCGTTAATCAGCCCGGTTCGCTCGGGGCCGAACAAAACGGCAGTGCGGACGTTGGCGGCGGCATGGGCGCGCAACTCGGCTGCCGCCTGCCGGGGCGTGATAACGCGCTTCACCAGCTCGCGCGGGCGGGCGGAGGTCGCATAGACCACCTGCCGGTCGCCGATGGCGTCCAGCATAGAGCGGTGGATCGTTGCATTCTCCAGCACCGATCCGGCCCCGGAGGCGGTTTGAACGGCCCGCTCGCTCGGCCACTCCGGGCGCGGGGTGACGAGGCGCATGGATGTAAGGCCAAAGTTCAGCATCGCCCGGGCAGCAAAGCCAATATTATCGGCGAGCTGCGGCTCGACCAAAACGAAGGCGGGTTGATCTTCCGGCGGGCGGCTCATGGAACGCAAGGTCATGTCATACTCTTGACGGTGATTTATAGTTAATTTTATCTTTTTGAACCGAGATCGCTAAAGTGGCGCTTGGGTTGCTACCTCTCTCATGCCTTATTTTGAGCCGCTTCACCAAGAAAAGATTCTTGTTGCTGCACGGGAACCGAGGCAGCAAAGTCCGGCCATGATTCTGGATAGCCTCACGCTGCTCATCAATAGCGCCTTCATCAGCTTTGTTATGGCCATAGCGATGCTGATGACCTGGCGCATCAACCGTAGCCAACTATCGGCCTTGTTTTGGGCGCTTGCGGCGTTGATGAATGGCTTGGGGCTGTCTTTTTATGCCCTGACCGCGGGTTTTTGGCCGGCCGCTTTGGCCCCGCTGGCGAATATTCCCATTGCGCTTGCTGGTCTTGCCATGTGGATCGGCTTGCGCAGTTTCCGGCAGGTTCGCTGGAGGGTCGCCTTAGGCTTTGTGCCAATTGTTTTTTACCTGGGTGGGATTGCCTATTTCCTGCTTGTTCAGCCGAATACGAACACGCGCATTCTTATTGCGTGCGGCTTTCAGGCTGTAACGGGCTTTGCCTTTATGCGCGAGGCACTGCTGGTGCAACGCCGGGGCTTGGCCGGGGCTGCCGCCGGGGCGGTGGCCTTCATCTTCTTCGGGCACGCCCTTTATTATGTCGTGCGGGGCACGGCCGCGCTTGGCCTTGAGACGATCACGGATTTTATGGCACCGAGCCAATGGCAAACTTACACCTTCCTTGAGTCCGGAATCGGTGTGCTATGCATGGGTGTCGCCCTAATGGCGATGACGGTGGATCATCTCTATCAGCAACTGCGCCTAACGGCGCTCCAGGACCGGACCACCGGGTTGCTCAGCCGCAATGCTGTTCTTGAGAGATTATCTCAGGCGATCCCCAAAGCACATGCGGATGGAAAGCCGCTCCATCTTATGATGCTCGATCTCGATCATCTCGACCGAATTAACGAGACCTATGGACATGGGGCAGGGGACGCAATGCTCGCCGCCTTTGGCGCGATGCTGCGGGCGAATTTCGCCGTGGCGGAAAACAGCGGGCGCTATGGCGGGGACGAGTTCGCCGTTATCCTGCCGAACGTTACCACCTCGGAAGCGACCAGCCTTGCCCACCAACTGCGCCGGGCAACCGAATCGCTGATCATTCCGCTCGAAAATGGCCGCGTCAGCCTCACCATCAGCATTGGCCTAACGGGGCTTCAGACCCAAGACAGCCAAGTTGATTCACTGATTGCCCGCGCTTATTCCGCCCTCTACCGCGCTAAGCAGGGTGGGCGGAACCGGGTGGTGGTGCTTTAGCCGCCAAACTTCAGCAGCGCAAAGCAGATCACATCGTGCAGCGCGTTAAAGCTGGCGTCGATGATGTTCGGAGAGACGCCCACCGTGGTCCAGCGCTCGCCATTGGCTTTCTGGCTCTCGATCATCACGCGGGTCACCGCCTTGGTGCCGTCCTGGGGTGAGAGGATGCGGACCTTATAGTCCGTGAGATGGATGTCATCCAAGCTGGGGTAGAGCGGAATGAGGGCTTTGCGCAGGGCGGCATCCAGCGCATTTACCGGGCCATTGCCATCGGCCACGGTCATTTCCTCCCGGTCCCCCACGGTGACGCGGATGGTGGCTTCCGAGAGGGTGACGAGCTTACCCAACGCGTTCCAGCGCCGCTCATCCAGCACGCGGAAGGAGGTGACGGTGAAATAATCCGGCACTTCCCCGAACAGGCGGCGGGCGAGCAGTTCGAAGCTGGCATCGGCCCCATCGTAGGAATAGCCGTCGAACTCGCGGGATTTGACCAGATCGACCAGCGCGTCGATCTTGCTGGCTTCGGGCGGTACCTCGATGCCCAAATCGCGGCAGCGGGAAATGACGTTAGAGCGTCCGGCCTGATCCGACACCAGAATCCGCCGCCGGTTGCCCACGGTTTCGGGCGGGATATGCTCATAGGTGCGCGGGTCTTTTTCCACCGCCGATACGTGCAAGCCGCCCTTATGGGCAAAGGCTGACGCGCCCACATAGGCCGCGTGCTTGAACGGCGCGCGGTTCAGGCGCTCATCCAGCAGATGCGACAGGCCCGTGAGATGCCGCAAATCTTCCGCTGGGAGGCCGGTCTCGAAACCCATTTTCAGCATCAGGCTGGGGATGAGGGAAATCAGATTGGCATTGCCGCAGCGCTCGCCCAAGCCGTTGATGGTGCCCTGCACCTGCCGCACCCCGGCTTCGACGGCGGCGATTGAGTTTGCGACGGCGTTTTCCGTATCATTATGGGCATGGATGCCTAAAGTTTCGCCGGGGAACTGGGCCGTAACCTCGCGGACGATGCGGGCGACCTCGTGCGGCAGGGTGCCGCCATTGGTATCGCAGAGCACCGTCCAGCGCGCGCCCGCGTCCTGTGCGGCTTTCAGACAGGCCAGCGCATAGGCGGGATTGGCCTTATAACCATCGAAAAAATGCTCGGCGTCATAGATCGCCTCGCGCCCAAGGCTGACCAGATGGGCGATACTATCGCCAATCATGGCGAGATTCTCTTCGCGCGGGATATTCAGCGCGACATCGACGTGAAAATCCCAGCTTTTGCCGACCAGCGTTACCACCGGCGCGCCGGAATTGACCAAGGCCGCCAGCCCCGGATCGTTCCCCACACTGCGCCCCGGTCGGCGCGTCATCCCAAAAGCGGTGAATTTGGCGCGTTTCAGGGCGGGGGCTTCGCCAAAGAAGGCATCGTCAGTCGGGTTCGCCCCCGGCCAACCCCCCTCGACGTAATCGATCCCGAGCTTATCGAGGGCAATCGCAATCGCGCGCTTATCGGCAACGGAAAAATCCACGCCCGAGGTCTGCGCCCCGTCGCGTAAAGTTGTATCAAAGAGATAAACGCGCTCAGTCATCTTATATCCCGACTCTATTCTTGTCGTCCTATCGGCCTTTGGCCTACTTGAGGACGGTTAGCTCTTACGCCGCCAACTGGTGCCGCCGATACCGTCTTCCAAGAGAATCCCGGCTGCAATCAGCTCGTCCCGAATGCGGTCGGCGGTGGCGAAATCTTTGGCTTTGCGCGCCGCGATACGCTCGGCCAGCTTGGCTTCGATGGTTTCCGCCGACAGATCATCCGATCCGCCCCGTTGCAGCCATTCTTGGGGGTCGTGCTGGAGCAGGCCGAGCAACTGGCCCGCGCCCAGAATTTCCGCCTTCAGCCAGACCATTTCGTTGAAATTTTCGCTCTTGTTCAGGTCCGTCACCAGCGCGTGCAGGGTGGACAGGGCGAGCGGCGTATTCAGATCGTCCGATAGGGCGGCAAGCACGCCTTCCGGCTGCTGCGGGTCGACCATAATATCGGCCACCCGGCGCAGGGCCAGATAGAAGCGGTCGAGCGCGCCGATGGCTTCCTGCAAGCCCTTCTCGGTCCAATCCAGCGGTTGCCGGTAGTGGGAGGAGAGCAGGAGTAGGCGGATGGCCTCGCCGGGGGCGCGGTCCACCAGATCGCGCACGGTGAAGAAATTGCCCAAGGATTTGGACATTTTCTCGCCTTCGACCCGCAGCATGCCGTTATGCAGCCAGTAGCGCGCCAGCGGTGCGCCGTGGTGGGCGCAGGTGGATTGGGCGATTTCATTTTCATGGTGCGGGAAGATCAAATCCGCCCCGCCGCCATGAATATCAATAGTCTCGCCCAAATGCGCTTCGATCATGGCGGAGCATTCGATATGCCAGCCGGGCCGCCCACGACCCCAGGGGCTATCCCAGCCCGGCAGATCGGGCGTAGAGGGTTTCCACAGCACGAAATCCGCCGGGTCGCGCTTATAGGGGGCGACATCGACGCGCGCGCCCGCAATCAACTCGTCACGGCTATGGCCGGACAGGCGACCGTAGTTAGGCATCGAGGGCACGTCGAACAGCACATGGCCTTCGGCTTCATAAGCATGGCCCGCCGCGATCAGCTTTTCCACGAGGGCGACAATCTCGGGGATATGGTCGGTGACGCGCGGCTGCAACACGGGGCGCAGCACGCCGAGCGCGTCCATATCCTCAAGATAATAGCGCTCGGTTTCCGCCGTAATCGCGCTGATGGGCACGCCGCGTTCAGCCGCAGCCTGATTAATCTTATCGTCCACGTCGGTAATATTGCGGGCGTAGACCACCTGCGGATATTTATCCTGCAACACGCGGTAGAGCGTATCGAACACCACGGCGGCGCGGGCATTGCCCAGATGCGCCCGATCATAGACCGTGGGGCCGCAGACATAGAGCGTTACACGCGCCGGATCAGCGGGGGTAAAAACCTCCTTGTGGCGGGTAAGGCTATTGTGCAGCAGTAGATCCACGGTAATCCTCTGAGGAACTTAAACGAAAGGGCGTAGAGAGTGAGCGGGGCAAGCACATCGGTCAAGCCGGGAGATGGGGGGGCGGTCGAGTTTTCGCTCGATAGCAGGCTTGCGCAGGATACTATTCCGGTCATGGCGCTGCCGCTGTGCGTGGTTCTGCTGATGAAGGACGCGCGGTTTCCCTGGCTTATTCTGGTGCCGCGCCGGGCGGGGGCGGTGGAAATTCTCGATTTAACGCCCGCAGATCAGGCGTGTCTCTGGGCGGAAATAACGCAGTGCGCCGAAGCGTTGCGGGCAGTAACCGCGCCGTTGAAGCTCAATATCGGCGCGCTTGGCAACATCGTGCGGCAGTTGCACGTGCATATCGTGGCGCGGAACGAAGGCGATGCGGCCTGGCCGGGCCCGGTTTGGGGGAGTGGCGCGGCGGCCCCTTATGACGATGCCGCGCTGAGCGCCTTTTTAGCCAAGCTCCGCACGCATTTTTCCTAAATAGAAGAATCGTCAGTCTGGGTATTTAGGTTGGCGAGCCGCCGTATTTCTTGCCCGAATAACCAACACAGTCGCGTTAGCAGAGGTATTGTGAGCATGCTCGGCATCAGAGCCAGCGTATGATTTTCCGATTTTCCCAAAAGCAGCAGAATCGTGACACCGTTTAAAAATAAAACCACCAAGCCATGGAGCAGGCATTTTTTTGTATTTTCAAAAGAAAAGCTAATTATTGCGCCCGTCTGATTCATTTTTTTGTCGCTCGCAGACTTCGGCGCTCCTTAGGGGGTATCAACCTAAGTATGGCACGTGCAAGGGGTGCTCTGTCAATGATGGAGCGTCGGAAAATTGAATATTGATCCGGCTTAATATATAAAAATTTCCGTATATATTGTTTATTTACTTTAATTAATATGCTGCGTCTCAGGCGCCATGGCCGAGAGGTAATTTTTCGGCGTGCCGATGGCTCCCTTGAAAAAATTGCCCTTAACGCTTGACAGGGCGGGGGCGGATCGGTAGTGAAGACGGCCTTGAAGGGTCCGTATGTGGCGGGATAGCTCAGTTGGTTAGAGCAGGGGACTCATAAGCCCAAGGTCGGTGGTTCAACTCCACTTCCCGCCACCATTCTTCAATTCTCTAAAGATCAAGATCGCTCAGCGACGGGTGATCGTCCGGGCGACGGCCCAGCGGCCAGAAAAATTTCCGCGCGCTGTCCGCAATGGGCAGATCGTTGATGCTGGCAAAGCGCCGCTGCATCAACCCTTGCGCCGTAAACTCCCAATTCTCATTGCCGTACGAGCGGAACCAATGGCCCGAATCATCGTGCCATTCATAAGCGAAACGCACGGCGATGCGATTATCGGTAAAGGCCCAAAGCTCCTTAATCAGCCGATAGTCCAACTCCCGCGCCCATTTGCGGTGAAGCAGCGCTTTTACCGCCTCCCGCCCGACCGGAAATTCCGCGCGGTTCCGCCAGCGCGTGTCGTTCGTATAGACCAGCGCCACCCGTTCGGGGTCGCGCGAGTTCCAGGCGTCTTCGGCGAGGCGCACTTTCAGCGCAGCGGTTTCGGCGGTGAAGGGGGGCAGGGGCGGCTTTTCGTCCATGATCGGCTCCGTGAGAAAAGTAGACAGGTCTGTCTACATCGCGACCCTAGCTCAGGTAGACAGACCTGTCTATAGTGCTCCCATGACCCCTTCAGCCGCGCGCACCCGTATTCTGCACACTGCCCACGATCTCTTTTATGCCGAAGGCGTGCGCGCCATCGGCATCGACCGGATTATCGCCGAGGCGGAGGTGACGAAAACCACCTTCTACCGGCATTTTCCCAGCAAGAATGACCTGATCCTCGCCTATCTCGACTATCGCCATACCCGCTGGATGGACTGGTTTACGGGGGCGTTGGCGCGGCACGGCGGCACGCTTGCGGCGCTGGGTCCAGCAATGGCGGAATGGTTCCGCGATCCTGGCTTTCGCGGTTGCGCCTTTCTCAACAGCGTCAGCGATATCGGCCCGGCCTTGCCGGAGGTGCAGCGCATCACCCTGGCCCATAAGAATGACGTTGCAGCGGTCCTGGCCGATCTGCTGCCGCCCAGCCCCGACCGCGACGCGCAGGCACTGGCGCTCTGCGTGGCGATGGATGGGGCGATCTTGCGCGCCAGCTTCGAGCCGACACCCGAGATAGCATTATCGGCGTTGGAGCGGCTGATTAATGGCGTAACCGCTTAGCCGCGTTCGGCAAAAAAGCGGGCAATCGTTTCGGCGGCGGTATCGAGATGCTGGAGCAGGACCGCCTGGGCCGCCGCCGTATCGCGCGCGCGGCAGGCGGCGAGCAGGGCTCGATGCTCGGCCTGCGCCAGATGATCCCGGCCCTTCGCCGCCAAATGGAAGCGCAAATAGCGGTCGGCGGTGGCAAGCTGAGCGTTCACCAGTGCCAGCAGCTTCGGGCGGCCCGCTGCGCCGTAAAGGCAGAGGTGAAAGCGGCGGTTGAGGTCGCCCAGGCGCGCTTGATCTGCCTCGCCGTCAAGGTCAGTCAGCAACTCCTCCGCCCGTTCGAAATCGTCACCGGTGAGGTGGGGTATGGCGAGCGCCAGGGCCGCAGGCTCCAACGCGCGGCGAATGGCGTAGTTTTCGGCGGCATCCTCGGCGGAAATCTCGGTGACGACCGCGCCTTTATGGGGTTCGAAATCAACCAAGGCTTGCGCTTCCAACTGGCGCAGGGCCTCGCGCACGGGCATGCGGCTGACCCCGAACAGCGCCGCGAGATCTTCCTGCCGCAACGGCGTTCCCGGTGCGATGTGCCCGCCGAGAATCGCCTGTCGCAACGCCGCTTCAACGAATTCGGTCGCCGTGCGCGGGCGAACCGGCTGCTGCTCCAGCAGGGTTGCAAGACCGGCCAGGGGCGGGCTGTCGGGGGGCATCGTGTCGGGGGGCATCGAAAAACCCTCTTGTCGATTGGATCCAAAATCCGATTTACTGCTGCCGATACCCTGCCCCTTTTGGGCGGGAAGGGCAAGCCGAGGGTTGAGCGATGGCGGGGCAGGGCGCGGGGGCTGGCGATTTTATTCAACCGACTAGCGCCGGGATTCTGGCGGCGGTGGTGGGATTTGCCAGCGCTTTTACGATTGTGCTTCAGGGGCTTGCGGCGGCAGGAGCAACGCCGATCCAAGCCGCCTCCGGCCTCATGGCGCTCTGCGTCGTGAAGGGGCTCATTGGCATTCAAATGGGCCTTTTTAGCCGTCTGCCGATCTCAATTGCCTGGTCAACCCCCGGCGCGGCACTGCTGATTGCAACCGGCGTGCCCACGGGCGGGTTCCCGGCGGCGGTCGGCGGTTTTCTCGTGGCGGCGGGGCTGATCGTGCTGGCGGGGCTCTGGCCGCTGTTCGGGCGGCTTGTTGGGCGGATTCCGATGGGGCTGGCGAGTGCAATGCTGGCGGGGGTGCTGTTCGACCTCTGCCTTGCCCCGGTGCGGTCGATGGCGGCGCTGCCGTGGTTAACCTTGCCAATTCTGCTCACCTGGGCGCTGATGCTGCGGTTCGCCCGGCTTTATGCCGTGCCGGTCTCAGTCGCGGTGACGGCCGGATTGATCGCCTGGAGCACGCCGCTGCCCGACTTGGCGGCAGCTTGGCCGCGTCCAGAATTGGTGCTGCCGGTCTTCTCGTTGGAAGCGGCCATCAGCATCGGGCTGCCGCTCTTTATCGTGACGATGGCCTCGCAGAATATTCCCGGTCTCGCCGTGTTGCGTGGCAATGGCTACGATCCCGACACGCGCCCGATTTTCATTATCACCGGCATGGGCAGCGCGGTCGCGGCCCTGTTCGGCGGGCAGTCGATGAATTTGGCGGCGATCACGGCGGCCCTCTGCGCGGGGCCGGAAGCCCATCCCGATCCTGGCAAGCGCTATCGTGCCACGGTCGCCGCTGCGGCAACCTATATTCTGTTGGGGCTGGGGGCGAGTTATGCTGCTGCTTTCATCGCCGCCGCCCCGCCATTGCTCATTCAAGCCGTGGCGGGATTGGCGTTGCTGCCGAGCCTTGCCAGCGCCCTTGCCGGGGGTCTCGCGAAAGAGGCCGAACGGTTGCCGGTGATTCTCACTTTTACCGTCTCGGCCTCCGGCATCGGTTTCTTCGGGATTGGCCCGGCGTTTTGGGGGCTGGTCGCAGGCGGGGTGCTGATGCTCGCCCTGAAAAAAGTCTAAGAAAAACCCCGATCCTGGGAAGGACCGGGGTTTAAAACTAGGCCTCGACGGGCGGTTTCACTTTCGGCGGACGGCCGCGCTTGCGCTTGGGCGGCTCCGTCGGCGCGTCCGGTGCGGCATCGGCGGCGACGGGTTCCGGGACCGGCAGATCAAGCGGCAACACGGCTTCGACCGGCGCGGGCGCTTCGGCAATCGGAATAACGACCGGCGTCGGCGCGGGGGTGGGCGCTTCCACAACCACCGGCGCGGGCGGCGGCGGCGCGGCAATCGGCGCAGTCTCCAGCGGCGGCAGACCACCGCCTGCGGGGGTGATGACCGTTACCGGACCGGCATTCGCCGCCGCAGCGGGCTGTTCGTAAGGCTGCTGCTCGTAACCGCCCTGATAGGACGACCGGCCACGCCCACGCCCTTCGGGGCGACCTTCGCCGCGCGGCTCATTGCGCGGCAGTTCGTTCCGGGGTTGATCTTGGCGCGGCTCCTGCTCGTCGCGCGGGCGGCGGGCGGGTTGACGCAGAAACGCGGGATGCTCGTTAAAATCGCCAGTGTCGGCACGCGGGTCGGGTCGCTGATCTTGGCGTGGATCTTGACGGGGCTCGCCCCGTTGATCTTGGCGCGGGTCCGGTCGGCGTTCGCCCCGATACTCGGCGCGGGGCTCGTTACGGTTATACTCGCCGCGCGGCTCGCCCCGATTATAGTCAGCGCGGGGTTCGCCCCGGTTATAGTCCGCACGCGGCTCGTTGCGGTTATACTCGGCCCGAGGTTCGCCCCGATTAAAGTCACCGCGCGGCTCGCCTCGATTATAGTCTGCCCGAGGTTCGCCGCGATTATAGTCGCCGCGTGGCTCGTTGCGGCCTTCATTGCGATAATCCCGGCGCGGCTCGCGGCGTTCGCCCTCGTAGCGCCCGCCTTCGGTGCGGGGCGCATCGGCACGGGGCGCATCGGTGCGGGGATTTTCGCCCGGCTGCAGATCCGGCTGCGGGGCATCAAGGCCCACCGACTCCGGCGCGCCTGCATCGCCCTGCTCCTGCGCGCGCTCATCATCCTGATCGTAATCGAAGGAATCGCGCTGCTGCATATGCTGGGGAATATAGGGCTGGCCTTCGCTGAACGAGGCGATAATACGATAGTAATGCTCGGCGTGTTGGTAATAATTCTCCGCCATCACGCGATCCCCGGAGGTGGTCGCGTCGCGGGCGAGAGACATATATTTTTCATAAACTTGAATGGCAGTGCCGCGCACGCGCGTATCGGGGCCATTGCTATCGAAGGTTTGATGCCGCGCCGAGCCTGGCTTGCGGTTATTATTATTCCCGCCTCCGCCATTGCTCTGATTGTTATTGCCCTGATAGCCGCCTTGGCTTCGTCCCCGGGGACGCTTAATCTGCGGACCTTGTCTCATGGTACCCGTTTCTTGGCAGTATGTTTGTCGGCAGGGTTTTGGCTGCTTATTCATCCAATGACCTGGGGTTCCAGTTCCACGGGAAACCAATTTTCATGGTATCCCCCGGTGCGTCTCCCCCGCCTGACTGGGGAGGCGCTAAGATCAGGCGCATCCGCGATCCTGATCCGCGCGTGATCTAAGATCACTAAGTGCCGGAACAGGTTGACCCTAGACGCAACCCTCGGCGTTTCCAACTGTTTTCTGCCAGGGGGAGTCTTAAAATGGCCCAATTTGTGGCGAATTAGCAACAATCACCCGGTCGCGCCCGCCAAGATCGGGCAAACAAGCCACAGAATGCCAGGCTGCCTGTTGCAGGAGCGCCTGCACCGCTTCCCCTTGATCCCAGCCGATTTCGAGCGCCAGGAGCCCGCCGGGCGCAAGGAAAGCCTGAAGCGTGTTGGCAAAGCGCCGGTAGGGATCAAGCCCGTCCGCGCCGCCAAAGAGGGCCAGGGCCGGATCATAGTCGCGCACGTCCGGGGCCAGCGCCGCACGGTCGCCGAGCGGAATATAGGGGGGATTGGAGAGGATGACGTCGAAGCGCCCGGCGAGCGCTTCGGCCCAATCGCCTGCGACAAACGCCACCCGGTCGCTAACCCCGAGCGCCGCCGCATTTAGTTGAGCCATCGCCACTGCATCAGGCGCACGGTCGAGCCCCAAGCCCCAGGCGTTCGGGCGTTCGGTGAGTAGCGCGATCAGCAGGCAGCCGCTGCCGGTGCCGAGATCGAGCAGCCGCAGCGGCGCGTTTTTTTCCGTCCGGTCCAGCACGGCCTGTACCAGGGTTTCGGAATCGGGGCGCGGGTCCAGCGTTGCCGGGGAAATGCGGAACGGCAGCGACCAGAAGTCGCGCTGCCCGAGAATGCGGCTGACCGGCTCGTGCACCAGCCTGCGGTTAAGGAAACCTTCAAACCGCGCTAGCCCTTCCGCCGAAACCGCCGGCGTTCCCAGAGTCAGCGCGTGGGGTTTCCAGCCGAAGGCGGCTTCCAGCAGCAGGCGCGCATCCAGGCGCGCGCCCTCAATCCCCGCGTCGTTCAAGCGGCGGGTGGCCTCCCGCCACAGATCCTGCGGATCAGACCCTTCCTGGGGATCAGGCGATTTCGGCAAGCCGTTCGGCCTGATCTTCGGTAATCAGCGCTTCGATCATCTCATCAAGCGCTTCGCCGTTGAGGATCTTGTCGATCTTGTAGAGGGTCACGTTAATCCGATGATCGGTCACGCGGCCCTGCGGGAAGTTATAGGTGCGGATGCGCTCCGACCGATCCCCGCTCCCAACCTGGGTTTTACGATTGGCGGCGCGGGCTTCATCTTGACGGCGACGTTCGGCATCATAAAGCCGTGCACGCAGCACTTTAAGCGCTTTGGCCTTATTCTTATGCTGGGATTTTTCATCCTGCTGAATAACGACCAAACCGGACGGTAAGTGCGTAATGCGCACCGCGCTATCGGTGGTGTTCACCGACTGGCCACCAGGGCCGGAGGAACGGTACACGTCGATCTTCAGGTCTTTTTCGTCGATATGAATATCGACTTCTTCTGCTTCGGGCAGCACGGCGACGGTCGCGGCGGACGTGTGAATCCGGCCCGAGCTTTCGGTTTCTGGCACGCGCTGAACCCGGTGAACGCCCGATTCGAACTTGAGGCGCGCGAACACCCCGCGCCCGGTAATGGAGGCACTGGCTTCCTTGATGCCGCCCAGGCCCGTATCGGCCACGTCCATCACCTCGAAGCGCCAGCCGTGGAGTTCGGCGTAGCGCTGATACATGCGGAAGAGCACGGAGGCGAACAGCGCCGCTTCCTCCCCGCCGGTGCCCGCGCGGACTTCGAGAATAGCGTTCTTCTCGTCGGCGGCGTCTTTAGGGAGCAACTCGATATAGAGCGCGCGCTCCAGCGCGGGCAGGCGATCTTTCAGATCGTGGAACTCCTGCATCGCGAAATCGCGCATCTCGGCGTCGAGGCTCATATCTTCCGACATGGCTGCGAGCGAGGCGAGTTCCTGCTGACCTTCGGTTAATTCCCCGATCTTCTCGACGATGGGCGTGAGGTCCGAATATTCCTTCGAAAGCTTCGCCATTTCAGCCGGGTCGAGCCCTTCTTGGGCGAGCAACTCGTTAAGGTCTTTGTGACGCTGCGTCAGCCGCGCCAGTTTTTCTTCCATGCTCATGAACGGCTACCCTTATTCCCGAAACGCGGCGCGGGCATAGCCCACCAGTTCCGCCAGCGGAACCGGCACTTGTGCGCCTTCATCCAAATCGCGCCACTGCGCCACGCCTTGCGCGAGTTCATCCTCGCCTAAAATCACCGCAAAGCGCGCGTTGATTTTATTGGCGCGGGCGAGGCGCTTTTTCATATTGCCGCTATAGCCGAGATCGACGGCGATTCCAGCACGGCGTAACGACCGGGCGAGCGGAATCGCGGCCTGTTCGGCGGCCTCGCCCAGGGCGATTAAGGCAAGGGCGCGCGGCGGGGCGGGCGGCTCGGTCGCCAGCATCGCCAAGCGCTCAACCCCAGCGGCCCAGCCGACGCCGGGGGTCGATGGCCCGCCCATTTGCTCCACCAGCCCATCATAGCGCCCGCCCGCCAACACGGTGCCTTGCGCGCCGAGGTCGGTGGTCACGAATTCAAAGGCGGTATGGCAATAGTAATCGAGCCCGCGCACCAGCAACGGATCGTGTTTGAAGGCAATCCCAGCGGCGGTGAGTCCATCGGTGACGGCTTTGAAGAAGGTTTGGGCGGCCTCGGTCAGATAGTCGCCGAACAAGGGCGCGTTCGCCACCAGCGCCTTATCGCCCTCATCCTTGGAATCGAGAATGCGCAGCGGGTTTTTTTCCAACCGAGCAAGACTATCTTCCGAGAGCTTGTCCTTATGCGCCGAGAAATACTCGACCAGCGCGGCGCGATAGGCCGTACGGCTTTCGGCATCGCCCAAGGTGTTGATGTGCAGCAGCACCCGGTCCAGCAGCCCCAGGGCTTCGAGAATATCCGCGCCCGCCGTAATCACTTCCACATCGGCGAGCGGTGTCGCCGGTCCGATCAATTCCACGCCAATTTGGTGGAACTGGCGCAAGCGGCCCTTTTGCGGGCGCTCGTAGCGGAACATCGGGCCGTAGTAGAAGGCTTTGAACGGCAAGGATTGCGTAAGGCTATTGGAAATGAGCGCGCGCACCACGCCCGCCGTGCCTTCCGGGCGCAAGGCCAGGGTTTCCCCGCCGCGATCGGTGAAGACGTACATTTCCTTCGAGACGATATCGGAGGTTTCGCCGACAGTTCGGGCGAAGACATCGACAAACTCGAAAATCGGCGTCGCCATGCCCTCGAAGCCATAGCGCCCGGCAATCAAACGGGCGGTTTCGGCCACATGGCGGTGTCGGCGCGCGTCTTCGGGCAGAAGATCATGGGTTCCGCGTACCGGCTGCAACTGCGCCACGGGTTTTCTCCTTGGATGAGGATGGGCTTTCGAAACCCTTCGGCTATCGGCTTTAGCGGCGTGGGTCAAGGGGGCGGTTAACCATAAGGGCGGGGAGGGGCCTTGTCAGGCCGCATCGGCCCGCTATAGTCAGGGCATCATGACGAATAAATATGCCGGATTAACCCAGCTCGGGCAGGCCACCGCGCAGCCAACGAGCCCCGAAACCGCCGTGTTGGAGGCCGTTCCCAACACGCAAGACGTTGATTATGTGGTGCGCTTTGTTGCGCCCGAGTTCACGTCGCTGTGCCCGCTCACCGGGCAGCCCGATTTCGCCCATTTGGTCATCGACTATATCCCCGGCCCGTCGCTGGTGGAGAGCAAGTCGCTGAAACTGTTCCTGACATCGTTTCGCAATCACGGCGCCTTCCACGAGGATTGCACCGTCGGCATCGCCCGGCGGCTGGTGGCGACCATTCAGCCGAAATGGCTGCGCATCGGCGGATACTGGTACCCGCGCGGCGGTATTCCCATCGATGTGTTCTACCAAACCGGCCCTGCGCCCGAAGGGGTGTGGGTGCCGGATCAGGCGGTGCCGTCGTATCGCGGGCGGGGGTAGCGTTTGTCAGGGGTTTCACCCCCGACACCCCTAGCCAAGGGGCTTGCCCCTTGGCAATCCCATTTCCCAATTAGGTATGGGAACAGAAATCGCGGATTCTTAAGGCGCCGTAGCCCCTTAAGTGGGGTGCGGGGCAAAGCCCTGCTAAAAAAAGGGGCGTCCGAAAACGCCCCTTCCTGTCTATTACGAATGCTCGATCGCTTTCACGATTTCTTCGGTGACTTTCTTGGCGTCGCCGAACAGCATCATCGTATTGTCGCGGAAGAACAGCTCGTTATCGACGCCCGCATAGCCGGAGGCCATTGAGCGTTTGATGAACAGCACCGTCTTGGCCTTTTCCACGTCCAAAATCGGCATGCCGTAGATTGGGCTGGTCGGATCGGTTTTTGCGGCGGGGTTGGTCACGTCGTTTGCGCCGATGACGAAGGCAACGTCCGTCGTGCCGAAATCGCGGTTGATTTCTTCCAACTCCAGCACGTCCTCATAGGGAACATTGGCTTCGGCCAAGAGCACATTCATATGCCCCGGCATGCGGCCCGCGACCGGGTGAATGGCGTAGCGAACCTGCACGCCTTCCTTTTTCAGCAAGTCGCCCATTTCGCGCAGGGCGTGCTGGGCTTGAGCGACGGCCATGCCGTAGCCCGGCACGATCACGACGCTTTGGGCGTTCTTCATAATGAAGGCCGCATCGTCCGCCGAGCCGGATTTAACCGGCTTGTCACCGCCGCCCCCGCCGCCACCTGCGGCAGGCGCGCTGCCGCCATCGGTGCCGAAGCCGCCGAGGATGACGTTGAAGATCGAGCGGTTCATGCCCTTACACATAATGTAGGAGAGAATCGCGCCCGAGGAGCCGACGAGCGCCCCGGTGATGATGAGCAGGTTGTTATGGAGCGTGAAGCCGATCCCCGAGGCCGCCCAGCCGGAATAGCTGTTCAGCATCGAAATCACCACGGGCATATCCGCGCCGCCAATCGGCAGGATGAGCAGGAACCCAAGGGCGAGCGACACGAGGCAGAGCAGGATGAAGGCCATCCAGCTTTGATCGATGCAGAACCAGACGGTGAGGCCGACAATGGCAAGGCCAAGGCCCGCGTTCAGCAGATGCTGACCCGGAAACACCAAGGGCTTGCCGGAAATCAGCGCTTGCAGCTTACCGAAAGCGATGATCGAGCCGGTGAAAGTCACGGCCCCGATGGCAAGGCCGATGGCCATTTCGATGCGGCTAATCAGCTTAATGCCGTTCGCATCGGTAATGCCGTAACCGTCCGGGGCGGAGAAAGTGGCGAGCGCCACGAACACCGCCGCGAGACCGACGAGGCTGTGAAAGGCCGCCACCAGTTGCGGCAGCGCCGTCATCTGGATGCGCCAGGCGATGAAGGAGCCGACCGACCCGCCGATGAGAATAGCGACGAGGATGAGCCAGTAGCTCAGCACATGCGGCCCGGCGAGGGTGGTGATAATGGCAATCGCCATCCCGACAATGCCGAACAGATTGCCCTGCCGCGCCGTTTGCGGGCTGGAGAGCCCGCGCAGCGACAGCACGAACAAGACGGAGGCGACGAGATAGAGCAGCGCCGATAGGTTTTCAGACATGGTCGCGCCCCCCTACTTCGTCTTTTTCTTGAACATCGACAGCATGCGATGCGTGACGATGAAGCCGCCGAAGATATTCACGCTGGCCAGAATGACGGCGAAGAACCCCATCACTTTGGCAAAGCTAATATCGGCAGGCCCGGCGGCAATGAGCGCGCCGACAATGATGACGGAGGAAATGGCGTTGGTAACCCCCATCAGCGGCGAATGCAGGGCGGGCGTTACCTTCCACACCACATAATAGCCGACGAAACAGGCGAGAAGGAAGACCGTGAGGCCAAAAATCGCGGGATCGACGCCGCCATGGGCCGCCGCAGTGGCCGCGACGGTTTTGGCGTTGAGTGCGAGCGCCTGGATCTCGCCGGCAAGCATTTGGGCTTGATCGGCAACGCCCGAGGCGGCGCGTTGAAATTCTTCAGGAGACATGGCGCACCTCAGGCAGCAGGCTTGACGAGCGAGGGGTGAACCAGCGCGCCGCCCTTGGCGATCAGGCTGGCTTTCACAATCTCGTCGTCTTCATTGAGGGTGAGTTTCTTCGTCTCTTTATCGACCAGCGGCGTGAGATACGCCAGCAGGTTGCGGGCGTAGAGGGCGCTCGCATCGGAGGCAATCAGGCTCGGCATATTGGCATGGCCAATAATCGAAACCCCATGCTTCACGGCGATTTGCGCAAATTCCGCAAGCTCGCAATTGCCGCCTTGCTCGACCGCCAAATCGACGATGACGGAGCCCGGCTTCATGCTTTTCACCATCGCTTCCGTTACCAGAATCGGGGCTTTACGGCCCGGAATAAGCGCGGTGCAGATGACGATATCCTGCTTTTTGATCGTCTCGGCGATCAGGTCTGCCTGCTTTTGCCGATAGCTTGCGCTCATTTCCTTGGCGTAGCCGCCGGCGGTTTGCGCTTGCTGGAATTCCTCATCGATCACAGCGACGAAGGTTGCGCCCAGGCTTTCCACCTGCTCTTTCGTCGCGGGACGCACGTCGGTTGCCGACACGATCCCGCCCAGGCGGCGCGCGGTGGCAATCGCCTGAAGCCCGGCCACGCCTGCGCCCATCACAAGCACGCGGGCGGGGGGAACGGTTCCGGCGGCGGTCATCATCATCGGGAAGCCGTGGGCGAAAACCGACGCGGCTTCGATCACGGCCTTATAGCCCGCAAGATTGGCTTGGGACGATAGAACGTCCATCACCTGCGCACGGGTGATGCGCGGAACGAATTCCATCGCAATCGCCGTAACCCCCGTTGCGGCCAAGGCTTCCGCCTGCCCGCCGTAGGGATCCATTAGCCCGACGACCACTTGCCCCGGCTTCAGCAGGGCCAACTCGTCCAGGCCCCCTTCGCCTGCCGCCAAGGGGCGACGGACTTTTAGGATAACCTCGGCATCGGTTACGGCCTCGGCGGCGCTGGCGGCAATCGTGGCCCCGGCAGCCTGATAGGCCTCATCGAGAAAAAATGCCCCGTCGCCCGCGCCGGTTTCCACCGTCACGCTGGCACCCAGGCCGATGAATTTTTTAACCGTCTCGGGGGAAGCGGCCACCCGCCGCTCATGAGGCCGGCGTTCTTTAAGTACTGCGATTTTCATGCTCGCACGCCCTGTTTCCTCTAACATACTGCGTCCGGTTGACGCATCGGCGAGCATGCCCGATATCACGCAAGGCGAGCAATAATTTTTCAGATTTCACTTGGATTTTGAGCGAAATGAAACGTTTTAGACATGATTGGCCGGATTTTTCATTGACCGTTAACGTGGGCGGCGAAGCTGCCGTTTCGTGTGGTTTGGCTTTAAACCGCGCTGTCGTTTAGTAGCATAAGATTTGTATGCGTTTCTCTCGCCTGGAGGCCCCCGAATGACCGTCGCCCCTGCCTCCCCCCGCCTTCCCCCCGCCTTGGTCGAGCGGCTGACCCACCCTACCGTGCTGACCCAGTTTCTCGCCGGGCTGGAGGCGCGCCTTGTGCCAACAGATCGCCTGGGCCAGCACCGTCGGGCGGGCCTTTTGCGCGGGCTCGGGCGCGGGGCGGAGGCCGCAGAGGCCTATCGCGCCCTGCTGGCATCCGATCCTACCGACCGGGCAGCCCAAGCCGGGGCCGCGATTTTTTCGGGCGAAAGAGTGCCGGAGGGCGCGCAGGGGCCGACGCCCTTCGTGCAACTCGCCCATGTTTTGTCCGCCGACCAACAAGAACGCCTGTGGCAGAGTCTCACGGACGACAGCGCGAGCCTTACGCCCGCAGGCGTGTATAGCGGCGGAACCCAACCGCGCGTGGATGGGGAAACGCGGGTGGCGCAGCTCTTAGAACGGGCCGATTCGGTGCGCGCCTGGTTTTTACCCTGGCTTGAGGAGGTGATCGCCCGCGCCAATATCCTCCCCCGGTTGGGTCTTGCGCCCTTTGTGGTTGGTAAGCGCGAGCTTCAGGTGACAGGCCATAGCGACGGCGGCTTCTTTAGCGTGCATAGCGACGCCGCCACCAATCCCGCCGCGCCGACGTGGGCACGGCACTTAACGTTCATCTATTATTTCCACCGCCTGCCCCGGCGTTTCACGGGCGGCGATTTGCTGCTGTTCGATCCGCCGAGCAGCGGCGACCTTAGCTTCACCCGCATCGACCCAACCCATAATTCCCTGGTCTTTTTCCAGTCGAGCCAACTGCACACAGTCACGCAGGTCCAGAGCGCCGCTGCCGATCCGCTGGATGGGCGCTGGACGGTGAACGGGTGGCTACATCATACTCATCGCCCCGGATAAGCGCACCATTGAGGAAGACGGGGATGACCAATGCCCAGGAAATTGCTGCTGAACGCCCCAACCGCGGCCCGATGCACCCCGGTATCCTGCTGCGGGAAACGGTTCTGCCTGCGCTGCGCCTGTCCGTGACCGAGGCGGCGGCCCAGTTGCGCATCTCGCGCCAGACCCTGCATCGCATTCTCGCGGGTCAAATTGCTGTAACGCCGGAAATGGCGGTGCGGCTCGGTAAATTCTGTGGCAATGGGCCGGGGATATGGCTGCGCCTCCAGCAGGCCCATGATCTTTGGAAAGCCGAAGCGGCGCTGAAAGAGGAATTGGAGCATATTCCTAGTCATGTGGCGTAAGTGCTTTTCATCTTATTAGTGCGAAATAGGATGAAAAGCACTAGATGTTCGACGAGGATTGTTTTAGAAATCAATAATATCATTACTGTTTAGTCGAATTTTTTTCATGCTCTTCGAATATTTTTGACATATTTTTCCATTCTTCATGATTCGATAAAGATTTTTGAATAATGATGCGCATCATGCTAATTTCAACAGATTCGACCTGATCCCAATCAATTTTGTTATATTTTTCCTCTGTCATGTCCGGGTCAGTTTCTATTTCGATATTCTTGATCCACCATTTGCATAATTTTACGTATATGCAGAACAAATCAAGAATATCGATTAATTTTATAGAATTATCTTCGAACAATGTTCTGAATAATTCGTGGGAAATTTTATTTCTTAGGTTATACATCCTCTCGGTCGTATTAAGCTCTTCGCTTGTGATCGCGCCTAAATCGCAAAACCAATGTATCGCTGCTCGAAAATCTTTGTTGGTATGCTGACCAGTTTCTCCTTTCCCTCTATTTTTGATAAACTCTTTGAATTTTTCACCTCTATCATATGATAGGTGCCCATTTTTTATTTCTACGTGTTTCGCAAAAAAGCCATCCACACGTTCAATTGTAAATTTTTTAAATTGTTCGAATATTAATACTATTAATCCGCAAAATATAAAATGTTCTTGAATTATTTCTCCATCATTGTTGAGTATATTTTCCCATTTTTCGATGATTGGGTGTTTCTTCTCCATATGTTTTGTCCTTTTTCTAAAATATTTAATTTAGGTAATATCTGATGATCTAGGGTAGATTCCAGTGAATAAACTTTCAACATCAATGTAGATGTTATGAATCGATCGTCCGTCATTTTATAGCGGCTTTTAGGCTTCCCCCTTGACGCCCGCGCCCCATCAGGATTTGAAAGAGGGATGAGTGATCCCGCCCCTGCGCCCTTGCTGGCGCCTGACGAGCCGCCCGCTGTTACCGTTTTAAACGCTGCTGGCCGCGCCCCCGTGCTGTTTCTCTGCGACCACGCCAGTCCGCGCGTGCCGAAAGCGCTGGATACGCCCGCCTCGGGCGGCTTTGGCGTGTCGGCCGAAGATATGGCCCGCCATATTGCCTATGATATTGGGGCCGAAGCCGTAACGCGCATTCTGTCCGAGAAATTCGATGCGCCTGCGATTCTTTCGGGTTACTCGCGCCTCGTGCTCGATCTCAACCGCGCGCTGGATGACGGCACCTCGATTCCTCCGGTGAGCGACGGCACGAAGGTTCCGGCCAATCAACACCTCTCGGCGGCAGCGCGGGCGGCGCGGATCGACGCGCTGTATCACCCCTATCATAATGCCATCGTCGCTATGCTGGATGGGTTGAAGGCGCGCGGCACCTCACCCGCGATTATCTCCATGCATTCCTGCACGCCGGTGCTGGCGGGGTTCAAACGGCCCTGGCATATCGGCGTTTTGTGGAACGAAGACGGGCGCATTGCGCTGCCGCTGATGCGCGCTTTGGAAGCGGAGGGCAATCTCACCGTGGGCGATAACGAGCCCTATTCCGGGCGCGATCATGATAGCCACACCATTCACCGCCACGCCGAAGCGCGCGGCCTGCCCCATGTGTTGCTCGAAATTCGTCAGGATTTGATTAGCGACGACGCGGGCGTGGCCGCCTGGGCCGACCGGCTCACCCGCGTCTTCCGCCCCATTCTGCTGGGAGGCCAACCATGACCGAACCCGCCTTTACCCTGGGGATCGAGGAAGAATATTTCCTCGTCGACCGGCAGACGCGCGATATCGCCGTCGCCCCGCCGCCGGAACTGATGGCGGAATGCAAGGCAGCGCTGGCCGATCAGGTGAGCCCGGAATTCCTGAAAGCACAAATCGAAGTCGGCACCAAAGTGCGTTCGACCCTGGCCGACGCGCGCGCCGATTTGGCGCAACTGCGGCGCACGGTGGCCGAGGTGGCGGGCCGGTTCGGGCTCGCGCCGATTGCTGCCGCCACCCATCCCTTCACCGATTGGGGCCGGTCCGAACATACCGACGCCGAGCGCTACACGCTGCTGGCGCGCGATCTGCAAATGGTCGGGCGGCGCTTGGTCATCTGCGGCATGCACGTGCATGTGGGGATTGAGGACGAGGAACTGCGCATCGATCTGATGAACCAGATCACCTATTTTCTCCCCCATCTGCTGGCGCTTTCCACCTCCTCGCCCTTCTGGCGCGGGGATGATACCGGGCTGAAATCCTTCCGCCTGTCGGTCTTCAACGGGCTGCCGCGCACGGGGCTGCCGGAAGTGTTCGAATCCTGGGGCGAGTATCAGCGCCAGGTGCGCGGTCTGGTCAATACCGGCGTTATCGATGATGCCACCCGCCTGTGGTGGGACCTGCGCCCCTCGGCGCGCTTCCCGACCCTGGAGCTGCGTATCACCGATATTTGCACCCGGCTCGACGATACGATTGCGATTGCAACCCTCTACCGCTGCCTGCTGCGCATGCTATGGCGCTTGCGCCGCTCCAACCAGCGCTGGCGGCTGTATGCGCGCATGCTGATTTCCGAAAACCGCTGGCGCGCGCAACGCTATGGGCTCGAAGAGGGTTTGGCCGATTTCGGCAAGGGCACCATCGTGCCCTTCTCCGATCTGTTGGAAGAAATGATCGAGCTTTGCGCCGAAGACGCCGCCCATTTCGGCTGCACCGCCGAACTTTTGTCGGCGCGCACCATCCTCGCGCGGGGCACGAGTGCCGACCGGCAGCGCAGCGTGTTCCAGGCGGCGCTCGCGGGCGGGGCTGCGAAGGAGGAGGCGCTGAAGGCGGTTGTCGATCATCTCATTGCAGAGACGGTGATGGGGGTTTAGGCACTCTCAGTGCCCGAGGAGTTTGGCGAGGCCCACCATCGCGCCGATCCCGGTTGCCACATTCAGCACGGCAACCGTGATGATGACTTTCAGCAGATCTGCCTTGGCTTCGGCGATCTCAACTTTCAAACCGGCCTTAACCTCGGTGATCTCGCCCCGTACGGACGATTTGACCTCGGCGATTTCTCGCTTTAACTCGTCCCGCATAGCGAGAACGTCGTCCTGCGTCGCCAGATGCGACAGGTCGATACTGCGGCTTTCGGCCAGTTGCTCGGCCAAAGCTTCCGACTGCTCGCGCGAAAAGCCTTTGCTTTCCAAAGCGCGCGCCGTTTTCAGCGTATCGAAAGCGATGGCGGTCATGGACAATTCCTATAAGCTCTGCCTCAAGAGTAAGCGAGGGCGAACTTTCTGGCAACATCTCAATCCACAATAAACAGCACCGCCCCCTCTTGCGTTGCCGACCGATGCGCCGCGTCGCCGAAGTCGGAGACTTGGTAACTCATCCCGGCGGTCAGCAGAAACGTGCGGCCATCTTTTAATTCTGTCTCAAGCTCACCGCTGACCACATAGAGAATATGCCCCCGGTCGCACCAATGGTCGGCGAGATAGCCGGGGGAATAGGTGACTTGGCGAATGCGAATATCGCCCAAGGTGAAGGTGCGCCATTCGGCGGTGCCGGTTTCGCCGCTATGGTGCGTCGGCGGGACTTGGTGCCAGTCGGTGACGGTGAAGGGTAGCGGCGGTAGTTTCATCATCGCTCTCCAGAATTCGAACACCCGCAGCCTCGCGCCAGCGGCAGGGTTCCGTCAAAGGTAAACCTGTCTTGGCGACAATTGTTCCCCTAGCCGATGGGCTGCGCGCCCCCTATCTGTGAAGCCTGATTTCCAAGGAGCCGAACATGGACGACACCACCCGCACCGAGCTTGAAGCCGCCGCCTTTCGCCGCCTTGTGCGGCATTTGCGCGAGCGCCCTGATGTGCAGAATATCGATTTGATGAACCTTGCGGGCTTTTGCCGCAACTGCCTCTCCAAATGGTATCGCGCCGCCGCCGAGGAAAAAGGCGTGGCGTTGAGCGACCCAGAGGCGCGGGAAATCGTCTATGGCATGCCTTACGAGGATTGGAAAAAGCTGCATCAGGCGGAAGCCTCGCCGGAGCAGAAGGCAGCGTTTGTAGCGGCAAATCCGCAACACTAATCATGCTGCACATGCGTCCCGGCGAGGGCAGGGGCGCAGGGAAAGCAGAATCCAATTTGTATCCAGTTTGGTATGATCAATCCACCTGAGCAGGACAGGGCCGCGCGGCTCCAAGCCTTCCCTCATTTCTCTGGATAAAAATAGGCTTGGTCCCCCATGTTGGCGGAAGCTCTCGGCGCGCTTGCGGTTGCGTCTGGTCTCGTGTGGCCCGTGGTGCGCGGGCGGCGGTTGCTGCTCGGTATTCAGGCACTGTCGAGCCTGCTCTGGGCGTCGCACTATGCCGCCATCGGTCCGGACGCTTACACCGGCGCGGTGATGTGTACGCTGGTCGTGATCCAGGCGCTGACCGCCAGTTTCCGCCCGGCGCGCTGGGCGGCGGCGATTTTCTGGCTGACCATTCCCGTGATGCTGGCCTTCGTTGCCGCCACTTGGGCGGGGCCGCAAAGCGCGGGCGCGGCTTTCGGCCTGTTCGTCTCGGCCTTGGGGCGCTGGGAAACCAACCCAATCCGCATGCGGTTGCTGTTCATCCTCTGCATCGCCGGCTGGTCGAGCCACAATATGATTGTCGGCTCCCTGTTCGCCCTCACCTCCGACACGCTGACGGTTCTGACCAATAGCATCGGTATTTACCGCGAACGCCGCGCGGGCGGCTCGGTGCGCGAGGCGTTGCGGCCGATTTACCGCGCCCTGCGCAAGTTTACACTCCGCCCCAGCGCGCCAAAAGCTAACCCGGCGTAACCCGTCGCCACGCCTCGGCCCGCTGCACCAATCGCGCTAGCGCCAGATCAAGCGTCAGGGCTAGCGCACCGACCAGCAGCGCGCCTTGCAGCACATAGGCTGTATTGGCGGAGTTGAGCCCGATAATCAGCGGTAACCCGAGCGATTTCGCCCCAACCGTTGAGGCGAGGGCCGCCGTGCCGACGTTCACTGTGACCGATAGGCGCACGCCGGTGAGAATCAGCGGCGCAGCTAAGGGCAGTTCCACCGCCCGCCACAGTTGAAAGCCGCTCATGCCGCTGCCGCGCCCGGCTTCGCGCACCGCCTCGGGCACTTGATCGAAGGCGGTTAGGCTGTTCTCTAGGATGGGGAGCAGCCCGTAGAGCGTGAGCGCCAGCAAGGCCGGTTCCGCGCCGAACCCCATGGCGGGTACGGCAATCGCCAGTACGGCGACGGGCGGGAAGGTCTGGCCCAAGGTCGCCAGCGTTGCCAGCAGACTGCGAAACTCGCGGCCCACGGGGCGGGTAACGAAGATCGCGGCCCCAATCCCCAACAGGGCGGCGGCAAGGCTGGAGGTGGCGACCAGAGCAAGATGCTGCACCAGCAACAGCCAAAACGGATCGGCTTGATAGAGCGGGCGTTCAATCTGCGGAAACAGCGCCGCGAACAGCGGACGGCTATACGGCAAGCCTAACACCAAAGCGGCGAGCAGACCGGCGCTCAAAACCAGCGGGTCGCGCGCCAATCTCATAACAGGTCCGACCGATGCAGAACGCCCACGGGCTGCCCGTGGGCGTTCTGCACGCCGAGGACCGAGACCCCGCGCGCCAACATTAAGGACAAGGCTTGATCGAGCGGTAGCGCGTCGGTAATCGCGGGCGTTTCCGGCGGCGCCTCGCCAGGGCGCAAGCGGTCGGCGGCAGTGGCGAGGGAGAGTAGGCGTAGGCCGACCGCGTCCCCGCCGATGAAGGCTTGCACGAAGGGTGTGGCGGGCGCGGTTAGAATCTTCTGGGGGGTGCCGACTTGAAGCAGGCGGCCCTGGTCCATCACCGCGAGGCGATTGCCAAGGCGCAAAGCTTCATCAATATCGTGGGTGACGAACAGAATGGTGGTGCCGGTCTCACGCTGAAGCTGGAGTAGTTCGGCTTGCAGCCCAGCGCGGGTAAGCGGGTCGAGTGCGCCGAAGGGCTCATCCATTAGCAGCAAATCGGGCCGGGCCGCGAGCGCCCGCGCCACACCAATGCGCTGTTGCTGCCCGCCGGAAAGCTGGTGCGGATACATCGGGCCGAGCCGGTCGCCGTCCAGGCTAAGCAGCGTGAAAAGTTCCTTCACCCGCGCGGTGATCTCCGCTTCCCGCCAGCCCAAGAGGCGCGGCACGGTGGCGATATTGCGCGCAACCGTCCAATGCGGAAACAGCCCAACCGATTGAATGACGTAGCCGATGCTGCGGCGCAGCATCTCCGGGGCCACGGTTTTCACCTTGGCCCCGCGCAACCATATATCGCCGTCCGTGGGTTCGATGAGGCGGTTCACCAGCCGCAGCAGGGTCGATTTCCCCGACCCGGAGGTGCCGACGAGAGCGCAGATTTCCCCCGCCGGAACATCGAGGGAAACGCCGTCCAGCGCGGTCCAAGTATCGAATAGCTTGGTGACATTATCGAACTTAATCATGCCGTGCGCCCCCGTTGGGCGAGTGCGGCGAGCAGTCGAAACAGCGCATCAAGGGTGAGCGCCAGCAGCACAATCGGCACCGCGCCCAGCAGCACGAGGTTTCCGGCATTGGCGAAGACGCCTTGGAACATGAGCGCCCCTAATCCGCCCGCGCCGATCAGGGCCGTGACGGCGGCAAGGCCAATTGTTTGCACGAGCGTAATCCGCACCCCCGAAAGAATGACGGGAAGGGCCAAGGGCAGTTCCACCTGCCAAAAAATCTGCCGAACCGTCAGGCCCATGCCGCGCGCCGCGTCCAAGGTAGCGGCGGGGACGCCCGCCAACCCTTCGGCCATGTTTCGCGTCACCGGGAGAATTGCGTAGAGGGTGAGGGCAACCGTCGCCGGGGCAAGGCCGATGCCGCTGATTCCGAGGCGCCCCAGGGCGGGAACCAGAGCGGCGAGTTCGGACAGCGGGGCCATCAGCAGCCCGAAGAGGGCAATCGACGGAATAGTTTGGATCAACCCAAGCGTTCCCAAGACAGGGGCCTTCAAGGCCGGATTCCGGTGCAACCGCACGCCCAGCGGCAGGCCGAGGGCAAGAGTGGGCAGCAGCGCGAGGCCGACGATTTGTCCATGCCGGAACACCGCCTCGGCAAAGGCTTCGCGTTTGGCGGCATATTCTTTTAGTAGGGCGAGGTTATCGAGCGCGCCGCTTGTCAGCAGCAGGACGGCAGGGGCAATCCCCAGCACCAGTAATAGGCCACGCCCGGCGGGGGGCAGGGCCAAGCGCTTGCCCGTGTCCACCGCCAGCATTCCTGCGAGGCCCACCACCACCCAGCCGCCCGAGCCGAAAGCCGTTCGACCCAGCGGGGAGGCTTGCGCACTCGCCACCCATCCCGCGCCCCACAGGTAGAGCGGCGGCACGGTAAGCGCGGCAGCGAGCGCTAGGAGCGCGCGGGTTTTCGCACTGAGCCGGGGAACTGCGCCCGCCGCAAAGATCGACAGCAGGGCGAGCCCGAGGCCGATCACCAACGGCAACGGCAGCGCCTCCCACGGCACCGGGCGGCCCGACAGCAGCCGGTTCGGTGCGTGGGTGAGTAGGGGCAGGCCAAGCCCGGCCAAGACAGCGCCCAGGCCGAGCAGGAGATAGACCCGCGTCCCCGTCGCCTCCGGCGGCATGCTGGGTTACTTCTTCACAAAGCCTTTTTCGGCCAGATAGGCGGCGGCCACCTGTTTGGCGTCTTGGCCTTCGATGGCGATTTTGGCGTTGAGGCCGCGCAGCACATCGGCGTTCAGCGAGGCAAATACCGGATCCAGGCTGGTACGGATGGCGGGATAGGCTGCCAGCACCTCCGCCCGAACCACCGGGGCGGGCTCATAAACGATCTGCGCGCCCTTATTGTCTTCCAAGGCGACAAGGCCCAAGGCCGAAATCGCGGCATCGGTGCCATAGGCCATCGCGGCATTCACGCCGGAGGTTTTTTCACCCGCAGCCCGCAGGGTGACGGCGGTATCGCCGCCCGCCAGCACCAGCAATTGATCGGGCTTCAAAGTGAAGCCATAGGCGGCTTGGAAGGCGGGCAGGGCTGCTGGGCTTTCGACGAATTCCGCCGAGCCTGCGAGCTTCACCGCGCCGCCTTTGGCGACCCACGCGCCGAACTCTTCCAGCGTCTTCAGCTTATTCGGCCCTGCCACATCCTGGCGCAGGGCGATTGCCCAGGTATTGTTGGCAGGGGCCGATTTCAGCCAGACCAGCTTGTTCTTTTCGTCCAGGCTGCGGGCGCGCTCGTAGCCCTCCGCCGATTTCTTCCAGACGGGGTCGGAATCCTGGCTGTGGAAGAAAGCCGCATTGCCCGTGTACTCGGGATAAATATCGATCTCGCCCGCCAACAGCGCGCCGCGCGTGATTTTTGTCGGGCCGAGTTGCAGCTTGCTCACGGTTTTAATGCCGTTGGCTTCCAGCGTTTGCTGAATGAGATTACCGAGCAAGCTCGCTTCCGCATCGAGCTTGGAGCTCACGCGCACCGGATCGGCGGCATGCGCGCCCGTCACCAGTCCCAACGCGATGAGGAGCCCCGCCCCTGTGTGAGCGGCACACCGACGGAGGATGGAACGCATCGTCATGGCTTATCCCTTTCAGGGGAGGGTGAATAAAATGAGAACATAAGCGCCTTCTTGGACAAGCATCAAGTGTTTTCGCCCCGCCCTATTTCGCTCTCATAGGGGACAGGGTTACAGGCATGGCGGGGGCATGGCCCATCCCTTGCTTCCGAAGACGCTATGAAACTCCGAGTTCTGGTTATCGACGCGAATGAAACGCGGGCAGCGGGCACGCAGGCGGCGCTTGCGGCGGAAGGCTGCATCGTGCTCACCCCGCCGCCCGCGCCGATGCCGCCGCTTGCCGATCTGGTGCAGGTGCTGCGGCCCGATGCCGTGCTGATCGAGATGGATAACCCCAACCGCGATGCGCTGGAGCAAGCGCAGATCCTTCAGCCGGGCGGGCGCGGCGCGCCGATTCTCCTGTTCGCCCCTGGCGGCGATGAAGAGGCCGTGGCGGAAGCTTTGCGCGCGGGGGTCAGTGCTTACGCCGCGCCGGGGGTGGATTTCGGTAAGGTTAAACCCCTGCTCGATCTCGCCATTGCCCATTTCCGGGCCTTCTCGACGTTGAAGGCGGAGCTTGCTGCAGCGCAACGGTCGCTTGCCGATCGCAAGCTGATCGAACGCGCCAAAGGCATCGTCATGCGCGAGCGCGGCTGTGAGGAGGAGGAGGCTTACCGCCACCTGCGCCGCCTCGCCATGGATCGAGGCCAGCGCCTCAGCGAAATTGCTCAACAAATCATCACTGTTACTGAGTTGCTGTCAAAATAGGCAGCGCTGGTGCAAAAAATAGGGCCACGTTCCTGACCAACGTGCTGCACTGCCGCGAAAATTGGAATTGGCACGCTGATTGCTAAATAGGGTTCAGGTGTAAGGGGCAATGGCGTCCCGAACCCGCAGGACAATGGCGTCCGAAGACCGATTGTTCTCCAATTTTGGGGGCAGTTAGGGCTTCGGGCGCCTTTTTGTTTTTGGAGCCGCCTATGTCGTCTTTGGCCGATCCCGTCAGTCCTATTTCTGCCGCCGCCCGCGTCGCGGTCAGCCTTGGCTTCATGCCTTTGACCGACTGCGCGCCGCTGATCGTGGCGCAGCAGGAGGGTTATTTTGCCGCCGAAGGGCTGGACGTGAGCCTGTCGCGCGAAGCCTCCTGGGCCAATATCCGCGATAAAGTGCTGGTGGGGGCGCTGGAGGGTGCCCAGATGATCGCGCCGATGCCGCTCGCCATGAGCCTTGGCGTCGCAACGCCCGTAACGCCGATGGCGACGCTGCTGACGCTCTCGGTACAGGGCAATACGATTGCGCTCGCCCAAAGCCTGCTGGATGTGTTGGGGCCGGAGGCGGTCAGTGAACGCCCGCTCTCCGCCGCCCGGCTGAAAGCGGTTCTGCCGGAACTGACCGCCCGGCGTGGCCGCCCGCTCACCTTTGCCGCCGTCTTTGGCATCTCGACCCATATGGTGCAACTGCGCGATTGGCTTGCGGCAGGGGGGATCGACCCGGATGCGGATTTGCGCGTCATTGTCGTGCCGCCCGCGCAAACCGTGGCGCAGATCGAAGCCGGAAACCTCGACGGGTTTTGCGCGGGCGAGCCCTGGGGCTCTTGGGCTTCGGCGCGTGGCGTCGGCCAACCGGTGGCGCTGAGTTCCGACATTACGCCGGGCATGCCGGAAAAAGTGTTTGCCGTGCGCGCCGATTTCGCCGCCCGTGCGCCGGAAACCGTGTCGGCGCTCATTCGGGCCTTGGTGAAAGCCGGGACCTGGTGCGATGTCCCCGCGAATCGAGCCGAGCTTGCGCGCCGCCTTGCCGCGCCGGAATTGTTGGATCTGCCGGAAGCGGTGATTGCCGCGTCCCTGACGGCAGAACCCCCCTTCACGCCGCGCTTTCATCAGTTCAGCGGCCCCTGGCAACGCCCCGATTTAGGCGCGGGGCAAGCCCTGCTGACCAGTTTGAAGCGCTGGCGCTTGGTGCCGCCCGAAACCGATTCGGCCGCCGTCGCCCGCTGCTTGCGTGCCGATCTCTTCGACCTTGCTTTTTCCGCCGCTTAAGGAGTTTGACCCATGCGTGATTTTTCCCGCCGGACGCTGCTGAAAACTTCCGGTATGGCCGCCACTTTGGCCGCTGCCAAAACCCTGTTTCCGGCGGGCGCTTTTGCCCAAGGGGCAGGGGTTGAGACCACGAAGGCCACTTTGGGCTATATCGCGCTTACCGATGCGAGCCCGCTCATCATCGCTAAGGAAAAAGGCTTTTTCGCCAAGCACGGCCTGCCCGATGTGCAAGTTGTGAAGCAAGCAAGCTGGGGCACAACCCGCGATAATCTCGAACTTGGCGCGGCGGGCGGCGGTATTGACGGTGCGCATATCCTGACCCCGATGCCCTACCAACTGCAATTGGGAAAGATCACTAAAAATGGCCAGCCGGTGCCCATGTCGATCTTGGCGCGCCTCAATACCAACGGTCAGGGCATCTCGGTTGCCAATACCTATGCCGATTTGAAAGTCGGCCTAAATGCCGCGCCCTTGCTTGAGGTGTTTAAAAAGCGGATCGCCGAGGGCAAGGAAGTAAAAATCGCCATGACCTTCCGGGGCGGCACCCATGATCTCTGGATCCGCTACTGGCTTGCCGCAGGGGGGATCGACCCGGATAAGGATGTTCAAACCATTGTCGTGCCGCCGCCGCAAATGGTGGCCAATATGAAGGTCGGCTCAATGGATGCTTTCTGCGTCGGCGAGCCGTGGAATGCCCAATTGGTGAACCAGAAAGAAGGCTATTCGGCGCTGGTCACGGGCGAACTCTGGAAAGACCATCCCGAGAAAAGTTTGGGGATGCGGACGGATTGGGTGGAAAAGAACCCAAAAGCCGCGCTCGCCTTAACCACGGCGGTTCTGGAGGCGCAAATGTGGTGCGACAAGCTAGAAAATAAAGATGAAATGTGCGCCATTGTTGGAAAGCGCGCCTGGTTCAATGTACCCGTTGCCGATATTGTTGAGCGGTCAAAAGGAAATATCGATTTCGGGACGGGACGGGTTGAGAAAAACTTCCCTCTATTGATGAAATTCTGGGCAGATCACACGTCATATCCCTTCCAAAGTCACGATCTTTGGTTCCTGACGGAAAATATTCGCTGGGGTGTTTTGCCGCCCGAAACCGATCTTGCGGCAGTCGTGAAGGCGGTTAACCGGGAAGATATTTGGCGCGCCGCAGCGAAGGCTCTTGGCGCAACAGGGCCAGACGGCACCAGCCGGGGCGTCGAGACCTTCTTCGACGGCATTAAGTTCGACCCCGCCAATCCGCAGGCCTATCTGGCCGCCCAAAAGATCAAGCGCGTCTGATCCCGTCGCCGCCCCCGCCCGTTCCTGCCAGGAGAGTCCCCATGACCGATACGCCCCTTCCCTCGACACCGCCCGGCGTAACCCTGCCGCGCTTGCCCGCTTTTGCCGCAGTGGGCAAATCGGTGGCGGCGCGGGTTCTGCCGCCCTTGGTGATGCTGGTGGTGCTGATCGGTCTATGGGAACTCGCGGCGAGCGGGCCGAAGGCGGCGCTGCCCTCGCCCAGCCTGATTATTCAGCAAAGCTTCGATTTGATCGTCGATCCCTTCTACGACCGGGGCGGGCTGGATAAGGGGCTGTTCTGGCACATTCTCGCCAGCCTCACCCGCGTCGGCCAAGGGTTTGCGATTGCTGCCGTCGTCGGGATTCTCACGGGGGTGCTGCTGGGGCAAAGTCAGATGGCGATGCGCGGGTTAGACCCGCTCTTCCAAATCCTGCGCACCATCCCGCCGCTGGCGTGGCTGCCCCTATCCTTGGCGGCGTTCCGCGACAGCAATCCGTCGGCGATTTTCGTGATCTTTATTACGTCGGTTTGGCCGATCCTGATTAATACTTCCGTGGGGGTGCGGGCGATCCCGCAAGATTATCGCAATGTCGCGGCGGTCTTACGGCTAAATCATCTCGAATTTTTCTTTAAGATCGTCCTGCCCTCCACGGTTCCGTACATTTTTACCGGCCTGCGCATTGGTATCGGCCTGTCCTGGCTCGCCATTATTGCCGCAGAAATGCTGATTGGCGGCGTTGGGATCGGCTTCTTTATTTGGGATGCGTGGAACAGTTCCAACATTTCCGACATCATCGTCGCCCTCGTCTACGTCGGTCTGGTCGGCTTCTGCCTCGACCGGGTGATCGCGGGCGTCGGGGCTCTCTGCGCCCGTGGCGCTAAAGCGTAAGGGAGGCCGGGATCATGACGAAACCCTATCTGCAAATCAGCAATATCGGCATTCAGTTCGGCACTAATGTCGTGCTTCAGAATGTTTCCCTCGATATTCAGCGCGGCGAGTTTTTGGCGATTATCGGCCATTCGGGCTGCGGGAAATCGACCCTGCTCAATATCGTGGCCGGGCTGCTGCAAGCCACCACGGGCGGCGTTCTGCTGGAAGACAAGGAAGTAAATGAGCCGGGGCCGGATCGGGCCGTGGTCTTCCAAAACCATTCGCTGCTGCCGTGGCTAACGGTGGAAGAAAACGTCCGCCTCGCGGTCGATAAGGTCTTCGGTAAAACCAAAACGCGGGCCGAGCGGCGCGATTGGGTGCGCCATAATCTCGATCTCGTGAACATGAGCCACGCGCTCGTGCGCCGCCCGAACGAGATTTCCGGGGGGATGAAGCAGCGCGTTGGCATTGCGCGGGCCTTGGCGATGGAGCCAAAGGTTCTGCTGATGGACGAGCCTTTCGGCGCGCTCGACGCCCTCACCCGCGCCCAGCTTCAAGATACGGTGATGGGGCTTCAGCAGCAGCTTAATAATACCGTGCTGATGATTACCCACGATGTTGACGAGGCGGTACTGCTCTCCGACCGCATCGTGATGATGACCAACGGCCCGGCGGCGACCATCGGCGAAGTTCTCACCGTACCGCTGGCCCGCCCGCGCGACCGGCTGGCGCTGGCCGCCGACCCGACCTATGTGGCCTGCCGCGCGGCGGTGCTGCAATTCCTCTACGAACGTCACCGCCACCCGACGGCGGCGTGAGGAGCCTGACTATGCGAGACCAAATTTCCCCCGACCGTTCGCGCCTTCTCGTCATTGGCAACGGCATGGCCGGAATGCGCACCGTCGAAGAAGTGTTGAAGCGCGATCCCCAGCGTTACCGCGTGACGGTGATCGGGGCCGAGCCGCACGTAAATTATAACCGCATTCTACTCTCGCCGGTGCTGGCGGGGGAGAAGAGCTTTGATGAAATCGTCATCAATAGCCGCGACTGGTACGATGCCAAGAGTATCGAGCTGATTGCGGGCGACGCCGCGATTGCGATTGATACCGCGCAAAAGCAGGTCACGACCGCGTCAGGCCGCGTGGTTTCTTACGATAAGCTGCTGCTGGCGACGGGCTCCAACCCGTTCATTCTGCCGGTGCCGGGCAAGGAGTTGCCGGGGGTTTGCGCCTTCCGCGATATGTCGGACGTCGACACCATGCTGTCGGCGGCGCAGCGCTACCGCAATGCGGTGGTGATCGGCGGCGGGTTGCTCGGGCTCGAAGCCGCCAATGGTCTTGCGGCGCAGGGCATGAAAGTCAGCGTCATTCATTTGATGGAAACGCTGATGGAGCGCCAGCTTGATCCGGCGGCGGCGACTCTGCTGGCCGACGACCTCACTCGGCGCGGCATCGATATTATCACCGGCGCGGTGACGGAAGCCCTGATTGGCGCGGATCGCGTGCAGGCGGTGCGCCTGAAAGATGGGCGGCAAATCCCCGCCGATCTCGTCGTGATGGCGGCGGGCATTCGCCCGAATATGAGTCTCGCGCAGGCGGCGGGCCTGACCTGCAATCGCGGGATTATTGTCGATGACGGGCTCTGTACCTCCGATCCGTCGATCTATGCCGTGGGCGAATGCACCGAGCATAACGGCCAGATGGTCGGGCTGGTTGCACCCATCTGGGATCAGGCGAAAGTCTGCGCCGATCATCTCACCGGCAAAACCGCGAGCGCCTATAGCCCGATCCAACCGCCGACGCGCCTGAAGGTGACGGGGATCGATATGCTCTCGGTCGGCCAGTTCAACGGTGGCGAGGGCTGCGAGGATATCATTCTGCGCGATGGGTCGCGCGGTGTGTATAAACGCCTTGTGCTGAAAGACGATATTCTCGTCGGCGCGGTGCTCTATGGCGACGCCAAGGACGGCGGCTGGTACGTTGATCTGATGGGTAAGGGCGCGCCGCTCGGCGCGTTGCGCGATACGGTCATCTTCGGGCCGGGGCTGACCGCGAGCGGCGCAACCGACTCCGGTTTGGCCGATCTGCCCGACGAAACCGAAATCTGCGGCTGCAATGGCGTGTGCAAGGGCACGATTATGGCCGCGATTGCCGATAAGGGCCTGACGACGCTGAAAGAGGTGAAGGTCACGACCAAGGCCGCCGCCTCCTGCGGCTCCTGCTCCTCGAAAGTGGAAGGGCTGCTTGCTCTCGCTCTCGGTGGCGAGTATGAGGCCAAGACGGTCGAAAGCGTTTGCGGTTGTACCGATCATTCCCATGAATTTGTCCGCGCCGCGATCCGCGACCAACACCTGAAGAGCATCCCGCAGGTCATGAAAACCCTCGGGTGGCGCACGCCCGGCGGCTGTGCTTCCTGCCGCCCCGCCTTGAATTTCTACCTGCTCTGCGCCTGGCCGGGCGAATATCAGGACGATAGCCGCTCGCGCTTCATCAACGAGCGCGCCCACGCCAATATTCAAAAGGATGGGACGTTTTCGGTCATCCCGCGCATGTGGGGCGGCGTCACCACCTCGGGCGAACTCCGCGCCATTGCCGATGTCGTCGATAAGTATGAAATCCCCAGCGTCAAGGTCACGGGCGGGCAGCGGATTGATTTGCTCGGCGTGAAGAAGGAAGATCTGGTCGGCGTTTGGGCCGATCTCAACGCAGCGGGCATGGTCTCCGGCCACGCTTACGGCAAAGCACTGCGCACGGTGAAAACCTGCGTCGGCTCGGAATGGTGCCGCTTCGGCACGCAAGATTCCACCGGCATGGGCATTAAGCTGGAACGGATGACCTGGGGGTCCTGGCATCCCCATAAGGTGAAACTCGCCGTCTCCGGCTGCCCACGCAACTGCGCCGAAGCCACGATCAAAGATTTCGGTGTTATCGCGGTCGATAGCGGCTGGGAACTTCTGATTGGCGGCAATGGCGGCATTGCCTTACGCGGCTGCGACTTCCTCGTGAAGGTCGCGACCGAGGAGGAAGTTTTGGAATATTGCGCCGCTTTCCTCCAGCTCTACCGGGAAGAAGCGCGCTATCTGGAGCGCACAGCGCCCTGGGTGGAGCGGGTCGGGCTCGCTTATGTGAAATCGCGCCTACTAGACGATAAGGAAGCCCGCCGCGCGCTGGCCGCCCGCTTCGCCTATGCCCAAAGCTTCGCGCAGATCGACCCCTGGGCCGAGCGCGTCGGCGGGATGGATGCGAATGAGTTCAAACCGATGCTAGTGGAGGCGTAAATGGCGCTTTGGCTCGATATTGGCCCGGCGGCGGAGGTGCCCAGCCAAGGTGCGCGCAAACTGATGTTCGCCGGGCGGCAGATTGCGATTTTTCGCACCGCCGAGGGGAAGTTTTTCGCGCTCGAAGACCGTTGCCCGCACAAGCAGGGGCCGCTGTCGGACGGCATCGTTCACGGCGATTGCGTCACCTGCCCGCTGCACGGTTGGGTGATTAGCCTCGCGTCCGGTACTGCCCAAGGGGCCGATCAGGGGCAGGTTCTCAGCTTACCCGTCGTGCTTGAGGGGGATCGTCTAAAGCTCGATATCGCCGCGCTTAGCGCTGCTGCTGCCGAGTGACCGCCATGACCGATTCCGCCCTCACCGTTCTGCAACGCACCACCTGCCCCTATTGCGGGGTTGGGTGCGGCGTCGAGATTCTGTCGGCGGATGGCGGGGCCACGGTTTCGGTTCGGGGCGATGCGTCCCATCCGGCGAATAAGGGACGGCTGTGCTCGAAAGGCTCGGCCCTGGCGGAAAGCCTCAACCTGCCCCATCGGCTCACGCAGCCCCTGTGGGATGGTACGCCGGTTTCCTGGGATCTGGCGCTGGATGAAATCACTGACCGCCTGCACGAGGTTCTGGCGACGCACGGGTCGGAGGCGGTGGCGTTCTACGGGTCCGGCCAACTGCTGACCGAGGATTATTACGTTCTCAATAAGCTCGCCAAAGGCTTCCTCGGCACGGGGAATGTCGATACCAACTCGCGCCTGTGCATGGCCTCCACCGTGGCGGGGCATAAGCAGAGTTTTGGCACCGATACGGTGCCGGGGCTCTATGCTGATTGGGAGTTGGCCGATCTGCTGGTCTTGGTCGGCAGCAATACGGCATGGTGTCATCCGGTGCTGTTCCAACGCCTACTCGCGGCCCGCCGCAGCCGGGGGCTGAAGATCGTGGTGCTCGACCCGCGCCAAACTTCCACCACGGCGGACGCCGATTTGCACCTGCCTCTGCGCGGCGGCTCCGACATTGCCCTGTTCAGCGGTCTGCTGCGGGCAATTGCGGACGGCGGCGCGGTCAATGCCGCCTATGTTGCCGATCACACGCGCGGGCTGGACGAAGCCTTAGCTGCGGCCCCCGATCTTGCCACCGTGGCCGACGCGACCGGCCTGTCGCCCGTGCAAATCGCGGCCTTCTACAAGCTTTTCATCGAGACGCCGAAGGTTGTGACGGTGTTCAGCCAGGGCATCAATCAGTCAAGCCACGGCAGTAATAGCGTGTCGGCGATTCTGAATGTGCATTTGGCGACGGGCCGCATCGGAACGCCCGGCTGCGGGCCGTTTTCGATCACCGGTCAGCCGAATGCCATGGGGGGGCGGGAAGTTGGCGGGCTCGCCAACCAGCTCGCCGCCCATATGGATTTTGCCTCTGAGACCGACCGCGACCGGGTGCGTCGCTTCTGGCGTGCTGCCAATCTGGCGCAAAAGCCGGGGCTCAAAGCTGTCGATCTCTTTCAGGCGGCTGCGGATGGGAAAATCAAATTCCTGTGGATTCTGGCGACCAATCCGCTGGCAAGCCTGCCCGATGCCGATATCGTCCAGGCGGCTTTGGAGCGCTGCCCCACGGTGATTCTCTCCGATTGCGTCGCCGATACCGAAACGGCGCGCTATGCGCATTTTCTGCTCCCAGCGGCAACCTGGGGCGAGAAAGACGGCACCGTTACCAACTCCGAACGGCGGGTGTCGCGCCAGCGGGCCTTTCGCGCCCCCCAAGGCGATGCGAAGCCGGATTGGTGGGCGCTGGCCCAGGTTGGGCGGCGGCTAGGCTTCACGGAAGCCTTCGCCTACGAAACCTCCGCCGATATTTTCCGCGAACACGCTGGCCTCTCGGGTTTCGAGAATGGCGGCCGGCGCGATTTCGATTTGAGCGGAGCCGTTGGGCTTTCGAATGCGGGCTATGATGCGCTGCCCCCCTTCTGCTGGCCTTGGCGCGTGGGCGAAGCGCCCAGCTTGGAGATGCGCTTCTTCGCCAACGGCGGTTTCTTCACGCCCGATGGGCGGGCGCGCTTCATTCCAACCGGGCCGACTGCGCCGCTTAGCCAAACCAGCCCCGATTTTCCGCTGGTGCTAAACACGGGCCGCGTGCGCGATCAGTGGCACACGATGGGCCGGACGGGATCGACGCCCCGACTGATGAACCATCAGCCGCGCCCGACCGTCTCAATCAACCCGCAGGATGCGGCGGCCTTGGGCTTGGCCGAGGGCGATCTGGTTCGGCTTACCAGCGCCACGGGGGCGGCGATCCGTTTGGCCGCGATTGTCGATGCCCAGCCGCGCGGCGCGGTTTTCGCTTCAATGCACTGGAACGGCGCCTGGTGCAGCGGCGGGGCCGTGGGCCGGGTGATTGCGCCGAATGTCGATCCACTCTCGGGTCAGCCCGAATTGAAATTCACGCCCGTCGCCCTCAGCCGAATCGAGCCGCGCTGGCGGGGCTATGCGCTGCTGCGGGATGCGCCGGAACCTTTGGCGCAATGGGATTTGCCGGGGCTGTTCTGGTGCAAGCGCCCCTTGGGCGATGCGTGGGCCGTCGAGCTTTGGGCACTACCGGAGAGTGATGCCGTGCCCGATGGCGCGGCGCTTCTTACGGCGCTGATGGGCGAGGGCGCTGATAATTGCGTGCCGCTGACGGTAGCCGATCCGGCGCGTGGGCGCTGGCGCGGGGCCTATCTGGACGAGGGAAAGCTGGCGGCGGCGCTGATGCTGGGGCACGGGCCGGAGATGGACCAGCTTCTACCCTTCTTCGCCGAAACCAGCCTAACCAATGCGCAAGAAGTCCTTGCCGGGCGGGTTGCTGCCCCCAGTGCCGGACCGATGGTCTGCGCCTGCTTCCAGGTGAGCGCCGACCGCATCCGAGCCGTCATCGCGTCCGGGGAAGCCACCAGTGTTGAAGCGATCGGCGCTTTGCTGAAAGCAGGCACTAACTGCGGCTCCTGCCTTCCCGAACTGAAAGGATTTCTGCGCCATGCCGATGCCCCGCTTGTCGCCTGATCGTCCCGACGCTTCGGGGATGCTGTCGCATTTTCCGGTCTTTTTCGACCTTCAGAACGTGCCGGTTCTGGTCCTCGGCTCGGGCGATCTGGCGGAAGCCAAAGCCCGCTTGGTCGCCCGGTCGGGGGCCACGGTGATCCGCTGGGACCGGCTGGACGCAACGGCGGACTTGTCGCCGTTCCGCTTCATCATCGCGGCCCCGGTGGACGATGAGATAGACCTTGCCGCCCTGCGATCCGCCGCGCGTGCTGCGCGCGTGCCGTTGAATGTGGCCGATACACCTGCTTTTTGCGATTTCATCCTCCCGGCGATGATCGAGCGCGGCCCGGTCACGGTCGCGGTTTCGACAGGCGGAACCGCCCCGATTCTCGCCCGTCTGCTGCGCGGCATTCTGGAGAAAGCCCTTCCCCCCGGTTACGGGCTGCTGGCGAGCCTCGCTGGGCGCTGGCGCGAGCGGGTGACGGCGGCTTTGCCCGAGGCCCCGCGCCGCAAAGCGTTCTGGGAAACTATGCTCTCGGGCCGGATTGCCGATCTGGCGCTCGCGGGCGAAGCGGAGGCCGCCGAAGCCGCAATCGCCGAAGCGCTGGCGGCAGGCACGCCCGCCCCCTCCTATCCTGTCGCCCTGGTCGGGGCCGGGCCGGGCGATCCTGAGTTGCTCACCTTGAAAGCCGCCCGGCTGATCGGCGCGGCGGATATCATTCTTTACGATGCCCTGGTGAGCGAGGGCGTGCTGCGGCTGGCCAAGCGCGAAGCTAAGCTGATTCCGGTCGGCAAACGCTGCGGCGATAAAAGCTCAATGCCGCAGGAGGCCATCAATCAGGCGCTCTTAGAGGCCGCGCGCACCGGCGGGCGGGTCGTGCGCCTCAAGGGCGGCGACCCTGGCGTGTTTGGCCGGGCCAGTGAAGAAATTTCCTATCTCGATGCGCATGGCGTGTCGAGCGAGCTTGTCCCTGGCGTCACTGCGGCGCTGGGGGCAGCGGCGGCGCTCCGGTGTTCCCTCACGCAACGGGGCGTCGCCCGCACTCTCACCCTTGCCACCGCGCAAACCGAAGACGGGATGGCCGACCATTGGGCGGGGCTTGCCAAAGCGGGCGGCACTTTGGCGCTCTATATGGGCAAAGCGGCGGCGAGCCGGTTGGCGCGGGACCTCATCGCGGCGGGGCTCGATCCTGCAACCCCGGCGGTGGCGGTGGAAAACGCCTCGCTGCCGCACCAGCGTGAGAGCATCACCAATCTTGCCGAACTGCCCTTCGCGCTGGCCGATGGCCGGTTTGACGGGCCGACGCTCTTGCTGATCGGGGCGGCTTTGGCGCAGACTCAGGGCCGTGTTTCTTCGGTTCTGGAGGTTGCCCCGGCGGCATGAGCGTTCACGATACCCATTCTTTCGCCCCTTACGTCCGCACTTTGGGCCGAGGGCCGGGCCGCTCGCGCTCGCTGACGCGGGAGGAGGCGCGCGATGCCCTGACGCAAATCCTGACCGGCCAGGCGCTGCCGGAGCAGGTGGGGGCCTTCCTCATGCTGCTGCGCTATCGCGGCGAAGACCCGGACGAAATGGCGGGGTTGGTGGAAGCCGCGCGCACGGAAATTCCAGCTTGGGACGTGGGCGGGGTTGATCTCGACTGGCCCTCTTATGCCGATGGGCGCACGCGCGGCGCGGCGCATTTTCTCCAAGCGGCGAAGCTGATTGCCCAGAGCGGGAAGCGCGTCCTGCTGCACGGGCTGCCGGGCGGGCCGGGGCGGGAGGCGATTGGCGAGGGGCTCGCGGAAACGGGCATTCCGATTACCGACACCGAAGGCGCAACGCGCGCGGCGCTGGATACGGGCGGGATTGCCTTTGTGCCGACGACGAGGCTTGCGCCAGGGATCGCCCGTTTGCTCAGCCTGCGCGGGATTTTGGGGCTGCGCTCGCCCATCAATACCGTGGCGCGGCTGCTGAACCCGTTCGATGCGGCGGCGGGGGTCGATGGCGTGTTCCACCCCCCCTATATCCATGTGCATTTGGAGGCGTCAAAGCGCCTGAACCGCACCCGTTTGGCTGTGTTAAAAGGCGGCGGCGGCGAGGCGGAGCGGCGACCGGAGAAGCCGATTACCGTGCATCTATTGCGGGGGCAAACGGTGGAAGAAATGCTCTTCCCCGCCCTTTGCGCCGCCGATGCTGACGAGGCCGTTCAGGCGCGCGCAACGGTTCAGGCAACCGTCGCGCTCGGTCTATTGGCCCTTGGCGCGGCGGAAACCGTCGCTACGGCAGAGGCGGCGGCTCAGATTTTGCTCAGATTTTGATCGTGTAACGGGTCATGGCGATGGCGTCTTCGTCCAGCGCGGTGCGGAAGGCGGCCCATCGTTCGGAATCGGTGGCAACCGTCGGCAGCAGCGGGCGCGGGATCGTCCCGGCCTCAAGCTTGCCCGAAAGCTCGCCCCAGATTTTATTGATCCGCTCCACATAGGCCGGGCTGATATTCTTGCTGGCCGCATCAACGTTGAGGGAGAAAAACGTCTCCATCATTTGCGCGTGCGACCAAAGTTGCGGCGTTGGGTTCATGAGCTTTAGCCAAGCTTGCAAGGCTTCCCCGGCCGCCGCCGAGCGGCGGCTGGTGCCGCTGAGGCTGGCAACGCCCAATTCGGTCATCACCATTTCCGTGATAACGACCGTGCCGCCGCGTTTGGCCGCGCGCACGATTTGTTGCATCAAGCGGGCTTTATTGGCGACCGGCGTCAGAACCTCGTGGGCGGCGACGATATCGAAGCTATTGGCTTTGAACTGCACCGTTGCCGGATCATAGGCCGTCACGGCGGCTTTCTGCGAGAGTTCGGCGGCGTCCGACCGCTGCTGTGCGATTCCGGCCAAGGCGGCGGAGGGGGTCATCGAGGTCGGCCAACAGCCGTAATGGCGGGCGAGCACGCGGGAGAGACCGCCGAGACCCGCCGAGGCAATCAGCACTTGGCTGGCTACCGTAATCGGTAGATCGGCGAGTGCGCCCGCCGCAATCGCACCGTCGCCCGGCCCCAGATTATCCTCGCCCCACAGAAATTCGGCGGCGTCGATGCGGGTTTGCGTCCAATAGCTATCGGCGGCAACGGCTTTGAGCGGCGAGGGTGCGGCCTTTGGCGGCGGTGCTTTTACGGCGACGGGTGGCGGCGCGCTGGCGGCAGGTTCGGGCGGCAGCGGATCGGCCCGCTCGGTGAGCAGTAGCACATTATCCGCAACCCCGACCGGCGCGGCGTCGGCCATCGAGAGCGTCAATTTCGGGGGCGCGTGATGAATCGGGGCACGGGCGGGGGGCGGTTGTTTCTTACCGAACCAGGACATGATCGGCGGCTCCCTCCCTCAGTGCGCGTTACTCGTCAGACTTATCGCATCAATTCTGCGGTGCCGGAAGGGGATTGGTCAAGCCTGTCGCATCAAGTCGCACCGGCTAAGTGATTATAATTTATCTATAAAACAAACTATCCGCAGGAGTATTACGCTTCGGCGTTCGGCCATTCGATAATATGGTGCAGATACTCCTGCTCGTCGGTGACGCTGGTTTCGCTCACCACGCGCCCGCGCACCGAATGCCCCGCGCGTACAACGGAATCCGCATCGCCGGTGATCAGCGGGTGCCAATCGGGCAGGGGTTTGCCTTCGGCCATCCGCCGATAGGCGCAGGAGGCGGGCATGTAATAGAGGCTCTCGATGCTTTCGGGCGTCACCTTCACGCATTCCGGCACTTCCGCAAAGCGGTTTTCGTAATCGCAGCAGCGCCCGGTTTTCGCATCGAGCAGGCGGCAGGCGATATTGGTGAACTCGACGATGCCGGAGGGTTCGCCCGCCTCATCCTCATATTCCAGTTTGGCGAGGCAGCATTTACCGCAGCCGTCGCATAGGGCTTCCCACTCCGCAGGGGAGAGGGTGAGGAGGGTTTTGGTTTCCCAAAAGCGGGGCGTGAGGCTGGGCATGGGGTCAAACTTTATAGTGGGTACGGCAGGAGACGATTATCACCGCCTCATCGGTGACGTGATAGACCAGTCGATGCTCTTGGTCGATCCGCCGCGACCAAAGACCCGATAAATTTAACCGTAACGCTTCAGGTTTTCCGATGCCGGAAAAGGGGTCCCGTAACGTATCTCTAATCAAGATATTGATTTTACGAATAAATTTTCGATCTTGGCTTTGCCAAGCTTCATAATCGGCCCAGGCTGAGGGCGTCCAGGATAAGAGCCTAGCAATCGCTCTCGATCAGAGGGCGTTGAACAATGATCCCCGCCCGAAGTTCAGCGAGGGAGGTTTCAAGATGGGCGGCGTTGGCGGGCGAGCGCAGGAGGTGCGCGGTTTCCATCAATCCGTTGAACATATCCAGCGACATAATCACCGCATGCGGTGCTTCTGGCCGCGCGATGATCGTGTAGTCAGAATCCTCGGCGACATCATCAATCAGTTTATCGAGGCTCTTTTGGGCCTCGGCATAGGTTACGACGCGCATGCTGGCCCCCACCCTTCGACATAAAACGAGTTTACGATAAGTGAGGGCAAGCCGAAAGACCTACCCCAACCAACTCGGCACTGGCAGATTGCGGGCGCGCAGAAAGTCGGGGTTGAAGAGTTTCGACTGATACCGCGCGCCGCCGTCGCAGAGGATCGTGACGATGGTGTGCCCCGGCCCGAGGGTGCGGGCGACCTGCATCGCGGCAGCAACATTCACGCCTGCCGACCCACCGACGCATAGCCCATCGTGTTTCAGCAGATCGAACACGACCGTCAGCGCCTCGGTGTCGGACACGCGCACCGCGCCATCAAGCGCAACGCCCGCAAGATTGCCGGGAACGCGGCCTTGGCCGATGCCTTCCGTAATCGAAGTGCCTTCCGCGACCAACTCCGCGCCCATCGCCCAATTGTAGAGCACCGAGCCGTGCGGGTCGGCGAGGAAGATTTTTGTGGTGGGGGCCGATGCTTTCAGCGCGGCGCTGATGCCCGCCAGCGTGCCGCCGGTGCCGACCGCGCAGGTGAAAGCGTCCGGGGCTTTGCCGGTGATCGCCTGCACTTGCGCCAGAAGTTCCGGCCCGGTGGTGGCCGCGTGGCCGTTTCGGTTGGCAAGATTTTCGAATTGATCGGCAAACAGCACGCCGTTCGGCTCAGTCGCGGCCCGCTCCTCCGCGACTCTCCGGGCGACGTGAACGTAATTGCCGGGGTCTTTGAAGGGTTTCGCGGGAACCAGCATCACTTCCGCCCCAATCAGCCGGAGAAAATCGATCTTCTCCTGGCTTTGGGTTTCCGGCATGACGATGAGGCTGCGGTAGCCGCGCGCATTGCCCACCAGCGCCAAGCCGATGCCCGTATTCCCGGCGGTGCCTTCGACGATCAAGCCGCCCGGTTTCAGCGTGCCCGCCGCTTCCGCCGCTTGGACGATAGCCAGCGCCGCGCGGTCCTTCACCGAGCCACCGGGATTCATGAACTCGGCTTTACCATAGATCGCGCAGCCGGTCGCCGCCGAGGGGCCGTTTAGATAGATCAACGGCGTCTGGCCGATGGCGGGAAACAGGCCGGGGGCGACGAAGGTTTCGCCGGGCATAGGCTTTCTCCAATTTACGGTGTGATTTGGAAAACTCAGTTCCTATGTAAGCTTTGGCGAAACTATGCGCAAGTATAGGGACGTTTTCTGAAGGCAGGGCTGGCATGAGCGGGTTTAAGGATCATTTTTCCGGCGTGGCCCAAGGCTATGCGGCGTTCCGTCCGCGCTACCGGGCGCAATTGGCCGAAGATCTGGCGGCGCTCTGCTCGCAGCGCCGCCTCGCCTGGGATACGGGGTGCGGCTCCGGGCAGTTCTCCAGTTTACTCCCGGCGGTTTTTGAGCGGATTGTCGCGACAGACGCCAGCGCCGAGCAGGTGGCGGCAGCGACCTCGCACCCGCAGATCGAGTATCGCGCGGCGCGGGCGGAGGCGAGTGGCCTGCCCGATGGGGCGGTCGATTTGATTACCGTGGCCCAGGCGGCCCATTGGTTCGATCTGCCCGCCTTCTACGCCGAATGCGCGCGCGTCGCGGCCCCTGGGTGCGTGCTAGCGCTCATCACCTATGCTCATATGCGCCTGCCCGATCCGCTAGCGCCGCTGTTCTGGCATTTTTACGAAGATGTGCTCGGCCCTTTCTGGCCGCCCGACCGCCGCCATGTGGAACAAGCCTATGCGACGCTGCCCTTCCCCTTCGCGCCGCTACCGTTACCGCCGCAAAGGCTGGAGGCGGTTTGGGGACTGGATCAGATCTTGGGCTATGTCGATACTTGGTCGGCGGTGCGGGGGCTCTTGACGGCGGAAGGCGATGGGCGCTTGCAGGCCTTTAAGGTGGCCTTCCGTAAAACCTGGCTCGATACCCAAGGCGAGGGGGCGCGATTGCCACTGGATTGGCCGGTTACGGTGCGCGTGGGGCGGGTTCGGCCCGGTTGAGTCAGAAACTAGGGGCTTTTTCAGACTCCTGCATTGACAGGGGCAAAGCCGCTGGGTAGGTTCCACGCCTATTTTTGACTTAGCTTCCTGGCCGGTTTCCTGGCCGGACCTTGAGACCCAAAGGCTTGCATCATGAAGATCGTCAACTCGCTGAAGTCCATGAAGACCCGCCACAAGGCTTGCCGCATTGTGCGTCGCAAGGGTCGCGTGTACGTGATCAACAAGCAAAACCCGCGCTTCAAAGCCCGCCAGGGCTAATCTTGCGCGGCTTCGGCCGCTAAGGTGCGTCGATTTGCTGGTATACTAAGGCACCGCAGGCCTGCTTGCGGTGCCTTAGTGTTTTTTTAACTTGTAGGCTTGACGCCGTTATCCTTGAAATGTATCTCTAATTGTGACGATTGGAGGGGCGCATGGGCGCACGCAGCAATCGGTTTGCGGTTGCCCTGCATGCTTTGGCGGTGATCGCCGAGCGTAAGGGGGAGCCAGCATCGTCGGACTGGATCGCGCAGAGCATCGGCACGAACCCGGTGGTAATTCGCCGGGCGATGGCACCCTTGCGCGATGCGGGACTGGTTACGTCTGTCGCGGGGGCATCCGGGGGGTTTTTGCTGGCAAAACCGGCGGAACTGATTGGGTTGAACCAAGTGTGGACGGCGGTTGAGCCTGGCGGGAGCCTAGCCTGCCATGAAGGCAGCGAGGTTTGCCCGGTCGCAGCGCAGCTTCCGCCGATCTTGGCCGAAATCGGCCAGGATATGGACCGGGCGCTGGAAACCAGTCTCAGGGCGTGGCGCTTGTCCGATGTGACGCGGCGCCTATGTCCGGAGATGATGGCGTTGCGGGCTCAAAAGCCCCTGTGATCGTCGAGGACGAAGAGCGGCCCTGGGGCCGTTTTTCTTTGCTCTGAAGTGTAACAATTATAGATACGGTGATCCTCATGGCAAAAGTAGCAATCGTTTACCACAGCGGCTTCGGGCATACGGCGGTTCAGGCCGAAAGCGTCGCCACTGGCGCGCGCAGCGTCTCCGGCACCGAAGTGACGTTGGTGAAAGTGTAAGACTGGGAAGCGCATGTGGAGGCGTTGAACGCCGCCGACGCCATCATCTTCGGCGCGCCAACTTATATGGGCAGCGCTTCCGCCCAGTTCAAAACCTTCATGGATGCGACGGGCAAGATTTGGTATGGCCAGGGCTGGAAAGATAAGCTTGCCGCAGGCTTCACCAATTCGGCCAGCCAGAGCGGCGATAAGCTGAACACGCTTATCCAACTTGCCGTTTTCGGTGCCCAGCACGGGATGATCTGGGTTTCGCTGGGCGAGTTGCCGCAGAATAATAGCTCGCAATCCTCGCCCGACACCGTCAACCGTCTGGGTAGCTTCCTGGGGGCGATGGCCCAGTCGAACAACGATCAGGGCCCGGACCTGGCACCGCCCGCTGCCGACCGCAAGACGGCGGAAATTCTGGGCGCGCGGGTTGCAGCGCACGCCGCGCGGTGGGTGAAGGCCGCGTAACGACGGAAGCGATGGGCGCGACACTCGGTCTCGCCCCTACGAAAGTTTATCCCCTTTCCCTTGCTCTTAACGTTTTGCTTGTTATCGTCTGGGGCAAGCCGAATAAGAAGGCGTAAGGGGGAGGGGATTATGGTTCAAATGCCGGTACCGGATGCGGGCATTCTGGCGCGGCGCGACGATATCGTGCGCGCGCTCTATGCTTTGCTCCCCGAGAGTTGCGTGATCGCCGATGCGGTCGCCCGCCGCGCCTATGAGTGCGACGCGGTCAGCGCCTACCGCCAGCTTCCCCTCGCGGTTGTTCTGCCGCGCACGACGGCGGAAGTTTCGGCGGTTCTGAAATATTGCCATGAAGCGGGCGTTCCTGTCGTGCCGCGCGGGGCGGGAACGTCTCTCTCCGGCGGGGCTTTGCCGGTGGCGGATGGCATTGTGCTGGGCTTAGGCAAGCTCAATAAGATTCTCGATATCGATTTTGCGAACCGCGCCGTCGTCACGCAGCCCGGTGTCACCAACCTCGGTATTTCTAACGCTGTGGCGCACGCGGGGTTTTACTACGCGCCCGACCCCTCCTCGCAGATCGCTTGCACCATTGGCGGCAATGTGGGGGAAAACTCCGGCGGCGTGCATTGTCTGAAATATGGGCTGACGACGAATAATATTCTCGGGCTCGAACTGGTGCTGATGGATGGCACGATCTTGCGCCTTGGCGGCAAGCAGTTGGAAGCTGGGGGTTATGATTGGCTCGGGCTGCTCACGGGCTCCGAGGGGCTGCTGGGGGTGATTACCGAAGTCACCGTGCGTATTTTGCGCAAACCGGCGACCGCCCGCGCGCTGCTGCTGGGCTTCCCCAGTTCCGAGGCGGCGGGCGATTGCGTTGGGCAGATCATCGCGGCGGGGATCATTCCCGGCGGGATGGAAATGATGGACCGCCCGGCGATTCACGCGACGGAAGCCTTCGTGAACGTCGGCTACCCGCTGGACGTGGAAGCGCTGCTGATTGTGGAACTCGACGGGCCGCCGGTGGAGGTCGATCACCTGATCGAGCGGGTCTCGGCGATTGCCGACCGCTGCGCGGCCATGACCAAGCGGATCTCCAATAGCGAGGCCGAGCGCATGGCCTTTTGGGCCGGGCGCAAAGCGGCTTTTCCGGCGGCGGGGCGCATTTCGCCGGATTACCTATGCATGGATGGTACGATTCCGCGCCGGGCGCTCTCGCAGGTGCTGACCCGGATGAACGAGCTTTCCCAACAGTATGGCCTGGGCCTCGCTAATGTATTTCACGCGGGTGACGGCAATTTGCATCCGCTGATTCTGTTCGATGCCAATAAGCCGGGCGAACTGGATAAGGCCGAAGCCTTCGGCGGCGATATTCTCAAGCTCTGTGTGGAGGTCGGCGGCGTTTTGACCGGCGAGCACGGCGTGGGCGTGGAAAAGCGCGATTTGATGCCGGTAATGTTCTCCGAAATTGATCTCGACCAGCAGCGCCGGGTGAAGGACGCTTTCGACCCGCAAGGGCTGCTGAACCCCGGCAAGGTCTTTCCACTGCTCAGCCGCTGTGCCGAGGGCGGCAAGATGCATGTTGCGGGCGGTGCGCTGCCCCATCCCGATCTTCCCCGTTTCTGAGGCGCGCGCATGTTCACCCCGCTTAACGCCGTCGAACTGTCCGATCTCGTGCGCAGCACTGTCGCCGAAGGTGGGGCGCTGGCTTTGCACTCCGGCAATTCGCTTTCCGCCCTCGGCCACCCGCCGCGCGGCGACCGCCCCCATCATTCCCTGTCGCTCGCGGGCTTCGATACGATCATAGCCTATGAGCCGGACGAGCTGGTGCTCACGGTCGGGCCGGGGATTCCGATGGCGGAGGTTAAAAACCTGCTCGCCGAACGCGGCCAGCATCTTGCTTTCGAGCCGCCCGATTGGGGGCCGCTCTATGGGCAACCGGCGGGCATCGGCACGCTGGGCGGCACCCTGGGCGCGGCGCTCGCGGGATCCCGCCGGGTGACGGCGGGCAGCGCGCGCGATCATATGCTGGGTTTTCACGCCGTCAACGGACGCGGGGAAATCTTCAAAGCGGGCGGGCGCGTGGTGAAAAATGTGACCGGCTACGATCTGCCCAAGCTGGTCACAGGGGCGTTCGGTACTCTCGTCGCGCTGACGGAAGTGACCGTAAAAGTCGTTCCCGCACCCGAGACGGTTGAAACCCTGATGCTGCCCCGGCTGCACCCGGCGCTGGCGACAAAGCTGATGTCCCAAGCTTTGGGAAGCCCCAACGATGTCGGCAGCGCCGCCTATCTGCCCGCTAGCGTGGCGCGCGATCTTATTCCCGGCACGAGCGATAGCGCGACTTTGATCCGGCTTGAAGGCTTCGCCCCGTCCGTCGAGGCGCGGGCGGCGGCGTTGATGGCGGAGTTGGGGGTGACGGTCGAACGCCTGGGGGCAACGGTCTCGCGTACCTTGTGGCAGGCGCTCAGCGATGCCGCGCCGCTGGTGGGGCTGCATGAAGATTGCCTGTGGCGCATCTCCGTTCCCCCCACCGAGGGCGCGGCGCTTCTGGAGGCGGTTCAGGCGGCGCGGCCCTTGGCGACCGGCTGGCTCGATTGGGGCGGCGGGCTGATCTGGCTCGCCCTGCCCGGCCATCCAGGGGAGGGGGACGGGGGCGCTGCGTTTCTGCGCGGTCTCGTGAAAAACGGACATGCGACACTGATCCGCGCACCAGAGCGGGTGCGAGGGGTGGTGTCCGTGTTTCAACCGATGCCGCCCGCGTTGGCGGCGCTCGCCCGGCGGCTGAAGGCGTCTTTTGACCCGCACGCTGTGTTCAATCCGTCGCGTTTAGGAGCCTGAGGCGATGCAAACCCATTTCAGCCTCACGCAATTGGCCGAAACCGCCGTTCAGGATGCCGATAAGATTCTGCGCACCTGCGTGCATTGCGGCTTCTGCACGGCCACCTGCCCGACCTATCTGCTGCTCGGCGACGAGTTGGATAGCCCGCGCGGGCGCATTTATCTGATGAAGGATATGCTGGAGAATGCGGAAACACGGGCACCGACCGAGGCCCATGTAACCCATATCGACCGCTGCCTGACGTGCCTCTCGTGCATGACCACCTGCCCGTCGGGCGTGCATTATATGCATCTGGTCGATCAATCCCGCGCCCATATCGAGCATCACTACCGCCGCCCCTGGGCGGACCGGCTGGTGCGCGGGATTTTGGGCAAGGTGATGCCGAACCCGACCCTGTTCCGCCTCTCCCTCATCGCGGCGCAACCGGCGCGGCTGGCCCTGCCGATGCTGCGCGCCTTCACGGGGAACGGCTTGGTGAAGCGGTTGGTCGCGCTGCTGGAAACGGCCCGCCCCCCCGCTGGGCGCACCCCCATAGATCGGCCCGGCCTGCATAAGGCTGCGCCGGGGGTGCTGACGCTGAAGCGCGTCGCGCTTATGAGCGGCTGCGTGCAAAACTCCCTGCGGCCCGATATCAACGAGGCGACCGTTCGGCTGCTCACCCGCCTCGGCGTCGAAGTGCTAGTGCCGCCCGCCGCCTGCTGCGGTGCGCTTAACCATCATTTGGGCCAGGAAGATGCGGCGATCGCCCGCGTGAAAGCCAATGTTGCCGCCTGGGAAAAACTGTTGGATGCCGGGTGTGAGGCCATTCTCATCACCGCCTCCGGCTGCGGGACGACGGTCAAAGACTATGGGCATATGCTCAAAGACGATCCGGCCTGGGCAGCGCGGGCGGCGCGCGTGGCGGTGGCAGCGAAGGATGTGTCGGAAATTTTGGAACGCCTGGACTTTCCGGCGACAACCCGGGCCGAACCGCTGCGTCTCGCCTATCATTCCGCCTGCTCCATGCAGCACGGCCAGCGCCTGAAGACGGGGCCGAAGGCCCTCCTAGAGCAAGCCGGGTTCGCGGTAATGGATGTGCCGGAAGGCCATATCTGTTGCGGGTCGGCGGGCACCTACAGCCTGCTCCAACCGGATCTATCCCAGCAGTTGCGCGACCGGAAGCTGGGTAATATCGCGCTGACGAAACCCCAGGCGGTGGCGACGGGGAATATCGGCTGCCTCACGCAGCTTCAAGCCGGGCTTCCGGTGCCGATTGTGCATACGGTGGAACTGCTGGATTGGGCCTATGGCGGCCCGAAACCGGCGGGCCTCTAAGGCGTTTCACACACAGGGGCGGTGGGGGAAGCAAAGGTGCTGGAGGCGGGCGACTTCGATAAGCTAACGCGGATTTACCCCGAAATGCGCAATACAATCGAAGCCCATGCGGCTGAGCGCAGTCAGTTTCAGCCTTAGCGCGACCATGGCGCAGCGAAGACGCCTCTCCCTGAACTGCGCCAGGTTTACCCGAGGCTGTATGGTTTAGCCTATGCTGCCACTGGCGAGACAATGGCCGCATTCTGATCGTTAACCCAACGTCATTGGCACACCGTTGCTCTGCGAAAATGCGCCTTACCGCAGGTTACTATTGCGAGTCATTCGCATGTTGCCTATTCTCCGCCGCGATCAATCCGTCCGCGCAAGCAGCCGCCAGCGTTTTAGGTACCGCTTCTTGCTCGGAGACCAAAATGCAGAATGCATCCCACCGCCCGCTTGCCCGACCCCGCAGTTCTCTTTTGTGTCTGGCGCTGACCGCCACCGCGCTAACGGGGCTGACGCCAGTGAGGGCGAGCTATGCGCAGACTGCGCCGCAACCGACTGCTTCCGGCACTCCCGCCGCCCCCGTGCTGCTACCGGGCCTCACCGTCGAAGGCGAGCGCACCGCTTTCAGCCCCGTTGAAGGCTATCGCGCCCGGCGCAGCATTACGGGCTCGAAGGGTGATTCGCTCCTGAGCGACACGCCCGCCAGTGTGCAAGTTGTCCCCCATCAGGTCTTGGAAGATCAAAACGCTGGGCGCACCAGCGATGCCCTTAAAAACGTCTCAGGCATTACCTCGGCCACCGGCTCCTACCGCTATTTCAACGATTTCACCATTCGCGGCTTTCTGCTGAACGGGAATAATTACTTCCGCGATGGCTTACGCGACGATAGCTTCAGCCAGTCGCAAAGCCTTTACGGCGTTGAGCGCGTTGAAGTGCTGAAAGGCCCAGCGTCCTTGCTCTATGGAGCCTCGCAGCCCGGCGGCTCACTGAATTTCATTTCCAAACTCCCGACCGCGACGCCCGCCTATCAAGTCGATGTCGGCTATGGCACCGATAATCATTGGCAAGGCATGGCCGACGCCAGCGGCCCGCTTACCGATAATAAATCTATCCGCTACCGCTTGATTGCGGCCATAGATCAAACCGACCGCTTTATCGATAACATGGATTCAACCCGGCGCTATTTGAACGGTACGGTGCAATTCGGTGCTGACCGCGACACCACCTTCACCCTGCAAGGCGAATATCGCGAAGGCTCGGAGCCAAATTTCTACGGCGTTCCGGCCTATGGTACGGTCGATACCAGCCGGATCAAACTGCCGCGCAGCCGCAGTTTCCAGGAGCCGAGTGATTCGCGCGATTATTTCGTCGTCTCGCTAACCGGCACGCTCGACCATCGGTTCAACGATATTTGGTCGTCGCGCACGCAACTGCGCGCCACAATGCACGAGTTTGAATATAGTGGCTATATTCCGTCCAGCTTGAATGCAACCCGAACGGCCCTAAACCGCAATTACACGCTCGGGAAGCAAGAACCCTATTCCTATAGTTTCGATACAAACCTGACGGGTAAGTTCGACGTTGGCGACATGCCGAATACGCTGATTGTCGGCGTTCAGTCGGATTATTCGACGAATAAGGTCGAAACCTACCGGCAAGCGGGCGCACTTCCCGCCATCTCTTTAACCAATCCGGTCTATGGCACGCGGCCGACCGCGCTGGCGATCCAGAATAATTATACTGGGCGCAATTTTACTAAGAGCCTCTATGCGCAAAACCAGCTTGAACTGACGCCGCAGTTTCAGGTCATTGTTGGCGCGCGTCTCGATAGTGTCGATCAGGATTTGATCGATTATACGTCAAAACGCACCCTGAGCCGTGAAGATACCGAGGTGACGGGCCGCTACGGGCTTATTTACAAGCCAACCTCCAAACTCTCCTTCTATACGGCCTATTCGCAATCCTACCTGCCGAACTCGCCCTCGACGCTGGACCGCAACGGCGCGAACTTCGGCCCGGAAAGCGGAACCCAGGTCGAAGCTGGTATGCGATACGATCTGCTGCCGGGCCTCACCGCGTCGGCTGCCGTCTTCCAAATCGACCGCACGGATGCGCTAGCGACCGATCCGCTCAATGCCACCCGCGCCGTCCAAATCGGCGAGCAGCGCTCGCGCGGGGTTGAGGTTGATGTGACCGGCGAAATCACCAAGGGCTGGAACGTTATCGGCAATTACACCTACGTCGATGCAAAAATCCGCAAAGACACCGCGTTCAAAACCGGTAATGAAATGCCGAACGTCGCCAAGCATAGCGCCCGCCTCTGGTCGGTCTATGATTACGCGCTTGATGATCGGTCGGGGCTTGGGATTGGCGCGGGCGTCAATTGGGTTGGATCACGCCAGGGGGATCTTGGCAATACGTTCAAGCTTGCAAGTTATACGGTCGTCGATGGGCTGCTCTACTACCGTTACGACGGGCTGAAGATCTCGCTGAACGCCACCAACCTGCTCGATGAAGAGTATATTGAGGGCTCCACCTCCGCAGTGCGCGTCTATCAGGGCGAACCCCGGCAGGTGATGCTGCGGCTGTCGTCGAAATTCTAACGTGTTGAAGGAAGACGGGGCGACAGGCCCCGTCTTTTATTTGTGGGAGTATGTGTTAATGACCAGCCGTTGCTTTGGTCTTCTGCACCGCGCTGGCGTTGCGGCCCTCTTAGGCGTGGTGCTGTTCTTGGAGGGTGGCCGCGCGATGGCAGCGCCGAACCGAATCGTAACACTGGAGTTTATGGCGACGGAATCCGTTCTCGCGCTCGGCGTCACTCCGATTGGCGTGGCGGATTCGGCGGGCTATCGTGGTTGGGTGTCCGGGCAGCCGCTGCCGACGCGCGTGACCGACGTTGGCACGCGGCAAGAGCCGAGCCTGGAAGCCATCGCCAGCTTAAAGCCCGATCTTATCATCGGCCCCGCTATGCGCCTGAAGCCCATCGAAGCGCGGCTTCAAAGCCTTGCGGCAACTGTCTTGCTAGAGGGCTATCCCAAAGATCCCGCCGCCAATCAGCTTGATTTCATGCTGAGCGAGTTCCGCCATATTGGGGAGATCTTGGGCCGCGCCGAGGCGGCGGAAAAGGTGACCCAGCAACTCGACAGCAGCCTTGCCGCCCATAGGGTGCATCTGGCGGTCGCGGGCCGCAGCGGCGCGGTTCTGGTGGCGCAATATCTGCCGGGAACGCCGCGGTTAAGGGTTTTCACCAACAATAGCCAAGTGGGCGCGGTTCTCGCGCGGCTGGGCCTCACCAATGCCTGGATGGCCCCCAATGATGTTTATGGGTTTTCCACCGTGACGGCGGAAGCGCTCGCCCCGGTGACGGACGCGACTTTGCTCATTATCGCCAATCCGGCCGATACGGGCTGGCAAGCGCTGCAAACCGGGGCGGTTTGGCAGGCGCTCACCCCGGTTCGCGCCGGGCGGGAACGGCTGCTGGACCCGAAAACCTGGACCTTCGGCGGCCCTATCTCCGCGCAAGTGCTGGGCGATGAAATCGCCGCAGCCCTCCAGCGTTAGGCTTTCTTAGCCTCGGCTTCAATCCGCGCCAACCAAAGATCCACTGTCATCTTGGGGCAGGTCGAACAGAGCGGCTGCCCGGCGATAAGGTCGCGCACGCAGCAAACGCGCCGCTGCCGAACTTTTTCCGGCAAGCCCGCAACGCCCGGCGCGATCCAACGGACCTGATGGAATAAGGGGTTTGGGCTACCGTCCGCCCGCTTGGCCGTTTCGAGCAAGGTTTCGCGGAAGGCTGTCGCCGGGGGGGTTACGGCTTCCAATCGCTCCAAGGTTGCGGTGAGAAGATTGGCGGCATTCGACCAAATCACGCGCGGGGCAAGCCGGGTCGATCCCTTCAACGCCCGCGCCAATAGGTCGAGATGGGCGTAGAGCCCCGTCAAAGCGGCGTCTACGCCCGTCGCCGCGCCGAGCACCACCGCCGAAGCATCGGCCCGAAGCGCGCCTTTCTCCGGCGATAAATCCAGCGGCACGCCGCCCGCCAGCGCAATCATCGGCGCGGGAATAAGGCCGCGCAGGTAAGTTTTCGACCAGAGCGACGCCACCGCGCGCCGGTCGCTTCCTTCAGGGTAACGCTGCGCAAAGCGATCAAGATGGGCCGCGATGGCATCGGCGGAAAGATAGGCCGTGACCGGCACATCGTCGGCCAGCGGTGTCACCGCGAGCGCCGCGCCAAACCGCGCGAAGGGGCCTTGAAACACGCCGGAGAGGCGATCGATATCCACCATCATCGCCCCACCCGGCGCAGCAGCCATAGAAAATAGGGCGCGCCGAACAGGGCCGTCATCAGCCCGGCGGGTACGTCGCGCGGGGCAAGCACCACGCGCCCGATCAAATCGGCGACTCCAAGGGCGAGCGCACCTAAGAGCGCAGCCCCGATCACCTGCTCCCGGCCTCGGCGTGCGCCCAGTAGCCGCGCGGCATGGGGGGCAATCAGACCGACGAAGCCAATCGCGCCAACAATCGCCACCGCCGCCGCCGAACAGGCGACCGCCACCAACAAAATTTCCACCCGTGCCCGCCCGACCGCAAGCCCCAGGCCCCGCGCTATGTCGCGCCCCAACGCCAACAGATCGAGCCGCGCCGCCAAGAGCCACGCCAAGGGCAGAAGCAGGCTCGCCCAAATCACCAGCGCCAGCGCCGCGGGCCACCCGCGCCCATAGGTGCTGCCCGAGAGCCAGACGAGCGCTTGGCCGAGGTGCAGCCGCGAATCCAGAATCAGCAGCCGCGCCAACGCCCCGGCGAGCGTGCCGACGACAAGGCCGATCAAGGCGAGGCGCGCGGGGCCGAAGCCGCCTTTCGCGCTGCCCAGCAGCACGAGCGCCAGGGCACCAAGCCCCCCGCCGAAAGCGGCGGCTTGCATCCCCAGAATCCCCGCCGTCGGCCAGGTCAGCAGGAGCGTTAGCGCGGCAACGGAGGCACCGGGCGCAACCCCGAGCAACTCCGGCCCGGCCAAGGGATTCCGAATCACCCCCTGCAACAGCGCCCCGCTCGCTCCAAGCAGCGCCCCCGCCGCCAGCGCCGTTATCGTGCGCGGCAAGGTCAGGTCGGTATAAAGCGCGGCGGCAAGGCCGGAGGCGGACCAATGGGCGATCAGCGCTGCCGCAAATCCGGCCAAAAGAACGCCGCCGCCTAGAAAAAGCCGCAGGCGGTTTGGGGCAGCGGATACACCCTCTCTCTCCCGCGCCCCCGCCTCCGGGCTGCGCTGGCGCTTCACCAGAAGATACAGCAGCGGCGCGCCGAGCAGCGTGATCGCCACGCCCGCCGGAATGGGCAGCGCCCCGGTCGAAAGCTGCACCGCAACCCAATCGGCTGCCACCAAGAGGGCCGCGCCCCAGAGGGCCGCCAAGGGAAGCAGCACGCGATGGGTTCGCACGCCAAGGAGGCGCAAGACATTGGGCGCTAAGGTTCCAACGAGGCCAATCGGCCCGGCCACGCACACCGCGAGCGCCGCCAGACCCGTGGCGAGAAGCGCCGCCGCGCCTTCGACCCGGCGCACGCCGAGGCCGAGCCCCTGGGCAGTCTCGCGGCCCAACGCCAGAAGATCAAGCCCGCGCGCGAGCAGCACCAGTCCGATCCCGCCCGCGATCCCCCACGGGGCGGTGGTGCGCAGATTCGTCCAGCCGGTCTGCGTCAAAGCCCCCGTCACCCACAGCGCCAATCCCGCCGCCCGCTCTTCGGACGCCAGCATCAGGGCGATCGAACCCGCGCCCGCCGCCAGCGAAACGGCAACCCCCGCCAGCAGCAGGCGCAGCGGCGGTGCGGCAATCCCGCCTGCAACGGCGACCGTTAGCAAGGTTCCGCCAATCGCCCCGCTGAGCGCAATCAGCAGGATCGACACCGGCAGCGACGGCAGCAGAACCAGGGCCAGCGATAGGGCCAATTGTGCCCCCGCCGTCGCCCCCAAGAGATCGGGCGCAGCCAGCGGATTACGCATTACGGCTTGCAGCGCCGCACCCGCGAGCCCAAGCGACGCCCCGACAAAGACCCCTGCCGCCAAACGCGGGGCATAATGATGCAGCAGAAGCGCTTCTGACAGGGGCGCAAGCGACCGCCCCATCAAGAGATCCGCGACACTCGGCCATTGGCTCGCCGGGATCTGGGCGAGCGCCGCCGCGCCGAGTACGAGAATTGCCGCCAAGGCGAGGCCGGCGGCTCGCGTTGAAACGGGCCGCGACGGCGCGTCGAGTGATTGCGCTGTGCCCGTCACGCCGCCCCCGGCAAATCGGCGGGCAGGCACAGCAGCGCGCCGGAGAGTGGGTGACGCGCGAGAACAATCTCAAGGTCGAAGACGCGGCGCACACACTCCGGCGTCAAAACCGCCTCCGGTGTGCCTTGGGCGACAATCGCCCCATCGCGCAGGAGCACCAGCGCGTCGCTATAGGCGGCGGCTTGATTAAGGTCGTGCAGCACCCAAACGACCGTGATCCCCTCTTCCCGGTTCAAGCGGCGGATCAGCGTCAGCACGTCGTGCTGATGGCGAATGTCGAGATAGGTTGTCGGCTCATCCAGAAAGAGAAGATCGGTGCGCTGCGCCAGGGCCATGGCGATCCAGGCGCGCTGGCGCTCCCCGCCCGACAGCGCCGCCAGGGGCCGGTCGCGGAACCTGATAAGCTCCGTGCGCGCCAAGGCCCAATCGATGGCGGCGCAATCGTCCGGCCCCAGACGACCGAAAAGCCCCAAGTGGGGATGTCGCCCCAGGGCGACCATTTCGCCCACGGTAATCGCCGGGGGCACCTCGGGCGTTTGCGGTAAAATGGCGACGCGCCGGGCGAGGGTTCGGGCCGGGAGCGTTGCAATCTCCTCGCCCCCTAACAGCACGCGCCCGCCGGTTCGCGCCGCAAGTCCGCAGGCACCACGCAGAAGCGTGCTTTTGCCCGAGCCATTGGGGCCGCAGAGCGCGGTAATCGCGCCCTTGGCAAAGCTTACCGAAACCTGCTTCAGCACCTCCCGCCCCTCATAAGCGATGGTCAGATCATGGACCGAAAGGGCCGCAGGAGTCGGGGTGGGTTCACTCAGCATTTTCCGGCTATAACAATCTTGCGAATGCGACGCAATCATAGTTTGTTGATGTCAGCCTCCCTACATTGCCAGCTTAAACCCTTCGGGCGGCGGATTTGCCGAGGTCCAGCGCAGCAAGGAAACATCGCCTTCAACGTCATAGAGTGTTCGCCCAACGAGGGCATTGACGATGGTGGCACTGCGCCAGGCCATTAGGCTGAGTTGCGGGTCAGCGATCCCGAAGCTCTGACGCCCGACATTCTGCGCAAAGATGCGCCGATCCTCAGGGCCATCCCAAACGACGCTGTAATCGTCGCCCATCACGAAGCGTTCATCAGCGTCGAGGTGCAGGCGGTCGCGCAGCCCGTCGAGATAGGCGGGTAGGCGAACCTGATAGCCCGTCGCGAGAACAACCACATCGGCCTTCACCGCCTCGATGCCGCCGTCGAACCCGTTGCGCAGCGTCAACCGGTACCCGGTTTCGGCGCGCTCCAGCCCCGTCGCCTCGCGGAACGGCAGGAGTTCCGCATAGTCGGTCCGGCCTTCCAAATGCACCAACTCGTAAAGCCGCTGATAGAGCGCGGTGAGCGTGGAATGGGAAATACCGTCACTCGCCAGCTTCTGGCTGGCAACGATGCGCTCCTTCCGGTGCGCGGGCAGGGTTAGGAAGGCCTGTACATACCCCGGCATGAAAAATTCATTCGTGAACGGCGCTTCATCAATCGGCGCGAAGGTTGGCCGCCGACTAATCCAGGTAATGCCGGAGGGGGCGCGGGCGGGGGGTTCGTTGAGAAGGCTCAGCACGATTTCCGCGCCCGACTGCCCGCCGCCAACGACCAGAACGTGACGGCCCGTCAGCGGCGGCGCGTCGAGCAAATAGCGGCCCGAGTGCAAACAGTCAGGCCCCAGCATGCCCCCGGCCCAGTCGGGCGTATAGGCCACCGGCCCCGTGGCGATGGCAAGATTGCGCGCGCGCACCGGCCCGCTCTCAAGCTCAAGATGGAATAGGGCATCGTTGCCAAAGGTGACCGAGCGGACGCTTTCGTTAAACGCGAGACTATCGAGTTGCCCCGCCACCCAGGCCATATAGTCGGCGAACTCAATCCGCAGAATCGCACTGAATTCCGCCGAGATGAACCGATACAGCCGTTTCTTGGCGACAAGATAGGCGAGGAAACTATAGCGGCTGGTGGGATCGGCAGCGGCGACCAGATCTTTCAGCCAGCTCGTTTGCAGCGTCGTATTGGCCAGCATCATGCCAGGGTGCCACGCGAATTCGGCCCGCCGATCGAAAAAGCGCACTTTCTGATCCTGGATCGGGTCGAGCAAGGCCGCGAGGCTTAGATTGAACGGGCCGATACCGATACCGGCGAGGTCGAGAGGCTGGGTCATGCGACGCCTTCCAGTGCGGGAGCAGAGACGGAGGGGGGAAGCGTGGACAGGCCTGCACGCTCCCCAATCCACAGCGGGTTTTCGAGCGGAGAGCCGACAATCGGAACCGGGCGTTGGGCGGCATCGCTATAACCGATGGCAAGACGCACGCGATTGATGCAAACGCGGTGGAGGTTCGGGGCGAAAACATCGAACAATGCAAACCGCGCTGTAAGTTCGGGATGCCGCGCCTGATAGCGCCGCAAAACCCCCGCCAACAGCCCATAGAAGCGCTGCTCGTCCATCAAGGCTTCGTCGCGCAAGGTTTCGGAGAGAAAGCGCAGCGTGGTGACGAAATGGCCGGTCAGCAGCCCATGGGCGACATAAAGCGCCGGTTTGCGCGGTAAGGCCGCGCGGGCGGCAGCATCCAGGCTCTCAAGCTCGGGGAACTCATCCTCCACCAGATCAAGGTCGCCCTGGAAATCCTTCAACGTTACGCCCACGGGTACGCCGTTCCGCAAGATCACGCTGATATTCTGACCGTGGGCAATAAAGCCGACGCCATAGCGCGCCAAGAAATGATAGAGCGGCACCGTTACCGCTTCGAACAGCGCCGTTAGCCATGCCTCGGGCGACAGGCCGGATTGGGCGATCCAAGCGCTCACCAACGACCGTCCGTCGCCCGCCTTCTGCCAGAGCGCCCCCAGCATAATCACGGCTTCGCCATCAGCCAGCGCGGGCACCGGACTCTCGCGCCAAATCGCGCCCAACATTTCCCGATACTGATAGGGCGCGTCGGGCAGCGCCTCATAGAAGGGGTGGGGGTAGAAAATCCCGGCGGGCTCGCCCTGGATTATCACCCGGCGCGGCGCGGCCAGTTCGGCATCCTGCGCCACGGTTTGCTTCAACCAGGCCGAAATGAGCGGGCCGACCGACAGATATTTTCCCGGAATCCCGCGCCACGCCGAAGTATTGAGGATCGTCAGCGGTAATTTCAGGTGCATCGCCTCGGGCCGCGCGACATTCGCCAGAGTGCGCAAGGATTGCAGCGGCTGATAGGCGTCGCCGAAGCTGCCCAAGGGCACCAGATGCCCCGAGGCGATGTCGCCACCGAAGGCCGACACGATCATCGCTTGCCACTGCCAGGGATGGACGGGCAGCGGCAGGTACTCGTCCGCAGCAAGCCCTTTTTTCTGCAACAGCGCCGCATACCGGGCCTGATCGTTCGGGGAGAGTGAGTGCGCCAATAGGCTTTCAGCCGTGACGCCCGCGCCAAAGGCCCAGCGACAGCGGCTCTTGTGGGCGGCAACCCACATCAGGGAGAAGCGGGGGTGAAACTCCGGCGCATAGCGCTGTAAGTCGGCCAACCCCCAGCCCAACCGCCCCTTATTGCCGGGGGCCTTCGGGTGGCCGTCGAGATGGGCTTGTAGGGAATCGCCGTCGAACCCGGCCAGCGTCTCAGCCGTAAGCCCGGCATTGGCCGCCGCAACCGCACCATCGGCCAGTAGCGTATTTAGAAGCTCACGCCCATAGCCCGCCAGCGCATCGGGGGCTGCGGCGAATTCCTGGCGCGCGTCGAGCAAAAACGTCAGCAGATCATCAGCAAGAACCCCGTCGCGCGTTAGGCTGGCGGGGTCGATAGCGAGGCTACTCCAAATACCGCGCACCGCCTGGAACCGATAGGTCACGCCGGCGGCCAGCGCCAACCGCCACCATCCGGGCGTTTCGTCCGCAACCGGCGCAAGCGCCTCTTCGTAAGCGAATTCCCGAATGGTTTTTGCCAGCAACGCACGGTTACGCCCGGCCCAATCCGCGGATAGGAAGGCGGGACTCACAGGCCGACCTCGGTGAAAAAGCGGCGGCGCTCGCAGACCATCAAAGCGGCGCGCTTATGGGGAAAATCGAATTCCTTCACCTTGTCGAAGGCGCAATCGGCGGCATAGCGCAGCATTTTGACGTGGCTGGCGCGCGGCTCGCCAACCACCCGGCGCGTGCGCGGGTCTTCGAGAAAGAGATAATGGGTGATGGTGCGGAACCACGCCAAGGTGCGCACGCGCCCAAGGTGGGCGGCATTGCCGATCAGCGCGTGCCAACCGTGATCGTAGGGATCGGCGTCATAATGCGGCCCCAGCCGGTCTTCCATCGCCCAATAGGCTTCGAAATAGGCCGACGGCACGCCATCGATTTCACCGATCAGGCCGTAGGCGTGGGGATCGTCCTCCAACTTGGTCAGATAGTCGAAAAGCTCCTCTTTGGGTTTCGCCAACTCCCAGAAGAACGCAACGCGGCCCTGGTTCATCCAATCGTGAAACAGGTCAAGATCGGCGTGACGGTCGATCACGCGCAGGCTCATCACCGCCTGAACTTGCGGGTCGAACCGTTCGTAGACGCGCCCCACTGGCTGGCGCGGTCGCAAGGGATGGCCTGCGGGGGTGAGGATTTCCGGGAAAATTGGCCGCTCTGCTGTGAGCGCTGAACCCGACCATTGGTGAAAACCGCGCCGGTCCACCCAGGCATGGGGGGAGCCGCTGTCGGGATGGGCTGCCACGCCCTGGATCAGCCCCGCCTCGGCCCCAAGCCCCAGCGCGGTCACGATATCCAAGGGCACCCACAGGCGCAGCGCGTTGGGATGCCCGTGGAAGTAGCGGCGAATCGCGGCGTGTAAACCGGCCTCACTGTCGGGCCTTTCGGTCAGGATCGGGTGATCCGTCCCCGTCTGAGCGGCGGGGGCGGGCGCGTCGAGCGTATCGGAAAAAGTCATGGGTTAGGCCACCAGGGGATTGGGGAAATCGTGATAGAGGGTGATGGGATCGATTGCGGCTCCCGCCTCGTCCAGGCCGCTCAGCGCAATGAGAAAATTACCCTTCGTCGTCAGCTCGGGCGCGGCCAACCCTAGGGCGAACAGCCGGTGATCGCGCCTTGGGCCGGCGGCGAGACGCTCCAAAAAGCCCCGCCAGCGCGCGAACAAAGCGGCCTCGGTGATCTGGCCCGCGCGCGCAATCGCGGCGATGGTGAGGAACACCGCATTGAGGAAGATGTAATAGGAAATGAGCTTCGCCGCCGTTTCCGACGAAAACCCCGAACAGCCGGAGGTGCCAATATCGGGAATATGCTCGGCAATCGCCGCCTCGAACTCCACCACATAGGCCGTGCCCTGGCAGTCGCGGAACATCGCCGTTTCGGGCAAATCATCGGCAAGACCGATCAGCAGATTTTGCTGATGCGCGCCGAACAGCAGCCCAAAATCGCTCGCCGCCAGCAGCACCGGGGCGATGGCAACCTCCAAGAACCGATCAAACCACAGGCTTGCTGCCTCGGCCCATGACAGGCCGCGCGTTCGGCTGACGCGCCCGATGAGTTCAACGACCCAGGCGTTGCCGCCGGTGGGATGGTCTTGGCAGAGCGCCGCCAGCATCGCCACCGGCGCATCGGGCCGATCGATCGGGTTTTCGCGCAGCACGACCAGACTATCGGGCAGCGCCTGCCCCTCGGCGGCCCGCAGCATGGCGTAAACCGGCTCGCCCAGAAACCGGAACTGCGGGCTTTGGGCGCGCAACGCTTCGCCAATCGGACTATCGAGAATGCGCTGAACCTGAATCCCCCGATCCACCTCGTCTTGCCGCAACACGCGCACGGAGTTGGTGACCTGGATGCTCAGCGAGACTTTCAGCATAAACGGGGCGTGGGGGGCCCAAAGCGAGCGGACCGAGGCCGTCGGCCACCAGGGCGCGCCTTTTGCGTCCAGCACACGGATCGCGCCCCGGTCGATTTGGTCGGCGATCTCGGGCGTTTCGCGCAAGCGCGCCCATTGCCAGGGGTGCATGGGAAGGAGCACGCGCCCCGGCTCGGCTGGGACCTTATCCGCCTGCGCCATCGCCGCCATTGCCCGCGCACCAAAACCGGGCGCGGCTTCGCCGATCACCAGCGCCTCGGGCGCGACCGCCAACCAGATCAAGGAGAACGAGCCGCCCAACTCGGGGGCGTAGGTCCGATCCTGCCCGTGGAACGCATCGCGGGATTTCGGCGCGGGATGCACCGGGTGCCCTAGGAGTAGCCCCTGTTCGGCGGCCAGAAATTCCGGCGACCGTGTTAGCGCACCTGCGAGTTCTGCGCCCCGCGCGCCAATATAGGCATCAATCGCGGCACCCGCGTCCAGCGCGCGCATAAGGAGTTTCTCCCGATGGTCGGGCGTCGCAAGATCGCCGAACGCCCCCTCCCGGAGCAAACGCGCCAGACCGTCGTGAAGCGAAATCGGCTGTGGGGCCGCCTGCGCCGACACGAAACGCCACTCCGCCGCAAACCCATGCCGACCTGCGGGACTGTCGTGAACAACTGGGATTTCAAGCCAGTTCCCGCCCCCCAGCGCGAGCTGCAGGGTGGTCCCATCGAGCATTCCAATCGCCGTTTCGCGGAGCAGGGCATTGAGCAGCCCGCCTGCCACATGGTGCAGGCCAAAGCTCAGCGGGGAGGGGGGCGCCCCCTGCACGTCCCGCGCTCGGCCATCCGGAGCGAGCAGGGCGGTATCCTGGCGCATCTCAAATCTCTCTGGTGTTTCGGTGATAAAGAATGCTATTCAGAATCATTCGCATTTGCAAGGCGTTTCTGCAGCGCGATATGCTGCCATATGGAAAATGAGACGCAGGGGGCGATCAATTTGCCTAAAATTTTATATCATCTTGCCGCAGGCTCCCTTCTGGTTGGATTAGGGCAGGGGGCTCAATTCGCTCTACTGCCGCTGGTTGTTGGGCTGACCCGCCTCTCCCCCGCCACCATCGGCGCTATCGTTGGCCTCAGCACCCTCATGGGCATTCTAGGCGCGCTTCTGTGGGGACGCATTGCCGATTCCTATGGGCCTAAGTACGCTGCGCTCTGGGCGATGGCGGTCTATGGTCTTGCTCAAATCGGCCTGCTTTTCAGCTTGATCGCCGCCCGTGACGAGCTGCTGGCGGGGGCTGGTTTGGCTGCCGCGATACTGGTGGGGCGCCTGCTGCATGGGCTGTCGGTTGCGGGCATTCATCCGGTTCTCCAAAGCTGGGCCAGCCGCCTGACCGACACCACGGACCGGCTGCGCGGGCTCGCGCGCCTCTCGGCGGGGCTCAACATCGGGCGTTTGATCGGCCCGACCCTCGCGGCGGCGGCGATTTGGCACCCGCTATTGCCGTTCATCCTTATCGCCTTTCTCGCACTTCCGGGGATGCTGGTGCTTGCGGCTTTGCCGTCGGTGACGGCGGTTCCGATCACCAGCCTCGCCACGCCGTTAACCTCCCGCCCGCGCGGGTTCGATTGGAGCCCCGTTTCCGGCTTTCTGCTGACGCTGATGGTCGGTCAGGTTTACGGCATTCTGGGCCTTTACCTGCAAGCCGCCGCGTCGCTCAGCGACGGTGACGCCACGGCGGTGATGGGGGGCATTCTGAGTGCCGCCGCGCTCGCGGGTTTGGGGGTTCAAGTGCTGATTATTCCCCGCCTCAACTTAGACCCGAAGCGCCATCACGGCCCAATCGCCGCCTTCGCCTCAATCCTCATCGTCATCCTGGGCGCGCTTGCGCCGATCCTGGCCGAGGGCATTTCTGGCGGCATCGTAAGCGCCTGCCTGCTCAGCATCGGCGCGACCTTACTCGCCGCTTTGATGACGACCAGGGTCAGCCTACGCGCCGCCTTAGGCTGTCTCGGGCGCGCCGCAGGCCGTCAGAGCGCCGCGCAGACTGCGGGTTATGCGGCGGGCGCGGCCCTGGGCGGCTTTCTCTTCCAACTTCTCCCGACGGCCCCCTTCTGGTGTGCCGCAGTCGTAGGGCTTTTTCTGCTGGCTTCCGAGCATATGGATCAACGCGGCGGCTTCAAAGATGTCGCCGGTTTATGAGCGGGCCACCCACCGATGCGCTTTTCCGGGGTATCCAGCAAGGGGTTTTCTTCCCACGTTTTAACCCCAAGTTTCATTCCCGGAAGATTACCGTGTCGAGCCTGGCGATGGTGCGTAGGGACGACGCGCGATAGGGGGAAGTAGACACCTATGCACGATATGTTAGCGCCCATCGCGTCCATGATCTCAAGGTTCAGCCGATGAGCGCGCCCCTATCGCGGTGGTTATTTGGGATGCTGGTCGCAGTGGTCAGTTTGGGTGTGCTCGGGTCTAGCCCCGCAGAGGCTTCCGAGGCGGCGGCCTGGGATGCGCTCCGGCAGGGCGGGATTGCACTTTTCCGCCACGCCAACGCGCCAGGCGGGGGCGACCCGGCGGGAATGCGCCTGGATGATTGCTCCACACAGCGCAACCTTGATGACGCGGGCATTGCGCAGGCGCGCCGCATGGGCATCGCTTTCCGATCGCGTGCCATAGAGGTCGGCGCGGTGCTGACCTCGCAATGGTGCCGGGCCCGTGACACCGCCGAATTGGCGTTTCCGGGGCGAAAGCGCGATGAAACCGCCTTCAACTCCTTCTTCGGCGACGCCTCCAAAGCCCCCGCGCAGACTGCTGCTGCGCGCCGCATTCTCGGGGATTGGCGCGGGCCGGGCGCGCTTGTGGTCACGACGCACCAGGTCAACATCGCAGCGTTGACCAGCATTTCGCCTGCGTCGGGAGAGGGGATCGTTATAAGGGTAGAAGACGGAAGGATCAGCGTCGTCGGAAGGATCAGCCCCTGAGATCGATGAGGCTTTTCACGGCGCGGGACAGGATTACTCCTGCTCTAGGAGAGTCGGCGTATGCGCTTTTCCGGGGTATTCAGAATGGGGTTTTATCCCTAACCAATCCCCCAAAACGCAGAAAACCCCGCATTTCTGCGGGGTTTCTGAAGAATTGGTGCCCAGAAGAAGACTCGAACTTCCACGCCTTGCGGCACAGGTACCTGAAACCTGCGCGTCTACCAATTCCGCCATCTGGGCGCCGTGGGGGAGTTTCTATAAACCTTGAGCCCCGCTGTCAACTGAGTGTCATCAAATAATTCGTCAGGCTTGCGTATCAACCCGTTTTTGTGAGGGTGACGCCCCGGGCCGAAAGCCGCGCCCAGGCCGCAGCAAGCGAGCCGTTAAGGTCGATCGCGCGGCAGGCGTCTTGGAACACACGCACGCGGAAGCCTTGGCGGGCGGCATCCTCGGCGCTCCAGGCCACGCAGAAATCGGTCGCAAGGCCAACGCAATCGACGAACCGCACCTCCCGGTCGCGCAGATAGGCCCCGAGCCCGGTCACAGTGCCGTCGGCCTCAGCGAAGGCGGAGTAACTATCGACGGCAGCCCGGAAACCCTTGCGCAGGATCAGCGCCGCATGGGGAATATCAAGATCCGGATGAAATTCGGCGCCGGGCGTGCCCTGGACGCAATGGTCCGGCCAAAGGGTTTGCAACCCGTAGCGGAAATCCACTTCCTCGAACGGCACGCGGCCTGGATGCTGGCTGGCGAAGGATTGGTGCTGCGGCGGGTGCCAATCCTGCGTTAGCACGACCAAATCGTAATTCCGCGCTAGCCGGTTGATCGGGCCAACCACGCCATCGCCATCGGGCACCGCCAGCGCGCCGCCGCTACAGAAATCCCGTTGAACGTCCGTTACCAGCAGAACGCGGCCAGCATGATCCATCACTATTGCCCCAAGCCTAAAACATCGACCATCGAATAGCGCCCTGGCGCGCGCCCGGCGCACCATTGGGCGGCGCGCACCGCCCCCACGGCATAGATATCACGGCTTTGGGCTTTATGCGTTAGCTCGATCCGCTCGCCCTGCCCGGCGAAAATGACCGTATGGTCGCCGATCACGTCGCCGCCGCGCAAAGTGGCAAAGCCAATATCCCCGACCGGTCGGGGCCCCGTATAGCCGTCGCGGCTGCGAATGGCGTGATCGGCAAGATCAACCCCGCGTCCGCGCGCCGCCGCCTCGCCCAAGGCAAGGGCGGTACCGGAAGGCGCATCGACCTTATGGCGGTGGTGCATCTCGACGATTTCAATGTCCCAATCGGCCTCAAGGCTGCGCGCCACCCGCTCCACAAGTTCGGTCAGCAGCACGACGCCGAGGCTCATATTCGGCGCTTTTAAGATGGGAACCGACAGGGCGGCGACGGCCAGCGCTTCTTCGGCCGCCTCATCGAGCCCGGTCGTTCCCAAGATCAGCGCGGTCTGATGCTGGGCGGCAAGATTGGCGTGTAAGGGGGTGGCGGCGGGCGAGGTGAAATCGATCACCGCGTCGGCGGCGGCGAACAGCGCATTCGTGTCGGTGGTCACGGCAACGCCGAGCGGCCCCAGGCCTGCCAGCAACCCGGCATCTTGCCCAACGGCCGCTGCGCCCTCGCGGTCCGTCACCCCCGCCAGCGTCGCGCCCTCGGTGCGGGCAACCTGCCGGATCAGCATTTGCCCCATGCGCCCGCCACCGCCAACAATACCGATCTTCATCAGGCTCTCCCATTCGTCCCGCGTTATGACGGATAGAGGGGGCGCAGTCTCTTCCCCTGTCAAGACCTCTCGCCCTTCTGGCAGCGCCGCGTTAGGCTGCACGCGCTCTAGTGTATTTCTGAGGTGTTTACCGTGCGTAAAGATCGTTCCGCTCCCGTTGGCACTGTTACTCCGCTGTGGCTGGAGTCGCGCGCCGTTCAGGCCAATTTAACCGGCGAGGAGACGCGGCGGCGAATCGATCTCTATTTGCCGAACGGGCATACCGGCGCGGGGCTGCCGCTGCTGGTCGATCTGGTCGGCTTCACGGCGGGCGGCCCGGCGCATACCAATTGGAAGAACCACGGCGAAAGCCTGCCGGAGCGTTTGGATCGGCTCATCCATTCCGGGGCTATGCCGCCGGTCGCCGTGGCCTTTCCCGATTGCTTCACCCGGCTCGGCGGCAATCAATATGTGGATTCGCCTGTTCTTGGGGCGTGGGAGCAGTTTCTGATTGCCGAAATGCTGCCTTTTCTGGAGGACCAGTTTGGCTGCGGTGGCCCTGGCAAGCGCGGCGTGTTCGGCAAATCTAGCGGGGGCTATGGCGCGATCTATCACGCGCTGAAACACGGCGGCAGCGTGTGGAGTGCGGCGGCCTGCCATTCGGGGGATATGGGGTTCGAACTGATGTATCGGCACGAATTCCCCGCCGTCTTGCGGACCTTGGGCAAATACGGCGGCAGCATTTCAGCGTTCTTGGAGCATTTCCACACGACGCTCAAAACCCGCGACGAGGATTGGATGACGATCATGCTGCTGGCCCAAGCCGCCAGCTTCGATCCCGACCCCGCCGCCCCCTGGGGCCTCCGGTTGCCGGTCGATCCCTATACCTGCGAGCTTATCCCGGAGCGCTGGGCGAATTGGCTGGCCTATGATCCGCTTACCCTCGCACCGAAGCATTTGGCCAATTTGCGGGCGCTGAAGTGCCTGTTCATCGATTGCGGCGACGTAGATCAGTATAATCTACTCTATGGGGCGCGGCGGATGCACCAGTTCCTCACGGCGAATGCGGTGCCGCACGCGTATCAAGAGTTTCCCGATAACCATTCGAGCATTGATTATCGCATGGATGTCAGCCTGCCGGTGCTGGCGAAGGCGTTGGTGGGGTAAGCGCAAGCTTCAAGGAGAAACGCGATGGGCATTCACGATCTTTGGCTGTTTCTGCTCGCTGGGGCGCTGTTGAACATTACGCCGGGGCCGGATATGGCCTTTATTGTCGCCCGAAGCACCCAATATGGGCCGCGGGCAGGGATCGCGGCGGCGCTCGGAATCGGGGTTGGAACCTTCGTGCATATCGCCGCTGCGGCCGTTGGTATTTCGGCGCTGATTCTGGCGTCGGCTTGGGCTTTTACCTTGGTGAAATGGGTTGGCGCGGCCTATCTCGTGTATATCGGCCTGCAAACCTTGTGGGCGAGCTTTAAGCCGGTCGCGTCGGTCGCTCGCACCCCGGAAATGGCGAACGCAAGCTTGCGCCAAATCTTTTTCCAAGGGGTTTTGACCAATGCGATGAACCCCAAGGTCGCCATCTTCTTTTTAGCGTTCTTGCCCCAGTTCGTCGCGGTAGATGCGCCGTCGAAAGCGTTGGCCTTCGTAACCTTGGGGCTTGTGTTCGATGCGGTTGGTACACTTTGGAACATCGCCGTTGCCTGCGCGGCGGGTTGGCTCGCAACCCGGGCTCCCTCGCAGCGCCTCAAGCTATGGCTCGAACGGGGTATTGGGGCCCTCTTCGTTGGCGTTGGGGTTAAACTTGCGCTCACCAACCGCCCCTAAACAGGCTTAGCGCCCCTTCAGCAAACACACCACTTGCGGCGCGAGCAGATTCGGAAACCGCGCCGCCCAGGCCGGGATCGGGTCGCCTGCCGAGGTGAGGGCGCGCATCCGTTCGATCGTCAAATCCAAATCGGCGGCGAGGGTTTGGAAATCCTGCACGGTGCAAAGGTGAATATTGGGCGTATCGTACCAGGCATAGGGCAGGTCGGGCGTATTTGGCATATGCCCGCCCGCCATCAAGGCCCAGCGCACGCGCCAATGGCCGAAGTTGGGGAAAGAGACGATCACCCGCCGCCCGATCCGCGCCAGATGCGACAGCACCCTGCGCGGGGCGCGGGTGGCTTGCAGCGTTTGGCTGAGAATGGCGTAGTCGAAACTCCCCGCCGGATAATCGGCAAGATCGGTATCCGCATCGCCCTGGATCACGGAAAGCCCGCGCGCGACGCAGCCATTCACCCCGGCTTGCGACAGTTCAATGCCGCGCCCGTCCACCTGTTTGGTGCGGGCGAGGTAATCGAGCAAGCTGCCATCGTCGCAGCCAATATCGAGCACGTGGGTGCTGGGGTCGATCATCTCGGCAATCGCCAGCAGGTCGCGGCGGATCATGGGTTCAGCCCCCGCAGGCGGGCGCAGCCTTGGATAAAGCCGCCTAACACCGCGAACATCTCCGGCTCGTCCAGCAGGAAGGCGTCGTGCCCCCGGTCGGTCTCGATTTCGCAGAAGGAGACATTGGCGGCAACGGCGTTCAAAGCATGCACCAGCGCCCGGCTTTCCGAGGTGGGAAACAGCCAGTCGGAAGAGAAGGAGAGCACGCAAAAGCGCGTCTTGCTGCCCGCAAAAGCCTTTGGGAGCGCGCCAAACTCGGCGGCGAGATCGAAATAATCCATCGCGCGCGTGATATAGAGGTAGGAATTGGCGTCGAACCGATCCACGAAGGCCGCGCCCTGGTAGCGCAAATAGCTTTCCACCTGAAAATCGGCATCGAACCCGAAAGTGACAGCGGAGCGGTCTTGCAACGAGCGGCCGAATTTCCGGTGCAGCGCCGGTTCCGACAGATAGGTGATATGGGCCGCCATGCGGGCGACCGACAGGCCGCGCGCGGGCACGCATCCCGCGTCGGGGTAGTCGCCATTGCGCCAATCGGGATCGGCCATGATCGCCTGCCGCCCAACCTCGTGAAAGGCGATATTCTGCGCCGAATGCCGGTAGGAGGTGGCGATGGGCACGGCGGCAAACACCCGCTCCGGGTAATGGGCCGCCCAGGACAGCACCTGCATGCCGCCCATCGAGCCGCCAATAACGGCAAACAGCGTGTCGATACCGAAATGATCAATCAACCGCGCCTGCGCCCGCACCATATCGTTGATGGTGATGACCGGGAAATGGATCGCATAGGGTTTGCCGGTCGCGGGATCAATCTCCAACGGCCCGGTCGAGCCCATGCAGCCGCCCAGCACATTCGAGCAGATGATGAAATAATCGGCTGGGTCGATCACCTTGCCGGGGCCGATCAGCAGGTTCCACCAGCCTTCGCGCCCGGTAATCGGGTGTTTTTCGGCGACATATTGATCGCCAGTGAGCGCGTGGCAAATGAGGATGGCATTGCTGCGCGCGGCGTTCAGCGTCCCATAGGTGGTAACGGCGAGGCTGAAGGGCGTCAGGCTCTGGCCGCTATCCAACGGCAAGGGCGCGTCGAACTTAATCACCTGCCGGGTGGCGGCGGGCGAGGGGGAAAGATTGGCGGTAGTCATAACGGGCGGTTGCCACTCCCAAAGGATCGGCGCTGAGGCAGCACCGTCCGATTACTCGGAACCAAGCCCGCATAGGACGCGAAACCGGGGGCTGGCGTCAATGCCTGTTTTATATATCGACCCAAGATGTCATCCTGCATCGCTTGCCCCTTCCGTGATGGCTGCGGGCGCGCTACGTTCCTGCCGGAAGTGTGTTTGTTGGGTTCCTGTGGGAACTCTGTGATGTAAGTGAGACTAGGATGACCGACGCTGGCGATAGCACCCCTCCCGTCCCAACCGAGGCGACCCCGCAACGGTTGCTGGCTTTTCGCGCGGAAATCGATCAGATCGACACGCAGATCCACGATCTGCTGATGCGCCGGGCCGAGGTTGTGACTGAGGTTGGCGCTTGGAAGCGCGGTCAGAATGCCATCGTTCTGCGCCCGGCGCGGGAAGCTGAAATTTTCCGCCGTCTGGCCGCCCGGCATCAAGGCCCGCTCGCCTTCGGGGCGATTGCCCGCATCTGGCGCGAAATCATCGGCGATATGACGATGATGGAGGGCAAATTCACCATTGCCGTCTATCTGCCCGAAGGCGATGGGGTTTATTGGGATTTGGCGCGCGACCATTTTGGCGTGATGCCGGCGCTGTCGGTGCATCTATCGGCAGGCTCCGTTCTACGCGCGGTGACGGACGATACGTCCACGCTGGGCGTGCTGCCCTGGCCGCAGGAAGGCGACCCGGACCCGTGGTGGCAGTATTTGCAGCGGGCGGACGATAAGTCGCCGCGTATCGTATCGCGTTTGCCGGGCTATGGTCCCGCGAATGGACCCTCGGCGCTCGTCATCGCGCGCGCACCGATGGAAGCCTCGGGCGATGATCGTAGCTTCATCGTTGTCGAGACCTTGAAGGAAATCAGCCGTACGCGGCTGTTGTCACGCGCCGGGGCTGCGGGGTTTACGGTCGATTGGATCACCGATCAACTCGATAAACCGGGCCTGCCGGGGCTGCATTTGATCGAGGTCGAAGGCTTCGTGACCGAGGATGATCCGCGCCTCCACGCGCTCCACCGCGACAATCCCGATGAAATCGGCCAGCCCCGTATTATCGGCGGCTATCCGGTGCCGCTGCGGCGCAAATAATCTCCCTTCTTTTTGACTAGAAAAGTTACTCCCATGAGCAAGGCACCCGTTCCGCGCCCTGGTATTCTGGATATCGCCATCTATGTGAGCGGCGCAAACCAGGTTGGGGCGACCACGACGCTGAAACAGCTTTCTTCCAACGAAGGCGCGCTTGGGCCAAGCCCGGCGGCGGTAGCCGCCCTGCGCGAGATGGCGGGCGAGATGCACCGCTACCCCGATGGCGGCAGCACGGCCTTGCGCGAAGCGTTAGCGAAGAAGCACGGGCTCGATGCCAGCCGCATCGTCTGCGGGGCCGGGTCGGACGAGCTGATCGCCCTGCTGCTGAAATCCTACGCCGGGCCGGGCGATGAGGTGCTGTATAGCCAACACGGCTTCCTCATGTATCCGATTGGCGCGAAGGCGGTCGGGGCAACGCCGGTTGCCGCCCCCGAAACCGCCCTGCGCACCGATGTGGATGCCATGCTGGCCGCCGTCACGCCGCGCACCCGCGTCGTGTTCGTCGCCAATCCCAATAATCCCACCGGCTCCTACCTGCCGCCGTCCGAAATCGCGCGGTTGCACGCGGGGCTTCCGCCGGAAACCTTGCTGATCATCGACGCGGCCTATGCCGAATATGCCGACGGTCGCAATGATTACACGGCGGGGATCGAGTTGGTCGAAGCGCATCCGAATGTGGTGATGCTGCGGACCTTCTCGAAGATTTATGCGCTGGCCGCGCTCCGGCTCGGTTGGGCCTATTGTTCGGCCCCGGTGGCCGATGTGCTGAACCGGGTGCGCGGGCCGTTCAATGTCAGCCTCTCGGCGCAAATCGCCGGGCTGGCGGCGGTGCAGGATAGCGATTTCCTCGCCCGGTCCCGCGCCCATAACGAAGCGTGGTTGCCGTGGTTGACGGAAAAACTGACCGGCCTTGGCCTTTCGGTCGCCCCCAGCGCGGGCAATTTCGTGCTGGTGCGCTTTCCTGAGACGCCCGGAAAAACCGCGCCCGAGGCGTGGGACTATCTTGCCCAGCGCGGCGTGCTGATCCGCAAGATGGCTTCCTACGGGCTGCCGCATTCGTTGCGGATTTCGGTAGGGCCGGAAGATGAGCTTCAGGAGGCCGTGCGCCTGCTGACTGAGTTTCTGGCGGCATGAGCGTAACGCCCTTCAACCGAGTGCTGATCGTTGGGATCGGCCTAATCGGCAGTTCGTTAGCGCTAGCGTTTCGCAAAGCTGGGCTCGCCCGCCAGATCGTCGCGCTCGACCATACGCCGGACCATGTGGCGGAAGCCTTGAGGCTCGGTTTGGTCGATGCGGCGGGCAATGATCCGGCCCTGGCAGCCGGGGCCGATCTCGTTATCCTCTGCGTGCCCGTGGGCGCGTGCGGCAAGGTTGCGGCTAAGCTCGCGCCCTTTCTTGCCCCCGGCGTCATTCTGACCGACGTAGGCTCGGTGAAGCAGGCGGTGGTTCGCGATGTGGCCCCGGTTTTGCCGGAGGGGGTTCAGTTCATCCCCGGCCATCCGATTGCGGGCACCGAACATTCCGGCCCAAGCGCCGGGTTTGCCGAACTTTTCGAGGGCCGTCACTGCATTCTGACGCCAACCGAAGCCGCCGATCCGGCGGCGGTCGCGCGCTTGCAAGCCGCGTGGGAGGCAATCGGTAGTCTGGTTACGATTATGAGTGCCGAGCATCACGACCGGGTGCTGGCGATCACCTCGCATCTGCCGCACCTTATTGCTTACACCATCGTCGGTACGGCCACCGATCTTGAAGAGCATATGCAGCAGGAAGTGATCAAATATTCCGCAGGCGGCTTTCGCGATTTCACCCGGATTGCCGCGTCCGACCCTATCATGTGGCGGGACGTGTTTTTGAATAACCGCGAGGCGGTGCTCGAAATGTTGGGGCGGCTGCACGAGGACCTAGGCCTGCTCGCCCGCGCCATCCGCATCGGCGATGGCGCAACGCTGGAAGAAAAATTCACCACGACGCGCGCGATCCGGCGCGGGATTATCGCGGCAAAACAGGCTTAGGATGGCTTGATATTTCCCCGAAAGCGGCGTAGGTTGCGCTCATTGTTCACTTTTTGTTTCGGAGTGTGTCATGAGCCTGAATGCCTATCTCACCTTCGGCGGCACCTGCCGGGACGCCATGAATTTTTATGCCGAGTGCCTCGGGGTCGAGCTTGAGATGATCTCGACCTTTGCGGGCACTCCCGCCGAAACTTACGTGCCGCCGGAGTGGCGCGATAAAATCATGCATGCCTCCTTGCGGTATGGCGGCGTTGCGCTGATGGCGTCGGACGGTATGGGGCCGGGGGAGGTAACCCATGGCGGCTTCAGCGTTTCAGTGCAGGCAACCTCGATTGAGGAGGCCGAGCGGCTGTTTGCTGCCCTGAGCGCGGGCGGCACGGTGACGATGCCGCTCGAAGAAACCTTCTGGGCCATCCGCTTTGGCACGCTTACCGATCAGTTTGGCGTTCCGTGGATGGTGAATCTCGATCGTCCGATGTAGCGCTTGGCGCGGTGCGGGGTGCACTCGGTCCAGCCTCCCGCGCCGCATCGAGCCAGCGTCGGAACTCGGCAAGCTTTGGGATAAGCTCGCTGAAAAAGGCGTTGCCGAAAGTGTCGGTCATGCTGGCCATGTCCGGCCCGAGCGCGGCAATCGCCGCCTCCCGCGCCCCCCGTCCTGCTTCGGTCAGATAAACCCGCTTGCCGCGCCCATCCTCCGGGTCGGGAGTGATGGTCACGAGGTTTTTCTCGGCGAGTTTTCGAACTACTTCCCCCATGCTGGCTTTCGTCACCTGAAGCGCGCTTGCCATCCGCACGAGGCTGCGCCCATCGCCCATCCGCACCAGATGATTGAGCGCGGTGAACTGGGCGAGGCTCATGTCTAAGGGCATCACCTGTTCAAACCGCCGCCCGGCCAGTTGGGCGATAATCCCAATCTCGTTGAGCAGTTGAAAGGCGGGCGGCGGGGGATTGGACATTAGAAAGCCATCGAAAGTTTCGGCCCGGCGGCGATCAGCGTTGCCGGATCACGCCGGGGGGCGGGAGAGACGGTAGGACCATAGCCGATCCGGGCGATCATCTGCACCCGTTCTGGCGCTTTACTGCCGAGTTCGGCCAGCAAACGCTGCTGCGCGCCCGCCATTTCGGGATATTCCTGCAAAAGCTGGCTCATCGGGTGCAGGGCTAAACCCGCTTGCGTTACGCTGAGGGCGAGGCGTTGATAGGCCCGCCCGGCGGCAATTTGATCCTCGCGGCGGTTGCCGGGGGTGGTCAGCCAAATCAGCGCCGGGGTGCCGTCGGTCATCGCTTTATACAGGTCGAGCCCGGCTTGAAAGCCGTTGCTGGTCGGGTCGGCCAGGGCTTCGCGCGTGACGATGCCAGCGCGCCCCAGCACTTCAATCATACCGCCGCCGATATCGATGCCGTCGCGGTGCTGGGCGATTTCCTTCGATCCAATCCGCATCAGCTTGACGCTTTCTAGAAACGTGCGCGGCAACCGGGTTTCGATCTCCATGCCCTCGTAGAGGAGCCCGCGCAGGCGTTTAACCTTGTCCGGGACGGCGGTGGCCTCCACGTGCACGGCGGCGGTGCTGAGCGCCGTGAGGGCGCGCATCTGCCCGTCGCTGGGCGGTCGCTTGGCATCGAACGGTTCCTTAACACTGCGGCGCAGGGTAACTGCGGAGGCCAGGGGATCGGCGATGCCGCCCGCGCTGAAGCGAATATCGGCGACGGGGCGATGATCGACCCCATCGGCGCTGAAACTGCCCTGCGGGAACAGGCTTACCTCGGCCCGATACCCGGCAAGACCGGCCCCGAGCACCAGGGTTTCGAGAAAACAGCCCTGACCAATCACGATCTGGCGACTAAATGGATCGGTCTCCGGCAACAGGCGGCTGCGGTCCACAGAGAGGCGCATTTGATCCTCGCCAACCAACTCGATCAGCCAGGATTGCAGGTTATGCGGATTTGGGGCGAGGGCGGCGTAGGACAGTGCCCGTTCGCGCGGATCGCGGCCCTGTCCTGCCGCGCGCCAGGGGGCGATAGCGACAGCGGGGACATCGGGGATCAGACTGATGCCCACACCGCCAGCGACGGCGGTCGTGCTAAGGGCGGCAAAACCCCCCAGGGTCCATTTCAGAAAGCGACGGCGATTGGTCGGGGCCATGGGGTACTCCATTAGTAAGGGTCCGTACCAATAGTATGTCTCCTTACTAATGGGCGCTGTCAAGCTTTCTGTGAGCGGGGCATAAGTTCGCAAGATTTATCAAAGCCGCGTATGCTTCTCTCAATCCTGACGGGAGGCAAAGCCAATGACGGAAAGCGCCTATGAGGCCCGAATTCTGCGCGTGGTCGATCATCTCTGGGCGAATCTCGACGCGCCCTTAGACCTAGAACGGTTAGCGGATGTTGCGTGTTTCTCGCCCTATCACTTCCACCGGCTCTATCGTGGGACAACGGGGGAGACCGTGGCGGAAACCGTGCGGCGCTTACGGCTGCATCGTGCAGCCGCGCAACTCACGCAGTCGGAATCCTCGATTGCGGCGATTGCGGCCCAAGCGGGCTACGGCAGCCAGGCCGCCTTCACGCGCAGTTTTTCGGCGGACTATGGCGCTTCGCCGGGGCTCTACCGCCGTCGTTTGACGGACCCCAATGCGATGGAGATTAAGATGCTACCCATTAATTTTGTAACCCTGCCCGATCTTTTCTGTGCTGCGGTGGCGCATCGCGGCTCCTATTTGGAAATCGGCAAGGCCTTTGAGCAAATCTCGATTTATGCCGGTACGCGCGGCTTGATCGGCCCGCAAACGCGCATGTTCGGCGTTTACTATGATGACCCCAGCGCAGTGCCTGCCGCCGAGTTGCGCTCGGAAGCCTGCCTTACGGTTCCGCCCGCCACCGAGCTTTCGGCGCCCGCCCATGGACTCACGATTGCGGGCGGCCGCTATGTCACGGCGCTGCATACCGGCCCCTATGCCGAACTGGAAAAAGCCTATCAATGGCTCTTCGGCGATTGGCTTCCCGCCAGCAGCCAAGAACCCGACGACAAGCCCTGCCTGGAAGAATATCTCAACGATCCGCGCACACTGCCGCCGACCGAGTGGCAGACGCTGATTTATATTCCGTTGAAGGGGTAAACCGCTTACCGAACCGGCGGAATCGGCTGGCCCTTCACCGGAACCGCGACCTTAAACAGCGAGCCTGCGAGCGGTTCGGCGGCTTGTTCCGCCTCCGTCAACCCTTCGCAGGCGCTGGTGATATAGAGCGTTTGCAGGTCCGCCCCACCGAAAGCCACCATCGTACAGCGGCTGACGGGCAGGCGGATTTCCTCCAGAATAGCGCCCGCCGGGCTGAAGCGCAGCACGCGGCCCCCGGCGAATTGGGCGCTCCAGTAGCAGCCTTCCGCATCCATCGCCGCGCCGTCGGGCCGTCCGCCCTCAGGCGGGAGGGTGGCGAAGACCGACCGCGCGCCGATCTGGCCGCTCGCCGGGTCCATCGGGTAGGTGTAGATCGCATGGGCGCGCGTGTCGGAATGATACATCCGCGTGCCATCGGGCGACCAGGCGAGGCCGTTGGAGACCATCACGTCGCTGGCGCGGGATTCAAGGCCCACTTCGGTAAGGCAATAAAGCTCCGCACTGCGCTCGGTGCGCGGCTCGTGCATCGTGCCGACCCAGAAACGGCCCTGCGGATCGGTTTTGCCGTCGTTGAAGCGGTAGGTTTTCGGATCATAGGGGGCGGCGGCGATCAGGCTTTGCACCCCTGTTGCGGGATCAAAACGAACTAAGCCCGAGCGCAAGGCCAGCAGCAGCGCGCCGTCGGCCCGAACGGCGACACACCCAAGAGCCTCCGCAAAATCCCACTGTGCAACCGCGCCCGTCGCCGGGGTGAGTTGAAACAGGCTGGGCCCATTAATATCCACCCACCACAGGCAGGCGCGCGCCGCATCCCACACCGGCGATTCCCCGGTTTTGCAGCGTTGCTGGACGGTAAGTTCGACCGCACCCACAAATTTCGACATAATTCGCTCCTAAGCAAGCCCCGCCCGGAAGCCGTTCTAGCGGGTTTCGTCCGCCTTGTCTCTTGACCCTTTTCCGGGGCCGTGGCACACCGCGCAACGCCTTTCCCCCTGCCAGAATCGGACGCCGATTTCCATGCTGCGCCGCCTTTACGATTGGGCTATCGCCAAAGCGGGCACGCCGCAGGCAACCTGGGCGCTTGCCCTGGTGTCGTTTGTCGAAAGCTCCTTCTTTCCCATTCCGCCCGATGTGATGTTGGTGCCCATGTGCCTCGCCAATCGGCGGCGGGCGCTGTTCTATGCGGCGGTCTGTACGCTCGCGTCGGTCGCGGGCGGGTTCCTGGGCTATGCCATCGGTTATTATCTCTGGGAGGCGATTGGCTCCTGGGTGATTCAGAGCTATGGGCTTGGCGCGAAATTCGACGAGTTCCAAAAAGCCTTCGCCGACTATGGTTGGTGGATCATCGTCATTAAGGGCATGACGCCGATTCCCTATAAGCTGATTACGATTGCCTCGGGCGTCGCGCATTTTCCGCTGCTGGCCTTCGCCTTTGCCTCGGTCCTATCGCGGGCGATGCGTTTTTTTCTGATTGCCGGGCTGCTCTATTTCTTCGGCGAGCCGATCCGCGCCTTTATCGAAAAATATCTGACGCTGCTCACCACTGTCTTCGCGGTGCTGTTGGTGGGTGGTTTTGTCGCATTACGGTATTTGTAGGGGCAATTGGCGGCTGATTGAAAGACGCTCAGGGGATGGGGATAAGGCTATGCCAAACAATTCACGTTTTTCGTCGCCGTCACGTTTGAAGCGCGCATTTGCGATACTGGGTATTGTTGCATCAACAATATATGTTGTGGCTTTCTTTACCTGGCCGTTGTTATTTTTAGTGCCTACACTTTTTGCGAATGAGTCCGTGTTTTTAGATCCCCCCTCGGAAGAAAGGGTGATTTCAAGTGAGTTGCTGCTGAATCAATATTTGGAAAATATTAACCAAATCAGAACTGCATTTCGTTTCAATGATGTGGACGCAAAATTTGTCTGCTCAGCGTCTCACCGCGTACTCCCTGATCGAAAGGATATTGAGATACCTTTAAATATAAAAGAAGCCATTGAGCGGCAGTTTGCAAATTTTCTTCTTTTCTATGATGAAAACGATAAATTCATCGTCGCGCTCAAGGCCGGATATCGTGTTTGGCCGCCGAATGACGTTCATAAACTCGGAAATTGTACCGATTTGTTAATTGCAAAGCGCCTCCCCGCGAGTCCCCTCGTCGATTAGGACCTCCCCCTAAACCTTGAGCACCCCCGCCAAAGCCGCCGCCAGCCCGGCAGGTTCCGGGGTTTTGGCGGCCTGTTCGGCGAAACCCCCAGCTCGCCACCGATCAATGCCATCGCATGTGGTCGCATCATTTATTCACAACCTATTAGGGTAAATTTTGCTTGACATGGAGATGGGGCATCCTATTGTTTCAGAGTAAAGATGTAGGTGATTCTAAAAATTTAAGGGGAGTTACAATGACTACTGCGCGTGGTCATGTCATTTTTTCATCACAGTTAATACTCCTCATAATATGTGGCTTTTTATTCGCAAGCAAAATAATGGTTTCTAAGGCTGCTCTTTCTTCCGGTATGCAGCCGATTCAATTGGGGATTTTCGGGAATATTTTTTCTGGATTATTGCTTGTTCCATTTTTTTTGAAATCAGGCGAAAAATTCCCCTTTAGCTCCAGGCATCTTATTTTGTATCTGACGTTGGGGATCGTCAGCTTCGCGGTTCCGACTGTTCTGTCCTATTTCGTCGTGCAGCTTGTCGGGCCCGCCTACACGTCTACCGTCTATTCCCTGTCCCCGCTACTGACGATGACCTTCGCCGCTGGCTTGGGAATCGAGCGAATATTCCCGCGTCGCTTTGCTGGAATTGTCGTCGGCTTTCTCGGCATGTTGATGCTTGTTCAGCAAAATTTTGCCCTGATCGATTTCCGGCAATCGGTGTGGGTTTTCATAGGGCTATTGATTCCGGTTAGCGCAGCCCTGGGCAACATCATACGCTCCGCTTTCTGGCCCAAAGGAACGTCGGCGCTAGCGTTTTCCTGTGGAACCCTGTTTTCCTCGAGCCTAGTGCTGGCCGTCGTGGCACCCTGGTTCGAGGTTCCGGCAGATTGGCGGTTTCTGGAACCGTCGATCATGCTGTGGTTCGCCGCCCTCGCCGGTGTCTCTGCGCTGTCCTACGTCCTGAATTTCCGCTTGCAGCAGATCGGCGGCCCAGTCGTGTTCAGTCAGGTCGGCTATTGGGGAACCGGCTTCGGCGTTTTGATGGCCGCCGTTATCTTCGGCGACGTCCTGACGATTCTTTCGCTGATCGGCCTGTGTCTCATCATTTGGGGCGGCGTGCTTGCCAAATCCGTCCGCACCCCCCTCTCCGCACGTCGATAACGCCCCTAAGCTTTGAGCAGCCCCCGCCAGAAGCGCCACCAGCCCCGCAGGTTCCGAGGGCAAGTTTCGCGAGATGGGTGGGGACTGGTGCTCGACGATAGGGGCGTCCTGCCCCACGCGGGTCCGGCTTGCCGTGCTGGGAGGGCCGAAAAGCGGCTGGGGGAGCCTGTGTCGCTCCCTCAGCCGTAGGGCGGATTACAGGGTCTTTAGGTACTCGATCAGGGCTTGCCGGTCGCCTTCCGTGAAGGCAGGGCCGAGGATGCCTGCGCCGGTCTTGCTTCCGTCGCCCTCGAAGGAATGGCCAATGTTGAGATTGCCGGGGATTGAGGTGTCGAAATCATCGGTCCCCGTGGCGCAGGCCGTTTGATAGCCCACCTTGACCGGGTCGAATTCGAGACTGCCGACGCAGAATTTGCTGGGGCGTTCCTGGGCGGGCTTGAAGAGATCATGCAGGGTTGGCACCGACCCATTGTGCAAAAACGGCGCGGTCGCCCAAATACCGTTCAAGGGACGGGCCTTATAGCCTTTCGGGGCCTGAACGCAGTTTTTGCGGTAACCGTCGAAAACGGCGCGCTGTTCGGGGGGAATATTATTGTCGTCGTACCATTTGAAGATGACTTTCTCCACGACGGTGGCGAGCGCCCAGGAGAAATCTGTATCGGTCGTTACCGTTTTCGGTTTGCCGCCACAGTATTGGGAGCCATCGGGGCGGGGGTCTGGAATTTGGAGCGACGCGGGGACCTTTACCGTGCGCGTGGCCAGCACGTCCGCTTGCGCGGGATCGGTGCCCACTTTGGTGAGCGGAATAATCCCCACCTTATAGAATTGCAGCCCCTTGGAATCGGGAGTTGTCCACAAGCTCGGGTTCCAGAATTGCGGCTCGTTGGTGGCTGGCCCGTGGCACCCGGCGCAATTCTGGCTATACAGGGTTTTGCCGCGTTGTGCCTTCGGTTGATCGATTTGGCCGAGGATGTCCTCGGGCCAGGTAGGGGCTGCCAAGCCTTTAAACCCCTTGGGGGCGGCCTGAGGCGCGGTCGAGCCCGCCAGCAGTTCTTCCATATCAAACAAATTGCGGACGGGGATGGACGCGCTGTACAGGGGTTTTGTTGGGTCGGTTAGGTTGACCTGGGCGGCGACGCCCATCGCCTCGCCGGTGTTGCGAACCATCGGCTGACGAATCGAGCCATCATACTGCACCCAGTCAAACCAACTGGTGCTCCAGGTGTGCGGGTAATTTACCGGAGCGTTCAGCTTGGCAAGATTAACCTTAGGGTCAAACTCCTTAGTGCCGACCAGATCCGAGTAGAAAACTTGGTTGCCGATGCGGTTCAGCGCGTCCAATCGGCCAAAGCCCTCGGGCACTCTGCCTTCCGTTAGGCTTGCCGTTGCGTCTTGCGCTCGCTTGCCCGCCGAAAACCCATCGGTCAGCGCCTTCTTTAACAGGTCACGGCGCGTTTTGTTGGCTGCGTCGGCCCCCAGCACGCGGTCCGCGAATCGATCGAACCGGCCCGGAACGTAAACCGTGTAAGCAATCGACAGCCCAAGGACGGTACGAAACTTCCCAAGGTCGGTCATGGCCGGTCCACCATCGATCCGGATGCTGGTGCCCTTATAGGTTAGGTGCCCGGTGTGGCAGCCCGCGCAGGTCAGCCCGAGCATCGTGCCGGACGCGCCGCCATTGCCTCCGGCAGCGGGTTTTGTGAGGGCGAAGCCGACGGGTAGGCCGCCCGGGTTGCCATCATATAAGCCCTTGTCATAGCCCACCGTCACGGACCCGCCGGCACCATAGCCGAAGGCCGCAGGCGATTGAGCGTCCGAATAGGTCTTGCCTTTCGGGCTGGGAATGAAGCCGATGCGGTATAGGTAAGCGGGGTCGGCCAATAGTTTCGGCTCACTGAACAGCCGGATTTCAGGCTGCTCCAGTGCGATGAACCATTCATAAGGCACGGGGATTGTCGCCGTGCCCTGGGACGCATGGTGAAACCAGAACCGGGCGTCGTTGGTCCAATTCTGCTGCAACCAAACAACTTTCTGCGGCTGTTCGCGCTCGGGAAGGCTTGGGGGGAGCAGGCTGCAACCACTGATGGTCAATACCGCGGCCCCCGCTGCAAGCGCCCTCGGCAATCTCGCTTTTTGACCGTATGATTCGGTTCCCATGACAGCCCTCACCCGACGTTCGATATTCTCGCAAAGCGCGCAGGATATAGTGCCTTTTTGTTGAAGAAATTTCCAACAATATCTTTATAATAGCTTTATATTTTTTTATTACCTTGTTAAGGTTGTATTGGGCAAGCACGCAAGCGCTGCGATAATTTGGACTGGCGGGGGTGGGGATGAGCTTTCTCAGCGCATATGATCAGCTACCGGAAGGTCAGAAGCAGGGTTTTTTGCTTCAGCAGTTGGGGGCCGATTTCGTCGGCGTGACGGCTGAACTGCGCCAGAACAGGCCGATCTTGACGGCCCCCGGCACGCCCCCGCTTGTTCTGATCACGCTCTTCCAAGACGTTGAGGAAGTGCTGTCGCGTAATCTTGTTTTTACGGTGCGGCCTTACGCGCCCAAGATGGACCCATCGGTCGGCCCGTTTATGCTGGCGCGTGATGGGACCGTGTACAATCAGCGCGATAAGGGCATTCTGCGGGCTCTTATCCAAGAAACCGACATGCCGAGCGTTCGGGCGAAGGTAAGCGGTTTTGCCCAGGCGGCGATTGGTCGGGGGGCGTCAGACGACGGGCGTCTGGAGCTGGTAAGTCAGGTTACGCGCCCCGTGCCGGTTATGCTCACCGGGGCCTATTTCGGTTTCCCCGGCCCCGACACGGTCACTATGTTGGAATGGTCGTATAAGACCCAGTATGACATGTTCCACAACCTGACCAATGATCCCACAATCCACCAGAACTGCATTGACGCCGGTAGAGCAATGCGCGCGTATCTGGAGACTTTTTTGCCCCTGCGGGCAAAGCAGGTACAGAACGACCCAAGCCTCGACGATGTTGTCGCGCGCATGCTGAGGCTGGTTACGCCGCCCACCATTGGTTTTGATCTGAACCGCATTATGACGAACACGATGGGATTGCTTGTCGGTGGGATCGAAACCACCTCCGCCGCCATTGTCCAAGCCATCGATCAACTGCTCGACCGACCAACCGAGCTTGCGGCGGCGATCGAAGCGGCGGGAGCCGATGATCCGGCACTCTTCGACGCCTACTTCTGGGAAGCGCTCCGGTTTAACCCGATCAACCCCTTCGTTGGACGTCTATCCGTTGCGGACTATACCGTGGCGGCGGGCTCCGCCCATGCTACGCATATCCCGGCGGGGTCATTCGTGCTCGCCTCAACCGCCTCGGCGATGCAAGATGCGACACAGCTTCCTAATCCGACCGCCTTTAAGATTGATCGCCCGCCCTATCACTACATGCATTTGGGCGTTGGCGACCATGTCTGTCTGGGCGACCAGGTCAGTCGGCAGCAGGCCCCGGAAATCGCCCGGCAGATCCTCCTTGCCGGGTTCACCCAAAGGGCCGAGAGCCCGGCGGGCGAAATCAACATGCAGGGGGGGCCTTTCCCCGAAAGTTTCACCCTCATCAAAGCCGCGTGAGATTGGTTGCGGCTTAAACCCCGCCGGGCTCACCCCCGTTCAAGCCGGTCGCGTCCGGCGGCCTTTGCCCGGTAGAGGGCTTCATCGGCGCGGTTGAGCAGGAATTCCGCCATGTTTTCGGCATCGCCATTGTCGGCGACCCCAATAACACCGCCACTAAAGCTGACCATGCGTGGGGCGGTGGTCCCGGCGGTCTCTGGCAACAGCCCCCCGCAGGCCCGCTTGCAACTGGCGCGCGACGCATCGAGCACCCCAATCGCCGCGTTAACATCCGCACCGGGGAGCAGAATGGCAAATTCCTCGCCGCCAATGCGGCCGATATAATCTTCCCGGCGCAACGAGGTTTGCAGGTGGTTGGCGAGCCGCTTCAGAACCCGGTCGCCGGTGAGGTGGCCGAAGCTATCATTGATGGCCTTAAAATGGTCCACATCGATAATGGCCAAGCTCAAAGGCCGCTGCGTGCGCTGGGCGCTGGCCAGCGCTTGTTCGAGTTCGAGCAGGAAGGCGCGCCGGTTCGGCAAACCCGTTAGATGGTCGCGGTGGACGAGATGATCCAATGCCTCCAAGCGCGTTAGCACCGCATCAATGCGCCCGAGCAGTTCGTTGGCGCGGATGGGTTTGGATAAAAACCCATCGGCCCCGCAGCGTAAGGCTTCGATTTGGGCCATCGAGTCGGTTTCGCCGGAGAGAAAGAGAATCGGTAAGGTCGTGAAGGTCGGGAACTGGCGGACAATCGCAGCCAGTTCCGCGCCGGAAACCTGCGGAAGATTTAAATCCAGAATCAGGGCCGCCGGGCGAAAGCTGGCGAGGGCTTCCAACAGTTGCATGGGATCTTCCACATGTTTGACCTGATAGCCCTTCTGGCCGAGGTATCCCGAAACCAACCGCGCCATTGACGCATCATCTTCGACGATCATCAGCCGTCGTAAGGACCGTTCGGAGGTCGCGTGGCGGATGGCAAGCCGCATCAGGCGGTCAACCTCGTCGATTTGATAGGGGCGCGCAAGAAAGCCCAAGCCGCCCGCGCGCAAAGCCGCGATGCGGTCGGCGACGGTCTCGGACGCCGTGGTAAAGATCGTCGGCGGTTGCTCCGGCGCAATGGCCGCGCTCTCCGCCCCGTTGCGGGGGGGTAATTCCCGAAAAATGGCGATGGGCGGTTTTTCGGTTGCGGGCGGGGCGGCACCCGGATCGGGCAGCATGACGCACTGATACCCAATATCCTTCAGAACCCGGCGCAGCGCCTCGTCAGCGCCATAAATGCCGACGGTCGGGCGGGGCGGATGTTCTTCCGCTGGGGAGCGATAGAGAGGGGATGCTGGCATAGTGGTGCGTCTCGGCTGTGATGCTGGATAGGCCGCTAGGACCAATTTTCATGCCAAAGCCCAGGGCGGAAAATGCCCTTGGTTTTTTGCAATATGGGCGACAGCACCCGAAATTTAGGTTGCAGACTGCAAATTCAAACGCAAAACGCGACGTCGAAATCAGGATTTTTAAGAAAAATGCTTGGCATAAGTTTTGAAATTAGAGCGGGCACAGACAGCGATGCCCCGCGCTCACGGGAGCGCCGGATAGGAGGAAAAAATGATGACAACCGTCGCACACAGCCGTCGCCGCTATGGTGGTACGGCGCGCGCTCCCCATCAACGCCATGATAAGCGTTATACTAATCCTGTGCTCAAAATCGCCGTATGCGGCGCGGTTCATGTGGCGGTGGATTGGGGATTGGGGGGCTTTCGGTTGGCGCCGTTTCTCTCCCTGCTGCCGTTAGGAACCCAGCTTGATGGCGTCATTCTGGATCGGCATGACGATCCGATTGCAGCCTTTGTGGTCGAGTTGGTCGGGCGCGGCGGGATCGATGAGCCCGCGCGGTTCCGGTTCCATAGTTTGCCCGATGAAACTTTCGATGTGTTGCAGGCAATGATTCTCAGCGCGCGTTAGGGCTTACCCTGTGGAATGGGCGGCGCTTAGCGTGCCGCCATTTCTTCCCATGCCTGCTTTTTTCGATAAATGGTGGAGGGGGCAACCTCGAGCAATGCTGCTGCGCGGGGAATATTGCCATCGCAAGCGGCGATAGCCCGCTCGATTGCGTCTTTCTCAATGCGCCAGAGCGGGCCGACGGCGACGGAAGTCGGGGCCGACGATAAAACACCTGGATTGGGAGCACTTGCGCTGGCGACGGGCGGGGCAACGGGCCGCGCGATCGTCAAACCTGGGGTGAGGGGCGGCGGGAGCATATCGAGGCCCACCTGTTTGCCCTCGTTGAGAACGACGATGTTTCGAATAACATTTTGCAACTGCCGCACATTGCCCGGCCAGCTATAGCTTTGAATAATTGTTTCTACTTCGGGTAAGAACCCCAAAAAATCCTTAGATTCTTCTTTAGAGTATTGCAGGAGAAGCGCGCGGGCGATTTCGATCACATCGTCGTCGCGGTCGCGCAAGGGCGGCAGGTGAATGGGAATAACGTGAAGACGATAATAGAGATCTTCGCGGAAGCGCCCCTCCTCCACCTCGGTTTGTGGGTTCCGGTTGGTGGCGCAGAGAATACGAATATCGACCTTTTCAACCTTGCTGCCGCCAACCCGGGTAAAACTGCCGGTTTGCAAGAAGCGAAGCAATTTGGTTTGCAGGTTAAGGTCCATCTCACAGAGTTCATCAAGGAACAGGGTGCCCCCATCGGCGCGGCTGGCGGCCCCATCCCGGTCCGCCGTGGCACCCGTAAAGGCGCCTTTGACGTGCCCAAAAACTTCCGATTCGATCAAGTCTTTGGGAATGGCCCCACAGTTTATGGCAATGAAGGGCTTGGCGCGCCGGGGGCTGGCCCGATGAATAGCTTCGGCGCAAACTTCCTTCCCCGTTCCCGATTCGCCCGTAATGAACACGGTTGCCTTGCTCGTGGCCGCATTTTCGATAATGCGATACACGGGCTGCATTGGCAGGGAGGAGCCGATGAAGCCGTGAAAACGGCTGCGCCCCATATCATCGCGGAAACTATTCACCAGCGTCCGTAAGCGGTGCTGCTCTAGCGCGTTGCGCACGGTGACAACGAGGCGCTCGGCGGAAAACGGCTTAACGATAAAATCCGCCGCCCCGGCCTGCATCGCCTCAACGGCGGTATTGATCGATCCATGCGCGGTAATGACGACGACGGCGGTCGGCAACTCTTCCTGCTTGATCGCCCGCAAAATCTCGATTCCGGCCATATCCGGCAACTGCAAATCGAGAATCACGAGTTTCGGTAAATGGCCGCGAACATAGTCCTGCGCTTCGCGGCCAAGGCTGAGATGGGTTGACGCAAATCCCGCTTTCCGCAGGAACTCGCGGTAGACATTCGCCAGGGAGGGAACATCTTCCACGAGTAAGATATCGGGGCGGTCAGTATCATCCATGCGTTTACGGTTTCCCCCCTGCGCGCCGTTCGCGGTAGCATAAGCGCTTATTTGTACAAGGGTAAAGCAGAGGGTTTTAACAAGACCCTAATGCCCGCGCCCGGTAACGACGACCAGCACCGTGCGCAGGATAATCATGGCGTCCATGGCCAGCCAGTGCCGGGCTTTTGTGAGGGATAGGGCGTAGGCGTGGTCGTACCCCACTTTGCAGCGCGTATCTTCCACGGTTTCATCGTAGCCTTGGTAGACTTGCGCCAACCCGGTGATGCCGGGCCGCACGCCGTAAACCCGCTCGGAAAAGAACGGAATAGAGTTTTCAAGGCGGGGGATGATTCCGGGCCGTTCCGGGCGCGGGCCGATCAGCGACATATCGCCCTTCAGCACGTTCAAAAGCTGCGGGATTTCATCAAGGCGGGTTTTGCGCATGAAGCGCCCGACGCGGGTGACGCGCGGATCGTTTTTCGTGGCCCAGACCGGCCCCGTTTTGGCTTCGGCATTCACCCCCATACTGCGAAACTTAATCATGTAAAACAGCTTGGTTTGCTGCGCCGTGCTTTCCCCCACGCGTAATTGCCGAAAGAGAATCGGGCCGGGGCTATCGAGGCGGATGGCGAGGGCGACAAGCGGAATGATCGGGGCGGTGAGGGCAAGGCCGACCAAGGCCCCCATCACATCCACGAACCGTTTACCATACCGCACACTGGCGGGCTGATGGCTAAGAACGGGCGGGGCCGTGGTGCGGTCCCAGTCGGCGGCGAGGGTTTCGAGCGTTAGATCGTCGGTCATGGGAAAATTCCTAATCGGCAGAGGGAAGAGAGATGCGGCGCCAGGGGGCACGATGGCGACCGAGCAGAAAGCGCGCGGCACCAATGGCCCCCGCGAGATGGCCGCGAACGAGATAATCGATCAGGGCCGCCGCGCGGCGGATGGGGGACGGGCAGAGGCTTGTGCGTTTCAGGACCGGGGACAGAAGCCCTAAGGCGTAGCCCGCGACTTGCATCGCAAAAAGGCTGCCAAAGATGAGCGAGCCGTCGCTTGCCAGCAGCCCTGTGCCGATGAGTGCCCAGAGCATGGCAATCGGCATCAGCGGGCGGGAACCTTTTCCCGACAGAAAGAGAAAGGCCAAGATCGGGCGGCGCGGGTTCAGTAGTCCGGGTAATCTTACGAGCTGTTGAAGATTTCCGGTTCCAATGCGAATACGGCGGCGGAAATCTTGCGGCTCGGAGGTGGGATCGAGTTCGAGCGCGGTAATCTCGGGGTCATAAACACCCCGGCCACCGCGCGCAATCGCACCCATCGCCAACAGAAAATCATCGTTCACGCTATCGGGCGGCAAGGGGCGTAGCGCGCTCTTCCGAACCGCAAAGCCTGCGCCATGCGCGCCAATTGGGGCGGCGAGCAGGGATTCGCGGAACAGCGTTGTCGTTTGCCGGTGCCACCAGCGGGCTTCGCCGGGATTTTTAGGCGACAAGAGTTGGTAGCAACTGCTGACAAGCGCGCAGTCCGGATTGGAAAACCACCCGACAATCCGCTGAAGCGCGTCGATCGAGAGCAGCGCCGAGGCATCGGAGAAGAGAATGATGCTCCCCGTCACCAGGGGAAAAGCTTCGTTCAGAACGGCCACTTTCCCGCGATTTTCCGCAAAGCGGATCAGCCGGAAGCTCACACCCTTAAGAGCGTCGGTATCGGCGGCTCGGGCGGCTTGCGCGCTGGTATCGTCGGGCGAGCCATCGTCGAGGACCAGAATTTCAAGCTTCTCCGGCGGATAGAGCAACGCCGCACAATTGGCGATCTTGGCCGCGATGAAGACACCTTCCCGATAGGCTGGAATGACGATGCTAATACGCGGCAGGCTATCGGCGGCAATCACCGGCGGTGTGTCGGCAACCTGCTTGCGGGTGAGGGCGCGCAGCAGAAGCGAATAGCCCGCATGGTGATAGACGGTGGCAGCCAGTGCTGCGAGCGTCGAAACTTCGAGGACTGAGGTCATTGAATGGGTTCCCCGACGGCTAAACGCTCGTAGGCGCGTTGGGTGGTTTTCAGCGAATAGCGGGCGAGAACCTCAAGACGCCCGAGCGACCCCATCCCCGCCCAAGCGGCAGGACCAAGGGCGAGAAGCTCTATCAGCGCGAGCCGAAGGGCATCGCTCTTTTCAGGAGGGATGAGAATGCCTGCCCCCGTCGCTAGGGCAGCGGGCACACCGCCGACCGAGGTTGCGATAATCGGCAGACCACAGGCTTGCGCTTCCAGCAGGGCCAAAGGCAGCCCTTCGGCCCGCGACGGAAGGCAGAATACGTCGAGCGACCGCAGAACTGCGGCGCTGTCGCTCACGAGCCCCAGAAAATGCACGCGATGCTCAATGTTCAACGCGCGCGCTTGGGCTTCGAGCGCGGGGCGCGCACTGCCGTCCCCGGCGAGGATAAGATGGCAGGTATCGGGCAAACCCGCCGTTGCGGCGATCAGCAGATCATGCCCTTTCACTGTTTCCAGGCGTCCGATACTGCCGATCATAATGGGCGCATTGGGCAGGCCAAGCCGCCGCCGCTGCACCAGTTTGCCCGCAATCCCGTCAACGGGGCGAAAATGCTCACTGTCCACGCCATTATAGAGAATCTGCGGGCGCGTTCCGACGTGATGGGCAATCGCATCCCCAATCGCGTCGGTTACGGCGAGCGGTGTGGGCGCGGCAAGGCCCAGGGCGGTGCGATAAACGCGCTGCGGGCGGCGCGCCTCAAGGCTCCAACTATCGTGATCGACATGCAGCCGGTGCCGAATCCCCCGCATCCGCGCCGCGACCCCCCCGTAAAGTAAAGGGCCAAGCCCGTGCGAACAGCAGGCGGTCGCCTCTAATTCCCGGAGGACGCGGGCGAGGCGCAAGAAAAGGCCCGGCTGAAAGCCGGGGCGCTTATCCAGCGCGATGATTTGCGGGCGAATGTCGGCCAAACGCGGCCAAGCACTCACTAACTCCTCCACCGAGCCGTCAAGGCTGATGATCGTTCGCCGCAAGCCGTCGACAACCGGCGGTGCCGTGACCAGGGCGACGACCAGCGCTTCGATCCCCCCCGGCGCGAGGCGTTGCACGACATGAACGAGGTGCGGATTAGCACGGGTAAGGTGAAGCGGTGGCATGGCGGAAATCCTGAAAAAACCAAGGCCGTCCCGAAACCGCAACCGGCATGCCAAGCCTTCAGGCGCTTTCGAGCGGGGTTTTTACGGTTTTGGATTGCGAAATGCGAACGGGGGCGGGCTTTGCGGTTGCAGCTTGCGATTTGCGCGCGGTTTGCGCCTCAAAATGGCCCAAATCGCGTCGGCATGGGCTTTGCGCTAGGGAGATCATCCATCCAACTGAGGAGATGACCCATGGCCCATACTTACTTTCTGAGCGGTTCTTTCGATGCCGAGGCCGCGACCGCCAAGCGCGCTGAACTCGAAGCTTTGTCGAATAGCGACACTGAGGTTCGGCTTGATTTATCGGAAGTCGATTTTCTCGATAGCTCGGGCGTCGGTGCGATTGTCTTTCTCTATAAGCGCCTGTCGGCGCGCAAAATCGGCCTTACCCTTGTTGGGGCTGAGGGCCAGCCCGCGCGCCTTCTGGAGTTCCTACGGGTGCCCCGGGTGATCCCGATGGTTGCAACCGATCTTCAACGCCAAGCGTGAGGCGATGATGTTTCGGCCCCTTACCCTTCTGGTCTCGGCTGCCGCGCTTCTGTCGGCCTGCGGTGGCCCGTCCTGGCCCAATCCCGGCCAGGGGGGGCATCTTGGCCAGTATCGCCCGTTGACTGAGACCACGCCCGCCCCCGCTCCCCTTGCAGAAGCCCGCGCCCGCGTGGCCCTCGTTCGGGCGGGCCCGGCCCCCACCTATGCCCCCGGCCGGTTGCGGGACATCGAAACGCTTCTGGCCCGCGCCGAGCGTGAAGCCCAAAGCGACCTGATCGATGGCATGGCCGCCACCTTAGGGCGTCTCAACCTCGCGCTGACCGCGCTCGACCAAAGCCTCTCCCCGTCCTTGGCCCTCGGAGACTAACCATGCGCCGCTTGCTCCTCATCCTCACGCTCCTCTGTCTCTCCTTCGGTGCTTACGCGCAGGAAGAAGCTTTGCGGATCGGGGATATTCTGACCGTCTCGCTCCCCGGAGAAGCGGCGCTGAGTAAAGACTTCCAAATCGACCGCAAAGGCCGCGTTACGCTGCCGGAAGTGGGCGCGCTGGTACTGTCGGGTAAAACCCCCGCCGAGGCAGAAAAGCTGGTGCGCGAGCGGCTCGGCAAAGCCTTCCGGGATTTGGATCGGCTAACGGTCGTGCTCAAGGAGCGGCGCTTGCTGGTGTCGGTGCTGGGCTATGTGAAAACCCCCGGCCCGGTGGAACTGCCCGGCGATGCCACCGTGCAAATGGCGATCAATACCGCCGGCGGCCTTAGCCAAGGCGCGCAGCTCGACCGCGTTCAAGTGCGGCGCGGGAAGCAAACCCTCAACTTCGACTATAAGAAATATCTCGATAGCGGCGATACCAGCCTGCTGCCGGACTTGCAGCCGCTCGATACGGTTTTCGTGCCCGCCTCGCCGCTCACAGGCAATGTGCAAATCGAGTTCGATGGGCGCACGCTGGCAGCGGCAGGCGATGGCGCGGAAGAGCGCACGGCGATCAAAGTGTTCGGCGAAGTGAATACACCCGCGATTTTTGCCTATAAGCCGGGGGTGACGGCGGTGGATATGCTGATGCGCGCAGGCGGCGTGACCCGCTATGCCGCCGTCGAGCAGATCCGCATTATCAACCAGGGCAAGCCTGTTCTCTTCAATCTGCAAAACTACCTTGATACTGGCGATAAAGGCCAACTGCCCGACGTGCAGCCGGGGGCTACCCTGTTTGTGCCGAAGCAGATGGAAGAAATCCGTCGCGGGGCTTCCACCGTTTATGTGATGGGGGAAGTTGCAAAGCCGGGGGCGTTCGACGGCAAGCCCGGCGCGACCTTCATCGATGTGCTGGCCAATGCGGGCGGGCCGACGCGCTTTGCCGATACGCGCCAAATTCGCGTGCTGCGGGCTGACGGTAAGGTCGAGATGGTCGATCTGCCGCGCTATACGGAAAATCCCACGGCGGCCCCGCTGCCCCCGGTTCGGCCCGGCGATGCGATTTTCGTTCCCGAGAAAATGGATACCAATGAGCCGTCGTGGTTGAAAATCGCCCCCGGCCGCGCGGTTCAGGTGCTGGGTGCGGTCTATAAGCCGGGGCGGTTTGAATGGTCGGACGAAATGACCTTTTTCGATCTTATCGCCCAAGCGGGCGGGCCGACCGCGCGCGCCGATATTTCCCACGTTCAGGTCATCAAGAGCGAAGCCGAGCGGGCGAAACCGACGCTGTTCGATCTTGGCGCGTTTCTCGATAAGGGCGGCGATCTTGCCAGCGTGCCGAAAATCCGCGCCGGGACGATCATCATGGTGCCCGAGTTGCCGCAAGATCCGGCTGACAATAAAGCCCAATGGACGCGCCAAGCCTCGGATCGGTCGATCCACATCATGGGCCAAGTGGGGGCACCGGGGCGCTATGCCTTCAGCGAGAATTTTACCTTCATGGATATTCTCTCGGCAGCCAACGGCCCCACCAGCGGCGCGGATTTGCGGAATATCCGCATCTCGCACCGCGACGATACCAAGGGCGCGGCGCGCGTCACCAAACTCGATTTTACCCGCTATCTGGAGACCGGCGACGGCACTTTGCTGCCGCGCGTGAAACCCGGCGATGTGATTTTCGTGCCGGAGCGCAACGGCGACTGGCTGGACCAGAGCAAGGAAAATACCGTTCGCGTGCTGGGCGCAGTGGGTAAAGCCGGGCGCTACCGTTTCTCCGATGATATGAGCCTGCTCGATCTGCTCGCCGAAGCGGGCGGCCCGGCCAGCGACGCCTATCAGGAGAAAATCCTCGTGGTCAATCTGGGCTGCTGCCAAGAGCAAGCCCGCATCTTCGATCTCGTTAACTTCGCCAAAACGGGGGATGTCACCAAGCTCCCCGTCGTGCGCCCTGGCGATACGGTCTATGTGCCGACCATCGCTCAGTCCGACTGGAAGATCTTTATGGACGGCGTCCGCGATACGGTTTCGGTGCTCTCGATCTTCGCGCTGATTGGCGGTGCGCTGTGATGGAGCTAAACCCGACCTATCAGGAAATCGAGGCGATCTATGGGCGCACGATTGGCCGGGGGGCGCGCAGCCTCTCGGTCACGGCGATCCGCTCCGGCGATGGCGCGACGACCCTGGCGCAAGCTCTCGCCGCCCGGTCGGCGGCGGCAGGATTGCGGACCGTCTATCTCGATCTCAATTTGCATCGGCCCCTCGTGCGGGCGGTCGAATCGGTCTGGCGACCGGGTAATCGGTCGGTGAACGCGGTCTGCTTGCCTGCCGACCCGAGCCGGAGTTTCGATCTGGTCCCGGCCCCTGTCGCCCCGCGCGAAGGGCGCGATACTTTGGTCGATTTCCGGGAGGGGCGGCACCTGTCTAGCCTGCTTCAGGACGATCTCGCCGCCTATGAGGTGATCGTCGTCGACACCTCCCCGGCGACGCTCATCAATGGGCGCAATATCCCGGCTGATCGGATTGCGGCGGCCTGCGATGCCGCCATTCTGGTCGCCCTGAGCGCGGGCACGCGGTTGCCGGAAGCGCGCGCGGTGGTGGAAAACCTGCGCCTGGCCGGGGCAAATCTCGCCGGGCTGGTGTTAAACGATCGGGACTTTCCAACTTTGGGCGAAGAGTTTGCCCGCGAAGCCCGCCGCTTGCGGCGCTTTCTACCCGGTTTTTCGGAGCGGCTCGCGCGCTGGTTTCTCACGCGGCCCCTGCTGCGGCGGCATTGATGCTGCCCGCACGAAGACCCTAAAAGCCAAAAAGCCCGATCAATCTGATCGGGCTTTTGTTGTTTTGTGGGGGGGGATTAGGCCGCTTTGGCCTGCGTCCCGGCGGCCAGCGCGCTAAAGGTTTGCGTGAGCCCCACGGTTAGGGGGGTGTCGGCGATCACCCCCAGACGGTCAATCGCTCGGCGCGGGCTGCCCACCGAACTGCGGATGTCGCCGGGCCGGGCTTCGCCAACGCGAATATCGACCGCGCTGCCGGAAATATCGCGCAAGGCCATTGCCAAAAGGCGAATGGAGGTTCCGCGCCCAGTGCAGACGTTCAGAACGGGGGCTTCCACGCTGGCTTGCGTCATCCCGGCGAGCAGATGCCGGACTACATCGCCAACAAACACGAAATCACGGGTTTGGTAACCATCGCCGTGAATCACAATCGGCTCACCGCGCCGGATGCGGTCGATGAAAATCGAAATCACGCCGGAATAGGGCGATGCGGGGTCTTGGCCTGGTCCATAGACATTGAAAAAGCGAAACCCCATCGAGGGGATGGCATGGGTCAGCCCCGCCACGCGGGCGTGGAGTTCGCACCCATATTTATCCGCACCATAGGCGGTCAGCGGGTGCGGGGTCGCGGCTTCGGCAATGGGCAGAATTTCTTGATCGCCATAGATTGCCGCCGAGGAGGCGTAGACAACCGGCACGCGGGTGCGGCGTGCGGCGTTGAAGACGGCGATGGTGCCGGTCAAATTCACCCGGTGCGTGCCGATCCAATCCTCGATCGAGCGCTGGACCGAGGCGATGGCGGCCAGGTGAAAGCAGCCATCGACCCCGCGCATCGCGTCGGTCATCACGCCCGCATCGGCCACATCGCCAACGATCAGCCGAACGCCGTCCGGCAGAATATCGGCGCGCCCGGACGAAAGATCATCGACCACCGTTACCCGGTGCCCTTGGGCCAAGACGGCGCGCACCAAATGACCGCCGATAAACCCGCACCCGCCTGTAATGAGATAATGCGCCATTCTATGGCTCCTTTTGCTCTGTTGTGCCAAAGCAATCGCAAGCCGGGGGCCGGAATAAACCTAAGTAATTTCAATGAATTGGCGTTTTCAAAAGCTTGCGCTCTGCAAATTGGATGCAATTTGCGACGCGAAAACAGTCTGCAAAACCCAGTGGCCTCAGGATTTTCCCGGAAAGCGCTGGCACAGGGTTTGCGCTTTCTAAGGCCTGATCTCTTATCTGGAGGCGAGTGATGCGTGGGGACGTTTGGATTTTGCTCGATAGCCGCAGTTTTGGCGGCATCGAGCGGCATGTGGAAGTCATCGCCCAAGCCCTACAGCAGGCGGTCCCGGCGGAGGGGATCACCCCCCGCGTGGTGTTTTTGCGAGATCATGGCCCGCATCCCCTGAAAACGCGGTTGCAGGCGGCGGGGGTTCCTTACGAAAGCTTGGCCGATCATCCGCTTGCCCTCCTGCGCGCCCTGCGCCGCCGCCGCCCAGCCTTGCTCCACACCCACGGGTATCGCGCCGGAATTCAGGGGCGGCTTTCGGCCCGATTGGCCGGGGTTCCGGTTATTTCCACCTTTCATGCTGGGGAGCCGGGGGGTGGGCGCGTGCGGCTCTATCAAGCGCTAGACCGGCTGACCAGCCGCCTCGGCTCCCGCTTGGCGGTGAACGAGACTATTGCCGCCGCGCTGCCGCAGCCGGTGGCGGTTCATCCCAATTTCATTCCGATTCCGCCCTTCAATCGCGCTCCCTCGTCGTCCGCAATTCCGCGTATTGGGTTTGTCGGGCGCTTATCGTGGGAAAAGGGGCCCGATCTTTTTCTAGCCCTTGCCCGGCGGATGGAAGGCCGCGCGGCCTTCCATGTTTTTGGCGAGGGGCCAATGGGGGCGGAATTGCAGGCGGTCGCCCCGCCAAATCTATGCTTCCACGGTTTCCAAGCCGATGTTGCGGCGGTTTGGCCGATGCTCGATCTTCTGTGTCTTCCATCCCGGCACGAGGGGTTGCCGATGGCCGCCCTTGAGGCGATGGCGGCAGGGGTCCCCGTGTTGGCCTTTGGCGTCGGCGCGTTGCCGCAACTGTTGGCGACGGGGGCGGGGATTCTCGTTCCGCCTGAGGACCAAGCCGCCTTGGAACAGGCGCTCGCCGCGTGGCTCGATAGCGCCCCCGAGGCGCGCGCGGCTTTGGCGCAGGCCGCCTATACCCGTGTCGTCGAAACCTACGGGTGTGAGGCGGGGGTAGCGCGGCTCCTGGCCGCCTATCAGAGCGCTGCTTAGAGCCCGTCCGGTTCGATTAGCAGAATAGTCCAATCATCGGAGAGTTCTTGCGCATTCAGATACTGCGTGACGCCGGCAATCGCCTCGCTCAGAGGAAGCGCCCGGAGATCGCTCAAGATCGGTTTCAGGGCGGCAAGAACATCCTCCGGCAGGCCGACCGATTGACTTTGCGGGAAGATCCCGTCCGTCACGATCAACAGCCGCTCGCCCTTCCCCAAGGAAACATCGACCGACGGATAGTCGGGGTCGCGGACAAGGCCGATCACCGGGCCGGGGTTCGTGGTTAATCCCCGAGGGGTTTCCGACAGAATAAGCGGCTCCGGGTGCCCCGCATTGGTGAGGCGCAACCGCCCCGGCCCGAGGGGTTCGATTATCATGCCGGTCATCAGGCAGTCTTGTAGCAACCGATCTTCGGCAATCGCGCGCGACAACCGGCGCAGCAGATCATTGGCGGAAAAATCCTGCTCCCCAAGCCCCTGCACCAAGCCGCGCACATAGCCCGCGAGAACATGGGCCATCAGCTTGGCTTCGAGCCCGTGGCCCATTACGTCGCCCAACAGCAGGCGCTCCTGCTCGCCATTGGTGAGCCGCACCAGCATATCGCCGCCGCCGACCGAAATCGGGCGCGACGCCAGGGCACAGCGGAACGGACCGAACCGCGACGGCGCTTCCGGCGCAATGGAGCGGGTGAGGCGCGATTGCATATGCCCCAACATTTGGGCGCGATCCCGTCCGGCTCTCCCTAAAGCGCGATCAACGGTTTTCAGCAGGGTTGCGCGCGTGACCGGCTTTTCGAGGAAATCATCGATACCGAGCCGATTGGCGCGGGCTTCGATTTCGGGCGTGCGTGAGCCTGAGAAAACGATAATGGGAACCGGCGGGCTATTGGGGTCGCGGGTTATTTGGGTCAACAGGTCCAGGCCCATTTGGTCCGGCAGATTGATATCCGACAGAATAAGATCGGGCTTGGTGAGGCTGGCGAGCGCCAGGGCTTCGGCCGCGGTCGTACAGCCGACGACGTCGTAGAGCGGCAACAGCATGGTTTCGTAGAGCCGTCGCAGGGTGGTTTCATCCTCGATTAGCAGCAGTCGGGGACGGCGGCGGGCCAAATTCCGGGCGATGCTGAAGCGGTTTGGCGGCCCCGCCTCGTAGCGATGGTCGGGAAACAGGCGGCGGATAAGAAAGAGCCCATAACCGCCCTCCTCAACCGAATCGTCGAAGGGGTTCAGCGCCGGGCGTTTTGCGACCGAGCCGAAGGCTTGGAAGGGCCCGCCATCGTCTTCCACCGCCAAGCTGAGGGTTTCCACGGTCAGGCACAGGCAAACATGAATGGTTTGCGCGCGGGGGGCGCGGCTGTGCTCAACGATGTTATTAACGATCTCGCTTGCCGCCGTAATCAGGTCTTGAACCGGCCCTGTTGGCAGATTGAGTCGCGGTGCCGCGTCCAGCAGCGCGGCCCGAATAGCGCGCGCCACGCCGGTTTGAAGGGGGAAGCGCTGATCGAGAAGAATCATCGCCGATTACGTCCGTTGCAAAGAGCGCGACAGATCCGCCATGCCCGCGCGCAGGGCACGCCGGTCGGCGGTCATGAGACCGGCCAGAAAATGATATCCGGCGGCGGCGGCGCGTCGGTTATTTTGCTCCAGCGCTTCGGCCTGCCCGATCAGCAAACGGGCGTGCAGCCGCAGCCGATCCTGCCAGCGGGTGGGGCCCCGGCTCAGGTGGCGTTGCGCGATCATCGTCATGGCGGCAATCCGCAAGTGACGGGCTTTGGTGAGGCTGCCAGGGCGCAACAAATAATCGGTCGTCACATTCGGGCTCCAACTGACGGGACCATACCCGGCGAGGCTAAGCCAAAGGTCCCAATCTTCGCTCGAGGGCAGCGATGGATCAAACCCCCCGACCGCCAGAAACGCGTCGCGGCGCAGCATGACGGTGGAGGTGCCGACGAGGTTGCGGCCCAAGAGGGTCGAGCGCGGGGCGTTCAGCCGGGCAAACCCCTCCGCAATTGCGGGTTTTGCATTCCAATAGTCAAAGCAGGTTCCGAAATCCTGGCCGTCCAAAGTGCGGTGGCGGTAGTCGGTGAAGCTGAGAACGACCTCGGGGTCGGCTTGATGGGCCGCAAGCTGCGCCGCAAGCTTCCCCGGCATCCAGATGTCGTCGTCATCCAGAAACGCGACCAGCGGCGCGCGCGCTTCTTCAACTCCCAAATTACGCGCGAGGGCCGGGGAGCCAACATCGGTTTCGATGATCGTGAGGGGGCGCGGACAATCGTATTGGGCAAGCCAAGCGGCGGTACCGTCGGTGGAGCGGTCAATTACAACAATAATCTGCATGTCTTCAATCGATTGATCGACAAGGCTTTTGAGCGATTTTTTAAGATATTCTAAACAATTGTGCGTGGGTATAACCACGGAAGCCGCATATTTCTCCTGTATTACTGTTTTTTTCATTGCTTGTCTCCGGAGTTCTCAAGAACTGGCATCTGGTTTGCGATGGGTATGGGGAGCGAAATCTCGTCCCCGTCCCCCGCGTGTCTGCCGCATCCCTTGCAACGGTTAGACCAGCCCAGCGCCTCAGGAGGCCCTATGAAGACCATCGGTTATATTCTGGCTGCGTTTCCCGTTCTGTCGGAAACCTTTATCGGAACCGAGATGCGCGCCATGCAGAAGCGTGGGCACCGGATTGTTCCTATCGTCCTGACGCCAAAGACTTTTCCCGGTCAGGAGATCGATCTGCCGCTGGTCGAAAGCGCCCTGTATTTGCCGGATCAGCCGGGCGATTTGGCCCTGCGGGCGGCCCTTGCCCCCGCGCTTTCCGCCCCACGCGGTCTTGCATTCTGGTTTGCACAATGCAAATCGCCCCGTCGCAGTCTGCTGTGGAATGCCTGGAAGGTGGCCGCCTTGGCCCGTGCCAACGGGTGCGAGCATCTTCATGCGCATTTTGCCGGAGGGGCCGCCGCTCACGCCATTGTCGCCGCGCGCTGGGCGGGGCTCGGCGTGTCCTTCACCGGGCACGGGCACGATATTTATGCCGAACCCGAGGATCTGCCGCAAAAGCTGAGCGCGGTCGATTTTGCGGCGTCCACCTGCCGCGACATGAGCGACGAGTTCAAGCGGCTTGCGCCTGAAACCCTGGTGCGGCGGGTGATTTGCGGGGTGGATCCCACGCGGTTTCGGCCCCGGAGCGGGTTGACGCCCGACAATGGCCGCTACCTGTTTATCGGCCGCCTGGTGGAGGCAAAAGGCGGGGCGGATCTTTTGGCGGCCCTTGCTCTGGTTCGTCAGCAGCAGGGGCTCTCCTTAGCCTTGGATATTGTCGGCGACGGTCCGTTGCGCGCCACTCTGGAAGCCCAGGTTGCCGCCCTCGATTTGTCGGCGCAAGTGCGCTTCCTTGGGGCAAAGCCGAGCACCTGGATTGCCGCCGAAGGCCCCGCCTATCGGGCCTTGATTTGCCCCTTCAAGGAAGCCGCCAACGGCGAGCGCGACAGCGGCCCCGTGGTCGCCAAAGAGGCGATGGCAATGGCGCTCCCGGTGATTGCCAGCGCGTTTATGGGGCTTAAAGAAATGGTGGCCGCCGATACCGGATTTCTGTTTCCTCGCGGCGATCAGGGCGCTTTGACGCGGGCCTTACTGGCGATGGAGGCCTTGAGCCCCTTGGAGCGTCGGCGAATGGGCAATGCCGGGCGTCAACGCCTGTGTTCGCTGTTCACCGATTGGCACCAAGCCTTCGACCTCTCGGCCGCGATTCAACGCACGCAGCCCGCAGGCGGAACGACCTTCAAACGTTTCTGGCAACGGGGACTGGCATGACGGCCGGGACATTGCTGCGGCAAATGCTCCCCTATGCGCTCGCGTTGGCGGTGAGTAAGGCGTTGGCGTTTGCGCTACTGCCGCTGCTCACGCGCGCCCTCGGGCCATCAGGATATGCCCAGTGGGATTTACTGGCGACACTGGCCGACCTCGGCGGCCTCGCCCTGGGGTTGGGATTGGCCGATAGCCTCTACCGCTTCACCCCAACGGTGCCGAGGACGCCGGCGCGGCTCTTGGGTTTGGCGCTCACAGCGGCCGTTCTTTTTCTGGCCGTGGGACAAACCATCGTCGCGCTTATACCGACGCTGCCCTTCGGCGTTCCGCGCCTCGCTTTGCACGCGCTCCTGGCGTCGCTCGCGCTGGTCGCCTGCCTGGAAGTGCCGCTGGCGGCGTTTCGCTATGCCGGGCAGAGCCGAAGCTTTGCGCTGGGGCTCGCCGGGCGGGCCGTTCTTCAGGCCGGGTTTATCGCGGTGGCGGCTCTGTATGACGGGGGCGTGACCGGCCTTGCGCTGGCGACCTTGGGGGCGGACATCCTAACGGCATTGGTTCTGGTCCTTGTCACGATCCGCCGCTTTGGCATCGAGATCCGACCGTCGCAGTGGCGTCAACCGCTCCGCTACGGCGTGCCGCTGGCGGCGGGCGGCGGGGCGGGGTTTGTGCTGGGGAGTTGCGACCGCTGGTTTCTGGTCGCGGTAATCCCGGCAGCCTCGCTTGCTCACTACGCTTTAGCGGCGAAATTTGCGCTGGTGGTTTCGCTCATTCTGCAACCCTTTGCGCTGTGGTGGTATCCGCGCCGGATTGCCTGGATGGAAACCGCTGCCGGGCGTGGCCGGTCGGCGCAGGCGGTGGGGGCGGGGTTGCTGCTGCTCACCTTGGCCGTTGCCACCACGAGCTTGCTCGGCCCGCTGCTGGTGGAAGCGCTCACCCCGCCGAGTTTTCATGCCGCAGGCCGTTGGATTGCCCCGCTCGCGCTGGCGATTGCCTTGAACGAAGCGGCAAGCCTGCTGAATGTTGGCTGCTATCTTGGGCAGACGGGCGCAAAGCCGTTCCTGGTCAATTGGCTGGGCGCGGGGGTTGCGCTCATCGGTTATCTGCTGATCGCGCCGTTCACCGGCGTGATTGCGCCCGAAGCGATGGCGATTGTGGCGACGCTGGCGGCGCACGGCAGCCGGATCGCGCTTTTCCTGCATCTCGGGCACAAAGCCGCGCCGATTCCCTATTGCTGGTGGCCGATTGCAGTTTTCGCCGGGCTCGCGACGCTGGTGATCCTGGGCGTTCCCGCGCTGGGTTTGGGGGGGATGGCGCGCGGCCTGGTTGCGCTCGCGGCCCTTGCTCTTCTGGCGGGGCTCGCCGCTGGTCTCGGTTGGGTTGCCTGGGGGCGGGTAAGAGCGCTTCCCGCGCGCGACCTAGCCGGGCTTGATTTGAAAGTGGGAACGCCATGAGCCGCCTTGCCCCCGTCAGTCTTGCCTTGGGCGCAAGCCTTCTATCGGTCCTCCCGCTGTTTGCCCTGCCGAACCCGGTGGTGATGCTCGGCCTCGCGGTGGCGATTCCGGCGGCGGTGATGGCGACGCGCGTGCCGTTTTTGCTGTGCCTCGGGTTTGTCATTTTCTCCTTCTTTCGCATCCACGAAGCTTTTCCCGTGCTCATGCCGCTGCGCATTCCGCAACTGCTGGCAATTCCCACGCTGGGGGTGCTGGTTTGGCATTTCTTCGGCACGCGGCGGCTGAAACCCTATTGGTCGCGGGAACTGAGCTGGTTTGCCGCTTTTTTCGGGCTGGTGACGGTGGGCGTGATCTTCGCCAGCAACAAGCCGCTCGCCCTTGCCTATTGGACCGCGACTTACGTGAAAATCGGCATTATGACCCTGGCGATTGCGTGGCTGACGACCGAGCCGGGGCATTTTGCCCGCGCCTCCCGTGCTTTGGTTCTGGCCGGGCTCGCGGTTTCCTATGTCACGCTCTACAATAAGGCCAATGGTATCGGCCTTGTTGAAGGCACGCGGGTGACGATTGGGCGGGATATGCAATCCGTCCTCGGGGACCCGAATGATTTGTCGTTGGTGCTCTTGTTCCCGATGGCGTTCGCAGTGTCGCTGGCAACAACCAAGGGATTGGGGAAGCTCTCCAATCTCTTTGGCGCGGTGGCCGTCGTTGCGGTTCTGATGGCGATTTTAGCCACTCAGTCGCGCGGTGGTTTGCTGGGGATCATGACCGTTTTCGGGATTTTCGGGCTGCGGTTGGTCAAATCCAAGCTGCTGCTGGGGGCGGTCGGCGCTGTGGCGATATTGGTTTTATTTGCCGCCGCCGGTATTTCGGGCCGCTCCTCCGGCGGGGCGGCGGAAGAGGGTATTGACGAGTCGGCGATGGGGCGGATTTACGCCTGGGGGGCGGCCATCCAAATGGCCGTCACCCGCCCGCTGACCGGCGTCGGGCTCGATAATTTTCTGAGCAATTATTATTTCTACAGCAGCCATTGGGACGGGAAGAACCATGCGGTGCATAGCACTTGGTTCGGGGTTTTGGGCGAAACGGGCTTTCCCGGTCTTGCGGTCTTTATCGGCATGATCGTGATCAGCCTGCGCTCGGCCCTCAAAGCCTCGCGGATTCTAGATCGAACGCCGGGCGTCTCGCCGAACGCCCGCGCGATGGGGCGGGCGTTGGTGGCGGGATTGGCGGCCTGCTGCGTCGCGGGAACCTTCCTCACCCAAGGCTTCACCTGGCCCTTCTATATCCAAATCGCGCTGACGGCGGCGATTGCGCGTTACGCAAATCAGGTGACGCAAAACGCAACTGAAAGCGCGACGCCAGCAGCGTCAGCCTCAGAAAACCCCGCCGTTTCAACGCGCTAAAACTGGCCCCACGCCTGCACAGGGAGACTATCCCTGATTGGAGGATTCTAATGTCGATCGAGATACTCACCCCCGAGGCCAAGGCCCGACCCTCTTTACGCGATTTCCGCCGCTGGGCCCGGACGGCCGATCACCCGCTCGCGCGCGGGGTACGCGCGCTTTGGTACGCCAGCCGATCCGCCCAAATGCCCGTTATTCCCGGCGTGCATCGGATTTTATGGAGCCTATGGCTCGGCGGTCGAAACCTCGGCGTAAGTCTTACGCGCGCGCTCTGGTGGACGCCCCTGCTGCGCTCAAGGTTGGAGCCGGGCAGCGGGCGCGGCTTATATCTCTATGGTGGCCTTCCGCTGCTCTTAGGGCCGGTGCGCGTCAAGATGGGCGACGCCTGCCGCATGTCGGGACAGGTGACGATTACGGGCCGGGTTCACGGCGTTGAGGGCAGCCCCGCGCCGATGCTGAGCATCGGTCGCAATGTCGATCTTGGCTGGCAGACGACGATTGCCGTTGGCCAGCGGGTTGAGATTGGCGATGACGTGCGCCTCGCCGGGCGGAATTTTCTGGCGGGCTACCCCGGCCATCCGCTGAACCCAGCAGATCGCGCCCAGGGCCTGCCCGATACCGAGGATCAGGTGGGCGATATCGTGCTGGAGCCGGGCGTGTGGCTGGCGACGGGCGTGACAGTCTGCGCGGGCGTGCGCATCGGGCGCGGAACCGTGGTGGCAGCGGGCAGTGTGGTAACGCGCGATTTACCCGCGAATGTGCTGGCGGGTGGGGTTCCCGCCAAAGTGATCCGGGCTTTACCGGGGACGGATACGGGAGGGTTCGACCATGACGCTTGATCTTGTGATGTTCGGGGAGGATTGGGGCGGCTGGCCGTCGAGCACCCAGCACCTCGCCCGCGCGCTTCTGAAGGGGGGCGACCGGATTTTGTGGGTGAACTCGCTCGGCCTGCGGCGTCCGCGCTGGTCCGATGCGGCGCGGGTGATGACAAAGCTCCGTGCTGGATGGCGGGGCAGGGCCGCGCCGCGCCCGCTCCACGGCCCTCAACCCCAAGGGATTATTGCGCCCTTGGCACCCCCTGTTCCCCGCCAAGGCTTCGAAGCGGCGCTGGCCGGGCAACTGCTGGCGCGCAGCTTGCGCCGGGGGCTAGCCCGCACGGGCCTATCTACGCGGCCGATTCTCTGGACCTCGCTGCCCACGGCAGGGCCGGTTTTGGATCGTCTGCCCACGGCCGCCACGGTCTATTATTGCTGCGACGATTTTGGGGCGCTGGAGGGTGTCGATCACGCCGATGTGCTGCGTCACGAGGCCGATCTTGCCGCGCGGGTTGATCTGATTTTGGCGACGAGCCCTGAATTGGCGGCGAAGTTTCCGGCGGCTAAAACCCGGCTGGTTCCCCATGGCGTCGATACGGATCTGTTCATGACGCCGCAAGATCGCCCGGCCGACGTTCCCCAGGATCGGCCCACGGTGGGATTTTACGGCAGTCTGGCTGGTTGGGTGGATTGGGATTGGCTGATGGCGCTGGCGCGGCTGTTGCCCGATTGGGAGCTTCAGTTGATCGGCCCGGCGAAGGCGGAGAGCGCGGAGAAGCTGGCCGAACTGGCCCGTTACGAGAATATCCGCCTGCTTGGCCCCCGCGCACACGGGGAGTTGCCCGCCTATCTGCACGCCTGGACGGCGGCGCTGCTGCCGTTTCGGGACCTACCGCAGATCCACGCCTGCAATCCGTTGAAGCTGCGCGAATATCTCGCGGCGGGCGTACCGACCGTCGCCACGCCGTTTCCAGCAGCGCAAGCCTATGCACCGGAGGTTAAGACTGCCGCGACGGTGCTGGAGGCTGCCGCCTATCTGCGCGGGTTGCAGGAGCGCGATCCCGCTGAGATTCGGCAGGAAAGAGCCGCGCGGCAGCAACGGGTGATCGGCGAAAGTTGGGCGGCGCGGGCGGCGACGATTCGCGGTTATCTGGAAGAGATGGGCTGATGCGGCGACTTGGCTTTTTGCTGGTGCTCCTGGCGGCTCCAGCCCTCGCCGATCCGCTGCCGCTCCATCGGGAAACGCCGTTTGCCCCGCTTTCCGGCGCGGCGGATTTGGTCCTGCGCGGCGTTAGTCACGCCTCAGCCCCGGTGACGCTGGTCCTGCGCCTGGATGGGCCGGACAGTGTGAACTATCGCACGCGGGTGAATGAGGAGCGGTTGATTCCGCCCGGCCCTTTCGTCATTCGCCTCCCGGCACAGGGGTTAACCCGGTCGGGTGGTGCGCCGCACGATCTGGCCACGACGCGCCGCCTGTATCTTTTTAGCGACCCTCCCGCCGCGATTGACGCCGAGGTTACGGTAGAGCCCGCCCCGCCGCCGCTCCCGGACGTGATCGCGCTCGACGCTGGCCCTGTTGCGCTTCCCCCCGCGCCAGGGTTTGTGCGCCTGGGGCCGGAGGATCCGCGCTTGGGCGGTGTGCGAAAGGTCGCGGTCCGCCGGTCGGGCGGGGAGCGGATGCTCGCCGACGGTATTAGCGGAATCGATCAAGTGCGCCTGAGCGTCGCGCCGGGCCGCTGGCACCTGCGGCTTTGGCTGGAAGACCCCGGCGACTGGGAGACGCTGCCGCGCGTTCTAACGCGGAATGTCACGGCGAACGGGCTTGTGCTGGATCACCGCGCCTGGAGCCTGCCGGAGTGGATTACCCGGCGTTACTTGGCGGGCGGCCAAGGGGACGCGCCCTCGTTAACGTCGGCTTGGGAAGCCTTTGGCCAGCGCCGAGGCGACCGGATTGATGGCACCCTCGATTTGGCCGATGGACAGCTCGAAATCGCCTTTCAGGGCGACCGGCCAATCTACTTGGCCGGGCTTGCCCTTGCGCCCGCCACCGACGCCGGGCAGGCAGCGCTTGCAGGGTTAGACGCCCGGCGTGCCGAGGGTCTCGATGCGGCTTGGCCGGTTTGGTCGCCGTCAATCCCGGTGAGCGGGCCGGTTGCGCCGCTGGAGATTGCCCAAAATGGCGCGGTACGGTACGCGCTTTGGCTCCCTCCTGGCGCGCAGGTGGCGCAGGTTCGCGCCGATGCGGGGGTGGCGGTTCAGGTTTGGGAGGGGCGTTGGGCGCTGGAGCGGGCGCAAGCCGCCTCCCAATTGCTCATCCCGACCGCGCGTTCTTTGATGCCGCTGGGGAGCCTAACCTCGCGCCTACCAGATCGACCGCGACGCTTGGTGCTGTGGCTTCGTGCCCTTTCCGCGCAACCCGGACCCCATGCCCTCACGCTCCACTTTGCCGATGGGGCGGTTCAGCGGGTGCCCGTTACCGTCCTGCCGATTATGCTGCCCGACGCGCGGACGGCGGTGAGCCCCTATTTGGACGATCCCCCTCAAGAAGTCTGGCGGGCGGAAAGCGGGGAGGATCGTCGTTTGGAAGGCTATCGTTGCGATGCCCGGTTCCTCACCCATCTCGGCCTAACGCCCCACGCGCCGCCCTTGGATTTGCACGCGCCCGCGCGGCTTCGGGCAATGCTGGCGGACTCTGCGCCGCCGTGGATGGCCTATGCCGGGCTCAAGCGGGCCTTAGCGGACGGCGGCGCGGAGGGGGCGGCGCGACAGCTCCGCAATTTAGACGCGGCTTTGCTGCCCGCGCAGCGCGATCAGATTTACTGGAGCATCGCCGACGAGCCATCGAACCCCGCGCATGGCACCAGCGATTTTGAGGCGGGGGCGCGGTTGCGGGAGGCTTTCCCCTGGCTCAAGCTCGCCGCCCATTTGAACGCGCCCGACGACGCGCGGTTTCTGGCCGGGCTCGATATGGCGTTGGTCAATCAAGGCTTTGGGCTGGATCGGCCCCAGTTGCGCACGGCCCGCGCGCGCCTGACGCGCCAACAGGCGAAACTCTGGCTGTATAATGCCGATTCGCCGCGCTTGGCGGCGGGGTTCTGGCTGTGGTTGACCGGGGCGGAGGGTTATCTGCAATGGCACGGGCGCATGCCGACCGCCGATCCCTTTGACCCAACCGATGGGCGCGAGGCGGATTTTGGCCTTTTGCAACCGAGCGGCGACCCCTGCCCCGCGCTTCCTGCGATTGACGATAGTCTCCTGACCTTAGCCGAAGCGGTCGAGGATAGCCGATGGATCAAGGCTTTGGCGGCCAGCAGCTCCCCCGCCGCCGCCCGGTTACTGGGGAAGCTGCGCGATACGTTGGGCGACCGATGGGCGGACGCGCGGGGGCGGGCGACGCCGGAGTTCTTCAGCCTGTTTCGCCAGAATGCCGCCCGCGCCCTGCGCCCGTAAGCTTGGCACGGGGTTTGTACCTCTGACGGGTATTCGGCCCGCTTTTCGGAGGTTCCCCTATGGCCCGTTGCAAAATGCATCTTCTGACGCAGCTTCGTGCGGTTTTAACCCTAGGGCTCGTTGCAATTTGCCTCAGCGGCTGCGCAAACCGCGATCCGCTGTCGATGATCCCAGCAGGGTTGCGCGCAACGCTCCAAAGTGAGGACCGGGCGGCCCAGCCGAAGCGCCCGGTGAGCGTAGCTGGGATGTTGGCCAAAGCGCGCGGCGCGACGGAGGTGCCGGAGACCGCCCCCAGCGCGCCGCCGTCGGTTGCCCCAGTCCCGGCCCCAGTCGCGGAGCCGGTCGAAACCCAGGCCGCCCCTGCGCCCCGTCCTGAAACCTTGCTGCGCTTTGCCCCCGCGAGCCCAAAATTGAGTTCGGTCGAAATGCTGAAGCTCACGCTCGCCGCCCATAAGCTTGCGGCCCAGCCCGGCCCGGTGAGAATTTTGATGGGGCCGGGGGAGGGGGCGCTGTCGCCCGCGCAAACAATGGCGTTGGTTATGCAGCGCGGCGCGTCGGTCAAGGCGGCGCTGCCGAAGGATCTCGTGGCGCGGGCCGAGTTGCATTACAGCCCCTCCCTTTCCCCGGATACAGCGGTTCTGCGCCCCAGTACCGCCGATCCTGAGCTTCAGTGACGGGCCGCGCGATGACCACACCGCTCCCCCTTCCGCCGCGTTCCATCGGCGATATTCTATACCTCATCGTTTCGGCGGCCTGGTATCGCCGCTACCTTCTGTGCGTGCCGATTGTGGTGATGCCGCTTCTCGCCTTTGGGGTGAGCCTGCTGCTACCAAAGAACTACGAAGCGCGCATGACGATTCTGGTGCAAGAACCCGCCAAGCTTAATCCGTTTTTGAACGATCTGGCCGTTGGCCCCAATCTGAAAGACCGAATGGAAGGGCTGAAGGCCCTATTGCACAGCGAACACGTGCTGGCCGCTGTGATCCGCGACCGCCAATTGCTGCCGCCCGATGCGTCGCCCGCGGCGCAAAACTGGGCCATCCGGCAAATGTCGGGGAATCTGACCGCGCTTCTCGTCGGCGGCGATTTGATCGAACTGCGCCTGCGCGGCAATAGCCCTAAGGGGCTCGACCTAGTGCTCTCGACGATTGGCGAGCGGTTTGTGGACCGGCTCCTCGCCCCCGAACGCTCGTCGATGGAAGGCTCGGTCACGTTTCTGGGGCGTGAGATTGCCGAAAAGCGCCGCATTCTAACCGAGGCGGAAGATGCTTTGGCCGAGTTCAAACTGAAAAATGCCGACAAACTGCCGGAACTCTATACGGCAAACGTCCAGCGGCTCACCGTACTCCAGCGCACCTTGGAAGAAAAGCGCGCGGAGCTTGCGACCGCCGTTGCGGCTTTCGAGGATATGCGGGCGCGGCTTGCCAATACCAACCCGGTGATTGGCAAAATGGAAGAGCAGATCGTCCAGGTTTCTGGGGAGCTGGCCCTGCTGCGCGCGCGCTACACCGACGATCATTCGGAGGTACAGGCGGCTTTACGTAAAGTCCGGCGACTGGAGGACGAGCGCAAAGCGCTCATTGATGCCGCCCGAACGCTGACGCCGGAGGATATCGAGCGTTTGATTAGCCAAGCGAGTACGCAAGGTGTTTCGTCGGATCGCCCGGCGGCCCCCTTACTCCTATCGCAAATGCAACGCTTGCAGGATAGCAAAGCCAAGCAGGAAAGTTTGACGCGCGCGGTGGCGGGGTTGGAGGCCTCGGTTCTTGACGCGCAAGCCTCGGTGGCGACCTATGGGACCATCGAACGCGAACAGCATCAGCTCGACCGGCGCGTTCTGGCGGCCCGCGAGATGCACGATAGCCTCGCCAAACGCTATGAAATGGCCCGCGTTACCGGCGCGCTTGGAAAATTCGAAGCGCCCGAGCGGGTAAAATTGATTGATCCGCCGACGATGCCGACCGTGCCGATGACCCCGCCCGCTATTTTGTTCGTGATTGGTGGGATCTTTGGGGGATTGGCATTAGGGGCCGCGCTGGCGTTTGCGGCAGAGCTTGCCGATGGCAGCCTGCGGCGGCGCGAGCAGATTGAGGTTGGCCTTGGTCTGCCGTTGCTCAGCCGCCTGCCGGGGCTGCATCGTATAGCGCAGTAACCCCCTAACAGGGCGTACAAGAATCCCCTCTTCACTCTCGAAGAGGGGATTTTTTGGTGCTTAAGGCTCTGTTCACGCGTCACAGAACAAAGAAAAACCCCTCGCCAGCGGGCTGGCGAGGGGTTTGGCGGTCTCTAAATGGGGCTATTTTGTAAGGGCAATTTGCTCCATTTGATTGGCTTTGGCAGCCGTCATCAGACGTCCGTCCTTTTTGATTTGGGCGATAAAGCTGTTAACGCGGGCCAGCCAATCGGGTTGGCCTTTCTTAATCGCAAACCCATAGTCGACGGGGTTCACGATTTGCGGCGGGGCGATAACCCGCGCCCAATCGTGCTGGAACTGCATGCGCAGGGAATAGGGATAGTCGGTCATAAATACATCGGCACGCCCCGACAGAACCTCGTCTTCGCGCGTGTCGGGCGGCACGATGACCCGGACTTCCGCCTTTTTTGCATTTTGCAACATATAGGGCTCCATCACAGTTCCCTTTTGCACCGCGACTACCCGGCCCGGCTGGTCGATATCCGCCCAATTGCGAATGCTGCTATTGGTTTTGGTTGTGATCCCATACATGCCGGAGCGTAAATGCGGCTCGGTCAGATCAACGCGCGCCCGCCGGGCCTCGGTATGGCCGATCCCAAACATGGCTATGTCGCATTTGTCCGCGTCTAAATCATCCATAAAGCTGGCGAACGAACTATCGACGAAAACAGGCGCTACGCCTAAATCATTGCTTAAGGTTTTTGCTAGATCAATATCGATACCCCGCAGTTGCGAGTCGCGCGGATTGCGGAAGGTAATTCCGTAATAGGCAGGCCAAATGCAAATTTGGAGTTTGTTGGCGGATTTTACTGCCTCTAGCCGTCCGTCAGCGGCAATCGCCGTCCCCCTTGGGCTGGGCGCAATTGCCAGCAGAAGGGTGGTGGAGAGCAAGACCAGGGCGGACGCCCGGCGCGGGGACAGAGCATAATCGCGGTTGAACATGGTCATGGGCGTTACCTCTACGGGAAATCAGATGGACCAAAATCCACCCAGGGCAGTTGATGCTTTCTCGAACAGCAAAGACTATGCCGCGACCGCTTTATCGGTGGAGGCATTGCGCGGGAGTCGGCGGCAGATTGCCCGGCTATCGCGCTTGTTCTGGATCATCGCGCCGAGTGTCTTTCTCGTTGTCATCCTGCTCTTTGGCTATATGAGCTATTCCGGGCGGGAGCGCACGATAGCGGACACACAAAGGGTCTCGGAATCCCTCGCGTTACTGTTGGACGATCAAATCGAGCGGTCTTTACAAACGGTTTCATTGGTTGTGCAAGGAACGCACGCGGCTTATGTCAGCACGGGGCGTTTGGGGGTGAGTGGTTTTGATGATTTTTTACGTCGAAGTGATACGATTAGAGGGCTGGTATTTTCGAATAAAGATTATCTGATCGAGTATAGTACACTATCGGAAAATGATGTTGGTGTTGATTTAAGTAAGTATGATTTTGTAAAGCGCTTGACTGAGGATAGTAACCTGTCGTGGGCCGTTGGTATGCCTATCGCGCGACGGTCATTTGCCGCGTCGGACGGGGCGGTCGTCCAATCGTCGTTTATCCCCTTCGCTTATGCCGATCGGGATTTGCGCGGCCGGTTACGGTCGGTAACGGTCGCGCTTTTGAATATCGACGCGCTCCAACTGCAATATGCGGCGCTTCTTCAGGATTATCGGGCCGAGATTCGCATTTTGCGATTCGATGGCATACCCCTGATTGTCACCCGCAATGAAGACGCGGACAGGGCACGCGGTACGGATATCGCCGTTCCGATATTTACGGAGTTTTTGCCGGATCGGGAGCGGGGGACCTTTCAGACCGGCGGCAAGACTGGTAGCGGGGCTTCGATCGTTAGCTTTCGCGTTACGCGCCGCTGGCCTGTCGTTGTGGTGGTGGGGCTCGATAAGCAGGCGGCGCTGGAGAGTTGGCGCCAGGAAAGCCTTTTGGTTGGGGCGGCGAGCGCGCTGTTCCTCGCATTGATGGCTTTGGCCATTCTTGTGACGGGGCGACAGCTTAGGGTTGTTCGCCAGCAAACCGATGCTTTGCGCCGGGCGCGCGAACTGGCCGACGCGGCCAATCAGGCAAAATCGCTGTTTCTGGCTCAAATGAGCCATGAAATCCGAACCCCGATGAATGGTATTATTGGGATGGCGGGCTTGCTGGGCGACACGCCTCTATCGCTCGATCAGCGCCGTTCGATCCAGATCATTCAAAACTCGGCCGAAGCCCTGATGCGGCTCATCAACGATATTTTAGATTTCTCGCGCCTTGAGGCTGGGAAAATAACCCTCGAAAATGCGTCCTTCGATCTCATCGAAACCATCTCGTCGATTATCGCTTTGGTCGAAACCGATGCCCGCGCCAAAGGGGTTCCGATCCACGTCGACATCGCGGCGGATATCGATCCCTGGCGCGTGGGGGATGAGGGGCGCTTGCGGCAAATTCTGCTGAACCTGATGGGGAATGCGGTGAAGTTTACCAGCGAGGGGCGCATTACTTTAAGCGTCACCCTAGCGGCACCCAATTGGTTGATCTTCGAAGTGACCGATACGGGGGTTGGTATTCCGCCCGAGGCGCTGGGGCGATTGTTCCAGCAGTTCGAACAGGGGGAGGCGACCACCCATCGGCGCTATGGGGGCTCGGGGCTTGGCTTAGCGATCTCGCGGCGGCTGGTCACGGCGCTGGAGGGGCGGATTAGCGTTGAGAGCGTCTATGGCAAAGGGAGCCGCTTTAGCGTCAAGCTGCCCCTGGCTGTATCGCAGGAGCCGCGCCCGGCCCCCCTCGAAACGCCGACCTCGACCGCTCCCGTTCGTCCGCTGCGCATTTTGATTGCCGACGATAATCTTACCAATCAGCGGGTTCTGAGGGGGCAGTTAGAAAAACTCGGGCATAGCTGCGAAACCGTGTTTGACGGGATCGACGCGGTGAGGGCCGTTCAGGAACGACCCTTCGATCTGGTTCTGATGGATATTCAGATGCCGGAAATGGATGGGGTTACCGCAACCCAGCGCATTCGGGAGTTAGAGGGGGCGCTGGCGCAGATTCCCATTTTTGCGGTAACGGCCAATGCTTTCCCCGGCGATAGGGAGAAATATCTCCAGGCCGGTATGAATGCGGTGCTCGCAAAACCCATTCAACTCAAAAAACTCGCAAGCCTGCTGAGTAATTTCGGAAATATTCCCGAGCCGCAGGGCGATATCGTGCCGCCGGAGTCGGGGGGCGCGACGCCCGGGCCGACCCTCGTGGATATGGCCGTTCTTCGGGATCTCGCCGAGAATGTTGGTGAGGATTTGATCGGCTCGATCCTTATTGATTTCCGGGCCGATGTCGAAAAACGCCTCACCGCCCTAAGCCGCGCGCGGGCGGCGGGCGACCATGGGGCCTTTTGCCAAGCCATCCATGCCCTCGCCAGCCTGTTGGGCAGCTTTGGGCTGACGCACCTCGGCCAGCAATGCCGCTTGGCAGAAATCGCTTACCGAAATCAAGAAATCGGCCAAATGCTAAATTTGACGGAGAATCTTGAGGCGCAGGCGTATAAAGGATTGGAGCAAGTCTTTTCAATTGTGAATAATAAATAATATTCCTGGGCACACCTAAATCAAAACGTCTTGAGGGGGGCTGAGCGATGCAGGTTTCAGGTTGACGGCAGAGGCGGCCCCTATGCACTGGCCCCTGACCGAGCGGAGAATTGGCGTTGGAAATTACAACTCGGCGGAAGCTGTCATCGATTCGAAACATTCAAAAATTCTTGAAAAACGTCACTGTTTTTCTTATTATTAATCATGATTTAAATAATTCTTGATAAGAGTTGTGGGGAATGTCAAATTTTCGATCAAATTTAGTGGATTTTGGAAATTTTTTATTTAAATTTATTGAGAAGATTGTAATTTTTTCTGGGATTATATTTTCATTATATTGTGTAACGATTGGAGTGGTTTTTGCTACATTTATTTATGGCAAACCAAAATTAAAGGATCGTCCACCGGCACATGAGCCGAAAATAATACAAAGTCCTACCCTCTTTGCTGACTATTTGGAAGGTGTTTCGGGCGATGCTCCCGCCCTATTGTATGAGGGCCGTGTTATAAAAACCCTCTGCCTCGCCGCAATTTTTCAACCCCCCGAGCGTAAGGATCTTAAATATTCTACCTATATTCAGGAGAGCATTAATTACGAGATGGGGGACGCGTTTATAATTTTCTTTGGCGAAAAGAATAAATATATCGGCGCGATCGAGGCGGGAGATCGGGAGGTTAACCCGGAGCCGTTAACATGGGGGCAGTGTGTCGATCTCGGGCGGCAATAGCCCGATCCCTATTTGACCACCACGCAATCCACCTGCCGATCCTTCAGCGCATGGCAGAGGTTTTGCGCGTCGGCGGCACTCAGGCTTTGGGCCAAATAGACGCGGGTCCAGCCGTCGGCGCTCACCTCATGGGCGAGGCTAAGGCCATCGCGCCAACCCGCGATGCGACGGTGGAAATCGCGCTCGAAGGGCTTCACGCTGCTGGGATCGCGCAGGGCGGCGAGGCGCAGGCGGGCGGGGCTGGGGTCAGCCGGTTTGGTTGCGGCGAGTTTCGGCGCAGGCGCTTGGGCTATGACTGGCTTTGCTTCTGGTAGCGGCGGGCGTTTCACCGGCTCCGGGGCGGCGATGACAGGTTTCGGCGGCTGAATCGTCGCGGTTTTCGGCGGCTCAGGCCCACCCAAAGCCGACGCATCGACCGTGACCGCAGGCGCGGGCGGTTTGGGTGGGGGCATGGGGTAGAGGCGCACCACGGCATCGGGGCGGCCCGGCACGGGGGGCGGCGTGGGCAGATCGGGCGCGCGGGTGATTACCGAGGGCGACCAACTATCGGGCGGGCGGGCAGCAGCAGGATCGGGCAGGGCGAAGCGGAAGCTGGGGGATTTCCCCTCCCGGCGCGCGACTTCGGAGATGGCGAGCGCGTGCCCTGCGGCGGCGGCGGCTTTGAAACGCGCTAAAGCGCCCGGCTCGTCGGGCGGCGTATCACCCGCCAGCAGCATCCCAAGCCGAAACTGGGCTTCCCGGTGGGATTGATCGGCGGCGCGGGTCAGCCAATCGCGGGAGGCCGCCCGATTGCGGTACGGGTCGGGCGCGGTGGCGAAGAGCAGACCGAGCTGATATTGCGCCTCGCTATCCCCCGCTTCGGCGCGCGGCTGCCACAGCGTTTGCGCCCCGGCCCAATCTTGCCGCGCCAGGGCTTCGAGCACCTGGATTTGCGTTTCCGGCACATCGTTCGCCCGCGCCGCGCCGCTGATAAGGCCGAGGGCGAGCAGAAGGACGATCATTCTGCTGCGATCTTGGCCCGGCTGCGCACCCGCGCGGGGCGGGCGGCTTTCGGCTCCGGCGGGGCGACCGTATCCAGCACGGCCAGCAGCGCCTTTTGCAGGTCGGCGACTTTGCCCGTCCGCTCCAGCTTGAGGCCGAAAATATCTTTCACATAGAAAACGTCGACAACCTTTTCGCCGTAAGTGGTGATTTTCGCTGCGCCGATTTGCAGATTTTGGCTAGTGATGGCCGCGCCCAAATCATGCAACAGGCCGGGCCGGTCGCGCCCATTCACTTCCACCACGGTAAAGGTGGCGGAGGCGGAATTATGCACCAGCACGCGCGGCGGCACGGTGAAGACTTGTGCGCGCGTCGGCCCACTGCGCTGGGTCTTGAGATCCGCCAGGGATTTCAGTCGTCCGGAGAGCGCCTGTTCGATCAACACCGCCAAGCGCGCCAGCTTATCGGGCCGGTCGAAGGCCCCGCCCTCGGCGTCCTGCACCGAAAAACTATCCAGCACCATGCTATTGGCGAGGGTGAAAATCCGCGCATCGACGATATTCGCCCCGGCGACGGCCAAAGCCCCGGCGATGCGGGCAAAAACGCCGGGATGGTCGCCGGTGTAGATCGTGACATCGGTCACGCCGCGTTTCGCATCGACGCGGGTTTCCACCGACAGCGGCGCGCCGTCCAGCTTGGCGCGGCGAATCATCCGGGCGTGGCGAGCGAGCGAGGCCGGGTCGGCGGACAGCCAATAGGAGGGGGTGCCAAGCGCCACGTGAGCGTCGAAATCCGCCGTCGGCCAATCTTCTAGCAAGGCGCGCAGATCGCGCAATTGGCCTTGAATACGCCGCTCAATCGGGCTTACGCCCTCCACCGGCTCGGCGGTCAGATGGGCTTCAGCAAGGCTGTAAAGCTCGCGCAACAGCCCAGCTTTCCAATTGTTCCACACTTTCGGGCCGACCGCGCGAATATCGGCGACGGTTAGAATCAGCAACAGCTTTAGCCGCTCCGGCGATTGCACGAGATCGACGAAATCTTGGATCGATTGCGGGTCTTGCAGATCGCGGCGAAAGGCGGTGTTGCTCATGGCGAGATGCCAACGCACCAGCCAGGCGACGGTTTCGGTTTCCTCCGCCGTTAGCCCCAGGCGCGGGCAGAGCTTATTCGCCACCTCTTCGCCCAAGATCGAATGGTCGCCGCCGCGCCCCTTGGCGATATCGTGCAGCATGACCGCCACATAGAGCGCCCGACGCGAGACCAGCGTGGGGAACAAGGCGCTCGCCAGCGGCAGCTCTTCCTTAAGGTCGCCCTTTTCGATCCGCGCCAGAATGCCGATGGCGAACAGCGTATGCTCGTCCACAGTGAACACATGGTACATATCGTACTGCATTTGGGCGACGACGCGGCCAAAATCCGGCACGAACCTGCCCAAAACGCCCGCTTCGTTCAGGCGGCGCAAGGCTTGTTCCGGCTCGTTATGGGAGGCGAGCATTTCCAGAAACAGCCGGTTCGCCTCGGGGTCGGTGCGCAGTTTGGCGTCGATCAGCTTGAGGTTCTGGGTGATAAGCCGCAGGGCGATGGGGTGGATGTCGAACCCCGTGCGGTCGGCTTCCCAGAACAGGCGAATGAGGTTTACGGGATTGCTCAAAAACGCGTGCGGCTCGCCGATCGAGATTCGGTTGCCTTCGACGATGAACCCGTCTTTCTCATGCTTCTTGCTGCCGAACCAGCGCTGCAGGGCCGAGGCTTTCGGCTTGCGCTTCTGCTCGGCCTCCAGGGCGGCGCAGAAGATGCGCGTAAGATCGCCCACATCCTTGGCGACCAGAAAATAATGCTTCATGAAGCGCTCAACGCCGCGCGTTCCGGCGTGATCGGTATAGCCCATCGCGGCGGCAAGCTCGCGCTGCACGTCGAAGGTCAGGCGTTCCTCGGCCCGTCCGGCGAGATAGTGCAAATGGCAACGGATGGTCCAAAAGAAGCCTTCGGCCTTCGCGAATTTATTGGCTTCCGAGGTGGTGAGCACGCCCCGCAGCGGCAGTTGCGCCACATCGCTGACCTGATAGGCGTATTTGGCAATCCAATAGAGCGTGTGCAAATCGCGTAAAGCGCCTTTGCCTTCCTTAATATTCGGCTCCAGCACATAGCGGCTATCGCCCAAGCGTTCGTGCCGCTGATTGCGCTCGGTCAGCTTGGCTTCAACGAAATCCAGCGCGGTGCCGCTCACCACTTCGGCGGCAAAGCGGCGTTTGAGATCATCATAGAGTGCCTGATCGCCCCAGACGTAGCGGGCTTCCAGAAGGGCGGTGCGGATGGTTTGATCCTGCCGGGCCATGCGCAGGCATTCTTCTACCGAGCGCGTGGCGTGGCCGACCTTGAGCCCCAGATCCCACAGCATATAAAGCATATATTCGACGATCTGCTCGCCGACGGGGGTTTGCTTATAGGGCAGCACGAACAGCAGATCGACGTCCGAGAAGGGGGCCATCTCGCCGCGCCCATACCCACCGACGGCGACGACCGACAGGCGTTCCGATTGGGTGGGATTGTGGATCTGATACACCCGCAAGGTGGTGTCATCGTAGAGCACGCGAATGAGTTGGTCGGTCAGATAAGCCATCGCGCGCGCGGCTTCGATGCCGCTGGTGCCGCTCATGAAGCGCCGTTTCACCTCGTCGCGCCCGCGCGCGAGCGCCTGTTTCAACTCGGCGAAAACGGCGGCCCGCCGGGCCGGGCCTTGCCCGTCGACGCGCGAGAGGGCGGCGAGCGTTTGATCGAGGGCGCGGCGCTCAATAAGGGCGCGGCGGGCTTTCGGGAAGGTCGGATGGCGCTGCATGAAATGAATTTAGCGCCTTTTGCCCCAGACTGAAACATCACACGAAACAACACACCATCCCGTGCAACGCGCGCGGGGGAATGATAAGCTCCGGCCCATGAACAAAGAGGTATCGGCATGAGTGCGGCGTTAAACGCCAGTCTGAAACAGGCGATCATCGCGGCCCGGGGCGATAAGGCCGACGCGGCGCGGCGGCTGGTGGCCCTCGCTAAGCATGATCCGGCGGTGCTGCTAGCGCTGACGGAACCCTATCTGCAAGGCATCGCCTTCGACGCGGTGAATAAGGTGCTGGCGCGCGCCGCCACGAAAAGCGCGGCACCCGATACCAGCGTTGCCATGGCGCAAACGCGCGCGCCTTCGGCCCCCGCCCATATTCTGGCGCAAACCGTGGCGACAACCCCGCCGCCAACAGTGACAGCGCCCCCCAAAGCCGAGCCAGAGCCGGTTCCTGGCCCTGGCCCCGCCCCCATTAAGGTAACGGCGGCCCCCGCGCCCGTCGCTCCGGCCCCCAAGCCCGCGCCGAAACCCGCGCCGCCGCGCCGGGTGTTGAAGCCGGGCGAGGTGCCTGCCGAAACCATCGATGCGATTTTCGACCAAATCGGCAAAACCCTGCCGCCGGTCAAACGTTCAGTCCGCCAGCCAAAAACCCCGGAAGAAGCGATGATGCAGGGCATCGGGCGCGACCCCAACGGCCCACCCCCGCCGATTGCGGGCGCAGGGCATCAGAAGGCCATTCTGGCGATGGCCAAAAGTTTTAAGAAGGGCTGATTGGCCTCGGCTCACGATCTTGATTGCGCGCGGGTTTTTCCCCACCTGAGGAAGCCAGCGCGCCAATAGCGATTTCTTTGGGAGAGAAGAGTATGACTGCCCCTGCCCTAGCCGGAGCCCGGATGCTGCACACGATGTTGCGCGTCTATGATCTCGATAAATCCATCGATTTTTATACCCGCCTATTGGGCATGAAACTGCTGCGCCGCAAAGATTACCCGGACGGGAAATTCACCCTCGCTTTCGTTGGCTATGGCGATGAGGCCGATCACACGGTGATCGAACTCACCCATAATTGGGACCATGAGCCCTATGATCTTGGCACCGGCTTTGGTCACGTCGCCCTGGGCCTGCCGGATATTTACGCCGCCTGCGACCAACTCGCCGCGGCCGGAGCCAAGATCACCCGAGCCCCCGGCCCGATGAAACACGGCACCACCCATATCGCCTTCATCGAAGACCCGGACGGGTATAAGATCGAGTTGATCCAGAAGAGCACGCTTTAGCCGCAAGATTGGCGCACAAAAAAAGGAGCCCGAGAAACTCGGGCTCCTGATTTGGCTTGTGGATGAGCGGCGCGCTATTCCGCCGCTTGGGCCAGTTTGGGTTCGGCCCAGCGCAGCACCGGCTTGCGGGCGGCGAGGGTTTCATCGAGGCGACGGCGCGGCGTTAAGCGCGGCGCGGCGTGGAAGGCTTCCGCCTCGCCCGCTTTGGCTTTTTCGGCCAGGGCGCGCATGACGGTGATGAACTTATCCAGCGTTGCCTTATCTTCCGTTTCCGTCGGCTCAATCAGCATGGCCCCGTGGACGACCAACGGGAAATACATGGTCATCGGGTGGTAGCCTTCGTCGATCAGCGCTTTGGCGAAATCGAGCGTCGAGACGCCGGTATCCTTCAAGAAGCTATCGTCGAACAGCACTTCATGCATGCAGGGGCCGTTAAAGGGCGCGGAGAAAACATCCTTCAGGCTGGCGAGAATATAATTCGCGTTCAGAACCGCATCCGACGCCACTTGCCACAGGCCATCGGCCCCGTGGCTGAGCATATAGGCGAGCGCCCGCACGAACATGCCCATCTGTCCGTGGAAGGCTTTCAGGCGACCAAAGCTGTGCGCGGCTTCGGCTTCCGCCGCTTCCAGCACGGCGAAACTGCCATTCCGGTTAACGACCCAGGGCAGTGGCGCAAAGGCCGCCAGCGCGTCCGACAGCACCACAGGCCCCGAACCGGGACCGCCGCCGCCGTGCGGCGTGGAGAAGGTCTTGTGCAGGTTGATGTGCATGCAATCGACGCCCAGATCGGCGGGGCGGACCCGGCCGACGATGGCGTTGAAATTCGCCCCATCACAGTAAAAATAACCGCCTGCGCCGTGAATGGCGTCGGCAATCTCGCGAATATCGCGCTCGAACAGCCCGCAAGTATTTGGATTGGTCAGCATGATCGCCGCCACATCCGGCCCAAGCTTGGCTTTGAAGGCGGCAAGATCGACGCGGCCTTCGGATGTTGCCGGAATCGGGTCGACCGTGAAGCCGATGGAGGCCGCCGTCGCCGGGTTCGTACCATGGGCTGATTCGGGCACCAGCACCCGCGTGCGGTGGCTCTCGCCCCGCGCGGCCAAAGCGGCCTTAATCGCCACCATGCCGCAGAATTCGCCGTGGGCACCGGCGGCGGGGGACATGGCGACGGCGGGCATGCCGGTGAGCGTCTTCAGCCAATGGGCGAGGGTGTCGATCAACTCCAGCGCGCCCTGCACGGTGGAAATCGGTTGCAGCGGGTGAATGTCCGAAAAGCCCGGCAGCCGCGCCATGCGTTCATTGAGGCGCGGATTATGCTTCATCGTGCAGGAGCCGAGCGGGAAGAAGCCCGAATCGATGCCATAGTTCTTTTGGCTGAGGCGGGTGAAGTGGCGCACCACCTGCGGTTCGGCCAAATCGGGCAGGCCGATGCCGCCCCGACGGGCGAGCGCGCCCAAGCGCATCGGCGCTGTCGGGGCCTCGGGCAAATCGACGCCAATGCGGCTCGGTTGCCCCAGTTCGAAAATCAACGGCTCTTCGAGAATCAAGCCGCGATGGCCCGAGGTGGTTTCGACGGAAGCCAATTCCACCGCTGCATCGCGGCTGTGGCGGCCCTGGGAACGGTCTTGCGCGGTCATGCGAGCACCTCTTTCAGCCCGGCTACCAGGGCATCCATATCGTCGTCGGTCACGGTTTCGGTCACGGCCACCAGCAGGTGATTGGCAAGCTCGACGTGATCGGGCCAGAGGCGGGACGCCGGAACCCCGGCGAGAATCCGCTTATTCGCCAAAGCTTCCACGACGGCGGCGGCATCTTTTGACAGAACCAGCGTGACTTCGTTAAAAAAGCTCTCGTTCAGCACGCGTACGCCCGGAACGGCTTTCAGCTTTTCGACCAATTGGCTGGCCTTGGCGTGGTTGAGCTGCGCCAACTGCGTCAGCCCGGTTTCGCCCAGAAGCGACATATGCACGGTGAAGGCCAGCGCGCACAGCCCGGCGTTCGTGCAGATATTGCTTGTCGCCTTCTCGCGCCGAATATGCTGCTCGCGGGTGGAGAGCGTCAGCACCCAGCCGCGCTTGCCATCGGCATCGATTGTTTCCCCGCAGAGACGGCCCGGCATCTGGCGCATATATTTTTCGCGCGTGGCGAAAAGGCCGACATAGGGGCCGCCGAAGTTCAGCCCATTCCCGATGGACTGGCCTTCGGCCACGACAATATCCGCCCCCATCGCGCCCGGCGGCATCAGCGCGCCGAGCGACAGGGCTTCCGTGACCACGACGACCAGCAGCGCGCCCTTGGCGTGGGCGGCGGCGGCAAGCGGGGTTAGGTCGCGGATATGGCCGAAGACCGAGGGGTTTTGCACGACGACGCAGGCCGTATCGGAATCGATCCGGCTGGCCAGATCCTCCAGCCCTTCCGGGTCGGCGGCGGCGGCGTCCAGGGTGAAATCGCCGTACGCGCCGTGGGTTTCGACAATCGCCTTATAGTGCGGATGCAACCCGCCCGAGAGCAGCGCTTTCTTGCGCTTGGTGACGCGGTTGGCCATCACCACGGCTTCGACGCAGGCGGTGGAGCCGTCGTACATCGAGGCGTTCGCCACCTCCATGCCGGTGAGCAGCGCCACTTGCGTTTGAAACTCGAACAGATATTGCAGCGTGCCTTGCGCGATTTCCGGCTGATAGGGCGTATAGGCCGTCAGGAACTCGCCGCGCTGGATGATGTAGTCGACGCTGGCGGGCACATGATGGCGGTAGGCCCCGGCCCCGATAAAAAAGGGCACGTCCCCCGCCACCAAATTCTTCGCGGCCATCGCCTTCAGGGTGCGTTCAACCGAAAGCTCCCCGGCGTGAAACGGCAGATCGACCGGCTTTGTGCGCACGGCGGCGGCGGGAACATCGACGAAGAGAGCATCGACGCTGGGCGCGCCAATCGTGCCGAGCATCGCCCGGCGGTCGCCCTCGGTCAGCGGTAAATAGCGCATCGCTTAGGCTCCGATATGGGCCTGATAGGCCGCTTCGTCCATCAACCCATCGAGTTCGGACGGGTTCGACAGGGTAATTTCGAAGAACCAGCCCTCGCCCTGCGGATCGGTGTTTACCAGGCTGGGGTTATCGGGCAGCCCGTCGTTCACGGCGGCAATCGTGCCCGACACCGGCGCGTAAATGTCGGAGGCGGCTTTGACCGATTCGACGACAGCGGCTTCCTTGCCTTTTTCGAAGGTCGCGCCCACGGCGGGCAGGTCAACGAACACCACATCGCCCAACTGCTCCTGCGCATATTGGGTAATGCCAACGCGGGCAGTCGTGCCCGAAACCTGCACCCATTCGTGATCGGCGGTAAATTTCACGGTGGACATGGAAACTCTCTCCTAGCGAACGTAACGATGGGGCGTGAAGGGTAGCGGCGCGACACGGGCGGGAACCGGCTTGCCGCGCAAATCGAGAAACAAACTGCGGTCGGGTGCCGTATGGCTGGCGGCGACATAGCCCATCGCAACGGGGCCTTGCACGCTGGGGCCGAAGCCGCCGCTGGTGATAATGCCAAGCTCTTCGGTCAGCCCAGCATCGGCATAAATCTTCGCGCCTTCGCGCACCGGCGCGCGGCCTTCGGGTTTAATGCCAACGCGGCGGCGGGCGGGGCCGTTCAAAAGCTGGGCTTGAAGAACCGTATCACCCGGAAACCCGCCCTCGGCCCGGCGACGTTTGGAGATGGTCCAGGCCAGATCGGCTTCGATGGGGCTGGTCCCTTCCGTAATATCATGGCCATAGAGGCACAGCCCGGCTTCGAGCCGCAGCGAATCGCGCGCGCCAAGGCCGATGGGCTTTACGGCGTCGTGGGCAAGCAAAGCCTGCGCCAGCGCTTCCGCCGCAGAATTGGGGACGGAAATCTCGAACCCATCCTCGCCGGTATAGCCCGAGCGGGTGATGAACAAAGCCACGCCGTTCCAAGCAAACTCGGCCCCGGAGAGGAAGGCCAAGGCTTCGACACCCGGCACCAGCGCTTTCAGCACGTCCACGGCCTTCGGGCCTTGGAGGGCGAGCAGGGCGGCGTCCGTATGCTCAATAATCTCGCAGTCGGTCAGTTCAGCGCGGAACCGGGCGATATCCTGGGTTTTGCACCCGGCGTTGACGACCACGAACAGCCGGTCTTCCAGCTTCGTGACCATCAAATCGTCGAGAATGCCGCCATCGGCCTGGGTCAGCATCGTGTAGCGCACGCGGCCCATTTTGAGGATTTGCAGATCGCCCGGCACCAGCCGTTCCAGCGCTACGGCGGGATCGGTATTGTTCTTGCCGCGAATTGTGACTTGGCCCATGTGCGACACGTCGAACAGGCCCGCGTTTTCGCGCGTCCAGGTGTGTTCGGTCAGAATCCCGGTCGGGTATTGCACCGGCATGGCATAGCCCGCGAAGGGCACCATGCGCGCGCCAAGGCTGCGGTGGAGCCCATCGAGCGCGGTGGTAAGAAGGGGGGTATCAGTTTCAGTCACAGATCCGGTGCCTTTCGCGCAAGCAAACTCGCGTGCCGTCCTCCGACGGCGGGCACCCCCTCTGTCTGATTACCTGAAAGATCGACCGGGTGTATCCCGGCTTGCCTCGTCGGTGGATGGCAGACGCCATCGCTTTCCAGAGCGGTCGATCCCTGTGCGGTCCTGGATGCCTGAGAGTTTCCGGGGTGGGTTGCTCCTTCGGCGGCGGACAGCTCCGCGCTCTCCCACGCAGGGCTTATGACCTATAGGGAGGTATGGGGGATTTGGGGGGGGAAGTCAACGCGGCGAGACGCGCGGCCTCGGATTTAAAAATTAATCTTGGCGATGAGGGCGGGTAGCCCTGCGATAATCACGGCAAACGCCAGCAGCACCCACCACGTCGGTAAAGAGGCGACGCGGCCTTTCAACTCTCCAAAACTCTCGGCACCGGGAAGATTTTTCAAGCGCTCTTTCACTTCCCCAAAACTTTCAGCGCTCGGGAGGGTTTTTAAGCGTTCATCCATACGCGTAATCATGGGCTCAAGGCGGTGAAGAACGGCCTTGATCTCGCTCACACTCGACTCTAAGGCAGCGATACGTGTTTCCATAGAAGGATCATGGGGACCGCCCCCGCCACTGTCAACGCCAGTTGGACCGGATTGAGGGCCGCTGTTTCGGTCTGAGTGCAGTAAGCGGATCTTCGAGCCGTGTTCGGACATAATTATTTATTATCTCTCAAATTTTGCTTCACCCAAGTCTGAATTGAGTGAGCGTTGAGAAATGTTGTAGTGAAACAATTTTCACAGGTCACAGGAACGAACTCATACAAGAATTGGGTTGTGCGGGGGTTTTTGCTGTATTGAGTCATGTTTAAGTGGGTTCGCATGGACGGATCGTCAAAAATAGCGAAAAAGTCTTCATGGCCGCATGAGGGACATTTTAGATTCGGCAATTTTGTTTGGATAAACTGCTTAAATTCGCTCTCGGAAAAGTCTAGAGGCGAATCGAGAATATTTGACTTATCAGGCATTTTTAAAACTCTAAATCTAATCGAAGCATACAAATTCTATAACAGCATCTCTTTTATAAGTAAAGATTTTTGTATTGATTCAAAGTTTTGCCTCGCAACGCAATGAAAAATTTGAAAATCTTAATTATTCTGAATCGAAAGCCCATTGCCGTCGATCCGCAGTTCCAGCCCTTTGGGCTTTGTCTGCTCGCGGTAGATATAAGCGCCGAGGCCGATCACCACGGCAATCAAAACGCCGATAATCACATAGGTTAGTTTGCTCACCATATCCGCCGTTTTCCCCTCAGAGCCTACTGAAGGATGAGGTAATTATTCTCGAACGTCACCTTCTGGGTGCGCACGGCGAGCACCACTTTTCGCCCGTCGCCCAGGGTTAGGCTCAACTGGCCTTTCGGGGAATTGGTCGGGCGCGTCGCGCGCAGGATGATTCCGGCGATGGCATCAAACGACAGGTGAATACCCTTATCCACCTTCGATTTCGTCACGGTATAGCCGCGCCCCGGCAGAATATAGAGTTGGCCGTTTTCCGGGACGACCGCGTTCAGGGTTTGGCGGTCGCGGACCACCACCACTTTACGCTCTTCCTTGGCGGGCGCAGCTTGGGCCAGGGGGGCGAGGGCGGTTAAGCAGGCCAGGGCCAGCGCCGAAAAAGCGTATCGCATCATTCCTCCTCGCCCGCATCGGCGTTAAAGATCGCCGTGACGTCGGCGTCGGTCAAGGCGCGCCAGTCGCCGGGGGCCATTTGTCCCAGCCCGAGGCCGCCGATGCGGGCGCGGTGCAGGGTTTCGACGTGGTTGCCAACGGCGGCCATCATCCGCCGCACCTGATGATAGCGCCCTTCGGTCAGGCGCACGTCCACCTGTTTACCGTCCTCGGAAACCGCGCGCAGCCCGGCGGGTTTGCACGGCGTTTTCTCGTTTTGCAGCATTAGCGTGCCGCTGGCGAAACTCGCTACTTCGTCGCCGCGCAAGGGGCGGGCGAGGGTAGCCTTATAGAGTTTCGTCACCTTGCGCTTGGGCGAGATGATTTTGTGCAGCAACTGCCCATCGTCGGTCATCAGCACGAGGCCGGAGGTATCCTTGTCGAGGCGTCCCGCCACCGAGAGCACCGGGTCGCGCCGCCGGAAGCGGGCGGGGAGCAGATCATAGACCAGCCGGCCCGGATCGTCGGTCGAGCAGACGAAGCCTTCCGGCTTATGCAGAATCAGCGTTAGCGGCGCGGGGTCGAGCTTTTCGCCATCGGCGGAGAGGCGGGCGGGGTCGATGCGCGGATCATCCTCCAGCACGCTGCCATCGTCGAGCGTCAGGCGACCGGCGGCGATCCAGCTTTCGGCTTCCCGGCGGGAGGCGCAGTAGCCCAGCGCCATCAACCATTGCGACGCGCGTTTCTGCATTAGCGAATCGCTTCCAGCAGCTTAAACCCATCTTGGTCGAGCAGGCTACGCCAGGAGGCGAATTCGGCCTCCAGATCGGCCTCATAGGGCAGCGAGCGGTTGGCGACGAGCAGCAGTTTTCCGCCCGGTTTCAGCCCGTGGGCGGCCGCCCGAATGAACGCTTTCCCCAGGTCGGGCACGGCGGCGCGGCCCTGGTGGAACGGCGGGTTCATGACCACCGCATCCCATTGCGCCACCCCATGTGGCTGAGTGGCATCGGCCCAGCGCACCGACACGCGCGGATCGGTTAGGTTTTGGCGGGCGAGCGCCACGGCGCGCGAATCGGCGTCGACAGCATCAATCCGCGTCACGCCGGGGCAGCGCGCCAGAATTTCTGACGACAGATAGCCCCAGCCGCAGCCAAGGTCCGCCACCACGCCCGCAAGGCTGGCGGGGAGATGGGCGGCAAGCAGGCCCGAGCCCGCGTCGATCCGATCCCAGGCGAACAGGCCGGGCACCGTTGCGATGGCGGGCTTGTCCGGCAGCAGCGGCAGGGCGCGCGCGGCGGCCCCGGCGATCCATTCGGCGGCGAGCCCGGTCTTGAACTCCGCGCCCTTCGCCGCCCACAGCACGCGGCATTTATGCTTGGAGAGCACGCCGACATTGCCGAACAGCGCGTCTAAATCGCCCTGGGATCGCGCGGCCCCGCCGGTATTGGCGACGGCCATCGCGAGAATGCCGCCTTCGGCCAGAATCTCGGCCAATAGGGCCAAATCGCCTAAGGCCCGCTCGCGCTGCTTGCCAGGGATATAGAGGATCAGGCGCGGCAGCGTGCCGTGATCGCTGGTAAGGCGGGCGCGCAAGTCTTTCGAGGTGGCGGGAACCGGTTGCACGGTCCAGCCGCGCTGGGCGAGCCGATCCGCCTGCGGTTCGAAATCTTCCAAAAGCAGCGCACGGGTCTGCGGCAGCGCGTCCAACGGCGCGCCTGCCCCGAGCCCCTGCACGAGGATCGGCCCGGTTTCGGGAAGGGCAATCAAGCCCCGGTCGAGCGCTACCGCGAGGGCGGCCTGTTCGGTCTCAGTCATCCCTCTCCCCTACAGCGGGATGGGGGCAAAAGGAAGACGAAACGATGACGCGCGTGCGACGGGTTTTGTGCCGCTTGCGCGTTTCGGCATAAACATGCATAAACACGATTAAACACGCATTATCGAGAATAAGTATGATTCTGGCAGAAGAGCGGCGGCAGCGCATTTTAGAGGCGATTACCCAGCAGGGCCGGGTGGTCGCCGCCGATCTGGCCCAGCGTTTCGCCACGTCGGAAGATACGATCCGGCGCGATTTGCGCGATCTCGACCGGGCGGGGAAACTGCGGCGGGTTCACGGCGGCGCGGTGCGCCCGTCGGCGCTAACCTCCGATTTCCGCGAGCGGGTGGCGGCGGATGTGCCGCGCAAACAGGCGCTGGCGGCGGTGGCGGTCGGGCTCATCCAGCCCGACGATATCGTGCTGATCGACGCGGGGAGCACCAATCTCGCCGTGGCCCATCTGTTGGAGGATGGGGCGGCGATGGCGGTTGTGACCAACTGCCCGGCGATTGCGGTGGCGCTGGGGCATTTTATCCGCACCGAAGTCATCATGCTCGGCGGTACGGTCGCGGGCGGCACCGGCTCGGTACGCGGGGCGCGGACCTTGAAGGCGCTCGCGGATATTCGCGCCGACCTCTGCTTCATCGGGGCCTGCGGGCTTGATCCTGCCTATGGGCTCGCGGCCTGGGAGGGGGAGGATGCGGCGCTGAAGCAGGCGATGATCTACGCCAGTCGCCGGGTGGTGTCGGCGATTGTAACCGAAAAGCTCGCGCGCCCGGCACCGTTCAAAGTGGCCGATGTGTCGAGCCTCGATCAGATCATCGTCGAAGCCGATGCGCCGGGGGATCTTTTGGCGCGGCTGCGCGCCGCCCCGGACGCGCCAGACATTCTGATTGCCGGACAGGAACCCCGTTGATGCCCGCCACGCGTCGCGCCCGCTGGGTGATCTCGGCGATCTTTCTCGCCAATGGCCTGGGCTACGGATTGTGGGCCGCCCATGTGCCGATTCTGCGCGATGCCCTGGGGCTGACGGAAAGCGCGCTGAGCCTCATTCTAATGCTGGTGGCGGCGGGGGCATTGCTCGGCATGCCGCTTGCGGGCTGGCTTGGCGGGCGGATCGGCACCCATCGCGCGACGCAAATTTTCCTGCCCGCAGCGCTCGTCTCAATCGTGCTGCCGATATTGCTTGCGGTCTTCCTGCCGGAAACCGCGCCGCGTCTAACGCTGGTGGCGGTCAGCGCAATTCTGTTCGGCCTTGGCAATGGTGCGCTCGACGTGGCGATGAATGCCCAGGCTAGCACCGTGGAAAAGGCGTTGGGTTCTCCAATGCTCTCCAGTTGTCATGGGTTCTTCAGCCTTGGCGGGTTGCTTGGCTCCGGTCTTGGCGGCGGGTTGATCTTGATCGGTTTCGGGCGCGGCGATGGGATGGCGGCGGTTCTGCTGCTTCTGCTCGTGCTGCTGGTCCTGCCGGCCCGGCATCTGCTGTCGGCGGCTGCTGAGGCTGAGGGTCGGAAAAACTTCCCCTTTACCGGCGCGGTCATCGCGCTCGGGGCGCTCGCCTTTGGCTGTTTTATGGTCGAAGGCGCGGTCGCCGATTGGAGCGCGCTGCTGCTGACCAGCACCCTGCCGCCGGGGGCCTCGGTCGGGTGGGCGGCGGCGGGCTATACGGCCTATTCGCTGGCGATGGCCTCTTGTCGCTTCGCAGGGGATCGGATCGTTGGGCATTTCGGCCCCGAGCGGACGCTCGCCGTGAGCGGCATCGCCATTGCCGCCGGGTTGCTGGTCGCCGTGACGGCCCCGGTGCTCGCTTTGGGCGCGGTCGGCTTCATCCTGGTCGGGCTTGGGGCGGCGAATGTCGTGCCGGTGCTCTTCCGCGCGTCGGCCAATCTGCCGGGTATCAGTCCCAGTGCGGGCGTCGCGGCGGCGGCGAGCTTGGGCTATGCCGGGTTTCTGATTGGCCCGCCGCTGATCGGCTGGGGGGCGGCGCATTCCAGCCTCAATCTGGCGCTGGGCGCGCTCGCCGTCATGGGGGTAGCGCTGCTGGCGGGGCGGCGATTAGTCACGCGGGCTTAAGGCACGATCATTTGTATGGCGGTGGGATGGACCGTGAAAACGGCGGGCGTTGCGCCCAGCACTTCGCCATCCATATTGATCGATTTGGCCCGGCGCGTTGCGATCTCGAACCGCCGTCCCCGTAACGTGCGGACATCGGGGCTCAGGCCGTGGCGGCCCGTGGGGAAGGACCCGGCGATGGCCAGAAGCTTCCAGACCGCCTTGAACTCCAGCGAATAAAGATCGAGCTGGCCGTCGTTAATGTCGGCCCCCTGCTCCACAACCATGCCGCCGCCATAGTGCCGCCCGTTACCCACGGCGATTTGAAGCGTCTTTACCAGAATCGTGTGCCCGTCCGCGTCGGTAATGGCAGCGTGGAAGGGCCGGGCTTCGGCGAGCGCGCGCACCAGCGCCCAGAGATACCCGAGCCGACCCCAGCGCTTCTTACTGGTGCTAGAGAGCTTGTCGGCCAGCTTTACCGACAGGCCGAGGCTGGCGACGTTGAAAAAGAAAGCGCCGTTCACATCCCCAAGGTCGATGGCTTTCAGCCGCCCGGCGGCGATAACGCGCGCCGCTTCCGCTGGATCGTGGGGCAGACCGAGCGTGCGGGCGAGGTCATTGGCGGTGCCCGCCGGAATCAGCCCCAACGGCAGGCCCGTACGAAAGGTTGCGGCCGCCACTGAATTGGCGGTGCCGTCGCCGCCGACCGCAACGATGAGGTCGGCCCCAGCGGCCTGGTCGCAGAGGCGGTTGGTCAGAGTTTCCCGGTCAGAGGGGTCGATCGGGACAAGCGCGATTCCCCGTTCGGCAAAAACGCTCTCGACGGGGCGAAGCGCGGTGCTGCCCCGGCGGCTGCCGGGATTGGCGACGAGAAGGGCGCGGCGCGGGGCGATCAATCCGGTCATGGCAGCTCCTCGGGTAGAGCGGGTAAGGGAGCGGCAGCATCGTGGCGGAAATATGAGAAAAATCACAGGATAAGAGTAATTTATTGTCTCGAAATGGATACTCGGAGATTAAACATAGTATTAATGTTTATTGAAAAATTTCTGTTGGCGATCGCTGTTAAACTTGTCAACTTCCTGGCGAGCAATCCCGATGCGAGGGCCGATGCGCGTTCTGATTCTTCCCGGCTACGGCGGCTCTGGCCCCGATCATTGGCAGAGCCGCTGGCAGGGGCAAAACCCCGATTGGCAGCGGTTTTCCCCGCGCGATTGGGATGCGCCAGCACTGGAGGATTGGCTCACGGCGCTCGACCAGGCGGTCGCGGCTCAGCCCGAGCCGCCGCTCTTGGTCGCCCATAGTCTTTCCTGCCTGCTGGTCGGCCATTGGGGCGCGACGCGGCGGCAAGCCGTGCGCGGGGCGTTTCTGGTCGCCCCGCCCGACCCGAACGCGCCGATCTTCCCAACCGAAGCCGCCTCTTTCACCCCCGTACCGCAGGCGAAACTGCCGTTTCCGGCGCTGCTGGTGGCGAGCACGGATGATCCCTACGGCAGTGCCGAGTTTGCGCAAACCCTCGCCGAGACCTATGGCGCGTGGTTCCTGTCGCTGGGGCCGCTCGGGCATATCAATACCGACAGCGGCCACGGCGATTGGCCGGAGGGGCTGGGACTCTTGCGGACGTTCACGGAAAACCTGAACGCCTATTCCTCGCCGTCCCAGTAATCGACTTCACTGTCTTTGCGAAGGGTAAGGCTCAGGCGGCGCTTGTCCTTATCGCCGCCGGGGGCGGCCCCCGCGAAGGCCACGATTTTCCCTGAGTCCGGATATTCCATCACATCCGGGTGGCGCATGCTGCTGACGGCGAGGTAGCGCAGCGGCCCGTCGCCCGTATTGATAAGCTGATGCGCCGCCTCCACCCCGCCCGCCGGACAGACCACGACCTGCCCCGGCGCGACCGGGGTCGTCTCAGCCCCATAGCGCAGCAGGCCGCTCCCGGACAGGATCACGAACATCTCATCGTTATTATGGTGATTGTGCATCGGCCACGCCCGTTTGCCCGGCGGCACTTCGATGAGGCGCGCGCCTAAATGCTCCGCCCCCGTCCCCGCCGTGATCGAGGCGAAGAAGGTTTCGAACGTTGAGCCGTGGGCTTGGCGGGTATAGCTGAGGTCGGCAAGGGTAACGATGGGCATTAAGGGGCGCTCCCAAAAGTGACGCATTAGTCAAGATAGAAACATCAGAGTCGGCGAATGACCAAGCTTTAGGCAGACCAGCGCTTTCCGCATTGGACAGATCGGGCGCGGCGCGAAAGTCTCTATCGGACTCCCGCGAGATGGATTGCCCATGCCTGACGTCGATACCATGCCGCACCCGTTCCGCACTACTGCCGCCGATGGCACCGCAATCCACGGGACGCTGTGGCAGGGGGCCGGGATGGGCGATAAGCCGGTCGTAACCCTCCATTGCGCGACGGCGGTTCACAGCCGCTATTATGCCCGGTTTGCGGGTTGGCTGGCCACCCAGGGCTTCGACGTGCTGACCTACGATTATCGCGGTATCGGCGGGTCGCGCGCGGGGCCGCTGCGCGGGCTTACGGCGGATTGGATCGACTGGGCGCGGCTCGATGCCGAGGCGGTGATGATTTATGCCGAAAGCCGCTTTCCGGGCCGCCGTTATTATGCCGTCGGCCATTCCATCGGCGGGGTTTGCGTCACGCTGGCCCCCGCCAGTCATCGGCTGACCCGTATTGTGACCGTGGGGGCGCAGTTCGCCTATTGGCGCGATTATGCGCCCGACCAGCGCTGGCAGATGCTGCTGCGCTGGCACCTCTTCATGCCGATGCTGACCGAGGTGTTGGGCTATTTCCCCGGCAAGCGCTTAGGCTGGCTTGAGGATGTGCCAAAGGGCGTGGTGCGGAATTGGAGCCGGATGGGGCCGCGTTTGGAGTCGGCGCTCCGGCGCGGGCGGCATGGTACGCTGTCCTTAGAGCCTCGGGCAATCGCCCCGCAGATCGCCGGAATCACCGGCCCCGTGCTCGCCGTGAGCTGCACCGATGATCCCTTCGCCACGGTCGCCGCAACCGAGCGGCTGCTGACCTACCTAAGCGGGGCCGAGCGGTATCATCTGCGGCTCGACCCGAGCTTGGTTGGGGTTCCTGAGATCGGCCATTTCGCCTTTTTCCACGCGCGGTTTCAGCCGAGCCTCTGGCCGTTTGTTCCGGCTTTTCTCCGTGAAGGCACGCTTCCTGGTGCGGGGCTTGGCACCCTCGTGGCCTTTGGCTGACACCATTAGCCCCGGATATTTATTGCGGGGGGAGGCGAAAATCAGCCATACCCGGCCCCAGCAAGCGGATCGCTAAAGATCGGCGGATTTTTCGAGAGACTGGAGTTTGGGCATGGCAGAATTTCTCTATAAGGGCGACCTTCCCGATGGGCTGTCGCTGGGGCCGGTCGTGGCTATCGATAGTGAAACGATGGGCCTCAATATTGGCCGGGACCGGCTCTGCCTCGTCCAGCTTTCGGGCGGCGATGGCAATGCCCATCTCGTGCAAATGCCGATGCCGGGGAAATACGGCCGCATGGAAGCGCCGAACCTTGCGCGGCTGCTGGCCGACCCGGACGTGCTGAAACTCTTCCACTTCGGCCGGTTCGATATTGCCGTCATGCGCCATCACCTCGGCGTGCTGACCGCCCCGGTTTATTGCACTAAAATCGCCTCCCGCCTCGTGCGCACCTATACCGACCGGCATGGGCTGAAGGATCTGGCGCGCGAAACCATTGGGGTCGATCTTTCGAAGCAGCAGCAATCGTCCGACTGGGGGGCCGAAACCTTGACGCCGGAGCAACTGGTGTATGCAGCTTCCGATGTTCTGTATCTGCACGCCATCAAAGCCAAATTGGACGCGGCTTTGGAGCGCGAAGGGCGGACCGAATTGGCCCAAGCCATGTTCCGCTTCCTGCCGCACCGGGCCGAACTCGACCTGATCGGCTGGCCGGGCGATGTTTTCGAACATTGATTTGGCGGCAATATCGCCCTGTTAGAACTATCGGGTATGAGTTGCTGTACCCCTTTGGCGCGCTGATTTTCGACCGACTGTTGCAGATACGCAACGCGGCATCGCCCTACCGCAGCGCGGGATGAACCGGATGTTTTTCAAGGCTGTAGCACGTGCATATTTCGAAAATGCATTTGTTTTCAGCATATTGGCGAAAGTTTGTGCGGGGTCACTACACTTGACACAAATTGGCCTGGTGCGACAGCGTAACAGTGTGACAGCCCGGCAGCGCTTCGGTGCGCCGCGCTCGTCGTGCAATCTTGCGTTGCGATGACATGATCTAGGGGATTTAGGCATGAAGAAGATTTTGCTAGCCACGACGGCCCTGGTTTTGGCAGCCGGTGCGGCTTCCGCTCAACAGGTGACGACGAAGGCTCCGTTTACGGTTACGCTCGGCGGCTCAATCCGCTCGGATTTCATCCTTGTGAACGATGACGCTGCGAATGCGGAATCGCGCGAAGCCCGCATTGACTATCGCCTGACCCTGAAGGCCGAAGCCAAGGCCGAAAATGGCCTGACTTACGGTTTTAGTGCCCGTCTGCGCAACAACCAGAACGGTGGCAATCAGGCCCGTCAGGATACGTTGGGCGCTGATACGAAGTTCATCTATCTCTCCGGTTCTTGGGGTAAGATCGAACTCGGCGACACGCTAGCCGTCGACTCGCAGTTCGAAATTCAGGCGCCGTCGGTCGGTATCGGTCAAGCCGATTACGCTTTCGGCATCGATACGGGCCGTTTCAGCTACTACCATGCGAACGAAGGCGAGTTCGACACGAAGCTGGTGTATTACACCCCCGTGTTCGCAGGCTTCCAGGCCGGTATCAGCTACACCCCGGAAAAGGGTTCGGCCGGTCGTGACGCTACCCGCTCGAAGTTCGTTACCGGCAGCGGCAATGACTATAATGATCTGATCGCACTCGGCGCGACCTATACCCGTGAATTCGGCGATGTCGCCTTCACGGCAGGGGCGGGCGTTCAGTGGGGCGACCAGAAGGATACGTCCGCAACCGTTAAGAGCGCGCTCGGCGATTATGCCGTGTGGCACGTTGGCGCGACCTTGGGCTACAAGGGCTTCGTGTTCGGCGGTCATTACTTCAACAATGGCGAAACCGGCCTTGCGAAGGACGATGAAGAATTCGGCTGGCAGCTCGGCCTGACCTATGAAACCGGCCCGTTCGCCGTTGGCGTGAACTATGCCCGCGTCGAAACCGATTATAAGGCGCGCGGCGTGACGGATACGACCGATTACGCTTGGGGTCTTGGTGCCGCCTATCAATTGGCTCCCGGCCTGTCGCTCCAGGGCGATATCGTGTTCTTTGAAGCCGAATCGGCCGACAAAGCAGGCCTGAAGGCTGGTAAGTCGAAGAACGACGGTACGCTCTTCACGTTCCGTACCCGCGTAGACTTCTAAGCGCCTCTTACGAAGCGTTTAAAGGCGGGGGCATCGCTGCGGCGGTGCCCCCGTTTTGCTGTTTGGGCCACCGCGCACCAGATTCGCATTGCGCAAGCCCAGGCTGATCATTACCTTTACGTAAAAGTAAGATTGCCTTCGGGGAGACTGAGATGTTGATGGAAACGCGCTTGCAAGCCGCTCTGGTAAATCTTTCGGGCTTGGGGGCGGTGGTGCGCTTCGATATGGGCGATGACGGCACCTATACCATCGATGCGCGCGCCGCCCAGCCGGTGCTGTCGACGGACAGCGACGCAACGGCGGACTGCACCATTCGGATTTCCACCGAAAACCTGAACAAGCTTATCGACGGCCAACTCGATCCGATGCTGGCCTATACCTTCGGCAAGATCAAAGTCTCGGGCTCGCTCGGGGTTGCTATGAAACTGGTTAACGCCCTCGGGTAGCGCCCGATCTGGCCCCGCCTTTGCTTTGCCGATTGGAGCCAACAGCGGAAGGCAGGGCGCGGCGATGAGCATCAATCCACGCTTATTTCGGTTTGTCGGGGGCACTCAAGGGGCCTGGGCGGTCGCGTCGATCCACCCGGTCGCGGGCGAGGCGCTGCCGATGGTTCCCAGTCTTGCCATCGTTCAGGGCGATTCTCCGGCTGAAGGCAGCGCTTGGATTTTATCCGGGGTCACGAGCTACGGGCGTTATGCCACCCAAGCCGAGCAGGCGCGTTTGGCGGCGGTGCAGGTCCCGCCGGGCCGGGCTGCAGCGAAATGCGCCGCGCTCATTCCAATCAAAAAGAACGCCGCGTGGTGGGATCTAACCCAAGACGCGCGTCGGCAGATTTTTGAGGAGCGCTCGCACCATACCGCGATTGGCTTGCGCTATTTGCCCGCCATCGCCCGCCGTCTTCACCATTGCCGCGATTTGGCCGCGCCGGAACCCTTCGATTTTTTGACATGGTTCGACTATACCGCCGACCAAACTCAAGCCTTTGAGGATTTGGTCGGCGCGCTTCGGCAAACGGAAGAATGGGCCTATGTGGAGCGGGAAGTGGATATTCGCTTAACTCGAGAAGATTAGGCGGTCCCGCCCACGGTCATCGCATCAATTCGCAAGGTCGGTTGCCCGACGCCAACGGGCACCGATTGGCCATCCTTACCGCAGGTGCCAATGCCATCGTCGAGGCGGCTATCGTTCCCGATCATGCTGACGCGGGTGAGAGCATCCGGCCCGTTGCCGATCAAGGTGGCGCCCTTTACGGCGGGGCCGAGCCTGCCGTCTTCGATCAAATAGGCTTCGGTCGCCGAGAAAACGAATTTACCCGAGGTAATATCGACCTGCCCGCCGCCGAAATTGGCGGCATAGAGGCCTTTTTTCACCGAGGCGATGATTTCCGCCGGGTCTTTATCGCCATCGGTCATGAATGTATTGGTCATGCGCGGCATTGGCGCGTGGGCGTAGGACTGCCGCCGCCCATTGCCGGTCGGGGCCACGCCCATTAGGCGGGCGTTCAGCCGATCTTGCAGGAAACCCTTTAAGATACCGTCTTCGATCAGCACGGTGCGCCCGGTTGGCGTGCCTTCGTCGTCAACGGTCAGGGAGCCGCGTCGGTCGGGAATCGTGCCGTCATCGACCACGGTTACGCCGGGGGCGGCGACCCGCTGGCCGAGAAGGCCGGAGAAGGCGGAGGTTTGCTTGCGGTTGAAATCGCCTTCCAGCCCATGGCCCACGGCTTCGTGCAGCAGTACGCCGGGCCAGCCCGCGCCAAGAACGACCGTCATTTCTCCCGCAGGGGCGGGAACTGAACTTAGGTTAATGAGTGCCTGCCGCAGCGCTTCATCGACCATCGCCTGCCAGCGCTGGGGCTGGAGGTAGAGATCATAGGCCGTCCGTCCGCCCGCGCCTGCCGAGCCCGATTCCATCCGGTCGCCCTCGCCGACCATTACGGCGACATTCAGTCGCACGAGCGGGCGGATATCGGCGAAGCGCGCGCCATTGCCCCGGACGATTTGCACCGCCGACCATTCGCCGTAGAGCGACGCCATCACCTGCCGCACGCGCGGATCGCGGGCGCGGGCGTAAGCGTCGATGGCTTCCAGCAGCTTGATCTTGGCGTCGAAACCAACATTCAGCAGCGGGTTGAGGTCCGAATAGAGCGCGATTCCGCCGGGGGCGGGGGCGGTGCTCAGCGCGACGCTGCCGTCATACCCTTTGCGCACGGCGCTGACCGTTTCCCCGGCCCGGCGCAGGGCGGAAAGATCGAGCACGGACGCATGGGCATAGGCGGTGGTATCGCCCAAAACCGCCCGCAGACCAAAGCCTTGCGTGGTATCGTAGCTCGCGCTCTTCAGGCGGCCATCGTCGAAAGAGAAGCTCTCGGACTGGGTATATTCGAGATACAGTTCGCCATCGTCCACCGCCCGCAGCGTGTCGGCGACCAGGGTTTCCGTCGCACTGCGGTCGAGCCCGGCGGCGGAGAAGAAAAGCGCGTCGCTCTGGGTGAGGGCGGAGGCGGCGGAAACGGACATGGGTGACTCCTAAAGACGGCGCGCAGTGTGCGATCAGCCCCTTAAGCAATGGGGTGTTCGGGCCGGAAGATCAATGCGTTGAATGCGTCATGTGCCGTGCGCAAGGCTGATATTGCAGTGCGAAAGACCCTGGTAGAATCTGCATTGATCCAAATCATTGCGGCTAGTCTTTGACAGATCGGGTTGCTCACGCCAAAATGCGGCCATTATCCAGGCTGCCCTGAGGGCCGCCGGGGGTGGAAACGCTTTGCGTTCGCCCTAGCTCGCTAGTCGGAGTTCGGTGTAAGCCGCAACGCCCGAGAAGCGAAAGAGGCTGAGAGGACCGGAGGAAGGATGACCATGTCGCGTAAATGGGGTTGGCTTGTGGCCATTTTGGCGCTGCTCCCGCTGATGTTGGGGGCTGCTAGCAGCTTGGCCGTTGAACCGTCGGTCCCGGCGAATTGGGCGATGGGCATGATTGATGCGGCCACGCCCGTCAAAGATCGGATTCATGATTTCCATGATCTGATGCTCTGGATCATTACCGGCATCGTGTTGTTCGTGCTGGTGTTGCTGCTGGTCGTGATCTTCCGCTTCAATGCGAAGGCCAACCCGACCCCGAGCAAGACCACCCATCATACGATGCTGGAAATCGTTTGGACTCTGGCTCCGGTGCTCATTCTTGTCGCCATCGCCGCGCCGTCGTTCCGCCTGCTGTATTTCCTCGATCGTGCGCCCAATGCCGAAATGACCATTAAGGTCACCGGGCATCAGTGGTACTGGTCCTATGAATACCCGGACAATGGCAATTTTACGTTCGATAGCTACATGCTGGACGATAAGGCCGCTGCTGAACAAAAAATGCCGCGCCTGCTGGGCGTTGATAACCGCCTGGTCGTTCCGGTCGACACGCAGGTGCGCGTGCTCGTGACCTCCGCCGACGTGATGCATTCCTGGTTGGTGCCGCCGTTCGGCGTGCAGATTTATGCTTTCCCCGGCCGTACCAACGAAACTTGGCTGCAGGCGAAGAAGGAAGGTATTTTCTTCGGCCAGTGCAATCAGATCTGCGGCATCAATCACGGCTTCATGCCGATTGCGGTTGAAGTCGTCTCGAAAGAGAAATTCGCGGCCTGGGCCAAAGAAGCGCAGACCAAATTCGCCGCCAATCAGCCTGGCGCCCTCGGCAATGCCGTGGCGCAGGCCGTGGCCCAATAAGCGATCTTTAGGATCAGGAGATAGAACCCATGGCGCACCCAACGGCAGCTCATGGCCACGACGATCATCATCACGCCGATCCTACCGGGTGGCGTCGGTGGTTGCTCTCGACCAACCATAAGGACATCGGCACCCTTTACATCATCTTCGCGGTTATCGCGGGGCTGATCGGGTCGGCTTTCTCCGTCTACATGCGGATGGAGCTTGAGAATCCGGGCATGCAGTATATGGCCAATGGCCATGTGTGGAACGTGTTCACCACGGCCCACGGCGTCATCATGGTATTCTTTGTGGTCATGCCCGCGCTCATTGGCGGCTTCGGCAATTGGTTCGTGCCGATCATGGTCGGCGCGCCAGATATGGCGTTTCCGCGCCTCAACAACATCAGCTTCTGGTTGATGATTCCGGCCTTCGCGCTGCTGCTGGGCTCCGCCTTCGTGGGCGGGGAAAACGCTGGGGCGGGCGTGGGGTGGACGATCTATCCGCCGCTCTCCTCCAAGCTCGGCACGCCAAACGCCTCGATGGATATGGCGATTTTCGCCCTCCATCTGGCCGGGGCCTCGTCGATCCTGGGCGCGATCAACTTCATCACCACGATCTTCAACATGCGCACGCCGGGGATGACCCTGCATAAGATGCCGCTGTTCGTGTGGGCGATGTTGGTCACGGCGTTCCTGCTGCTGCTGGCCGTTCCGGTTCTCGGCGGCGCGATCACGATGCTGCTGACCGACCGTAACTTCGGCACGAGCTTCTTCGATCCGGCCGGCGGCGGCGACCCGATGCTGTTCCTGCATCTGTTCTGGTTCTTCGGCCATCCTGAAGTGTACATTATGATTTTGCCGGCCTTCGGCATTGTCAGCCACATCATCTCGACCTTCTCGCGCAAGCCGATCTTCGGCTACCTCGGCATGGCCTATGCGATGGTCGCCATCGGCGTGGTCGGCTTCGTGGTGTGGGCGCATCACATGTATACGGTCGGCCTGGACGTTAACACGCGCGCTTACTTTACGGCGGCAACGCTGGTGATTGCGGTACCGACGGGCGTGAAGATCTTCTCGTGGATCGCCACCATGTGGGGCGGCTCGATTACCTTCCGCACGCCGATGCTGTTTGCGATGGGCTTCATCTTCCTGTTCACGGTCGGCGGTGTCACGGGCGTCGTGCTGGCGAATGCCGGGGTGGATGTGGCGCTGCACAATACCTACTACGTGATTGCCCACTTCCATTACGTGCTGTCGCTGGGCGCGGTCTTTGCGATGTATGCCGGGTTTTATTACTGGATCGGCAAGATGTCGGGCCGTCAGTATCCGGAATTTCTGGGGAAGATTCACTTCTGGATCACCTTCGTCGGCGTGAACGTGACGTTCTTTCCGATGCATTTCCTGGGCCTGTCGGGCATGCCGCGCCGTATTCCGGATTACCCGGATGCGTTCGCCGGTTGGAACCAGGTGGCTTCCTACGGTGCCTATCTGTCGTTCTTCGGCGCGCTGCTGTTCGTCTACATCGTCATCCGCACCCTGACGTCCGGTCAGAAGGTCGGCGCGAACTATTGGAATGCGGAAGATTCGACCCTGGAATGGACGGTGTCGTCGCCGCCGCCGTTCCACACCTTCGACGATCTGCCGGTTCTGAAGCAGACCAGCCACCATTAAGCGTTAAACCGGGGGCGTCCTTTGGGCGCTCCCGGCTAGAATTCTGCCAAGCCGCCGCGCCGGGAGAGAGCAAGAGTGAGTGATGTAACCGTCAGTGTGGATACCAGGGAAGCTGCTGCGCAGGGCGCAACGGCGCGGGATTTTTTCGCCCTGTTGAAGCCCCGCGTTATGTCGCTTGTCGTCTTCACCGGCGGCATTGGTTTGTTCCTCGCGCCGGGTGCGCTTCATCCGGTGCTGGCTTTCGCCGCGATCCTCTGTATCGCCGTGGGTGCGGGGGCGAGCGGCGCGATCAATATGTGGTATGACCGCGATATTGACGCGATCATGACCCGCACGATCAATCGCCCGATTCCCAGCGGTCGGGTTGATCCGTCCGATGCTTTGGCTTTTGGGGTCGTGCTGGCGGTTGCCTCGGTCATCGTCATGGGGCTGGCAGTCGGCTTTGCTGCCGCCCTGATGCTGGCGGTTTCCATCGCCTTCTATGTCTTCGTTTATACGATGTGGCTGAAGCGCCGCACGCCGCAGAATATCGTGATCGGCGGGGCTGCTGGGGCGTTTCCGCCGATGATCGGCTGGGCGGCGGTGACGGGGGATATCTCGCTCGCCAGTGTTCTGCTGTTCGCCATCATCTTCATGTGGACCCCGCCGCATTTCTGGGCGCTGGCGCTGTATCGCTGCGAGGATTACACCCGCGCGGGCGTGCCGATGCTGCCCGTCACCGCAGGCGAGCGCGAAACCAAGAAGCAAATTCTGCTCTATGCGCTGCTGCTCTGGCCGCTAACGCTGGCTCCGGTGCTGATCGGCACTTTGGGCGCGGTTTATGCTGGCGTAGCGCTGGTGCTGGGGGCTCTCTTTGTGGCCCAGGCGATTGCCGTGGCGCGGGCCGATTTGGCGGCGACCAAGTATAAATCGGCCAAACGCCTGTTCGGCTATTCGATTCTGTATCTCTTCGCCCTATTTGCCGTGATGCCGCTCGACCGTTGGCTTGGTCTGTCGCTCCCGGCGTGGATGATTTTCTAATGGCGACCCCGACCCAAGCCCCCACGCCGAAAGATCGCGCCAAGCGCGTGCGCGGCAAGAATTTGGCGATGCTGTGGACCTTAATCGGTCTCGTCGTGCTGTTCTTCGCCATTACGGTGGTGCAGGTAGGGCGGCAATGAGCGCGCAAGGGTCTCATCAGCGCAATCGGCGCACGCTTCTCTCGCTGGCGATGCTGGCGACGGGCATGCTCTGCCTCGCCTATGCGGCCGTGCCGCTCTATCAACTGTTCTGCCAAGTAACCGGCTTCGGCGGTGCGACGACGCGGGCGGAGGCTGCCTCGACCCATACGACGGAGCGGGTCATCACGGTTCGTTTCGACGCCAATACCGATGCGTCGTTGCCGTGGCGCTTCGAGCCGGTTCAGCGCAGCGTGGATGTGAAGCTGGGCGAAAACAGCCTGATTTTCTACCGCGCGAAGAACCTGTCGAACGAGCCGGTGACCGGCGTTGCCAGTTTTAACGTGACGCCGCTGAAAACGGGTGGCGTGTTTAGCAAGGTTGCCTGTTTCTGCTTCGATCAGCAAACCTTGCAGCCCGGCGAAGAAGTTGAAATGCCGGTGAGCTTCTATATCGATCCGGCAATGGCCGAGGATCGGACGCTTGCCGACGTGAAAACCATTACCCTGTCCTATACCTTCTTCCGCGCAAAAGCGCAGACGGCGGCAGTGGCAGGGCCTAAAACGGCTTCGGGCGGGTAAACCCAAAGCTTTTGCGTGACATGTTCCCCAGCGGAATTGCCCAACTTAGTACGACGGTAAGGAATAAAGGTTATGGCCCAACAAAAACATCCTTTCCATCTGGTCGATCCCAGCCCATGGCCGCTGCTGTCGTCGCTGGCGGCGGGCGGGTTGGCGGGCGGTGCCGTTCTGTATATGCATGGCAGCGGCCCGATCCTGCTGATCATCTCTTTCCTTGCCGTGCTGGGCTGCATGGCCGGCTGGTGGATGGATGTGGTGCGCGAAGGCGTGCATGAGGGGCATCACACCAATATCGTGAAGATCGGTCTGCGCTATGGCGTGATCTTCTTCATCATCTCCGAAGTGATGTTCTTCGTCGCCTTCTTCTGGGCTTTTTTCGACATGAGCCTCTTTCCGCGCCTGGGCCAATGGCCGCCGGAAGGGATTCAGGTTTTCAACCCGTTTGAACTGCCGCTGTTGAACACGCTCATTTTGCTGCTCTCGGGCACGACGGTGACCTGGGCGCATCACGCGCTACTGCACAATGATCGCAAAGGGTTGGTTCAGGGTTTGGCCATTACCGTGGCGCTGGGTTTCATCTTCACCCTGCTGCAAGCCTATGAATATGCCCATGCCGCCTTTGGTTTTAAGGACGGGATCTACGCCTCGACTTTCTATATGGCGACGGGCTTCCACGGCTTCCACGTCCTTGTCGGCACGATCTTCCTTGCAGTCTGCTTGCTCCGTGCACTGAACGGCCATTTCACGCCAGAATCCCATGTGGGCTTCGAAGCGGCGGCTTGGTACTGGCATTTCGTCGATGCCGTGTGGCTGTTCCTCTTCGTCGCCATTTACTGGTGGGGTAGCGCTGGCGGGGTTGTCGCGGCGCATTAATCCGAACAGGTTCCGGGAATGCAGGGAGGGGGCGCAGTTTGCGCCCCTTCTCGTTTTCGTAAAGATGCGCTACCTCATTTCTATGACGACACTTCAGGCGGAAAAACCGCTGAGCAACCTGCCCCTGTTTCTTGCTGCCGGAATCGCCGTGGTGATTCTGATTGTGCTCGGCACGTGGCAGCTGCAGCGCTTGCAGTGGAAGCAAGCCCTGATGACGGCGCGGCAAACCGCTGTGGCGGCAGCGCCGCTAACGGAACTGCCCACGGGGGATGGGTCGGCGGTCGCCTTTCGGCGGCTGCGTTTAACCGGAACCTACGATAGCCGGGTTGAGTTTCATCTGTCCGGCCAGTCGCTGACCGATAGTCGCGGAATGAGCCAAGCCGGGTGGCACGTGGTTACGCCGTTCACCCTGACTGATGGGGCCACGGTGATGGTGGATCGGGGTTTTGTTCCCTACGATCTGAAAGACCCAAGCCGCCGCGCGCCAGTGCCGATGGGCGTGCAGACCATCGAAGGGCTTATTCGCCCCGCCGGGCCGCGCGGCTGGATGGTGCCGGAAAATGACGTTCGCCAGAACGTCTGGTTCACCCGCGATGCCGAGGTGATGGCAAAAGCCGCCGGGCTTGCCGGGGTTGTGCCGTTTACGCTGGATTTAGTGGCGGCTAGCCCACCTACCGAGGATTGGCCGCGCGGTGGGCAAACACGGCTGGACCTGCCGAATAACCATTTGCAATATGCCCTTACCTGGTATTCGTTGGCGGGTGTGCTGATCATCGTTACGGGCCTTTTCGCGCGCGCGCGAACGCGATCGGCGGCTCAGACTAAAGAGGAATGGCGCGGATGAGTGCACAGGCCGCTTACAAAAATCTCACCGATCATTTCGCCCGGATTGGCGCGCTGCGCGCCGTTTCCGGCATTCTGGGGTGGGACGCGGCGACGATGATGCCGAGCGGCAGCGCGGCGGCGCGCGCCGAACAGCAGGCGGCCCTGGATGTTGCCATTCACGAAAAGCTGAACGATCCGCGCGTGCAAGAATGGCTCGCCACGGCGGAAGGGGAGTCCCCCGAGGCGAAAGCCAATCTGCACGAAATCCGCCGCGATGTGGTGCATGCCACGGCAGTTCCCGCTGACTTGGTCGACGCATTTGCCCGCGCGACCTCCGCGTCCGAGATGGTCTGGCGCACCGCCCGCGCCGAGAATGATTTTGCGGCGCTGCTGCCGAAATTGCGCGTGCTGCTGGGGCTGGTGCGCGAGATGGGGCAGGCGAAGGCCGAAGCCCTCGGCACGTCGGTTTACGATGCGCTGCTCGATCAGTTCGAGCCCGGCGGCCGGTCGGCCGACATCGATGTTTTGTTTGCCGATCTCGCCACGTTTCTGCCCGACCTCACCGAAAACGTATTGACTGCGCAGGCCCGCCGTCCGTCCCCGATCGATTTGCCCGGCCCGTTCCCGGTCGCGACGCAAAAGGCGCTGGGCGAACGGCTCATGCGGGCGCTGGGGTTCGATTTCGACCGGGGGCGGCTTGATGTGTCTCATCATCCCTTCTGCGGCGGCGCGCCCGGCGATGTGCGCATCACCACGCGCTACAGCGAGGATAGTTTCTTCCCGGCGATGATGGGCGTGCTGCACGAAACTGGCCACGCCCTCTATGAAATCGGCCTGCCCCAGCATCATCGCGGCCAGCCCATCGGCTATGCGCGCGGGATGAGCCTGCACGAAAGCCAATCGCTGTTGGTGGAAATGCAGGTTAGCCGGTCGCAAGCGTTTCTAACCTTCGCCACGCCCTTGATCCGCGAGGCCTTCGGTGGCAGCGGACCGGCCTGGAGTGTCGAGAACCTCTACGCCCACGCAACGCGTGTCTCGCGCGGGTTGATCCGGGTGAATGCCGATGAAGTCACCTATCCCGCCCATGTTATTCTGCGCTACCGGCTGGAACGCGCGCTGATCGACGGATCACTGGATCTCGCCGATTTACCGGGCGTTTGGCGCGATGGTATGCGGGAATTGGTCGGCATAACCCCGCCGGATGATACAGACGGCTGCTTACAAGATATCCATTGGCCCGCCGGGCTGTTCGGCTATTTCCCCACCTATACGATGGGCGCGATGACGGCGGCGCAGCTTTATGCCGCCGCCCAAGCGGCAGTGCCAGAAATTCCCGATGAAATCGCCAAGGGCAATTTCGCGCCGCTCCTCGGTTGGCTGCGGGAGAAAATTCACGGGCTGGGCTCGACTCAGAGCACGCGCGATATTCTGATTGCTGCCACGGGCTCACCCCTGTCGGTCGCCCCCTTCCGCCGTCACCTGGAACGGCGCTATCTTCATGCTTAACCTTTTGCCCTAAGGACTGGACAGACTTTGCGCTATGTGAGCACGCGCGGATCCGCGCCCGATCTGGCTTTCGATGATCTGTTGCTGACCGGCCTCGCCCGCGATGGCGGTCTCTACGTTCCGGCGGAATGGCCAAGCTTCACCCTGGCCGATTGGCGTGCCCTGCGCGGCCTGTCTTACGCCGATCTCGCCACGCGCCTGCTGGCCCCTTACGTTTGTTCGACCATTTCCGAAGAAGATTTGGCCGAGATCGTCGCCAAAACCTATGCCGGGTTCCGGCATCCGGCGGTGGCCCCGCTCAAGCAACTCGATACCAATTCCTACCTGATGGAACTGTTCCACGGGCCGACGATTGCCTTCAAGGATTACGCCCTGCAACTCTTGGGGCGGCTGTTCGATCATGTGCTCGCGAAGCAGGGGAAGCGCGTGACGATTCTGGGGGCAACCTCGGGCGATACGGGTTCGGCGGCGATTGAAGCCTGCCGCGACCGCGACGCGGTGGATGTGTTCATTCTCTACCCCCACGGCCGCGTGTCGGACGTGCAGCGGCGGCAGATGACCACGGTTCCGGCCAAGAACGTGCGCGCCATTGCCGTAGAGGGCACCTTCGACGATTGCCAGGATATTGTGAAGGAACTCTTCGCGGACTTGGCTTTCCGCGATGCCGCGCATTTATCTGCCGCCAACTCGATCAATTGGGCGCGGATCGTCGCCCAAATTGTTTATTATGTGTATGGGGCCTTGCAATTGGGCGCGCCGGATCGGCACGTTAATTTCGCCGTTCCTACGGGGAATTTCGGCAATGTCTTCGCCGCCTATTGCGCCAAACGCATGGGCCTGCCGATTGACCGGCTGGTGATCGGCACGAACCGTAACGATATTCTCACGCGCTTTTTCACCACCGGCGATATGTCGATTTCCGGGGTAGAGCCGAGCCTGTCGCCCTCGATGGATATTCAGGTGTCGAGCAATTTCGAACGGCTTCTGTTCGATCTGCTGGAACGCGACGGGGCGGAAGTAGCGCGGCGGATTGCCGAATTCCGCGAAACCGGCAAACTCCATTTGGAAGCCGATCGGCTGAAGCGGGCGCAGCGCCTCTTCTCCGCAACGCAGCTTTCCGATGAGGATACGCTCACCACCATGCGCCGAGTGTATGAGCAAACCGGTGAGATTCTCGATCCCCATTCGGCGATTGCCGTCGGCAGTCTGCAGCGTTTGCAGGGCAATGACCGCGACCCGATGGTAGCGCTTGCCTGTGCCCATCCGGCGAAATTCCCGGCAGCGGTGCGCCAAGCCTTAGGTTTCGAAGCGCCGCTGCCGCCGCATTTGGCGCATCTGATGAATGCGCAGGAGCGCTTTACCGTGCTGCCCGCAAAAGCGGCGGCGATTCGTGATTATGTGAGCGCGGAACTGCGCTTGGGAGCCTTCGCTTGATGGTGACTTTGTCCACGCTCCGCAATGGGCTGACGGTTCTGACTGACCATATGCCGGGGGCTGAAACGGTTTCCCTCGGCGTTTGGGTTGGCGTTGGCACGCGCGACGAGGCCGCCGAGCAAAACGGTATCGCCCATGTGCTGGAGCATATGGCCTTCAAAGGCACCTTGAGCCTGTCGGCGCGCGAGATTGCCGAGAAGATCGAAGACGTGGGCGGGCACCTCAACGCCTATACCACGCGCGAGCATACGGCCTATTACGCCAAGGTTTTGGCAGCCGATACGCCGCTTGCGGTGTCGTTGCTGGCCGATATTCTGCTGAACTCGGTTTTCGATGGGGAAGAGCTGACCCGCGAGCGCGCGGTGATTTTGCAGGAAATCGGCCAGGCGATGGACACGCCCGACGATGTTATTTTCGACCAGTTCCAAGAAATCGCCTACCCGGATCAGCCCTTGGGGCGCCCGGTGCTGGGGCGCGCGGACATCGTCGAAAGCATCACGCGCGAGCAGTTGTCCGCCTACCTCAAGCGCCATTACCACCCGAAGAATATGATCGTGGCCGCCGCCGGGAAGATCGATCATGCCGCCTTCGAAGCGCTGGTTTCGGCGGCCTTTGGCGATATGACCGGCAGCGTACTCGAAACTTTGCCGGCCCAGGCGCGCTATGTCGGCGGCACGCAGATCGAGGTGCGCGATCTGGAACAAAGCCATCTTGTGATCGGCTTTCCCACCGTCAGCGCCAATGATCCGGATTATTACGCGCTCTCGGTCTATTCGACGATTCTGGGCGGCGGCATGTCCTCGCGTCTCTTCCAAGAGGTGCGGGAGAAGCGCGGGCTGGTCTATTCCGTCTATAGCTTCGCCTCCACCTACCGCGATACCGGCCTGATGGGGATTTACGCGGGCACGGGGCCGGATGAGTTGGCCAAACTCATCCCCGTCATCGCTGACGAAATCCAACGCCTGCCCGACACGCTGACCGCGCCGGAAATCGCCCGCGCGCACGCCCAGTTGCGGGCGGGAACGCTGATGGCGCGCGAAAGCACGTCGGCGCGCGTCGAAGCCTTGGCGCAAAACTTCCTCACCTATGGCCGCACGGTCGAGGTGGCGGAAGTGTTGGAACGGTTGGCGGCGGTGAGCACGGACGATATTCGCCGCCTCGGGGGCCGGTTCATCACCGCGACGCCAACGCTGGCGCTGCTGGGTCCGGAAGCGACGCTGGACCCGATGGCCCTGTTTACCGCCAGCCTCGCGCGGGCGGCGGCTTAAGCTTATCGGGCGGGCGATGAGCCTTTTCGGATTAGGCTTTCCCGATCTCCAGCGGCGCGGCAGCCGCGTGATGATCCGCCCGCCCCGCCTGACCGATTTCGCCCGCTGGGCCGAACTCCGCGCCGCCTCCCGCGCGTTTCTCGAACCCTGGGAGCCAACCTGGGGCGACGATGGCCTGTCGCGCCAGCGCTTCCGTGCCCGGCTGACCGAGCAGGGCCAGGCGTGGCGCGATGATCGCGGCTATGCGTTTTTCATTTTCGCCCTGGCCGACCACGGCCCAACCGGCGAAGGCGCGCTGGTCGGGGGAATAACGCTCTCGTCGGTCCGGCGCGGCGTGGCGCAAATGGCCTCGGTCGGCTATTGGACCGGCGAGCCCTTTGCCCGGAAGGGTTATATGCGCGATGCGCTGCGCCTCGTGCTGGAGTTCGCGTCCAAAGACATCGAGCTTCACCGCGTCGAAGCCGCGTGCCTGCCGCGCAATATCCCCAGCCGCGAGCTGTTGCTCACCTCGGGTTTTGTCGAAGAGGGGTTCGCGCAGCGCTATTTGAAGATTAATGGCGTCTGGGAGGATCACTGCCTGTTCGGCAGGATCGTCGGCGAGCCGAACATTCCCTAAGCGACCCGCTCCCCACACGGGGCCGCCCGCAAGACCCGTTCGGTTGAGGCCGGATGCTTCAGCAGTTTTTCCGGCGGGCGGACCGGGCGTGTTACCAGATTGCCGCCGCAGTTGGGGCAGGCCCCGTGAAACACCCCCTCCGCGCACGTCCGGCAAAAGGTGCATTCATAAGTGCAGATCAGCGCATCAGCCTCGGGCGGCAAATCGCGGTCGCAGCATTCGCAGTTGGGGCGTAAGGCCAGCATGGGGAAGTTCCTCGGGCGGTTGAATTTCCCCAGCATGGCGGCGCTTGCGTCTGGCGTATAGGACAAGATGCCGCGATTTTCTGCCAAATGCCCCGCCCTACAGCATCCCCCGCGCCCAATCCCCCAGCACCCCGAGCCCGGCCAGGAGCAAAAACCCGCCGCAGGCGCCGGTCATCAGCCGTTGGGCGCGCGGGCTGAAATTGCGATGGGCGACGGCGATGATCCCCGCACAGACGAAGCACCAGAGGATCGAGGCGGCCATAAACCCGGTGAAAAACCAACCCAGGTCGCGCGTGGTCGGGGTTGCCAGCCCCAGGCTCGGCATCACGCCAACCAGGGCAACCCAAACGCCGATATTCTGGGGGTTGCCTAAGGATAGCCCAGCCCCCGCCAAGAGTGCTCCCCTGGTCTGGCCGATAATCGGGCGTGGCGTAGCTTCTGCGTGCGGGCGTAAGGTATCCCGTACCCCTTGCGCCCCCATGTAGAGCAACAGCGCACCGCCGCCGAGCGTGAGCAGGCTCATGAGGCTCGGCGAGTCGATGAGCAGGCTCGCGCCCAACAGGCCGAGACCGGCCCAAGTGGCGTCGCCCACCAGCGAGCCGATCTGCACGGCCAAAGCCGGAGTAAAGCCGCCGGTGAGCCCGCGCCGCAGCGATTCCGCCCAAACCGGCCCAGGGGCAGCGTTAAACGAGAGGCCAAACAGAAACGACGCGGTGAGAAGAGAGAGGAGAGCAGGGTCGATCACGGTAGACCTCAGAGATAAGAAGCCCCCTTCTATGCCCCGCCGTCATCGCTTGGTCTTGAACAGGATTAGCCGCAAGCGCGGTTCTAGTAGACTGCCGAGGCGCGTTTGCGGTAGGCCCCCGGCGTAAGGCCGCTCACTTTGCGAAAAGCGCGGGTGAAATGGGCTTGGTCGGCAAATCCGAGATCGAGCGCAATCGCGGCCAGCGGTTCGGCCCCCCGTAGCCGCCGCCGCGCTTCGATCAGGCGGCGATCCAGGGCCCAAGCCAGCGGCGGCAGCCCGTGGGTTCGGCGAAACGCGCGCACAAGGCCGGTGGGGCTCAGACCCACGAGTGCGGCCAATTCCCCCAGCGTCGGTACCGGTAAATCGAAGGCGCAAAGACGGTCGATGACGGGGCTAAGAGGCGCGCGAGGCGGGGGCGCGAGGCCTCGGCGCGGGCCAACCTCTAGCAGATCGCCCAAACTTTCCAGCAGCAACAGCGCGGTTTCTTCAACGCGGCCGGGATGGCGTAATTCGGTTAGCGCCCGGAAGAACGCTAAGCTCTGCGGGGCGGGGGCCACTGCCCGGCGCACCTGAACCCGGTTCTGCGCAACCTGCTCCAGCCAGTCGGGCGGCGCGTAGAGGGTAACGAACTGCCACGGTTGCTCCCCGATTGGGCGAGAAGCTTGGACCGCGCCCGGCATATAGAGCGTTACATCGCCCGGACCAGCCTCGTAGGTGCGCCCGTCCAGCCAGAGGCTCTCGCCACCCGAAAGATTGGCGGAAATCACCATTTCATCATGGCTATGCTTGGGGAACGCCGCAGGGGCGGCGCTTCCTGTTTGCCAGACTTCGAGCACGCCAGCGCGGGTGAGGGCGGGCGCGTTCATATCGGCCTATAGCATGCCTTCGAATACCCGATCCGGCGGGCGGTGGCCGTCGGCGAAGGTTTTGATATTGATGATAACGCGCTCGCCCATATCCACGCGCCCTTCCAGGGTGGCCGAGGCCATATGGGGCAGCAGCACGGCGGTTTTAGCGCGCAGCAGCTTGGGGTTGATATTGGGTTCGCGCTCATAAACATCGAGCCCCGCGCCGCCGACGTCCCCCGCCAGCAGCAGATCGGCCAGGGTTTTTTCGTCGATAAGCTCACCACGCGCGGTATTGATGACGATGGCGTGTTTTTGAATGAGCTTCAGCCGCCGCGCCGAGAGGATGTGATAGGTTGCGGGCGTATGCGGGCAGTTGACCGAGACAATATCCATGCGCGCCAGCATTTGATCGAGGCTTTCCCAATAGGTCGCCTCCAACTCGCCCTCAAGGTCCGCCGCCACCCGGTGCCGGTTGTGGTAATGCACCGAGAGCCCGAAACCGCGCGCGCGCCGGGCAAGCGCCGTGCCGATGCGGCCCATGCCGACGATGCCGAGGCGCTTGCCGTGGATGCGCCGACCCAGCATCCAGTTCGGCGACCAGCCGTGCCATTCGCCGTCGCGCAACACCCGCTCGCCTTCGGTAATGCGGCGGCAGACGGCGAGGATAAGGGCCATCGCCATATCGGCGGTGTCTTCCGCCAGCACGCCCGGCGTATTCGTAACCGTGATGCCTTTTTCCTTCGCGGCTTTCAGGTCGATATGATCGACGCCCGCGCCGAAGCTGGCTATGAGCTTCAGGTTTGGCCCGGCTTCGGCCAGCAAGGCTTCGTCGATGCGGTCGGTCACGGTCGGTACCAGAATGTCGGCGGTGCGCACGGCCTCGGTGAGCTGCTCCACCGTCAACGGCAGATCATCCAGGTTGAGGCGGGTGTCGAACAGCTCCATCATTCGGGTTTCGATCACGTCAGGCAGTTTGCGCGTGACGACAACGATGGGTTTTTTTCGGTTTGTCGGCATGCGGGCTCCCCCCCTTGAGGCAATCGATCATTTGTTTGGGCAGGGCGATAAAAGGCCCTGGGTTCGGTAAGGTCAATCTTGAAATCGCACCGCGCTGGTGCCAATGGTTCTGCCATGAAAAAGTTTTTTGCGGCAATGCGATATCACCGATCCCTTTTAGCCCTCGCGGCCAGCTTGCTTTTGATCCCGAGCCCTGTTTTGGCCCAGGGCACCGATACCTCTTTGCCGATTCCCCGCTTCGTGTCGCTGCGCTCGGATGAAGTGAACCTACGTTTCGGCCCCGGTCAGCAATATCCCATCGAATGGGTGCTGAATCGCGCCAGCATGCCCGTGGAAATCACCCAAGAATATGAAACCTGGCGCAAAATCCGCGCGGTCGATGGCACCGAAGGTTGGGTGCATCAGCGCATGGTGGCGGGCAAACGCACCGCCATCGTCATTGGCACCGAGCCGCAGATTCTCCGCCGCCGCCCGGAAGTGAACGGCCCCGCTGTGGCGCGGTTGGAGCCGGGGGTGATCGGCGATCTGAAAGAGTGCAAAGGCGATTGGTGCCGCCTTGAACTCCCCAAAGTGCGCGGCTGGCTGCGCCGGACGGAGATTTGGGGCGTGTATCCGAAGGAGAATTTTGAGTAGAGGCTTACGCCGTCAGCGCATAAATAATCGTCTCCCGCGTCTCCCGATCCTCAAGATCAAGGCTGGTCGGGATCGTATAGCGGGCGCGTTCGATCAGCCCGCTGGTCGGAACATAGGCGCGGCCCGGATCGGCCAGCAGGACCGGCACACCGCGCGCCGCGACGATCCGCGCCCAGGATATGGCTTTTTCCGCCAAGGGTTTTTCGTAGCACATATCACCAACCAGCAGCACATCAATGCTCTCGGGGGGCGGGCTCGCCAGCAGGTCGGTGCTGAGCGCGCGGACTTGGGGCAGGCCATTGGCTTCGGCGTTCAAGGTGATGGCGGTGCAGGCGTAAACGTCGATATCGGCGGCCAGTACCGAGACTGCACCCGCTTTCGCGGCGGCCAGCGCGGTGATACCGCAGCCCGCGCCTAAATCGAGCACGCGCTTTCCCGCCACCAAGTCGGGATGATCCAGCAGATAGCGCGCCAGCGCCTGCCCGCCCGGCCAAGCGAAGGCCCAATAGGGCGGCGGTAGGTTCGATTGCTGCAACTCGGCCTCGGTCGCCTGCCACAGCGGCAAGGCTTCGTCGGCCAAATGCAGGAGAAGTTCAGGAACGGCGCTCGGCGGTTTCAGCGCCGTTTGGGCGCGGATGAAGGTGAGCGCGTCAGCCAAGAATTATTCTCCCGAGGAGCAGAGGAAGCAGCACGAGCCAGCCAATAAAGCGGTTCGCGCGAAACAATAGCAGGCATTGGGCGGGGTCATCGATGCGCAGCCAGACTAATTGCCAGATGAAATGCGCCCCGGCCAACAGGGCGACGGTCAGCGCGAGCCCCCAGCCCCACCCGGCCACCAGAATCGCTGCCCCCAGCAGGGCCACGGTTCCCGCATAGAAAAAGCTCAACCAACGCCCCGTCGCCGCGCCAAAGCGTAGCGCGGTGGATTTTACGCCGATGCGCGCGTCATCATCCTTATCCTGATGGGCGTAGATCGTATCGTAGCCGAGTGTCCACAGAATCCCCGCGCCATAGAGCAGCAGCGCGGGCCAATCAAGGGTGCCGCGCGCGGCGGTCCAGCCCATCAAGGCCCCCCAGTTGAAGGCGAGCCCCAGCACGAACTGCGGCCAGTGGGTGACGCGCTTCATCAGCGGATAGACGGCGATCAGCAGCGTCGAGGCCAACCCCAAGGCGATGGCGGTTTTGTTCAACGCCAGCAGCACGGCGAGGCCGATGAAACATTGCGCGGCGAGGAAAACGCCCGCCTGCATCATCGAGATTTCGCCCGAGGCGAGCGGGCGCAGGGCGGTGCGCGCGACCTGCCGGTCGATGTCCCGGTCCATCATATCATTGACCGTACAGCCCGCGCCGCGCATGGCCAGCGCCCCAATGCCGAAGAGCACATACAGGCCAAGGTCTAGCGATCCCGCCAGCGCCAGCCCCCACCAGCAGGGGAAGAGCAGTAGCCACGTGCCAATCGGCCGATCCAGCCGCGCCAGCTTGGCATAGGGCCGCCACGCTGCGGGCAGCAGGGCGAGCAGCCCTTTTTCTTGAATATCGCTGCGGGTCGTCATGGGCGGCATGATTGGCACAGCGCTCTACGAAAACAAGGTAAATTGATCCCCCGGCGCAGGCGGCGGCTTAAAGCGGGTGCAATCGAGTTCCCAGGCGGGCACCGATAGGCCGAACCGCGTGCGGGCAAGGCGTAAGCGCTGGCCGATCATTTCCGCCACCGGCCCCGTACCGCGAAAGCGTTCGCCGGGTTTAGCCTTATAGAGTTGGCCTTCCCGGCACTGGCGGATCAGCGACAGTACGCGCTCCGCCCGTTGCGGGTGGTGTTCGCGCAGCCAAGCCTCCATCAGGGGCGCCACTTCCATCGGCAGGCGGATGAGAATGGCGCTGGCCGACCGTGCTCCCGCCTGCGCGGCGGCCTCTAGAATCGCTTCCAACTCGTGATCGTTCAGGCCGGGGATCATCGGCGAGGCGAAAACGGCGACGGGAACCCCGGCTTCCGACAATTGCCGAATCGCCTCAATCCGACGGGCGGGCGTGGGGGCGCGCGGCTCCAGCAGGCGAGCAAGGTCGCGGTCGAGCGTGGTGACGGAAATGGCCACCCGCACCAAATTCTGCGCGGCCATCGGCGCGAGAATATCCAAATCGCGCGTAATCAGCGCCGCTTTGGTGGTGATGCCGACCGGGTGCTGGAAGTCGCGCAGCACTTCCAGCACTTGCCGGGTGAGCCCGAGGCCGCGCTCAATCGGCTGATAGGGATCGGTATTGGTGCCGATGGCCAGCGGCGCGACCTTGTAATTCTTGCGCCGCAGGGCTTCCGCCAACAGGCGCGGCGCGTCGGGTTTGGCAATCAGCTTGGTTTCGAAATCCAGCCCCGGCGCGAGGCCCCAATAGGCGTGGGTCGGGCGGGCGAAGCAATAGGCGCAGCCATGCTCGCAGCCGCGATACACGTTCAGCGACTGGCTGAACGGCAAATCCAGCGCGGTTTGCTGAACGATGATGCTCTTGCTGTGATCGAAGCTCACCTCCGTTTGCGGTGGCGGCTGTTCCTCTTGGCTCCAACCATCGTCGAGGGCAACGCGCGACAGGTGCTCATAGCGATTGTCCGACGCCCCAATCGCCCCCCGGCCTTTGAGCACGGGGGCGGGCAGTTGGATATCGGTGAGCGCGGAGGAGGGCATGTCCCGAGCATATCGGAGAGTACGGAACAAATAAAGAACAATTGATTTTGAGAGTCTTACCCATCCGCCGAATTGGGGTCTTATGCCGCCGCCGGTTGGAGCATTCCTTGAAGCGGATCGTCCCCGAAGCGGTTGGGCCCCGCGGTGCCTTTGGTCACATTGAACACGATCAGCACGATCCAGCCGATAAGGGGCACGAAGCTCAGCAGCCACCACCAACCCGAGCGGTCGGTATCGTGCAGGCGGCGGAAGAGGACGGCGAGGCTGGGGAAAAATAAGGCGAGACTCACAAGACCCACCAGCGCGCCATCGGCTGGGGCCATTGCTTCGATGGCATTGGCGAGCATATTGGCCAAAAACGAAAACAGGATAAAATACCAATATTCCGAGCGGGAAGCCCGGCCCTTAAATTCGAAAAAATTGCGGAAGCAACTCGTAATCGCTTCGGGAAAAGTCATATCCCATCCCCTGTCGTTGAGCCGAACAATCGGGTGCTCTGAAACCTTTAGCTGCAAAGGTCTCGTGTTTGCTTACCTAAGTCAATCCTGGCAAAGCTCACAGGGTATGACGATAGAAGAGAAGTAAACTAGAGGGGATACGGGGAAAAGAAAGGGCCTAAAAACTATATTTTTTTGCGCGTCGATTTTCGCTGAAACGCTGCATCTGGCGGCGGGTCTCGCGCCTAAAGAGGGCGTGAGACGTCTCGGCTCTTTTCCAATTTCCTAAATCTAAGGATGCGACATATGACACGCTTTGCAAGCTTCGCGCTGGCGGGATTGATGGTGGCTGCCGTGCCGGCTTCGGCTTCGGCTTCGGCGCAAATGGCGGCTTCCTGGGTGGGGCTGCTGCCGGGTAACAAACTGGTGCAGATCGACGGCCAAAAGGCCCGTGCCGCCAAACCGATGCCGATCAAAGGCATCGAAGGAACCGTCGTTGGCATCGACGTGCGCCCGTCTAACGGCAAGCTCTATGCGCTCACCCTGAGCGGCGGGCTTTATACGCTCGATCCGAAAACGGGCACGGCGACGCTAGCGAGCCAGCTTAATCAGGCGGTGAATACGGGCTTAAATCCGGTCGTCGATTTCAACCCGGTGGCGGACCGGCTGCGCGTGCTCGGCGTCGATGGCGCGAGCTACCGCATCAATGTTGATAGCGGCATGGTCACGGTCGATGGCACGCTGAAATATGATCCCGCCGATGCCGCTGCGGGTAAAGTGCCGCTGGTGCAGGCGGGGGCCTATAGCAATTCCTTCGCCGGAACCAAGGAAACCGGGCTCTACGATATCGATAGCACGCTCGGTACCTTCCTCGTGCAAGCGCCGCCCAACGACGGCATTCTGAAAACCCGTGGGGCCTTGGGGGTGAAACTGGCCTCCCCCATCGCCTTCGATATCGTCGCGGATGGCGCGGGCGGCAACCTCGGTTATCTCGTCTCGGGCAAAAGCCTTTATACGGTCGATATCGCCACGGGCAAGGCCACGAAGAAGGCCGATCTCAAGGGCCTGTCGGGCGTGCTGCGCGATATCGCCGCCCTGCCGAAGATGTAAGCCGAACGGGCGGGGGCGTTGGTCCCCGCCCGGTCTTTCGCTATTTCGCGTTCATCCGAATCGCGCCGTCGAGGCGAATGGTGGAGCCGTTCAGCATGGTCTGGCGGCAAATCGATAGAACCAGTTCCGCATAATCTTCCGCCGTGCCAAGGCGCGAGGGGAAGGGAACGGAGGCGGCGAGGCTCTCTTGCACTGCCTGCGGCATGGCGGCGAGCATCGGCGTGCCGAAAATCCCCGGCGCAATCGTCATCACGCGCACGCCTTTCGGGGCGAACTCGCGCGCCAGCGGCAGCGTCATCGCCGCAACCCCGCCCTTGGACGCGGCATAGGCGGCTTGGCCGATCTGGCCTTCGAAGGCCGCGACCGAGGCCGTGGTGATAATCACGCCGCGCTCGCCCTCGGCCAAAGGCTCCAGCGCCAACATACCGGCGGCGGCAACGCGCACAGCGTTGAAGGTGCCGATCAGATTGACCGAAATCACTTTGCTGAAAGCATCCAGCGCCATCGGCCCGTCGCGTCCCACTGCGCGGGCGGCGGGGGCAATTCCAGCGCAGGCGACGAGAATGCGGGCAGCCCCATGGGCGGCGGCGGCTTTGGCAATCGCGCTTTCCACGGCGCCTGCATCGCTTACATCGGCGGGGCAGGCGAGCGCGCCGAGGCTGGCGGCGGCGTCATCGAGCTTTGCGCCCGGAAGATCGACCAGCGCGACCTTGACCCCTGCGGCGATCAGCGCCTTGGCGGTGCCGTAGCCGAGGCCCGACGCGCCGCCCGTGATAATTGCGGCCTGTCCTGCGATATCCATTGCGTTCACTCCCTAAGTCGATTGGTTGAGTTTCTGGCCGCGACGATGCGGCGACTTTCCGCTCCGGTCAAGTATGGCTCCGGCATAAGCCCCGTAAAAGAGCGGAAATGACGGCGATATAGTTTCCCTGCGCGTCGGTTTGGGCGGTGGCGGCCCGGTCGAACAAGGCATCCAGCAGATCAGTCAAAACCGCAGCCGGGAGGGGGGGGAGGACCCCTGTCGCCAGCGCGGCTTCCACCCCTTCGGCGAGGCTGCTGCGGGCAAGGTCAAGGGCGGTGGCCTCCGTCTGCCCCAGCACCGAGGGCGCTTCGACCAGCAGCAACCGCCGCCGCCCCGCATCGCCCATTGCTGAAAGATAGGCCGCGCCGCCGTCGATGAGCGCCCCGATTGGATCGATCGGCGTTGCCGTTGCGGTATTGATCGTGGCCACCAGCGCGCGCTGTTCGGCGTCGATGACGGCCCGAAACAGATCGATCTTATCGGCGAAATGATGGTAGAGCGCGCCGCGCGTTACCCCGGCGGCGGCAACGATTTCGGGCGTGCCGGTTGCGCTGTAGCCGCGTTCGGCAAACAGTGCGCGCGCGGCGCGCACTAGGGCGCTTCGGGTGGCGGCGCGCCGGTCGGCCTGCGGCACGGGGGTAGGGCGAGGCTTTTGTTCTTGCATACGTGCAGCCTGTATGTTTAATAATAAATACAGGCTGCTTGTATCATTTATTCCCGATTTCGACCAGGAGGTTCCGATGCGCTGCACGGTCTTTTACCCGGTTCTGCTCACCGCTAAAGTTGAGGAGACCGCCCATTTCTACGAAACCCATTTCGGCTTTATCCGGGCCTTCAGCAGCGATTGGTACGTGCATCTTCAGTCGAGCGTCGATGCCGCGATTAATCTGGCCGTGCTGGACTATCGCCATGAAACAATTCCGGCGCCGGGACGAGCTCCCAGCGCCGGACTGATCCTGAACTTCGAGGTGGAGGCCGTAGAGGCCGAATATGCGCGGCTTAAGGCAGCGGGCCTGCCGATTCTGCTGAGCTTACGCAGCGAAAGCTTCGGCCAGCGCCATTTCATTACCGCCGATCCGAACGGGGTGTTGATCGATATCATCACCCCGATTCCGCCGAGTGCCGAGTTCGCAGGCCAATATACGCCGGAAACCCTGGCCCGGATCGATCCGGCTCAGGCGGTGCGAACCGACTGAACGAAGCCTTCGACTTCCTGCTTGAGCTTGTCGGACTGGCTGGCGAGCGTTGCGGCGGCGCTCAGCACATGGGCGGCCGACGTGCCGGTTTCGGCGGCAACCGCCGAGACGGTGGTGACGGCGCGGGAGGCTTCTTCCGTGCCGCTCGCCGCCTGCTGAACATTCCGGCTGATCTCGCCCGTCGCGGCCCCTTGCTGCTCGATAGCGGCGGCAATCGTCGTGGTGATATCGTTGATCTGGCCAATAACCGTCCCAATCGCGCCGATTTCTGTGACGGTTTCCGAGGTGGCCGACTGGATTTGGCTCACTTGGGTTTGGATTTCCTGGGTTGCCTGGGCGGTTTGATTGGCAAGCGTCTTCACTTCAGCCGCGACGACGGCGAAGCCTTTCCCCGCTTCCCCGGCGCGAGCGGCTTCGATGGTGGCGTTCAGGGCGAGAAGATTGGTCTGGCTGGCAATCGATTCGATGATCTGCACGATTTCGCCAATGCGCTGGGCGGCAACGGCGAGCCCGCTGACCGAGCGGCTGGTTTTCTCGGCTTGATTGACCGCTTGCCCGGCAATCGTGGTGGATTGCGAGACTTGGCGGGCGATTTCACGGATCGAGGCCGAAAGCTCTTCGGCGGCGGCGGCAACCGAGTGCACGTTGGTCGCGGTTTGCTCGACGGCGGCGACGGCGGTTTGGGTTTGTTGATTGGTGCTATCGGCGGCGGCGGTCATCGACCGCGCGTCGACATTCAAATCGCGCGCCGAAGTGCCGAGCGCTTCGACAACGGCACTAACGCTCCGCTCGAAACGATCCGCAAGGTCGCGCATCGCGGCGGCGCGTTCGGCGGCGGTACGGGCTTTGACGGCCTCCTGTTCCGCCGTGAGGCGCTGAACTTCGGCGGCATTATCTTTGAAGACTTGCACCGCGCTCGCCATTTCGCCCACCTCGTCTCCGCGCCCCGTACCGGGGATGGTGACGGCGAGATCGCCCGTTGCGAGTTTGTGCATTGTTTCGGCCAGCGTTCGTAGCGGGCGGACCGAGCCCATTGACCAGAAAGCGAGCCCGGCCCCCAGCACGACCGCCCCACCCGCAAGGACCATACTGAGCACCGCGAAGCCTTTCGCAATTTTGCTCGCTTTGTCGGCAATGGCGTTGTTCTTCTTTTCCTGGAAATCGATGAACTGGTTAATTCGCCCAAGCCATTCCACGAACAGCGGACGGGCTTGTTCAACGCTTTGTTTGAGTTGCCCTGCATCGCCCTTCTGCTGGGCTGTAACCGCCTGCCCGATCAGGGGCAAAGTCTTCGTCTCGGTTTCTTTGATGGCAGCAAGCAGGCGACGCTCTTCGGCGGCAATATCGGTTCGGCTGGCAAAAAGCTTATCCAGCGGGTCGGCAGCTTCGGCATAGAAGCGCGTAAGCTTTTCGATCTCGCTGACCACGCCGCGTGCGGCGGAGGCATCGCTAATCAACACCAAATCGCGGACACTGATCGAACGGTCGTGAACGCTGCCCCGGAAGTTGATCGCATAGCGCAGCTTGACGTTATTGACGTCGTTGATCTCGGTAAGCCCCGCATCGATCTTATTCACTTCGCGGATGCTGATAATGGTCAGCGCCACCATCAGCACAAGAATAGCGGCAAAGCCAAGGGCCAAGCGTGGCCCGATCCGCATTGATTTTAAGGGCATCGTTCGAATCTCGCATTCAATTAAGGTAAGAAGAAAAGCCATGCCCGGTGACACCTTAACCGTGCCCTTAACTGGGTTCAAGCAGGCTGCTCTGTCTAGTCTGTTATGTAGGAATACGGCGAATTATTGAGGGTGATGACGAAAACGGAACCCCTCCCGCAGCATGCGGGTGATTTTGGCCCAGCGTTCCATGCCTTCGGGCGGGCGTTCGGGCTCAAGATCGATCCCGACTTCGATAATCCGATCCTCTTCGACGGTTTTCACGATTAGGTCGATCGGCCCCATGCGCACCCGGTCGCCAACGGTTGGCAGGGTGGCAAGCTTTTCGGCCAGATAGGTTGCAATCGTGAGGCCGCCGGAGCCCTCGGGGATTGGCACGCCGTAGAGTTTGCCGAAATCGTCCAGCGTGCGCGACCCATCGATGGTGAATTCGCCCAAGAGCGCTTCGGGATCGGCAATGCGCGTCGATTTTGGGCCAAACAGCCGATCGATCTGGCCCATGTAGGCGGCATCGGCGCGAATCAGTAGGTAGTCGCCCGGCACCAGGGTTGCGGCGGCATTGGGGCCGAGGGCGAGCCCTTCGCGCAGGAGCATCAGCACTTTGGCGTCGCCGGGCAGGGTCAAGGCCCCGTCGGACCGGGCCAGAATCGCGCTATTGGGAGCAACGGCATAGCCGGAGACGGCGTTCTCCCCCTCCACCGTGCCGGGCAGATCGATATCGAAGCGCGCGGGCGGCGGCGGCTCGGCGGGAACGGTCAGGTGCAGCAGCCGGGCCAGGGGGGCGAGCGTCCAACCCTGTACCAGCAAGGAGAGCACCACCACCACGAAGGCGACGGAGAAATAGGCCATGCCGCCGGGCGCACCGGCGAGCACCGGCACAATCGCCAAGAAGATCGGGACCGCGCCGCGCAATCCGACCCAAGAGACGAAGATCACCTCGCGCCAATTGAACCGGAATGGCAGCAGGCACAAAGCCGTCGCCAGCGGCCGCGCAACGAACATCAATACCAGCGCCACCCAAAGCGCCGGGCCAAGATATTCGACCAGCGAGGCCGGGGTGACGAGCAGCCCCAGCATGAGAAACAGGGCAATCTGGGCAAGCCAAGCGAAAGCATCCAGAAACCGTTCGATCCCGGCATGGGCTTTACTGCGTTGATGGCCGACCAACAGCCCCACGAGATAAATGGCAAGGAAGCCTGAGGCGTGGACGCTTTGGGCCGCACCGAACACCATGAGCGCGCCCGCGAGCGTGAAAATCGGGTAGAGGCCAGCCTCAATGTCGATCCGTCGCAAAATGCCGCGTAACGCAAAGCCGCCCGCCGCGCCGAACGCCGCGCCCCCCACCATTTGCAGCAGGAAGAACGGGATCGGGCCGACGCTTACCGCCCCCTCGCTATTGGGCGCGAGGATTGTCACCAGCAGCAGGGTTAGGAATATCGCCATTGGATCGTTCAGACCCGACTCGACCTCCAGTGTCGCCCGCACGCGCTTGTGGATATCGACCTTATTCTGCCGCATCAGCCCGAACACGGCGGCGGCATCGGTGGAGGCGACGATGGCCCCCATCAGCAAGGCCTGCACCCAATTATGGGAGAAAGGCGCAATCGCCCCCGCAACGATCCCCGCCGAGAGTCCAACGCCCACGGTTGCCAGCACGAAAGCGGGTAGCCCCGCCTGCCGAAACTGGCTGATCGGCGTGCGCATTCCGCCTTCAAAAAGAATAATCGCCAGGGCGGCGCTGCCGATGGTATAGGCGGCTTGAAAGTCGGAAAACAGAATCCCGCCCGGCCCATTTTCCCCGGCCAGCATACCGAGCGCGAGGAACACCACCAACAAAGGCGCGCCGACGCGCGTCGAGACCATGCCCGCAAAAATGCTCAGCAATAGCAGCGTACCGATAAGCAGAATAAGCTGATTGCTGGCGTCCACGCGGCTCCCCCGATCTTTCTCGACTCGACGCTTATCATGACGGATTTTCAGCCCAGCGGAAGACGGTAAACTCTGCCGTATTACGTTTGCTATACCCGTTCTTCCTTACACTAAAGGATCAAGGCGACATCATGGCCTCCGAGGATGATATTTTTGCAGCCCGACTGTTTGTTCAGGCTAACTTGACGCCGGGCGACAGCCTAGCCCTGGATGAGGCGCAAACCCACTATCTGCGCGCTGTGCTGCGCCTCGGCCCCGGCGATAGGCTGGCGCTGATCAATGGCCGCGACGGCGAGGCTTTGGCCGTGGTGGAAAAGCTCGATAAACGCAGCGGCCTCGCGCGGATCGAAAAGCTCACGCGCCCCTTCGCCCCCGAGCCCGATTTGTGGCTGTGCTTTGCGCCGATCAAACGCGCGCGGCTGGATATGATGGTGGAAAAGGCCACCGAACTCGGCGCGTCCCGGCTGGTCCCGACGCTTACCCGCCGCACCAATGCGGGCCGCGTGACAACGGAACGGCTGCGCGCGATTGCCCAGGAGGCGACCGAGCAGTGCGAACGTTTGACGCTGCCGGAGGTGGCCGAACCCGTGCCGCTCACTAAACTTCTCGCCGATTGGCCGGAAGACCGGGTGCTGCTGATGGCCGATGAAGCGGGCGACGCGCCGGACGCCCTGTCAGCCCTCGCAGGGCTTCCCGAGTCGGTCGCGCTGGCGGTGCTGATTGGACCGGAAGGCGGGTTCGATCCGAGCGAGCGGGAGGCTTTGAAGGCGCTTGCAATCGCCGGAGAGGCTCGGCATGGTGACGATGAAGTTAACGGCGTTAGCTTGACCCCGTCTGAACGGGCGGGCTTTGTCTTGCGCGTGAGCTTGGGGCCGCGCATTCTGCGGGCCGACACGGCGGCGATGGCCTTGCTGGCGCTTGTTCAGGCGCAGCAGGGCGATTGGCGGGAACAGGGGCCGCGCGGCAGCGCGCTGGCGTCACGATAAAAGCCCCCGGCCTGTCTAGGCGGTGCGGCGGAAAACGAGGAATTCTATGGCGGGCACCCCTTCCGGTCTGGGCGATGTGATTACCGATAAGCGCCAACTGGTCGCCTATCTCGACAGTGGCTCCAAGCCCGCCGACCAATGGTCCATCGGCACCGAGCACGAAAAATTCGTCTTTCACCGCGATACGCTCACCGCCCCCGGCTACGACGGGCCGAGCGGCATTCGGGCGCTGCTGGAAGCGCTGGCCGCCGACTATGGCTGGACGCCGGTGCTGGAAGGCGATCATCCGATTGCGCTGACGCGCGGCAAAGCCTCGGTCAGTCTGGAGCCGGGCGGGCAGTTCGAGCTTTCCGGCGCGCCCGTCGCCACCTTGCACGAAACCGAAGCCGAACTGCTTAATCACCTTCAGGAAGTCACGGCCATTGGCGACAAGCTTGGCCTTGGCTTTCTCGGCGCGGGCTTTAATCCGTTGGCAACCCGCGCCCAGGTGCCGTGGATGCCCAAGGGTCGCTATGCCATTATGAAAGCCTATATGCCGAAGGTCGGCAGCCTTGGGCTCGATATGATGTTGCGCACCTGCACCGTGCAGGTGAACCTCGATTACGGCTCCGAAGCCGATATGGTGAAAAAGTTCCGCGTGTCGCTGGCGCTGCAACCGCTCGCCACCGCCCTCTTCGCCGCTTCGCCGTTCACGGAAGGCCGCCCGAACGGCTTTCAGAGCTTCCGTAGCCACATTTGGACCGATACGGACGCCGACCGCTGCGGCATTCTGCCCTTCGTGTTCGAAGACGGCATGGGGTTCGAGCGCTATGTGGAGTATATGCTCGATGTGCCAATGTACTTCGTCTACCGCGACGGGAAGTATATCGATGCCTCGGGCCAAAATTTCCGCGCCTTCATCGAGGGCAAGCTTCCGGCCCTGCCCGGCGAGCGCGCCCATGTGGGCGATTTTATCGATCACCTCTCCACCGTCTTCCCGGAAGTGCGGCTGAAGAAGTTCCTGGAAATGCGCGGGGCCGATGCGGGGCCGACCAAGCGCCTGCTGGCGCTTCCCGCCCTCTGGGTCGGGTTGCTCTATGACACGACGGCCCTTGATGCCGCCTGGGATCTGGTGAAGGGCTGGACGCCGGAGGATCACGCCACGCTTCGCACGAGCGTTCCGGCGCGCGGCCTCGCCACCCCGTTCAAAGGCCAGACGGTGCGCGAGGTTGCCTTGACCATGCTGACCATCGCCCGCGAGGGGCTGCGTAACCGCCGGCGCTTCAATGGCCACGGCGAGGATGAAACCCACACGCTCGATCCGCTGTTCGCCATCGCCGCCAGTGGCCGCAGCTTTGCCGACGATCTGTTGGATGCGTTCCACGGCCCGTGGCAAGGCGACGTGCGGAAGATTTATGGGGAGCGGGCGTTTTAAGACCGCTAGGCGGGCGGGATCGGTAGCGCCGTCGTGAATTTCAGGCGGCGCATCGAAATCATGGTCTCAAAGCGTTTTACGCTTGGATTACCGAGAAAATGCCGACTGGTGAACGCCTCATAGCCCCCCATATCGGCCACCGATAACACCATGACGATGTCTGCCGCGCCGGTGACGTACCAGCATTGCTGAACTTCCGGCGCGGCCGTCATGGCTTGGGCAAAGCTCTCTAAAATCTCGCGTTGGTCACGCTCTAACGACACGAGAACGATCACCGAAATCGGATTTCCCGCCGCCGCCGGGGCGAGAATCGCAACCTCGCGGTCGATCACGCCGCGTTGCCGCAGGGCTTGCAACCGGCGACGGCAGGCGGCCGCCGACAGCCCAACCTTCGCGGCCAGGGCCTCGCTGGTTTGCGTGGCATCGTCTTGAACCAAGGTCAGTAAATGGCGGTCGAACCGATCCAAATCAGGCATACGATCATTTTGCGCATTAGGTGCCGCTTTAGCGATCAAAACGATTACAGCGGCGATCAAGATAGATCACTCTGCCACGCGGGCGCGTCCTATTCTCAGGTCTGATCCTCTTGTGAATAGGAAGGTACAATTATGCTGGATCATCTCTCCCTCGGGGTTCACGACCTCGATCGTTCAAAGCGCTTTTATACCGCGCTGTTTGCGCCGCTGGGCTATCGCTGCCTCCGGGCAAATGAGACAGAACTCGCTTTTGGGACGGACGCAAACTGGGCCTTCTGGCTCTACCCGGTCGAGGATGGTGCCAATCTGGTCGGGGCGCGCACGCATGTCGCCGTTAAAGCCGCCTCCCGCGAAAGCGTGATCGAAGCGCATCGGATCGGCGTTGTGAGTGGGGGCGTATCGGCCCGCGAACCTGGGCCCCGCCCCGATATCTCCCCAGCCTATTTCGGGGCCATTTTGCGCGATCCCGATGGACATACAATTGAGATCACCCACTGGGACGCAAGCCTCGCGGACGCATGAACGGCGGCGGCAGGCCTAAGTCCTGGGCTTTAGGGCCGTAACATGCAGCCAATCGGTCGGTTTGTTATCGTAACCGCTGCCATGGTCGGCCTCGATTGTCACGCTTGCCCAGGGGAGCGCGGCATAGAGGTTTTTCAACCAATCCTCGGACGGGTAATTATAGTAGCGGTCGAACTGGTCGCGCCCGTCCGCCTCGCCCGCTTTGAAACTGGCGTAGAAGGTGCCGCCCGGTGTGAGGGCGGCATGAATGCGCGCAAGGATTCCGGGGAGTTCTGCGCGGGGAATGTGGAGCAGGCAGGCGTTCGCCCAAATCCCATCACACGTCATGCTTTCGTTGAGATCGCCGAACAGCAGCGTTGCGACGGGAACCCCGAGGCGCTCTTCAGCAGCGCGGGCAATTTCGGGGGTTCCATCGGTCGGACGGACCTTGAAGCCGCGCGCCAGCATGAATTCGCTATCCTGCCCCGCGCCGCAGCCCAGCTCTAAAATTATGCTCCCAGCCGCGAGGTGCGACAGGAAGGCTTCCAGCCGGGTTTGGCTGGCCGCTTGGCCGCGCGTTGTATAGGCGGCGGCTTCTTCGGCATAGAAACGAAGTGTTTGGGGGTCTTGCGCCATAGTTCGTCCGTTCATCAATCCGCATACCGCTGGGTCAACCGCCCGATCCCGCCCAACTGCCGGGCGATCTGTTCGGCGGCGCGGGTGAGGGTTTCGTCGGTGAGGTCTTTGCGCAGGACTTTCACCTCCTCCAGCAGAGCCTGCCAGGTTTTTTTGCCGTCGATGCGCGGCAGCAGGGCGGGGGCGATTGTCGGCAGGGCGAGGGTAAGGTCGAGCCCTTCATTGCTCACCCCCAACCGCCCGCTCCGGTCGATGGCGGCGAGCAGGCGTTGCGGGTCGATGTCCTTGAACGCCGGAATCGCGGCGCGGTCGCCCGGCGGGGGCGGAGCAACGGGGTTATCGGCGCGGACCAGATAGCCCGCGTGGCGGGCGAGGTTGCCCGCGACCTGCTCGGCGAGGGTGGCTTGCTCTTCTGCTGAGAGGCTCTCGGCGCGCTTCAAGAGGGCCGCATCGGTGAAATAGGTCGAAAGCGTGTAGCGCGCTGGTTCCACCCAATCGGCAAGGCGCAGGCCCGCGCCGTGGATCAGCGCGAACCAGTCCGGCACGGTATAGGCCCGGTCGCGGGCGTGGAGCAGCAGATCGAACAGCCCGGCGTCGCCGCCGTCGAGATGATCGCGGATCACGCCGTTGCGCCGCAGCCAATTGGTCGCAGGAAGCTGGGTGAGCACCCGCTTGGCTTGAGCCACACGTTCTTTGGGCGATCCCTCGGCAGCCAGCGTGCGCAGAATCGCCTGCACGTCATAGACCCCGCGCCGCCCGTAAGCGCCATAGAGCATAAGGCCAATCCCGCCCTGGGGCGCGAGAACCGACACCAGCGCGCGCAGCCCCGCGTCGGGATCGTCCAGATGGTGCAGCACGCCGCAGCTATCGATGTAGTCGAAAGGGGCGTGGCCCGCGTCGGGCAGATCGAGCAGCGAGCCGGTGGCAAAGCGCACCGTGACGATATCGGACGTATCCAGCCCGCGCGCCGCAATCCGCGCTTCCGCTACCGCCCGCGCCGCGTGGGAGGGATCGAGATACAGAAGCTCGGCCTTCCGCCCGGCCCAGGCCAGTTGTTGCGCCAACATGGTCAGCGCATCGCCCGACCCGCCGCCCGCAATCAGCACCCGAACGGGCCGGTTTTGCCAGCGCCCGCCGAACACGGTCTGCTCGATTTCCTGAAGATGGCTGGGCGAGCCAACGATCAGCCGCTTGCGCTCCTCGCGCGGGTCGCGGTGCGGATAGGGCAGGGCTTCATACTGCGCCGCCACGGCGGCATCGGGGGAGATTTTCGACATGGCGGGAGACTGGCAGGGCGGCGCGGGGGAGGCAAGTCCCTGCCGGGCAAAATGATCTTATTGCGCCGCACACGGGCGGGGCGGCAAGATCGTCTGGTGGCTCGGGCAAGAGGGGGCGGCGGATGAACAGCGCATGGCGGTTGGGGGGCATTCTCACGAGTTTCGTCGTCGCGGTGATCCTGCTAACGGCAACGGGACCCTTGGCGGCAGGGCTGAACCAGCCCGGCGACCATCGCGTCAGTCTGCGTCACGGCGGGTTTGAGCGCGAATTTCTGGTGCATGTCCCGCGCACGCTCGCCCCCGGCGCGGCGGTGCCCTTGGTGCTCGCGTTGCACGGTGGCGGCGGCGATATGGCGCATATGGCGCGCGACGATCTTTATGGGCTCATCACCAAATCCGATCAGGCCGGGTTCATCGCCGTCTTCCCAAATGGTTTTAGCCGCTTACGCTCCGGCAAAATCGCAACCTGGAACGCCGGAAACTGCTGCGGCGCGGCCCGCGACCGGCAGATCGACGATGTCGGCTTTCTGCGCGCGGTGATCGCGCAGGTCGCCGCGCAAGCCCCCGTGGACCGCAGCCGCGTCTTCGCCATCGGTATGTCGAACGGCGGCATGATGGCCTATCGGTTGGCCTGCGAGGCGTCGGACCTGTTGCGCGGCATCATGGCGGTGGCGGGGACGGATAATACGCAAACCTGTTCCCCCGCGCGCCCGGTGCCAGTGCTGCATATCCATGCCCGCAATGATGACCGCGTGCTGTTCACCGGCGGGGCGGGGGCGGCGTCCCGCGATCCTGAGTTGGTGACGGATTTTACCTCGGTCCCGGCAACCGTGGCGAAATGGGTGCGTCTCAACGGGGCCGAAACGGTGCCAACGCCCGCCCTGAAGGCCCCTGGCGCGACGTGCGAGCGCTATGCGGGCCGCGCCCCGGTGCAGCTCTGCGTGACGGAAACGGGGGCGCATAGCTGGCCCGGCGGCATGAAGCGTCGCGGGGAAGAGCCGAGTCAGGCCATCCGCGCCAATGACGTGATGTGGGCGTTTTTCGCGGGGCTGTGAGCATGCTCTAATTCTAATAGATAAGTCATTTTTTAAGTTTGTATTCTGTGTTATTAAACCATTTAGATTGAATGTTATTTTTGTCATCCAAGAATGCAGAGGCACTAATTTTATATTTTTTCTTATATATCTTTCCATTTATTTTCCCATAAGATATTTCAAAATTTATATTTCCATCTATTTTTCGATCTGCCGTTCTTAGTATTATTGTTTGAAATGCATGATTAGTAGTTGATTGTGCAGGGATAATCCCTCCATTATTAACATTATTTATTTTTGTCGGAGTCTCACCATTTGCATTAATGTTCTGATCGTCTATTTGATATATTAAGGCATGTTGTGAATTATTGAAAAGAATAACATCATATGTTGCTCCAATTAAAGAACCAGATTTTGTATCCAAATTGTAGATTTGAGATAGATTTACAGCAAATATTTTTTCTTCAATATCAATGGAATTTGATAAATTATTAATATTTACAAGTATTGTTGTGATATTGGCTATAACAATAGATGCAATGCATATTGAAATTGCAATCGATAGAACAAATATGTATTTTGGTTGATTTTCAATAAAAGAGTATATTGGCGCTATGGATATTAAAACAAGTGTCAGGGTTAGGGATCCGATTTTGGAAAATACTTTCTGTTTTGCCCAATCAAAGAAAGAATCCATTCTAAATGCGCCTTCTTAAAATTTTTCATCCTAAAATGGTATCAGAGTCCCGGCAATGGCAAAAGGTCTAATTTTAATTTGAATTATCAATAACTTGAAGCCCCTAAAACCGCACAAACCTGTTCACCACCCAGCCCATCACGCCCGTGAGCTTCAACGTGCCATCCACCACGGCAAGGCAGATGCAGTCGCCATCGTCGTCGGCAATCGGGGTGTGGGTGTGGTCGGCGGTGGAGACCGAGAGGTCGCCGGGGAGGTAATGGCCGAATTGGTCGCTGAAGCCGCCTTTCAGCACCAGCACATATTCGGTGCCGCCGTGGGTGTGCTCGGGCATGGCCCCGCCGGATTTGATTCGCATCAGGCGGGTGCGACCGCCTTTTGTGCGGCTCAGGGTGGGCAGGCGGATTTCCGAGAGGGCCCCCGTGACGCGCTTCCACGGCAGGGGTGTCGCAGGGGTGCTGGGAACGGTGGCCAAGGCGCGGCGAACGGGGCGCGGCATCCAAGCTTCGCCCGCAAGCGGGGCTTCGGGGGCGGGGGTTTCCGCAACCGCGAGCTTGGCGAGGAGGGTGGCGAGATCGGTCTTCACCTCGGCCGGTGGCAGGCTGTCGAGCATGGCCCCGCCCACGGCTTCGAGCGCCTGCACTTCTTTGCGGCAGTCGGGGCAGTAGGTGAGGTGGGTTGCGATCAGCAGGCTAATCGCCTCCGGGAGGGTTCCGGCGGCATAATCGATCAGCAACGATTCGGGCGGGTGAAACTGGGGCGGGTGGAAGTGGGGCATGCTCATTCGTCCTTCAGGACCGCGCGCAGCCGGGTGAGGGCCAAGCGGATACGCGATTTGACGGTGCCTAGGGGGATTTGCGTTGTCTCCGCGATATCGCGGTGCGACCGGTCTTCCCAATAGGCTTGTTGCAGGAGACTTGCTTGTTCGGGCGGCAGGAGCGCGAGGGCCGCCCGCAGCCGATCATTTTGTTGAGCGAGATCATAGGCGTGATCGGCCCCCGGCACGGGGTCGCCAAAAGCCTCATCGGCAATCAGGGCCGGATCGTCCGCCTCCCAATCGATATGCTTGTCGCGGCGCAGGCGGTCGATCCGCTTATTGCGGGCGATGGTAAACAGCCACGTGCTGACCGAGGCGAGGCGCGGATCAAACCCGCCCGCCCGGCGCCAGAGCGTGACCATCACCTCTTGCAACAAATCCTCGGCCTCGGCTTCGGGGCTGCCAAGGCGCATCAGGTAGGATTTAAGGCGGGGGCCGAAATGGGCGAAAAGCTGAGCAAAGGCGGTGCGGTCCTGGGTTTCGGCGATTTGCAGAACCAACCGCGCAAACCCGGCGCTGGCGTCATCGCGCATAACCGTCTCCATCCGCACCGACATCGTTTCGGCAGGGACAAAATGCAATGCCCGAGGGGCAGAAGGGTCGCGCAGGGTGGTCATCACCCTTTCTTCGCAGCCGCCCGTTTAACAGATCACGCAGCGCGCAGATTTTTTTTGCTCTGGCAGCCATGCTGCGGATCACAGCAGGCTACGGCCCGCCTCTAACGGGGGAAGGCCAAGGTGTTGGGCGAGGGTCTGGCCGCCGTCGGCAAAACTTGTCCGCCGCCCGCCATTGCCGCCCGCAAAACCGGGGCCGAAGAAAATCAGCGGCACATATTCCCGGGTATGGTCGGTGCCGATCCAGGTGGGGTCGCACCCATGGTCGGCGGTAATGAGCACGAGATCGCCGGGGTGCAGTTTCGCCAGCAACTCCGGCAGGCGTTTATCGAAGGCTTCCAGCGCATCGGCATAGCCGCCGGGGTCGCGGCGGTGGCCGAAGGATTGATCGAAATCGACGAAGTTGGTGAAGATCAAATCGCCGTCGCCTGCCGCGTCCATCGCGGCCAGGGTCGCATCGAACAAAGCCTCATTACTGTCGCCCTTAATCACCCGGCTGATGCCGTGATGGGCGAAAATATCGCCGATCTTGCCTATGGCGAGCACTTGGCTGCCGCGTTCGACGAGCTTATCGAGCAGGGTCGGCGCGGGCGGCGGAACGGCCAGATCTTTGCGGTTGGGGGTGCGGCGGTAATTCCCGCTCGTGCCCGTAAAGGGCCGGGCGATGACGCGGCCAATATTATAGGGATCGACGAGTTTGCGGGCGAGTTTGCACAGGGTTAGCAACCGCTCCAGCCCAAAACTGTCTTCATGGGCGGCGATTTGCAGCACCGAATCGGCGGAGGTATAGACGATGGGCTTGCCGCTCGCGACATGCTCGTCGCCCAATTCGGCGATAATCTCGGTGCCCGACGCGTGGCAGTCGCCCAGAATGCCGGGCAGTCCGCCCTGTTCAATCAGCGCTTGGGTCAACTCGGGCGGAAAGCTCGGCACGGTTTTGGGGAAATAACCCCAGTCGAACAGCACGGGCACGCCCGCAAGCTCCCAATGGCCGGATGGGGTATCTTTCCCCTTGGAGCGTTCGGCGGCGGCGGCATAAAGGCCGGTAAAATCGTCGCGCTTTAAAAAGCCAGAGGGAAGTTTGCCGGTCGCTTCGCGCGCGGCAGCCCCCAGGCCAAGGTCTTCCAGATGGGGCAAGACAAGAGGGCGACCGCGCTGCGCTAACGACCAGGAGGCGATATGCCCCAGGGTGTTCGAGCCCTGGTCTTGAAAGTGGCAGGCATCGGGGGTAGCCCCAATACCAAATGAGTCCATCATGAGAATGAGAGCGCGTTTTACCATGAAATTAACGTTGCTTGCCGCTCGTCAGTTTGCAAGCCCCGAATCATCTTGTCCTATCGGAATAACGGCGGACGGGCTTACACAGGGCTCGCTTGCTGGACCGGGGGCGGCAGGGCCCGAACCGGCTCCGGCCCGCCATCGGGCAGCCAACACAAAACGTCGGTTCCGCTGGCGGAGGACGTGAGGCTAACCTCGCCGCCGTGCAACTCGATAATACTGCGCACCAGCGACAGCCCGAGACCCGCCCCCGCCTGCCGCCCGGCCCGCTCGAACCGGCCAAAGATGCGCGGCAAGCTTTCGGGCGGAATGCCTGGCCCCGTATCGGAAATGCTAATGGTAATACCGCGCTGGGCGTCGCGCCGCGCGGCGATTGTTATCCGGTCCTGCGGGCGGCAGAATTTGATCGCGTTCGAGAGAAGATTGAACAGCGCTTGGCGCAGCCGCTTGGTATCGCCGATGACCGTGCCAATATCGGCGGCGGACTCGAGGGTCAGCGCAATGTCGCGCGCTTGGGCCCGCTCGCGTACCAGGGCGAGGGTAGAGACGATGAGGCTATTGACCTCAATCGTATCGCGTTCCAAGGCCAGATAGCCTGCTTCGATGGTGGCAAGATCAAGAATATCGTTGATGAGCGAGAGGAGCCGATGTGAATCCGCCAAAATCCCTCGGCTATACTCCAATTGACGCCCGTTGAGCGGGCCGAAATACTGCTCTGTTAGAATTTCGGAGAAACCGATGATCGAGTTCAGCGGCGTGCGCAGCTCATAGGAGACGTTGGCGATAAACTCGGTTTTCAGCCGGTCGGCGGCTTCCAGCGCGTCATTGCGTTCGCGCAGGGCCAATTGGGCGCGGTTGCGCTCGGTAATATCGAGGAACAGGCACAGCGTTGCCCCATCGGGCATTGGCACCGAGGTAAAATCGATCTCCTTCCCGCCGCGCCAACTTAAAACGCCGTTGCGGATGTGGCGCTGGACCAAAGCGTTACCGGTGGGATCGGCGTCCTCGCCCTCAACAATCCACGGCAGGGTTGCGGCTTGAAGCTCGTCCAGGGTCGGCTCGCCCAACAGTTGCTCTTCGCTCAGCCCCCATATTTGCAAAAAGGCTGGATTATGTAGGCGCAAGCGCCGGTCGATGCCGAAGAAGGCCACGCCTTCGGATAGATTATTCAGCGTCTCGCGCTGGACTTCGATGAGGGTATTATAGGAGCGCTCTAGGGCGAATTTATCGGTCGCGTCCTCGTAAGAGTAAATCAGCCCGCCGAGCGGATGGGGGGCGACGCGCTGAAACAAGGTGCGCCCATCGGGCAGGTGCAGCACATCTTCCTTGGCCGCAACAAGCGATTGGAACTGGGCCAATTGCTCGCGCTTATAGGCGGCGAAATCGATCACTTCGGGTAGTTGCCGCTTTTCGCGCAGCATGTCGATAAGCTCTTGCAGCGTCGGCTCCCGCGTCAACCACACGTCATCGAGATAGAACAGTCGCGCGAAGGCGGCGTTGAAGAATTTGATCCGCCGCTCCGGTCCGAAAATCACAATGGGGGCGTTGACCGCGTCGAGCACATCATCCTGGGCTGAAATCAGGCGCGAGACCTGCGACATCAAGCTTTCAATTTGGCGCATATCTGTTGCAGCGATGGATATGCCGGTCGGCGAGGACAGCGCGCGCAGTGAATAGGCGTGCATCGCGCCGCCGATCACCAGGGTGACGGTTTCGACCTGCTCGCTATTCAGCCGCAAGGCGCGCATGGCAAGTTCCCGCGCCTGCTCGATAAACGTATCGCTGCCGCGGGTGAGAACCGACCAGGCGAGGTTGCTTTCGACCAGCCGCGAGTCGCGCCCAAACAGCGCGAGCGGGGTTGCCGCCGCGTCCATCAAAGCCTGACGCCGATCCGCGATTTGCTGACTGCTGCGCAACTGTTGCTGAATCACCCGCCCGCGCAAAACGGCGCGAAAATGCAGCGTGCCAATGATCAGCAGCGCCAATGCAAAAAGGCTGAGAAACCCGACCAAAGGTTGCAAGATTGAGGCCGAGGCGAATTCATTCGCGGCCCCGGCGGGCGCGCTCAGCCCAACGCCCAAACTCAATGCAGCCCAGGCAGAACGGCCAGGGGTTAAGGGAGCGAGCGGGCGGATCATCAGCATGGGGACAGTCTAAGCAATTGTGGCGGGGTTGAATAGGCGGGTTGAACCTTCCTCTTGCCGGCCGAGCCGCGCCCTTGTCCGAGGCGCAAGGCTTTCTTGCACCGCACGGCGGGCATGGTATAACGCGGGGTCTGACGCAATTTCTCGAGGTAGACCGTTTGTCCGCCCCCCTGATCTTGGTTCTCAATGGGCCGAATCTCAATCTGCTCGGCACGCGCGAACCCCAAATCTACGGCACCGATACGCTGGAAGATGTTCGCCTTGTCGCCGCTCGCGCCGCTGAACAGCTTGGTTGCGCGCTGGATTTCCGCCAATCGAACCACGAAGGCGTGTTGATCGACTGGATTCAGGAAGCGCGAGGAACCGCAGCCGGAATCATCATCAACGCTGGGGCCTATACCCATACGTCGATTGCGCTGCTGGATGCCTTGAAGGCGGTGGATTTGCCGGTGATCGAGGTCCATCTCTCGAATATTTTCCACCGCGAACCGTTTCGCCACACCTCTTATCCGGGGCGCGCCGCGATTGGCGTGATCGCGGGGTTCGGCGGCCAATCCTATGTTCTCGCCGTAGCGGCACTCGCCAATCTGATTAAAGCGTCCCAGGCTTAACGCCGCGCCCCTCATCCCGGCGTTGGGGCTGCTTGGTCGGCCCGCCGCCTTGCTGTTTAGAGAGAAAGCATGTCTCAACATCAATTAGATAGCGAACTCATCCGCAATCTCGCCAGCTTGCTGGACGAGACCAAGCTGACCGAAATCGAATATCAGCGCGATAATGTCCGCATCCGCGTTGCCCGCACTTTGCCGCCGCAGAGCGTGGCCTTGCCGCCGGTGCCGGTTGCGGCCCCGGCTGCGGCTGCCCCCGCCGCAGCGGCTCCGGTCGCCGCCCCCGTGACCGCCCCCGCCGATCATCCCGGCATGGTGCCGTCGCCGATGGTCGGCACGGTTTATCTCGCTGCCGAACCCGGCGCGCGCCCGTTCATTGCCGTCGGTGAGACGGTGCAGAAGGGCCAAAGCCTGCTGATTATCGAAGCGATGAAGGTAATGAACCCGCTGCCCTCGCCGCGGTCGGGCGTGGTAAAGGAAATTCTCGTGACCGACGGTAAGCCGGTCGAATACGGCGAGCCGCTGGTCATTATCGAGTAATCATGTTCGAAAAGATCCTCATCGCCAATCGCGGCGAAATCGCCCTTCGCATCCACCGTGCCTGCCGCGAGCTTGGCATTCACACGGTTGCGGTCCATTCCACGGCGGATGCCGACGCCATGCACGTGCGCCTGGCCGACGAAAGCGTGTGCATCGGCCCGCCCGCGCCGCGTCAGAGCTATCTGAACATGCAGGCGATTCTGTCGGCGGCGACGATTACCGGGGCGGAAGCCATTCACCCCGGCGTTGGCTTCCTCGCGGAAAACGCCGATTTTGCGCAGATGGTGCAGGATCATGGGCTGGTCTTCATCGGCCCCTCGCCCGAACATATCCGCATCATGGGCGATAAGATCACCGCAAAAAAGGCCGTGCAGGCCCTCGGCATTCCCACGGTGCCCGGCTCCGACGGCCCGGTGACGAATGACGAGGAAGCGCTGGAAATCGCGCGCCGCATCGGCTTTCCCATCCTCATCAAAGCGGCGGCAGGCGGCGGCGGCAAGGGGATGAAGATTTGCCGGAACGAAGAGGATCTGCGCACCCAACTGCCGGTCGCGCGCTCCGAAGCGCGGTCCTTCTTTGGCAATGACGCGGTGTTCTTCGAAAAATTCCTGGAAAAGCCGCGCCACATCGAATTGCAAATCTTGGGCGACGGCCAAGGCAATGTGATTCACTTGGGCGAGCGCGACTGCTCCTTGCAACGCCGTCATCAAAAGCTGCTCGAAGAAGCCCCATCGCCCGCGCTGAATGCCGACGAGCGCGAAGCCATCGGCCAGATTGCCCTGAAGGCGATGGGCACCCTGGGCTATGCTTCGGCGGGCACGCTGGAGTTTCTCTACGAAGACGGGCAGTTCTATTTCATCGAAATGAACACCCGTTTGCAGGTGGAACACCCGGTGTCGGAATTCATTACCGGCATCGATCTAGTGCGCGAGCAAATCCGCATCGCCGCTGGCGGCAAGCTGACGCTTCGCCAAGAAGACGTGCGCTTCAGCGGTGCCGCCATCGAAGTGCGCATCAACGCCGAACACCCCGAAACCTTCGCCCCCTCGCCGGGCAAGATCGGCGAATATCACGCGCCGGGCGGGCCGGGCGTGCGCGTCGATTCGGCGCTTTATTCCGGCTATAAGGTGCCCTCGCACTACGATAGCCTTGTCTCGAAGCTGATCGTCTATGGCAAAACGCGCAACGAATGCCTGATGCGCCTGCGCCGCGCCTTGGAAGAATATGTGATCGGCGGCATTCACACGACGATTCCGCTGCACCAAAAGATCATCGCCGACCCGGATTTCATCACCGGCGATTACACGATCCATTGGCTGGAGCATTTCATGGAGCGCGCCGCCGCTGCAAAGGATGCGGGCGGCGCGTAAAGCCACGGACGGGGGAGACGGATGCGCTTAACCCCCGATCTTCTCCTGCGCGCCTATGCCGCCGGGATTTTTCCTATGGCGGACGGTCGGGACGACCCCGAGCTTTTCTGGGTCGATCCCGATTTTCGCGGTATTCTGCCGCTCGATGGCTTTCACGTCCCCAAACGCCTGAAGCGGACTTTGCGCGCCGAACCCTATCGGGTAACGGTCGATACCGCCTTTCGCCGCACGGTGGCCGCCTGCGCCGCCCCGCGCCCCGGCAGCCCCGATAGTTGGATTAATGCCGAAATCAAACGGCTCTACGGCCTTTTGTTCGAGGCGGGCCACGCCCATTCGGTGGAATGCTGGCAGGGCGAAACCCTTGTGGGCGGGCTCTATGGCGTTACCCTTGGCGGGGCGTTTTTCGGCGAGAGCATGTTTTCCACCGCAACCGACGCCAGCAAGATCGCCCTGGTCTATTTGGTGGCGCAATTGCGGGCGGGCGGCTTCACTCTGCTCGACACCCAGTTCAAGACCGATCACCTCGCTCAGTTCGGCGTGATCGAAATCGCGCGGGCCGAGTATCGCAGAAGACTGGACGAAGCCCTGCCAATCCAGGCAGTGTTTGGCCGGATAGTTTTAGGACAACCGCTGTCGTTGGAGGACGTAATCCACTATGCGGGATGCTGAGACGCTGGACCTTGCCGAACTCTTAACGCTGGTGCCCACCGGCGACGAGGGCGCTTTCGCCACCCTGTATCGACAGGCGGGACCGCATCTATATGGCGTCGCCCTCCGTATCACCCGTGATCGGTCCAGTGCCGAAGACGTGGTGCAGGATGTTTTGACCAAACTTTGGTCGGGTGCCGCGCGGTTCGAAGCCGGGCGGGGCTCGCCCCTGGGGTGGTTGCTCACGATGGCGCGCAATCGGGCGCTCGATCTCATCGCACGGCGCGGGCGCGATGCCCCGCTGCCCGAAGAGTTCGATGAACTGCCTGACCCGGCGGAAGATGCCCTCTCGGCCCTTGCAGGCCGCGAGGATGCCGACCGCCTGCGCACCTGCCTGGAAGTGCTGACGGACGATCAACGCCGGGCGATTCTGGTCGCTTTCTTCGAAGGGGCAACCCATGAGGAAGTGGCCGAGCAGCTCGAAACGCCCCTGGGCACGGTCAAAAGCTGGGTCCGCCGGGGCCTGTTGAAACTGAAAGGGTGCCTGGGATCATGAGCGCCTTGGATCGGGATACGCTAACGGTTCTGGCGGGCGAATATGTGCTCGGCACGCTGCGCGGCCGCGCGCGCCAGGAGTTTGAAGCCCTGTGCGAGATGGACCCGGAAATTGCCGAGGCCCGCGCCGCCTGGGAAGCCCATCTTGCGCCGCTGCTCACCATCGCGCCGCCCGTAAAGCCGCCCGAAACCCTCTGGGCGAGCCTCAGCGACGAGCTTGGCTTCGAGATCATCTCCGACCGGCGCAGCGCCGACCGGGGGGCCGTGACCGAAGACCTGCCCTATACCGAGGATCTGCCCCCCACCGCTGAAATCATCCAACTGCGCCGCAGCCTGGGGCGCTGGCGCGTGACCACGGTGATGATCGGCATGGCGGTGGCCGCAGGCCTGGTCAGCATTGTTCTCGTCCGCCCCGATCTGCTGCGCGCCCCAACGCCCGCCCCGGTTCTGGTGGCCGAAGCCCCGCCGACGGTGGAGCCCGCCCCGCTGCGCCCGATGCTGGTCGCCGTCATGCTCAACGAACAGCAAGACCCCTGGTGCGTCATCCGCGAAGGCGCGCCCGACGGCAAACTGACCCTCACCCTCCTCAAACCGATGCCCGATGACGGGCTGGACCGCGAACTCTGGATCGTCGGCGACGATAGCGTGCCGAAATCCTTGGGCCTTATCACTCCGAACGGCCTCTCCATCGACCCCGCCGTCGAAACCGCGCCGGGCCGCCTGATGGCGGTCAGCCGCGAACCGAAGGGCGGCTCCCCAACGGGTGCGCCAACAGGTCCGATTTTCGCCAGCGGGAAACTGGTGAAGCTGATGGATTTTTAGGGCGCTGGGCGTCAGCCGACTTGATTTTATCGGGATAAAATGTTACCTATTGGGTAACGTTCCGGGGCGCGCATGGCAATCGTCAAGATTAAGCACAAAGGCTTGCGCGAGCTTTTTACCTCAGGGGCGAGTGCGTCCATCAATCGCCAGTATCACCGGAACGCCCTGTTGATCCTGGACCATCTCGATGCAATCGCCTCACTGGACGATTGCCAGGGCGTGAAGAATTTCCACGCGCTCGTGGGAAACCGTTCAGGCGAATACAGTATGCATGTTTCGGGAAATTGGTGCATCACCTTCAGTTTTGATGGCAGTGACGTCACTATTCTCGATTTTGAGGATTATCACTAATGGACGACCTTCGCCGCAACCGCCGCCCGACCCTCCCCGGAACCATCCTGCGCGAGCATTACCTTACGACGCGCGGCATTTCGATCACCGACCTTGCCGCCGCAACGGGCCTCAGCCGCAAACACCTCAGCCAAATTGTCAACGGTCACAAGCGCTTGGAACCGGCGGTCGCCCTGCGCCTCGCCCGCGTTCTGGAAACCAGCACGCGCTTCTGGCTTAACCTGCAAACCACCGTCGATACCTGGGACGCGGAAAATGATGCCGAGGCGTGGCAGCCGGGGCGGGTGTTTTCGGCGGAGGAAGCTGTCGCATAGTCAAAATCACGTTGGTGTTTCTAGTGAGTCAAGGCAGCTACGGTAATATGGAACGATTGATCGAATGTCTTCTTTTGAAGAATTTTCAAAATCAACTATATACTGTTTATACGTTAATTTTAAATCATCAATACGATCAAAGTTTTCGAGAATTTTTATCTTATTTTTTAATGCTATAGCTCGCCAAATCTCAAGGTCTGGCTCTGTTTTGAATAAATGATCGACCTTGTCGTAAGCAAGAAGCTGTTCTTCTGTGCGTGGCGGATCAAGCCAACCAAGCGTGTTTCCCAGTTGGATGCACGCTTGGGCAACAAGGTCATGGCATTTTGGGGTCGCATAGAAATTTGCAATGACAAACTCAAAATCTTGAATTGCGTCTTCGCGGCGCGGTTCTGATAGTCCATTTAAGGCCAACCCCCTGTTGAGATAAGCTACTGCGAGTGCGACGCTTAAAGAGATGTCACTGCCAATTTCAGAAATGGCCTTATTACACATTAAAATTTGTTCTTCATGATTTTTTGGATAACCTGTCCCTAAGGCTACCCCTCTATTGATCCATGCAGAAGCCAACATCGATTTGAACATCGGATTATGCTGAAACCGAGAGATTACCGTGTCAAAATCTTTAACGGCTTCCTCGATATTGGGCTGCTGCCTCTTGCACCGAGCTATTCCCCGCATGTTAAATGCATCTGCAACATGTTTGAGTGTGTTTTCATCTGTTGCTGCTTCAAAGCGCGAGATGAGGTCGTCGTAGACGCGAATTGCTTCGTCCTGACGCCCCGCATTGAACAACGCTTTGCCTTTTCGCTTTAACGCAAAGGCCGTATCAGCCTGGGACAGAGTGGGTTGACGCAACCAATCATCAATAATTTGAACGGCCGCTTCAAAAGACTTACGCTCTATAAGGCTCTGGCTTATGGCTCCCCAATGCTCTGCTTTTCGTTGGTTGGTAGGTAATGAAAGCATAAAATCAACAGCATTCCGCTCCTCAGTCAAACTAATTTTGTCCTGTGTTGTCTCCTGTTTTGTGATGATTTCACCTTCAACAAAGGAAATCTCTCCACGAGCGTTCAAATGCTCAATTACTTCATGATGTTGCTTTGCATGCTCGTCTCGCTGTTTTTGGGCAAGAGCGTCTAATTCCTTCAATTTCCGCTCGCCTCTCTCCGCAATCCAGGTTGCCGCCGCTTTCTCTGCGGCTTCTGCTGCTTGGGCGCGGGCCTCCGAAATGGCTTCCTTATTCAATTCCTCAGCTTTGAGTCTTGCAGCGTCCTGAGCTTGCCGTGGCACGCTGATCGCTGTCCAAATCGTCACACAGAAGAGCGCCAATGTTATGAAGGTCGAGACCGCGTTAAAGCTCAAAGAATGCCACGAAATCTGATTCGCCTGCATTGTCAGCGAAGTTGACAAATCCCCAATGCGCTTGTCCTGCGCCTCAAGCTTCTCCTTCACCGCCTCTTCCGCCGATTTCTCAGCGGCTTTGATCTCCGCCCGCAGACCAGCTATCTCGGCCTCCAGCCGATCCAGGCGGCGCGCTTCCGGGAGGGTCTTCACCTCCTCCCTGAGCCGGTCGAGGTCTCTTTCCAGGTAGCGAAGCTGTGTTTCAACCGCACTTTCAGTCGCAGGGGCTGGCTCGGCTTTGGGTGACAGCATTTCTAAAAAGCGAAGTAGGTCCATCGTGCTGTCAGCCGCGCACACGGGCGTGGCGAGGGGGAGGAAGAGCAGAAGAGCCAGGAAAAGACGCGCCATAGGGGCCTCGGGCGGAAGGAAGATCGTCTTAGGGTAGCAAAACCGCCCGCGAGCTCCTACCGAAATTAACCTTCCTTACTCCCCTGCCCCCCAAATCCCGCGCCCGTCTTTCCGGGCCGAAGCCTCCGCGCCTGCATACGCCCCCTTCGAATATTTCGCATAATCCCAGGCCCAGCCGTTCGCCGCCTGCGAAAAGCTCAAATCCTGGCCTCCCACGCAGCAGCGGGCGACGGTGCGACTGTGGTCGTCTGTGTCCACGGCGGCGCAGGCGATTTTTCGGCCTGCTACTAGGGATTGCAGCGCGTCTTGGGATTTGCGGTGGCCGGGGGTGCCGCTTTCGGGGGCGTTGATGCCCCAGAGGCGCACCAAATCGCCGCCCGAACAGCGCCGCCCGGTGAGATGTCCGCCGAGGTGGATCGTGTCGCCATCGACCGCGCAGGCGGGGCCGGTCAGTTTGGCCTCGGTGGGGCAGGGGGCGCTATCGTCATAGCCGAACCACCCGGCGCTCAGCACGGCGAGCAGGGCGAGGGCCGACAGAAAGCTGGGGCGGGGCAGGCGCAATCCACCGCGCGGCGGCGGTAGCGGCGTCTTGCCGCGCGGGGCGGGTTGGCGACGCCCGCCCCGCAGGCGGGCGAGACGGCTGAGGATCGGGTCGGGCGGTGGGCTCATGTTCATGATATATCCCAAACCGCCCCCCGGCTGCACGCGAAAAACCATCAGGGCTGCACGGGTGTGGGTTGGTGGCGGGCGGCGGAGGCTCTATATCCTTAAAGGTCAAAGGAGATGTTCATGTCGGTGTCGCTCAAATCGTCTGCGGGTTTGCCAACCTGGGATCTGTCGGATCTCTATGCCGGGCCGACGGACCCCGCGCTGGATGGGGATTTCGCTTGGGCGCGCGGCCAGGCCGAGGCGCTGGTAGCGGAGGCGGAAGGCAAGCTTGCGGGCCTCGCCTCGCCCGATTTTGCCGCCGTGCTGAAGCGCTATGAGGCGTTGGACGAGCGCTTAGGCAAAATCGGCTCCTACGCGCAGCTTCTCTACGCCCAAGACATGAGCAACCCCGATGTTGGGCGCTTTTACCAGTCGGTCCAGGAGCGGATTACCGAGATTGCCAGCCGCGTGCTGTTCTTCGGGCTGGAACTCAATCAGCTGGATGAAGCGGTGGTCGAAGGGCTGCTGACAGACCCCGCCGCCGCGCGCTACCGCCCGTGGATTGCCGCCACCCGCGCCTTCCGCCCGCATCAACTGCCCGACGCGCAGGAAAAGCTGCTGCTGGAAAAATCGCTCACCGGGCGGTCGGCCTGGGTGCGGCTGTTCGATGAGACGATGGCGGCGCTGCGCATTCCGCTCGAGGGGCGCGAACTGACCTCCACCGAAGTGCTGGCGCTGATGGTCTCGCCGGACCGCGCCATTCGCCAAGAAGCGACCCAGGCCTTCGGCACGGCGTTGGGGGAACAGACGCGCGTCTTCTCGCTCATTACCAATACGCTCGCCAAAGATAAGGAAGTGGAAGACCGCTGGCGCAAATATCCGCGCCCGATTTCCAGCCGGAACCTCGGCAACCGCGTGGAAGATGAGGTGGTGGCCGCGCTGGTTTCTGCCGTCCGCGCCGCCTATCCGCGCCTGTCGCACCGCTATTATAAGCTGAAAGCCGGGTGGCTGGGCCTGAAGCAGCTCGAAGCCTGGGACCGCAACGCCCCGCTGCCCGGCGCGCCGGATCGGCAGATTCCCTGGAGTGAGGCCACGCAAACCGTGCTGTCGGCCTATCGCGCTTTTTCGCCCGATCTCGGCAAGGTCGCCGAACAATTCTTCGAGAAACCGTGGATCGACGCGCCCGTGCGGCCCGGCAAGGCGCCTGGGGCCTTCGCCCATCCCACGGTGCCCTCGGCGCACCCGTATCTGCTGGTGAATTATCAGGGCAAAGTGCGCGACGTGATGACGCTGGCGCACGAACTCGGCCACGGGGTTCATCAGGTGCTCGCGGGGCGGGAGCAGGGGCATCTGTTGGCCGACACGCCCTTGACCCTGGCCGAAACCGCCTCGGTCTTCGGGGAAATGCTCACCTTCCGCGCGCTGCTGGCCGCTGAGACCGATCCGGCGCAGCGGCGCTTCCTGCTGGCGTCCAAGGTCGAAGACATGCTGAACACGGTGGTTCGGCAAATCGCGCTGCACTCGTTTGAAGAGGCGGTGCATGATCGCCGCCGGGAGGGCGAGTTATTGCCCGATGATCTGTCGGAAATCTGGTTGCAAACCCAGCGCGATTGCCTGGGCGACGCGGTGCGGTTCGACGACAGCTATAAGAACTTCTGGGCCTATATTCCGCACTTCATCCACTCGCCCTTCTATGTTTACGCCTATGCCTATGGCGATTGCCTCGTGAACTCGCTCTATGCCGTCTATGCCAAGGCCGAAGACGGGTTCGCCGAGCGTTACATGAGCCTGCTGAAAGCCGGGGGCTCCCAGCATCATTCGGCGCTGCTGGCCCCCTTTGGGCTCGACGCGCGCGACCCGGCCTTCTGGGATCGCGGCCTGCAAATGATCGCCGACTTCATTGACGAGTTAGAAGGGCTGCCGACCCATGTCTGAGGAAAACAGCTTCGGCGGGCGCATGCGCCGTTATGCCACCGTGACCACCAAGATGAGCGGCGTCGCCGCGCGGCTGGCGGGCGAGCGCTTCCTGGGCATCGGCATCGACCGCGATAAGCACGCCGCCGAACTCACCGCGATTCTGGGCGGCATCAAAGGCCCCCTGATGAAAGTGGGGCAGTTGATCGCCGTACTGCCCGATGTGCTGCCGGAAGAATATGCGCGCGAGCTTCGTCAGCTTCAGTCCGACGCGCCGGCGATGGGCTGGCCGTTTGTGAAGCGCCGCATGCAAGGCGAGCTTGGGCCGGGCTGGCAAAGCCGCTTCGCTGAGTTTGGGCAGGAGGCGGCGGCGGCGGCCTCCTTAGGCCAAGTCCATAAGGGAAAGCTGCACGATGGCCGCGCGGTGGCGGTGAAGCTGCAATATCCCGACATGGCCTCGGCGGTAGAGGCGGACTTGAAGCAGCTCAAGCTGCTGCTGTCGCTCTATGAGCGGGCCGATAAGGCCATTTCGACCGGCGATATTCACCTGGAAATCGGCGACCGGCTGCGCGAGGAGTTGGATTACGACCGCGAGCGCCGTCATATCCACCTGTATCGGGAGATTCTGGCCGGGGAGGCGGGGGTTTCCGTCCCCGAACCCATCGATGAGCTTTCGACCAATCGCCTGCTGACGATGACCTGGCTGGACGGCGTGCCGCTGCTGTCGCTGAAGGATGCGCCGTTAGAACAGCGCAATCGCCTCGCCTATAATCTCTTCCGCGCGTGGTACGTGCCCTTCTACCGCTATGGCGTGATCCACGGCGACCCGCACCCCGGCAATTACGCCGCCCGCGCCGACGATGGTATTAATCTGCTCGATTTCGGCTGCATCCGCGTCTTCCCGCCGCGCTTCGTGAATGGCGTGATTGAGCTTTACCACGCGCTCGATACCGGCGACCGCGACCGCGCCATTGCAGCCTATGAAACCTGGGGCTTCACCAATCTCTCCAAGGAATTGGTGGATGTGCTGAACCAATGGGCCAGCTTCCTCTACGGCCCGATTCTGGAAAACCGCACCCGGCTTATCCAAGAGGCGGGCGGCACCGAATACGGCAAGGAAGTGGCCTCCAAGGTCCACGCCGAACTGCGCCGCCTGGGCGGAGTGAAGCCGCCGCGCGAGTTCGTGTTTATGGACCGCGCCGCCATTGGCCTCGGTTCGGTCTTCACCCACTTGCAGGCGCAGATCAACTGGTACGAACTGTTCCACGATTTGGCGGCGGATTTCGACGCGGATGCGCTGGCGGCCCGGCAAAGCGCGGCGCTGGCGGCGGCGGGGGTGCCCTTATTGAAAGAATGATAATGCAATTATGAGAAGAGTTATGTACAACGTATCCGTCCTTCTCGGGATGTATTAGCGGAAACATAATCTTTTTAGGAGTAAATTATGATAGATCTTGCAATTTCTCCTGCCATTATCAAAATCGTTGCTACTTTAGTGCCCAAAATAGCAGGATTCGTGTCGGATAAAACAGGCAAAGCTTTGGCGGAAATAAGTATTGATCTCGGTCGCGGAATGCAAACTTATTTGCAAAATATTCTTGAGAAAACATCTAAAGTAAAGACAATAATTAACTCAAATATTCCTATCGATTTGATGAGTATTTATGTTAATTCTTTCCTGGGGAAAGATAAAAATATTTATCGCGATGATGATATTTTTATTAATTCCAATGATGTTAAATATCATGTAATTACAGGAAATGCCGGAAGCGGTAAATCTATGTTGATGAAATATCTTGTATTAAAATGTATAACGGAAAGGTCAGATATTCTTCCTGTTTATATGGATCTACGAGATTTGAATGGAAAAAAAGAGATGTCTGTTGTTAATTATTTGTTCGAGAGTTTCCAGAGATTTTCTTCATACTCTTCAGATGATTTTTTATATATGCTAAGTTCTGGCATGATTTGTGTGTTTCTGGATGGTTTTGATGAGATTGACTACGATAAACGTTCTGATGTTACTAGGGAAATAATAGGGTTTTCTGATAAGTATCAGAAAACAAATATATTTGTTTCCAGTCGACCCGATAATTCTTTTTCTGGGTGGTATAGTTTTCATGTTTTTCATGTTTGCGAATTAAATGAATCTCAGGTAGAGATGTTAATAAAAAAAATACCCTATGATGATTCTGTTAAAGATAGGCTGTTAAAAAATATTGGGAAAGGTGATTTTCGTTCACATAGTTATCTTCTGAAAAATCCTCTATTAGTTATGATCGTATTGCTAACAACTAGTCGAGCCTCAGAAATTCCTGCAAAAACTCATTTACTGTATGATAGTGCTTTCCATACTTTGTTTAATCGGCATGATGCTGCAAAGAGTGGGTTTCAGAGAATGAGGCTCGTGGATCTGCCAGTTGATGATTATCAGAAAATATTCTCCTGCTTTTGTGCCATTTCCTACATAAGGGAAAATTTTAACTTTTCGGAAACTGAAGCGCTTACGATTATAGAGAGGTCATCTGATAGGACTCGCGTGTCAGTAAAGAAGGAGAAGATGCTTGAAGATTTATGGCGATGCTCCAGTATGTTGGTGCTTGACGGTATTCAGTACACTTTTGTTCATAGATCTTTTCAAGAGTATTTTGTGTCGTACTACTTAATGAAAATTAATCCTGAGCAAATAATTAATGTTCATAATAAAATTTCCATAAGATCATTTAATGATAATGTTTTGGGCATGATGTATGAAATGGATTCAGATAGATTTGAGGAGTTGTGGGTTTTTCCAGCTTTAAAAAAAATAAGGGATACTCTGAAAAGAATCGATATCAATTGTGTTTCAGATTGTATATTGCAGTTATACGGAACCGATGAAGTTTATATCGATAAAAATCGCAATGTGTTCCCTGTTTATATGTACGGACATGAATGTTCGTCACTTCTTTTTTCCCTCGAAAAAATTTGGGATTTTGAGATTAAGTTAGATGAATACATAAGAGTGCAGCGTTCGGATTTCCTAAAGGCAGGACCTATCCCTGTTCCAGAGATTGAGCTTCCAGAGATTGAGAATGCGATAGTGATAAATGGTCATGAACATCTTACGGTAGATTCTACTGATGATGTGTGGTTGATTAGGACGACCGTCGGAGAACGGTTTCAAGTCATGGAAGGTTTCATAGAAAGTCTTCTGGTTGATATAGAATTTATGATAAGCAGTAGGAAGAAATCTATTGAAGATTTCAGTTAGGCAGTAATTGTAAATTGGAAGTTTGCGGACTACTGTATTGGCGGTCCGCAAACTTCTATTCATTTACCCTGCCGCGATCTGTTCCTTCGCAACGCCCAACAGCCGATCCATCTCGGCGCGCAACTCATTAGCGCCGATGCTGATGCCCTTGGCGGCAAAATCGGCGGCCACTTTTTCCAGCACGTCGTCGTCGCCGGGGCGGTCGAAGTCGGCGGCGACGACGGTTTTTGCATAGGCGTCCGCATCGGCCTCGCCGAGCTTTTCGGCAGCCCACAGGCCGAACAGCTTATTGCGCCGCGCGACCACCTTGAAGCGAAGGGTGTCATCTTGGGCGAATTGGGTTTCGAACGCTTTTTCCCGATCGCTAAAGCCGCTCATGGTGCTCCCCTGGCCTGGTTATCCTGCCGGGACACATAGGGTGCGCGGCAGAACAACGCAAGCGGTAGCGGCGGTTAGGTTCCCAGAATTTCGGCTTTGGCGACGGCGTGCAGGCGAATCAATTCTTCGCGCAGGCTGGCGGGTTCGGCGTGAACGCCGCGCGAGGCGAGATCGTCGGCCACCCGTTCCAGAATATCCTCATCGCCGGGGTGCTCGATGTCGTAATCGATCAGGCCCTTGGCGTACATATCGGCTTCTGCCGTTGGCAGGCCCATGCGCTCGGCGGCCCACAGCCCGAAGAGCTTATCCCGGCGCACGACCGCGCGGAAAGCTTGGTCCTGCTCCAGCGCGAAATGGGCTTCGAAGGCCCGTTCCCGATCTTCAAACTTGGTCATGGTTCGCTCTACTCCTGGGGGTACGACCCCTGACGGTTGGTCTTTCGACTCCCTATCTGGAAAATAAGCTTAGCCTAGTCTTTGATGTAGCTCAAAGCTGGCAAATTATACGAGCTTAGCGTGAGGAGGGGTAAGCGATGTGTGTTGTGCTCGTATTGCGGCGTCCGGGGCACCGGTGGCCGCTGCTGATGGCGGCGAACCGGGAGGAAATGGCGGATCGGCCCTCGCGCCCGCCGGGGCGGCATTGGCCGGACCGGCCCGAGGTGCGCGCGGGCTATGATGAAAGCTCCGGCGGCTCTTGGCTGGGGATCAACGATTACGGCGTCACGGCGGCGCTGCTCAACCGGCACGGCACCTTGGGGCCGCAGGCAGGCAAGCGCAGCCGGGGGGAATTGGTGCTGGACGCGCTCGACCATGCCGATGCTTCGGTTGCCGCGAAATCCTTGATTGATCTCGACCCGCGCGCCTATCGCGGCTTCAATCTGGTTCTCGCCGACGATCAAGACGCCTATTGGCTGCGCTCGGACGAGGAAAAACTGACCGTAGCCGAAATCCCCGAAGGATTTTCGATGTTCGGAGCCTGGGAGCGCAATGACGCTGGCGATCCACGCGTGAAGCGGCACCTGACGCGCTTTATCGCCGCCCCGGTGCCCGACCCCGATAGCGGCGATTGGGGGGCGTGGCAGGCGCTTCTCGCCCAAGACGATAAGATTGATCCGCGCCAGGGGCTCACCCTGCATCTCCCGAACGGGTACGGCACGCGCGCGTCGAGCCTCATCGCGCTCCCCACCTTGGGCGATGGCCGACAGCCGGTGTTTTTGCACGCGGATGGGCCGCCTGCGACGCATCCCTATGAACCCGTCGCATAGGCGGGTCGAGCCTTGGGCACCCTCGGAGGATGACGGGTACATTGTATCCCCCTCCCCCCACTGCTATAGAGACGCAACCGGATCGCCGCCGCTGGGGTTGGCGCGACCGGCATGACCCCAGAGGATGGTTTGATGGCGCGACGCAGGAAGATTTACGAAGGCAAAGCCAAAGTTCTGTTCGAAGGACCGGAACCCGGCACGATCGTGCAGTATTTCAAGGACGATGCGACCGCCTTCAATAATCAGAAAAAAGGCGTGATCAGCGGCAAGGGCGTGCTGAACAACCGGATCTCTGAATATCTGATGACGCGCCTCACCGAAATTGGCATTCCCACGCACTTTATTCGCGCGCTCAATATGCGTGAACAATTGGTGCGGCAGGTCGAAATTATTCCGATTGAAGTCGTCGTGCGCAATGTCGCCGCCGGGTCCATGTCCAAGCGCCTCGGCATTCCCGAAGGCACGCCATTGCCGCGTGCCATCATCGAATATTATTATAAGAACGATGAGTTGGGCGATCCGATGGTCTCGGAAGAGCATATCACCGCCTTCGGCTGGGCCAGCACCCAAGATATTGACGATATGATTCACCTGACCCTGCGGGTGAACGATTATCTCTCCGGCCTGTTCCTTGGCGTTGGTCTGAAGCTGATCGACTTCAAGTTGGAGTTTGGTCGCCTGTGGGAAGAAGAGGAAATGCGCATCGTTCTGGCCGATGAAATCAGCCCGGACAATTGCCGTCTCTGGGATGTGAAATCCAATCAGAAGCTCGATAAGGACCGCTTCCGCCAAGATCTCGGCGGGGTGCAGGAAGCCTATCAGGAAGTCGCCCGCCGCTTGGGTGTGCTTCCGGTCGAGGTTGAGGGCGAGGCCAGCGAGGGCGAAGACCCGCGCCCGCCCCGCGTCGTGAACTAATAAAAGCCTAAGCCCGCCGGCCCTCCCGGCGGGTTTCTGCTTTAAGACTGTGTTTTATGGGCTGGTTTCCCAGCCGAAGCTTCTTTTTGGAAGGATGGTGCGATGAAGGCGCGCGTACACGTTACCTTGAAGCAAGGCGTTCTCGACCCCCAGGGCCGGGCGATCCATCAGGCGCTCGAAACTTTGGGTTTTGAAGGCGTCGAGGACGTGCGCCAAGGCAAGTACATCGAACTTGACCTTGCCGAAACCGATGCCGCCAAGGCGGAAGCCCTGGTGCGCGAAATCTGCGCAACGCTGCTCGCTAATCCCGTCATCGAATCCTATACCGTCTCGTTGCAGGATTAAGCGCCATGAAAAGCGCGATTCTGGTCTTCCCCGGCACCAACCGGGAGCATGACGCGGCGGCGGCCCTGCGCCAAGTCTGTGGTTCGGAGCCTACCTTCGTGTGGCACGGCGAAACGGAACTTCCGGCGGGGCTCGATTTGATCGTCGTTCCCGGTGGGTTTTCCTACGGCGATTACCTGCGCTCGGGTGCCATGGCGGCGCAATCGCCGATCATGGGGGCGGTAAAGGCGGCGGCGGAGAAGGGCGTTCACGTCCTCGGCGTTTGCAATGGCTTCCAGATCATCACCGAAGCCGGTTTGCTACCGGGCGCGCTGATGCGCAACGCCTCGCTGAAGTTCGTCTGCCGCGATGTGTTCCTGTCGGTCGGAACGACAAATTCCGCCTTCACCTCGGCCCTGCAAGTCGGCCAAGTGCTGCAAGTGCCCGTGGCCCATCACGACGGCAATTACTTTGCCGATGCCGCCACCCTAGACCAGCTTGAAGCCGAAGACCGCATTGCGTTTCGCTATTCGAGCCCCGATGGCGAGTTTGAGGAAGGCTGGAGCCCCAACGGCAGCCAGCGCGATATCGCCGGGATTCTGTCGGAAAACCGCCGTGTCCTCGGGCTGATGCCCCATCCTGAAAATGCCATTGATCCGCAGTTGGGATCGACCGACGGCGCGGGCCTGTTCCGCAGCCTCGTCCAATCCCTCGTCGGTTAAGGAGTTCGTCCCGTGACGGCAAATACGCTCGCCTTCGATACGCGCCCTGCGACCGAGGCTGACGCCACCGAGTTCGGCCTGAAAAAAGACGAATATCAACGCATTCTCACTCGCCTCGGGCGCACGCCGACCCTGGTGGAATTGGGTGTTTTCTCGGTGATGTGGTCGGAGCATTGCTCCTATAAATCCTCACGGATTCATCTGAAGAAACTCCCGACGACCGCCCCATGGGTCATCTGCGGGCCGGGCGAAAATGCGGGCGTCATCGATATTGGCGACGGCGACGCCGCCATCTTCAAGATTGAAAGCCATAACCATCCGAGCTTCATCGAGCCCTATCAGGGGGCGGCGACTGGCGTGGGCGGCATTATGCGCGACGTGTTCACGATGGGCGCACGGCCGATTGCCAATCTCAACGCCTTGCGTTTCGGCGATCCTGCCCACCCGAAAACCCGGCATTTGCTGGCGGGGGTCGTGTCGGGCATCGGCGGTTACGGCAACTGCATGGGCGTTCCCACGGTCGGCGGGGAGACGCAGTTCCACCCGGCCTATAACGGCAATATCCTGGTGAATGCCATGACGGTCGGCATCGCCAAGCAGGATAAGATTTTCTACTCAGCGGCGGCCGGTATCGGTAATCAGGTGATCTATCTCGGCGCGAAAACAGGCCGCGACGGCATTCACGGCGCAACCATGGCCTCGGCGGAGTTTACCGAGGAAGCCGAAAGCAAGCGTCCCACGGTGCAAGTGGGTGATCCCTTCACCGAAAAACTGCTGCTGGAAGCCTGCCTGGAGTTGATGGCGACCGACGCGATCGTTGCCATTCAAGATATGGGCGCGGCGGGGCTCACCTCCTCCTCGGTCGAAATGGCGGGTAAGGGCAACCTCGGTATCGAGCTTGATCTCGATAAGGTTCCGACGCGCGAGCCCGGTATGAGCGGTTACGAAATCATGCTCTCGGAAAGCCAGGAGCGCATGCTGATGATCCTGAAGCCGGGATCGGAAGGCGTGGCGCGGGCGATTTTCGAAAAATGGGGCCTCGATTTCGCCCCCATCGGCGTGCTGACCGATTCGGGCCATATCGTGCTGAAGAAGTCCGGTGGCGTGATCTGCGATCTGCCGCTGTCGCCTTTGGTGGACGACGCGCCGCTCTACGACCGGCCCTACGAGCCGACGCCGCTGCAAGATGAAGTGCTGGCGGGCGAAGTGGAAGCGCCGGATTCGCTCACCGATGCGTTGATAACGCTTATGGGCACGCCGGATATGGCCTCGAAACGCTGGATTTGGGAGCAGTACGATCACCTCGTTGGCGGCCATACCGTCCAGCGTCCCGGTGGCGATGCGGCTGTCGTGCGTCTGCCGGGCCAGAAGAAGGCCTTGGCGATGGTGACGGACTGCACGCCGCGCTATTGCTTCGCCGATCCGCGTTTGGGCGGCATGCAGGCCGTGGTCGAAAGCTGGCGCAATCTGACCGCTGTCGGCGCAACGCCGCTCGCCGTAACCAATAACCTCAACTTCGGCAATCCCGAGCGCCCCGAGATCATGGGCCAACTCGTCGGCTGCCTTGAAGGCATGGGCGAAGCCTGCCGGGCGCTGAATTACCCGATCATCTCGGGCAATGTGTCGCTCTATAATGAGACCAACGGCGAGGGTATTCTGCCGACCCCGGTGATCGGTGGCGTCGGGCTCTTGGCCGATGCGGCGCTCGCCATGGATATGGCGTTTAAAGCTGAGGATGAAACCATCTTCGTCATCGGTGAAACCAAAGGCTGGCTGGGGAACTCGATCTACCTGCGCGAGCTGTGCGGGGCCGAAGCGGGGGCGCCGCCGCCGGTTGATCTGGCCTTGGAAAAGCGCCACGGCGATTTCGTTCGGGGTCTAATTGCCGAACGGCTCGTGACCGCGTGCCATGACGTGAGCGACGGTGGCTTGCTCGTCGCCGTGACCGAAATGGCGCTTGCGGGCGATATGGGGGCCGAAATCGATCTGCCAGATACGGCCCCGCCGCACGCCATTGCCTTCGGCGAGGATCAAGGCCGCTATATCGTGACCACGGCGGATGCGGACGCCTTACGCCGTCGCGCTGCCGCCGCCAAGATTCCGCTGTTAGAACTGGGGTTAACCGGCGGCGACGCCATCATCATCAACGGCGAAGACGGCATTGATCTCGAGGATTTGATGATCGTTCACGAAAGCTGGTTGCCGGACTATATGGAAAATGGTCTTGGCAGCGACGATGAGGATGACAATCTGTATACGGACGACGATTCGTCGGACGAGGAATAGGAGACCGCCCGAATGGCTATGGATGCTGCGACCATCGAAACTATGATCCGCGAGGCCCTGCCGGATGCACAAGTGAGCATTCAGGATCTGCGCGGCGATGGCGACCATTACGCCGCCCATGTGGTTTCCGCCGAGTTCCGGGGTAAGTCGCGCGTGCAACAGCATCAAATGGTCTATGCGGCCTTACGCGGCAAAATGGGGGGCGAGTTGCATGCGCTCGCCCTGCAAACCGCAACGCCCGACGCTTGATCTAACCCGAGAGGATAAAGTTATGACTGACGCAACCGTTCGGGACCGCATCCACCAGGAAGTGACTGGCAGCGATGTGGTTCTGTTTATGAAAGGCACGCCGGTTTTCCCGATGTGCGGTTTTTCTGCTGCCGTCGTGCAGGTTCTCAATCATTTGAACGTGCCGTTCAAAGGTATTGACGTTCTGCAAGACCCCGGTATCCGCCAAGGCATTAAGGATTACAGCGATTGGCCGACGATTCCGCAGCTCTACGTTAAGGGCGAATTTGTGGGCGGCTGCGATATCATCCGCGAAATGTTTGAAAGCGGCGAATTGATCGAGCTGCTCAACACGCGCGGTATTAACGTTCAGGCGGCTTAGGTTTAGGGGAAAGGGAGTGGTTTTCGGGCCACTCTCTTTTTATTTTGTTAATAGAATTTTATGTAATTTGAATCAAAATAGTTTCGCCTGCATCTTAAAAAGTTAATCTTTTGCAGCGCGACAGTTTTTTCCCATCCGGTAGGCGGCTTTTAGCTGGATTGCCCGTCTTCCTTCGCTACACTGAGGCCCATGGTTGCCCAACCCTCCCTCTCGCAAGTGGCGGATTCAGGCCCGTCCGGCATTCTTGCCGCCGCCTATGATCGGCTGCCGGTGGCTGTGCTGTGTGTGCGTGACAAGGATATTCTCTACGCCAATGGGGCGGCAGCGACTCTCTTGGGTGTGCCTGCCGTCAACTTGAAGGGGCGGGCCCTGGCACCGCTGCTGAAACCGAACGATCCGGATGCAATCGATCTTGGTCGCATGTCCCGCGCCGATCCGCTGGAAACACTCACAATTCCCCACGCGGGCGGCGATAGCTGCGGTGCTCTCTGCGATGTTTCGGTATCCCCGGCCCCTACCGGGCGGTCGGGCGACTGGTTGCTTTGCTTGCGCCCGCTTGGGCCGGGTGGGTGCATTCTGGGGCCGATCACCGATCAGGGCTCGATTTTGGCGCATCTGTTAGATGCGGTTGGCGATGCGGTCCTCGTCGTCGGCAATGACGGGCGGATTATCGATCTCAACAAGGGCGCGCAGCGGGTTTTTGCGGTGGATCGGGAGCCAGCGCGCGGCATGTCCATCTGGCCGCTGCTCGCGCCGACGCTGTTCGAGGGGGAGGATAGCCTCCCGGAGACCTCGGTTCAGATGCTGCTGCGCGCCGTGCCGCGCAGTACGCTGGGTACCGGACGGTCGATGACGCTGTCGCGCGCCGATGGCATTAGTTTTCCCGGCGAAATCGCCATTACGCCGCTGCCCTTGCCGGGCTGTTCGGCGCATTTGATTACCGTGCGCGACGTATCGGACCGCAAACGCATTGAAAGCCGCTTAGAGCGGCTGGCGCTGTATGATCCGCTCACGCGCCTGCCCAATCGGGTCAAAGTGCTGCAGCATTTGGAGCGGCTTGTCGCGCAATCGCCCTTGGGCACGATTGTGGCGGTTGCCATCGATGTCGATCATTTCAAGTATGTGAATGACTTCTTTGGTCATGGCCCCGGCGACCGGCTGTTGCAGGCGGTCGGGGGGCGCTTGGGCGGCGACCTTGAAGAGGGCGATTTGCTCGGCCACCTTGGCGGCGATGATTTTGTCATCGTGTCGGCAACCGATGACCCGATTGCTACGATTGACCGGCTGGCCCGGCGGGTGGAGGAAGCGTCGGCGCGCACGTTCCTCATTGATCAGTCGGAACTGTTTATCTCGCTGTCGCAAGGCATCGCCCTCTACCCCGATCACGCAACCGACCCGTCGAACCTGCTGACGGCGGCCCAGGCGGCGACCTATGAGGCGAAGGAAGCGGGGCGGGCGACGACGGTGATCTATTCCGAACGGGTGCGCGACCGGCGCGCCGGTCGGTTGGCGATTGAAACCGATCTGCGCCGCGCCGTGGAGCGAGGGGAGCTTTCGATCGAGTATCAGCCCCGCTTGGGCGTGACCGATCACAAGCTGCGGGGCATGGAAGCGCTGCTGCGCTGGGATCACCCGGACATGGGCCGTATCCCGCCGTCGCATTTTATCCCGATTGCCGAGGAATCCGGGCTGATCGTGCCGATTGGTCATTGGGTTCTGGAGACAGCGTGCAGGCAGGCGCGCTTGTGGACGCAGGCCGGATTCCCCGACCTTAAAGTCGCGATTAATCTCTCGGTGCGGCAGTTCCGCGACGCGGGCTTGCTGATGAAGGTTATCGAGGCGATCAATGCTTCCGGCCTGCCTGCGGCGAATCTGGAGTTAGAGATTACCGAAAGCGGGCTGATGAGCGATCTCGACCGCGCCATTGACCTTTTGCAAGATTTGAAGCAACTCGGCATCACCATCGCGATTGATGATTTCGGCACCGGCTATTCCTCGCTCTCCTACCTCAAGCGCTTACCCATCGATCTTTTGAAGATCGACCGCAGTTTTATTGCGGGCCTCTCGGAAAATGCCGATGACCGCGCGATTTGTCAGGCAATTGTGTCAATGGCCGCCAGCTTGGAGCTTGAAACTGTCGCCGAAGGGGTCGAAACCGAAGGGCAGCTTGAGTGTTTGCGCCAGATTGGCTGCCACGAGGTTCAAGGCTTTTTCTTCGCACGGCCGCTCACGGTCGACGAGTTTTCCGACTATCTTGCCCAGCGGCGGATTTGACGTTTGTTTGCGGGCGTAAGCCCCTCGCCAGCGCCGCCAATTTGCGCTATCCCTGACGTAAGCAGAATAAAATTCGGCAGGGTTTCCTATGGGCAAATCGCCACGCAAGCTGGATCGGACCGATCTTAAAATCCTCAGTCTCCTGCAGATCGAGGGGCGGATTACCAATCTCAAGCTGGCCGAAAAAGTGGGCCTCTCGCCCAGCCCTTGCCTGGAACGGGTAAAACGGTTGGAGGCGGCGGGCTATATCAACCGCTATTCCGCCGAAATCGATCTCGATCTATTGTGCCGGAATGTTTTGGTTTTTGCTGAAGTGACGTTGAAAAATCAACGAAGTGAAGATTATGAGCGGTTTGAAACGGTAATTGCCAAGATACCAGAGATAATCGAGGCCTACTCGATTGGCGGTGGTTATGATTATCTTCTAAAATTCGTCTGTGGTGACGTGCGGGATTACCAAATTCTCAGCGAGAAAATGATTAATTCGGATATGGGCATCGATAAATTCTTTAGCCATATCGTTATTAAGCCAGTCAAATCCTATGCGGGCATGCCCTTGGCGCATCTCATCGATAAAGACACAAACCCATCCATCATTCTGTCCTGATGTTAAGTTTTAGACATGGTTTCAGTTGAAATCGGGATGCTATTGTAATCAGGTTACGGTTCTCGGGATAAAAATGGGTCTGAAACGGCCCTATCCGGCCATTCTTAAAACCGAGTGACAGAGGAATGTAGCGATGATACATTTATCTCACGTCAATCGGCCGACAATCCTCCCCTCCCCGTCGGTCGGTTGCGCGGGTGCTTTCGGGCAAGAGCGCCCGCAAAATTGAAACGGCCGAAGCGTGGGCAACGCTTCGGCCGTTTTTCTTACCCTAGAGCGGTTCCCGTTCGCTTTGGCTCACGTTAACCGCTCTAACCTGTTGTTTTATTCAGCAAATGCGTCGTCGCGGGTGATTCCACCCGCTCGGGATTTGCCCTAGATGATTAGGCTGCGACGCGCTGATCGCCAAAGCTGGGGAGGAGCCCGGCCATTCGACCGAAATGCTCCAAATCCTGGCACTCGACATCGAGCAAATCACCGCTACGGCGATACCAGCTTGCAATTGCCTCCACCCTAATCCGTTGGGTGGCGTCGAGCGCGGGGGAGGCTAACAGCCCGTCAATCAGCGGATGACCGGTTTCAACCTCGGCAACCGTCGCTGCCGGGGGCTCCGCCGCGCTTTGCACGGGGGGGCGGGGGGCGGGGGGAAGGGGCGCTACGGCCTCGGGTTCTGCGGGCTTCCGATTCACGGCATCTTCGCGCAGGCGGGCGAGGGTTTGCCAATGATGGGCGGCACGCTCGGCGGCGACCCGTCGCCGGGTTTCCGCCGCCAGTTGCCGCCCCAGATCGATCAAGCTGCGCCAGCCTTTGGCGGGCGCTTGCAGAATGACCTCGTCCCAGCTTAATCCGGCAACGCGCACGAGGCGGGAGGCGGCGCGGGCTGCCGCTAAAACCTCGGCATCTTGATCGCTTTCAAGGCGCGCTAGCAGCTTTGGCAGCCGCGCCAAATCATCCGCCTGATCCTGCGATCCGTGCCGCGCCATGCCCGTTCTCCTGTCGCTTGTTTCGGAACAAACACCGAACCTGTGCTCTGAGAATGCCGTTGGTTCAGGGGCTTGTCAACCGATCTTCAACAGATGTCAGACGGTTTGTATTACGTGGGGGCGGCCAGGAGATTCGGGCGCGACATAACCCGTTCAGCGGGCAGCACAACGGTAATTGTCGTCCCCACATTCAGCGCCGTTTCAATCAGAAGCGTGCCGCCGTGCAATTCCACCAGCGATTTCACGAGCGGCAGCCCAAGGCCGGTGCCTTGGAATTTGCGCGACAGGCTATTGTCTAACTGGCGGAAAGGCGTCAGCGCAATCGGCACTTCGGCGGGGTCCATGCCGATCCCGGTATCGGCGACGTGTAGGGCAAGGCCACCCGTTTCCAGAAGCTCGACGCGGGTGGTAATGGTGCCACCCGCGTCGGTGAACTTCACCGCATTGGAGAGAAGGTTCAGCAAAATCTGGCGTAACAGTCGCCCATCGGCATAAACGCTCGGCATTTGCTGCGGAAGCTCGGTGTGCAGCGACAGGCCCGCCCGGGCGGCGCGGTGTTGCAGCAGACGGGCGACCGATTGGATGATCCGTGCCAGATCGAGTTCTTCCTCGTTTAACTCCACTTTGCCGGATTCGATTTTGGAGAGATCGAGAATATCGTTGATGACTTCGAGCAGATGTGCGCCGCTCTCCCGGATATCGCGGGCATAGTCGAGATAGCGCGGGCTGCCGATCGGGCCGAAGAGCTGCCCTTCCATAATTTCGGCAAAGCCGATCACGGCATTTAGCGGCGTGCGCAACTCATGGCTCATATTAGCGAGGAAGACAGTTTTGGCGCGGTTAGCGGCAAAAGCTTCCTCCATCGCCGTGCGCATCTTTTCTTCACTGCGCTTGCGATGGGTAATATCGATATGGGTGAAGACGAAGCCGAGGCCGGGGGTGAAGCGCCGGTAGGTTTCGATAATTTTATCCGACAGGATTGTCCATTCAATCCGCTCCGGCCCATTCGGCGGCAGGCTGGTCATTTGCTGCTGTACGATGGTTTCCGGGTCGCCAATACCATAGTCGCCGCGCTTGGCAAAATAGCGCACCAGATCGGCATAGGGCATGCCGGGTTTGATGACGCCATTCGGCAGATCGAAAATACCGTGCAGTAGCCGGTTCCAGTGGCGGATCTTCAGATCTTCATCGACGAGCAGCACGGAGGTTGCAACGTTATCAATGGTCAGACGCAGCAGGGCGGTTTGCCGTGCCAGTTCCATTTCGCGCTGCCGCAGACGCGTGAGGTTCGATGCCGCGCCGCGCCAGCCAAGAATCGCGCCGTCGCTCCCCAGAATCGGCCTCCCGGATGAGCGGACATAGGCCAGTGTGCCGTTGGCGCGGCGGACCGAATAGAGGAAATTGTCGAAAGGGCGTCCGGCGGCTATATCTTCCGCATGGCGGCGCCAATGGGCTTGGTCGGTATCGTCGGCGGTTAGATCTTGCCTGCGCCTGCCGTAGGGCAGGCGGTCGGGGCCTTCCACGTCCGGCACGGCCGACTGCGCGCCGCGCTCGAACCGAACAAAGCGCCCCTCGGCGTCCATCTCCCAGTACCAATCCGCGCTGCACGCCAGGAAATCCTGATACTTGGCTTCAAGAACCCGCTGGGCTTCCCGCACGCGGCCCATTTGTCGCCGCAGAGAGAGGCCCCAGGCCACCAAGGCCGTAGCAAGGATCGCTACGCCGAGAAACGCGATAAATGCAGCACTTGTCCCCACGTTCAGCACCGCCTGCCATCAAAGAATGTCAGCGGGCGGCCCAACGCCCGAGCGACAAGGTCAATCCACTTCCCCCGTAAAGGAACCATACCTGATCCGATGGGTGCGCGCGAGTCTGGGACCGCGACGGCGGAAAGATTTAAGCCGCCGCGTACCCCAAACTAGAAAAAGTACAAATGTAGCGTGGTTTCACTCTTGACTCGCCGCACCGCACAACGTACTTTTGCAGTGCGGCATAGAGAGTTTCTCTCTTCCCGCTGACGCTCTTGAGCGTTTCCTCCCTAAACTCGGCAGCCGCGCTTTTTGCGCGGCTCTTTTTTTGGGTCGGCTCCTTTTCAGGCGTCTCAGACGAGGCGATCTTTGGGAAAAGTGAGGGTAAAGCGGCTCCCGTCGCCGGGGCGGCTGACCAGGGTAACGCGCCCGCCGTGCAACTCGATAAGCGATTTCACCAATGGCAGTCCCAGGCCCGCGCCCGTATGCTGACGGGCAAGACCGTGATCGACCTGGTAAAACGGATCGAAGACCGATTCTTGCTCGTCGGCGCCAATACCAATCCCCGTGTCTGCGACCGTCAGTTCCGCCTCTCCTGCGGCATTCAGCCCCCAGGTGACGCTAACCGATCCGCCCGCCGGAGTGAACTTTACCGCATTGTTGGCAAGATTGAGCACACACTGCCGCACGGTGCGCAAATCGGCAAAAATCACCACGGGCGGGGTGGGCGCTTCCCCCAATGTGAGGCTAATTCCGCCCGCCTCAGCCTTACTGCGCAGCAGATCGACGGCAAACCGGCAGGGGGCGGCAAGATCGAGCCGCGTTTCATTCAGCGTATACTGACGCGCCTCGATGCGGGTCAGCGACAGAAGATCTTCCACAAGGCTAAAGAGATGTTCGGCGCTTTGGTGGATGTGGCCGACATACTCGGCATAGCGGGGGGGCTGGATTGGCCCGAAGCTGGCGCGTTTGATCGTTTCCGAAAAACCTAAAATCGAGTGCAGCGGCGTGCGCAACTCGTGGCTCATGTTCGCAAGAAACGCCGTTTTGGCGTTATTAGCCTCTTCGGCTTCCCGTCGGGCTTGTTGCGATGCAGCATGAAGGGTGGCCAGTTCGGCTTCGCGTTCGCGTAGCACCGCTACCATGGCATCGGAGTGCCGTAAAAGCCGTTTCGTACCGCTGATTTCCGCAATCAAGAGAACAAATAGGACGACGATGAGCGCGCCGAGCCCAACCAATAGCAGGGCAAGCCTCTGCTCCAAGGCGTCTTGAGCCGCCGTGGAGCGGAGGCCGTTGTAATTTGGATCGGCCACCATCAGCAGAAAGGCTTCGCGCAGGCGCGGTACGATCTTATTGATCTGCGAATAGGCTAGCTTGAGCTCCGCCGGAGTCGCCTTATCGAGATGGGCGATGAGCGGCTCTTGATCGTTCAACACCTTATCGAAGGCTTCGAGCGTTTCGGGATACCCCGGCAGCCGCAATAAGGGTTTGCCCTCGGGCGCGTGTTTCAGCACATCGACGCGGCTCCACGTCGTATCGAACCGGCGCAGGGTTTCCCGGCGCAAGGCCAGATCGTCCGGGGTCCGCGACAACAGGTTGAGCGCATGGCTATAGCGAAGCGTCTCGATTTCCGTGGCGGCAATGGCCCAAGGGCTTCGGGAGAAATCCAATCGTGCAGCGACCTGGCGTTCTTTATCGGCAAGATAGGTGACCACTGCCGCAATCATGGTCAGCAGCGTCAACAAGCTCAGAAGAGCAATGCGCAGCCGCCGATTATAGAGAATGCGAAGGTTCTTCACGAAAGAGTAATCCGATCCAACTGCCAGACCCAACGGTTGCGGATGCTCGCGCGTTCCAGCGCTGGTTCGCCCCGGCGGGGATACATGATCCACAAGGGGCCTTTGGTCCGGCGCGGTAGGGGCTGCTCGTTCATGAACCGTGCAAGAAGCACCTGCCAACGCAGGAGATCTTCCATTGGAATATGAGCGACAAAATCATTGAGCGCACGGGCCCGAAACGTGCCTTTGCTGAGATCAGCCCCGCAGGCTGCCAGAACGTCGCGCAAGAGTGGGCCGCGATATGTCTGAACCTCGGGCTCCCACCAAGTATCGGTGGTTACGCTCACTTGCGGGAAAGCATCCAGCATTGCCCCGTCGAATAGAATCTGACGGGCACCATTCGCATCGGTGCCATTCGACCAGCTAATCTTCCCATCGATCGTGAGCAGAACCGGGCCCGTCGGGGGCGCGTCCGGGGGGGCTGCAAAGCTTAAACCGGGAAGGAGCGCGGAAGCTGCACAACCCAATAAAATCTGACGGCGGGTGGGGGCAAGCGGCATAGGGGGACCAACCAGGGGGACGCTGACGGAAGCTTCTTCTTAACGCAACTCCCGCGTTACAGCAAACCCAGCGCTTTAAAACTGCTGTGACCATGTCGCCCGATGACCAGATGGTCATGCAGGGATATGCCAACCCCTTCCGCCGCGCGGGCGAGGGTGCGCGTCATATCGATATCGGTTTTCGAGGGGGTGGGGTCGCCGGTCGGGTGATTGTGGACCAGAACGATTGCGGTTGCCCCTACCTCCAGCGCCCGCTTCACCACTTCGCGCGGATACAGCGGCGTATGGTCGATCGTGCCGCGCTGAACTACCTCATCGCCGATCAGATGGTTCTTGCGGTCGAGAAATAGCAGGCGGACCTGCTCAATCGGCTCATGGGCCATAGCGATGCGGCAATAATCCAACACCGCTTGCCAGCCCGCGAGGACCGGGGCCGTCCGCGCCTGTTCGCGGGCAAGGCGGCGGGCGGCGGCTTGAATGGTTTTTAGCGTGGCAATCGCCACCGGCCCTACGCCTTCCACCGTTCCCAATTGGGCGGGATCGGCGGTGAGAACCCCGGCGAAACTGCCAAACCGGGCCAACAGTTTCTTCGCCAAAGGCTTCACATCGCCGCGCGCATTGGCCCCGAACAGCACGAGTTCCAGCAGCTCGTAATCCGGCAAAGCATCCGCATCCCCGGCCAACAAGCGATCCCGCAGGCGGGCACGATGGCCGACGTAATGGGGCGCTTCGGCGGACGAACCGGGGTCAGCGTCGGGCGCGGACATTAGGCATAGGGCGGCGCATGCCACGCTTTGGGAGAGAGGGTGAAGATTTCATAACCCGTGGCGGTGACGCCGATGGAATGTTCGAACTGGGCCGAGAGCGATTTGTCTTTCGTCACCGCCGTCCAATTATCCGACAGAACTTTCACGTCGAATTTTCCGGCATTAATCATCGGCTCGATGGTGAAGAACATACCTTCTTTGATTTCAGCGCCGTGGCCCGGCTTGCCGAAGTGTAAAATAGACGGCGCATCGTGGAAGATACGCCCGAGGCCATGGCCGCAGAAATCGCGCACCACCGAAAAGCGTTGCGCTTCCGCGAACGTTTGAATGGCGTGGCCGATATCGCCTAAGGTTGCACCCGGTTTCACCACTTCGATGCCGCGCATCATGGCTTCATAGGTTATATCGCAGAGCTTGCGCGCCTTGGTGCCGACCTTGCCCGCGTAGAACATGCGGCTCGTGTCGCCATACCAGCCGTCCAGAATCACCGTCACGTCGATATTGATGATATCGCCGTCTTCCAGGCGCTTCTTGTCGTCGGGAATACCGTGGCAGACGACGTGATTGACCGAGGTGCAGATCGACTTCGGAAAGCCGCGATAGCCCAAGGGTGCGGGGATGGCCCCGGCTTGAACAATGAAATCATGGCAAAGCTGATTGAGCGCTTCGGTGCTCACCCCCGGCACAACATGGGGCGTGATGAAATCCAAGGTTTCCGCCGCGAGCCGCCCGGCTTTGCGCATGCCTTCGAAATCGTCCGGCGTATGGATTTTGATCGTCGCCAAAGTGTCGTCGTCCCACTCATCGTCGTTGCTATCGTACATTAGACTTCCTGAACTGCGTTAAGCATCGGCAATTTTGCCTTTAGCTTTACGCCTTCAGGCGAAACCTCACAAGCATAGGCGAAGGCTTCCACCCCTGCGGCCCGCGCATCCCGAAAGGCCTGCGCGTATCCGGGGTCGAGATCGTCGGCCAGCGCAAACCTATCGCAGTCATCGCGCTGAATAATATACAGCATCGCCGCCCGTGCCCCAGCCCGAACCTGCGCCGCAAGTTCAAAAAGATGTTTTGCCCCGCGCGTTGTCACGCAATCGGGGAACTCGGCAAGGCCCGTTTGGCGCATCAGGTGAACGTTTTTCACTTCGATATAGCAGGGCGGGCGGCCCGGCGATTCGGCCAAAAGATCGATGCGGGAGTTCACGCCGTAGCGCACTTCCCGGCGCAAGCTGGTATAGCCCGCAAGCTCGGGGATCAGCCCCGCCGCAATCGCAGCCTCGGCGATGCGGTTCGGGTGGCCCGTGTTGATCCCGGCGAAGCTGCCATCGGGCAGGCAGGTGATCTCCCATGAATAGGGCAGTTTACCTTTGCCGGGGGCGAGGAGAATTTCCCAATCCGGCTCGGCCAGCCCCGTCATCGCGCCGGGGTTGGGGCAATGGATGGTGACTTCCTCCCCGGCGCGGGGGCCGTCCAGCAGCACCACATCGGCCAAAAAACGCTTGTAGCGCTTCAGCAGCCGGGCGCGGGTAAGCGGCGGGAAGGCGTGCAGAATCACCGCTGTTGTGACCATTCAGTCAAGCGCCGGGCCGATTCGCGCATGGCCTCTTCCGATCCGGCAAAGGAGAAGCGCACGGTGCGGCTACCGCGTTGCGGGTCGAAATCGACACCCGGCGTAATCGCCACGCCGGTTTCCATCAGAACCCTCTGGCAGAAAGCGACCGAATCATTGGTGAGGTGGCCGACGTCGGCATAAAGGTAGAACGCGCCATCGGCGGGGGCGAATTGGCTAAACCCGGCTTTCGGCAGTTCTTCCAGCAAGATCGCCCGATTGCGCGCGTAGCGCTGGCGATTGGCTTCCAGCTCATCCCCCGCCTCGAAGGCCCCCAAGGCGGCGCGCTGGGCGAGCGTTGGGGCGGAGATAAAGAAATTCTGCGCGAGGCATTCCACCGAGCGCACCAAATCTTCCGGCAGAATCAGCCAGCCCAAGCGCCAGCCGGTCATCGAGAAATATTTGGAGAAGCTATTGACGATAATCGCCCGCTCGCCGCCCGATTCCGGCAGTTCCAGCGCGCAGGTGGCGTTTCCGGTATAGGTGAGCCCGTGGTAAATCTCGTCCGAAACCAGCCGTACGCCATGGTTCCGGCACCAGGACAGCAGCGCGCCCAAGGCCTCGCGCGACAGCACCGTGCCGGTGGGATTGGCGGGGCTCGCCACAATCACCCCATCCAGTGGCTGCACGGCTGAAAGCTGCTCGACCGTCGGATGAAAGCCGCTTTCCGGGCCGGTCAGAATCTCGACGACCTCGATCCCCAGCGCGCTCAGGATATTGCGGTAGGCGGGGTAGCCGGGGCTCGCCAAAGCCACCCGCGCGCCCGCATCGAAGGCCGCAAGAAAGGCCAGCAGAAACCCGCCCGAGGAGCCGACCGTCAGGCAAATCCGGCCGGGATCGACGGTGACGCCATAGGTCGTCTTATAGTGCCCCGCCAGCTTCTCCCGCAACTCCGGCAGCCCGAAGGCGTCGGTATAGCCAAGCTTATCCGCATCCAACGCCGCATGCGCCGCGCGCAGTACCGAAGCCGGGGCCTGCGTCGACGGTTGCCCCACTTCCAAATGCAGCACATCCGCCCCCGTGGCGGCCCGCGCATCGGCGGCGCGCATCACCTCCATCACAAGAAACGGATCAATCTGGCCGCGACGGGAAATCTGCATGAAGTTGTCTTTCTGCGTTGGTCGGGGGTTCCACCCCCGACACCCCCGCTCAAGGGGCTCGCCCCTTGAGAACCCCTTTAATGGGAGACGTAAGATGGTGTTTCGAGGATCAAGAAAACGGGTATCCAAAGGGCCGTAGCCCTTTGGTGGGGTTGTCCCCGCGCGTTTGACGCGCAAAGCGCATCGGCGGCGACGCCCCTAACTGTTTCCCCCTACTGCTGCTGCCCCACGGCGAGGCCGAAGCCGCGCGGGTCGGTGCGTTGGTCGCAGCGGGGGTTCTGGTCGGGGATGCCGGAGGGGCAGAAGACGGCATTGACCCGGCCCATGCCCGGCGCGTCGATGGGGGTATAGCCCTGCTGCTTCAAGCGTTCTTGGCTATCGTCGGCGTCGGGTTCGAGGAAGAGATAGGGGCCTTCGGCGAACTGGCGCGGGCGAATTACGGCTTCTTCTAGATCGTGCTGATCGATGAATGCACCGCCCAGAACTTGCATGACAGCGGCGGTGGCGGGGCCACCCCCGGTCGCGGCGGCGGCCATGAAGGTTTTCCCCGCATTGACGTTCACCACCAGAACCGGCGTCAGCGAGGCGTTGAGGGTTGCGGGCGGAGGAAGCATCAGGCCGGTGCCGGGCAGGCTGCGGCCCGTGCCGAACAGCCCGCCGCTCGTAAAGGTGCAGGCGACGGCGCTGCCGTTCTGATCGACGGCGACCAGGCTCGCGCCCGGCGGGGCGCTGCCCTCTGGCAGGGCGAGCCCGGCATCAGGGGTCGGCTGACCTGGGCGGAAATCGGCGAGCAGGGCGGCTGCCGAGGCCTCGGTTCCGGGGGCGGCAATGGCATCGCCCCGGCTGCGCTTCACATAGGCGGCAATGGCACGCCGCGTGGCTTCGGCGAAGCGCTGGGGCCGGTCGGGCGGCGAGAGCTTGTCGAAGCCTAGGCGCTGAAGCTGGGCGAAAATATCCGCCGCAATCACGCCGCCGCCGACCGCACCGCCGGGCGTTGCGAAGACATGCTGGCCGAGCGCCTGTTGCAGCGGCGTTTCCAGCAGCGGCAGGGCCGCGCGCAAATCTTCCGGCGTCAGCGTCCCGCCCGCGCTTTTGCTGGCGTCGACCAATTGGCGCGCGGCAAGGCCGCTGTAAAGATCACCGATCCCGGCAAGGCGCAGGCGCGCGAGCAGGCTCGAAAGCTCCGGCTGGCGAATGGGGGTGCCTTCGGGGAAGGGGAAGCCGCCGGGAGCGTAATAGAGCGCTTGGGTTTGCGCATCCAGCATCGGGGCAACGCCGGGAATGTTCAGATAGGCGGCGAAGGCGCGCGACAAGGGAATGCCGAGGCGGGCGGCCTGTTCCGCCGGGCCGATGGTCTGCTCGATGCGCAACCGCCCGCCCTTACTGTGCAGCAGTGCTAGGCCGCGCGGCGTCATCGGAATGCCCATGCCGCCTTGGGCAACGGTGCGGGGGAGGAAGTTGATCGTTTCGATCTTCTTTGTCAGGCTATCGAAATTCAAACAGACGCCACCGCCCGACAGGCCCGCCACGGAGGGAAGGGTGACGCCCAGCATGAACCCGCCCGTCACGGCAGCATCGACGGCGGTGCCGCCCGCCGATAGAATATCGCGCATCGCAAGCGCTGCATTCGGCTCGTCCGCCGCAACGCCGCCGAGGAAGCCCTTGACGTAGCCGGTGGAGCCGACAGGGGTTTTCGGCGTCTCGGCGCAACCGCTGAGGCCCGCAAGGGAAAGAATAAGCGTTGCGTATAATTGACGCTTCGACTGGGGAAGCTTACCTAGGATCATCATGACCAAGCGCGCGCCTTTGCTGAAGCGACTGATTGCCGGATGTCTGGCTGGAACCTTGACGGTGGTCGGGGGGATTTCCCCTGCCCACGCGCAAAGTTTGAACCTCGTCCGTGATGCGGAGGTGGAAACTAGCATCCGCGCTCTGGCAACGCCACTTTTTGAAGCGGCAGGATTGAGGCCGCAGGCGGTCAGCATTCTGCTGGTCAACGACAAGCGGCTGAATGCCTTCGTTGCGGGCGGCCAGAATCTGTTTTTGAACACGGGTTTGCTGGTGCGCGCCGATCATGCTGGGCAGGTGATGGGCGTGATCGCCCATGAAACCGGGCATATGGAGGGCGGGCATCTTGCCAAGCTGCCGGGGGCGTTGCGCGAGGCGATGATCGGCTCGATCTTCGAAAGCGTGCTGGCGATGGGGGCGCTGATTGTTGCGGGCTCTCAACGCAGCCGGGATGCGGGTGTTCCCAGTTCCAATACCGGCACCCCGCCGTCGGGCGGCGGGGGCGGCGGCCAGTCGGCGGCGATGAAAAGCCTCTTCGCCTTTACCCGCACGCAGGAAACCTCGGCCGATGCGGCAGGGGTCGCTTTGCTCAATCAAACCCAACAATCGGCGCGTGGGTTTTTGGAGTTCATGGAACTTCTTGCCAATCAGGAATATCTGGCGCTGGAGCGGCAGGACCCCTATGCGCGCACCCATCCGCTATCGCGCGAGCGCGTCGAGTTTCTGCGCAATCAGGTGGCGAAATCGCCCTATAGCGACGTTCCGGTCGCGCCCGCGTTTGTGGCGGCCCATAAGCGCATCAAAGCCAAGCTGATTGGGTTTTTGGAGCCGCAAGCAACTGTGTTCCAGCGCTACCCGACAACCGATACTAGCCTTGAAGCGCGCTATGCCCGCGCCATCGCCTATTACCGGGTGCCCGATATCAATCAGGCGCTCCGGACCATCGACGGCTTGCTCGCGGAAAACCCCAAAGACCCATTTTTTTGGGAGCTCAAGGGCCAGATGCTGTTCGAGAATGGTCGCCCCTTGGAAGCGCGCGGGCCTTACGAAAAGGCCGTGGAGTTTAGCGGCGGCATTCCGATTCTGAAAATCGATCTTGCGCAGGTGCTGCTCGCGGTGGCGGAAACGCCGGGCGCGGAAGCTACGGCGACCGATGCGGTCAAGCGCGCGCAATCCCTGTTGATGGAAGCCCAGCGTTTCGAGGCGGAATCGCCGAAACTATGGCGCTTGCTCGCGGTGATTTATGGCCGCGAGAATAATCTGGGGCTGGCGGCGCTGGCGACGGCTGAACTTGCCTTGCTCCAGGGCCGCCCGCGCGACGCCCGCGATCAGGCACGCCGGGCGTTGCGGCTGCTTCCGGCGGGGGCACCGGGCCAAATCCGGGCCCAAGATTTGGAAAACCAAGCGATTCAAGAGTTGGAAAGGTTACGGGAATGACGGTTATGCGGCGGTTTCTCGGGGGGCTCCTCGGGGCTGCTCTCGGCGCGGGGCTCCTGATCACTGGCCTTGCCCACGCGGCGGAGCCGTTGACCGACGCGCAAAAGGAGGCGGTGAAAACCCTCGTGCGCGAGGTGCTGCGCGACAATCCCGAACTGGTCTACGAGGCGCTGCAGGCGCTCGAAGCCAAGCAGCAGGCTGAACAGACCGAACGGTCGCAAAAAATGATCGCCGCGAGCCGGGCGTCCTTAGAGCGCGACCCTGCCGATCCGGTTCTGGGCAACCCGCAGGGCGATGTGACCATCGTCGAGTTCTTCGATTACCGTTGCCCCTACTGCAAGCAGGCGGCGGAGACGGTGACGAAGGTGGTAAAGGCGGACGGTAAGGTGCGGTTGGTTCTGAAAGAATATCCGATCCTTGGGCCGCAGTCCGTCCAGGCCGCGCTCGCGGCCCTGGCGGCGCAGCGGCAGGGCAAATATGCCGAAATGCATGATGCGCTGATGGCCCAACGCGGCCCGCTCGACGACAAAGCCATCGAGAAAATCGCGGGCGAGGTGAAGCTCGATTTGGTGCGCTTTAAGGCCGATTTGGAGCGGCCTGAGTTCAAGCAGCGCCTGCAAGCGGTGCTGCTCCAAGGCCGGGAAATTGGGGCCACCGGCACCCCGGCCTTCATCATCGGCGACAAGATGATTCCCGGCGCGGTCGATGCCGAGACACTGAAGGCGGCGATTGCCGAAGCGCGCGCCAAAAAAACTTAGGTCTGCGGCTTGCTTCAGGCGGCACTCGGTACAGGTATTAGCGCGCGCTGATACCTGTACCGGAGACTAAAATGTCGCTCACTGTCCTTGAGTTTGATCGAGACGATATTCAAAACACAATCGCAAAACTTTCCGATGGCGAAATAGATTCGCTCGCCTTTGGGGCAATCGAACTCGATAAAACCGGTAAAGTCCTGCGTTTCAATGCGATGGAAGGGCAAATTACAGGGCGCGATCCAAAACAAATGGTGGGTAAGAATTTCTTCACCGATGTTGCCCCCTGCACCAATACCGCCGACTTCAAAGGCCGCTTCGAAGCCGGGGTGAAGAGTGGCGATTTAAGCGTTATGTTCGAGTATCTCTTCGATTACATGATGAAGCCGACGCGGGTGAAGGTTCACATGAAAAAATCGATTGTGGGCGAGAGCTATTGGGTATTCGTCAAACGTGTCTAACTCACAGCCCTATTGGCAGCGGCGCGACTTATTGATTCGGCTTGTCGCCGATAGTGTAAGGGCCGAGTTTCTAATCCAGCACCCCGATGGGTTTCCGCCGCCGCTCCCCTGGCCCGAAAATTTCGATTTTGCGGATCAGCTTGGCGCGGACTCGCTGGATCGGCTGAGCGCGGCAACGGCGTTGAGCGCTCAGCTTAGGCTCGACCGGTCGGGCCTTGCCGATGTGCTGCTGGCGCGGCGATACCTGTCGGACTGGGCCGATGTGGTAGATGCCGCGCAGGCCCGCTATTCGGAAACCCTGCAATTCCGCTCGTCGGGTAGCCAAGGTGCGCCGGTGTGGCATGAGCATCGCTTGGCGCGGCTTGCTGAGGAAATCGACGGGCTCTTGCCGGTCTTTGGCGGGGGGATCACGCGCGTCATCGCCGCCGTTCCGGCCCATCATATCTATGGGTTTTTGTTCACGATCCTGCTGCCCGCGCGGCTGGGCGTCCCGGTGATCGACCTGCGCGCCGCCTCGCCGGGGTCGGCGCTGGCCCAAATCGAGGCGGGCGATTTAATCGTTGGTCATCCGCTCTGGTGGCGAGCGTTTGCGGCGGCGGGTGGGGCCTGCGCGCCCGCATTGGGATTGGTTTCGACCGCGCCTTGCCCGGCGGAAACGGCGGAGGCCGTTCGCGCAACTGGCCTTGCCCGCTTAATCGAAATCTACGGGTCCACCGAAACGGCGGGGATCGGCTGGCGTGCGGCGGGGGGCGGCGCTTTTACGCTGCTCGACACCTGGCAGCCGGGGGCTGACGGGGGGCTGCTGGGCGATCAGGGCACCGCGATCGCGCCGCCCGATTGGCTCGACTGGCAGGCCGCGCGGCGCTTCACGGTGCGCGGGCGCAAAGACGGGCAAGTGCAGGTGGCAGGGATCAATGTCGATCTTGCCGAAGTGCGCGCCCGCCTGATGGCCGTGCCGGGCGTTGCCGATGTTGCGCTGCGTTTGGCCGAGAGTGGGCGCTTGAAGGCCTTCATCGTGCCCGCACCAGATGTAGACGAAACGGCACTGCGTCAGGCCTTGCAAGCCGAAGTAAAGCTGCGCCTTGCCGCGCCCGCGCGCCCGGCAAGCTGGACATTCGGGCCGCATTTGCCGATCTCAGACACAGGAAAGCCCGCCGATTGGCCAGTTGCGGCGCGCGGCGGGCTTTTCGATTAGGCTTACTCGGCGGCGGGTTTCGGCGAGAAATATTTCTCGAACTTGCCCTGAACACCTTTGAACGCATCGGCATCGGGCGGCGCTGCGACTTGGCGATTGATGTTCGGCCATTGCGCGCTGTACTCGCGGTTCAGTTCGATCCATTTTTCCGCGCGCGGATCGCTATCGGGCAGAATCGCTTCCGCCGGGCATTCGGCTTCGCACACGCCGCAATCGATGCACTCATCGGGATTGATGACCAGCATATTCTCGCCCGCATAGAAACAATCGACCGGGCAAACTTCTACGCAGTCCGTGTAACGGCACCGAATGCAATCATCGGTCACGATATAGGTCATGTGAGGGAGGCTCCCTTCCCGAGCAATGTAGGATAGGTGCGATTCTTCTGCACCTTCTTGGCGGGCCGTATCATAGTCGGCTGGTTTCAGGACACAAGCCCGGCTTCGGTATACCCCAATTCACACATGGAATTGTTCATTATGGATTTTTCGGTCGAAAAACGTCTGGCCCAACAAAGCGCCCCGGCGGCCTTGCGCAATCGCGCGGCGATTCTGGACGTGCTGAGCCCGCACATCCTTCCCGGCGCGCTGGTGTTGGAGCTTGCCAGCGGCACTGGGGAGCATGCGCTATTTTTTGCCCAGGCGCGGCCCGATGTGACCTTCCAGCCCACCGACTACGACACGTCCGCCCGCGCCTCAATCGATGCCTATGCCGAGGAAGCGGGGCTGCCGAACCTCCGCCCGGCGCTTTTTCTAGACGCGACCCAGCCCGAAACCTGGCCGCTGGATCGGGCGGATGCGGTCCTCTGCGTCAATATGATCCATATTTCCCCGTGGGAGGCGACGCTTGGCCTGATCGCCGGGGCGGCGCGGATTCTGTCGGCGGGCGGAAAGCTGATGCTCTACGGCCCGTATTTTCGCCACGGGGTGGAAACCGCGCCGAGCAATCTGGCGTTCGACGACAGTTTGCGTGCCCGCAACCCTGCCTGGGGGATTCGCCGGTTGGAGGATGTTGCAGCGCTGGCCGCCGAGCACGGATTTTCCGCGCCGGACATTACGGAAATGCCCGCGAATAATCTGACGGTAGTTTTCATCAAGTAAATCTTCGGTGACTAAAAATTGTTATGTCTGGGAACTTAAAATTAAAATATTCAATAAGCCAGTTCATTTTTTCTCGAACTGACGCATCTTGAGTTTTCTCTTTGTATATTTTCTTAAAAATAGATACGGCGTCATTTTTTTTTAATTCAGACAGATAATCCAAAAAATAATTACCATCGTTTTCTCTTAAGAATGGAAAATTTGATGGTGGAGAACTGTCTTTGAATATTATATTTAAAGCATCCATTGATAAAACAATCCTTGGGTTTCGAGCTGTTTTGCATTCTAAATAGTATGCTTGGATTAAACCATCGCTGAAAATAAAATCTCTCTTAAAAAAATGTTTTCCGATAACTATCCCGCCTCTGCATAAAATTCCTTCTTCCAGATATGCTCTCTGAACATTTATTGAGTTTTTTACGAAAAATAAAAAATCTTCTGTAGAAGATATTGGATCAAAGGGCATTGATAATATTATGGAGTCAGAAAACTGAATGATTTCGATTTTTTGAATTTCTTTCGATAGGATATCAGATAATGATTCATGTATTGTTAGGAGTGTTGTTAAGTACTCAGAACGTTCAGATGAAGAATTTGTATCTTCCGTGACCATTTCTTTGAAGCCTAGTACGTCTATAAATGCAATATAATGATATTCCATTTTCATTATATTAGCCTATCCATCATCATTGAAAGTTGTGCTTTGTAATTTTTCATACGTTCCTCGGCTTGTGTCCAAACTTTACCGGCGTAAGGTTGCCCCGAATTTATTTTCTTTGTGTCTTCCGGTGTGATGCTGAAGATGGGTTTGCCAGTTTCTTGTAGAAGTGGTGCAAGACCTGCAAAATCTGGTATCTTTGATACAATGCAATTGCTGATATTTATCCCGGAAGTTAAGTCTTTTTTGTCAGAAGAGAATTTTTTCAATGCAGGCAAAAGATCAGATTCAATTTTTTTCGGAATCCTTTCCATCCACAGCTTGAAACTTTTCTTTGGTTCTCCACTGAATATTTTGTAATTTTGAAGAATAGCGCCAAGAAACGCTGGTTTCCCCAATGGCACTGGGAGGCCAAGCTTTAAAAAATCTTCATATATTTGAGAGTGCTCGTTTATCCAACGACTCAAAATTGCTGATAACGTACCAATTGCTTGCACGTTGAATCGATCAGGTACTGTAGGAACAAAAAAGTAATCACAACACAAAAAACACGCTCTGGTAAGGGAGCCAGAACTGGGGCCTACATCAATAATTATATAATCAAATGAGTTTTTCTCACCGATCTTTCGAAGAAAATGAGAAAGGGCTACATATGTTCTTTTCTCATGTATCTTGTTTGAGAAGCGCTGTATGTGTGCCTCAGATAAAGAGTCTTCGATATCGCTTAAAGATACATCACCCCTCAAAAGGCTTAAGTTCTCATTAATTTCAACTAACTCAGCAGAATTGACGTCTATTTCCGCTAAATCCCCCGAAATTCTTGGTTTCAGAATATCAAGTATCGTTGATCCCGGTAAAAATTGCTCTACTCCCGAGGCTACCTCCAAATCATCTGCTTCATTTATCTGATTTACCATCATTAATTCGGTTAGATTACATTGAGGGTCGGCGTCGACAGCCAAGACCTTATACCCTGAATCAGCCAATAAATGGGCCAAATTAAAATTAGTCGTAGTTTTTGATACCCCTCCTTTATGATTATATAGCGTAAGAATTTTTGTCTTTTTTTTCGTAAAAATTTGAGGGTCTGTCATAGTATTTAACCATATAAGTTGTAACTTATTTAGGCTAAATCAATTTAAGATTGCTGTAAAGTGAAAAAATGCATTTAAAATAGTTTAATTTTCTGGATTTGTTTTGGAAAATTGAACGGAATTTGATAAAATAGGGCGGGTGGCTATCTAAAGGTAGTTTTGATCCGAGAACGGGATTCTCAAGGGGCGACTGCCCCTTGAGCTGAGGTGCAGGAGGCAGCGCCTCCTGCAGCAAGCTCACGCCAACCCGCCCAAATCCTCATAGAGCGTTTGCGCCACCGGGGCCGGGCCGCGTTGCTCGTCGAGGGCGACGACGCGCACCACGCGGATACGGTCGGCCTGGGGGAAGGTGAGCACGTCGCCGACGCGAACGGTCACATGGGCCTTATCCACAAGCCTTCGGTTCACGCGAACCCGTCCCTCCTTGAGCAATCCGGCCGCGAGCGTGCGGCTTTTGAAGAATCGCGCGGCCCAAAGGAATTTATCGAGCCGCATGCCGTGAGTGGGGGTGGGGGCGTAAAATGTGGTCATGGGATCAGCACCATCTCCCTTAATTTTGCAAACGGTGAATCGGGGTGAAAGGCCCCTGGGGTTGGCCGCTCCGGCGCCCGTTGGGGGCGGCGACGGCGGCGGGTGAAGCGCAGATCGGAGGCGGCGTCACCGGTCCCCTCTGCGACGGTTGCGGGATCGGGGCGACCGCGATAGCCCAAGGCGGCGAGCACGGCGGGAATATCGTCGGCCTTGCAATAGGCGAGGCGGGCAAGGCTGGCGTCGGCGGCGAACGGCCCTTGCGCGGCTTTCTCGCGCACGGCCTGGGCCAAACGCTCCACCAGATCGGCGCGCACGGCGCGCGGGCCGAGCACGACGAAGCCCAAGCGTTCGTACCAATCGTTCGAGCGCTCGGGATCGCGCGGCACCGCTGGCCCGGCTGGGGCGGGCAGCGGCGGGCGCTGGCCTTGGGCGATGGCGTGCAGTAACGCTTTCAGCGTGATCGCCTGGGGCTTTAGCACCGCATCGAGATAGATGGTTTCGGTGCCGAGGCGCACACCCAGTTTTCCCAGGGCGCTGCGGTCGGCTTTCGTCAGCTTTTCCACGGCAATCGTCACGGCGGCGCGGGCGAGGCTACCGCCCGCTTCGGCGAGTTCAAAAGCAAGGCCGCGCGCCGCCCCCGTCAACTCCGCATCGCGCAGGGCCTGGATCGGCCCCAGACTGGTGGCGAGATGGGCGCGAACCCAGCGGGTGAGCCTATCGGCAACGCGGGTCCGGGCTTCGCCCTCCAGCAGATCGGAGGGCAGTAGGTCGATCGCCGGTTGCCCCCAGCGCGGCCCCGGCGCGAGGCGGGCGAGGGGGACCGGCTTTGCCACCGGATAGTGCCAGAGGATCACCCCGTCCACCGTCAGGCTGAAATCTTCGTCCCCCGCCGCCGCAATCAGCGCGGCGCGGCGGTTGATTTCAAGATTCAAGGAGCGGCGCGCTGCGGTGAGCAAGCGCTTGGCTTCGAGCCCCACAGCGTCTTCATCGGGGGAGAAGATGAACCCATCGAGCCGCCCGACCGGATGGCCTTCGACGACGACGCCGCCCTCGGCGGTGACGCCCGCGAGCAAGGTTTCATTGCCGTCCAGCCGCTTGATGAGGAAGGCCCCGCGCCGGTCAACGAAGCGTTGCGTTAGCTTTTCGTGCAGCGCGTCCGACAGCCGGTCTTCGATCCCGCGCGTCATCTCCTGCCATTCGGCGGCGCTTTGCAGCCATTCCGGGCGATGGGAAATATAGGTCCAGGTGCGGATATAGGCGATGCGGGTGGAAAGCTGATCGATTTCGCCATCGGTGCGGTCGAGCCGAACGATCTGGGCCTTCACCCAACTATCGGGCAGCTTGCCGCCGCGCGCGGTGAGATGGCCATAGATCTGCTGCAACAGCCGCACATGGGCTTCGGCCATGCTCTTGCGGAAATCGGGGATTTGGCACACGTCCCAAAGCAGTTTCAGGCGCGGGCTGGTGGTGGTGATCTGGCGCACTTCCGGCAGTTTTGCCATGGCTTGCAGAGTCAGATGATCCTCGGCGTCGCGCTTGCGTTTTAAGGCCGGGTGCGGCGGCGGCGCGTCGAGACTGCGCAGCAGCCCGTCCAGCGAGCGAAAATCGAGCTTGGCCGAGCGCCAATGGATGGTTTCAATCGGATCGAACCGATGGGTTTCGATGGCTTCGACCAAATCCTGATCGAGCGCGCCCACGTCTGGCAGGGTGCCGAACGAGCCGTCGCGCATATAGCGCCCGGCGCGCCCGGCGATTTGGGCCACTTCCGGGGCGGTCAGGCGGCGCGGGCTTTGGCCGTCGAATTTGGAAATACGGGCGAAGGCGACATGGTCCAAATCCATGTTCAGCCCCATGCCGATGGCGTCGGTGGCGACCATATAGTCGACCTCGCCGGTCTGATACAGTTCCACCTGGGCGTTGCGGGCGCGGGGCGAGAGCGCGCCTAACACGACCGCGCAGCCGCCGCGCGTGCGCCGCACCTGTTCGGCCAGGGCATAAACATCGGTGGCCGAGAAGGCGACGATGGCCGAGCGGCGCGGCAGGCGCGAGAGCTTCTTCGGCCCGGTATAGGTGAGCGAGGAGAAGCGCGGGCGGGTGACAATCTCGATATCCGGGATGAGGCGCTGGATCAGCGGCTTCATCGTTTCCGCGCCCAGGAACATGGTCTCCGACAGGCCGCGCGCGTTCAGTAGCCGGTCGGTGAAGACATGGCCGCGCTCCCAATCGGTACTAAGCTGGATTTCATCGACGGCAAGGAACTCCACCCGCCGATCGAGCGGCATGGCTTCCACAGTACACACGAACCAACGCGCCCCCGGCGGCATGATCCGCTCTTCTCCAGTGACGAGAGCAACCGAGCCCGCGCCCTTGAGTTTGCAAATGCGATCGTAGTTTTCACGGGCGAGCAATCGCAGCGGAAACCCGATCATGCCGGACGCATGTCCAAGCATACGGTCGATAGCGAGATGAGTCTTGCCGGTATTGGTTGGCCCCAAAACGGCGACCACTCTCGAAGCGCTAAAGCGGTGCTGCATCACCTACGAAGGTCGGCCTATTCGATGACATTCGCAAGTCCTCGCACTGCAAAAAAACACAGATTTTTACCGTGCTGCAAAAGAGTCACAGACGGGTCATGGCGCTGTAACAGCAGGCTGATACCCGGCAGGGGAGACGGGTTATAGCCCGATTTCATTGAATTTTAAGGAGTTTCCCCATGTCGTCCTCCCGCTTGCGTCTTTCTCTTTCGGTGGCTATGGGCCTCGTATTGGCGTCCGGCGCGGCTTCGGCCCAGAGCGCGCCAAAATTTCCGGCGGTGCTGGCAGGCCATGCCGCCGTTCCCGCCGATACGTTGATTGCCCCGCCCGCCGATGCGGGTGCTTTTTTTGCGACGGCGGGGAAATTCACCGCGCCCGACCGCAAGCGCGTTGAGGCCGTTGGTACGATCCCGACGACGACCTTTACCGCCGATCCGAAGGCCCCGCGCTCCAGCGGCGTCAGCCTGCCGGTCAAGGGCCAGGCGGTGCAGGGGTTCTCCGGCATTCAGTCGCGCGGCAATGGCCTATTTTATATCCTCACGGATAATGGCTTCGGCGGTAAAGGCAACTCGCCCGATGCGCTGCTGATGGTCCATCGCGTGCAGACCGATTGGGCGACGGGCAAGGCCGACCGTCAGGATACGCGCTTCCTGCACGATCCCGAAAAGAAGATTCCCTTTGCTATCGTCAATGAAAACACCGAGAAGCGCTATCTGACCGGCGCGGACCTCGATCCCGAGTCGATCGCCTTCGTTGGCAACCGCTTGTTCATCGGCGACGAGTTCGGGCCTTACATCATCGAGATCGACCAAGCGGGCAAAGTGCTGGCGTTCCACGAAACGATGGTCGACGGCAAACCGGCGCGCGGCCCGGATCATTACCGTAATGGCGGGCTGCCGAATGTACCGGGTGCGGTGAGCTTTGAAGTGCGCCGTTCGCGCGGGTTCGAGCCGATGGCGGCCTCCCCCGATGGGCAGTTCCTCTACCCGGCCTTTGAAGGCCCGATCTTCAATGCCGAAACCAAGGCCCCCGAAGCCAAAGACGGCAAGCAGTTCGTGCGCATCCTTCAGTTCGATGTTGCCAAGGGTGCCTATACCGGCAAATCCTTCAAATACACGCTGGAAGATAACGCCAATGTGCTCGGCGATATGGCGATGATCGACGGCAATACTGCCCTCATCATCGAGCGGGACGATACGACCGAAGGCAGCAAGGCCCAGGCCTGCGCGGGCGAGCCGAAGCTCGATTGCTTCAACAAACCCGCCGCCTTCAAGCGCGTCTATAAGATCGATCTCGCCGCCGCCGACGCCGAAGGCTTCGTGAAGAAAGTCGGCTATATCGACCTCACCGACATCGATAACCCGAATAAAGCCGCCAAAATCGGCCCGAACGACGCCAAGTTCGTGCTGCCGCATCTCGGGCCGGAAGGGGTTGCCATCGTCGATGCCGACCATATCGCCCTGACCAATGACAATAACCTGCCCTATTCGGTGGGCCGGACGGTCGATAAGGCCGACGATAATGAAATCACGCTGCTGAAGGTGACGGAGCTTCTGCGCGCGAAATAAGGCTTAGACGGGCGCTAACCGGCGGTGCGGTTCAGGGGGCAAAATCACCTGGATCGCATCGCCCGCCTGCACGGGGCCATCGGCCAAGACGATGCCCATAATCCCGGCTTTGCGGACCAATTCCCCCGCCGCATCCCGGTCCAGAACGGCCTGCGTTAAACCCGCTTGATAGGAATCGAGTTGGGCACAGGGATTGCGCAGCCCGGTGATCTCCACAAGGGCGCTGGGGCCGATAGCAAGCTTCGTGCCCTGCGGCAGCGCCAGCAGATCGAGCCCGCGCGTTGCGATATTCTCGCCCATGACGCCAGGGGCAATATCGAAGCCCTTCGTGGCCAATTCCTCAAAAAGTTCCGTGTGAATAAGATGGACCTGCCGCAGGTTCGGCTGATCCGGATTCACCCGCACGCGCGAGCGGTGCTTTACCTTTTCGCCTGCGTGGGCATCGCCTTCCACGCCAAACCCGGCGCGCAACCGGATTTCAAGCTGCGGCGATTTGCTGAAACGATGACTGCGGCTGAGGCTGACGGCAACGATTGTTCCGGTGAGGGCTGACATAGCGGTCCTTTAAATGCAGCTTTACGGGATAGCAGCTTTCTTTACCTCAAGAAGGGCTGGCGGCGCGAAGAAATTTCGCTACAACAATGCGATAATCGGGAGGAAAACCATGCGTCTTGGCGTCGATCTGGGCGGCACTAAAACCGAAATCGTGGCCCTGCGCCGGGATGGAACGGAAGCTTATCGCACGCGGGTGCCGACCCCGCGCACCGACTATCGGGCGATTATTACCACGATTGCCGGGTTGGTAGCGCAGGCCGAAGCGGCTCTGGGGGAACAGGGCTCTTTGGGCGTCGGCATTCCCGGCACGGTGGACCGGATTACGGGCCGCGTGAAGAATGCCAATACGCAAGTTCTGAACGGCCATCCCTTTGATCGGGATTTAACCGAAGCCCTGGGCCGCCCCGTGCGGGTGACGAACGATGCCAACTGTCTTGCCGCCTCCGAAGCGTCGGATGGCGCTGCCGCCGGGCTCGATGTTGTTTTCGCCGTCATTATCGGCACCGGAACCGGCGGCGGAGTGGCGCTGAAAGGGCAAGTTTGGGCCGGGCCGAACGGCATTGGCGGCGAGTGGGGGCATAATCCGCTCCCCTGGGCAACGCCCGACGAGCTTCCCGGCACGCCCTGCTACTGCGGCAAATCGGGTTGCCTTGAAACCTGGATTTCGGGCACCGGCTTCGAGCTTACCGAAGGCCGAGGGCATAGTTCTAAAGCGGTGGTCGCTGCTGCCGCCGCTGGCGAAGCCTGGGCCGAAACGGCTTTGCTGCGGTATGAAGACCGGCTTGCCCGCGCGCTGACGACGGTTATCAATCTGCTCGATCCCGACGCGATTGTTTTGGGCGGTGGTATGTCGAACCTCGACCGGCTGTATATCAATCTGCCGCCCCGGTTGGAGGCGCTTATTTTCGGCGGGGGCCCCTTACGCACGCGCCTGCTGAAAAACAGGCACGGCGATAGCTCGGGGGTGCGCGGGGCGGCGTGGCTGTGGCCGATCGAGGCTTCCGGCATCTGACCCCGCGAAAGTGCCTCCGGGGGGTGGGTTAAAAAGCGCTGGGCGTGGGTTACTGCCAGCCGTCGCCGACATATTTGGTGACAATCGCTGCCGCCGATCCGTCGGCCGCCATTGCCTCAAGCGCCTTCACCATCGCCTGGACGGTGGGAGTAGTGCTTTTGCCGGCGGGGGTGCGCAGGCAGGCTTCGATTTTGCCAATCACCAGCCGGTCGCCGAGAACGTCGCGCACGCCGCTGGTTTTCGCTTGATAGTAGAGCGACACGCCAGAGCCGATTGTGGCTTGCAAACGCCCAGCGTCCATCTTCTTCAAAATGGTTTCGACGTTGGCTTCTTCGGATTTTTTGATCTGGGCGTTTTCATCAAACGCTCTATCGTAGCTAACACCGCGAATAACCCCGACGCCCTGCGGTGCGCTGTAGAGGTCCTCCACCCGCTGCATTTTAAAGCCTTTTGCAGCGATAATCAGCACGGGGCTTGCAACCGGGCAGGCGGGATAATCGACGAAACTGCCGGTTCCAGTGCTTTTGACCCCGAAGGCAAGATCGACACTTCCGTCTTTCAGCGCCTGTTGTAGGCGGGCGCTCGGCGCGCGTTTGATGTCGAAAGCAATTCCTGTGCGGCGCGAGATTTCAGCGACCCATTCATCGAAGACGCCCGGACCGTTGGGGCCATTGGCCACCCCGCTCCAAGGGGCCGCTTCCGGCAGATATAGCGTCTGCGGATCGGCGGCACTGGCACCGGAAGCCGTTAGAAAAATTGCAAGCGCGATCCCGTAACAAGTCCGCATAGAGGAACCCCTATCGATAAATTAGCAGAAATTTAGCTATAGGGGATTTGACGTGCAAAAAACTCTAAAAACTTCCTTTGGGTTGCGGCTAGGCGCGTGCAATGCTCTTGCGATCAGGCGGGAATGGCTTCGCGCAGCGGCTCGACGGTGTCATCGGCCTTCGGGGCCAACTCATCGATCATATGGCGCAGAATATCGGCGTAGAGAGCGAGCTTGTCGCCAAACTCCCGATCCCGCCCCGCCAGCGCCGAAAAATCATCGGCGACATATTGGAGCAATCCGGCGTGGGTAGCGAAATACGGCGACATCTGCTAACTCCCCATCCTACGCAAGCCCGGCATAGTCGGGCCTATCGAACGTCCCCCGGCGGGTGATTGTCATACCAGGGTCAAGCTCTTGTCTCTTGTTTGACATAAACTATGCCCTAAGAGGGATTAAATCGAGATTACTTTTTTGCAACGCAGCAAGGCCCGCCGATGATCCCTCGTTACAGCCGCCCCAAGATGGTCGCCATTTGGGAGCCCGAAAACCGCTATAAAATCTGGATGGAAATCGAAACGCTTGCCGCCGAAGCGATGGCCGAGCTGGGCACGATTCCCAAGGAAGTCCCCGTCGCCGTGCGCGCACGCGGGGCCTTCAATGTGGCGCGAATCGAGGAGATTGAGGCGGAAACCAAGCACGATGTGATCGCCTTCCTGACGAACCTTGCCGAATATGTGGGGGAGGAAGCGCGCTTCGTTCACCAGGGGATGACCTCGTCGGACGTGCTCGATACCTGCCTTGCGGTGCAACTCACCCAAGCCACGGATATTCTGCTGGAAGACCTTGAGGGGCTGCTGGCTGCGCTGAAACGCCGCGCCTTTGAGCATAAGCACACGCTCACCGTGGGGCGCAGCCACGGCATCCACGCCGAGCCGGTGACGTTCGGGTTGAAGCTTGCCACCTATTACGCCGAGTTCGCCCGTAACAAGACCCGCCTGTTGGCGGCGCGGGAAGAAATCGCCACCTGCGCCATCTCCGGCGCGGTCGGCACTTTCGCCCATCTGGACCCGCGCGTTGAAGAATATGTGGCGGAAAAACTGGGGCTGAAGGCGGAAACCATTTCGACCCAGGTTATCCCGCGCGACCGGCACGCGGCCTTCTTCGCCACCTTGGGCGTGATCGCCTCTTCCATCGAGCGGCTGGCGACGGAAATTCGCCACCTGCAACGCACGGAAGTGCGCGAGGCGGAAGAGTTTTTCTCCGCCGGGCAAAAGGGCTCGTCGGCCATGCCGCACAAGCGCAACCCGGTTCTGACCGAAAACCTCACCGGCCTTGCCCGGCTCGTCCGCTCGGCGGTGATCCCGGCGATGGAAAACGTCGCCCTGTGGCACGAGCGCGATATCTCCCACTCTTCAGTGGAACGGATGATCGCCCCGGACGCGACGGTTACGCTGGATTTCGCCCTCGCCCGCCTGACCTCGGTGGTCGATAAGCTGGTGGTTTACCCGGAGCGGATGCAGGCGAACCTCGATCTGCTCGGCGGTCTCGTCCACTCCCAGCAAGTGCTGCTCGAACTCACCCAAAAGGGCATGAGCCGCGAAGACGCCTATAAGGCCGTGCAGCGCAATGCGATGGCCTCGTGGAAAGAGGGCAAAAACTATCGTGCCCTGCTGGAAGCCGATGCCGATGTCGCCAAGCATCTGACGCCGAAGGATATCGACGCCCTCTTCGACCTTGGCCAGCACACGCGCCATGTCGATACGCTGTTCAAACGGGTGTTTGGCGAGGCTTGAGGTTGGTTCTTGCAGGAGGTTCTGCCTCCTGCACCGCCGCCAAAGGGCTTGCCCTTTGGAAACCTTTTTCTTTAGATCAAGGCCCGTTTTGCCGGTCGGTCGGGAGAAACGGGATTCTTAAGGGCCAACCGGCCCTTAAGCGGGGTTTTGGGGCAGCGCCCCATTGTTTTTCAAGGAATGCAAAAATGAGCGTATTGGCAACGTTGGAAGCTCGGGGCCTGGTCCATCAGAAGACGGCTGAGGATTTGGGCGCGGTTTTGGCGGCGGGGCCGATCACGTTCTATAACGGCTATGATCCGACCGCGACCTCGCTGCATGTGGGGCATTTGCTACCGCTGACCTTGATGAAGCATATGCAGCGTGCGGGGCATCGGGTGATTGCGCTGATCGGCGGCGGCACTGGGCTGATCGGCGATCCTTCCGGTAAATCGACCGAGCGCAACTTGCTGACGGCAGAAACGGTGGCAGAGAATGGGCGGCTGATCCACGCCCAGGTGACGCGCATTCTTCAGGCCGACGAGAATCCGCCGATCTATGCCAATAATCTCGATTGGTTGAGCGAGGTAAACTTGCTCGATTTCCTCCGGGATATCGGCAAGCATTTCTCGGTGAATGCGATGATCCAGCGCGATTCGGTGAAATCCCGCTTCGAGCGGGATGGCGAGGGGATTTCCTTTACCGAATTCACCTACTCGCTACTGCAATCCTACGATTTCTTGGAACTGCATAAGCGCTACGGCTGCACGCTGCAAACCGGCGGGTCGGACCAATGGGGCAATATCGTCTCTGGCACCGACCTGATCCGCCGCGTGACGGGGAACCGCGCCTTCGGGCTTACGGTGCCGCTGCTAACCAATTCGGACGGCAAGAAGTTCGGCAAGTCGGAGAAGGGGGCGATCTTCCTCGATCCCGCCCTGACCAGCCCCTATGCCTTCTATCAGTTTTGGCTGAATTCGGCGGATGCCGACGTGCAGCGCCTACTGCGCCTCTTCACCGATATTGAGCTTGAGGAAATCGACGGGCTCGACACCAACTCCGGCGCGCGGCCTGCGCAACGCCTGCTGGCGGAAACCCTGACGCGTGACATTCACGGAGCCGAAGCGCTGGACGGGGCAAAGAAAGCCTCCGATGCGCTCTTCTCCGGCGCAATCCAGGGGCTGTCGGTGGCGACGCTTCTGGAGATTTTCGCCGACGTGCCCGCCGTCACCCTTCCGCCGGGCCGCGTCGCCGATGGGGTGGCGCTGACCGATCTGCTCACGGAAACCGGTCTGACCGCGTCCAAAGGCGACGCCAAGCGCCAGATCCAGCAAGGGGCCGTGCGCTTCAACGGTGGTGAGCCGGTTTCGGGCGAACCCGTGCTGACCGCGAATGATTTTATCGATGGAGCGGTGCTGGTCTTGCGCAAGGGTAAGAAGAGCTATGGGCTCGTGCGGGTCGGTTAAATCGTATTTTGATATGATATTCTCACCCCTTATGCGAGTATGATTTAAGAAATCAACACGCTTAAGGAGGGTGCTCTATGCGATTCTTCGGACTAAGCCTAGCGCTGATAGGCTGTATCGGTGTGGCGGCGAGCGGCGGCGCGCAAGCGGCCTGCTCGCTGCCGACCTGGAGTGGTGGCCCAGTTCCGGTCAATCAGGAGCATGTGTTCTGCGGTGAAATTACGGGGGGCACGCCAAAAGGCTATCATTCCGCTACCGTTATTCCACCGGCTACCGGAAAAACCGTCGTGAGCATCAGCGGTATCGCGCCCATCCGCAACGGCATCTACAATGCCACGGCGCGGTTCAGCAATGGCTCGACCAAGCTGTCGACCTTCTTTCCCAATGCCTGCACCCAAGCGCAGATTGTTACTTCGGTGCAATATGCCTATGCCCATAACGGCGGACAGGGGACACTCCCCTGGGGGGTTTCGGGCATGTCGGCCCCGCCCACCGGGGGGGCAGCCTATTGCTTGAATAGTGTGGGGCAGCCCTTAGAGATTCGGATGGGAACGATTGGCACGGGCAGCAGCTTGAAGATCAATACCGCATTCCCCCGATAATCGAAAGCAGGCGGCACCGATGATTGAGATTACCCGCACACCAGAAGGGTCCTTACGGGTAACACCCGGCATGGTGCCGCCGCTCTTGGCCGATTTTTTGGAAGCGGATATTGGGCTCTATACTCCGCGTGCCGAAGAGATTTTGGCGGCGCTGCGGGACAAAGGCCGGGCGGCAGAGGTTAACTTCTATGGCAATCTTTACGCCCTTCGGGTGACGTCGACCGAGGCGTTTCTGAGCGGGCTGTTTGATGAAACCCTAATGCTCACCCTATCGTTGGATCAGCTTGAAGCCGTCGTAAGTCAGTGGCACGCGGCCTTACTCGGGCGCGGTGGCCGTCTGGACTAAGGCGCGCAACCACTCCCGCTCTCGATACGTCTCGATCCCCGGCAGCATGAGCAGTGTCGGCCCGTCCGGCAAATCTTGGCAGTCCTCGAGCGCGATCTGCGCCGCCGCCTCGTCCCCGCGCAGGGCGTGGACGATGGCTTCGTGGAACGTGTGGCGCTGGCCTTTCGCGGTGGCGGCGGCGCTGTAGGCGGCGAGGGCATCGTCGAAATGCAGATCGGCCTCGCCATCGCGCACCAGGCGGGCGTGCAGCAGGTGGGCATTGCCGAGGGTGGTGAGCAAGGCCGCATCGCGCCGTTCGGTCATGTCGACGGCTTCTTGGAACCGGCTGAGGGCAACGAACATCAGCCGGGCGGCGTCCACATCGCCCACATAGCCCGCCATTTCGATTAGGCTTTTGCCGTGCAGCACCCGAACATCGACCGCATCGGGCAGCAGGCTGACGGCGTCGTTCGCCATCAGGGCGGCTTGCTTGGCCAGCGCGAAGGCCGCGTCCTCATCCTCGATTGTATAGGCGCCGCTCAGCAGCATTTCGGCGAGGGCAGGGATGGTTTTCTTTAGTTCGGGCAGTTTCGGCACGGCGGCGCGCAGCAGCGTTACGATGCGCTGAAGGCGGGCGGCGACATTCTCCGAATCCAACCGCGCGCTGACTTGCAGGGCGTCGAGCAGGGGCAGCAGAGTGACGACCTGCATAGGCGCGGCTTTATAGCGGGCTTCGGCGGCGGCAAGCTCCGCATCAATCCCGTCAAGGCGATCGTCGGAAACCTCCCCGGCGCTGGCTTCCAGCAGCGCGAGCAGCAGTCGCGTTTGGGTAAGGGCGAGGCGGTTTAGGGAAATATCGAGCTTTTGGGCTTTGCTCAGCGCCGCTTCCGCGCCGCGGAGCAAATCAAGCGGCGGCTCCACCCCGGTATCTGCGATGCGTAGCAGCGCAATGCCCATTGCCTGCCATAGCCGCCCATCCTCGGGCGCGCGTTCGATGGCCTCGTGCAGCATATCTTCGGCGGCTTCGAGGGCGGGCAGATCGTCTGCCTCGGCCGCAACCAAGAGAAAGGAAGCGCGCGTGCCGAACACGAGCGCTTCGCTGGCCGATCCCGCTTTAAGCTGGCGCTCCAAGCGGTTTTTGGCGGCCTCTAGGCTAGATTCCTGATCAAGGACCGTCCGGGCGACTTCCAGAAGGCTTCCTGCCTCCAGGTGCCGCGCCGGGATCGGCCAAAGCAAGACGCTTTTCATAGGCGGAAGGTTACGCTTCCTCCGCGGGTTCCCACGGCAGCGGCACTTCGGCTTCCGTGCCCAGCAAGCGGCAGAGCGTGATCAGATCGGATTCGGTCGTGTCCGGGCTGGTGTGCAACTCGGGGATCGACAGGAAACGCCCATCTTCCGGCAGATCGCAGAGGGTGCTGAGGATTTCCGACGGATCATCGAGCCCTTCAAGGTCGGCTCCGTTCAGGTAATCGAGGCACACGGCCAGCAGATCGGCGAAATCTTCGTCCGATTCGAACACTTCCGAAATATCGGCGGCGTCGATGGTCACATACTCAAGGCCCGAGGCGCGCAAGACCTGGATCAGCAGATCCTTATGGTTCGACAGGCTGCCACGACCGGGGTAGGCGGCTTCCAAGCGCGGAACGGTGCGCTCAAGCCGGGCGATGGCATCGGTCACTTTGGCGAGCGGAGCCGTGAGCTGCGTCATCTCTTCTTCGCCGCCCTCGACTTCGGTGGCGACCATTTCGGCTTGATAGAGTTGTTCGGTGCCGAACAGGCACAGCCACATCAGCGGAATATTTTCCTCATCGACGGCGAGCGCCTTGAGGGTGATGCCTTCATCGGCCTCGGGGCTGGGATAGATCGTCTCTTGATCGCAGGCGAGCAGGAAGGCGAGGCGGGCCATGACTGGTCCTTTCGGGCAGATAAGATAAGGCCACCATAGGCGAAACTGCCGGAGGTGGATAGAGCGGAGAGGTTTTAGCACCCCAAAACAAAACCGCCGCTGCGGTTTTCCACAGCGGCGGCAATTGGTCGGAGTGAGAGGATTCGAACCTCCGCTCTCTTGCTCCCGAAGCAAGCGCTTTACCAGGCTAAGCTACACTCCGTCAGTCTACCCCCGCTCGGGTTTTGCGCGGGAGAGGGCGGCTGTATAGCGCCCCCATGCCTTAGCGTCAATACCCCCGCGCGACGGCAAAATCGATGGCTTCCATCAGACTGTCGCGGATCGGCAGGTGCGGGAAGCGCGCAAGCTCGGCTTTAGCGGCTTCGCCAACAGTACGGGCGCGGGCAACGGTTTCGCGCACGGTGCCGTATTTTTCGATCAGCGCTTGGGCGGTGGCAAGGTCGGCCTCGGTTTGCTCCAGCTCTTCAATCGTGCGATGCCAAAAGGCCCGCTCCTCCGCCGTGCCGCGCGCATAGGCGAGGATAACGGGGAGCGTTACTTTGCCCTCGCGGAAATCATCGCCCACGGTTTTCCCCAGGGCGGCCTCGCTTGCGGCGTAATCCAAAGCATCGTCGATCAACTGAAAGGCGACACCAAGGTTGGTGCCGAAACGGCGCAGCGCTTGAATCTCTTCCTCCGGCCGGTCGGCGACCACGGCGCCTACTTCGGCGGCGGCGGCGAAGAGCACGGCGGTTTTAGCGCTGATAACCTCAAGATACTGCGCCTCGGTGGTTCCCAAATCGCCCGTGGTGAGAAGCTGATGCACTTCCCCTTCCGCAATCACCGCCGAGGCTTCGGAGAGCACGGCCAGAACGCGCAAGGAGCCGTCTTCGACCATGAGTTGGAAGGCGCGCGAAAAGAGGAAATCCCCCACCAGCACGCTCGACTTATTGCCAAAGATGGCATTGGCGGAGGCCGCGCCCCGCCGCAACAGGCTATCGTCCACAACATCATCGTGCAGCAGCGTTGCGGTGTGGATGAACTCGACGCAGGCGGCGAGCTTCTGATGACGGGTGCCGTGATAACCGCAGAGCTGGGCTGCGGCCAGGGTAATCAGCGGGCGCAGGCGTTTGCCGCCCGCCGCAATCAAATGGCTGGCGAGTTGCGGGATGAGGGCCACGGGGCTTTGCATCCGGTCGACGATGATCTGATTGACCGCCGCCATATCCGTCGCTACCAGCGCGACGAGGCGATCCAGCGACGGCGCGGCCGGGGGCGTATCGGGAGAGGTCAGGGCTCGGGTCATAGCAGCGCGGCAATCCGTCTTTGGTTCGGGGCCTTGATTCGGGGGCCTTGATTCTGGGCCTTGAAGCCGGTCTCACGTCTCGACGGGCGAGGTGTAAGCCCTTACTCTTCAGTCACATCCTTGCGGCGGGAGCATAGGCGGCGTACCCGCAGGGTCAAGTCAGATGTGCCCTTGACGCCGGTAACAAAGGCAAATCCTCGCGTGATCCCAACCGATTCTATCACGGAAACTCCCTTTTACGGCGGAAAGCTGAACCTACGGCAACCCAGCGCCGGGTATCGGGCGGCGATTGATCCGGTTTTGCTGGCGGCTAGCCTCGCGCCCCGCGCAGGCTCGGCCCTACTTGAGTTAGGCTGTGGTGTTGGTGCGGCAAGTCTTTGTCTGCTGGCGCGGCGGCCCGATGTATCGGTGATCGGCGTCGAGATCGACCCGCTTTTGGCCGAGCTTGCGCGCCAAAATGCCGCGCTGAATGGGATGGGCGACCGTTTCACCGTGATTGAGGGCGCGGTGGAGGCTCTGTCGGCCCCGGACCTTCCGCCGATTGGCGCGATCTTCAGCAACCCACCGTTTCACGATCCAACCGCGACGCCTTCGCCGGAAGCGCGACGGGCGCGGGCAACCCACGGCGCAATCCTCAGTGACTGGACGGCGCGCGCGGCCCGGCTCCTGTCCCATCGCGGCACGCTCAGCCTGATCTATCGGGCCGATGGGCTGGCGGCGATTCTGGCCGCGCTGACGGGGGAGAATCGCCCCGGTCCGCGCTTTGGCGGCATTGCGATCACCCCGCTTTGGCCGCGCGCCGGAACCCCGGCCAAGCGGGTGGTGGTGCAGGCGCGCCTTGGCAGTCAGGCCCCGTTAGTCGTGCATCCCGGCTTGGTCCTGCATGGCGCAGGGTCCGCCTACACTCTGTCGACGGAAGCGATTTTGCGCGGTGAAGCGGGGTTGGATTTATCCCCAACAGGGCCAGTTTCGGCTATTACATCTTGACTATGTAGTCAGGCCCAGGTTCGACTACATCTTATCGTTGTCGGCGCGTGGATATTATGCTTCCTAATAGTTTTGATCGAACCGGGTCGTGAGCGCTTCATCTCTCTCGATTCCCGCGCAGGCGGTGCAGTCGCTCCGGCTCGCTGTCCCGATTATTGTCGGGCAACTGGCGCTGGTCGGCATGAACCTAGTGGGCACGCTGCTGCTGGGCCGGATCGGGACCGATGCGATGGCGGCGGGCGCGCTTGGCAGCGCCTTCTTTTTTTCCGCCGCTGTGATTGCGAATGGGATCCTGTCATCGACCGGCGTGATGGTGGCGCAGGCAGAAGGCGAGGGCGACGGGCAACGGGCGGCGGGATATGCGCAGCGCGGGGTGTTGCTGGCGATTCTCTTGGCGGTTCCGAGCATGGCTATGCTGTTCTTCGCACCGCATTTTCTCTCGGCAATCGGGCAGGAGCCGGGGCTTGTTGCACTGACCGGGCAATATCTTCAGGCGCTTGCGCCGGGGATGCTTCCCTATGCCATTGTGCTGGCCCTGCGCTATTTCCTTGCAGCAATTGAACGCCCCCTGATCGGCACGATCATGGCCATATTCGGGGTGCTTGTGGAACTGCTGGTCGGGCACGCGCTGTTATCGGGTTGGGTTGGTGCGCCGATGGGGGTTGCCGGGGTCGGGATCGCCGTGATGGTGGGCTGTTTCGCTATGATGATTGGGATGCTGCTCTACTTGCGCTTCGCCCCCCAGGTCCGCGCCTATGGCCTGCATCGGCGCGGGCTGGCCCAGGCGGGGCAACTGGCCGATCTCTGGCGCATCGGCTGGCCGATGGGCGTGGCTTTTGGGGCGGAAACCCTTTTCTTTATGCTGACGACCACGCTAGCCGGGTTTTTCACCCAGGCCGAGGTTGCCGCCCATAGCATCGGTTATCAGAGCATCACCACGGCCTTCATGATCGCCGTCGGCCTCTCGCATGCAACGATGGTGCGCGTTGCCCGCGCGGCGGGCGAGGGGGACGTAGTGGCGGTGCGCCGGATCGGCTGGGCGGGGATTGGCCTCGGCATTGTCGGCATGGGCGGTACGGGGCTTGGTCTGGCCCTGGGGGGGCGCTGGATTGCCGCGCTGTTTCTCGATCCCAGCAAGGCTGATGCAACGACGGTATTCGATTTTGCCGCCCCCTTGCTGGTAATCGCGGCGCTGTTCCAACTCTTCGACGGAACGCAAGCGATTGCCGCCGGGGCCTTGCGTGGCCTCAAAGATTCGCGCGGGCCCATGGTGATCGGGCTCATCGCCTATTGGCCGATTGGGATGGCGAGCGGCGCGATTTTGGGCTTTTGGCTCGACCTGCGCTTGGTCGGCCTGTGGAGCGGCCTCGCGCTCGGCCTTGCGGTGGCGGCGGTGGCGCTCACGACGCGCTTTCATCTCAAATCGCGGCGCTTGCCAGAACCCGCGAAAGGGTGAAAGGTATCGGCATGCTCGGCTTTTCTCTCGGAAAACTCCTCGTTCTCGTCGTCGCCTGCGTCGTCGGCTGGATGCTGCTGACCAAGCTGCGCGCGGGTCCGCCCAGTGCTCGCCGTGCCCCGCCGGAACCCGTTCCGCCGCCGCAGCCTGCCGCCCGCACAGCGGAGAGCACAGGGCAGATGGAAGATTTGCGCAAGTGCACCTTCTGCGACACCTATGTTCCGGTGCGCAATGCCCGCTCCTGCGGGCGCGCAACTTGCCCGCACGCGCCATAATCCAGAAAAACCGCAAAAATCGTTTCGGTTGCAACGCGAAAACGGCGTGGGACGGCGCTTGATTTACGCGGCGATGGCGGACTAAGGTGCGCGCGATTTTCGCTGTGTCACCGAAAGGTCATAGGATGGCGTCCGGCCCGCTTCCCTTTCAATCGCTGATCCTGACGCTGCAAAGCTTTTGGGCAAGCCAAGGCTGTGCGTTGTTGCAGCCCTATGATGTCGAAGTCGGGGCCGGAACCTTTCATCCCGCGACCACGCTGCGCACCCTGGGGCCGGATACGTGGAACGTGGCCTATGTTCAGCCGTCGCGTCGCCCGACCGATGGGCGCTACGGCGAGAACCCCAACCGCTTGCAGCATTATTATCAGTTCCAGGTGATCCTGAAGCCCTCGCCTCTCGACCCGCAGGCGCTGTATCTGGAAAGCCTGAAGGCGCTGGGTATCGACCCCGCCGAGCATGATATTCGCTTCGTCGAGGACGATTGGGAAAGCCCGACCCTGGGGGCCTGGGGCCTTGGCTGGGAAGTGTGGTGCGATGGGATGGAAGTCACCCAATTCACCTATTTCCAGCAGGTCGGTGGCATCGAAGCCAATCCGGTCTGCGCCGAGCTTACCTATGGGCTGGAACGCCTCGCCATGTATGTGCAGGGCGTCGAGAATGTCTATGATCTCGATTGGAACGGCGTCAAAGGCCCTGGCCGGAAGACCTATGGCGACGTGTTCTTAGAGAATGAAAAGCAGTTCAGCGCCTATAACTTCGAGCACGCCAATACCGAAGTGCTGTTCCGGCATTTCAACGAGGCGGAAGCCGAATGCCAGAAGCTACTCGCCGTAAATCTGCCGCTGCCCGCTTATGACCAAGCCATCAAAGCCAGCCATACCTTCAACCTGCTCGATGCGCGCGGCGTGATCTCGGTCACGGAACGCGCCGCCTATATCGGCCGGGTGCGCGCCCTCTCCAAAGGGTGTTGCGAAGGCTGGCTTGCCGTGCGCGGCGCGTAAACTCGTCAGGAACTGAATAATGGCCGATTTGCTGCTCGAACTCTTTTCCGAAGAAATCCCGGCGCGCATGCAGGCGCGGGCGGCGGAAGAGCTGCGCGACCGACTGGCTGCCGCGTTGACCGAGGCGGGCCTTGCGCCTGAAAGCCTGTCGGTCTGGGTCACGCCGCGCCGCGTTGCCTTCCATGCCACCGGCCTGCCCACGGCCCAGCCGGATCGGTCGGAAGAGCGCAAAGGCCCGCGCGCCGATGCGCCAGCAGGGGCGATTCAGGGCTTCCTCAAGTCCACTGGCCTTACCCGCGACCAGCTTGAAACCCGCGAGACCGATAAGGGCGCGGTGCTGTTTGCCGTCACCCACATCCAGGGCCGCCCGACGCGCGACGTGCTGCCGGAGCTGATATGCGGCTTGATCCTGGGTTATACATGGCCGAAGTCGATGCGCTGGCGCGACACGCGCCTTGCTTGGGTGCGCCCCTTGCGCGCGATTCTGGCGCTGTTCGACGGACAAACCCTGCCCGGCGGCTTGCATCTGGGCCGCAATGTCGAAGGCGGCGAGCAGCCGGGCTATCGCGCCTCGGGCGATGCCGCCGACCTTAATTATCTGCCGTTTGGGGACCAGACCTTCGGGCACCGTTTCCTTGCGCCCGCTGCGGTTTCGGTGGTCGGTGCCGCCGACTATCAAGCCAAGCTGCGCGCTGGGTTCGTGATGCTGGATCGGGAGGAGCGGAAGCGCCTTATTCTCGCCGAAGCCGAAACGCTCGCCGCGTCGGTCAACTGCCGCGTTAAGCCCGATGCCGCCTTGCTGGAAGAAGTGGCCGGGCTGGTCGAATGGCCGGTGCCGCTCTCGGGCCGCATTGACGATGCCTTCATGGACGTGCCCGCCGAAGTGCTGACCACTTCCATGCGCGAGCATCAGAAGTACTTCGCCCTGGTGCCGCAAGACGCCGACGAGGGCGACGCCAAAATCGCACCCTATTTCGTTGTCGTTGCCAATATGGTGGCGCGCGATGGCGGGGCGGCGATTGTGGCGGGCAATCAGCGCGTGCTGCGCGCCCGCCTGTCGGACGCGCGCTTCTTCTGGGATCAAGACCGCAAAGTTCGGCTGGAAGCCTGGGCGGAAAAGCTCACCTCCCGCGTGTTCCATGCCAAGCTTGGTACGGTTGCTGCGCGCGTGGACCGGCTGGCTGTGTTGGCGGTGACGCTGGCAGGCCAGGTGCAGGCGGATGCGGCGCTAGCGGATCGCGCCGCGCGCCTCGCAAAGGCCGATCTTTCCACCGGCATGGTCGGCGAGTTCCCCGAACTACAAGGCGTGATCGGGCGCTATTACGCCCGTCACCAGCAGGAAGACGAGGCGGTCGCCCAAGCCATTGCCGATCATTACGCCCCGGCGGGGCCGTCCGACCGGGTGCCGACCGCGCCGGTTTCCCGCGTGGTAGCCCTGGCCGATAAGCTCGATCTACTCGCCGGGTTCTTCGCCATCGACGAAAAGCCGACCGGCTCGAAAGACCCGTTCGCGCTGCGCCGCGCCGCGCTGGGCGTGCTGCGCATTATCACCGAGAATGGTTTGCGCCTGCCGCTGCGCCCAGTGCTGGATGCGGCGGTGTCGCTCTATGGGCCGCAGGTCGAAAAACTCGATACAGCGGCCACGGTCGATGCGCTGCTCGCGTTCCTCGCGGACCGACTGAAGGTCACGCTGCGCGACCAGGGCCAGCGCCACGATCTTATTCAGGCCGTCTTCGCCCTCGGCACGGAAGATGATGTGGTGCGGCTGCTCGCCCGCGTCACGGCGCTGAGCGATTTCATCGCAACCCCCGTGGGGGCCGATATGTTGGCCGCTTTCCGCCGGGCCGCGAATATTCTGAAAATCGAAGAAAAGAAGGACGGTCGCCCTGCCCAGGAGACCGTCGCTCAGCCTCTGCTGACGCAAGCAGAGGAAAAAGCCTTGGCCGACGTGCTGGAAGCGGCATTGCCCGCCGTGGAAAGCTTGGTCGCCGAGGAACAGTTCGTGGAGGCGATGAAACGCCTCGGCGCGCTGCGCGATCCCGTTGACGCGTTCTTTACGCATGTGACGGTAAATGCGGACGATACGGGGGTGCGCGCCAATCGCTTGGCGTTGCTCGCCCGCTATCGCAAAACCTGTTCGGCCATTGCCGATTTCGGGGTGATTGAAGGCTAGCACGACCCGCCCATCGGGTCCGCTTTTTCATCGGGGTAAGGGGAACATGATGGTAGACGCGACGGCGACGCAGAAGTGGGTTTACAGCTTCGGCGACGGAAGCTCGGAAGGTCATTCCGGGATGCGCAATCTGCTCGGCGGTAAGGGCGCAAACCTTGCCGAAATGAGCAACCTCGGCCTGCCGGTGCCGCCGGGCTTTACCATTACGACCGAACTTTGCACCTATTATTATGCCAATGGCCGCCAGTATCCGGGGGAACTAAAGACCCAGGCCGCAGCGGCTTTGGCGACGGTCGAAAAGATCGTTGGTAAGGTCTTTGGCGATGCCACCAACCCGCTGCTCGTCTCGGTGCGCTCCGGCGCGCGGGCCTCGATGCCGGGGATGATGGATACGGTGCTGAACCTGGGGCTGAATGATGCCACCGTCGAAGGGCTCGCCAAGCTTTCGGGCGACGGGCGTTTTGCCTACGACAGCTATCGCCGCTTCATTCAGATGTATTCGAACGTGGTGCTTGATATCGACCACCATCATTTCGAAGAAATTCTGGATCGGCATAAGGACGAAAAGGGCCATAGCCTCGACACCGATCTTTCGGCGGACGATTGGAAAGAAGTCGTTGCCGATTATAAGGCCGAAGTGCAGCACGCCCTGGGCCGCGACTTTCCGCAAGATCCGCACGAGCAGCTTTGGGGCGCGATTGGCGCGGTGTTCGCAAGCTGGATGAACCAGCGCGCGATTGTGTATCGCCGCCTGCACGAAATCCCGGAAAGCTGGGGCACCGCCGTTAATATTCAGGCGATGGTCTTCGGCAATATGGGCCAAGATTGCGCCACGGGCGTTGCCTTCACCCGCGATCCTTCAACGGGCGAGAATATTTTCTACGGCGAATATCTTATCAACGCCCAGGGTGAAGACGTGGTTGCGGGCATTCGCACGCCGCAGCAGATTACCGTTCAGGGCAAAATCGCTAATCATTCCACCCTGCCCGCGATGGAAGAATCCATGCCGCAGGTGTTCGCCGAACTGGCGGCGGTGCGCGATAAGCTGGAGCGGCATTTCCGCGACGTGCAGGATATCGAGTTCACCGTTCAGTCGGGCAAGCTCTATATGCTGCAAACCCGTAGCGGCAAGCGCACGGCGGAAGCCGCGCTTAAAATCGCCGTCGATATGGCGAACGAGGGGCTGATTACCCAGGAAGAAGCCATTCAGCGCGTCGAGCCGCGCAGCCTGGATCAGCTTCTGCACCCGCGCCTTGACCCCAATGCGCCGCGCAATCTGCTAACGCGCGGTCTGCCCGCCTCGCCCGGCGCGGCATATGGGCGCGTAGTGTTTTCGGCCGATGCGGCGGAAGATTTGGCTGCTAAGGGCGAAGCCGTCATTCTGGTGCGCATCGAAACCAGCCCGGAAGATATCCACGGCATGCACGCCGCCAAGGGCATTCTCACCACGCGCGGCGGCATGACCAGCCACGCGGCAGTGGTGGCGCGCGGCATGGGCCGTCCTTGCGTCGCCGGGGCCGGGGAAGTGCGCATCGATTACGCGGCGGGCACGCTCTCGCTACGGGGGACCGTGGTGAAAGTCGGCGATTACATCACGCTCGATGGCAGCACCGGCGAAGTCTTCGTTGGGCAGGTGCCGACGTTGCAGCCGCAGCTTTCCGGCAGCTTTGCCACGCTGATGGGCTGGGCCGACGCCAAGCGCACGATGAAGGTGCGCACCAATGCCGAAACCCCGCTGGATGCCCGCACGGCGCGGGAATTCGGCGCGGAAGGCATTGGCCTGTGCCGCACCGAACATATGTTCTTCGACGCCGACCGCATTATCGCCGTGCGCGAAATGATTATGGCCGATGATGAAGCCGGGCGCCGCGCGGCGCTCGCTAAGATCCTGCCGATGCAGCGCAGCGATTTCGTTGAACTCTTCACCATTATGGCGGGCTTGCCGGTCACGATCCGCCTGCTCGATCCGCCCTTGCACGAGTTTCTGCCGCATACGGAAGCCGAAATGCAGGAAGTCGCGGTGGCGTCGGGCAAAGATCTCGCCTTCGTTAAAGCGCGCGGTTCGGCTTTGCACGAGTCGAACCCGATGCTCGGCCATCGCGGCTGCCGCCTTGGCGTGACCTATCCTGAAATTTATGAAATGCAGGCGCGGGCGATTTTCGAAGCCGTGGTCGAGGTGCAAAAGACCAGCGGTGCGACAGTTGAGCCGGAAGTCATGATTCCGCTGGTGTCGACCCGTAAGGAACTCGACCTGTTGAAAGCGGTGATCGATCGGGTGGCGGGTGAAGTTACCGCCGCGTCCGGCGTGAAACTCACCTATCTCGTCGGCACGATGATCGAGTTGCCGCGCGCCGCCCTGCAAGCCGGGAAGATCGCCGAATCGGCGGAGTTCTTTAGCTTCGGCACCAACGATCTGACCCAGACCACCTTTGGCCTCTCGCGCGACGATGCGGGCAGCTTCCTGCAATCCTATCTGCGTCAGGGCATTCTGGAGGAAGATCCCTTCGTCTCGCTCGATCAAGAGGGTGTGGGCGAGTTGGTGCAGATTGCCGCCGAGCGCGGGCGCAAGACGCGCGCCGATTTGAAGCTCGGCATCTGCGGCGAGCATGGCGGCGATCCGGCCTCCATCGCTTTCTGTCAGAAAGTGGGGCTGAATTACGTGTCCTGTTCGCCTTATCGCGTGCCCATTGCTCGATTGGCGGCGGCGCAAGCAGCGCTCGCAGTGAGCTTTAATAAGGACAACCTGTAATACGCGTTGTTCAAGCGGGGGACGCAAAACGGCCCCCGTTTCTTTCGTTGAAGGCGCTGTTATTCTATTTTGAGTAGATTTAATTTACGGAATATTTTTACAGGTTAAATAGTCTTAAAAAATATATCGAGTCATATTAAGTATTTGTTTATATTCAAAGCCTTAGGCTTGTGGCTAAAATCGAAAGGCTGATGGAACAAGCGAAGGAGGGCCTATGACGACCGGCAGTGCCCATCGCGTTTTCCTGATGCGAGCCGGAACGGTGCTCGGCACTCTCGCCTTCATCGCCGCCGTGTTTTTACAAGCCTCGGTGAATATTCGCAGCAATGAGGATACGGCGCAGCTCGCCACTTCGCGCGCGGCGGATATGACGGCGCGCTCCTTGCGCTCGTTGATCGATCAAACCTTTGGGCAGTTTGATCAAGCAATACAACTGCTCGGGCCGCAACTTACCCTTCCCCTTGCCCCATCGAATACGCTGTTGCCGCTGGATAAGCAGATCGGTCCGTTAATCCGGACGTTGGACGCGGCAACCGGGGCTATAATTCTGTCGCCAGATGGGCAGGTTTTGGGACGTTGGGGGGAGGATCTGCACGATCCTTTGAGTTCCGATCTCTATCGAATTCCCGTCTCGACCGAAAAATTTGCCGTGGAGGCCGTCGATCAGATGGGGCGGCCCGGTCGTGTTACCCTGGCCCGCTGGGTTCGTTCCGAGGGGACGGGCGCGCGGGCGGTGGTCTTGGTCACCTTGGACCTAAAACGGCTGCTTCCAGCCGAACTTGCCGATCAACTGGGGCCGGACGGGCGCCTCGGCCTGCTGGGGCGGGACGGGCTTACGACGGTGGTGCTGAAACCGGGGCGTCCAGGCCTGCAGGCCGGAAAGCCCGTGGCGCTCGCCGGTGGCGGCAGTTCCAAAACCCCACCCCCGCCGGGCATTTTGCCGCCCGGGGTGCTAGCGGGTATGGAACTGGGGGAAGAAATCGTCTGGCGGATGCCGCTCCGCACGACCGAGCTTGATCTGTTTTTCAGCTTCCGTCCGGCAGAAGCGCTCGCCGCCGTGCGCGGCAGCGCGCGCAATGGCTGGGTAGTCGCCTATGCCGCCTCGCTGGTCGTCTTGGTTCTAGGGGTTGCACTGATGGTGCAACTGACGCGCGTCGAGCGCAACAGGCAGCGTTTGGACGCCCAGGATGCGGCTTTGCGCGCCAGCAATGCCAAGCTGGAGGCCGCGCTTGCCCATATGAACCAGGGCATCGTGATGTTCGATGCCGACGGGCGTATCCTACTCTATAACCGGCGCTATCTGGATATTTTCGGGTACGATCCCGACCGCTCCTACCTGAACTTTACGCTGCGCGATCTATATGCGATGGCCGAACAATTGGGCCGCCTGGGCCCGATGGTCGATGCCGAGCATATCCAGGCGCGCCTCGATAGTTGGGAGAAGGGCCAACGGCTTCAGTTCATCCGTCAACTCAGCAACGGCACCTATGTTGAGTGCCGTCATGAGCCGCTGGCGAGTGGCTGGTCGCTTTCGACCTATACGGATGTGGGGGATTTGATCCGCACGGCGAATGCTTTCGCCAAAGCAAAAGACGAAGCCGAGCAAGCCAATCGGGCGAAATCGGCCTTTCTGGCGAATATGAGCCACGAACTCCGCACGCCACTGAATGCCATCATTGGTTTTTCCGATGCGTTGATCGGCGGCTATTTTGGCACGGTCGCGCCGAAGCATTTGGAGTATCTGCGCGCCATTCAATCATCGGGCCGCTATCTGCTGGATCTGATCGCCGATATTCTTGATATCGCCAAGATCGAAGCCGGGCGCTACGATTTACAGCCGACGTGGCTTATGGTCGACGGGCCCGTGCAGGAGGCGTTAACCCTGCTGGCTCCCCGCGCCGACAAAGCCCGCGTCGATCTGGTCGCGAAGATCCCGGAAGGGCTATCCGTCTATGCCGACGAGCGGGCGTTACGGCAAATTCTGCTCAATCTCCTCAGCAATGCCGTCAAATTCACCCGGCCGCCCGAAGGCGCGCGCGGAATCATATCGGTCAAGGCGGTCCTTGCCCCCGACGGGAGCGGCGTCACCTTAACTGTGCGGGATAATGGCATCGGCATTCCCTCGGATATGCAGGAGGCGATCCTTCAGCCGTTCGTGCAGGTCGAGGCCGCGCAAACAACGACGGACGGCGGGACTGGCCTTGGCCTGTCCATCGTGCGCGGCCTGCTTGAGGGGCATGGCGGCAGCTTAACGCTTGAGAGTGAGGTGGGGGCGGGAACGGTGGTCCGCGCCTGGTTCCCGCATCCGCCCAATCTTGAAGAGCGTAGCCCGGCGTAAATGCGGAACGATTCCCAAAGGGGGGCAAGGTTAGGGCAGGTTTCCTAAGCGCTTCGATGTGCAGAAAATCGACCTGTTTCCAATGGTTGCACCCGCCCGGGATTTGCCCTAGTCTCCGCCGCCTAAAGCCGTATAGGTCAGCCCACTTGGCGGAAACGGTAGACGCACCGGACTTAAAATCCGTTGGCCGCAAGGCCGTGCCGGTTCAAGTCCGGCAGTGGGCACCACGGTTTTAGAGGCCGATCCAGGCTCTTTTACCGCATCAAAATTTGATCGGTACCCCGTGTAACGGGTGCGACTCTCCCAGCGAATTTAAATTGAGGCGCGGTCGCTTTCGTCAGCATTGGGGCGGGCGAGCGGTGGCACGATAATCATCTCAAGGAAGCTGCAATGCGAGTCTTTCGATTTATGGCTTTCACTGCGGCTTTGACTGCCTTGACCCTAGGGGCCGGGGCCCAGGATGCAGGGATCGTTACGGTCCCGAGCGTGTATCCGGTACGCGAAACACTCGATCGTCTTGCCATGTCGGTTCGCGCCATGGGATGGGTTGTTTTTACAGAGATCGATCACGCGGCCGCTGCCCGTGCGGTAGGGCAGGCGCTTCCGGCGCGGACGGTTTTTGTTTTCGGCAATCCTCAGATGGGAACGCCCGCGATGGCGGCGCATCCCACGCTCGCCCTGGATTTGCCGTTGCGGGTTCTGGTTTGGGAGGATGCGGCGGGGCAGAGTTTTATTACCCGCAGCACAGGGGCTGATAGCGCGATGCGGATTTTTGGCCGTCATGGAATTTCCGTTTCCGCCGATGCGGTGCGGGCGTCCGAAGCCGTTCTTGACGCGATCGTGCGGGCGGCGGTCCAGTAGGATGGCCGAAGCCGTCCACTGGCGGGCGCGTTTAGCCGCAGGACTGGCGGTCACCACCGGGCTCGGAGGAGCCTTTCTTCTTACCCAATCCTTGGTGGGGATCGGCGACCTAGCGCTTTTGCCGTTGCTCGTGGTGTCGATGCTTTTGGGAGCGCTGTTTACGGGGCTAGACTACGGGTTTACTGGGGGGTATCGGGCGCTGCTGGTGCAGGGAGATGGCCGAGCGCTTGCCGCGAGCTTCATGGTGCCGGCGATGGCGGCCCTAGTAATTATCCCTTTGGGGACGATGGCGGACGGGTATGGACGTTTCGTTTCGCCGGTTGGCCTCTCCTTGCTGCTGGGCGCGGCAATCTTCGGGGTTGGGATGCAAATCGCCAATGGTTGTGGATCGGGCGTTTTGGTTGCGGCTGGGCAGGGATCGCGTCGGATGTGGGTTGCCCTGCCGTTTTTCTGCGTGGGCGGTGTCGTTGGAAGCCTTTTATTACCGATTACGCTACAGTGGCCGGGTATCGGGGTGGTGGATTTAACCGATTATTTCGGCCCGTGGGGTGGCTTATTGGCAACCGAAACGCTGATAGCAACGGGAGCCTTACTGCTCCTACGGGGCGCCCGCCCGCCCGCTCGGTTGCTCTGGGCAGGGGCTGCGGTTGGCGTGGTCGCGACTGGGATATTTCTGATTTCAGGACTACCCTGGGGTATTACGACGGGCCTTACGCTTTGGGGCGCGCAGGCGGTTCAGGCGATTGGCGTGGATGTGTCGGGCTATGTCTTTTGGCAGGCCGACTGGGCACGCGCCGCCCTGACGGGGCCGGTTTTTGCGCTGCACGGTTCTTTGACCGATATCGGCCTGCTGCTCGGTGCGCTATTGATGGCGGCACTGCAGGGGCGCCTGCGCTATGGTACGGCAATCGGCTGGCGTGGCGTATTGGGGGGGAGCATCGGCGGGCTCTTGATGGGCATCGGTGCGCGCCTTTCCTTTGGGTGTAACGTCGGCGCTTTTGTCGGGGGTGTTTCGTCGGGAAGCCTACACGGTTTTGTTTGGATTCTCGCGGTGCTGCCGGGGTGTTGGCTTGGGATTCGGCTGCGGCCATTTTTCGGCCTGCCGATCCGCTAAAATACTGCCGCTGTTCGCCGGGGGCCTCGCACTCTTGCATTCAAGCGCGCCCAAGCGCACATTGCCTCGGCTTGAAGGCGAGGGGCGCAATCTTTGCGTGAGCAAACGGAATTTTGCGCGTCCGAGCCCAGGTGTTGAAGCATGAAATGTCGGTAAGGGACTTATCCAGCATGGCGCATGGCGCGACAGACGGGAAGCAGGCGCCCCTCTTCAAACTGGCCTTATCCGCCGTTGGAGTTGTTTTCGGCGATATCGGCACGAGCCCCCTGTACACGTTACGGGAATGCTTCAGCGGCCATCATGCTCTGCCGCTGACCGAGGCTAATATTCTCGGCATTCTGTCGCTGATCATTTGGTCGATCATTTTTGTCGTGACGATCAAATATGTGGTGTTCATCACTCGGATCGATAACGAGGGTGAGGGCGGGGTGTTGGCCCTGCTGGCGCTCGCCTTACGTCACGTCAAGAAAGCCCGCTACGGCACAGGAACCTTGGTGGCGCTTGGACTGTTCGGTGCGGCGCTGTTCTATGGGGAAAGCGTGATCACGCCGGCCATTTCTGTGCTGTCGGCGGTGGAAGGGCTAAAGGTCGCAACCCCCGTCTTTGAGCCGATTGTCGTGCCCATAACCCTGGCCTTGCTTACGGGGCTATTTATGATCCAAACGCGCGGGACTGAAAAGGTCGGGGCCTACTTTGGTCCCATCATCGCGCTGTGGTTTCTGGCCCTGGCCATCTGCGGTGTTTATCAGATCATCGATAATCCGAAAGTACTGCTGGCGTTTAGCCCCACCTATGCGGTTAAATTCTTTCTGAACAATCAGCTTTTTGCTTTCTTTGCGCTCGGTGCGGTCATTCTGGCGCTGACCGGGGCGGAAGCGCTTTATGCGGATATGGGCCACTTCGGGCGCAAGCCGATTGTGGCGGCCTGGGTGTGGTTCGTGATGCCCGCGCTGATCTTGAACTATCTCGGTCAGGGTGCGAACCTGATGCATAATCCGGAAGTTCTCGAAAACCCCTTTTATCTGTCGTTCCCCTCCTGGGCGCTGTACCCCATGGTGCTGCTCGCCACCTGTGCCTCGGTGATTGCGAGCCAAGCCGTGATTTCTGGCGCTTTTTCCGTCACCCGGCAGGCCATGCAACTGGGTTACAGCCCGCGTATGGACGTGGAGCACACCTCCGAGCAAGCGATTGGCCAGATTTATATTCCGCAGGTAAACTGGGGACTTTACGTCGTGGTCATCGGGTTGGTAGTTGCCTTCCAATCCTCCACCAACCTTGCTGCGGCCTATGGGATTTCGGTGACGGGCACGATGGTTATTACCTCCTGCCTTGCCTATACCATCGTCCGGCATAAGTGGCGCTGGGCGCGCTTGCCGACTTTGGCGCTGATTGTGCCTTTTTTGATTGTCGATATCGCCTTCTTCAGTGCGAACACCGTGAAGATAGCCGATGGTGGCTGGTTTCCGCTGGCGTTGGGCGTTCTGCTGTTCACGCTGATGGCAACCTGGAAGCGCGGGCGCGAGATTGTGGCGGAACGTTTGCAAGAAGGCACGATTCCACTCGCGTCTTTCTTCTCGCGGCAATCCAGCAGCAAAACCACGCGCGTGCAGGGAACGGCGGTGTTTATGACCGCCAATAACCAGCAGGTTCCCTATGCGCTGCTGCATAACCTCAAACACAATAAGGTGCTGCACGAGCGCGTGATTCTGCTGACCGTGAGCACCGACAATGTGCCCTATGTGTCGGAACGCGACCGGCTGGTGTTGCAACCTTTGGATCAGAATTTCTTCCGCATTCAAGTCCGCTACGGGTTTGCGCAAGATCCGAACGTGCCCGCTGTGCTGCAGCGCTGTAAGGAATTGGGCTTGCCGATCAGCATGATGGACACCAGCTTCTTCCTGTCGCGCGAAACGCTGATCTCTACCATTCGGCCGGGGATGGCGCGTTGGCGCGAGCGGCTTTTCATCAGCATGGCAAAGAACGCCGTGAGTGCCACCGACTTCTTCAAAATCCCTGCTAATCGCGTGGTTGAACTCGGCACGCAGATCGAGTTGTAATCATCCGCCTCTCTTTTTTGTGATTCGGAGTTTCCGCTGTAATGACGCGCCCGCTGCCCAATTCTTACCGTACCGGCCCTGATGCCGACGGCCATTTCGGTATTTTCGGCGGGCGCTATGTGGCCGAAACCCTAATGCCGCTGATTTTGGAGGTGGAAAAAGCCTATGCGACCGCTAAGGCCGACCCCGAGTTCAAGCGGCAAATGGAGTATTACCTTGCCGATTACGTGGGCCGCCCAAGCCCGCTCTATTTCGCCGAACGGCTGACGGAAAAGCTCGGCGGCGCGAAGGTTTACTTCAAACGCGACGAGCTGAACCATACCGGCGCGCATAAGATCAATAATTGCTTGGGTCAGGTGCTGCTGGCCAAACGCATGGGCCGCACCCGCATCATCGCCGAAACCGGCGCGGGGCAGCACGGGGTTGCGACGGCGGCGGTGTCGGCGCTGTTTGGTCTGCCCTGCACGGTCTATATGGGCGCGGTCGATATTGAGCGCCAACAGCCGAACGTCTTCCGTATGCGTCTGCTGGGGGCGGAAGTGAAGCCGGTCGAATCGGGCTCGCGCACGCTGAAGGACGCGATGAACGAAGCCCTGCGCGACTGGGTAACGAATGTCGACGATACTTTCTATGTCATCGGCACGGCGGCAGGCCCGCACCCTTACCCGATGATGGTGCGCGATTTCCAGTCGGTGATCGGCATCGAAACCCGCGAACAGCTTATGGCCAAGGAAGGCCGTTTGCCTGATTTGCTGGTGGCGGCGATTGGCGGCGGCTCCAATGCGCTGGGGCTATTCCATCCGTTCTTGGATGATACCGATGTTGCCATGATCGGCGTTGAAGCGGCGGGTGAGGGGGTCGATACGGGCCGTCATGCTGCCTCGCTCACCGGGGGGCGGCCAGGGGTGCTGCACGGCAACCGCACCTACCTGCTGCAGGACGACGACGGGCAGATCATCGACGCGCATTCGATTTCGGCGGGCCTCGATTATCCCGGTATCGGGCCGGAACATTCGTATCTCCACGATATTGGCCGGGTCCAATATCATTCGGTGACGGATACCGAGGCGCTGGATGCGTTCCAAATGCTCTCCAAACTCGAAGGCATTATTCCGGCGCTGGAACCCGCGCATGCGCTGGCCGAAGTGGTCAAAGTCGCCCCGACAATGGCGCGCGATAAGATCATCGTGATGAACCTCTGCGGTCGCGGCGATAAGGATATTTTCACCGTTGCCCGCGCGCTAGGAGTGAGTTTGTAATGAGCCGGCTGGAAGCGACCTTTCAACGCCTGAAGTCCGAAAACCGGGCGGCGCTCGTCACCTTCGTCACCTCCGGCGATCCCGATTACGACACAAGCCTGGCGCTGCTGCGCGGCCTGCCGGGGGCGGGGGCGGATATCATCGAACTCGGGATGGCCTTTACCGACCCGATGGCCGATGGCCCCGCCATTCAGGCGGCGAACCTGCGCGCGCTCGCGGGCGGGCAGACCTTGGCGAAGACGTTGAAACTGGTCGAAGCTTTTCGGGAGACCAATCAGACCACGCCGATTGTGTTGATGGGCTATTACAATCCGATCCATTCGATGGGCGTTCCGGCGTTTCTGGAGCGGGCCAAAGCCGTTGGGGTCGATGGGCTCATTATCGTCGATCTTCCGGCGGAAGAGGATGGCGAGCTTTGCCTGCCGTCCCAAGCCGCCGGGCTCGATTTCATCCGGCTGGTCACGCCGACGACCGATGCCTACCGGCTGCAAACCGTGATGCGCAATACGCGCGGCTTTGTCTATTACGTCTCGATCAATGGCATTACCGGCGCGGCCTCGGCCACCGACCAGGCGATTTCGGACGCGGTGGGCCGCCTGCGCGCCGCAACCGACCTGCCGATTGCCGTGGGTTTCGGTATCCGCACGCCCGCCGCCGCCGCTGCGGTAGCGCGGGTGGCCGATGCGGCTGTGGTCGGCTCCTCCATCGTGCAATGTTTGGCCGATAGTTTGGTCGAAGGTAAAGCCACGCCGCAAACCGTGCCGCAAACCTTGGCGCTGGTTCAAGACCTTGCAACAGGCGTGCGCACCGCCCGCGTTGGGGTGAGCGCATGACGCCCGCCGATTTCATGGGCCACGCCATCGACCTGTCGGTCCGCCGAATGCGCGAGGGCGCGGGCGGGCCGTTCGGCGCGGTGATCGTGAAAGACGGCAAGGTGATCGCTGAGGGGTGGAACCAAGTCACCTCCAGCAATGATCCCACCGCCCACGCCGAAGTGACGGCCATCCGCCGCGCCTGCCAGGAACTCGGCACCTTCGACTTACGCGGCTGCGAGATTTATACAAGCTGCGAGCCCTGCCCGATGTGCCTTGCCGCCATCTATTGGGCGCGCCTCGACCGTATCTATTACGGCAATACCCGCCAGGATGCGGCGGCGATTGGGTTTGACGACGAGTTTCTCTACCAGGAACTGCCGAAACCCATCGACGCCCGCTCGATTCCGACCACCCAACTCGATGCGGCGCGCGCCAAAGCCGCTTTCGACGAGTGGGAGCGGAAGGACGATAAGATCCGGTATTAGGCCGATGCCGACGCGCGCGCTGATTGGAACCTGTGCGACGCGCCTTGCCTTTGCCAATAGTGGCCTGCCGGACGCGGCCCCCGATCTGCCGCTGATGCGGTTTGATTTTGAGCGCACGTCGATCATCTCCCTCATCTCGCAGCCCCTGGAGCCCGACCCGGACTGGCTGCCGCCGGGGTTGCCGGAGCATGAGCGGCGCTGGATCGAGCAGGATTTCCGCAAGGATTTCTGGGGGCTCTATTTGCCCGTCATCGATTTTCTTTATTTGGATTTTTTGGGCGACCGGCACCCGATTATTGAACCTCACGACAGGCGGAGCGCTTTCAAGCAACTCTGTTTGAGTTCCCAGGCGAACCCGGCAGTCGTGCCCGAAAAATATATCCTTCGCCGCTGCCCGCTGAATGGGCAACCGGACGCAGATGGGTATCTGGCGCTTTGGGAAAATGCCTTTTACGCGTTCGTCTATAAGGTTCACGCGCTTAACCCGCGCTGCCGCATTATCGTTCATGAATTCCGCTTGGCGGAGCGCTTCGAGGACGGGCAGCCGGTGGTGCCGCACGATGCGCTGCTCTATACCGAGTTTTTTGAACGGATCCATGCGATTGTCCGCACCTGCCCAAAGGTGACGGTGGTGAAGCCCATGGTCTCGGTCGTCGCGGAGCGCGGGCACGCCTATGGTGCCGCACCGCAGCACCTCACCGCTGACTATTATCAAGCTTTAGCGCGTGCCATTTTAACGATTGAAGCTGCGAAAACTTCCTAATTTGTTCTTTTTGTGCGAACGCAAGGATTTGGCCTCATCCTGGGGTTGAGGGCCACAATTTATAATTTAGGTGTGAGTCTGATTGATTGTTTGATAGTTGTATTGGAATACGTAGGGAGATCGTGCATGCCGCTGGGCCATATTATTTTCTATGTTCCCGATGTCGCGGCGACAGTGGATTTTTACGAAACCGCCTTTGGGTTTCAAAAACATCGTGAGGCTCGGGCGAGTGGCGCGGTCGATTTGATTTCAGGAAAAATGATTGTTAGCTTTCTGTCTGAGGCCGCCGCAAAGGCCCTGGGCCATCCTTTCACCCCGTTGCGCCCGGATGCGCCGCCGCCTGGCGTTGAGTTGATCTTGGAACGGGTGGAGGTTTTGCCCGCCTATATTCGTGCACTGCTCGCTGGGGCGGCACCAATCGAGGAGCCTGCCCTGAATGCGGAGGGGCAGATGATTGCCGTTGTAAGGGATTTAAACGGGGTTATGGTCGAGATCCGCGCGCCCTTACCCGCCGAAACCGCTTAGAGCAAATCCCGAGCGGGTGCCCGATGCGCTTTGCGCGTCAAACGCGCCCGATGCGCTTTGCGCGTCAAACGCGCAGGCACCCGCGACGACGCATTTGCTAAAACATAAAGAGTTAGGGCGTCTGTCGTGAGCCATAGCGAACGAAAAACGCCCTAATAACCGCCGTTCGAGCGCTCGACCACCACCATCGTAAAGCAAACGGGGTCTAGGCCCCGGTTGGCGTAGCGATGGGGGCGGTCGGCCCGGAAGAGGAGCGTGTCACCGGCGTCGATCTCCGGCGTTTCCTCGCCCACCGTAAGGGTCAAGCGGCCCGCGCGGACCGAGAGAATTTCACGCGCGCCAGCGGGATGCGCGTCGCCATCGAAAGCTTCGCCGGGGGCCAGAACCCAGTCCCAGAGTTCGGTATATTCTTGGCCATCCGTGCTCATCAACAGCCGCGCCTCGCTGCCCTCGGGTGTATGCCAGAGTCGCGGTACATCGGCTTTGCGTACAATGCGCACGGGCGGGGTTTCGGCCAGTTCCAAGAGCCGTGCCACGGGAATGGTCAGCGCATTGGCAACCCGGCAGAGGGTTGCGATGGACGGGTTAGTTTTGCCGCCCTCGATTTGCACGAGCATGCCTTTCGACACATCGGCGCGTTTCGCCAGTTGCTCGAGGCTCAAGCCCTGGCGCGTGCGATGGTCGCGCAGATTAACGGCGAGGGCGGCTGCGAGGCGGTCGGGATCAAGCATGGATAGTATATTGACCCATTCTGTTCATTATACTAAAACGGTTCATAATAATGACCGATATGGGATAGTTTGGCAATGCAGACCCTCGATATCTTTGGGGCGGGCTTCGGTTTAGGCGGCTCCCTCATCATCGCCATTGGCGCACAAAACGCCTTTGTGTTGCGTCAGGGGTTGCGCCGTCACCATCCGCTGCCCATCGCGTTTCTATGCTTTTCGATTGATGCGCTGCTGATTCTCGCGGGCAGCCTAGGGCTTGGAACGCTTGTGCAACAAACGCCGGGGCTGTTGTTCGTTGTGCGGTGGGCGGGCGCGGCGTTTCTGCTTGCCTATGCCGGTTTAGCTCTGAAACGGGCAATAAACCCCGCCGCGCTCACGACCGATAGCGCGACCGTTCCGACGCTCGGCGCGGCGCTGACGACGACGCTGGCGGTCAGTTTATTGAACCCTCACGTCTATCTCGACACGGTGGTTCTGCTCGGCAGTCTCGCCGGGCGCTATCCGTGGGAGACGCGCTGGTGGTTCATTGGCGGGGCGATGCTGGCCTCGTTCCTGTGGTTTCACGCGCTGGCCCTGGGCGCGCGGTGGTTGGCCCCGCTGTTTGCCCGTCCCGGCACTTGGCGCGTGCTCGATGGGATCATCGCCCTGGTGATGGCCAGCCTCGGACTATCGCTGGTCCTAACGCCGCTGTAGGCCGATCTGCACCACGTCAATCGATCCGGCATCGAAACCACCTTCGCAATAGGCCAGATAATAGCGCCAAGTACGGCGGAAGCGCTCATCGAAGCCTAAGGGGGCGATGCGGTCCCAGGTTGCCTCGAACCGCTCACGCCATAGGCGCAGGGTGCGGGCATAATCGCGCCCATAGGCTTCGAGCGCTTCCCAGGTGAGCCCGGCGCGCGCCGTTTCCTGCTGCAAGCGTTCGATGGTTGGCAGCATCCCACCGGGGAAAATATAGCGCTGGATAAAGTCCGGCGAGCGGCGGTAGGGCTCGAACCGCGACGCTTCGATTGTAATCGCTTGGATCGCGGCGCGCCCGCCCGGCTTCAAAACCCGCTGGATGGTCTCGAAATAGACCGGCCAATAGGCCTCGCCGACCGCCTCAATCATCTCGATGCTCACAACGCCGTCGAAACTGCCGGTCACATCGCGGTAATCCTGCAGGCGGACCTCCACCCGATCCGCGAGCCCTGCGGCGGCAAGACGGGCTTCGGCATAGGCTTTTTGCTCTTTCGAGAGGGTAAGGGCGGTTACGAACGCCCCCTGCCGCGCCGCCAATTCAGCAAAACCGCCCCAGCCGCAGCCAATTTCCAGCACATGATCCCCCGGTTTAAGGGCAATTTTTGCGGCCATGCGCGCGTATTTTTCCGTCTGGGCCTGCTCCAGCGTTTCAGCGCCGGTCGCATAGACCGCCGACGAATAGGTCATGCTCGGGTCAAGCCATTCCTTATAAAAATTATTTCCGAGATCGTAATGAAACGCGATATTGCGGCGCGAACCGCGCTTATTGTTCGCCCGGAAGCGATGCACGACCCGGCTGAGCGCGCGAGCCCACCAGTGGCCGTCGATCGATAGGGCGGCTTCGTTCTGCGCGAAATAGGAGACGAGGGCGGCCAGATCGGGCGAATCCCAATCGCCATCAATATAGGCTTCGGCAAACGCCAAATGCCCGCCCATCAGCACGCGGCGGAAGAAGCGGCGGCGGTGCAAATGCAGTTCCGCCGTGGGGCCGGGCTCCTCGCCGCGAATCGTCATTTTATGCCCATTGGGGAGCACGACCGTGATCGTGCCGGTTTTGAAGCGGTCCTTCGCCCGGATCAGCGGCTTCAACCGCGCCGGCAACCGCGCCGTAGGCGGGCTGAGGTATAGACCGGGTGTCTCGGGCGTGGCGTTTTGATACATGCTGTCGCTCATGATGCCCTCACCCGGCTAAAGTATGCGGCTGCCGCACTAGTTTCGCAGGCGGATCGATCGGGATAATCGCCGTTACCTCCGTCTTGGGTGGGGTCGGGCGACCGTAGAAGCGCGCGCCTTTCCGCCAAATCCAAAGCGCTTCCCAATGAATAGCCCCGATAATCTTGAGTGTCATCAACGGATGACGCGCAACGAGTTTGACGATCTCGCGGTCGGAGAAGGGGCGACGCTCGCCGGTTTGCGTGGCGAAAAACTGGGGCTTACCTTCTGCCTCCAGGCTGATCCGCGCCGTGTAGCGGGCGTCGGGGGGCATAAGGTCGAAGCGATAGGCCCCCTCCACCGGAAAAAACGGCGACACGTGAAAGCCCTTAGCGCAGGTCTGCCGAATCGGACCTTCCGACTCGGTCACGGGAATCAAGTAGCCATGCTTATCGCCAAAAGTATTGCGCACATCGTACAGAATCACTCGTAGAACCCCCGCCGCGTCGTAGCAGAAGTAAATCGACAGCGGGTTGAAAACATAGCCGAAGAGGCGCGGAAAACAGTGCAACCAAACGCGCCAGCCATCGGGCGCATAGCCGTTGGTGCGCAAGATGTTATCGATCCAAGCGCGGGGGGAACTGCCGTCGCGCCCGCCATGGTCGCGGTCAAAGAAGGCGAGAATATTCCAGCGATTATGGGAGAAAAACCAGCTTTTCCGGCTTTGTTGTTGTACCGTATCGAGATCGAAGAGTGCCGAGAAGACCCGATAGGCAAACTGGTGGCGGAACGGCAACAGCCGGGTATGGGTTACGGTTCCACTATAAAAACAGGTTTGCGGCATTCTGCTATCTCTTATTCCGCCGCTTGGGCAAGCAACGCCGTGCTGGTTTCGCTTCGGCCAGTGACGCCCCACGGCACGTGCCCGCCGAGCGCGAGCCCCGCCTGAAGCCCGGAACGCAACCCATCTTCGTGGAAGCCGTAGCCCGTCCAGGCACCCGCATAGGAGATATGTCGGTATCCTTGCAAATCGGTTAAGCGGGCTTGGGCTTCAACGGCGGCTTGGTCGAAAATCGGATGGTCGTAGGTTAGGCGCGCGTGGGTCAACGCCGGATCGGGTTCGGTCAAGGGATTGAGCGTTACGAAGATATCGGTTTCGGTCGGCAGCGGTTGCAGCCGGTTCATCCAATAGGTGACGGAAACATCCGCCGCCTCGTCGCGCCCACCGGGCACCGTGCGGGAGAGGTGGTTCCAACTTGCCCAGGCACGGCGGCGGCGCGGCATTAGGTTCGCGTCGCGGTGCAGATAGGCGATATTCGGCTGGAAGCGAAAGGAATCCAGTACCCCCCACTCGGTTGTATCGGCATCGTCGAGCAGGCGTAAGGATTGATCGGCGTGGCACGCCAAGATGACATGATCGAAGGTTTCCCAGGCGCCGCTGCGCCGAATCTCCACGCCTGAATCGCTGCGTCTAATTGTTTCGATTCCGCAATTAACAATAACTCCAGCCGGCAAATCGGCCAAGACGCGGCGCACGTAGGTGCGACTGCCCCCTGCAACGGTGCGCCACTGTGGCCGGTCGTTGACGCTGAGCAAACCATGATTGGCGAAGAAGCGCGCAAACCGACGGGCGGGGAAACCGCGCAGCGTCGTCATCGGGGCCGACCAGATAGCGGCGGCCATGGGCAACAGATGATCCTGAATAAAGGCTTGGCCATAGCCGCCCTGCTTCAGAAAATCCTCCAAACTGAGCGAGTCGGCCTCGGGTTGATCCAAGAGCGCCGTAGCATTGCGGAAAAAACGCAGAATATCGCGGATCATACCCCAATGCCGCAGGTTCACGAGGTTCCGCTTTTGGGCAAACAGGGTGGCGATGGAATTACCCGAATATTCCAACCGTCCGCCATCGACAGAAACCGAAAAGCTCATGTCGCTCGCGGCGGTTTCTACGGCAAGATGCCGGAAGAATTGGGTTAAATTTGGGTAGTTGCGCTCGTTATAAACGATAAACCCAGTATCGACCGGAACCGTCCGGCCCGCCACGACCATATCAAGCGTGTTCGAATGGCCCCCGGGGCGGTTATCTTGCTCGAAAAGCGTAATATTATGGTTACGTAATGACCAAGCGGCCCCAAGACCGGAAATTCCACTGCCAATAATAGCGATACGCTCGGACGGGGCGCTCAGGAGCATGCTAGACGCTTTCAGCTTGGGGCGGGGTAAGGCTCTTGAGAGCCGCGAGGGCGCGGTCGCGGCCATAACTCAGATCGACCAGCGGTGCGGGATAGGTTTCACCCAATCGAATCCCCGCCGCGCGCAAAACCAGCGCGGGGGCCTCCCAGGGTTTGTGGATGAAGGCGTCCGGGAGCAAGGCGAGTTCCGGAACCCAGCGACGTACATAGGTGCCGTCGGGGTCGAATTTTTCGCCCTGAAGCAGCGGATTGAAGATGCGAAAATAGGGCGCCGCATCGGCCCCGCAGCCTGCAACCCACTGCCAGCTTGCGGGATTGCTGGCCGGGTCCGCATCGACCAGCGTATCCCAAAACCATTCCTCGCCCGCCTGCCACGGTTGGAGCAGATGCTTGACCAGGAAGGAGCCGACGAGCATGCGAACGCGGTTGTGCATCCAGCCCGTATGCCAGAGTTGGCGCATGCCCGCGTCGATAATCGGGTAGCCGGTTTGGCCACGCTGCCAGGCGCGCAGGGCAATGGCGTCGGGTTGCCAGGGGAAGGCTTCGAATTGGCTGCGGAGCGGTTTGCTCGCAATCTGCGGCTGGTGAAACAGCAGATGATAGCTGAACTCACGCCACCCCAGTTCGCGCGAAAAACTCTCGGGGCCACGCGCGCCCATGTCTCCGGCGCACGCCTGGTCGAGCGCGGCCCAAATCTGACGCGGGCTAATCTCGCCGAAGCGCAGATGGGGGGAGAGGGCGCTGGTGCCGTTCACATCCGGCCGGTCGCGGGCGTCGGCATAGGCCGCGAGGGCGTTTTGCAAAAACCGGTCGAGCCGGTCAAACGCGCCCGCGGGTCCCGGCGTCCAATGATCGCGCAAGCCGCCGGCCCAATCGGGGGCCGTGGGCAGAAGCCCCCAGCTATCGAGCGTATCCGTTGCGAGGGGCGGGGGGGCGAGCAGACGGAGGGGCGGGGGCACCGGCAGCGGGGCCTGGACGGCGGCAATCGGCCGCGCCGCCCGCCAGAAGGCGCTGAAAACCTGGAACGGCGTTCCTTGGCCGGTTTTGACCTCCCAGGGTTCTACGAGCAGAAGCCCATTGCGGCTCTCTACCGTTACTCCCTCGGCGGTGAGCGCGGTTTTGAGGGCCGTATCGCGGGCAATCGCCGGGGCTTCGTACTGGCGGTTCCAATAAAGATGCCGCGCGCCGGTTTCCCGCACCAGTTCCGGGATCAGCACTTCGGCCGAACCCTGCCGCAGAATGAGTGGGATATTATAGGCCGCCAGCGCGTCGGTGAGGCGGGTTAAGCTCTGGTGCAGCCACCAGCGGCTAGCGCCGCCAAATGCCCGTGAACTCTGGTTTGTTTCGTCTAAACAATAAAATCCAACGACCGGGTGCCCATCTGCCCGCGCGCGATCTAGCGCGGCCGACACGGCGGGATTATCCCCGATCCGCAGATCTTGACGAAACCAAACGAGAAGGGGCGGGGGAGGGGTCACGGACGGGGCACGCTTTCGGGCTGAATTTTCTATCGTCGTTTCTTTGTTCGGCGGGGATGCGCCCGTGGATCACCTTAAGGTGTCGAATGCCGATGCGTCTAAAGCTTTAGCATTGGCGTAACCTTGCCGGAACCCCAAGCGAACTCCATCATCATGCCATGTTTGGCACGGCAAACTATCGCATCCTGCGCGCCCCCTTTTGGAAGAGACGAGAATGCCCCTTCATCGCCCCCACCCCTGGGCTCTGCCCGACTCCGCCGTGACGCCCGAAAGCCTGTTCTTGAACCGGCGCAGCCTGTTGCAGGCGATGGGCACGCTGCCCTTGCTGGGGGGGGCGGGTATGCTGGCGTCGGGCCGCGCGGAAGCGGCGGGCTATCCCTACCCGCGTAGCAATGTCTATCCGCCGGAACGGGCCGAGACGCCGGAAAAACTGGCGACGACCTATAATAATTTCTACGAGTTCGGAACGTCCAAATCGGTTGCCTCGGCAGCCGAAGCGCTGAAGATCAGCCCGTGGAAAGTGACGTTCGACGGAATGGTGGACAAGCCACAGACCTTCGATGCGGAAGAGTTGATTGCGCGCATGCCGTTGGAAGAGCGGGTGTATCGCTTGCGCTGTGTCGAAGCTTGGTCGGCGGTGATCCCTTGGACCGGGTTCCCGCTGGCGGCGTTGGTGAAGCTGGCGCAGCCGACGGCCTCGGCGAAATATGTGCGCTTCGAGACTTTTCTTGACTCGGGCATGGCGTTCGGCCAGCGCCAATTTTGGCAGCCTTGGCCTTATGTCGAAGGCGTAACGATGAATGAGGCGATGAACGATCTCGCCTTTATCGCCACCGGGGCCTATGGCAAGCCGCTGCCCAAGCAAATGGGCGCGCCGATCCGGCTGGTGCTGCCGTGGAAATACGGCTTCAAGTCGATCAAATCGATTGTGAAAGTAACCTTCACCGATAAGCGCCCGGTGAGCTACTGGGAGAAGCTTCAGGCCAGCGAATATGGCTTCTGGGCCAATGTGAACCCGGAAGTATCGCACCCGCGCTGGAGCCAGGCGAGCGAGCGCACCTTAACCGGCGAACGCATTCCAACGCGGCTCTTCAACGGCTACGGCCAATGGGTGGCCGATCTCTATAAGGGCTTGGAGGCGGAAAAACTCTATATGTAAACGCCTATAAAATAGGCGGATGCTGGTGGTCCAATGGGCATGTGCGCCAAAATTTAGCAACTTCTGGATAAAATCTACCAAAATCGCGCCATCCTCTTGCGAGATTCTCGGCTTCAACGCATCGTTGTGACAGAGGCTTCACCATATAGGGGGGACGCATGGTCGACACCGCAGCACACCACCCCATTTTCGACGAAATGCGCGGCCTAGACGGCAACGTCCGGCCGCCATTTTCCGGCATCGAGCATTGGCTGTCGAAAATGCCGGAGGGGGAACACGGCCGCATGCAGTTGCAGGCGGATCTGCTTTACGAACGCATGGGAATTACCTTCGGCTCCTATGGGGCGGCGGGCGGGCACGAGCGCTCGATTCCCTTCGATCTTATCCCGCGCGTTTTGGGAAAATCGGAATGGGATAAGCTCGAAGCGGGCCTTCGCCAGCGCGTGCGCGCGCTAAACGCCTTCATGCACGACGCCTATCACCGCCGCGATATCTGCCGCGCGGGCAAAATCCCGGAAGCGCAGATTGTGCGGAACGATCAGTTCTTGTCGGTAATGCAGGATTTCGACCTGCCGGGCAGCATCTATGCCCATATTTGCGGCATAGATGTGGTGCGCGTCTCCGAAGGGCAGTTCTACGTTCTCGAAGATAATTGCCGCGTGCCCTCGGGCGTTTCCTACATGCTGGAAAACCGCGAAGTGATGATGCGCCTCGTGCCGTCGCTCTTCACCCAGCAGCGGATTTTACCCGTTGCGCAATATGCCGAAGAACTGCTGAATACCCTGAAGGCGACGGCCTTTCCCAGCGCCAGCAGCGATCCTTGCGTCGTGCTGCTCACCCCCGGCCCTTATAATAGCGCCTATTTCGAACACGCCTTTTTGGCGGACGAAATGGGGGTGGAGTTGGTGAAGGGCACCGATCTTTTCGTCGACGATCATAAGGTCTTCATGCGCACCCCGCGCGGGCCGAAGCAGGTGGATGTAATCTACCGCCGCGTCGATGACGTGTTCTTGGACCCGTTGGCGTTCCGGCCCGATTCGATGCTGGGCGTACCGGGGCTGATCGGGGCCTATCGCGCCGGCAACATCTCCCTCGCCAATGCCTGCGGCACCGGGATCGCCGACGATAAGGCGACCTATTGTTACGTTCCCGATATGATCCGCTTCTACCTTGGCGAAGAGCCGATCTTGCAGAATGTGCCGACCTATCGGTGCTCCGAGCCGCAAGATCTGACCTACGTTAAGGAGAATTTGAAGGACCTTGTGGTCAAGGAAGTCCACGGTTCGGGCGGCTCGGGCATGCTGGTTGGCCCGACCTCGACGAAAGCCGAGATCGAGACCTTCAAGGAAAAGCTGTTGGCCAATCCGGCCAATTTCATCGCCCAACCTACGCTGTCGCTGAGCACCTGCCCCACCTTCGTCGAAGAGGGGATCGCACCGCGCCATGTGGATTTGCGCCCCTTCGTTCTGTCGGGGGAACGGATCACCATTATGCCCGGCGGGTTAACCCGAGTGGCCTTGCGCAAAGGCTCGCTCGTGGTGAATTCGAGCCAGGGGGGTGGCACCAAGGATACTTGGGTGCTCGCGGATCATTGATCGGAAGGGTCTAGGATGCTGAGTAGCACCGCAGGGAATGTGTACTGGATGGGGCGCTATATCGAGCGCGCCACCAATTCGGCCCGCATGTTGGAAGCCACGAATCGCATGTGGCTCATGGCGGGCGGTAGCCGGGAATGGCAGTCGTTAGCAATGGCCTTCGGGCTGGATGAGAAGTTCGAGCAGAAATACCCCGAACGCTCGGTGGGGGATTTCGTGACTTTCATGGGGGTCGATAGCAGCAATTCGTCCAGCATTGCCGCCTCCATCCAGGCGGCGCGGAATAATGCCCGCTCGGAGCGCAATAATCTTACCGTTTCGGTCTGGGAATATCTCAACGAAGCCTCGATTCAGTTGCGCGAGAAGCTCGATAAGCCGCTGACGGGGGCCAATATTCAGGATTTCCTCGATTGGACCAAGCGCCAGATGATCCTGGTCGCGGGCGCGTGTGAAACCACGCTGCTGCGCGACGAGGCCTATCACTTCCTCTCGCTCGGCACTTATATCGAGCGTGCCGACAATACCGCCCGTATCCTCGATTCCAAGTATCATATTCTTCTGCCCCAGGGCGAGAAGGTAGGCGGCGGGGTCGATTACTACCAGTGGACGGAAATTCTCAACTGCATCAACGCGCTGCGCACCTATCGCCGCGTCTATAGCAGTGCGGTCTTGCCGTGGCGCGTAGCGGAATTGATGATTCTGCGCTCCGATTTGCCGCGCTCTCTGCACTTTTGCTTAACCCAAATCATGGACAATCTAGATGCGTTGGCCCGGATTTACGGGACACGGCACGAGTGCCATCGCTTGTGCGGGGTTCTGGCGTCGGGCCTGCGCTATGGGAAGGTCGATGATATTTTCGAACGAGGGCTGCACGAGTTCCTGGTCGAGTTCATCGACAAGAACAACGCCTTAGGCGCGGAGATCACCAAAAACTACCTCATCAACCCCTAACGCCCCGCCCCCTTCGACCATAAGGAGCCGCAAGATGGCTTCCCGTCTGATCCTGGATATCACGCATCGCACCCGCTATCGGTTCGACGGACCGACGACGGCGGTGCAATATTTGCGCCTATCCCCCGGAAACAGCGGGGGGCAGAAGGTGCATTCCTGGGCGGTGGACGCGCCGGGGGACCTGTTTCCGTGGCGCGACGGGCACCGCAACCTCGTCCATAGCCTCTATATCCACGAGCCGCTCGATGAAATCGAGTTGGTGGCGCGCGGCCGGGTGGAAACGCTCGATCAGTCGGGCGTCGTTGGCGAGGATGGGGCGGGGGCGTTGCCGCCCGACTATTGGCTGCGCGAAGGGCCGTTGACCACGCTGGGCACGGGGGTTCCCGGCCAGCAGTTGCGCAGTTTCGTGCGGGATGTGACGCGGCACCGCCCGGCGCAGCGGCTCGATTTTCTGCACGCGCTGCTGCGGGCGATTGTCGATAAACTGCCCTATCACGCGGGCGTGACGGCGGTGGGCACCACGGCGGCGGAAGCCTTGGCCCTGGGCGCGGGCGTCTGCCAGGACCATGCGCATCTGTTCATCACCGTGGCGCGGGCGAATGGGATTCCGGCGCGCTATGTGAGCGGTTATCTGCTCTCGGGTTCGATCTCCGGCCCGCAGGACGTGGGCCATGCCTGGGCGGAAGCCTATGTACCGGGGCTCGGTTGGGTGGGGTTCGATGCGTCGAACGGCATTTGCCCGACGGCCTCCTATGTCCGCGTTGCGGTTGGCATCGATTATACCGACGGCTGCCCCGTCCGCGGGGTGCGCGGCGGCGCGGGCGGCGAAACCTTGGCGGTGAATGTGTCCGTCTCTCCGCTGGCCCGCCGGCCCCATGACCCCTATACTGCGACCCAACAATAACAAAACCAGAAAAAACAATGACCTATTGTCTTGGAATGCTCCTGCGCGAGGGGCTTGTGATGCTCTCGGATTCGCGCACGAATGCCGGTATCGACCAAATCTCGACGTTTCGGAAGATGCGTGTTTGGGATGACGCGGAGGATCGAACGATCCTCATGGCGACCTCCGGCAATCTGGCGATTAGCCAATCGGTGGTTCATTACGTGAACGATGGTTTGGTGCTACCCGGCCAAGAGACGCGCAGCACGATGAGCAGCGTCCGCAATCTTTTCGAAGCGGCGCAGCTCGTTGGCGAGGCCATCCGCACCGTGCATCGCATCGATGGCGAGCGGCTGGAAGCCAAAGACGGCAGCGGTTTTTCCATCTCCTGCCTACTCGGCGGCCAGATCAAGGGGCAGGCACCGCGCCTCTTCCTCATCTATTCGGCGGGTAACTTCATCGAAGCCACGATGGAGACACCCTATTTCCAGATCGGCGAGACCAAATACGGCAAGCCGATCTTGGACCGGGCGCTGAGCTACGACCTGGCGCTGACCCAGGCGATCAAGCTCGGGCTGATTTCGATGGACTCAACCCTACGCTCGAACCTCTCGGTCGGCCTGCCGCTGGATTTAGTGCTGTACCGCACCGATGCGCTGCACCTGGAAATGCACCGGAAGATCGATGAAACCGACCCCTATTTCAGCATCATTCGCCAGCAATGGTCGAGTTCGCTGAAAAACGCTTTTGCGGCCCTGTCCGATCCGGTGTGGTGATCCCGGGGGCTGTCTGGGTCACCCGCAATAACCGTGTGACTTTACCGTCTATTCGGGGTGTTGAAATCGGGGTGCCGTTGGGTGGATGCGCCGTCGATCTACGGGCCACGCAAGACGCTCTATAATCGCTTTGTCCGCTGGGGCGACAAAGGCATCTGGCAGGGGATTTTTAAGGCGCTTGCCTCGGCAGACGGACCTCCGGCGGAGGTGCCAATCGACAGTGCCTCCGTGAAAGCGCACCGCTGTGCTGCGGGCGGAAAAGGAGCGAACGGGCGCAGGCGATTGGTCGCGCGCGGGGTGGTCGGACGACGAAAATCCACGCCCTGACCGATGCCTTTTGCCGCCCCATCGCGTTTCTGCTGACCTGCGGACAGGTGGCGGACTGCAAAGCTGCCGATGCCCTGCTCGACGCGCTGCCGAAAACCGCGCCTCTGCATGGGGATAAGGGGTACGACGGCAATGCCGTTCGCCGAAAAATCGAGAGCAAGGGGACGGCTCCAATCATCCCGCCAAAGGCTAACCGACGCTGGAAAAACTGTTTCTCACCAGCTCTTTACCGCAAGCGAAACGCCATTGAGCGCATGTTTTGCCGCCTCAAAGACTTCCGGCGTATCGCAACTCGATACGACCGAAGTGCAACTGTCTTTATGGCCGCCATCCGCATCGCCGCGACCGTCAGCTATTGGTTATGAGTCTGAAGCCTAGGACGAGAAGACGGCGCTTGGACTCAACTTAACTATTATGAGTCATAATTGTACCACATTCTAAGTATTTTTGAGTACGAAACAAAATAAACAATAGGCGATAAAAGTATAAAAATTCTCACATACCATTTCTTAAATTTCACCAGAAAAAATATTGTGATTGGTATTCCTATAAAAATATAAAATGGTGCCGAAAACATGGCATAAAATGCTAATGTTTCATAGAATCCTCGATCAAAAGACATGTTTATTCTCCAATCTCGATCCCCGGCACCACATTCTTCAAATCCGCAATCATCGCGTCCGTATGCCCGAACGGAGCCACCAGATCGATCAGCCGGGTGATCCCACCGCTGTTCCACTCCGCCGGGTGCAGGCGCAGGATGCCGCTGTTGAGCCGTTCCAGCACCTCCGGCGACACCTTCCCCCACAGCGCCACCCCAATCGGCTTCTGCGGATCGCGAAAGATGCGGTAGGTGCCGAGCAGCAGGGCCGGGGCGACGAACCAGTCGAGGTCCGCCATAAACAAATGCTTATGGGCGGGCGACTGCGACATCAGCCAGCAGATTTCCCCCATCGTGCCGGCGACGGTTTGCTGGGCGGTTGCGGTTTCCGGCGGTGTTGTGGTCATTGCTCTGTCTTTCTCTGAAGGGTTCCGGCGCGAGAATTTCGGCAATGCCGTGGCTTGGGCAGAAATGCCTATCGCCCTTGCGGGCAACCCGGTTGTGCGTCATCACCGCTTCCCTCTGTGATGGTGTTATACTCGCAGTGCGGGCAAGGGAACAAAGGAACCTTAAAGAAACAATCCTTCGCGGCCCGTGTCCCCTAAGAAGCCTTGACGTTCCGTTGGGGCGCGCGGATCATACGCCCCAACATCGCCACGAGAGCGATGGAAGGGGGGATCTTTGACGGTTGGAGATTTGGCCGGGCCGCCACCGCGCGGGGCCGGTAAAAGCCGCTATAGCTCGTTTCGGATCATCGGCGGGGCCTCGTTGGGGGCCTTGTTCGAATGGTATGATTTCTACGTCTATGGCGCACTCGCCACCGTTCTTGGCCATGTTTTCTTTCCACCGATTGATGAGAGTTTTGCGTTTTTCGCGAGCCTTGCCGCCTTTGGCGCTGGCTTTGCCGTGCGGCCGTTCGGGGCGCTGGTGTTCGGCTGGCTGGGCGATTACATCGGGCGAAAATATGCGTTTCTGCTAACGATTCTGGTGATGGGTACCTCGACGGCGATGGTCGGGCTGCTGCCGACCTATGAGCAGATCGGAATTGCCGCGCCGATTTTGCTGGTGGCGCTGCGCCTCGCCCAGGGGCTCGCACTCGGCGGCGAATATGGCGGGGCGGCGATTTTTGTCGCCGAACACGCGCCGCCCAACCGGCGGGGCTTTCACACCAGTTGGATTCAAACGACGGCAACGCTTGGCTTCTGTTTATCGTTGCTGGTCGTGCTGCTCTGCCGCCGCAGCCTCTCGCCGCAGGAGTTTCTGGAATGGGGCTGGCGGCTGCCGTTCATCGCCTCCATCATTCTGTTGGCGCTGTCGGTTTATATCCGGGTTCGCCTGCATGAATCGCCGCTGTTTATGGATTTGAAAGCGCGCGGCCAAACCTCCCGCAATCCGATTTCGGATTCGCTCCTGCGCTGGCGCAATCTGCGCTGGATTCTGCTGGCCCTGTTCGGGGCGACGGCGGGGCAGGCGGTGATTTGGTACGCCGGGCAGTTCTACGTGCTGTTCTTTCTGCAAAGCACGCTGAAGGTCCCCCATGATACGGCAACGATGCTGGTGGCTGCAGGGTTATTGCTGGGCACCCCCTTCGTCGTGCTGTTCGGCTATCTCTCCGATTTGGTCGGGCGTAAGCCGATTATGATCGCCGGGTGCTTACTGGCGGCGGTTAGCTTTATCCCCGTGTTCAAGGGCCTGACGCTCGCGACCAATCCGGCGCTAGTGCGCGCGTCGCAGGTCGCCCCCATTACCGTGAGCGGCGACGGCTGTTCCGGAATGCTGTGGCGCACGGAAAATCATCTGTGCGATTTAGTGCGCACGCAGTTGGCCAGGGGCGGGATTCCCTACCAATGGACGGCAATCGATGGGGCTCCGTTGACGGTGACGATCAGTAATATTGGCGTGCCGGTCGATGAATCCCTGCTGCACCTCACTCAAGCCCTGCGTGCGGCGGGCTACCCCGAGCGTGCGGACCCGGAGCAGATCAATATTCCCGTGGCGATAGCGCTGCTAACGCTGCTGATGATCTTCGTCGCTATGGTCTATGGGCCGATTGCCGCGTTTCTGGTGGAGCTTTTCCCAACGCGGGTGCGCTTTACCTCGCTTTCCGTGCCGTATCATTTGGGCAATGGCTGGTTCGGCGGGCTATTGCCGGTGATCGCCTTCGCCGTGGTGCTAGAAACGGGCGATATTTACGCTGGGCTCTGGTATCCGATCATCGTGGCGTCGGCCTCGGCGGTCATCGGGGCTTTGTTTTTGAACGAAACCCATAACCGCAATCTTATGCGCGTAACCCATCCCGTTGGCGCGACGCTGACCAATGCGCCTTCGTCTGAAAAATGATGGCGATTGTTTCAAAGCCGCCGCTGTGGCACAAGGCGGGACGTTTTATGTGATGTGAAGGGAGTGGGGCGAGATGGCCTCTTATCAGTATGTTTACGTGATGAAGGGGCTCTCGAAAGCCTATCCCGGCGGCAAAACGGTGCTGAAGGATGTGTGGCTGAGCTTCCTGCCGGGTGCGAAGATTGGTGTGATCGGCCCGAATGGCGCGGGTAAATCGACCCTCATGAAAATCATGGCCGGGCTCGATAAGGAATATGGCGGGGAAGCCTGGGCTGCCGAAGGCGCCAAGATGGGCTACCTGTCGCAAGAGCCTTACCTTGATCCCGCTAAAGACGTGTTCGGCAATGTCATGGACGGCGTGAAGGATATCAAAGCCGTTCTCGACCGGTTCGAAGCCGTTTCGGCCCGCTTCGGCGAAGATCTGACCGACGACGAGATGAACGCGCTGATCGCCGAACAGGCCGAGTTGCAAGAAAAGATCGATGTTGTCGATGGCTGGGATCTCGACCGTACGGTCGATATCGCCATGGATGCCCTGCGCTGCCCGCCGCGCGATGCCGATGTGACTAAGCTCTCTGGGGGCGAGCGCCGCCGCGTCGCCCTCTGCCGTCTGCTGCTGGAAAAGCCCGACCTGCTGCTGCTCGATGAGCCGACCAACCATTTGGATGCCGAGTCGGTAGCCTGGCTGGAGCGGTTCCTGCACGACTACAAAGGCACCGTTGTGGCCGTGACCCATGATCGCTACTTCCTCGATGAAGTCGCCGAATGGATTCTCGAAATCGAGCGCGGCCAATGCTTGCCCTTCGAAGGCAATTACACCGGCTGGATGCGCGATAAGCAAAAGCGCCTGGAACTCGAAGGCAAGCACGAGGAAGCCCATAAGAAGACCCTGGACCGGGAACTTGAGTGGGTCTCCCAAAGCCCGAAAGCTCGGCAGGCTAAATCCAAGGCGCGCCTTGCCGCCTATGAAGAGATGGTCAATCAGTCGAAGGAAAAGGCCCCCGATTCAGCACAAATCGTGCTACCGCCCGGCCCGCGCCTCGGCAATGTGGTGATCGAAGCCGAACATCTCACCAAGGGTTTCGGCGACCGGCTGCTGGTCGATGATATTTCCTTCCGGCTGCCGCCGGGCGGTATCGTTGGCGTGATCGGCCCGAACGGGGCGGGCAAGACCACCTTGTTCCGCATGATTACTGGCCAGGAAAAGCCCGATAGCGGCACCTTCCGCGTTGGTGAAACCGTGGTGCTGGGTTACGTCGATCAGTCGCGCGACGCGCTCGATCCGAATAAGACCGTGTGGGAAGAAGTCTCCGGCGGCCATGACGAAATCGATCTCGGTCGCCGCAAGATGCCGTCGCGCGCCTACTGCGCCCTGTTCAATTTCCGGGGCGCGGATCAGCAAAAGAAAGTCGGCATGCTGTCGGGCGGGGAGCGCAACCGCGTCCATCTCGCCAAAATGCTGAAAACCGGCGCGAATGTGCTGCTTCTCGACGAACCCACCAACGATCTCGACGTCGATACGTTGCGCGCGCTCGAAGAAGCCATGTTGGATTACGCGGGCTGCGCCGTGGTCATCACCCATGATCGCTGGTTCCTTGACCGCATCGCAACCCATATCCTGGCCTTTGAAGGCGATAGCCAAGTCGTTTGGTTCGAGGGCAATTACCAGGATTACGAAGCCGACCGCAAACGCCGCCTGGGCACCGACGCCGATCAGCCGCATCGGATTAAGTACAAGCCACTCGCGCGCTAAGCGCTAAAAAAGAAAAGCCCCGGCACTTAATGAAAAGTGCCGGGGCTTTTTGCATTTTGGGTTAAGCGCGGATTTGAGTCAGGAAGCGCTGCACTTCATCCGACAACATATCCGTATTCTGCGCCATCGCATGGGTTGCCTGCTGCACGACGCCCGCCGATTTACCCGCCAAAACGGCAGCTTCGGTAACGGTGGTGATGCGGCCCAGGGCCTCGCCGGTGCTGCTGGCGGCTTCCGAGACATTGCGGGCGATTTCTTGCGTGGCGGCGCCCTGCTGTTCGACGGCGGCGGCGACAACGGAGGCGATTTCGTCCAACTGCTGGATCGTCAACACGATCTCGCGAATTGCGGCGACGACCGCGCCGCTGGTGCTTTGAACCTGGGCAATATGGCGTTGGATTTCATCGGTCGCTTTTGCCGTTTGACCGGCAAGGCTTTTGACCTCGCTGGCGACCACCGCGAAACCCTTGCCCGCATCGCCCGCGCGAGCGGCTTCGATGGTGGCGTTCAGGGCCAGCAGGTTGGTTTGACCGGCGATATCGTTGATGAGCTTCACAACCTCGTCGATGCGGCCCGTCGCACTATTGAGGGTATCGACGATGGTGTTCGTCTTCTCGGCGTCCTGCACGGCAACGCGCGTGACCTGGGAGGACCGGTTAACCTGCCGGGAGATTTCGCGGATGGAGGCCAGCAACTCTTCGGCGGCGGCGGCGACGGTTTCCACATTATGGGTAGCGTGTTGCGAGAGGGTCGCGGCTTCGCCCGCTTCGCGCTGGGTCTCGTCGGCGGTTTGCGACACGCTATCGGCGGTGCTGCGCAGGCTGTGGACGGAATTAGCCACCTGATCGACAACGGCTTTTACCGTGCCTTCGAACGTGTCGGCCAATTCCAACCGGGCCCGGCGGCGTTCGGTGGCAACGCGGGTGCTTTCCTCCGCAGCGCGCTGTTCGGCTTCCTTCACGGCAAGGGCATTGGCGCGGAACACTTCCATCGCGGCCGCCATGGCACCGATTTCATCGCGGCCGCTATTCGGCGTCTCCACAGTTAAATCGCCATCGGCCAACCGCCGCATCGCCCCCGACAGGCGCGATAAGCGCCCGACAATGGAGCGCAGCACAACCAGCCAGCCGATCAGCAGGGCCGCGATCAGGGCGGCTGCCCCCAGCACGATCAACACGGTTTGCGCTTGCAGGCTGCTTGCGTTGGCGGCTTCGGTTTTAGCTTTTACATTCGCCTGCACGTCCGCAACCAGGCGGGACACGGCGGATTGCAGTGCGCGGGCGTAGGACGTTGTTTCGCCGAAGGCGACTTCGGCATCCGTGCGGGCGCGCAATTCCTCTTGGCGGCGGGTGAGAATGGTTTCAGCCCCGGCTTGGCCCTGCGGCGGCGAGCCATAGGCGAGCATGTCCTCAATCGCTTGCGATGCGGCACTGCCCAACTGGCCAAGGGAGGGGTCGCCGCGCAAGCGCATCCCGAGGCCGCGCATTTCGGCGGCGAGCGGATCGGTTCGCAGTTTGATTAGCGACAAGCGCCCGCCATCCGGCGTATTGGCGGCTTCGGACATATAGCCCAAGAACAGGTTCGCATTCGAGACCGCCGTTAAATAGCGGCGAAACCCGCCGAAACTATCGCGTTCGATTAACTCTAACTGCGCATTAATTTCGGTTTGAGTCGCGGCCAAGCGCGCGCGCTGATCTTGCACCGAGGCTTGGCTAAGATCATCGAGTCGCTGGGTAATCTCGGCCATGCCAATGCTGATCTGGCGTGTGGCAAACCCGATGGGGGCGGTTAAGAGATCGAGCAGTTTGCTGTGCCGGGTCCGCAACTCACTCAGTTGCTGGGCTTGTTTGTCGGCCAACTGCAAGCGTAGCGTCGTCAGTTTGTTCTGATGTTCGATCAGATCCGTTAACTGATTGGTATAGAGGTCGATCGCCTGGAGGGTCTCTTTTTCACTATAGAGCGTTTTAAGCGTGCCGAGGGCGTTGGTTAGCTTGCCATGGGCGGCTTCATAGGTGGTGAAGGCGGTGCTTTGATCGCCTTCGTTACGGGCGTTGCCGATCGCGCCCGCTGCCGAGACCAGCGAGCCGACGGCCTCCGACAGTTCCCCCGCCAACCGGACCGCCGGAACCTGGGTTTCCGAGATATCCTGAAAGGTCGTGGTAAAGTCGCGGACAAACAGAACGCCCACCACCGCCGATCCCAGCGTTGTGGCGACGATCATGCCCATCGCGGCCATCAATTTACCCGCGAGCCCGCGCCCGCGAACAGCGCCCTTATTCGAGCGTGTCTTCATTTTGGTCCTCCCCCGGGGCCGACGCGACGGTCGGCGCAACCACTTACCCTAACTTGACAGTCATAGTGTCGCAGTATGGGTTAAGGACTGATTGAAATCGAGAGAGAACTGAACAGCAATGAGGCTATTTCGGTTTTAAAGTAACTGAAATAGCCTCATTTTTGTTACAATTTGATAGAATCTGTCGCTCGAACGCCTAAAATTTAGGCGTTTCACTCAGCATTAGGAGTTTCAGGCGCAGACGTCGTCGTCACCAAGGGGGCGGGTTCTGTCGCGGGGGCGCGCATCTTCTTGGCCCGATCGGAGAATCCTTGGCAGACGACATAGAAGACGGGCGTAAAGACAAGACCGAATAGGGTAACCCCGATCATCCCGGCGAACACGGCGGTTCCCAAGGACTGACGCATTTCCGCCCCGGCCCCTTGCGCCAGCACCAGCGGCACCACGCCGAGGATGAAGGCGAGCGAGGTCATAACGATCGGGCGCAGGCGAGTGCGCGCGGCGGCAATCGCGGCTTCGAACCGGCTCATGCCTTCATCATGGGCTTGCTTGGCGAACTCGATGATGAGAATGGCGTTCTTGGCGGCCAAACCGACCAGCACGACCAAGCCAATATCGACAAGAATGTTCCGGTCAAGGTCGCGCGCGCCGACGCCGATCATCGCCGCCAGAATACACATGGGCACGATCAACACGACGGCGAGCGGCAACAGCCAGCTTTCATACAGCGCGGCCAGCAACAGGAAGACGAAGATGACCGCCAAGCCGAAGGCGTAGATGGCCGTATTGCCCGCCAGTTTTTCTTGCAGCGCGATTTCGGTCCATTCGAAGCCGAAGCCGGGCGGCAGCCGTTCGGCGGCCAGTTTCTCCATCGTCTTAATGGCTTCGCCGCTGGAGTAGCCGCGCGCGAGCGAGACCTGGAGTTCGGCGGCCGGATAGAGGTTATAGCGCGGCACGCGGAAGGCGCTGGTCGTATCTTGGAAGTTGGCGACCGCGCCGATGGGCACCATCTGCCCGTCCTGATTGCGTGTTTTCAGGTTGGCAATGTCGCGCGGCTCCAGCCGGTAGGGGTTATCGGCCTGGGCGGTCACGCGGAAGGTACGGCCAAGAATATTGAAGTCGTTAACGAAGGCCGACCCCATGTAGACCGACAGGGTTTCGAACACGCGCGTAATCGGCACGCCCAAGGTTTCCGCCTTCACCCGGTCGATATCGGCGTAAATCAGGGGCGTGCGCGTGTTGAAGAGGGTGAAGGCCGACGTAAAGCCGGGCGTTTGGCTCAGTGGCCCCGCAAGACCCCAAGTTGCGCCTTCCAGCGCGGGCAAGCCGCGCCCCGCACGATCCTGCACATAGGCCTTCAAGCCGCCCCCGGTGCCGATACCGGGTACGGACGGCGGTTCGATGACGAACACCAAGGCTTCGCTGATTTGGAACATCTGCTTGCGCAGATCGGCCAAAATGCCTTGGGTGGTCAGCCCCAGCGCTTGGCGCTCCTTAAAATCCTTCAGCCCAACGAAGACAACTCCGCTATTGGGGGCATTGGTGAACGTGCTCCCATCCAGCCCGACGAAGGCGATGGAGTTCGCGACGCCCGGATGGGCCTTCAGAATGTCCGACGCGCGGCGGATAACCGCATCCGTCCGCTCCAGGGTCGAGCCCGGTGGAAGTTGCATCGCGGTGATAAGATAACCCCGGTCAAGCTGCGGGATCAGCCCCGTCGGCGTTGCCGTCAGTTGATTATAGGCAAGGGCGAGCAGCCCTGCGTAGACCAACAGCACGATGAAGCTGAGGCGGACCAAGCGGCGGGTAAGCCGCGCATACCCGCGCCCAAGCCCCTCGAAGGCCGCATCGAATTTCTCGAAGAACCAGCGGATTGGGAAGGTCAGCACCTGCATCCAGCGTGGCCCGTGCTCCTCCTCGCTATGAGGCTTCAGCAGCAGGGCGGCCAGGGCAGGCGAAAGGGTGAGCGAGACGAAGGCCGAAATCAGCGTCGCCCCGGCAATCGTTACCGCAAACTGGCGGTAGAAGGAGCCCTGCAAGCCGGAAATAAACGCGGTCGGAATAAAGACGGCGCAGAGCACGAGGGCGATGGCGAGCAACGCATTGCCGACCTCATCCATCGTTTTATGGGCGGCGGCTTTCGGCGAGAGGCCCTGGCGCAAATAGCGTTCGACGTTCTCCACCACCACAATGGCGTCATCGACGACGATCCCGATGGCCAGAACCAAGCCGAAGAGCGAGAGGGTATTAAAGGATATTCCCGCCGCGCCCATGATGACGAACGCACCGATCAACGAAACCGGAATAGCGATGATTGGGATGATCGCCGCCCGCCATTTCTGCAGAAACAGAATAACGACGATGACGACCAGAACCACGGCTTCCAGCAGCGTTTTAAGAACTTCATCCACCGATTCGGCGATGAAGTTGGTCGGGTTATAAACCACGGAATAATCCAGCCCCGCCGGAAAATCCTTTTTCAGATTCGCCATGGCCGCTTGAATGGCCGCCGAGGTAGCCAGCGCGTTGGAGCCGGGGCGCTGGAAAATCCCCAGGGCGGTTGCAGGCTTATTATTCAGCAGCGAGTTGACGTTATAATCTTGCGAGCCTAATTCCAGCCGCGCGATATCGCGCAGGCGGATATAGGAGCCGTCGGGATCGGCGCGGACGACGAGCGCACCGAACTCGTCTACATCGGTCAAGCGGCCTTGGGTTTGCACCGAAAGCTGGAACGCGCCCAGGGTATTGGCGGGCGGCTGGTTGATCGCGCCCGCCGCGACCTGCACGTTGGCCGCGCGAATGGCTGAAACCACTTCGCCCGCCGTCAGGTTGCGCGCCGCGACTTTAGCCGGATCGAGCCAGACGCGCATGGCGTAATCGCGCGCGCCAAAAACCAGCACATTGCCGACCCCGTCGATCCGCGCAAGAACGTCCTTCACATAAAGCGTCGCATAATTAGAAATATACTGCTGATCGCGCGTATCGTCGGGCGAGAGCATATGCACGACCATCATAAGATCGGGCGAGCTTTTCAGCACGTTCACGCCGAGGCGGCGGACTTCTTCGGGCAGGCGTGGCTCGGCAATGGAAACGCGGTTTTGCACCAACACCTGGGCTTGATCGATATTGGTGCCGGGCTTGAACACCACGTTCACCGATAGGCGACCGTCGCCGGTGGATTGGGAACTGATGTACAGCATCCCATCGACACCGTTGACTTCCTGCTCAATCGGCGTTGCCACCGTATCGGCCACCACGCGCGCATCGGCGCCGGGGTAGGCGGCGGTGATATTCACCGTTGGTGGGGCGATTTCCGGATATTCGGCGACGGGGAGGCGCGTTTGCGCAATCCCCCCGGCAATCGTGAGAATAATTGACAGCACCGTCGCGAAGATCGGGTGATCAATAAAGAAATGCGTGAAGCGCATTGCCCAATCCTATCCAGAACCCTGGTGATTCTTAAAAACAGTTCGCCCGAGCGCGGGATTAGCGCATCCCGGCTTTAATTTCGCCCGGCACTGGCGTTACCGGCGCACCGGGGCGCACGAAGGGATTGGCGAGCCCGCCGATAATCACCTTCTCGTCGCCCTTCAGCCCGTCGCGGATCACCCGCAACCCATCGGCCAAGCCGCCTAAGGTCACGATTTTCGGCACGACCTTATTTTCCGGCCCAACCGTGAGCACCACTTTTCGCGCCTGATCGGCAACGATGGCCGAATCGGGCACCAGCATCGCATCCACATCGCCGCCCCACAGTCGCAACCGACCGAAGCTGCCCGGCGTGAGGAACTGATCGGTATTCTCGAACAGGGCGCGACCGCGGATCGTGCCGGAACGGCCGTTCAACTCATTGTCGACGAAATCAAGTTTACCCTGGCGTTTCCACTCGGTTTCATCGCCAAGGCGGACCTGAACGGGAATTGCGCCATTACTGTCGCGATTGGAGGGGCGCTGGCCCGATTTCGTGAGGCGCGCGTAGCGGATGTAGTCGGCTTCCGAGGCATCGAAAACGAAGTTAATCGGGTCATTCTGGACGATCGTCGTCAGTACGGTCGCGGTCTGACCCCCGGCAACGAGATTGCCGACATCGACGCGCTTGTCGGAAATCCGTCCGTTGATAGGGGCACGGACTTGGGTCCATTCCAAATTCAGCGCGGCCGTTTTAACGGCGGCCTCCGCAGCGGCCTGCTGGGCGCGGGCGACAGACAGATTCGCCTGCCGCTGATCGAGATCGCGACCCGTGATATTCTGGTTGCGAATGAGCCCTTCGGCGCGGGCCACTTCCGTTTCGTTTAGCTTCACCTGCGCGCGGGCGCGGGCCACATCGGCGCGGGCGGATTCGAGCGCAATCTCGTAGGCGCGCTGATCGATGGTGAACAAAAGGTCGCCCTTTTTCACCACCTGCCCGTCGCGGAAATGCACCTGCTCGATATAGCCCGACACGCGCGGGCGCAGGTCGACGCGCTCCACCGCTTCAAAGCGGCCCGTATACTCGTCCCACTGGGTCACCTTTTGAGCAAGCGGCGCTGCGACCGTTACGGGCGGGGCGGGCGGGGCACCTTGGGCTCGGGCTGCCAGCGGGGCGAGGCTAAGCCCGGCTACAAGCAAGGCAGCCGGAGCGGCGGCAAGTTTCGGGAAGCCATTCAACGAAAAAAAGCGCATCGCACACCCTATTTTATGGTGCTCCACAGACCCCGCATCGCAGCCGAGATCTGGTACAAAAAGTGACCGTATGAGGGAAGCTTAACGCCGTCAACTCCATTGCGTTAATTTTCCCCTAATCGGATGTTTCGCACTGCACTGTATCGGAATTTCACGCTGACGCAACCAGGGCCGAGCGCCCCTGGGTAAAATTGATGCGCGCGTAACGTTTGACGGGGAATTTAGCTTTCGATACCGTTCGCTCCGGCGCGAAGCAGCGGTCGGAACGCGCGCCACCGACCAAAATGGAGAGTAAAATGACGACGCCCGTAGTCCGTCCGAAATCCGCCTATTTCAGCTCCGGCCCCTGCGCCAAGCGCCCCGGCTGGACGCCGCAAGCCCTGGAGAATGCCGTTCTCGGGCAATCCCATCGCGGTAAATCCGGTAAAGCGCGGTTGGCCGACGTGATCGACCGTACCCGCGCCATCCTGAACGTTCCCGCCGATTACCGCATTGGCATTGTGCCCGCCTCCGATACGGGTGCGGTAGAAATGGCGCTTTGGTCGCTGTTGGGGGCCCGCCCGGTCGATATGGTCGCCTGGGAAAGCTTCGGCTCCGAATGGGTGACGGACGTGGTGAAAGAGTTGAAGATTCCGGGTGCCCGCACCCTGAAAGCGGCTTATGGCGCGCTGCCGGATTTGGCCCAAGTGAATAAAGACCATGATGTGGTCTTCACCTGGAACGGCACCACCTCCGGCGTGCGCGTGCCCAATGCCGATTGGATCGCGGACGACCGTGCAGGCCTGACCATTTGCGACGCCACCTCGGCCGCCTTTGCAATGGATCTGCCTTGGCCGAAGCTCGATGTGACGACCTTCTCCTGGCAGAAAGTGTTGGGCGGCGAAGGCGCGCACGGCATTCTTATTCTCAGCCCGCGCGCGGTGGAACGGCTGGAAAGCTACACCCCGGCCTGGCCGCTGCCGAAGATCTTCCGCCTCACCAAGGGCGGCAAGCTAATCGAGGGCATTTTCAAGGGCGAGACGATCAACACCCCGTCCTTGCTGTGCGTCGAAGATTATCGCGACGCGCTGGTCTGGGCCGAACAGGTCGGCGGACTGAAGGGGCTCATTGCCCGCTCGGAAGCCAATTTGGCAGCGATTACGGCCTGGGCCGAGAAGACCGATTGGGTCGATTTCCTCGCCGAAACCAAAGAAAGCCGGTCCTGCACGTCGATCTGCTTGAAAATCGTCGATCCCTGGTTCACGGCGCTGGCCGCCGACGCGCAGGCGGAAGTGCCGAAGCGCCTTGCCGCGAAGCTGGAAAAGGAAAAAGTGGCCTTCGATATCAATGGTTACCGCGATGCGCCGCCGGGCCTGCGGATTTGGGGCGGGGCGACGGTAGAAACCTCGGATATTGAGGCGCTGACCCCGTGGCTGGATTGGGCTTATGCGGACGTGAAAGCCGAACTTTCCGTTACGGCCTAACCCGTCCTCGCGACTCCCTATGAAGTTCTGCGCGACCCGTGACATGCGGGTCGCCTGCCAATGAGGTTTGCCATGCCCAAGGTTCTGATTGCTGATTCGCTCAGCCCGCGTGCGGTTGATATCTTCAAAACGCGCGGTATCGAAGTTGACGTTAAGACCGGCCTGAAGCCGGACGAGATCAAGGCGATTATTGGCGACTATGATGGTCTCGCCGTGCGCTCGGCCACCAAAGTCACCGCCGATGTTATCGCGGCTGCCAGCAAGCTTAAGGTGATTGGCCGTGCCGGGATCGGCGTTGATACGGTCGATGTTCCCGCCGCGACCCAGGCCGGGATTGTGGTGATGAACACGCCGTTCGGCAATTCGATCACCACGGCGGAGCACGCGATTGCGCTGATGTTCGCCCTTGCCCGCCAACTCCCCCAGGCCGACCGGTCGACCCACGCCGGTAAGTGGGAAAAATCGAAGTTCATGGGTGTCGAAGTTACCGGCAAGACGCTGGGGATTATCGGCTGCGGCAATATCGGCTCCATCGTTGCCGAACGCGCCGTGGGCCTGCGCATGAAAGTGGCGGCCTTCGATCCGTTCCTCTCGGCGGACCGCGCCAAGGCGCTGGGTGTCGATAAGGTCGAGTTGGACGAGCTTTTCGCGCGCGCCGACTTCATCACCCTGCACACGCCGTTGACCAATGAAACCCGCGACATTCTGAATGCCGCCGCTTTCGCCAAAATGAAAAAGGGCGTGCGGATCGTCAACTGCGCGCGCGGCGGTTTGATCGTCGAAGCCGATCTGAAAGTTGCGCTCGAAGCGGGGCAGGTCGCCGCCGTGGCGCTCGACGTGTTCGCCGTCGAACCCGCCAAGGAAAATGCGCTGTTCGGGATGGAAAACGTCGTGGTCACGCCGCACTTGGGTGCCTCGACCAACGAAGCGCAGGAAAATGTCGCCCTGCAAATCGCCGAGCAGATTTCCGACTTCCTTTTGGACGGCGCGGTAACGAATGCTGTCAATGTTCCCAGCGTCTCGGCGGACGAAGCGCCGCGCCTCACGCCTTATATGCGCCTTGCCGAACAATTGGGCTCGCTCGCGGGGCAATTACTCACCTCGGGCATTAAGGGCGTGACGGTGGAGTTCCACGGCGAAGCCAGCACGATCAATACCCGCCCGGTTACGGCAGCGGCGCTGACCGGGCTGCTGAAACACGCGCTGGAAGAGGTCAATATGGTCTCGGCTCCGGTCGTCGCCAAAGAGCGCAATATTCAGATTGCCGAAGTGAAGCGCGATACGGCGGTGGATTACCACACGCTGCTATCGCTCACCGTCGAAACCGATACGGGCGCGCAAACCTTCCAGGGCACCCTCGTCGGCAATACGCTGCCGCGTATCGTGAAGCTCGATAATGTTTCGCTGGAAGCGGAATTGGGGCAGCATATGCTGTTCATCCGCAATCTCGATAAGCCCGGCTTTATTGGCGCGCTCGGCGGGCTGCTGGGCGATGCCAGCGTGAATATCGCAACCTTCCACCTGGGACGGACGGCACCGGGGGCAGAAGCCGTGTTGTTGACCGAAGTCGATCAACCAATCCCGGCGGCAGTACTCGAAAAAGTCCGCAACCTGCCGCAGGTGGTGGAAGCCCGCGCGCTGGAATTCTAAAGCAATAGGAACACCATTGCTTTAAGCCGGAGTCCCGCACGGGGCTCCGGCTTTTTGCTTCCTGGCAAAAGTCTCAGGGCGGGTGGATTGTCTCGGCGCGCCGGGTCTGCTAGCTGTAGACGATAAAACCGGGAGAAACGCCGTGGCCTCGATATTTCACCTATCCCTTGGCGCGCACGCGCGGCAAGCGCCGCTAACGGCGGCATTCTTTACCGTGCTATCGCAGGTATCGGGGTTTCATGAGAGTTGGGAAGCCTCAATCCTCTATGGGATTGCGCTATCTATTGGCATGCACGCTATCGTTTACGGGATCGGTTGGGTGATGCGGCGCTAAAAAAAGCCCCGGTTTCGGAAAATCCAAAACCGGGGCAGGTGATGGCTTCCAGCCATCTCGATAAGATTATTGCGCTGCGTGCGGCATCCAAATGGGGCTGTGATCATTGGCGTTGGCGTGCGCGGCAGGGATCACGGACGCCTGTTCGATCACGCCATACCAGCCGAGGCCTTGATAGGTTTCGTATCCAGGCGTTAGCGAATAGCCGACAATCGTGCCATCGGCCTTCACGAAAGCCCCTTGTTCGTCGCCGCGTTTGATATCCAGCCGATAGCGGTCGCCCAGCGTGTAGCCCGAGCCCTTTGAGGCGGCGATGATGCGGTGCTGCGCGTCGATCAGCAGGCAACGGGTGCGCGGTTTTTCCTCATCGGTCAGGCGGACTTGATCGACCACGGCTTGCGATTGGTTTTCCCAATCAAAGAAAATCGCAAGAACCCCTTGCGCGGCCCCATCGGTTGCGCCGTCAGCGCGAATGGCGGTGGCGTAGGTGGCGACCGATTGATTGCCCAGGCGCCCCTCGCGGCTAATATCGGCGACCGAAAAATCAGTGCCGTCCCGTGTGCTCAGCGCTTGGCCAAACCAGGGGGCGTGAGCGTAATTCTGCCCGATGAGGCCGGGGTAGCGGTTCGGGCGGCCATTGGCGATGATATTGCCCTGCCGGTCGAGTACCCAGAGGTCGAGATAGACCGTGTAGCTATCGAGAATCACCCCAAGGCGTTTGCTGGCGAAACCACAGGTCTTGGGGGACGGATCGCAAGCGGCGGCAACCATGGCAGAATCGGTGGCCCACCAGCGCACGTCGCAGGAGCGCTCATAGAGATTGCGGTCAATGATCTCGATCATATTCAGGGCAAGGTCGGTGGCGCGGGCGCAGCGCTGGCTGGCGATCAATTGCGTGCCAACTTCGTTCAGCGCGTCGATTCGGTCAGCCATGCTGTTGTTTAACGCCGAAGCAATATCGCTGATGCGCTGCGAGATGTTGCTGACCTCGTGGGCCACAACCGCAAAGCCCTTACCGTATTCCCCGGCGCGACCGGCCTCGATTAAGGCGTTTAGCGCCAAAATCTTGGTGGTGCGCATGACGTTTTGGATCTCGGAGACCTTCATGGTCGCGAGATCCGAAACCTCTTTTGATAGGGCTAAAATCTGCTCCTGCATCGCCAGTCCGCTCCCCCACATCACTGCGCAACCAAATTCTTGCACAAAGTGGGAGCGTTCCTACCGTAATTATGCTGCGGCGCAAGGCCAAAAGTTAATCATTTGTTATGAAAAAGAGGCAGAAAGCTTTTGGAAATATACGTCGAGTCGGTATCGATTCCTAAATTTCGAGCGATTTCAGACATCTTCATATTTTGTATACTAGTTTTAGGACAGTAATACTGCCCCACACCCTGCTACGTTTCGATCTGCGACATAGTGACGCATCTATAATTTGTAATGGGACAATCCCAAAAGCCGAGAAAACCTGACCTCCCGGTCAAATGTAATAAAACTACTTTCCGTTCGCCGCTGAACCGCCTATGATCGCCGCCAAGGTCAAAATCAGTCCTGGGAGGGACGTATGGCGCAGATTATCCCTGTAGCGCCTTTCGATTATGTCGTGTTCGGCGGCACGGGCGATCTCGCCCTGCGTAAGCTGCTGCCCGCGCTGTATCATCGGCACCAAGATCAGCAGATCACCGGTCCATCGCGGATTATTGCGGTGGCGCGCAGCGCGCTGAGCCGCGACGCCTACATTGCTAAAGTGCTGGAATGGCTGAAAGGCCAAGTCGGCAGCGATTTTGACGAGGCGACCTGGGTTGCCTTTGCCGATCGGATTCACTATGTCGCCGTCGACGCCACCGGCGAGGCCGGATGGCCCGATCTGGCGGCGGCGCTGGCCGATGGCGGCAGCAAAGTCCGCGTTTTCTATCTCGCCACCGCGCCGGACCTGTTCGGGCCGATCTGCCGCAGCCTGAGGGCCGCCGGATTAGCAACGCCCGACAGCCGCGTCGTGCTGGAAAAACCCATTGGGACTGACCTTGCCTCGGCGCGCAAGATCAATGACGAGGTTGGGGCCGTCTTCGCCGAGCAGCAGATTTACCGTATCGACCATTATTTAGGCAAAGAGACGGTTCAGAACCTGCTGGCCTTGCGTTTTGCCAATAGCCTGTTCGAGCCGCTGTGGTCGTCGGCCTGGATCGATCATGTGCAGATCACCGTCGCCGAAACCGTTGGGGTCGAAAGCCGCGCGGGCTATTACGATAAATCCGGCGCGCTGCGCGATATGGTGCAGAACCATCTGCTGCAACTCCTCTGCCTGGTGGCGATGGAGCCGCCGCGCCAGATGGATAAGGACGCGGTGCGCGATGAAAAGCTGAAAGTGCTGCGCGCGTTGAAACCGATGAAAGCGCCGGACGTGCTAAGCTCCATCGTGCGCGGCCAATATAAGGCCGGGGCCTCGCGCGGCGAGGGCGTGCCGGGCTATCTCGACGAGCTTGGGCACGACAGCCACACGGAAACCTTCGTGGCGCTGAAAGTGGAAATCCAAAACTGGCGCTGGGCGGGCGTGCCCTTCTACCTACGAACGGGCAAGCGCATGGCCGAGAAAGTCTCGGAAATCGCCATTCAGTTCCGCCCGGTGCCCCATTCGATTTTCCCCGCCGACGCGGGCGTGATCGATTCGAACCGTCTGATTGTGCGCTTGCAGCCGAACGAAGGCATTCGCCTGCATATGATGACCAAGGAGCCCGGCCCCGGTGGCCTGCGGCTGCGGCCAGCCTCTTTGAACCTGTCCTTCGCGGAAACTTTCAAGATCCGCAACCCCGACGCTTATGAGCGCCTGCTGATGGACGTGGTGCGCGGCAATCCCACCCTGTTCATGCGCCGCGACGAGGTGGAAGCCGCTTGGACCTGGGTCGAGCCGATCCTCGAGACCTGGGAGCGCCGCGCCGAGCCGCCGAAACCCTATGTGGCGGGCACGACCGGCCCTGCTGCCGCGATTGCGCTGATCGAGCGCGACGGGCGCACCTGGAATGAGGAGGCCGAATAATGGCTAAGCTTCATCCCACGCTGGAAACCGTTACCGCGCGGATTATCGAGCGCTCGAAAGAAAGCCGCGCCGCCTATCTCGCCCGTTTGCGCGCCGCCGCCGACAAAGGCCCGCGCCGCTCAAGGCTTTCCTGCGGCAACCTCGCCCACGGTTTTGCCGCCTGCGCGCCCGACGATAAGGCGGATTTAAAGGCGGCGGCCAAGCCGAATTTGGCAATCGTGACCTCCTATAACGATATGCTCTCGGCCCATCAGCCGTTCGAGCCCTATCCCGCGATCATTAAAGAGGCCGCGCGCGACGCTGGGGCGGTGGCGCAGGTGGCGGGCGGCGTTCCGGCCATGTGCGACGGCGTCACCCAAGGCCAGGACGGGATGGAACTGTCCCTGTTCAGCCGCGACGTGATTGCCCTCTCAACCGCCGTGGCGCTGAGCCATGCGATGTTCGACGGCGCGCTCTATTTGGGCGTCTGCGACAAGATCGTACCGGGCCTGATTATCGGCGCGCTCACCTTCGGGCATTTGCCCTCGGTGTTCATCCCGGCAGGGCCGATGCCCTCCGGTCTGCCGAATAACGAGAAAAGCCGCATCCGCCAGCTTTACGCCGAAGGCAAAGTGGGGCGGGCGGAACTCTTGGAGGCCGAAAGCGCCTCCTACCATTCGCCGGGCACCTGCACCTTCTACGGCACCGCCAATTCCAATCAAATGCTGATGGAGTTCATGGGCCTGCATTTGCCGGGCTCTAGCTTCGTTAATCCGAACACGCCCTTACGCGAGGCGCTGACGCGCGAATCGGTTCGCCAGGCGGTAGCGATCACGGCGGGCGGGAATTTTACGCCGATTGGGGAGATTCTCGACGAACGCGCCTTTGTGAACGGCATTATCGGTTTGCTGGTCACGGGCGGCTCCACCAATCATACGCTGCATTTGATCGCGATGGCGGCGGCGGCGGGCGTGCGCCTGACCTGGGATGATTTCAACGATCTCTCCGCCAGCGTGCCGCTGATGGCGCGCGTCTACCCGAATGGGTCGGCGGACGTGAACCATTTCCACGCGGCGGGGGGCTTACCCTTCGTCATCGGCGAACTCTTGGACGCGGGGTTGTTACACGAGGATGTGCGCACGATTCTCGGGCACGGGCTGTCGGCCTATCGGCAGGAACCGTTCCTTGCGGAAGACGGCGGCATAACCTTCAAACCCTCGACGCGCGAAAGCCATGATTTGGCGGTGTTGCGTCCGGTTGCCAATCCGTTTGCGGCGGATGGCGGTTTGCGCATGCTCACCGGCCCGCTTGGGCGCGCGGTGATCAAGGTTTCCGCCGTAAAGGCGGAGCATCGCATCGTCGAAGCCCCGGCCCTGGTGTTCGATAGTCAAAATGCGCTGCAAGAGGCGTTCAAGCGCGGCGCGTTGGAGCGGGATTTCATCGCCGTCATCCGCTTCCAAGGGCCGAAGGCGAACGGCATGCCGGAGTTGCATAAGCTCACCCCGGCTTTGGGCGTATTGCAGGATAAGGGCTTTAAGGTGGCGCTCGTTACCGATGGCCGCATGTCCGGCGCGTCGGGTAAGGTTCCGGCGGCGATTCATTTAACGCCGGAAGCTTTGGACGGCGGCCCGATTGCCAAAATCCAAAATGGCGATCTGCTGCGTCTCGATGCTGAAGCCGGAACCTTGACCGTGCAGGCCGATCTCGCGGGCCGTGCGGCGGCTGTGATTGATCTTGCGGGGAATGATTTCGGCTGCGGGCGCGAACTGTTCGGCGGTTTCCGCGCGCTGGTCGGCGGGGCGGAAAGCGGTGCCCATGTCTTCGGGGCCTTGCTGGACCGGCAGGGGGCTTAATCATGGCGATTGTCGCTCCTACCGCCGCGCGCCCGTGGCTGGTGGCGGATATCGGTGGCACCAATGCGCGCTTCGGGCTGGTCGAGGGGCCGGGGGCAGCACCGAGCCAAATCGGTAAGGTTCCCAGCGCCGAACACCGCAGCTTGGCGAGTGCGGCAAAAGCCTATCTCGCCGGGCTGCCAAACGCGGTTCAGCCGAGCGCTGCCTGTGTGGCGGTGGCGGGGCCGGTCACGGGGGATCGGTTCAAGCTCACCAATCAGGCATGGGATTTTTCGATTGCCGAAACCAAGGCCGAGTTGGGCTTGGACTATCTCGATCTGGTCAATGATTTCAAAGCGCTCGCCCTATCCCTCCCGCATCTGACCGAGCTTCGGCAGATCGGGCCGGGGCAGGCCGTGCCTGGCGCGGCGATGGCGGTCGCGGGCGCGGGCACCGGGCTTGGCGTCGGCGCGATTGTGCCCGATGGCGCGGGGCGCTGGGTGCCGGTTCCGGGCGAGGGGGGGCACTGCGATGCACCCATCGTGACGCAAGAGGAAGCGGCGGTTGCGGCGGTTTTGCGGGCCGAGCAGGGGGCGGTAACGGCGGAATGTTTCCTGTCCGGCGGCGGCATTGAGCGGCTCTATCGTAGCCTCGCCACGGTACGCGGCGTGCAGCCCGATCCGCACCGGACCAATGCGGCGATTACGGCGGCGGCGATTGATGGGGCAGAGCCTCTGGCGGTCGATACGCTGAATATTTTCTGTGCGCTGTTTGGCAGTCTCGCCGGTAATCTGGCCGTCACCTTCGGGGCGCGCGGCGGCGTGTTCATCGGCGGCGGGATTGTGCCGCGCTTTGCCGATTTCTTTGCCGCCAGCCGGTTCCGGGCGCGGTTCGAAGCGCGTTACCGCATGGCTGATTATGCCCATTCCATCCCCACTTACCTTATTCTCGCCGATACCCCCGCCCTGGATGGCGCGGCGGCGTGGTTGAGTGCCCAACAGGAGAGAACCCATGGATCGTAATCAGAAAATTCTCGACCTGATGGGCCTTGCGCCGGTCATTCCGGTGCTCGTCATCGAGGATGTCGATCAGGCGGTGCCGCTGGCGCAAGCTTTGGTGGCGGGCGGTTTGCGCGTGCTGGAAATCACCCTGCGCACGCCGGTGGCGCTGGAATGCATCGAGCGCATCGGCCAGCAAGTGCCGGGTGCGATCGTTGGCGCGGGCACGGTCAATCGTCCGATTGATGCCGATGCGGCCCGTTCGGTCGGCGCGCAGTTTTTGGTCAGCCCTGGTTCCACCTTGGCGCTGCTCGATGAAATGGATAAGACCGGCCTGCCGTATCTGGCGGGGGCGGCCACAGCCAGCGAAGTGCTGGGGCTGCTCGAGCGCGGGATTACGGCGGTGAAATTCTTCCCGGCGGAACCGGCGGGCGGTGTGGCCTATCTGAAGGCCCTTGGCGGCCCGCTGCCGGATATTCGCTTCTGCCCCACGGGCGGAATCGACCCCGTGAAAGCCAAGCAATATCTCGCCCTGCCGAATGTGCCCTGCGTCGGCGGGTCTTGGCTGGTGCCGAAAGAGGCCCTGGCGTCAGGCGATTACGCCCGAATCGAGGCCTTGGCGCGGGAGGCGGCTTCCCTCAAAGCCTGAGCGATGATACGACAGGATTAAGGGAGGGCCGCGCACGCATGGCTAATATGCTGGATGTTTTGCGCTCGCATCTACCGCGCCTGTCGCGGCAGGAAGCGGCAGTGGCGCAAACGATTCTAAGCGATCCGCAAGCGACGCTGCAAAGCCCGGTTGCGGTCGTAGCGACGCGCGCAGGCGTGAGCCAGCCAACGGTGATTCGCCTGTGCCGCTCGGTGGGATGCGAAGGCTTTGCCGACTTCAAGCTGAAGCTGGCGCAAAGCCTCGTTCCCGGCGTTCCCTTCGTCACGGCGGCGGTGGAAAGCAGCGACGATACGGCGACCTATGCCGCCAAGATTTTCGACGCGACAGCAACCGCCCTGCACGCGGCGCGCACGGCGCTGGACGTTGGCTCCACCAACAAGGCGATTGACGTGCTGGCGAACGCGCGCCGGATCGTGATTTTCGGGCTCGGCGGCTCGGCCTCCATCGCCCAGGACGCAGAACATAAGCTCGCGCGTTTCGGTATCCCCTGCCAGGCTGTGCTCGACCCGCTGATGCTGCGCATTCAATTGGCCGGGATGGGGCCGGACGATGTGCTGCTGACGATTTCCAATACCGGGCGCACGAAGCTGGCCCTGGAAGCCGCGCAAAGCGCGCGCGACCAGCAGGTGCCGGTGATCGCCGTGACCGCGCCGGGCTCGCCGCTGGCCGCTCTTGCGAATATCACTGTGGCGGTCGAATCGGCGGAAGATACCGATCTGTTCACCCCGATGGCGTCGCGCATCGTCCATCTCGTGCATGTGGACGTGCTGACGACGGGTATCGCGTTAAAGCTCGGGGCCGATAAGCAGGATTTGCTCGCGCGGATTAAGACCAATCTGCGCACCACGCGCCTGCCGCTGGCCCGCGACGCGGTTCACCGCGACCCGCTGCCGCAGCTTTAGGCGGGCCGGATGGAGCGGGCGCGGCACCTGCTGGTCGTTGATGATGACCGCGAGATTCAAGCGCTGCTGCATGATTTTTTGGTGAAGCACGGGTTTCGCGTTTCCACCGCCAGCGATGGCCGCGAGGTGCGCCGCCAGATGGCGCAATGGACCATCGATCTCGTGATTCTCGATTTGATGCTACCGGGCGAATCCGGCGTCGAACTCTGCCGGGCGCTGCGGGCCGAATCGGATATTCCGATCATTATGCTCACGGCGGTGACGGAGGAGGCCGAGCGGATCATCTGCCTTGAAATCGGGGCCGATGATTACATCGTCAAACCCTTTTCCCCGCGCGAACTTTTGGCCCGCATCCGCGCACTGTTCCGGCGAACGGGCGCGGCGGCGGCCCCGCAAGAGCGCGAAGCCCCCAGTGCAGGCGAAGTGCATTTCTCCGGCTGGCGGCTCGATACCGGCAAGCGCGAATTGCGCTCACCCGACGGCGTGCTGGTGCATCTATCGTCCGGGGAATATCAACTGCTGACGGCGCTGCTGGACCGGCCGCAGCGGGTGGTCAGCCGCGACGAGTTGATGGAATTTTATAAGGGCGATTCGCTCTCACCCTTCGACCGCTCGATTGATATTCAAATCAGCCGCTTGCGCCGGAAGATCGAAGCAAGCTCGCGCGATCCGACCCTGATTAAGACCGTGCGCGGCATCGGCTATCAGTTTACCGCGACGGTCACGCGCCCGGAATGATCCCACTCTTGCCGCCCCGTCGCCTGTCGCCCCGGCTGTTGCTGGCCCTTCTGGCGATGATGGCGCTGGTTTTGGTTTTGGTCACGGCGGTGGCGCTGGATGCGCTCGACCGGCAGCGCGACCGGCATCAGGCCCATCGCCTCGGCCCCGCGATGGCGAGCCTGTGGCAGGAGGCCGAAGGGGCGCTAGCCGAAGGCGGTTCCGCCGATGGGGTGCTCGCCACGCGCCATATCACCGATCTGCATTTCGAGATCGGCCCGCTCCCGGAGGGGGCGGCGATGATGCGCTTTCTGTTTTCGCCTGCGTGGGACGGGCGCGCGCCCTTCGAAGCCCGGCTGTTTCTGCCGCGCCCGCTGCTGGAGGGGCGGAGCCTCGATCTTGGCCCGGCGGGCGATACGCTCGGCCCGGCTCTGGCCGAGCTTGCGGAGGAGGTCGCGGCGACGGGGTTGAAGGCGCGCCTCGCCCTGCCCCTCTCGGATGGGCGCTGGCTCAGTTTCGCCAGCCCGCGCTTTTGGCAAAACCGCTGGACGCCGGTGGCGCGGGGGCTCGCGGTTCTCGCCGTCGCGGCGGGGTTGGTGATCGTCGCATTCGTGCTGGCGCGGCTGCTGGCCCTGCCGGTGGAGCGGTTGGCGGAGAGCGTTGCCCGCGAGCCCGCGAGCCCGCCGCTCCCGCTAGAGGTTCCCTTAGGCGCGCCGGAGGAGGTCCGGCAGATCGCGGCCGCCATCGATCGGGGCCGGGCGGCCCTGGCCGAGCTTCTGGAAGACCGCACTCGGATGCTGGCCGCCATCAGCCATGATCTGCGCACCCCCGCGACGCGGCTCAAACTGCGCGCCGAATGGATTGAGGATGAGGGCATCCGGGAAAAAATCCTGGCCGATCTCGACGAGATGACCCTGATGATCGCAGCCGCCCTGGACTATCTCAAGCAAGGCTCGGCCCAGGAGGAGGAGCAGATGGTTGCTTTCACCAGCCTGCTGCAAGCCGTCTGCGATGATTATTATGATTTGGGCCGTCCCGTTCGCCTAACCGAAGCGCCGCCCCTACAGTTCGATACGGTGGGGACGATTTTTGGCCCGAGCGGCTCGGGCACCGCCCGCGCGCCGCTGACCTTCGATCAAGCCCGCGCTTTGCGCCTGCGCTGCCGCCCCGAAGCGCTACGCCGGGCGCTGACCAATCTGATCGACAATGCCCTGAAATACGGTGGGCGGGCCGAGGTGATGGTTCAGGCGACCTCCGAAGAGGTCATCGTCGATGTGCTCGACGAGGGGCCGGGCATTCCCGAGGAGGAACAGGGGAATGTGCTCCGGCCCTTCTATCGCCTGGAACAGTCGCGCAATCGCGGCACCGGCGGCACGGGGCTGGGGCTCGCCATCGTCAAAAGCGTGGTCGATGCCCACGGCGGTACCTTGGAACTCTCGAACCGGGCGCGGATGGGGTTGCGGGCACGGATGGTGCTGCCGAGGCGGTTGTAACTTTATGTCCCATTTGCGTCTGGCTGCATCATATTTGCGCAGGCTGCATTCGCATTTTCGATTTGTCACCGCGCCGGAAACCGGGCAAGGCTTACGGCCCCGGCGCTGATGCCGGGAACGATTTGTCATAAAGGGACATATCATGGCCAAACACGCAGTCGGTATCGTTGGCGCGACGGGCGCCGTCGGGGCCGAATTGATGAGTGTGCTGGCCGATCTGAACTATCCGGTCGGCTCGCTCCATCTGTTCGCCTCTGAACGGTCGGCCGGTAAAACGACTACCACGCCCTTCGGGGAAAAAACCATCGAAGCCTTTTCCGTGGAAGCCGCGCAGCAATGCGATGTGGTCTTCCTGGCCGTTTCCGGCGAGTTCGCCAAGGAATACGCCCCGAAGATCGCGGAAAAAGCCTTGGTGATCGATAATTCTTCGGCTTTCCGCTTGGATGACGCGGTGCCGCTGGTGATCCCGGAAATCAACCCGGAAACCGCCAGGGGCAAAAAGCTGATCGCCAACCCGAATTGCACCACGGCGATTCTGGCGGTGGCGCTGTGGCCGCTGCATCAGGCGTTTGGGGTGAAGAAGGTCATCGTCTCCTCCTATCAGGCCACCTCGGGCGCTGGGGTTGAGGGGATGAACGAGCTTTTGGCCGAATCGCGCGTCGTGCTTGATGGCGGAACGGCGGGGCATAAGGTGTTTGCGCACCCGATTGCCTTCAACCTCATTCCGCATATCGATAGCTTCCAGCCGAACGGCTACACGCGCGAAGAAATGAAAGTCACCTGGGAAACCCGGAAGATTTTCGGCGCGCCGGATATGCCCATCTCCTGCACCGCCGTGCGCGTGCCGACCTTGCGCGTGCATTCGGAAGCGGTGACGATTGAGACCGAAAAGCCGATTACGGTAGAAGGCGCGCGCGCCGCGATTGCGGCGGCGAAGGGCGTAAAGCTGTTCGATGATCCGGACAATAAGGTTTACCCAATGCCGATCAACGCCACGAAGCAGCATGATTGCAACGTGGGCCGCATTCGCCAGAGCCTGATTTTCGGCGACCACGGGATCGACTTCTTCGTCTCGGGCGATCAGTTGCTGAAAGGCGCGGCGCTGAATGCTGTGCAGATTGCTCAATTGTTTGTCTGATCGGTTTTCAGGCCTGAGCGTTCGGAACACCCCCCGGTTCACGCCGGGGGGTGTTTTGCTTCAGATGAATTTATATCGGCATGCCGCAGAAAATGCGGCAAATCCGCCTCCGTTCTTATGTTTCTCGCCGTTTTCCCCCGCTCGCCCTGGAATAATCTGGCTTTCTGCGGGGGTGTTTAGAAAGTATCTGGCGCTTTTGTCGCAGTTTGGGCACAGTTTCGTAACATTTCGGCGAACGGAACCTGAGCGAGACGATGAATTTTTCAGCACTTATGGGATGTGTGCCTCTATCTGAAGAATTTATCATTTTCTCATTTTAAGACAGCACGGGTTTGACTTGGCGATATCCGGCTTAATTTTTGGTATTTTTCTTGCTTAGGCGGTTGTTACGCGGACCGGATCGCCCCAGGCGGCCCGCTTCGGGGGAATGAGTTTCCCGGCTTGACTCGGGGGCTGGAAGCGCTGTGATAGAGACACGATGATGACGGGAGCGTGAATAGGGTGACGATCACAGAGATGGAACCGGCGGCCAACTCCCGCACTGCGTCTGCCCTTCCGGCGGAGGCGATTGTTATTAAAGATTTGCGCAAGCGCTTCGGCTCGCTGGAGGTGCTGAAGGGGATTTCGCTCGAAGCGCGCGACCATGATGTGATCGCGATTCTCGGCTCCTCCGGCTCGGGCAAAAGTACGTTTCTGCGCTGCATCAACCTGCTGGAAACGCCCGATGACGGGATTGTGTCGGTCAAGGGCGAAGTGATTGAGATGACCACCAAGCGCGGCCTGCGCGTGCCCGCCAATCCCCGGCAGGTGGAACGGCTGCGCCAGAAGCTTTCCATGGTCTTTCAGCAGTTCAACCTTTGGCAGCATATGACGGTTTTGGAAAACGTCATCGAAGCGCCCATTCACGTGCTGGGCATGGAGCGTAAGGCCGCGATTGCGAAGGCCGAAGCGATGCTGGAGAAGGTCGGCGTCGTCGCGAAAAAGGACGGCTACCCCATGGAGCTTTCGGGCGGGCAGCAGCAGCGCGTGGCGATTGCCCGCGCGCTCGCCATGGACCCGGATGCCCTGCTGTTCGACGAGCCCACCTCGGCGCTTGATCCCGAGTTGGTCGGGGAAGTTTTGAAAGTGATGCGCGATCTGGCCGCCGAAGGGCGCACCATGCTGGTCGTGACGCACGAAATCGGATTCGCCCGGGAGGTCTCCAATAAGGTGGTCTTCCTGCACCAAGGGCGGGTGGAAGAAGAGGGGACCCCAGCCGATGTGTTGGGCAACCCCAAATCGGATCGGTGTCGGCAATTCCTGTCGTCATCGCTAAAGGGATAGAATCCCAAACGGGATTTGGTTTTACGTTGGAACTTGGGAGAGTGACCGTGAAGAAGATTGTACTGGCTTTGGCCACCCTGGGCGTGGCGATTTCCTCGGGTGCCTACGCTCAAAGCGCAAAAACCCTGCGTCTGGGCACCGAAGGCGCTTACCCGCCGTTCAATTTTATCGATAAAGACGGCAAGGTGAAGGGCTTCGATATCGATATCGGCGATGCTCTCTGTGCCGAAATGAAGCGCAAGTGCGAATGGGTCACTCAGGATTGGGACGGCATCATTCCCGCGCTGAAGGCGAAGAAATTCGATGCCATCATCGCGTCCATGTCGATCAACGAAAAGCGTAAAGAGCAAGTTGATTTCTCTGATCGTTACTACTTCACACCGGGCATGATGGTGGCGCGTAAGGGTTCAGGCCTGAAGCAGAACGCCCTGAGCGGTAAGACCGTGGGCGTGCAGGTGGAAACCATCCACGCGCAGTTCATGGAAGCCCGCTACAAAGACGTGACCCTGAAGCAGTATAAGACACAGGAAGAGGCCAACCTCGATCTCGCCAACGGTCGTCTCGATGTCGTCATGGCCGATAGCGCCGTCGTCGATGAGTGGATCAAGGCGAATGGCGGGTCGGCCAAGTTCGAGCGCGTTGGCGATTTCATCCGCGATCCGATCTTGGGGAATGGTGCCGGGATTGCCGTTCGTAAGGGCGAAAAGGACCTGGTTGCCGCCTTCAATAAGGCCTTGGCCGCCATTAAGGCGAACGGCACCTATACCAAAATCAACAATAAGTATTTCGAATTCGATATCCGCTAACAGCGGCGCGGTTTGAAACACGGTTGGGGCGGCGAAGACGGTCGCCCCAATTGTCTCTGACTACCGTAAACGCCGGACCTGAGAGGGAGTCGAATGTTTGATCTTCAGGGGTTCGGTCCCCAGTTGCTCGAAGGGCTGCTGATGACGGCGCAGCTTGCGGCCGCCTCGCTGTTCTTTGGCGTTCTCATCGGGCTTGCGGCGGCCATGGCGAAACTGTCGCCGATTCGCTGGCTGGCGCGCGGGGTGGATGTTTTCACCAATCTGCTGCGCGGCCTGCCCGAACTTCTGACGATTCTTATTCTCTATTACGGCGTGCAGAATCTGTTTAACGCGGTATTTGAGGATTATGTCGAGGTCGATGGGTTTACGGCGGGCGTGGCGGCGCTATCGCTCGTGTTCGGCTCCTATGCCTCCGAAACCTTTCGCGGCGCTTTTTTGGCAATTCCGGTGGGGCAGATTGAAGCCGCCAAAAGTTTCGGCATGTCGCCCTGGTTGGTTTTCCGGCGGATTCAATTGCCGCAGGTGTGGCGCTACGCCCTACCAGGACTGGGAAATCTGTGGCTGGTGCTGATTAAGGATACCTCCTTGGTCTCCGTGGTGGGGCTGCAGGAATTGTTGCGGAAAACCCAAATCGCGACCGCCGTTACAAAATCGCCCTTCACCTTTTATTCGATTGCAGCGCTGATTTTTATTGCCATTACCGTGATTTCGACTGTGTTCCTGCGCTGGATGGAACAGAAATCCCGTCGCGGCGTGCGGATGGGTTAAGCGAATGGAATTAATCTCTTCCCTTCTTGAGCTTGCTCAAAACTATTGGCCGCAGTTCCTGCGCGGGCTGTGGACGACGGTTCAGTTGACCGTTCTGTCCTGCCTCTTAGGCTTTTTCCTCGCGATTCCGCTGGCGCTCGCCCGCCTGTCGAAAAATTGGCTGATTGCTGGGGCGGCCCTCGTGTATTCGGTCTGCTTTCGCGGCTCGCCGCTGCTGGTACAGATGTTCCTGATCTATTACGGCCTGCCCTCGGTGCTGATGCAGCTTTACGGCGGCGATGTTACGGCGATGCGCGAGTCGATCTTCTGGCCGCTGCTGAACACGCCCTTCATGTTGGCGCTGATCGCCTTCACGCTGAATACCGGGGCCTATATGGCCGAGCCAATCCGGGGCGGCATTCAGGCGGTGCCGAATGGCGAGCGCGAGGCGGCCCTGGCCTGCGGCATGTCGCCCAAGTTGCTAACCCGGCGCATTCTGCTGCCGCGTGGCTTGCGCATCGCCATTCCCGCCCTGTCCAACGAAACTATTCTGACGATGAAGGCAACCTCCCTCGTCAGCCTGGTGACGATGCTGGACCTGATGGGGGCCGCAGGTCGCGCCTTCACCCAAACCTATGATTCGAAGGTCTATCTGGTCCTGGTGCCCTTCTATCTGGTGCTCATCTGGGCGGTGGCGCGGATTTTTGGGCTGCTGGAGAAGCGCTATAATCGGTATTTAACGCGCAAAGCCTGATTATTGTCGGGCCGGTTCGGGTCGCGTAAGGGGCTCCGTCCCTTGTCCGGTTTAAGGGGTTCCCTATAAAACACCCGCCGATCCCCTGGTTCTTCTAACCTGTCTTCCGGCATAAGCACGGTCCCGGCTGACCACCCGGCCCAAATCGACACGCGGAGCCGATCATCATCGGAATCGAAGGGCTTTTTACCGGCGAGGACCTACTGCAACTCGACGATACGCGAGGGAAATCCAACGAACTGATACGTTAATGTTAATTTAGCTAAAAATTCTGTCGGATAGCGCTGTACAGTTTCGATCTACCCATGATGGGGCATGGTCCTGTTCAATGACGCTTTTGCAGAGATGGAATGAAATGCGCTTTTTGCTGCCCCTATTATTGGCCCTTCCCTGTGCCGCGAACGCTACTGAGATCAGTTTTGCTGTAACCCACCAGCCTCCCTATATGATCGAAGAAACCAAAAGCGGCATTTTCGTCGATCTGATCACCGAGATTTTCTCGGCGGCGGGCCAAACGGCCAAGCCGGTGTTTCTGCCGAACCGCCGCGCCTTTGCCTCCTTCGAAGAAAAAAAGGTGGATGGCGTGCTGTATTATTTCGGCGACAAGGCAAAACAAAGCTGCCGCACCGAAAATTACGCCAATTACCAGCCAACCCTGGTTGCCTTGAAAAAGAATAACTATAGCCTCAAAACCCTGGATGGGTTGCAAGGGCAGCGCGTTGGCGCTTTTTTAGGGGCTAAAGATTATTTCGTGCCCGATTATCCCGAGTATCCCAGTGCCGTCGCCAAAGCCAGAGACTATCGGGAAGAAGCCGATATTACCCGTATCAGCAAGCTATTGCTGAACGACCGCATCGATATTGGAATTCTCGATTGGCGGTTGTTCCTCTGGACCGCCAAGGCCGAATCCCAAGGCAACCTCTATGCCGTGCGCGATATCGAGCGCCACCCCTATTTCGCCACCGCCTGGGTGGGGGCGCAGTTCTGGAACGCCGCCCACTGCGAAGCCTTCAACAAGGGCCTCGCCATTCTCAAAAGCAATGGCCGCTACGACGCGATCAATCAGAAATATTCCGACGATGTTTTGGGCGGAATGTAGGGGCGCGGCGGGGGCTTAGGCCCCCAAGGCGGCGATGGTCCGGCGCACTAAATCGGCGTCGGTCACGCGGTTGGTATATTCGCGCTCAAGATCGGTGCCGCCCATGCCGATTTTGGGATTGCGAAAGCGCATGCCGCTGGGGGTATCGATCAGGGCGGCGAAATGCAGCTCATCGGCCTGGGTTGCCCGCCACACCGGCGCGATGGTGTCGGGCGTGAGCCCGCCGCAGGCCATGATCTTGATGCGCCCGCGCGCGGCCTCGACCGTTCCGCGCAACGTATCGAGCCCCTCCACAGCGCTATCGGCGAGGCCGGAGGTCAATACCCGGTCCACCCCCAGCGCAATCAACGCCTCCAGCGCGGCGGTCGGGTCCGGCACCATATCGAAGGCGCGATGACAGGTGACCTGCATCGGCCGGGCGGCCGCAACCAGCGCGCCCATCCGCGCCGCATCGATCTGCCCGTCGGCGGTCAAACAGCCGAACACCACGCCCGGAACGCCCATCTCCCGGAGGATTTTCACATCCTCCAGCATCGCGGCGAACTCGACCTCGGAATAAAGAAAATCCCCACCGCGCGGGCGCACCATTACAAACACCGGCACAAGCGCGACCCGCAAAGCTTCGCGCACCATCCCCAGGCTGGGCGTGAGCCCGCCTTCCAGCAGCGACGCACACAGCTCCACTCGATCCGCCCCACCCGCCTGGGCGGCCAACAGGCCATCGGTGTTTTCAACGCAGAGTTCGATGAGGGGGCGGGGCATGGGAGTGTCCTTGTGTCTGTGATGCCGAGGCGCTACCTCGGCGCTCCGCCCAAGGGGATGGCCCCTTGGGGAACCCGGCTTCTATGATCCTAGAATACCTTCTTCCCGCCTCAATCAAACTGTTAACGGCGTGGTCACAGCAGTTCGGTTTCGAGCGCCCTCTGTCGCCACCCGAGGATACTCGTTACGTCGAAACGCTCACCTGAAAAGGGAATACTAGCGATGTTCATACACTCCTCGTCGGAGAACTGCTGGAGATAGCGGCGAACATCCATCCAGCGTATGTTTCCGTCAGCTGTGCGGATGATGAGCATGACGGGGAAGGGTTGATTCCGCCAGTAGGTGGTGTGACGTTTTTGTTTAATGTTAAACGTCTCTGCCCCGTCCTTACGGCGCTTCAAATGAGAGTCGCCCGATTTCAATTGCAGGTAGATTTTGCGTCCTGTCGCCTCGCCTTTATCGGTCTTGAACTCGATCTCCATATCGATGCCATGGTCACTCACGGTTACTTCGCGTGAAAGCTGCCCGGCAAGTGCGACGGTTGAAATTATATCACCGACTAAAATTCGTTCTTTACTTTCATTGTCGAGAGAAATAAATGATTTTGCTTGAAGATTTTTTACTTGAAATTTTATGGTATCACTGGTAAACAGTTCCTCAATTTCATCCCAAAGTGGGACCCTGTGTTCAGCAGAATCGCAGCGAATACATGCGATGTCCTTAAATCCTTCCTTCAAACGTTGCATTGCGACATCGCGGTTTCCAACTGGTGTTCCACATCGCTGACAAACATAATGCCGTAAGCGTTCAATATTATCGGCGTTTCTTGAGATGTGATCGTGAATGTATTGACTAAATATTATCTTTTCTTCGTTTGGTATTTGCGGATCAAAATAGATTTGTAGCTCACCAATCCCTTCAGCATGGGTAATGAGCCTAATACCAAGTTGCTTACCGGTAAGTGTTCGGAAATCTGCAGCATAGCGCCATAATTGATCTTGCTTAAAGGAGCGCGTGTGGTGAAGCTTGACTACAAGCGTTGCATAGATTTCGTCCAAAAAACCACGAAATTTATAGCTTACTAGTACTGCCGGATGCTCGATTTGTTCTGGGCGTTCGCGTCGGTGATAGCTGGGAAAGACCATAAGATCACCCTGCTCGGTCTGCTCGATAAGGCACAGATTCCGGTCGATCAGGGTTTTTTGCATTGCGAACAACGTAATGTACTCTTCATCAGCCTCCAGGCGTTCCAGCGAAGAACTGAAAGATAGGTCAGAACCAAGGATACGGGCGACGGCAAGGCAGCCGCGTTCATGTTCGTCCTCCCGCATTGTGCGTATCACCGCTTGAGCGTAGGCATTAATCAGTTCGGGTTTGAAGAGCAGCCAGCCGCCGAAATTTAGGTCCCAGACCACGCCCGGGCCGCTCAGTAGGCGGATAACCGCCGTGAGGTCTTCGTCTCGAAATAACGTGCCAATCGACGCTAATCGCAAGCGTAGCGCATCTCGCAATTCGTTGATGCGCATCAACACGCGGCCCTCATTCTTTAACCTTAGGATTTCATTCTTCAAGGTTTTAAAAATGAGCGGAGAAGAACGCCAGGGGATCGAATCCCAATTAATTGTATCGGCAATTGCCTTTCCAAGCGCTTCACAACCCTGGCCCTCCTTGGCGCTGGTCTCAAAAAGACCCGCGAACCCCCGTTCTGTCCGAAACTTTTCGAGCGGTTGGCGGCTACCGCGGATTCCGCCCGCATCCACCCGCGCGGCGACTAAAAGCTTCGCCAAATTCGGATTGGCAACGCGCGTCAGGTCGCGGTTCCACTGTTCGAGTGCGTCGAGCAGATTATCCTTTTGTCCATCGAAGACGAGCACGGCCAGCGCAGTTTGATCGAAATAGAGTTGATGGATCAGTCGCTGGTCGGCCTGACCGCCGAAGTCCCAGAGCCAGATTTCGCGGGCGCCCATGTCGCCGGTTGGCAGGTTCCATTGCGTTGCCCACGCGCCGATGGTCGAATCGCTCGGTTGCCAAGCTTCCCCTGCCAGAACGCGTGACAGGCCGGTTTTTCCCGCGCCGCTGTCACCGACCAGCAGGACTTTGGCGTTGGTATATTGGGTGGTGGGTAAGGCGGTATCGGGCAGTGTAGCGCGATCGCCTGGCGCGTCGATTAGGTCGGCGAGGTCCCAGGTGTAAAATTTACCTTGAATATCGCATGCAAGGGCCGAGCGCTCGTCTAAGCTCCAAGCTACAAGCCTAACATCACCACCGGTATCTAGGTTCTGCACGCAATCGCCCGTGATAGTGTCCCAAACCCGAACGGTTCCATCCAAAGAGCCAGACAGAAAGAACCGCTGATCGCTGCGCCAAGCCAGACTCCAAACGAAATCCTTATGCCCGTCAAAAACTCGCAGGCATTCCCCCGTTTCAGTCTGCCATAAGCGAATGTTGCCGTCTTCGGCACCCGATAGGACGTGGCGCTGATCGGAGCTGAGAACAATTACGCGGAGTTCACCCGTATGCCCTTCGAGGATGCGAAGCCGCTCGCCACTCGCGACATCCCAAACCGAGATGGTGAAGTCACGGGACCCAGAGACCAGATACTGCCCATCTGCGCTAAGGGCTAGGCCATAAATCCCATCCGGAGAATCATTGAAGGTTTGAAGGAGCTCTCCCGTTGAAACGGCCCAAACGCGAATAAATCCATCCTCTGTGCCAGAGATGATTTGCGTCTGATCGGGCGTCCAAAGAAGACTGTTTACCGGATTATCCTCTGCCCCGATTTCCTTTAGGCAGGTGGCGGCCTTTACATCCCAAAGTCTCAGTACACCATCCTTATCACCAGAAACGGCAAATCGACCATCGGGACTCCACGCTAAGGCCCATACATCATGATAGTGATCTCGCAGGACACGTCGGACACGCCCACTCCGAACGTCCCAAAGCCGCATGGGTCCATCGAAGTCCCCCGTCAGGGCAAAGGTTAGATCCGGGCTGAACGCTGCACATAGGGCTTTTACTGCGCGAGGGGATAGGTGTTCTCGCGCAGGCATCTCCGCTGCTGGCGGTCGACAGGCTTCCAGGAGCGCGGGGTAGGCCGCACTGTCGCGCCAGTCCAGAGCATAGAAGGCTGCCAATCCGCCAGGAGGCCTAGCATCGTCGAGCCGCAGCGGGATGAAGCGGCGGTCTTTGTTTAGCGGGTCGCGGAACCGGAAGGTATAGGCCTCCAATTGCGACCAATCAGAAGCTAGCGCCGCTGCTGATACACACAACAGCAAAACGCGCGAGGCTTCCAGTGCTTGCTCGATTTTGTGGGGAATATGATCTCCAGGTTGGATTTCCCAATGATCGAACCAAACCTTGAGGCCATCCGCTTTCAGACGTTCTGCAATCTTTGTGACCGATTCCTGGTCTTTACGGCTATAACTAATGAAAACATCGAAATCGAACATGCGCGTTGGATCCATAATTTGGGTCGAACATACGCGCTAGGGTAATTTGACATTAGAAGATTTGCAACATAATCAGAGTGGCATCATCCGTGCTGATACTTACGCGATCTCAAATGCAATGAACTAAAAAAATCTGCAAATGCCATCGGCGGAATAACAAACCTCCTGGGCCGCCTAACGCTCTGCCATCGGGCAGCCCAGGTCCCTAAACTTCATTTTACTATCTGTGGGGACCGGTAGTTTGCAGGCCCCCCTCACCCCACCCGCTGTTCCGTCTTCGGATCGAACAAGCACGCCCGCGCCATATCGACCGTAAATTCCGCCACTTCCCCGGCGTTTGGGGCTTCCTTCGGCGGGACGCGGGCGATGGCGTCGCGGCCGCCGAGGGCGAGATAGGTGAGGGTATCCGCGCCCGTGGGTTCGGTGACGCTCACTTGCGCTGAGAAGCGGGCGAAGTTGGGCGGAAGGTTGGTGCCATGCTGGTAGCGGGCGATGGTTTCCGGGCGCACGCCGAGGATAACCTCGTGCCCCACCTTCTTCAGCACGGCGGCCGAGGGGGCGGGGATCGGCAGCACGGAGGAGCCTTGCGCGCCGTCGATGCGCACGCCGATGCGGTCGGCCTCGCTGACGATCTGCGCCGGGATGAAGTTCATCGCAGGCGACCCGATGAAGCTCGCCACATAGATATTGGCGGGCTGTTCATAGACTTCCTGGGGCGGGGCGAACTGCTGCACCACGCCTTCTTTCATAATGGCGATGCGCGTTGCCAGGGTCATGGCTTCGATCTGATCGTGGGTCACATAAACAATCGTCGTGCCCAGGCGCTGGTGCAGCTTTTTGATTTCGGTGCGCATATCCACGCGCAGCTTGGCGTCGAGGTTCGACAAAGGCTCGTCGAACAGGAACACTTTCGGGTCGCGCACCAGGGCGCGGCCCATCGCCACGCGCTGGCGCTGACCGCCGGAAAGCTGGGCCGGTTTGCGCTCTAGCAGATGCTCCATCTGCAAGAGGGCGGCCACCTTCTTCACGGCAGCCTCGCGGTCGGGCTTATTGACGCCCCGCATTTCGAGGCCGAAGGCGATGTTCCGCGCCACGCTCATATTCGGGTAGAGCGCGTAGGATTGGAACACCATCGCAATATCGCGGTCTTTCGGGTGAATATCGTTAATCACCCGCCCGTCGATTTCAATGGCACCGTCGCTGATGGTATCGAGCCCGGCGATCATGTTCAGCAGGGTCGATTTTCCGCAGCCGGAGGGGCCGAGCAGCACGAGGAATTCGCCATCGTGCAGTTCAAGGTCAATGCCCTTGAGCACGGCAACATTGCCATAGCGCTTCTGCACATTCTTAATTGTAAGAGTGGCCATGAGCTTACCCTTTCACCGATCCGGCGGTGAGACCGCGGACGAAATATTTCCCAGCGAGCACATACACAATGAGGGTCGGCAGGGCGGCGATAATCGCGGCGGCCATATCCACATTGTACTGCTTCACGCCCGTGGTTGTGTTGACGAGATTGTTGAGCGCCACCGTAATCGGGGCCGACGCGCCGGAGCTGAAGGAAGCCCCGAACAGGAAGTCGTTCCAAATCTGGGTGAACTGCCAAATGATCGAGACGACCATGATCGGCGTCGAAATCGGCAGCATGATCTTGAAGAAAATCTGGAAGAAGCCCGCACCGTCAATCGTGGCGGCTTTCACCAGATCGTCGGGGATCGAGGTGTAGTAATTGCGGAAGAAGAGGGTGGTGAAGGCAAGGCCATACACCACATGCACCAGCACCAGCCCCGCCGTCGTGCCCGCCAGGCCAAGCCAGCCGAGGGTCATCGACATGGGCAGCAGCACCAGTTGGAACGGGATGAAGCTACCGAAGAGGATGAGGCCAAACAGCAGGTTTGCGCCGGGGAACTTCCATTTCGTTAGGGCGTAGCCATTCAGCGCGCCCATGAAGGTGGAAATCAGCACCGACGGAATAACCATCACCACCGAATTCCAGAAGTAGGGCGCAAGCCCCGTGGCGTTCACGCCCACGTTCGCCTTATTCCAGGCAAAGCCCCAGGCTTCGAAACTGAAATCGCGCGGCAAGGAGATGAGCGAGCCGGAGCGCAGTTCGGCGGCCGACTTCAGCGAGGTCGAAACCATCACGCCTAAGGGCAGCAGATAATAAGCGGCGAACAGGAAGAGGGCGGCGTAGAGAAAGACGCGCCCTACAATCGCATAGCGACCGCGTGCGCCGGGAAGATCTTGCAGATTAGCCACGCTTCGCCCCCCGCAGTTCGGAGTAAAGATAGGGCACGATAATCGCCATCACGGTGCACAGCATCATCATGGCGCTGGCGGCGCCAATGTTGATCTGGTTCCGGCGAAAAGCCATTTCGTACATGAAATTCGCAGGCAGATCGGAGGCAAAGCCAGGACCGCCGCCGGTGAGCGCCACCACCAGATCGAAACTCTTCACCGCCAAATGGGCGAGAATGACGATGGCGGAGAGAAACACAGGGCGGATCGAGGGGATAACGATGCCCCAGTAAATGCGCGGCAGGCTGGCCCCATCGAGGTAGGCGGCTTTGATGATCTCCTGATCCACCCCGCGCAAGGCCGCCAGAAACAGCGCCATGACGAAGCCGGAGGATTGCCAAACGGCAGCGATCACCAGGGTATAAACCGCAAACTGCTCGTTAATCAGCCAGTCGAAGGTGAACTCGGGGAATCCTAAATCGCGCACAAAGGCTTGCAGGCCGGTGCCGGGGTTCAGCAGCCATTTCCACGCCGTGCCGGTGACGATGAAGGACAGGGCCATCGGGTAGAGGTAAATCGTCCGCAAGGTGCCTTCGACGCGGATTTTTTGGTCCAGCATCACCGCCAACAGGCAACCCAAGGCGAGGCAAATAACGATAAACAGCGACCCGAAAATGAAGAGGTTCGTAATCGCGACGTGCCAGCGTTCGAACTGCCACAGGCGGACGTAGGAATCGATCCCGACCCATTCGTAGCTCGGCAGCATTTTCGAGCCGGTAAAGCTGACGTAGGCCGTCCAGAGAATGAACCCGTAGACGAAAACCAGGACCAGCAAGAACGTCGGCGCGACGACAAGGCGGGAGAGGGAAGATCTGAGCGAAGATTGCATCGGCGGGCTCCAGACAATCGCCTCACGGGTCCGGCCGCTGCATCAGCGCCGGTCGGGCGGGCCCAACAGAGTAATGAAAAAAGGGGGGGCCGGCAAAGCGGCCCCGCCCGAAGCGTACAGGCTTATTTCGCCAACTTTACCGCGTCCGCCAGCTTCTTCGAAGCGTCGGCCGAGGACATGGAGCCGTTGAAATGCTGCGTTACCACGTCGAGGATCGCGCCGCGCACCGCGCCGTTCGTGGCCATTTCATGGGCCATCGACGGAACCAGCGTGCCTGCGGTAATCGAGGCCTTCAGATCATCCGAGGATTTAACGGCGCAAGAATCGAACTTATCCATCGGCACGCCGAGACGGGCCGGGATCGAGCCCTTATAGACGTTGAAAGTTTCTTGGAACTTTTCGCCCACGATCAATTTCGCGAGCAGCAGTTGCCCGGCAAGCTTATCGTCGCCCTTCACGTTGAACATGGCAAAGCTATCCACGTTCATCAGGTAACCGCCCTGGGTGGGGACCGGCGCGCAGAGGAAATCCTTGCCCGGCACTTTGCCCGCAGCGAGGAACTCGCCCTTCGCCCAATCGCCCATGATCTGCATCGCGGCGGTGCCGTTCATGACCATCTGGGTGGCGGCGTTCCACTCACGGCCGGGGAAATCCTTATCCACGAAGCCGCGAATTTTGCGCATCTGGTCGAAGACCTTGTTCATGTCGGCGCTGCGCAGCGTCGCATCATCAAGATCAACGAAGGCCTTCTTGAAGAAAGCCGCGCCATTGAGGCCCATCACCACGGTTTCGAAAATCGTGGCGTCCTGCCAGGCTTGACCGCCGTGGGCCAGCGGGGTGATCCCAGCGGCTTTCAGCTTTTCGGCGAGAGCGTTGAACTCGTCCCAGGTCTTCGGGGCTGCGGTCGCGCCGACCTTGGCGAGAACGGCGGGGTTCGCCCAGAACCAATCGATACGGTGAATATTCACCGGGGCGGCAACGTAATTGCCGTTGTACTTCATGATGCTGGTGATCTGCGGCGGCAGAACCTTGTCCCAGTTTTCGGCAGCGGCAACCTTGTTCAGATTCCCGAGCGCGCCCTGCTTGGCCCAATCTTGAATATTCGGGCCTTTGATTTGGGCGGCGGCGGGCGGATCCCCCGACAGAACGCGGCTGCGCAGTACGGTCATGGCCGCATCGCCCGCGCCACCGGCGACGGCGTTATCGGTCCATTTACCGCCATTGGCTTCAAAATCGGCCTTCAGGGCTGCGGCGGCTTTCGCTTCACCGCCCGAGGTCCAATAATGCAGCACTTCGGCTTGCGGTTGGGCGGCGGCGGCAAAGGCAGCAAGGCCGCCGACGAAGACAGTCGAAAGAGCAACGGCGCGCACGCCGCGGCGGGAATTGGTCAGCATAAACTTCCTCCCAAGAAAAACCGGTGAGCGATGCCTCGCTTCTTGCTGGCTCGCCCGTTTGTTGGTCAGGCGAAAGAGGCGGGATGCGCCTCTGCCGTGTCTCTTCGTACCATCTTTGCCTAAAAACACAGCGTACTGCCGTGTTTCAAGCCGGTTTCGGTTTCGACACATTGATACAGACTGTTACAAATTTCGCGCCGCCGCAGAAATTATACTGCGGCGCACGCTTTGGGCGGAACGATAACAGGAACCCTGTCATACATTGCTCTTCGCGGCTTGTTCTTCACCTGATATATAGGGAATAGCTCTTAACCCGTTCGGAGAAAGGCAAATCGCCGATGAGTGTGCTCTCTGCACCCGTTCCCATGCACGCAGCCGTGCTGGAGGAGGATGCACCGATGGTGGACGCGGGCGCACTTCCCCCCACCACGGCGGCGGCGTTCAATGTATCGGTGGAAGGGCGTGGCTACCGCTGCCGCCTGTCGCCTCATGTGACCGCCGATGGCCATTTGGAATGGGCACTGTTACCAACGGAAGGCGATGCCGCCCCGCTACTTCTGACGGGCGAAACCTTGGAAGCGCGCGCCGTGGCGGGGGCTTTGCTGTTTCTGCGCGGGTTGGAGGAAGGGATCACCTTGGGCCGCGCACAGGCGCAGGCGGCTTATGACGCCGACGTCGCCGACCGCGATGCCGCTTGCGATGCGCTGCTGGGCCAAGTGTTACGCCTGGAAACCATTGTCGAGGAAAGCGAAGCCGCCCAGGTGGCGGCGCGGGCGGAAGGGGAGCGGGCACGGCTCGACTTTGAATCCGACCTGGATCAAGTGCGCGAGGAGTTGGACCAACTCCGGCGTGACCGGATCGCCGCCGAACAATCGCTGGCCGCCCTCGCCGAAACCCGCAAGGGCGCGGAAGCCGCGCTCGAAGCGCTGCAAGACGAACGCTTGGTTGCGGAGCGTCTCGCCGCCGAGGCCCGTTTAGCCGCGGATTCGCTGCGCCGGGAGGTTGCCCAACTGCGCGACGATCTCGACCGCGCCCGCCGCGAAACAGCGGCTGCCGTGGCGTTGCGCGCGGCAGCCGCCGAGGTGAAGCTCGCGCAAAGTGCCCCGGCTGCGCCGGAGGTAGCCGCGGCCCCTATGTCAATCGTCGAGCCCCTGGTTCTCGAGACGCCCGCGCCGCTGACTGAAGACGAGGAATTTGAAGCCCTCTTGGCCGAAGAAGCCGCCGAAGAAGCGCTGAAAGCTAAGGTGGCAGAAAACTCCGCCGCTGTGCCCGCCCGCCCGGCGTCGATGACCCAGATTCTCACCGAAACGCTCAATTCCCCCTTCGCCAATATTCTGCCGCCGAGCCTAAGCCCCAGCTTGGCCCCGATTGCGGCGCTGGCGGCACCCGCCCCGTTCGCGGCGGCGAAACCCCACGACAGTAGCTTTAGCCTGCCGCCGATTGTGGTGGAAAAGCGCGATGCACCCTTCGTTGCCCCGCCGCCGGTGACAGTCGATCCTGAACCGATCCTTGCGCCCGATGCTGAAGATCTCCTGTTGGAGACGGAAGAGGATGGACAAGACACCGAGATCGAGGCCGAGCCTCCCGCCGCCCTTGATCCGTTGCCGATCGTCCGCACTGCCTACGCCTTGCCTGCCGCCGAAATGCTGACCTGCCCACCCGCCGACCGCGAACAGGCGGTGGAAGATGAGGTGCTGGATACCAACGCGCGCCAGCTCGAATCGGTGCTGCAAGATTTCAACATCAAGGGCGAGATCGTCGATGTCCGCCCCGGCCCGGTCGTCACGCTGTATGAGTTCGAACCCGCGCCGGGCACGAAATCGTCGCGCATCATCGGGCTCGCCGAAGATATCGCCCGCTCTATGTCCGCCGTTGCCGTGCGCATCGCGGTCGTGCCGGGGCGCACGGTGATTGGCATTGAACTGCCGAACCCGCAGCGCGAGATGGTCTATTTGGGGGAGATGCTGCGCTCGGACGCTTACGCCGCCTCAGAAGCCCGCCTGCCGCTCATTCTGGGTAAGGATATCGGCGGCGTGCCGGTGGTGGCCGATCTTGCGAAAATGCCACATCTTTTGATTGCCGGAACCACGGGGTCGGGTAAATCGGTGGGGATCAATACGATGATCCTCTCCTTGCTCTACCGCCACGGGCCGAAAGACTGCCGTCTGATTATGGTCGATCCGAAGATGTTGGAACTGTCGGTCTATGCCGATATTCCCCATCTGCTAACCCCGGTTGTGACCGACCCGAAGAAAGCGGCAGTGGCGCTGAAATGGGCCGTGCGTGAGATGGAAGACCGCTACCGAGCGATGGCGCAACTCGGCGTGCGCAATATCGAAGGCTATAATGGCCGCGTCGCCGAAATGGAAATCACCGGCGAAAAGCCGACGCGCCGGGTGCCGGTCGGCATCGATCGCGCCAACGGCCAACCGATTTTCGAAGATCAGCCCATCGACCTTAAGCATCTGCCCTATATCGTCATCATCGTCGATGAAATGGCCGATTTGATGCTGGTGGCGGGGAAAGAAATCGAAGCCACCATTCAGCGCTTGGCGCAAATGGCGCGGGCTGCGGGCATTCATATCATCATGGCCACCCAGCGCCCCTCGGTGGATGTGATTACCGGCACGATCAAGGCGAATTTCCCCACGCGCATCAGCTTCCAAGTGACCAGCAAGATCGATAGCCGCACGATCTTGGGCGATGCTGGGGCGGAACAGCTCTTAGGCCAGGGCGATATGCTGCATATGGCGGGCGGCGGGCGCATTACCCGTGTGCATGCCCCCTTCGTCTCCGACCAAGAGGTCGAACAGGTCGTTCAATTCCTCAAGAGCCAAGGCTCGCCCGACTATGTGGAAGGCGTCACCACCGAAGAAGAGGTGGAGGAGGAACGGGGCGGCCTTGGCCTTTCGGGTGGGTCGGGTGACGGCCCGCAGGACGAGCTTTACGATCAGGCGGTGGCCCTCGTCATGCGCGAGCGCAAAGCTTCCACCAGTTTCATCCAACGCTACCTTCAGATCGGCTATAACCGCGCCGCCCGCCTTGTGGAGCGGATGGAGGCGGAAGGCGTGGTTGGTGCCCCCAATCACGTAGGGAAACGCGAAGTTCTGCTTAGTATTCGCCGCGAGAGTTAACGGGATCGCGTAGCGGAAGAGAGGGAATGCTTTGGGGAAACTAAGCTGGCTGGCCTTTAGTTTTCCCAAAAGCCATTCGCATGGGCATCGAGATTATTAGTTGTTTTTGATAAGGTTTGCTCAATAAGAGGTTTTGTTTTTCGGTTGGAAAACAAATACAATCTTTGAAATAAATTCTTCATACGGCTCGCCCATAGTGGAGGATACGGTTTAAGAAAGATTTTTTGGGGAGCTTAACGTGAGCGTTCATGCGCCGGATTTTAATGTTCTGTTTCTCTGCACTGGGAACTCTGCCCGCTCCATTCTGGCGGAAGCGATTTTAAACCAGATCGCGGGGGACCGGTTTCGGGCCTATTCGGCGGGGAGCTACCCCACCGGCACCGTGAACCCTTTTGCGCTCGACCTGCTTCGTCAAAAAGGCCATGACGTTACTGGCCTGCGCTCAAAAAGCTGGAGCGAGTTCAGCCGACCGGGGGCACCCGGAATGGATTTTATCTTTACCGTCTGTGATGCCGCCCATCTGGAGACGTGCCCGGCGTGGCCGGGCGCTCCGATGACGGCCCATTGGGGAATGCCGGACCCGGCAGCCTTTGTGGGGTCGGACGCCGAAAAGCGGATCGTCTTTGAGCAAACCTATGCCGTTATGGTTCGACGCATCCAAATTTATATCGCGCTGCCGTTCAAAACCCTCACGAAACTATCGCTCTTGAATTCACTGAAGGAGATCGGACGCGCGGCCTGAGGGGGCATTATTCAGTCAAGATTAGGGTTAAGCACCCAGCCTTGCCCCCGGAAAGCGCTTCTGACGAACTTCGGTTATTGAAGCCGTGCTAGGAATGCCGTGACTTCGCGTTTCAAATAGTCGGAATTCTGCCCCAGGTCTTGGGCGACTTTTAAAACATTGCGCGCGGCAGCCCCGGTATCGCGCGCGGCATCATTCACACCGATCATCGTGTCGGTCACCGCCGCCGTCCCCGAGGCAGCCCGCTGCACGCTTGCCGCTATTTCGCTCGTTGCGGCCTGCTGTTGCTCGACTGCGGCGGAAATACCCGCTGCAATTGAGTTGATATGCTCGATGATCTTGCCGATTTCACGGATAGCCTCGACCGATTCGCGGCTGGCCCCTTGAATGCCGGCGACTTGGGTGGTGATTTCCTCGGTCGCCCGCGCGGTCTCGGCGGCGAGACTTTTGACTTCTTGGGCCACGACGGCAAACCCTCGGCCCGCATCGCCTGCCCGTGCGGCCTCGATAGAGGCATTGAGCGCCAGAAGATTGGTTTGGGCGGCGATGCGCTTAATCATCGAGACGACCGCATCGACCTGGTCGGCCGAGGTCACGAGCGTTTCCACGGTTTTGTCGGTCGCTTGGGCCCGCTCTGATGCTCGCTGGGCAACGGTACTGGCATCAGCGACGCGGCGGCCGATTTCCTGAATCGAGGCGGCGAGTTCCTCGGCGGCGGCCGCCACGCCCTGTACATTATCGGTCGCAGCTTTAGCCGAATTGCTTACGGAATCGGCCTGGACCGAAGTTTCTTCAGCAGCGGCGGCCATCGATTCAGCCGTGGACTGCATCGTCCCAACGGCCCCCGCCACCCCCGAAACCACGGTTCCAATGGACGCATTGAACTCATCACTGATCCGCGCGAGTTGCCGATCTGCCGTGGCTTTATTTTCCTCAAGGTAGAGGGAAATCGCAAAATCCATATCCAGCATCATCGCCTTCAAGATTGCCTGTTGCGCGTTCTGGGTTTCCCGCAGGGCGCGCTTTGGCTGCCAGAGGCTATGGAAATGGTCGGAGAGTGCTGCGACCAAGCGGGTGATGATGAAAGAATAGCCAGCGATGTACCAGCGCGGCTCTAGCCCAATGCGGCTATGGGTCGCCCCAATGCGCCGAACCAGGGCGACATATTCATCGTCGAACCGGCCTTCGACAATTGCAGCCCAATGGCCAAGTTGGGCGCTTTTAGCGCGATTAATACCGCTCTCATTGCCAAAGAGCGCAACAAGTTGGGGGGTGCCCCGTAAATGTTGATAGAAGGCCTCCAAAATGCCGGGAAGCGCGGCCATAACAATCGGGCGCGCGGTGATAAGGGCTTGCTTGGCCTCAGCATCGATTTGCAGAAAAGCAAGCCGGATGGGCAGTTCAACCGTGTCACTCAGCGAGCGAACTTGGACCATTTTTTCCCCTCCGATTTTCAGTTTTTATGCTCTCCGCATTTTTAAGGGCGCGGTTAAGCAATGCCTTTAACAGAAGACTATTTGATTTTGAGATATAATATTTAACGCAACATTAATATTGTTTGGTTCAAAAAAGCGTATAAAAACGACTTCAGACATGAGGTAGAGAAAATTTTATATATTGGATCATGATATTGTTGGGAAAATTTTTAATTCACTATACGAAATATCTAGAAGAGCCAAAATCTGTGACATAATATATTTTAGAGTGATAATTGATCTATGTCATTGATTAATCTCCTGTCGCCCAAGCGTTCACTTTGACGAGATTGCGCTTACCCAAGACGAGGGCTGCCGCCGCCTTACCGATGACCGCGCCGAACTTAAAGCCGTGCCCCGAGCAGGCCGAAACCGCGAGCAGTTTATCCTGCTGGTGAAACACGAAGCTCTCGCGCGGCTCCACCGTGTAGAAACAGGCTTTTGGTTCTAGAATCCGGTAGGCGTCGAGGTCACGAATCTGACCTCGGCACTGTTCCAGCACCGCGCGCGCTTCGGCCCGGGTGGCGGTGCGGGGAGCGTCCGGGTCGCCCGTGCGGGAGAAACGGTGATCGCCAATTTTAAGGCCGGTGCCGGGGATCGGCGGTACCAGATAGAAGCCCGCGTTATTCTCGCCAATATTCAGCAACATCGGCATCCGCTGCCACGTGGCAATGGTCTCGGGCGGCGGGGCGACGTAGACGATCACCTGCCGCGACGGCGTGACCGTGGCGGCTAAACCCGGCAGGAGTTTCGTCACCCAGGCCCCCGCCGTGACGACCACGGCGTCGGCCGTAAGCCGGGTGCCGTCGGAGAGCGTCACCTGCCCTAAGACGGGATCGACATCTACCACCTGGCTATGGGGGCGCAAATCCGCCCCGATAAACCCAAGATGCCGGGCGAGGGCCTGGACGATTCGTCCGCAGCGCAAGGCACCGCCGCTTTTCAGCCGGAACCCGCCCGTGGCAATGGCAGCCTCTTCGAGTAGGGGATAGTCGCGGGCAAGCTCCGCCTCGGTCAGCCAGGTCACGGCCCCGCCCAATCCCACGGCTTCCAGGGTTTCAACAGTGGCCTTATTGTGGGGATCGGTGGGGCCGCCCAGCACGAGCGTGCCCGTTTCAACGTAATGGCGCTCGCCCAGATCGGCCCACATCTCGTCCCAGGCGGCATAGGCTTCCCCGACCATGCGGGTGAAGCCCTGGCGCGTGCCATAGGGGTAGCGGATGAGCCGATGATCATCGACCGAGCTTGCCAGCGGGTTGGGCAGGGTGCCTTGCTCCAGCAGCGTTACCTGAACGCCCGACTTTTGCAGCGACCAAGCAGTCGAAAGCCCGGCAATCCCTCCACCGACAATGATCACCCGCATGGCTCTAGCGCTCCCCCGTTTGATAGGCTTCTAGCCAAGCATAAGCGCAGAGCGGGGGGAAGTTCAAATCATGACAGAAAAAAGACAAATAACAAAAATACAACGTAAGTCTTATCGACCGATCGCACAAAAAAAAGCCCCGCGGAAAACCGCGGGGACAAGTTGAACAGGGAGGCTTCACGTCTGGGAGACGTAGGGTTTGAAAAAAACCCCTGACCGGGAGGGAACCCGGTCGATTGCTGCGTCGCAACAATCACAAGAAAAGACTTAAGGTCTTAAGCGTCTCAAAACTAGAGGCAAAATTCCGCGCCAGACATGCGCAACCCGCATGTCTTTGTCTCCCGGACATTTACGGAGCCTTAAAACAAAAATGCCTCCCCCGTCCAATCGGACAGGGGAGGCATCTTAAGAGATTGAATTAGAAGGCTTGGGCGGAAACCTGACGCAGCAGAAAGTCGCGCAAAACCGAAATGCGCTTCGAGTTGCGCAGCTCTTCCGGGTAGACGAAATAAGCCGGAACGGCGGGAACCTCCACGTCTGGCAGTAGGCGAATCAGGCCCGAATCGTCGTTGGTCATGTAATCCGGCAACGCCGCGATACCGATACCCGATTTCACCGCCCGATAGATGGCGTAGAAATTATTCACCTTCAACACGGCCCGGCTGGAAAAATCATTCCCGCCCGCCTTCAGCAGCCAGTTTACTTCGGGGAAGGGCGCGCGCTTCGGATCGCCGTAGCAGATCAGGCGATGATTGCCGAGGTCGGCCAGATCGGCGGGCGTGCCGTGCTCCTTGAGGTAAGCTTCTGAGGCGACGATGTGGAAGTGGAAGGTGGTGAGATGGCGCTGAATAAGATCGGCCTGGCGGGGCACGGTCATGCGCACGGCCACATCGGCTTCGCGCATCGACAGATCGAGTTCATCATCGTCCAGCAGCAGCGTTAGGCTGATTTCCGGGTGAAGTTCCAGGAACTCGTTCAGCCGGGGGGCGAGCCACGTCGAGCCGAAGGCCACCGTCGTCGTCACCTTCAAGGGGCCTTTCGGGCGATCCTTGCTTTCGTTCAGCATCGCCTCGGCCATCGCCAGTTTGGCGAAGATTTCCTTGGTCGTTCGGTACAGAAGCTCGCCCTGTTCCGTCAGAATCAGGCCACGGGCGTGACGGTGGAACAAGGGAACCGAGAGACTGTCTTCCAGCCCGCTGATTTGGCGGCTAACCGCCGACTGGCTGAGATTCAGCGAGTCCCCGGCATGCGTGAAACTTCCCGCTTCGGCGACCGCCAGGAAGACACGCAGCTTGTCCCAGTCCATTTTACCCCTCCGTTCCTGCCCGCTCCCGGATGGAGAGGGCGCTTGGTGTCGTTACTCGGCAGCTTCGGCGCGAACGGCCTGGCTGGCGAGAAACTTTTCGGCCTCAAGGGCCGCCATACAGCCCATTCCCGCCGCCGTAACGGCCTGGCGGAAATGCTTATCCTTCACATCACCCGCCGCATAGACGCCGGGGATGTTGGTCGCGGTCGAATCCGGCGCGGTTACGAGGTAGCCGTCACTATCGAGCGCCAGCTTGCCTTTAAACAACTCGGTTTGCGGCACATGGCCGATGGCAACGAAAACGCCATCGACGGGCAAATCTTGAACCGAGGCGTCGAGCGTGTTCTTCAGCCGAACCGCACTCACCGTCGGCGGGGTACCGGTGGCGAGAATATCGTCGACCACATGGTTCCAGATCACGGTTACCTTGGGATGGGCGAAGAGCCGGTCTTGCAGGATTTTTTCGGCGCGTAGACTATCGCGCCGATGGATAAGCGTGACATGGCTGGCGTGGTTGGTCAGGTACAGCGCCTCTTCCACGGCGGTATTGCCGCCGCCGATCACGGCCACGTTTTTACCCCGGAAGAAGAACCCGTCGCAGGTGGCGCAGGCCGAAACCCCCGCCCCGCGCAAATGCTCTTCGGCGGGCAGGCCCAGCCAGCGCGCGGTTGCGCCCGTGCAGATGATGATACTATCGGCGGTGTAAACCGTGCCGCTATCGCCGGTCGCGCGGAAGGGGCGGGTATTGAAATCGACGGTCGTGATGAGATCGTAGACGATTTCGGTGCCGACATGTTCCGCCTGCGCGCGCATCTGTTCCATCAGCCAGGGGCCTTGGATGACATCGGCGAAACCGGGGTAGTTCTCGACATCGGTCGTGATGGTAAGCTGGCCGCCGGGCGTCATGCCCGTGGTCAGCATTGGCTTTAGATTGGCGCGTGCGGCATAAATCGCCGCCGTATAGCCCGCAGGGCCCGCGCCAATAATCAAAACCTTTGTGTGGCGCTGCTCCGCCATTCCTGCAACCCCCGTATTCCTCAATGATGACCCTACCGGGCGTTGCCCCTGCAAACAAGGGGCTGTTGCCCGAAATTCCGTCTTTTCGTCCGTTACTTAGGCATGAGCCATGCGCGTTTCACAAAGAATTGGTGACACAAAAGCGTCATGCCAATCCCCACCAACGACCCGGCGAGAATGTCGGCGAGCCAATGGGCGTTGATGATAACCCGGCTGAACGCGATGACGATGGCGAGCCCATAGGCGGCAATGGCGGCGCGGCGCGGTAGCATTAGCGCCAGCGCGGTTGCCACCGCAAAAACCATGGCGGTATGGCCGGAGGGCAACGAAACATAGAGAGCTTTGTGCGCCGGGGGCAGGAAGGCGTAGAGCTCTTGATCGAAAAACAGCCGGGGGCGCGTGCGGCCGATGATGGCTTTGAGAACGGAATTCGTGATCCCGCTCACGGCGCAGGCGCTGAAGAAGAACAGCGGCGGGCGTATCCGAAGCAGCCAGCGCGCCCGCGTCCCTGCGTCCGCCGCGCGCCAGGCCGCAAGCCCGCACCACGCGACGATCAGCGCCGAGCCGCCCAGCCACCAATCCCCTTTACCCAGCTTGGTGATCTCCTCGAAAACCGCTCGCAGGATCTCGGGCAGGCCGCGCGTCCAGCGGGCTATATCGCGGTCGAAGGCGAGGATGCTGATAGGAATGAGGGGGAGAATAATCGCTGCGTAAAGCCGATAGCGTCGCACCGGGGTCGATGTTTGCGCTGCCAAAAACGCCCGCAGCCGTGCGCCGCCGGGATCGAGCATCGCCCAGTGGAGCGCCCAAATCAGCCCGCCGACGAAAAACCCCGCGAAGACGACATCAGAGAGGAAATGTCCGCCCTGCAAAATTCGGTTCGCACCGAACAGTGCCCCGGCGGCGAGCGCCACCGTTATCGCCCGGCGTCGCCACGCCAAGGGGGCGAGCAGCGCGGGGGCGAGAAAGGCGAAGCCGCCAGCCGCATCACCGGAAACAAAGGCGCAGTTTTTCGCGCATTGATCGACAGGGATCAGGGGCGGAGAGAAGTGCTTTGTTCCACCAAATTCAATTGTATGGGACGGGCGGGCGCGGCCCCAATTATCTTTCAGAATCGTATTGGCCAGCAGCCCCGGCCCGAGGCCAACCGCCAGCAGCAGAAAGGCGGCTTCCAGGCCGCTCAATCGGCGGGCGAGCCACAGTCCCACGGCTCCAAGCGGAATGAGTGCCACAAAATAGGGGACGGCATTGTGCAGCGCCTGGAAGGGAAGGGCTTGGCCGAGAGCAAACCCCGCGCCTGGCATATAGCCCAGCGCCGCAATGCCCCGGTCAATCTCCGGTATGGCAATGAACAGCGCCCCCAGCAGCGCTGCGGCGCAGAAAACGAGAAGCGCCCGCATGAACTAGCCCGCGCGCCGGAAGAAAGTGACCGTCACCCAACGCCCCTTGGAGTAATTATACCCGCGCTCGATGCTGAGGGCCTCCACGGGAACCTTGGCAGCCTCGGCGGCTTCCCGGAACTTGGTGATGTCGCGGTCGCCGATCAAGGCAAGATCGGCCTGCCGATCAGCCAAAAGCTGGGCGGCGGTTTCGGCATCGGTCAGGCGGGTCGTGGTTTGGGTGAGGAAAACGAGGCTCGGTTCGGCATAGCCCGCCGCCACCAGCCGCGCGCCGGGGCTTAAAACCTCGGCCTGAGCGGCCAAGCTGCGCGACAGGAAGAAGCCGGAACTCGCGGGCAGCACGCCCGAGAGCAGCACGCCATACCCTAAGGCCGCCATCGTAATCGCGCTGACGAGGGCGGGGGCACCCGCGCCGATCCACACCCACCGCAGCGTAAGCCCGCCGCCGATGAGGAACACGGCGGCGGCGATGATCGCCAGCGGGTTCAAGGCTTGATCGAAATACAGCCCAATTCCGACCGAAACCACCGCCAGCAGCAGCGCCACCAGCCCCCACAGCACTTGGGAAATCCGCGCCGACCACGGCGTTACCTGATCGGCGACGGCGGTGAGGGCAAAGCGCGCCACCAACAGGGCCAAGGCCGGATAGAGCGGCAGCACGTAATGGGGCAACTTGGTCGGGATCAACTCGAAAATCAGCCAGCAGGGCAGAACCCAGGCAAGGGCGAAGCGCACCAGCGGGTCGAGGCGCGTTTTCCAGGCGGCGCGCAGGGCCGGGATGAGCAGCAGTGTGCCGGGGAAGAAGGTCACGGCGAGCAGCCCAAGGTAAAGGCCCGGCGGTGCGCCATGGCCTTCCTGACTGCCGATCAGCTTGGGCAGCAGGTCGCCGCGAATGGCATCGACGAAGAAATTCCCGCCCGCAGCCGTGCTCCCGCCGCCCGGTTGGGCCAGAATGGCAAAGGTCCAGGGCGCGACGATCAGGGCGGTCAGCGGCAGGCCCATCAGGGGACGCAGGCGCCTCAGCCATCCCCAGGATTTATCGGCGAACCCGAGGGCGAGCATTGTGACGCCGACGACCATCGGCACCACCGGGCCTTTCACGAGAATCGCCGCCCCGAGCGCGCCCCAGAAGAGGGCCGTGTAGCGCAACGGTAAGGCGGTTTCATCGCCGACGGGGCGATAAGCGCGCAGCAGCGCCATTTGCGCGCCGACGGTGCAGGCGAGCAAAGCGGCGTCGGTCTTGGCCAAATGGGCTTCCACCACGGTCAACAGCGTCGCTGCAACGAGGGAGGCGGCGAGGAAGGCGGTGGCCGGGTCGGTCTGTCGCCGCAAGCCCGCGAACAGCAGCAGCACGGCAGCGGTGGCCGCGAGCGCGGAGGGCAGGCGATAGGCCCCGATGGGGGCGTCGTCCCCGCCGAACAAATGGGCGGAGGCCGCCTGCGCCCAATAGATACCGATGGGCTTCTTATTGCGCGGTTCGTGCTGGAAGGAGATGCGAATATAATCACCGCTCTCCAGCATCTGGCGGCTGGCTTGGGCGAACCGGGCTTCGTCACGGTCGAACGGCGGCAGGGTCAGCATCCCCGGCAAAAACAGCACGAGGCAGAGGGCCAGCAGCCCCGCCCAGGGGCCTGATCCCCGTGTGAGACGGTGCCAGCGCGGGCCTTCCTCGGGGGAGGAGCCTCCCGAACGGCGCGAGGGGACCGGCCCAGGCACGGGCGAATGGGGCGTTTGGCGCAGCAGACGAGTCATATCGGGGTCATACGCTTTTCTGGTCCGGCGGAAAAGCCCTTGTGGGCGCTTATCGCAGCAAAGCCGCGACGGCAGCAGCCGCGCGGCCAGTTTCATCAAAGGGCGGCGGATCGGTCGCGAACAAGGCCCCGGTGAAGGGGCGAACGAGCCCCAATGCCTCTAACCGCTGATGAAAGAGCGCGAATTTCCCCGGCTTTCCCGGCAGATCGACACGGTAGACCGGCTTGCCGGTGCTCGCCGCTTCCGAGAGCATCGACACGCTATCGCCCGTTACCAGCAAATGATCGGCAAGGGCCAACAGGGCCAGATACGGGTTTTCGCCGCTGCCATTCCAAAAGAAATGCGGGAAGGGGGCGAGCGCGGTTTGCAGCCGGTCAGCCACCTCAGGCGGCGTGCGCCGTGATGGGGTGATCGCCAAGCGCGCGCCGCTTTTGGCTAACTGGGCGAGATCGGTCGCGAGCCGGTCGGCGGTGGCGGTATCGAAGCGGTAGCGGGCGCTCGTGCCGCCGAGAAGCACGGCAACGAAAGGCTTTCCTGCGGCCCCCGCATCGGCTTTGAGGGCCGCGAGGGTGGGTGGCGGGTGAGCGGCGGCGTCCGCCAAGCGGGCGGCGGAAACCCGGTGCGGCGCGCCATCGAGGGCAAGAAGATTCGGCCCCGCCAGCCCATCGTGAACCGGCGCGATGACCAAATCGAAGGCACGCAGCGGCAAGCGTGGGTTTTGGAGGGCAACGACGCGCGTCCTACCGCCACTCAGCCGCCGAATCGCGGCAGCGGGGGCAACGGCGCTGCGGCCTGCGGCAATCACCAGGCCAGGCCAGGGGGGTGTAAGCTTCGGGATGAGGGCCGCAACGGTAAACTTCGACCCGAGCAGCCCCCATAGCCGCGCCGGCAAAAATTTGAACGGAAACCGGGCGCGGGCGCGATGCTCCTGAACGACCATCGGCCTCGGCAGCAATCCTGCCAACCGCTCGGCCACGCCGCGCGCCTGATTGAGCGTTCCCGCCTTATCGTCGCACAGCAGCCACACCGTCAGCGGTGGCAAAGCAGTATCGGATGAAACGGCTGACTGAGAATTGGGCATGACGTGACCGAATAGAGAGGTTATAAGAAATTATATGTCTAGAAACCCCAAGAGCGGATCGTAAAAATGCGACAAATCAAGTTGGACCGGATTGATCGGCGGATCCTCCGCGATCTCCAGGCCGACGGGCGCATGACGAATGTGGAACTCGCACAGCGGGTGGGCATCTCCGCGCCGCCGTGCCTGCGCCGGGTTCGCGCTCTCGAAAAAGCCGGTCTCATTCGGGGCTATCACGCCAATATCAACCCGGAAGCTTTGGGGTTTGGGGTGACGGTTTTCGCCCAAGTCGGCCTGTCCAGCCAGTCGGACACCGATCTGCGTGCGTTCGAAGAGATGGTCTCCCACTGGGCGGAAGTGCGCGAGTGCGCGCTGCTCACCGGGGATGTGGACTATTTGTTGAAGGTCGTCGCCCAGGATTGGGAGGATTACCAACGTTTCCTGACTACCAAACTGACGGCGGCGAAGAATGTTGCCCACGTGCGCTCGGCTCTCGTCATGCGCACGACCAAGGACATGCCAGGGGTGCCGATCGATATTGACGATGCCGACGGCAGCCATAGCTGACAGCGGCAGGCGTCAAATAAAAAGGGCGGCCTTAGGGCCGCCCTTTTTACTGAAAGCACATGGGTTAAGCAAAGCTGATGCCGACGATCTCATAGGATTTTGAGCCGCGCGGCGTGGTCACTTCCACCGTATCGCCCACCGACTTGCCGATAAGGGCGCGGGCGAGCGGAGCCGTGATCGAGAGCAGCCCGGCCTTGATGTCGCCTTCGTACTGCCCGACGATCTGAAACTTCTGTTCCTCGCCAGTATCTTCATCGGCAAGATTGACGTTGGCCCCAAATTTGATGGTCGAGCCGGTCAATTTGGCCGGATCGATTACATCGGCGCGGGAAATCACGTCTTCAAGCTCGGCCACGCGGCCTTCGATAAAGCTTTGCCGTTCACGGGCCGCAGCATACTCGGCATTTTCCGACAAATCGCCATGCTCGCGCGCTTCGGCGATGGCACGGATCACCGCTGGGCGTTCCACCGTTTTCAAATGCTTCAATTCTTCTGTCAGCCGGGCATAGCCGCTGGCAGTCATTGGCACCTTTTCCATGCCCTATCAACCTCTCCGGTCCGGCAATCTCATACGGTCAGATCTGCGCCCGGAAGCGCGGTCTACTGAGTGGGCGCGGAGAATAATGCGCCCGCGCGCACGTTACAAGCAGCGTTGCATATGTCGCCATCGCTTTCCGACCGCAAGAGGGAGGGTAAGGGGGAGTCCTTTAATTACTGGGGGGCTATATGGTCTCTTGCCTTCCCGAATAGGCTTCCCCTAAAATGCTATATGGTTTTTCTGCCACCGCTTCTGTGCTTTAAAGGGGGGCGGAGTGCAGTGAGGACAGGGGATCTAGCGCGAATGAGTGAGGATAGCCGGTCTCGGTTGGCTCGAGAATTAATGGCGACGCTCAAGGTAGACCATGAGCGCTCCCAGCGGTACCGCGCGCTGAACGATCAGCTAGACGCGGCCGATGAGTTTGATCGACAGGAACGGGCGCTAGATCGCTCCGGCGGGATGGGGGGGGTACCGCGGCCCGGCGCTGGGCGCATGAACGACGGTATGGCCGTTGCCGCTCGGGCTGAGAATATGGCGAAGGACGGCCAGGGGCTCGCCGCGCATCAGAAGCGCGACAACCGCCGCTTTACCGACCCTGTCCTACGCATCGGCATTTTTCACGATAGTTTCGAGACTGTCGATTGGTCGCTTGGGGGGTTGATGGTCGGCAATTATGTCGGCGAGTTGAAGGCGAATAATCGCTTTCAGATCACCTTCACGGTGGCGAGTGCGAAGGCCGGGGCGGCCTATTATGCCGCGCAGGTTCGGGTTATCCGGGTCGATCCGCGCAAACGCACCCTGTCCTTGAAGTTCGAAAAACTGGCGTCGGGTGCCTTCGACTTTCTGTCAGGTTTGCAGTTGCAGCAGGCGCGCAAGCGGATGCTCTAAGCTTTTCATTTGTATTGTAAGATTGATTGTATTGCGCCCTCCCTATGTTTGGAGGGCGTTTTTTATTGCTGCGGCGCACCTAAAAACGCCGCCGAGGTGCGACAATCCGCGCGCTAAGACTATGGCATTTCCTTGTCGCGTTCAGATTATAACCTCTGTACCGTCTAATTGGATGTTTTGTTTCTGGTGGCCTACCCGGTCGGAAATAAAGCCGCCAGACAAAATATAAAGATAAAGATTAGGGAGTCAGAAATGTCCAGCATGGCACGGGGCGCTCCGGCGACCACCCCCGCGGAGGAGCGTAAGGTTATTATCGCTTCTTCGCTCGGTACCGTTTTTGAATGGTACGACTTCTACCTCTATGGGTCTTTGGCTGCGACCATCGCAAAGCAGTTCTTTTCCGGCGTACCGGAAACCCAGGCGTTGATTTTCGCGCTGCTGGCGTTTGCCGCCGGTTTTGCCGTGCGCCCCTTCGGTGCGGTGTTCTTCGGACGCATCGGCGACCTTGTGGGCCGTAAGTATACTTTCCTTGTGACGATTATCATCATGGGCGCATCGACCTTCGGGGTCGGTATTCTGCCCACCTATGCCCAAATCGGCATTGCCGCGCCAATTATCCTGATTATCCTGCGCCTGCTTCAAGGCTTGGCGCTCGGCGGTGAATATGGCGGGGCGGCGACCTATGTGGCCGAGCATGCTCCCAGCGGCAAACGCGGTGCGCATACTGCTTGGATTCAGACCACGGCAACGATGGGCCTGTTCCTGTCGCTCTTGGTTATCCTCGGGTGCCGCAACTACTTCGGCCCGGTTGATTTCGATGCCTACGGCTGGCGCGTGCCGTTCCTGATCTCGATCTTCCTGCTGGCGATTTCGGTCTGGATTCGCACGAAGCTGAATGAATCGCCCACTTTCCAGCGCATGAAAGCCGAAGGCAAACAATCCAAGGCTCCGCTGACGGAAGCGTTCGGCCAGTGGAAGAACCTTAAGCTCGTTCTGATTGCGCTGTTCGGTGCGGTCGCAGGGCAGGCCGTGGTGTGGTACACGGGCCAGTTCTACGCGCTGTTCTTCCTCACCTCGACGCTGAAGATCGATGGCGAAACCGCCAATTATCTTATCGCGGGCTCGCTGCTGATCGGCACGCCGTTCTTCATCGTCTTTGGGGCGCTGTCCGATAAGATCGGCCGTAAATGGATCATCCTCGGCGGCATGCTGATCGCGGTCGTTACCTACTTCCCGATTTTCCAAGGCCTGACCCAGTTTGGTAACCCCGATCTGGCGGCAGCCCAAGCGAAGAACAAGGTTGTTGTGATTGCCGATCCGGCGGCCTGCTCCTTCCAGTTCAACCCGACGGGTACGGTTAAGTTCAACAATCCGTGCGATTTGGCCCGTGGCGATCTTGCGCGCTCGTCGGTCAACTACACCAACCAAGTCGCCCCGGCAGGCTCGGAACTGATCATTCGCTTCAATGACGTTGAAGTGAAGGGTTATGATAAGGCCAAGCTGGCGGAAGCCATTAAGAACGCAGGCTATCCGGCGAAAGCCGATCCGGCCAAGATCAACCACTTTGGCTTGCTCGTGCTGCTCACCATCCTCGTTATCTACGTGACGATGGTCTACGGCCCGATCGCGGCAATGTTGGTGGAACTTTTCCCGACGCGCATTCGCTACACCTCCATGTCGCTCCCCTACCACATCGGGAACGGCTGGTTCGGGGGCTTCCTGCCATCGATCAGCTTCGCCCTCGTGGCCATGCAGGGCGATATCTACTACGGCCTCTGGTATCCGATCATCATCGCCGCTGGTTGCTTCGTTATCGGGGCGGTCCTGCTGCCGGAAACCAAGAATAACGACACCAACGCTTAAATACCCTCCCCGAGGGTTAATCTTGACCCCTCTCCGGTGCGCCGGGGAGGGGTTTTTGTTTTTTAAAGGTCGGGGAAAAGGGCGGGCCGCGTTGCGCCGAGCGCCGCATCCAGATCGGCCAGGGTCGCGGTAAGGCCGAGATCGGCCAGCGAGGTCACGCCATGCTCCTGAATGCCGCAGGGCACGATCCCGGTGAAATGGCCAAGATCGGGGCTAACGTTAATGGCGATACCGTGCAGCGTCACCCAGCGGCGGATGCGCACGCCGATAGCGGCGATCTTATCTTCCTTGAGCGGCCCGCGCGGGACCCAGATGCCAACGCGCCCCTGCCGCCGCTCCCCTGTCACGCCAAGGTGGGCGAGGGATTGGATGATCCATTCTTCCAAGGCGGTCACATAGGCGCGCACGTCGCGCCCCCGCGCCTTGAGATCGAGCATCAGATAGACCACGCGCTGACCGGGGCCGTGGTAGGTATATTGCCCACCGCGCCCCGCGTCATAGACCGGAAAACGCGGATCGAGCAGATCTTCGGCCTGGGCGGAGGTTCCGGCGGTGTAAAGCGGTGGGTGCTCCAGCAGCCAAATCAATTCGTCCGCCGTGCCTGCGTGAATCGCATCGGCGCGCCCTTCCATCGCGGCAAGGGCGTCGGGGTAGGGGGTTAGGCCGGGCGTAACGCGCCATTCCATCAAAAATATCCTCGGCTGGGGCAAGCGTTCCACCGATAAATCGGGCAAGACGCGGCACCGTGCAAACGTGTTTAGGATAGCCCATAAGATGCCCCTTGCCGTCTGTCCAGGGATTTGCTAAACGCTTGGCCCCGGGCCGGATAACGGCCCCTTTCGTGCGATGCGGTCGTGGCGGAATTGGTAGACGCGCAGCGTTGAGGTCGCTGTGGGGCAACCCGTGGAAGTTCGAGTCTTCTCGACCGCACCATACACAAAAAACCCTGCCGGGCTCGCCTGGCGGGGTTTTTTGTGCCTTATGCTATTCCCCGGCGTCACCCGCGAAGGCCCTCACCCATGTCGCAAAAGATCATCCGCAGCAAAGAGTTCACCGCGAGCCGTGCCTGGGGCGCGCTGGACATTGCCAATATGGGCGGCGTCACCACGCGCCTGCATTGGACCGATCAGCCCTATAAGTGGCACGTGAACGATGGGGAAGAGGTGTTCGCGGTGCTGGATGGCACCGTCGATATGCACTACCGCGAGGCGGGCGAGGAGAAGCAGGTGGTGCTCCACACGGGCGATATTTTCTTCGCTGGCTTGGGCTGCGAGCATGTGGCCCACCCGCGCGGGGCGGCACGCATTCTGGTGGTCGAGACAGAGGGCAGCGTTTAGCCGAAAGCAGCGGCCTTTCGGTTTCTCCTTATTGCCAAAGCGGGCCTTGCAGTCCTTCCGGCCGTTAAGGTAACGAGACATATCAAACGCGCTCCCTACTGTAGGGTGGAAAAAGGAGCTTCTTGTGATCGTTCGCTTTCTCATCGGCTTTCTACTCTGGATTTCTGCGGGAAGCGCGGTTGCCGACGGCATGCACACGTGGATGACGATTGACGAATGGGGAAATCAAGCTTTTGTGTTTGTCGATAGGCAAGGAAAGCTGAATATTGCTTGTAACGGAGGGCGAATAAGTAATTTTCTTCAGATGTCTGATTTAAAGAATATAAAATATGTTTCGAACAATGCGGTTCTTTTAGCGGATGGTTCTGTTTGGGTTATGTATATGTCCGAGAATGATGATTTAGATTACAGCATAAAAAAAGAATTAAGCCATCTTCCTAAAGATATTTTAGAAAAAGATTTCAAGTGTGTGGGCGATGAAATTCCGAAAAACATTTATTTAAAGAGAGTTATTAAAGGTGGTGTTCAGAAAATTGTTGGGACACCGGCCTTTGTGCTGGCGCTTACGCATGATGGGCGCGTTTTAGGTTTTGGCGCCCAAGAAAGTTGGGGATTTGGGGTGCCGGTCTATAAAAACATAACTGACGGCGCGGGGGAGTGGATTTGGAACCACGAGAGTAATGACACGATGACATTTGAAGATGATATGCTCTTAGGCTTTATGGGGAGCGTATTTCGGAACATATTTGGTGAAATTTATGTGAAAAACTTCGATGGCTTTGGGGAAGAAATTATCGATATTGCGGCAAGTGCGTCTATTTTCGGTGCCATTACAAAGTCAGGCCAAATTTATGTTTGGGGTCAAAAGGATATATATGGGATTACGGCTCGAAGCTCTGAAAAAAATATATATGGAGCAAACGTCTATGAAATAGCGCATTCTCTCAATAAGCCAAAACGTTTATTTTTTGGAAAACAATATATCTATATAGTGGATGATAGCGGGAAAAATTGGATGTGGGGCGGTTTAGAGAATAAATTATATACTCTTCCTTGGAGTACCTACGAATTTCAATCGTTCAAAGCTGGCGAAATTACTTCCGATAAACCAATTATCGCTCCAATATCGATTGAGTTTGATGGGAGATCAAAAATTTCCTCGGCAGTTCCGCCGTTTGAACTATATTCTCCCATATTTTATTTTGAGAAAAATATTCTCAAAATTGGATATATGTTCAGCAATGCACCTTTCTATGGTCGTTGGTTAAATGAGTTTCCGGACTATGTTGGAACCGATATTACCGGTTATGTCGATACTAATTTACCGTTGCGCAAATTTTATAACCAGTATGACGGGGTTAATGTCGATGTTTCTGCTTTGGAAGGGCGAAAAATACTATCTCTCGATCCTTTTCCTGTAGGGTATTTCCCGCAATATTTTATTCCGGTCCCTGGAGTTGTGATCGATGAGGAGGATAATCTGTATCAATTCTCTCCGGAGACCCATACCGGGAAATATGATGGGGATAAGCTTTTCCTGGCGGGTAAAACCGACAAAAAAGAGGAGTTTTATCTGCCCTATCCCAAGCTTGTTAAAGTGCCGATGAAGGCTTGGCCGGTTAAGAGTGTGATCCAAGAATAGGCCCCTTCGGTTTCTCCTCATTGCCAAAAGGGCTGCCGCCATGCCCTCATCGAAGCGTAGAAGCGTTCCAGACGATAGAATCTTGCGCTTGTCGCCGTCTAAGCGCGTAGGGTAACGAGAAACATCAAAGACACTCTCCGCTGCCCAGGAGAGGGTTCATAGGGAGGATGGCCGTCAATGGCTGAGGATATCCGCGAAGCCGCGCTTGAGTATCACCGTCTACCGCAGCCGGGGAAGTTGGCGATTATGCCGACCAAATCCATGGCAACCCAGCGGGATCTGGCCTTAGCCTATTCGCCCGGCGTCGCCCATGCCTGCACCGAGATCGTCGCCGATCCGGCCAATGCGGCGAAATATACGGCACGCGCCAATCTGGTGGCCGTTATCAGCAATGGTACGGCGGTGCTGGGCCTTGGCTCCATCGGCCCGCTGGCCTCGAAGCCGGTGATGGAAGGCAAGGCGGTTCTGTTCAAGAAATTCGCCGGAATCGATGTGTTCGATATCGAAATCGATGCCGATGAGCCCGATAAAGCCGTGGAAGTGATTGCCGCGCTGGAGCCCACCTTCGGCGGCATCAATTTGGAAGATTTCAAAGCGCCGGAATGTTTCGAGATTGAATCGCGCCTGCGTGCGCGCATGAAAATCCCGGTGTTCCACGACGATCAGCACGGCACCGCCATTATCGTCGGCGCGGCCATTCTCAACGGCCTGCGCGTCGTCGGGAAAGAGCTGAAGGATGTGAAGCTCGTCACCTCCGGCGCAGGCGCGGCGGCGCTCGCCTGCCTCGATCTGCTGGTCGATATGGGCTTGCCGCTGGAGAACATCACCGTCACCGATCTGGCGGGCGTGGTCTATAAGGGCCGCGTCGAGCTGATGGACCCGCGCAAGGAGCGCTATGCGCGCGACACCAATGCGCGCGGGCTGGCCGATGCCATCGTCGGGGCCGATATTTTCCTCGGCCTCTCTGCGCCGCGTGTGCTGAAGCCCGATATGGTGATGTCGATGGGCGAGCGGCCCATCATCATGGCGCTGGCGAACCCGACGCCGGAAATTATGCCCGACGAGGTGAAGGCAATCCGCCCCGATGCGATTGTGGCGACGGGCCGGTCGGACTATCCCAATCAGGTCAATAACGTTCTCTGCTTCCCCTTCATCTTCCGGGGTGCGCTGGACGTCGGGGCGACGGTGATTAACGAGGCGATGAAGATTGCCTGCGTGAAGGCGATTGCCGATCTTGCCATGGCCGAAGCCTCGGAAATCGTCGCCAATGCCTATACCGATGAAGATTTGAAATTCGGGCCGGAATATCTCATTCCGAAGCCCTTCGATCCGCGGCTAATCGTCGAAATTGCCCCTGCCGTCGCGAAGGCGGCGATGGATAGCGGCGTCGCCACGCGCCCAATTGAGGATTTCGACGCTTACCGCGACCACTTGAGCCAGTTCGTTTATCGCTCCGGTCAACTCGCCCGCCCGATCTTCGATGCCGCCAAGCGCGACCCGCGCCGAGTGGTTTTCGCCGAAGGGGAAGAGGAGCGCGTGTTGCGCGCGGTTCAGCAGGCGCTCGATGAAAAGCTTTGCCTTCCAATCCTAGTGGGGCGGCCCGACGTAATCGAAAACCGGGTTGCGCGCCTTGGGCTGCGCTTGAAGCTCGGGGAGAATGTGGAGGTTTGTAACCCCAACTCCGACCCGCGTTATAACGAATATTCAGCGCTCTATCACAGCCTAATGGCCCGGCGCGGCGTGTCGCCCGATAATGCCCGCCAGATCGTGCGCACGCGCAATACGGTGATCGCAGCGTTGATGCTGCGGCGGGGCGAGGCGGATGCGATGATCTGCGGCACCATCGGCCGCTATCACCGCCATCTGAACCATATCGCCGAAGTGATCGGGCGGGCGCGGGGCGTCTCCAGCTTCTATGCCTTGAACGCGCTGATTTTGCCGAAAGGCACCTATTTCGTCTGCGATACTCACGTGCAGCGCGACCCCTCGGCGGCGCAGCTCGCGGAAATGACCATTCTTGCGACCGATGTGGTGCGCCGCTTCGGCCTGCCGCCGAAAGTGGCGCTGCTCTCTCACTCCAACTTCGGTGGGTCGGACGCGCCGTCGGCGGTGAAGATGCACGAGGCGCTGGACCTTATCGTCGAACGCTTCCCCGATATGGAAGTGGAAGGCGAAATGCATGCCGATAGCGCCTTGAACGAGGAAATCCGCAATCGGATTTTCCCCGGCTCGCGCTTGAAGGGGGCGGCCAATCTGCTGATTATGCCGGGCCTTGATGCGGCGAATATCTCCTTCAATCTGCTGAAATCCACGTCCGACGGCCTCTCGATTGGCCCGATGCTGCTGGGCGCGGCGAAGCCGGCGCATATCCTCACGCCGTCGGTCACAGTGCGCGGGATTTTGAATATGATCGCGACGGCGGTTGTCCACGCCCAGCAACTCGAAAGTCGCTAAACCCATCGAACACGGTTTGCGGGCTCACCGGAGTCTGTAAACCGCGTTAGCGGATCGTTTCGGCAAGTCCGTATTTGTCGACCAATTTAAAAAATACGGGCGATTTTTTGTATTGACGTAAGGCGGTGTTGAATTTCTCAAGAAATTCTGCGCCGCCTTTCGTGTTCTTGCCAATAATTAGATGGTTCGTTTTCTCGGTAAATATTTTGTCCGAAGCTGCGAGTTTATCCCACACGCCGGATTGCAGCGCGACATCCTGTAAGGTGAAGGTATCGGTAATAATAAAGTCGGCCCGTCCGGCGGCAACGATGCGCGCGCAGCTCGCCATATCGGACGGTTCTTCAATTTTGATATCACCCCGCAGCAGCGGTTCGCGAATTTCATCGTAAATAACGTATCCGCGCGGGTTGCAGAAAGTTTTTCCTTTCAAGCTGTCGACATTTTTATAGATAAAGGCGTTGTTTTTATTGAAGAAAATAATTGATTTTAATGTAAATAGAGGCTCTGAGAAAAGCATCATTTTGGCGCGGTCGAGGCTGGGGGCATAGGGGAAAGTTGCCATTGCCTCCCCGGCTTCGGTCAATTCAAAACCGCGTTTCCAGGGCAGGAAGCGTAAGGTGAGCGATAGCCCCATATCCTTGAGAACATCACGGATCATCTCGGAGGCAAATCCGCCGTGCGGCAGCCTTTGGTCGGTATAGGGCACATAGTCGTTGCCGGTAATCAACTCGATTGCTGCGCCGCTCTTGATCGGGAGAAGGACCAGGGCCGCGCCGAGCAGGATATGGCGATAGAGGCGTTGCAGGGGGGCAGACATGGGCTACTCCTGTCACTCGGAACGCTCCGAGCCTAGAAGAGACTATTGAAATAAAATGCACGACCGCGCTTTAAAAACCTTTAACATCAAGCGATTCGCTCAAAAAAGCAGCACAGGACGGTCTGGTGTGCGGCGGAAATCGAGAGATGATCGGCGGGCTGTGCCCTTTCGGGCGGTTTTGCTTGACGCTGCGGGTGGGGAAGGGTAAGAAGCCGCCTCTTCCGCGAGGAATACCCGGCAGGGTGTTTCTAGCTCCCATAGGTTTATGGGGGTCAGCACGCGAAGGCTCGGTAATTTTTATTCAGTGAGAGCGGCTATGTCGAAGCGTATCCAAGCGAAATACAAGATTAATCGCCGTCTGGGCGTCAACCTCTGGGGCCGCGCCAAGTCGCCGCTGAACAAGCGCGAATACGGCCCCGGCCAGCATGGTCAGCGTCGTCGCAAGCCGACCGACTACGGCACCCAGTTGCAGGCGAAGCAGAAGCTGAAGGGCTATTACGGCAATATCGGCGAGCGCGCGTTCCGCAAGCTGTATCAGGAAGCCGTGCGCCGTAAGGGCGATTCGGGCGAAAACCTGATCGGTCTGCTGGAGCGCCGTCTGGATGCGGTCGTCTACCGCCTGAAGTTCGCCGTGACCCCCTTTGCTGCCCGCCAGTTGGTCAGCCATGGTCACGTGAAGGTGAACGGCAAGCGCGTCAATATCGCCTCCTATCAGATCAGCGATAACGATGTGATCGAATTGACGGCAAAGGCCAAGCAAATGGCCGTGGTCATGGAAGCCCAGGCTTCGGGTGAACGCGACGTGCCGGATTATTACGATTACGATCAAGCCAACGCCAAGGGCAAGTTCCTGCGCGCGCCGAAGCTGGCCGATGTGCCGTATCCGGTGCAAATGGAACCGAACCTCGTGGTCGAATTCTACTCGCGTTAATCGCGAACAGTCTCGGCAAGAGTTTAGGGGGGCGGTCTTAGGACCGCCCCCCTTTTTATTTATCTGACCGCGCCATCAAGCCCGTGCTTTTTGGTGAGATCAACATAGGCTGGCGACTCGCGGTAAGCAGCAAGGCCGTCGTTGAACTTCTTTAAGAACTCGGCGCCGCCTGGCGCCTTTTTGCCGACGATCAGAAAATTGGCGCTCTCGCGGAAGGGCTTTTCCGCCCAGGTCAACTTATCCGTAACGCCCAGGGCCTCGGTGATAGTACGCATCACCGGCAGGGATGAAATGACGAAATCGGCGCGTCCTAGCTCCAAGAACTTCACGCAGGTCTGCATATCCCCGGGCTCTTGCAGGCGCAATGTTTTCGCCTCAAGACCGGCTTTGATCATTGGGTAGATCACGTACCCGGCAGGATTGCAGATCGTTTTACCCTTCAAACTCTCCTCACCCGTAAACGGGACGGGATTGGCTTTTACCGAGAAAATAAGACTGATATCGATATACAGCGGCTCAGAGAAGAGCATAACCGCTTCACGATCTGGATTCTTAACATAGGGGAAGGTGGCGAGAGCTTCGCCCGAACCGGTAAGCTCATAGCCGCGTTTCCAGGGCAGGAAACGGATATTTGCCTCCGCCCCAATGTTTTTAATCACTGCTCGGACAAGGTCCGTCGCAAAACCACCATTCGGGAGTTTCTCGTCGGCGTAAGGGGCGAAATCATTGCCTGTCACGATGTCCAGAGTGGCGGCTTGAGCGGGCGTAGCAAGCCCGGAAGCAAGCGCGAGCGCGATAAGGGAAAGACCCTTAGTATTCATTGTTCACTGCTCCAAAATCTTTAAAGGCTCCCATACCCATCAGAATGGTGGCAGAAAAACATGAAACTTGCTTTAAAATTGAGTGCAAAAAACGATTGGCACGACGATTGCTGCCGAAAGATTCGGAAAATTTTAAGTACTTTGATTATAATTCAATAAAAATTGATATTCATGGAATGCTTAAACGAATTTAGGCCGTAGTGTTAATATATATTACTCTATTAAATTTCCAAACATTGGAATCATCTTATTACGCTTGTAGGGTATTGCCCTGAGTTTTGATGTAAGACATAAGCTCGGTGGACGTATAGAGCGTTAACAGATTGTCGCCAGTAAACCCATTGGGGCGGGTCGCGGCGGACAGGGCGCTAAGCTGCGGCCGTTACGCGGGCTTTACGGACCAGCTCGCTGGTATAGAGGGCAAGGCTTACCCAGATGCAGCCGAAGGCGATAGCGTGGCCCTGGGTGAAGGTTTCGCCGTACAGCGTGATGCCTAACAAGAACTGGCCCGAGGGGGAGATATATTGGAAAATCCCCACGGTGGCGTAAGGCAGGCGGCGCGTGGCGGCGACAAAGGCCGCCAGCGGCACGATGGTAACGATAGAGGTTCCGATCAGCAGGGCCGAGAGCCCCGCCGATGGGAAAATCACCCCAAGCCCGGCGGCATCGGTGAACCCGCGCCACGTGAGCCAGGCAAGGCAGGGGGTAAACACCAGCGCCGTTTCGAAAAATAGCCCCACCATCGGATCGACCGGCGTGATTTTTCGCACCAACCCATAAAGCCCGAAGCTGATCGCAAGCGTCAGGGCAATCCACGGGAAATGCCCCCCGCCCAAGACCAGTCCGACGACCCCGGCGGCGGCGATAGCAACCGCGATGCCCTGGCGCGGCGTCAGGCGCTCTTTTAATACCAGCATCCCCAGAACGACATTTACCAGCGGATTGATGAAATACCCGAGGCTCGATTCGAGCACATGGCCGCTGCTGATCGCCCACAGCCAAACGCCCCAGTTGGTGCCGATCAACAGACCGGAGATCACCAATCGCCCCATTAGTTTCGGTTGCCGCGCGGTCGCCAGAACCTGCTTCAGGCGACCGCTGACGAGAACGATGAACGCCAGCGCCAGCAGCGTCCACACAATCCGGTGCGCCAGCATATCCGGCGTCGGGATACTGCCGAGCAGGCGGAAATAGAGCGGTGCCAACCCCCAACAGCCGAAGGCAAGAAGCGCGTAGAGATAGCCTGCGGTGGGCGGCGCGGCGGTGGGGGGCATAGGGCACCTAATACAGCGTTAAGTGATGACCCTAGCAGAGCCGTTTCCAAAAGTTTCCTGCGAAACCTGCGGGGCTGCCTCGGCGTTTCCCGCAAGGGTTCCGCTACAGAATCCGCGCCACCTGATCGAAGTCGAAACGGGCCGCGCGCGGGCGCACCTTGCCGGCATCGGCATAGCCGAGGGCGCAGATAAAGCTGATCTTATAGGGGGTGTCGGCAAAGAAGGCGGCATTAATCCCCTCGGCGTCAAAGCCGCCCATCGGCCCGCAATCGAGCCCAAGCGCGCGGGCGGCGAGGATGAAATAGCCACCCTGAAGCGCCGAATTGCGCAGGGCTGTGTCGGAAATGCCGCGTTCGTCGGCGGGATCAAACCAGCTTTTCGCGCCGGTGCCGGGGGCGAGCAGGTCGAAATGCTCGTAGAAGGCCAAATCCATTGCCAGCAGGGCGGTAACAGGGGCGGCTTCCACCGAGGCGCGGTTACCGCGCGATACGAGATCTAATAGTTTCGCCTTCGGCTCGGGGCTCCGCACGAAGACGAGCCGCAAGGGGCAGCAGTTGGAGGAGGTCGGGCCCCATTTGGTCAGATCATAGACCGCGCGCAGCGTGTTATCGCTCACGGGCCGATCGGTCCAGGCGCGATGGGTGCGGGCTTCGGTGAACAGCGCGGCCAGGGCGCCGGTGGCAAGAGGCTCGGACATAGAAGCTCCTTTTCACGAAACGTTCTTGTTGAAACCCTAAAAACGACAAAACCGCCCAAGAGAAACTCTGGGGCGGTTACCATGCCGTTCCATCGCCCCCGAAGCAGGGGCTGGGAAAAAGCTGGGCTTAGAAGCCTTCGCGCTCCAGCCGCTTACGCAGCAGCTTGCGATAACGGCGAACCGCTTCAGCCTGCTCACGCGCCTTACGTTCCGAGGGCTTCTCGAAATTACGACGCAACTTCATTTCACGGAAAATCCCTTCACGCTGCATTTTCTTCTTCAGCGCGCGCAGGGCTTGATCGACATTATTGTCGCGGACGATCACATGCACGGTTTAACTCACGCCCCTTTAAACTTGATCGATGGAACCGATGGATAAGAGGGCGTCCGGGTACCATATGTACGCGGGTTTGGAAAGAGAGATTCGTACACGGCTCAAAATCCTCCCCCCTCGTTAGGTTTACGGAAACCCCTCTGCCTGCAATAATAGGGCATGAAAATTCGATTGCCCATTCCTGAATCCGATGCGGCCCTGCCCATTGTCACGGCCGGTCATCCGGCGCTGCGCACAAGTGCCGAAGCGGTGCCCGATCCAACCGATCCTGCGATTGCACGGCTCGGGCGGATTCTCGTGAACAGTCTCTACGAAGTCGGCGGGGTGGGGCTTGCGGCGCCGCAGGTCGGCATTGGGCTGCGCGTTGTGCTCTTCTCCGTTCCCGCCCGTCGCCTCACCGGGGCCCCCGACGATGTGGAGCAAGGACCGATGGTGCTGGTCAACCCACTTATCACACCCATCGGCAGCGAAACCGAGGAAGATTGGGAAGGGTGCCTGTCGCTCCCCGGTCTCACCGGGCGCGTCTTGCGCCCGCGCCGCATTCGCTATCAAGGGATCACCCCGGAAGGCTTGGTGATCGATCGAACGGTTGGGGGCTTTCATGCGCGGGTGGTGCAGCACGAGTGCGATCATTTGGATGGAACGCTTTACCCGCAGCGGATGCCCGATATGAGCACGCTGATGTATGCCGACCATCGGCTGAACCTCACGGCACTTTTAGCGGAAAGGACGACGTCATGAGCCTCGATATCCTGCGCGCGCAGCTACTCCCCGCGATCCTCGACGAGGTGCCGTTTGAAGGCTGGACCCCGAAGGCACTCACCCACGCCGCCCGCGCTTGCGGTTTGACCGAGGTTGATCTCTTGCGCGCCTTTCCCGGCGGCGCGGTCGATGTGATTGCCCATTGGAATGCCTGTCTCGATACCGAGGCGGCGGCGGTCGTCGCGGCGGCAACGGGCCTCAAGGTGCGCGAGAAGATCACGCTGGGGGTGCGCACGCGCCTTAGCCTTGCTGCGTCCCATAAGGAAGCTGTGCGGCGCGGGCTTGGCCTGCTGGCCCTGCCGGGCCATGCGCGGCTTGCGGCCCGGCTTCTCGCGAACAGTATGAGCGCCCTCTGGTATGCCGCAGGCGACCGGGCGACCGACTTTAATTATTACACCAAGCGCGGTCTGCTGGCGGGCGTTTACCTCGCAACGTTGCTGCATTGGCTCGACGATGCGTCAGAAGATCATGCCGCGACCTGGGCGTTTCTCGATAAACGCATTGCCGATGCGATGCGCCTGCCGAGCATTCTAACGCCGGCGCGCGACCGGGTGAAGCGTGCGCTAGAGGGGCTGAGTCCACCCTTCCGCCGCCCGCGCCCGTCGCCTGGCGCGGCTTGATCCATCGCCCGTGCCGCCGCCGAACGACCCCGCCGCTTTCTCGAAAACCGATCCCATCCGCCGGTTATTCGAGGAGATTATGGAAATCGTGCCGATCAATATTTTCGTGCGCGATACCGACGGGCGCTTTCTCTATGTCAATTCCGAAACCGCCCGGTTCATCGGTCGAACGCCGAGCGAGATGCTGGGGCGCACGGTTTTCGACCTCTATCCGGCGGCGGTTGCCCAACGCTTTCACGAGGGCGATCAGCGCGCCCTGGCGGGGGAGGAGGTGCGGACCGAAGATTCGACGGTGCCCGACCTGAACGATACGCCTTGGCAGTATCTCCTGCGCAAGCGCGCGGTAGAGCTCGACGGCAAGCGGGTCGTCATTGGGGCGTCGGTGGATATTACCGACCGGCTGCTGGCGATGCAAAAATTGGCGGAGAGCGAAGCGCGCTTCCGCCATCTCATCGAAGGGTCGTTGCAGGGGATTTTGATCATCTCGGGGCGGCGCGCCCGCTTCGTCAATCAAGCTTTTGTGCAGATCTTCGGATTTGCCTCGGCCGAAGAGGTGATGGATTTCCCGGAATTGCACGGCGTCTTTGGCGACGCGGCGGAGCGGGAGATTCTGAGCATCTGGGCGCGCATGGTGGCGGGGGAGACCGAGGTTATCGTCTATCGCCTCCTCGCCCGGCGGCAAGATGGGCAGGATATCTGGCTGGATGTCTTCGCCCGCGCGATCCGCTGGGACGGGCGCGAGGCGATGCAAGTGACCTTGATCGACGTGACCCAGCGCACGCGTGCCGAAGAGGCGCTGGAAGCCTCCCGGCGGGCGCTGGAGGCCTCGCGCGCGCAGGCGGAGGATGCCAATCGCGCCAAAAGTCAGTTTCTGGCGGTCATGAGCCACGAATTGCGCACCCCCCTTACGGGGGTTCTTGGGATGGTCGATCTGCTGCTCGATACCGCGCTCGATGCGGAGCAGCACGGCTATGCCGTGACGCTACGCTCCTCGGCCCAAACCCTCCTGACCCTGCTGAACGATATTCTCGACCTCTCCAAAATCGAAGCCGGGGGGTTGGTTCTCGAGGAAATCGATTTCAGCCTTCCCGAACTGATCGACGATGTGGCCTCATTATTCCGGGGGCGGGCGGTGGAGGCGCAGACACTGCTGGTAACGGAGATCGCCCCGCAGGTTCCGCCTCTGGTGCGCGGCGACCCGACGCGCCTGCGCCAAATCCTGCTCAATCTGATCGGCAATGCGGTCAAATTCACCCAGCACGGCCGCGTGACGATCCGGGTCGCCTGCGCCGAGCCGAGCGACGTCGCCCGGCTAGTGCTTCGGTTTGAGGTTCAAGATACGGGGATTGGGATTGCGCCGGAGCAGCAGGCGCGGCTGTTTCAGCCCTTCGTGCAGGCCGATGCGTCGACGACCCGTAAGTATGGTGGCACGGGGCTCGGCCTCGCCATTTGCCGCCGTCTGGCAGAGGCTATGGGCGGTGCGATTGGGGTCGACTCCACTCTCGGGAATGGGGCGACCTTCTGGGTGAGCGTGCCGATGCAGTTGGGCGTTGCCGTAGCGGCGCGCGCGGCATCGTTGACCGAGGCAAAAGCGCTTACCGCCGGGCGTCTCCTCGTCGCCGAGGATAATGAGGTTACGCGCACGCTGCTGCGCTTGATGCTCTCGCGCCACGGGCACGCCGTTATGACGGTGGACAATGGCCGGGAGGCCGTTGCCGCCGTGCGCGATCACGGCCCTTTCGATCTCGGCATCTTCGATATGCAAATGCCCCAGATGGATGGTATGGCGGCCGCGCGCGCCATCCGGGCGCTACCGGGCGCTCGTGGGCGAATGCCCTTGATCGCCCTCACTGCCGATGTGCTGCCCGAAAGCCGCGCCGGGTTTCTGGCGGCGGGGATCGACGCAATCCTGCCCAAGCCCATCGATTGGATCGAGCTAGCGCAGGTCATGGCCCGGCTTATGCCCGGTCAGGCCACCGCCATCGCGTCACCCCTCTTTGCCCCTGCTGCCGATGTGGCTTTGCTGGATCCGGTCGTCGCCGTTCGGCTGGAAATAAGTTTGGGGGCGGTGGGGGTGGCAGCGCTTTGGGCGGGGTTTCCGGCGAGCGCGCAAGAGGCGCTGTCCCGGCTCAGCCGGGCGGCCCGCTCTGGCGATTGGAACCACTGGCGGCAGACTCTGGCGACCCTTCTGGCGCTCGCCGAACGGCTTGGCGCCGCCCGGCTCGCGGCACTGGCGCGGGCGGCGCTGTCCGGGGCGGTCGAGGCGCAAGGCCATGGGGCCGCACAGCGGGTAATCGACGCGCTGCACGCCGTGGTGACGACAACGGTGGCGGCGGTCTTGCCGCCTAAGGTGCCGTGACGGGCCCCAGCAGCCGCGTAACGTGCCCCATCTTGCGACCGGGCCTGGCGTCGACCTTGCCGTAGAGGTGCAGTTTGGCGCGCGGGTCTTTCAGGATCTCCGGCCAAGCACTGACCTGATCGCCGATGAGGTTTTGCATCACGCAATCGGCCAAGCGTTCGGTGGAGCCGAGTGGCAGGCCGCAGATGGCGCGCACCAACTGCTCGAACTGGCTCGTAACGCAGGCATCGAGCGTCCAATGGCCCGAGTTGTGCGGGCGCGGGGCCAGTTCATTGACCAGCAGCGCCCCATCGGCCCCTACAAACAGTTCGACGCAGAGAATCCCGACGAGATCGATGGCTTCCGCAATCTTGCGGGCAAGGTCTTGTGCCTGGGCTTGCGCCTCGGGCGACAGCGGGGCCGGAACGATGGTTTCGGCGAGGATATGATTCTCGTGGCGGTTCTGCACCGGCACGAAGCAACTCATTCCGCCATCCAGCCCGCGCGCGACAATCACCGAGGCTTCATAGGTAAAATCGACGAATTTTTCGACGATCCCGACCGAAGCCCCCATCTGCCGCCAAGCGGTGGCGATGTCGCTTTCGTCGACGATCTTCGCCTGACCCTTGCCGTCATAGCCCATCCGGCTGGATTTCAGCACGCAGGGGCGGCCCACTTCGGCCACCACTTCCGCGAGGCGGGCGAAGGCCGAAACGCCGCGATAGCGCGTTGTGGGCACGCCGATGCGGGCGAGAAAATCTTTCTCGTTCAGCCGGTCTTGGGTAATGCGCAGCACGCGCGGATTGGGGCGGACCGGCAGCAGTTCGGCGAGAAAGCTCACCGGTTCCACCGGGATATTCTCGAACTCATAGGTCACAACCGCGCAATCGGCGGCGAAGCGCGCCAGGGCGTCGCGGTCCTCATAGGCGGCGGTCGTCGTCTGCGTTGCCACTTGGGCGGCGGGCGGATCGATCTCCGGTGCGTAGACATGGGTGCGATACCCGAGGCTGGCGGCGGCTTGGGCAATCATCCGACCCAACTGCCCGCCGCCCAAAATGCCAATCGTGCTTCCCGGCGCAAGAACGGTCGCGCTCATCGACTCGTCTTCTGCCAATAAGGGTCTTCTTCCTCTTCCGGCGTTTCGGCGACGGTTGCGGTTTGGCGGGCGCGCCACGCGTCAAGCCGTTCGGTCAAGGCGGCGTCGTTCAAGCCCAGCACCGAGGCGGCCAGAAGGGCGGCATTGATCGCACCCGGTTTGCCGATGGCAAGCGTGCCCACGGGAATCCCACCGGGCATTTGCACGATGGACAGTAGGGAGTCCATCCCTTTCAGCGCTTGGCTTTCGACGGGCACGCCGAAGACCGGCAGGCTGGTCAGTGCCGCGACCATGCCCGGCAGATGTGCCGCCCCGCCAGCCCCGGCAATAATCACCTTCAGGCCGCGTTCGCGCGCGCTTTTGGCATAGGCATAGAGCCGGTCGGGCGTGCGGTGGGCCGAGACGATGCGGGTTTCCACCGCGACATCAAGGGCTTTCAGGGTTTCGGCGGCATGGCGCAGGGTGGCCCAGTCGCTTTGACTGCCCATGATAATGCCGACCGTCGGCGTGCTGCTCATTGAAGGATCATCCATAGAAAAAAGAAACCGCAGTATAAGCGGATCAGGCTGATGGGAAAAGCGCGCCGGGTTCGGGCCGCTTACGCGATGATATCCGGCAAAAGGGCGCTTTCGAGCTGATGGATCTGATCTTTCAAGATTAGCTTGCGCTTCTTCAAGCGTTGAATCTGCAGCAGATCCGCGCCGCCATCGGGCCGCTCGATCAAGCGGGCGATCACTTCGTCCAGGTCACGATGTTCCACGCGCAATTCTTCGAGTTTGCGGCTTAACTGCTCAATATCGTCGATCATGATGCCAATCAGGTCACACCCCAGGGGCCGACAGAGCGTGTTTATACCATGAAAGCGCGGGCCCGCGCATCCCTTCGGTTAAGAAAAGACGGGAAGCGTAAATTGGCGAGTCTTCCTGCTGGTTCTCGCCACAATTCGCGCTTAGGCTTTTCCTCTGGCTTTGAGAAAAGCCGAGCGGGGCGATATACGCGCCGCTGTCACCGACGAGGGAGACGCCAATGGCATCTATGGAACGGGTTAAGTCGTTGCAGGCCAAGCATGCGCAACTAGAGTCCCAACTGGACCGGGAGCGAACCCGCCCCGATCCCGATCTCGTCACCGTCCAACACCTTAAACGCGAAAAATTACGAATTAAGGACGAAATTGCGCGCATGGCGTGACAATTGATCTTTAACGCTCCAAGAGGGCCTATCGCCACCCGCCGATCAAAACGATCGGCGGGTTTTGTTATGAAAAGTCGCGGGCGCTGCACGATCTGCCGTCTCTCCGCGACGCCGACTAACTGTCAGAACCCCTTGTTGCGTCGCAACAAACATCAAATCAAGCTGGAAATAATAACATTAGGGGTGATTTCGGTTATATTTTTTCACGCTTCGGGCTGAAACCATACATTAAGTTACCAAAGCTCCTGGCGTGGCCCGTTGTTTTTGCACAGTTTTTTTTGGGAAAAAAATTTAGAAATGTGTTGATTGAATGGCAGGTATTCCATTCTTATGTGTCTAGGAGACGCGTCGGCTGGGCGGCAGATGCGGTTTGGCTTTCATTTTTGGGGAAAACGACGATGAAGACGTTTACTTTGGCGGCAGCCCTGTTGGCGGGGACTGCCCTTGCCTTTCCGGCATCGGCGGTTCAGTTCAAGATGGCGCGCGGTCAAGATGCCACCACACTTGATCCGCACGCCCAAAACTCGGGCCAAAATTTCAATCTGCTGCACCAAATTTACGAACCTTTGGTCCATCGTGATAACGACGCGAAGCTGACCCCGGCGCTGGCAACGGCGTGGAAGATCACGGCCGACCCGTCCGTGTGGGAATTCAAGCTGCGTCCCGGTGTGAAGTTCCACAATGGCAACCCCTTTACGGCGGACGATGTGGTCTTCTCGCTGACCCGCGCGCTCGGCGACAAGTCGCAGATGAAGGGTTTGCTGACCAGCATCGAGTCGGCAACGAAGGTTGATGATCTGACCGTCACCGTTAAGACCAAAGGCCCGAACCCGCTGCTGGTCAATGATCTGACCAATCTGTTCATTCTCGATAAGGAATGGGCGGAAGCGAACAATGTGGTCAATTCCCAGGATTTTAACGCCAAGGAAGAAACATTTGCCGTCCGCAATACCAACGGCACCGGCCCGTTTGTTCTGAAGGTCCGCGAACCCGATGTTCGCACCGTCATGACCGCCAATCCCAATTATTGGGGCAAGGGTCAGTTCCCGCTGAAGGTGACGGAAGTTACCTATTCGGTGATCGCGGCCGCGCCGACCCGTGTTGCGGCGCTGCTATCGGGCGAAGTTGATTTCATTCAAGACGTGCCCGTGCAAGATATCGCCCGCATTGCCGGAACAAGCGGGCTGCGCGTCAACTCGGGCCCTGAAAACCGCTCGATCTTCTTCAGCCTCAACGTTGGCGATCCCGATCTGAAGTTCGATACGGTCACGGGCAAGAACCCGCTGGCCGATCTGCGCGTGCGCCAAGCCATCGATTTTGCCATCAACCGCACTGCGATCCAAAAGGTCGTGATGTCGGACCAGTCCACCCTGTCCGGCACGCTGCTGCCGCCGGGGGCCGATGGCTATACGAAGGAACTGGATACCGTCACGACCTATGACCTGAACAAGGCCAAAGCGCTGATGAAGGACGCCGGTTACGAAAGCGGCTTCGGCATTACGATGCACTGCCCGAACAACCGCTACGTCAACGACGAAAAGATCTGCCAGGCCGTTGTCGGCATGCTGGGCCAGATCGGCATTAAGGTAACGCTGGAAGCCCGCCCGATGGCTCAGCATTCGCCGCAAATCATCGAAGGCGCGATCGACTTCTACCTGTTGGGTTGGGGCGTGCCCACGTTCGATGGCGAATATGTGCTGAAGTTCCTGTACCACAGCCGCGAAGGGAAGGGAGCTTATGGTAGCTACAATCCGAAGTATTCCAACCCGGAACTCGATGGGATGATCAAGGCGCTCGCCACCGAGACGGATAAGGCTAAGCGCGATGCGACCATGGCCAAGGCGTTGAAGATCGCCAAGGACTCGCTGGTCCATATTCCGGTTCACAACCAGAATATCGCTTGGGCAATGAAGGCTGCCTACAATATTCCGGTGCAAACCGAAAACACCTTCTACATCAAATACGTCGACGTAAAGTAACGCGCGCTCGTTTGAACGCGCGATTTTCCGGGGGGCCACTGGCCCCCCGGTCTCATTAGAGCGATTTCCGTTCGCGTAGGCTTACGTCAACCGCTCCAACCTATTGTGTTGTTATGCAAATCGTCGTCGCGGGTGCGGGCGCGTTTGATGCGCAAAGCGCATCAGGCACCCGCTCGGGATTTGCTCTAGACCCCAGAGGTGTTGATGCTTGCCTTTGTGCTTCGTCGGCTATTCCAGGCGGTTCTCGTCATGCTTGTCGTGGCGCTTGTCTCCTTTTCGCTGTTCCGCTTTGTTGGCGATCCGATTTCTGTGATGGCTGGCCAGGAGGCAACGCAGGAGGACCGGGAGCGTATGCGCCAAGAACTTGGCCTAGATCAGCCGTTCCCCGTGCAGTTTGCCGCCTATGTCGGACGCATCGTGCAGGGGGAATTCGGAATTTCCTATCGCGTTGGCCGTCCGGTGATCGACCTGATTATCGAGCGCCTGCCCGCGACGCTGGAATTGGCGTTTTGCGCCGCGATTTTCGCCCTGGTCTTCGGGGTCGGCTTCGGGGTGTTCACGGCGTTGCGCCGCACCCGTTTTTCGGCCAAAGCGATTATGACCTTCTCGCTGGTTGGCGTGTCGCTCCCGACTTTTCTTATCGGCATTGGGCTGATTTATCTCTTTTCCGTCGAACTCAAGTGGTTGCCCTCCTTCGGGCGCGGCCAAGTGACCGATCTTGGCTTCTGGACGACCGGGTTTCTGACCGTTTCCGGCCTCAAATCGATGGTTCTCCCAGCGATTACGCTGGGGCTGTTTCAGATGACGCTGATCATGCGCCTCGTGCGCTCCGAAATGCTGGAAGTGCTGCGAACCGACTATATCAAGTTCGCCCGTGCCAGGGGCTTATCGGATCGGGCGGTGCATTTCGGCCATGCGCTGAAGAATACATTGATCCCTGTCATCACCATCATGGGGATTAAGCTGGGGTCTCTGGTGGCTTTTGCCATTATCACCGAAACCGTCTTCCAGTGGCCGGGGGTGGGTTTCTTGTTCATCTCTTCGGTTCAATCGGTCGATATTCCGCTGATGGCGACTTATTTGCTGTTGGTGGCACTCTTCTTCGTCACGATCAATCTGATCGTTGATATGCTTTATTTCTTCGTGGACCCGCGCCTGAAATCTGGCGCGGCCCTCGGCCGTCATTAAGGGTTCGACGCTATGCGCGATACGCCAACCGCCTTGCCCACGGTCAGCCTGCGGCAGAAGCTGTATAAAATCTGGGATTCGGACGTCGCTTACTCCTTCCGCCAATCGCCGGTAGCGATGGCGGCGGGGTTTGTGGTGCTGCTGATTTTCATCGGCGCTGTGTTCGCCCCGCTGTTGGCGACACAGAATCCATTCGATCCGTCCACTCTGAACCTGATGGATGGCAAGACGGCCCCGATGGCCGTCAACGAGTTCACGCAGAATAGCTATCTGCTTGGAACCGACGATCAGGGCCGGGATATTCTCTCCACCATTCTGTACGGTTCTCGCGCGTCATTGTTCGTCGGTTTTGCCGCCGTTGGCCTTGCTATGCTCATCGGCGTAACGCTGGGGCTGATTGCGGGCTACCGGGGCGGCATTATTGACAGCATCATTATGCGCATTGCCGACATTCAGCTCACCTTCCCGTCGATTCTCGTGGCGATGCTCATCTTTGGGGTCTTCCGGGGCGTGCTGCCGGTGCAAAGCCATGCTGCCCTTGCCGTGCCCGTGCTGATCCTCGCCATCGGGTTTTCTGAATGGCCCCAGTATGCGCGCACGGTGCGCGGGGTGACGATGGTGGAGCGGAATAAGGAATATGTGCAAGCCGCGCGCGTGATTGGGCTGGCCCCGCTGACGATTATGGTCCGGCACGTTTTGCCGAACGTTTTAGGGCCGGTCTTGGTCATCGGCACGCTCGGGTTGGCCTTGGCGATTATTGCCGAAGCAACCCTATCCTACCTCGGCGTTGGTGCGCCGCCGACTCAGCCGTCGTTGGGCACGCTGATCCGCGTCGGCCAGGAATATATCGCCTCGGGGGAGTGGTGGATTCTGTTCTTCCCCTCGCTCACGCTGCTGGCGTTGGCGCTGTCGGTAAATCTGCTGGGCGATTGGCTGCGCGACGCCCTCAATCCGAAACTGAGATAAGCCATGACCGAAACCTCTGAAGCGCTGCTTGAGGTGCGCGATCTGGTGGTGGAATTCCCCACCCGGCGCGGCGTTCTGCGCGCAGTCGATCAAATTTCTTTTAGCATCAAACCCGGCGAAGTGCTGGGGCTGGTGGGCGAATCCGGCGCGGGCAAATCGCTCACCGGCACGGCGCTGATCGGCCTGCTGGAGCCGCCGGGCCGGATTGCCAGCGGCACGGTTCGCCTGAAGGGCCAACAGATCAACGGTTTGCCACCCGAAGAGCTGCGGAAGATTCGCGGGCGGCGCATCGGTATGGTCTTCCAAGACCCGCTAACCTCGCTGAACCCGCTCTACCGCGTTGGCGAGCAGTTGATCGAGACGATCCGCACGCACCTGCCGCTCTCGGAAGTTGAGGCGCGCCAACGCGCCGTTGACCTGCTGGTCGAGGTTGGGATTCCCGCAGCGGAGCGGCGGCTGGACAGTTACCCGCATGAGTTTTCTGGCGGGATGCGCCAGCGCGTGGTGATCGCCCTGGCACTAGCCGCCGAGCCCGAGTTGGTGATTGCCGACGAGCCGACCACGGCGCTCGACGTCTCGGTGCAGGCGCAAATCATCGCGGTGCTGAAGCGCCTGTGCCGGGAGAAGAACACCGCCGTTATTCTCGTCACGCACGATATGGGCGTGATTGCGGAAACGGCGGACCGGGTGGCGGTGATGTATGCGGGTCGCATTGTCGAAATCGGCCCCGTGCGCGAGGTGATCAAGTCGCCGCGTCATCCTTATACGAAAGGCTTGATGGGCTCGATCCCCGATCCCGAGGCGGAAGCCGAGCGACTGACCCAGATCCCCGGCTCCATGCCGCGCCTGGCTCATATTCCCAAGGGCTGCGCCTTCAACCCGCGTTGCTCTTTTGTAACCGACCAGTGCCGGGCGGAACGCCCGCCGGTGCGCGCGGTGGGGAACGGCAGCGTTGCCTGTTTTCTCGATGACACTCAATTGACCGCGTTAGCCTCGGAGGCGAGCCGATGACTGCCGTTGCACCCCAAGCAGACGCCGCGCCGATGCTGACCGTTGATGGGCTGCGGTGCGTGTTCGACGTATCGAAACCCTGGCTTAACCGGGTTCTGGAAGGCGCGCCGAAACAGTCGCTTCAAGCGGTGGATAACGTCAGCTTCTTTATCCCCAAGGGCGAAACTTTCGCGCTGGTGGGCGAATCGGGGTCGGGGAAATCCACCATCGCCAAAATGATCGTCGGCCTGCTGCGCCCGACCGAGGGCGAAATCCGCTTCGACGGCACCGATATTACGAAAGTCGGTAACACGGCTGAAATGCGGCGGTTGCGGCGGCGCTTCCAGATGATCTTTCAAGATCCCTACGCCAGCCTGAACCCCCGCATGCGCGTCGATACGATCATTGCGGAGCCGATGCGCGCCTTCGGGCTGCACGCCGATGAGGGAGCAATTGCCGCGCGGGTTGCCGAGTTGCTGCGCCTCGTGCGGCTCGATCCCGCCGATGGGGTAAAGTTTCCCCATGAGTTCTCGGGTGGGCAGCGCCAGCGGATCGCGATTGCCCGCGCGCTGGCGGGCAATCCCGAGTTTTTAGTGTGTGACGAGCCAACCTCGGCGCTCGATGTATCGGTCCAGGCGCAGATTCTGAACCTGATGAAGGATTTGCAGGCAGAATTCGGCCTAACCTATCTGCTCATTTCCCATAATCTTGCCGTCGTGCGGCATATGGCGACCCGGGTAGGCGTGCTCTACTTGGGGCGGTTGGTCGAAGTCGCGCCCTCGCGCCAGCTTTTCACCGCGCCCCGCCATCCCTACACGCGGATGCTGCTGGATGCCGTGCCGGACCTTGCCATGAGCGGGCGGCAACGCTTGCCGGTGCAGGGAGAAATCCCCAATCCGATTACGCCGCCGTCCGGGTGCTTCTATCATCCTCGGTGCCCGCTCGCGAACGACCGGTGCAAGCAGGAGCGCCCCCCGCTCGTCGCCAGTGCTGAGGGGCTCGTGGCCTGCCATGCGGTCGCAGAAGGCAGGAGCGCCTAAGGCTTCCCCGCTAAAAAGCCTTCGCCGGATCGCGCAGTAGGAACGTCTGCACGTTACCGGTGGAGGTTTTCGGCCCTTTGAAACTCGCCAGATGCGCCCCGGCAAGGGGCGATAATCTCGGCTTCCGCGACTTGGGCATTGGCATTCCGGGTGATGATGGTACGGGAGGGTTCGTCCCATTTTTCAGGAGGCCGGGGGCAGGGACGAAATTGCGCAAATGACGTGACACTCGATCTTTAACGCTCCGAAAAGATCAATCGCCACCCGCCGATCAGAATGATCGGCGGGTTTTTAACGAGCTCCGTTCTGATTAAAAAACAGGCTATTTGTATAGATTTGCGCGAAATTTAAACAAATTTTAACAACGACCTTCTAATTTACAGTAACTATCTTATTGGTTTGAGGAAAAAAATGAAAATTCGTAATAAATTTCTGGCTATGGTTGCCGCAAATGCGTTGATGGTTTTCTCAATCATTAGTGCTTCTGTTTGGATGTTGCAATACCAAACAAAAGAACTTTATCGAGTAAACCAGATTAATGTTGAGCCGGTGCCCAATATTATGTTGCTTATCGAAGTAATTAAAATAATCGAGAATAATATATTGACTCACTCTTTGCATTTTCACGACATCTCGGCGAGAAGGGATCCCGAAGCTTTCGAATTGGCTAAAGAAAATGCGCAAGAATTTGAAAAAAATATGCGAAAAGCCATTGCAATCGCAGGGCAACTCGATTTTCCGAGAATTGTTTCAAGCCTGGATACTGTCAACGTTGCTTTTCCCGCATACGACGATCTTGGGAGACAGATGGCGAATGCTTATCTGGCCGAAGGAACGGAAGGCGGAAACCGCTTTATGCTGAAGTTTGACGGGGTTGCTGAAAACCTCTCTGGGGAAGTAGCCAAGCTGACCAAGAGCGTCCACGATGTTGCTGAACAATCAACACAGCGCCTATCGACCGATATTCTCTATCTTATTGCAGAAGGGGATCGGCTACAGACACTTGTATTGGTCGCGGGTTTCTTGGCTCTAGCGGGTAGTTTTGCCCTGGCGCTAGGCTTCCTCGCCTGGGTTACGCGGCCGCTGACGCGGGTGGAACTGGCCATGCATAGGTTGGCGGGCGGCGACCTTGATACGCCACTGCCGCAGCATCACAAGCGCGACGAAGTGGGCACTATGGTCGAGGCGCTCGGTATCTTCCGCAAAGCAGAACAGGAACGCCGGGCGCTAACCCAGGCGCAGCAAGAGAAAGAGGCCGCTGCGGCCGAAGAGCGAAAGACGTTGCGTGAGACCCTCGCCCAGAAGTTTCAAAATACGGTCGGCACGCTCATTCGCCAGCAGGCTCAGGCTGCCCAGGCGCTGCGGATCAGCGCGCAGACCATGGCGACCGCGAGTAAACAGACCGTCGATCAAGCGATTGTGATGGCGGCTTTGGCCGACGATACCGCCGACAATGTGAAGACCATCGCGGCGGCGACTGAAGAGCTGGCGGCTTCGGTCGGCGAGATCGGCCATCAGGTTGACCGTGCCACCGATATTAATACGCGGGCGCGCAACCAGACCGAAACGGCGGATGCCGAGGTTCGCCAATTGACGGATGCTGCGGCGCAAATCGGTGATGTGGTGAGTTTAATCCAATCGATTGCCGGGCAAACCAATCTTCTGGCGCTGAATGCGACCATCGAGGCGGCGCGTGCAGGCGACGCGGGGAAGGGTTTTGCGGTTGTTGCGTCTGAGGTCAAAAATCTCGCCAATCAGACCGCCGGAGCTACTCAGGATATTATCGCCCGGATTTCCGATATGCGCGCGTCGGTAGAGGCGTCGGCGGAGGCGCTGAAGCAGGTGTCGGGCACCGTTGGCGATAGCCATGCCATCAGCGGCTCGATTTCCAGCGCCGTTACCCAGCAGGGGATGACGGCGCAGGAGATCGCCCGTCACGCTCAGGAGGCGTTTCAGCGAACGGCGACGGTGAGCGCTACCGTGGACGATATTCATCAGGTTGCCACGAAAACCGGCGACGCGGCGAACGACGTTCTGGCGGCATCGACGGCGCTGGCCGAGCAATCCACCCGGCTGGACCGGGAAGTGGAAGGTTTCGTGCAGACCGTTCTTGCCGTTTAAGAAAAAGGGGCTTCGGTGCTCCCGAAGCCCCGCCCGATTACAGCCCCTTCGCCTGATCGCGCAGCAAGAACTTCTGTACTTTGCCGGTGGAGGTTTTTGGCAAAGGGCCAAAGACAATCGTTTTCGGCACTTTGAAGCTCGCAAGATGGGCGCGGCAGTGGGCGATAATCTCGGCCTCGGTGGCTTGGCCACCGTCTTTCAGGGTGATGAAGGCGCAGGGGGTTTCGCCCCATTTTTCATCGGGCCGGGCAACGACGGCGGCTTCCAGAACCGCCGGGTGGGCGTAGAGCACGCTCTCCACTTCAATCGTCGAGATATTCTCGCCGCCTGAAATGATGATGTCTTTGGAGCGGTCCTTCAGCGCGATATAGCCGTCTGCGTCCAGCACCGCGAGGTCGCCGGTATGGAACCAGCCGCCCGCGAAGGCTTTTTCGGTCGCCTCGGGGTTCTTCAGATACCCGAGCATAGTGATATTGCCGCGAATGAAGACCTCGCCCAGGGTCTTGCCATCGGCAGGCACGGGGGCCAGCGTCTCGGGATCGGCGACCATCAACCCGGCCTGTAACTGATAGCGCACCCCTTGGCGGGCTTTGAGGCGGGCGCGTTCTTCGACGGGCAGAGCGTCCCACTCCGTCTTCCAGGCGCAATAGACCACCGGGCCATAAACTTCGGTCAGCCCATAGACGTGGGTGATGGAAAAGCCTTGCGCTTCCATCGCTTGAATCACGGCAGCGGGCGGCGGGGCGGCGGCTGTCATGAGTTCCACCTTATGGGGCAGCGGGCGGCGCTCCTCCGGTTTCGCGTGGATCAGCATATTCATAACGATGGGTGCGCCGCAGAGGTGCGTTACGCCGTAATCGGCAATGGCGCTATACATGGCGGCGGCTTCGACCCGGCGCAAACAGACGTGGGTGCCCGCCTGCAAAGTGATCGTCCACGGAAAACACCAGCCGTTGCAGTGGAACATCGGCAGGGTCCAGAGATAGACCGGGTGCCGAGGCATCGACCAGACAACGGCATTGTTCACCGCGTTCAAGTAAGCGCCGCGATGGTGATAGACGACGCCCTTCGGATCGCCCGTGGTGCCCGAGGTATAATTGAGCGACATGGGCGCCCATTCATCGTCGATCGCAGGCACCGAAAAGGCAGGATCGCCGCCTGCGACCCAAGCCTTGAACTCAATGTCGCTCAAGCGCGGGCCGGGGGCATGCGCCAGCGAATCGAGCACGTCGATCACCGACGGCGGCGTTTCCAACTGGGCAAGCGCGGCCCCCGCGAGCGCGCTGAAATCGCTATCAACGATCAGCAGTTTCGCGTCGCCGTGGCGGAGTTGGAAGGCGATGGTGGCCGCATCCAGGCGCGTATTGAGCGTGTTCAGCACCGCGCCCAGCATCGGTACGGCGTAATGCAGCAGCACCATCGGCGGTGTATTCGGCAGAATCGCCGAGACCGTATCGCCCGCTTTAATGCCCCGCGCCGCCAGTTGGGAGGCTAATTGTCGGACCAATGCGCGCATTTCCGCATAAGTCCAGCGCTGTTGCCCGTGAATAATCGCGGTGACGCTTGGGTAGGTCGCCGCCGTCCAATCAAGAAAATCTACCGGCGTCAGGGCTACCCCATTGGCAGCACTGCGCATCAAACCGTTAAGCGCCATTCTTCCTCTCCCCCTTTTTTTGCCCCCTGCTGCGAAGTGTCGCGCGGCATCCCCTCCGCTTGTGACCCATCTGGGGCTATGATTAATGCAGATCGAACCATAATGCGGTGCAGGAAGACAGAAAATTATCTAGTCGGGCGCCAAAGGTCGCAGGGGGAGGAAAACATGGGCTATCAGGATCATTACGACCGCGCGTGGGCGGACCCGGAAGGCTTCTGGGGGGACGCGGCGCAAGCCGCCGATTGGTTCAGCCCCTGGAGAAGCGTTTTAGACCGGAACGCAAGCCCCGGCGGGCGCTGGTTTACGGGGGCCACCACCAATGTGTGCCACAACGCCCTCGACCGGCACGTCGCCGCCGGGCGCGGCGATCAGGTGGCGCTGATTTATGACTCCGCCATGACCGGCACCGTGGAGCGCTTCACCTATGCCGCGCTGACCGAGCAGGTGGCGAAACTGGCCGGGGCGCTGGCGGCGCTCGGCGTTGGCAAGGGCGACCGGGTGCTGGTCTATATGCCGATGATCCCGGAAGCGGCGATGGCGATGCTCGCCTGCGCGCGGCTGGGGGCGGTGCATTCGGTGGTCTTCGGTGGGTTCGCCGCGACCGAACTGAAAACCCGCATCGAAGACGCGAAACCAAAGGTCATCCTCTCCGCCTCCTGCGGGCTGGAGCCGGGGCGGGTCATCGCCTATAAGCCGTTGCTCGATGCGGCGCTGGCCATGTCCGTCCATAAGCCATCGCGCTGCGTGATCGTGCAACGTGCGCAACTCGAAGCGGCGCTCGATCCGGCCCGGGACGATGATTGGGCCACGGTCGTGGCCGCCGCAGCACCAGTTCCCTGCGTTCCGGTTGAGGCCACTGATCCGCTTTATATTCTCTACACCTCCGGCACGACCGGCGTTCCCAAGGGGGTGGTGCGCGATGCGGGCGGTTATATGGTGGCGCTGCTGTGGAGCTTGAAGAATCTCTACGGCCTTGCGCCGGGGGAGGTGATGTTCACCGCCTCCGATGTCGGCTGGGTCGTTGGGCATTCCTATATCGTCTATGGCCCGCTGCTCTATGGGGCGACGACGGTTCTCTATGAAGGCAAGCCCGTGGGCACGCCCGATGCGGGGGCCTTCTGGCGGATCATCCAGCAGCACGACGTGAAAATCCTTTTCACCGCGCCAACCGCCTTCCGGGCGATCAAGCGCGATGATCCGACCGGGGCCTTGATGGCCGATTACGACCTGTCGGGCTTCCGCGCGCTGTTCCTGGCGGGCGAACGGTGCGACCCCGATACGCTGCATTGGGCGCAGGACCGGGTGAAGGTGCCCGTCGTCGATCATTGGTGGCAGACCGAAACCGGCTGGCCGGTGGCGGCGAACTGTCTGGGCTTGGAAGCGCTGCCGATCAAATCCGGCTCCCCGACAAAAGCCGTTCCGGGTTGGAAGGTGGAGGTGCTGAATGCCGAAGGTCAGCCGATGCCAGCGGGCGAGATCGGTGTGTTGGCGATTAAACTGCCTTTGCCTCCCGGCGCGCTGCCGACCCTTTGGGAGAATGATGCGGGGTTCCGCAAATCCTACCTGGTTGATTATCCCGGCTATTATAAGACCGGCGACGCGGGCTTTATTGATGAGGATGGCTATATCTTCGTCATGAGCCGGATCGACGATATCATCAATGTCGCAGGCCATCGGCTCTCGACCGGCGGGATGGAAGAGGTTCTGGCGGGGCATCCCGATGTTGCCGAATGCGCGGTGATCGGCGTTGCCGACGAGTTGAAGGGGCAAGTGCCGCTCGGGCTGCTGGTGCTGAAATCCGGCGTAACGCGCCCGCCTTCCGAGATCGAAAAAGAAGCGGTGGCGCTGGTCCGCGATAAGATCGGTCCCGTCGCGGCCTTCAAGACGGCTTTGGTCGTCTCCCGTCTGCCGAAAACCCGCTCGGGCAAAATTCTGCGCGGCACGATGCAAAAAATCGCCGATAGCCAAGAGTATAAAATGCCCGCGACGATTGACGATCCCACCAGTCTGGAGGATATCACCGAGCGGCTTCGGTTGGCGGGTTATGCCGTGCCCGGCGCCGCCGTTTCGACTTAACCCGAAGGATTGGCCATGCAGCTCCAAAATCGCGTCGCGCTGGTAACGGGGGCTGCCTCCGGGATCGGCCTTGCGATTGCCACCGCTTTCATCGCCGAGGGGGCCAAGGTGCTGCTGGCCGACGTGGAGACCGCCAAAGGGGAAGCCGCCGCTGCCGATTTGGGCGCGGCGGCGGCCTTTATCCGCTGCGACGTGGGCGATAAAGCTTCCGTCACGGCGGCGGTGGCCGAGGCGGCTGCGCGCTTCGGGCGGCTGGACTGCGTGGTGAACAACGCCGGGATTATCCACACGGCGGATTTCCTCGACCTGGAAGAAGCGGATTTCGACCGGGTGCTGCGGGTGAACCTGAAGGGCGCTTTCCTAGGGTCGCAAGCTGCAGCCCGGCAGATGGTGGCCCAGAATGCCGCCGATGCCGCCGCAGGCCAGCCGGTGCGGGGCGGGACGATCATCAATCTCAGTTCCGTTAATGGGATTATGGCGATCCCCAATCAGACGCCCTACAATGTCTCCAAGGGCGGGGTCGATCAGCTCACGCGCAATACGGCGCTCGCCCTCGCCCCCCATCACATCCGCGTCAACGGCATCGGGCCGGGCAGCATCCTCACCGATATGCTGAAGGTGGTGATGGATAACGACGATGCCCGCGCCCGCATTCTGTCGCGCACGCCGCTGGGACGCTGCGGCGAGGTGGAGGAAATCGCCAGCATTGCCGTTTTCCTCGCAGGGGCGGCCTCAAGCTATATCACCGGCCAAACGATCTATGCCGATGGCGGGCGCATGGCGTTGAACTACACGGTGCCCGTGCAGGCTTAGTCAGCGGGGATGGCTCTTGGGGCGCTGATCAGGCTGCGAGCCTAGCCGCTTAAAATTTTAACCAACCAGCGACTATACCCGCTAGGGCTGAGGCAACGTTTCCGTTATAACAACACCTTGAAGCAGAAGGCTTGAGGGTGTGCATGTCTGACGATCCGGTTGATCCCCACAAGACGAAAATTTACGAGGTTTTCCGTGATCAGATTTTCGGTGAAGATTTACTGATCAATCGCCGCGTATACATAACGATTATATCTCAAATTTTATTCATTGCTTTATGGATGTATGCAGGCGCGCATCCTGAGCTTTACCCAGAGGGCAACATTCGGTTGTTTATCGCCATCGCCCAGGCGATTGCCGCGACGCTCGCGTTCATCGCCATCGTGTCGGGCTTCTTGGAGGTGCGCCAGAGCAAGCGCCGCTATAAGAAAAACTATGTTGCGGGGCAGGAGGCGGCTTACACGCCGCTCATTGTCACCCCTTCGCGCATTCACACACTCTCGCACGTGACGGCGGTGGCCACGCCGATTGTGTTTTTACTCCTCAGCCTGTTCTTCGTCTACCGGAGCCTGTGACGGTTAGAAGTGATCGGGACGTAAAACCTGAACGTCCGATAGGGTCACGATACCGAAACCATCACCCAAAATACGCTGGCTGCCGGCCAAAATGGTTTCGGCAATCGCGCCGGTGGTAATGACCATAACCAGCGCATTCCCATTTTCTCCCAGGGCTTCCCGCCCGCGTTCCCCATGGCGCCCGCGCCCCAGAATATCCCGAATAACGGTATAGCCCGTAGCCCCGCTGGCATCGATCATCGTCAGCATGGCCGGGAGATAGGCGTTTTCGACGATCAGTTCGATCTTCTTACGCGGATAGGTTTGCACCATCGGTTAGCCCCCTATGGCCCAGCGGGCGGCGGCATAATAGAGCGGCACGCCCAGTACGATATTGAAGGGAAATGTCACGGCCAGCGATAGCGTCATATAAATCGCGGGATCGGCTTTCGGCACGGCAAGACGCATGGCGGCGGGGACGGCGATATAGGAGGCCGACGCGCAGAGCAGCATGAGCAACGTCACCCCGCCTAACGAAAGCCCGAGGATCAACCCAGCGCCTAAACCGGCGGTGGCCGAGACCAGCGGCATGATTAGGCCAAAGCTGATGAGGCCGAGGGTGAGGCGCTTCAGCGCCGCCCCGCGCCGGGCGACCGTTAGGCCGATATCGAGCAAGAACAGGCAAAGCGCGCCTTTGAACAAATCACTAAAGAAGGGCTTCACTTCAGCTTCGCCGCGCGCGCCGGTAGCCCAGCCGATCAAAAGCCCGCCGACGAGCAACATTACCGAGCCATTGAACAGAACTTCCCGCAGCAAATGATCCCGATGCGCTCCGCCCGGCCCGGCCTCGCCCGCCTTCGCCTGCGCGCCGCGATGGGCAAGATAAATGCCGGTGACGATGGCGGGGGTTTCCATGATCGCCACCATCGCCACCACATAGCCTTCAAAGCCAACGGCCTGCTGCGCTAGGAAGGTTTGCGCCGACGCGAAGGTGACAATGCTGATCGAGCCGTAATGGGCTGCAATGGCGGCCGCCGTTGGCTGATCGAGCTTTAAGAGGCTGCGCAGGGCAGCATAGGCGGGGAGGGGCAGGATGAGACTCAGCAGAGCCGCAACCAGCAGGGCGGGGGCCGCCGCCCAGCCCGCGCCGCTTGCCGCGAGACTCCAGCCCCCCTTGAGGCCAATCGCCAGCATCAAATAGAGCGACAAGCCCTTTGCAATGGGGGCCGGAACCTCAAGATCAGATTTGACCGCTCCCGCGACCAATCCCAGCACAAAACAGAGAATGATGGGGGAGAGAAGGTTCGCAAGAGCGGCGTCTAAGATCATGATTGTCCCGGTTAAGCGGCCTCGTCCTCATGCTGACGTATATAGGTGATGAAGTCGCGCACGTCCGCCCCCAATTTTTCGGCCGGGGTTAGCAGCCCCTCGGCAGCCCAAAGCACTTCAATCGCCCCCGAGCAGGATTTGATCGTGCCGAAGGTGACGGTGCCGATGGCATCGGTGACACGGCTCATTTCGGTAGCGACGCCCTGAACGTTCCGAGTGATTTCGCCCGTGGTCGCCTCTTGCTCCTCCACGGCGGCGGCGACGATGGTGGCGATTTCGCTCACCTCGGCAATGGTTTTACGGATGCGGGTCATCCCATCCATCGCGCCCGTGGTTTCCTCGCGGATACGGGCGATGCGCTGGGCGATATCCTCGGTTGCGCGTCCGGTTTGGGCGGCCAGATTCTTGACCTCGCCCGCAACCACGGCAAAGCCTTTCCCGGCGTCCCCCGCGCGAGCGGCTTCGATGGTGGCATTCAGGGCGAGCAGATTGGTTTGCGCCGCGATCTGATTGATGAGATCCACCACTTGTCCAATTTCAATCGCAGCGTCGGCAAGGCGCTTCACCTGTTCGGAGGCATGATCGACATCGGTCACGGCTTGGCGGGTGCAGCTTACCGAGCGCGTCATATTCTCGCCGATCTCGGCCACCGATTTGGAGAGTTCCTCGACGGCGGCGGAAACGGTTTCGGCCCGCTCCAGGGTTGCATCCGCGGCGCCCGCCACTTCAAGTGTGCTGGTCGAGCCGGTTTCATTGCGCTCGGCGGTATGTTCGGCCATCTGGCAGATTTCGCCTGCCGAGGCGATGACCATATCGACCACGCCGATCACCGATTTCTCGAAAGTGCTGGCGAGCGTATCCATCCGTTCTTGCAGGGCCCGACGGCTTAGGCGTTTACCTTCGGCCTGTTGCTGTTCGAGTGTTAACTTATCGACGGCATTTTGTTTGAAGACGGTGAGGGCTTTGGCGATCGCGCCAACCTCATCCGGCCGGTCGGCCCCCACGACATCGGTGCCAAGGTTTCCGGCGGCAATCTCCTGCATCGCCTCAGTGATCCGATTGAGCGACCGGCTGGTGCGCCGGGCAATGGCCAGGGCAACGAGGCCCGATAGGGTAACGGCCCCGGCCAGCAGGCCGAGGAAGCGATTGGAGCCTTCCTTGCGGCTTTGGTCCAAGATCGCGACGGTTGCCGCAATCGCGGCCTCCCGCTCCTGAATCGCGGTTTCGAGCAAGGAGACGACGAAACCATTCTGTTGTTCGGCATCGATCATCGCCGAATCGAGCCCGAGGCCACTGTTCTGGATCGTCCGGATAATGCTTTCGGCGATCTCGGTATAGGCCTTTTGTTCCTTGCGAATGGTCTCGATCTGCGCTTGGGCCTCGGCGGAAAGGCCCTTAAAAGCCGCCAGTCGGTCGAAGACCTCCGACACGCCTTTCAGTTTTTCACTATATTCGCTGCTGATCTGGTTCAGCATGCTCTCCGGCATACTCGCCATTTTAAAGGAGACCAACCTGAATAGGGCGGCGTGGCTCTGCTGCACGACGGTTCCGGCCTGTGCGTAGGCCCGGCTAACGCCAATCGCCTCCACCACCTGTTCGGTCGCGACCTCGTCATCCTTCACGAACGAGAGAAACACCCCAGCCATGGCGGCCATAAAGAGTGTGGCCAAAATCGGCGCAATTAAAAGTTTGGTGAGCAGGCTCCAACGATCCAACCACTTCATCCCCCACACCCCGCGTATAGTATAAATGCCCAAAATCAGCCTACGCGCTTACAGATGTAACGAAAAGGTCATCTCGCGTTTGCACCAGCGCAATCGCACTGGGGCAATTGCGCTTTGCTTTTTCGCTCCCGTCGGCGCTGCGCGCCCGCACAGGGGGGGCATGCGCAAATTTTCGGCGGCTTTGTGACTCTTTTGCTTGACGAGGGCCGGAGTGCTGCCTATTTTGCGCGCTCCCAAAGGTTCCCGGGGCAGTGGCTCAGGGGTGTTTGGGAAAAGGTTTCATAGTGTCAAGCCGGATGACAGTCTTGCTTGACCCGATCAGATGAAGCTGATGCGAGGCGATGGGGAAACCCGCCGCGTCTCGTTTTCGTGCTGATTTTGGGGATCGCTTAGGAAGGGCTCTGATGCCAACCATCAACCAGTTGATCCGTGCGCCGCGGCAAGCTCCGCGGACGCGCAACAAGGTTCCCGCGCTGGAAGCCTGCCCGCAGAAGCGTGGCGTGTGCACGCGCGTGTACACAACGACGCCGAAAAAGCCGAACTCGGCTCTTCGTAAGGTTGCCCGTGTGCGCCTCACGAACGGTTTCGAAGTGACGAGCTACATTCCGGGTGAAGGGCATAACCTTCAGGAACACTCCGTCGTGCTGATCCGCGGCGGTCGTGTGAAGGATTTGCCGGGGGTGCGTTATCACATCATCCGCGGCACGCTCGACACGCAGGGCGTCAAAGATCGTCGCCAACGTCGTTCGAAGTACGGCGCGAAGCGTCCGAAGTAAGAGGGGTAGGGTATGTCTCGTCGTAGAGCCGCGGAACGCCGCGAAGTCCTGCCGGATGCAAAATTCGGCGACATCGTGCTGACCAAGTTCATGAACTGTCTGATGTATGACGGTAAGAAGTCGTCGGCAGAAGCCATCGTTTACGGTGCGCTGGATAAGGCTGAAAGCCGCGCGAAGGCCGAAGGCCTGAACGTTTTCCACGAAGCGCTGGGCAATGTCCGTCCGCTGGTGGAAGTGCGTTCGCGTCGCGTCGGCGGTGCCACGTATCAGGTGCCGGTCGAAGTTCGCACGGATCGCGCGCAAGCGTTGGCCATCCGTTGGATTATCGACTCGGCCCGCAAGCGGTCGGAAACCACGATGGTTGATCGTCTGTCCGGCGAATTGCTGGATGCGGCCAACAATCGCGGTTCTGCCGTGAAGAAGCGCGAAGATACGCACCGGATGGCGGAAGCCAACCGCGCCTTCTCGCACTATCGCTGGTAGTCAACGGTCGCCCCACGCGAAGGACCTGAATTATGTCTCGCACCACCCCGATCGAACAGTATCGTAACATCGGCATCATGGCCCACATTGATGCCGGGAAGACGACGACTACCGAACGCATCCTGTATTATACCGGGAAGTCCTACAAAATCGGCGAAGTGCACGAAGGCACCGCGACGATGGACTGGATGGAGCAGGAGCAGGAACGCGGCATCACGATTACGTCGGCCGCGACGACCTGTTTCTGGAAAGATCATCGCATCAACATCATCGACACGCCGGGCCACGTCGACTTCACGATTGAAGTCGAACGCTCGCTACGCGTTCTCGATGGTGCCTGCGCGGTGTTCGATTCGGTGGCCGGTGTTGAGCCGCAGTCCGAAACCGTGTGGCGTCAGGCTGACAAGTATAATGTGCCGCGCATTTGCTTCGTGAATAAGATGGACCGTATCGGTGCCAACTTCTTCCGGTGCGTCGACATGATGGTGGATCGCCTTGGCACCCGTCCGATGGTGATGCAGCTTCCGATCGGCTCCGAAGCTGACTTCGTCGGCATGGTCGATCTGGTCAAGATGCAAGCGATCATCTGGAAGGATGAATCGCTGGGCGCTGAGTTCCAATATACCGACATTCCGGCAGACCTTGCCGACCAAGCCGCCGAATATCGTGCGAAGCTGGTCGAAATGGCCGTCGAAATGGACGATTCGCTGATGGAAACCTACCTCGACGGCGTTGAGCCGACCGAGGAGCAGCTGAATGCGTGCATCCGTGCGGGTGTGGTGAAGTCGGCTTTCGTGCCGGTTTTCTTGGGCTCAGCCTTCAAGAACAAGGGTGTTCAGCCCCTGCTCGATGCGGTCGTCGCCTATCTGCCGTCGCCGCTGGACGTGGATGCCATCGTCGGTCGTAAGGTCGATTCGGACGAAGAAGAGCCCCGCGAAACCTCGGACGAAGCGCCGATGTCGGGCCTTGCCTTCAAGATCATGAACGATCCGTTCGTCGGCTCGCTCACCTTCGTGCGCCTCTATTCGGGCGTCATGGAAGGCGGCTCCTATATCCTCAACACGGTGAAGGGCAAGCGCGAGCGCATCGGTCGCATGCTGCAGATGCACGCCAATAGCCGCGAAGACATTAAGGAAGCCCGCGCGGGCGATATCGTCGCCTTGGCCGGTCTGAAAGACACGACCACGGGCGATACGCTGTGCGACCCGAATGCGCCGATCATTCTGGAACGGATGGAATTCCCCGAGCCCGTCATCGAAATCGCCGTCGAGCCCAAGTCGAAGGCCGATCAAGAAAAGATGTCGGAAGCGCTTCAGCGCCTCGCGAAGGAAGATCCGTCGTTCCGGGTTTCGGTCGATCACGAAAGCGGTCAGACGATCATTAAAGGGATGGGCGAACTCCATCTCGAAATCATCGTCGATCGCATGAAGCGCGAATTCAAAGTGGATGCCAACATCGGCGCTCCGCAGGTCGCGTATCGTGAAACGATCTCCAAGAAAGCGGAAATCGACTATACCCATAAGAAGCAGTCGGGTGGTTCGGGTCAGTACGCGCGCATTAAGCTCGTGTTCGAACCGCAAGAGCCGGGCCAAGGCTTTACGTTCGAGAACAAGATCGTCGGCGGTTCGGTGCCGAAGGAATATGTTCCGGGCGTGGTCAAGGGGATCGAAGGCTCGATGGATACCGGCGTTATCGCTGGCTTCCCGGTCATCGACTTCAAGGTTCAGTTGATCGACGGTGCCTACCACGACGTTGACTCGTCGGTTCTGGCCTTCGAAATCGCCTCGCGCGCGGCCTTCAAGGAAGGCCTCCAAAAGGCCGGCCCGAAGCTGCTGGAGCCGATCATGGCGGTCGAAGTGGTAACCCCGGAAGATTATATGGGCGACGTTATCGGCGATCTGAACAGCCGTCGTGGTCAGGTGAATGGCATGGACAGCCGCGGTAATGCGCGCGTCGTCTCCGCCATGGTGCCGCTGGCCAATATGTTCGGCTACGTGAACACGCTGCGCTCAATGAGCCAGGGTCGCGCCCAGTACACCATGCAGTTCCATCACTACGAACAGGTTCCCCAGGCGGTTGCGGACGAAGTCCGCGCCAAAATGGCGTGATCCGTTAGCAAGGATATCGATTATGGCGAAGGCTAAATTTGAGCGGAACAAGCCGCATTGCAACATTGGCACGATTGGTCACGTTGACCATGGGAAGACCTCGCTGACGGCCGCGATCACGAAGATTTTGGCGGAATCGGGCGGGGCGACCTTCACGGCCTATGATCAGATCGACAAGGCTCCGGAAGAAAAGGCGCGCGGGATCACGATTTCGACGGCGCACGTCGAATATGAAACCAGCAACCGCCACTATGCGCACGTCGATTGCCCCGGCCACGCCGATTATGTGAAGAACATGATCACGGGCGCGGCGCAGATGGACGGTGCGATTCTGGTTGTGTCGGCCGCCGACGGCCCGATGCCGCAGACGCGCGAGCATATCCTCCTGGCCCGTCAGGTTGGCGTTCCGTCGCTGGTCGTGTTCCTCAACAAGTGCGACATGGTCGATGATCCCGATCTGCTCGAACTGGTTGAAATGGAAGTGCGCGAGCTTCTGTCGTCCTACCAGTTCCCCGGCGATGATATTCCGATTGTGAAGGGCTCGGCCCTCTGCGCCTTGGAAGATAAGCAGCCGGAACTGGGCCGCGACGCCATTCTGAAGCTGATGGCCGAAGTCGACGCTTATATTCCGCAGCCGGAACGCCCGGTTGATCGTCCGTTCCTGATGCCGATCGAAGACGTGTTCTCGATCTCGGGTCGCGGTACGGTGGTCACGGGTCGCGTCGAACGCGGCATCGTGAAGGTCGGTGAAGAAGTTGAAATCGTTGGTCTGAAGACCACGGTGAAGACGACGGTGACCGGCGTTGAAATGTTCCGCAAGCTGCTCGATAGCGGCCAGGCGGGCGACAACATCGGCGCGCTGCTGCGCGGCACGAAGCGTGAAGACGTGGAACGCGGTCAGGTTCTGGCAGCGCCGGGCTCGATCACGCCGCACACCAAGTTCAAGGCGGAAGCCTATATTCTGACGAAGGAAGAAGGCGGTCGTCACACGCCGTTCTTCACCAACTATCGTCCGCAGTTCTACTTCCGCACCACGGATGTCACCGGGAACGTGTCGCTGCCGGAAGGCACCGAAATGGTCATGCCGGGCGATAACGTGTCGATGGATGTGGAACTCATCCAACCGATCGCGATGGACGAAGGCTTGCGCTTCGCTATCCGCGAAGGTGGTCGTACCGTCGGCGCAGGCGTCGTCGCATCGATTATCGCGTAAATAAGCAGCATGGCTGATAGGGCCGGGGGCGCGTTATTGCCCCCTGGCACCCAGCCGGAGAAAGAAGCATGGACAACACAAACATCCGCATTCGGCTGAAGGCATTCGATCATCGCGTGCTCGATCAGTCCACCAGCGAGATCGTGAACACGGCGAAGCGCACCGGCGCCCGCATCCGTGGCCCGATTCCGCTGCCGACCGAAATTGAACGGTTCACCGTCAACCGCTCGCCGCACATCGATAAGAAGAGCCGCGAACAGTTTGAAGTGCGCACCCATAAGCGCCTTCTGGACATCGTCGATCCGACCCCGCAGACCGTGGACGCGCTGATGAAGCTCGACCTCGCGTCGGGTGTCGACGTCGAGATTAAGCTCTAGGCCGGAGGGATGACGATGAAACGGTCTGGTCTGATCGCCCAGAAATTGGGCATGACCCGGATCTTCGACGCTGCGGGTGAGCATATCCCCGTGACCGTCCTGAAGGTGGATGCGTGTCAAGTTGTCGGTGTCCGTACCATTGAGCGCGATGGCTATAATGCCGTGCAGCTCGGTGCGGGCTCCATCAAAGTGAAGAACGTCAATAAAGCCCAGCGCGTGACGTTTGCCGCCGCTAAGGTTGAGCCGAAGCGCAAAGTCGTGGAATTCCGCGTCGATGCCGATGGTTTGCTGGATGTCGGTGCCGAGCTTTCGGTGGAACATTTCATTGCCGGTCAGTTCGTCGATGTGACGGGCACCTCGATCGGTAAGGGTTTTGCCGGCGGTATGAAGCGTCACAACTTCGGTGGTCTGCGCGCAACGCACGGTGTCTCCGTGTCGCATCGCTCGCACGGCTCGACGGGTAACCGTCAAGATCCGGGTAAGACCTTCAAAGGCAAGAAGATGGCCGGTCACATGGGCGATGTCCGCGTGACCACGCAGAATTTGAAAGTGGTCGGCACGGATGCCGAGCGCGGTCTTATTCTCGTAAAGGGCGCGGTTCCGGGCTCTGCCGGTGGGTTTGTTTTGGTGCGCGATGCGGTAAAGCGGGCGCAGCCGGAAGGTATCCCCTTCCCGGCCGCTCTCAAGACCGACGCCGCAGCGGAGGCGTAAGCGATGCAAGTCAAAGTCGAAACCCTGTTCACGGGTGAAGCCGGAACGATCGATCTGGCGGATGAAGTTTTCGCTCTCGAGCCCCGCAAGGACATTCTCGCGCGCGTCATTCATTGGCAGCTCGCTAAGCGTCGCAGCGGCAACCACAAGGCTAAAGGCATCTCGGAAATCTCCGGGACGACCAAGAAGCCTTACGCTCAGAAGGGCACGGGTAACGCCCGCCAAGGTTCGCTGCGCTCGCCGCAGTTCCGTGGCGGTGCCGTGATCCACGGTCCGGTCGTGCGCGATCATGGCTATTCGCTGCCGAAGAAGGTACGCGCCCTCGGGCTGCGCACCGCTCTGTCGGCCAAACAAGCTGAAGGCAAGCTGATTGTCGTCGATACGCTGCTGGGCGCGGACAAGACCAAGACGGTCGCCGATGCCTTTGCTAAGCGGGGCTGGACCTCGGTCCTGTTCATCGATGGCGCAACGGTTGCCGCCGATTTCGCGCTTGCCGCGCGGAATATCAAGAATGTGGACGTGCTGCCGCACGTCGGCGCCAATGTGTACGACATCATCCGTCGTGACACGCTGGTTCTGACGCGCGCTGCGGTCCAGGAGCTGGAGGCTCGCCTGAAATGAGTGAGGCGAAAAAGGGCATTACGCTCAGCCGCGAGCGTGCCTACGACATCATCCTGTCGCCGGTTATCACCGAAAAGGCCACGATGATCACGGATAAGAATTTCGTGACCTTCAAGGTTCTGCTCGACGCCACGAAGCCGGAAATCAAAGCCGCCGTGGAAATGGTGTTCGGTGTGACGGTGAAGGCTGTGAACACGGTAACGGTCAAGGGCAAGCGCAAGCTGTTCAAAGGCCGTCCGGGTCAGCGGTCGGACTATAAGAAGGCGATGGTCAAGCTGGCAGACGGCCAGACCATCGACCTGACGACGGGGGTGTAAGCAGATGGCATTGAAAACTTTCAAGCCCATCACGCCATCGCTGCGTCAACTGGTTCTGGTTGATCGCTCGGAGCTGTGGAAGGGTAAGCCGGAAAAGACGCTGACCGAAGGTCTGAAAAAGACCGGTGGTCGCAACAATACGGGCCGTATCACCGCGTTCACGCGCGGCGGCGGGCACAAGCGCCGGTATCGTTTGGTCGATTTCAAGCGTCGGAAGTTCGATGTGAGCGCGACGGTTGAGCGCCTGGAATATGATCCGAATCGTTCGGCCTTTATTGCGCTGATCACCTATACCGATGGTGAAAAGGCGTACATTCTGGCCCCACAACGCCTGAAGGCGGGCGATCTGGTCGTGTCGGGCGAAAAGACCGACGTGAAGCCGGGCAACGCCATGCCGCTGCGGAATATCCCGGTCGGCACGATCGTCCATAATGTTGAGATGAAGATTGGTCGCGGTGGGCAGCTTGCCCGCGCCGCCGGCTCCTACGCTCAGCTCGTGGGCCGCGATCAAGGGTACGCTCAGCTCCGTTTGGCTTCCGGTGAACTCCGTATGGTGCGCGGTGAGTGCATGGCCTCGATTGGTGCCGTGTCGAATCCCGACCAACAGAACGTAAACTATGGTAAGGCTGGCCGTATGCGCTGGTTGGGCCGTCGTCCGTCTGTCCGCGGTGTCGCCATGAACCCGATCGACCATCCGCACGGGGGTGGTGAAGGCCGCACCTCGGGCGGTCGTCATCCGGTCACCCCCTGGGGTAAGCCGACCAAGGGCAAGAAGACCCGCAATAACAAGGCGACGGATCGGCTTATCGTCCGCCGTCGTCACGCGAAGTAACGAAGGAGAACCGCCGTGGCGCGTTCCGTTTGGAAAGGTCCGTTTGTTGACGGATACCTTCTAAAGAAGGCAGATAAGTCCCGGGCTTCGGGCCGGAATGAGGTGATCAAGATTTGGTCGCGTCGTTCGACGATTCTGCCGCAATTCGTGGGTCTGACCTTTGGCGTTTATAACGGCCAGAAATTCATTCCCGTTCTGGTGACGGACAATATGATCGGGCACAAGTTCGGCGAGTTCTCGCCGACGCGCACGTTCTACGGTCACGCGGCCGACAAGAAGGCGAAGAGGAAGTAAGGCTATGAGCAAGAAACCTTTGCCCCGGCAGCTAGCCGATGTCGAAGCGCTGTCTGTTGTTCGCAACATGCGCGTTTCCGCGCAAAAGCTGAACATTGTGGCGCAGTTGATCCGCGGTAAGAAGGCGAATACGGCTTTGGCCGAGCTCACCTTCAGCACCCGCCGGATTGCCAAAGATGTGAAGAAGGCCCTGCAGTCGGCCATCGCCAACGCCGAAAACAACCATCAGCTTGACGTTGACAAGCTGTATGTGAAGGAAGCGTCGGTGGGCCAAAGCTTCGAGCTGAAGCGCTTCCACGCTCGTGCGCGTGGTCGTGCCTCGCGCATCGAAAAGCCCTTCAGCCATCTGCGCATCGTGGTGCGTGAGCGCGAGGAGACGGTGTAATGGGTCAGAAAGTCAATCCGATCGGGCTTCGGCTCGGGATCAATCGCACCTGGGATTCGCGTTGGTACGCCAGCAAAGAATATGCAGCCCTGCTGCACCAGGATCTGAAGCTGCGCAAGATGCTGTTCGAACGTTTGGCGCAAGCCGGCGTGAGCCGCGTCATCATCGAGCGTCCGGCCAAGAAGGCTCGCATCTCCATTCATTCGGCGCGTCCGGGTGTGGTGATCGGCAAAAAGGGCGCGGACATCGAAAAGCTGCGTCTTGAGCTGTCGAAGTTCACGAAGAGCGAAGTCAGCCTCAACATCGTTGAAATCCGCAAGCCGGAACTCGATGCGAAGCTGGTGGCCGAGAGCATTGCTCAGCAGTTGGAACGCCGCGTTGCTTTCCGTCGCGCCATGAAGCGCGCCGTTCAGGCGGCGATGCGTCTCGGGGCCCAAGGCATCCGGATCAACTGCTCGGGCCGTCTCGGCGGGGCCGAAATCGCTCGTATGGAATGGTATCGCGAAGGCCGCGTGCCGCTGCACACCCTGCGCGCCGAAGTCGATTACGGCGTCGGTACCGCGAAGACCACCTATGGCATCTGCGGTGTCAAAGTGTGGATCTTCAAGGGTGAAGTAATGGCGCACGACCCGATGGCCCAGGACAAGCGCGCTGCTGAACAGCAGCCGACGCGCTAAGGCTAGGGGAATTAAACGATGTTGCAGCCAAAGCGCACAAAGTTCCGTAAGGCCCACAAAGGCCGGATCCATGGCAATGCCAAGGGTGGAACTCAGTTGGCTTTCGGGTCGTTCGGCCTGAAGTCGCTGGAACCGGGTCGTATCACGGCCCGTCAGATCGAAGCGGCCCGTCGCGCCATGTCGCGTCACATCCGCCGCGTGGGTCGTATTTGGATCCGCGTGTTCCCGGACGTTCCGGTTTCGTCGAAGCCTGCCGAAGTCCGCATGGGCTCCGGTAAGGGGTCGCCGGAATTTTGGGTCGCCCGCGTCAAGCCGGGTCGCATCATGTTCGAAATGGACGGTGTGCCACGCGAGATCGCTGAACGTGCGTTCGAACTGGCCGCCGCAAAGCTGCCGGTGGGCGTTAAGTTCGTTCAGCGCCTCGGCGAGGAGGCTTAACGATGGCCGACGATATTCGCGTAAAGACCGATGACCAGCTCAAGGATGAGCTGGTTAACCTCAAGAAAGAGCAGTTCAATCTGCGCTTTCAACAGGCGAGCGGTCAGCTCGAAAACACGGCGCGGGTCCGCCATGTGCGACGCCAAGTAGCTCGCATCAAAACAGTGCTGGCGGAACGGGCCGCGACCCGCTAAAAGGGTCGCTTTCCGAATGGAGACTGCTTAAATGCCAAGGCGCGTTCTGCAAGGCAGGGTAGTGAGTGATAAGTGCGATAAGACCGTTACGGTTTTGGTGTCGCGCCGCGTTATGCACCCTGTCTATAAAAAATTCATCACGCGGACGAAGAAATACGCCGCGCACGATGAGACCAACAACTTCAAGACGGGCGATTTCGTGAAGATTCGCGAATGCCGCCCCATCTCGAAGTCCAAAACTTGGGAAGTTGTGACCGACGAAACGGTTGCGACGGGCGAAGGAGCGTAACCCATGATTCAGGTGCAAACTAACCTGGACGTCGCCGATAATTCCGGCGCACGCCGAGTCATGTGCATCAAAGTTCTGGGCGGCTCGAAGCGGAAGACGGCTGCGGTGGGCGACGTTATCGTCGTTTCCATCAAAGAAGCCATTCCGCGCGGCCGCGTGAAGAAGGGCGATGTGCACCGGGCTGTTATTGTCCGGACCGCAAAGGAAGTGCGCCGGTCGGACGGGTCCTCGATCCGTTTCGATACGAACGCGGCGGTTCTGATCAATAAGCAGAACGAGCCCATCGGAACCCGTATCTTCGGCCCGGTGACCCGTGAACTGCGGCTCAAGAACTTCATGAAGATCATCTCGCTTGCTCCGGAAGTGCTGTGATGTCCTTGAAATTGAAAATCAAGAAGGGCGACCAGGTCGTTGTGACGACCGGTCGTGACCGCGGCAAGACGGGCGAGGTTCTCGAAGTTCTGCCGAAAGAAAACCGGGTTAAAGTCCAGGGCATTAATATCGTCAAGCGGCACACCAAGCCGTCGCAGACGCAGCCCGGTGGCATTGTGGAGAAGGAAGCGACGATTCACGTCTCGAACATCTCCCACATCGACCCGAAGACCAAGCAGCCGACTCGCATCGGCTATAAATTCCTCGCTGATGGCCGCAAGGTACGCTTCGCTAAGCGTTCCGGCGAGCTCATCGACGTTTGAGGTGTAGCATGGCGACTCGTCTGCAAGATCATTATCAAACCGTCGTTCGCGGCAAGCTGATCGAAGAATTCGGCTATAAGAACCCCATGCAGGTTCCGAAGCTGGAAAAGATCGTCATCAACGTCGGTGTCGGCGAAGCGGTGACGGACCAGAAGAAGCTCGATGCCGCCGTGGGCGACATTGCGCTGATTACAGGTCAGCGGCCGATCAAAACCTACGCCAAGAAGTCGATCGCGGGTTTCAAAATCCGTGAAGGCATGGCGCTGGGGGCCAAGGTCACGCTGCGCGGCGAACGTATGTACGAATTCCTCGACCGCCTGATCACCATCGCGCTGCCGCGCGTGCGTGATTTCCGCGGTGTGAGCGCGAAAAGCTTCGATGGTCGTGGTAATTATGCCCTCGGCCTGAAGGAACAGCTCGTGTTCCCGGAAATTGACTATGACAAGGTCAGTGACGTCCGCGGGATGGACATCATTATCGTCACGAGCGCGAATACCGACGACGAAGCGCGCGCCCTGCTTAAGGGTTTCCAAATGCCGTTCGCGTCGTAAGGCGGAGAGGTCCCCATGGCCAAGACGAGTTCTGTTCAAAAGAACAAACACCGCGAGAAGCTCTCGGCGCAGCATGCCAATCGGCGTGCGAAGCTGAAGGCGATCATTCAGAACAAAGAGACCTCGCTCGAAGAGCGGTTCTCGGCAACGCTGAAGCTCGCGGAAATGCCCCGCAACGGGGCGAAGATCCGCGTTCGCAATCGCTGCGAAGTGACGGGGCGTCCGCGCGCCGTGTATCGCAAGTTCAAGCTGTGCCGTAATGCACTGCGCGAACTGGGTTCGGCCGGCCAGATTCCTGGCCTGGTCAAGTCGAGCTGGTAAGAGGAGTTTAGGATATGGCGATGAGCGATCCCTTAGGGGATATGCTGACGCGCATCCGCAACGCCCAGCATGCGCGTATGTCGGTGGTTCTATCCCCGGCATCGAAGCTGCGGGCGAATGTGCTCGAAGTGTTGAAGCGTGAAGGTTACATCCGCGACTACACTCAAGCCGACGTGCGGGCTGGCGTCCAAGAACTGCGTATTGAGCTGAAGTATCACGAAGGCCAAGCCGTGATTAAGGAGATTAAACGTGTCTCCAAACCCGGCCGCCGCGTGTATACGAAGATCAAAGATCTGCCCAAGTTCTACAACGGTCTTGGCATTTCGATTCTCTCCACGCCCCGCGGCGTGATGTCCGATGCCGAAGCGCGCGCTGCCAATGTTGGTGGTGAAGTGCTTTGCCGCATATTCTAAGGGAGGCGACCAATGTCACGTGTTGGTAAGTATCCCGTTGCGGTCCCGGCTGGCGTCACGGTTTCGGTGAAGGATGGGGTGTTTCTTGCACAAGGTAAGCTGGGTGAACTCAGCCTGCCGCTGTCCAAGGATATCGAAACCACGGTGGATGGTTCGTCCATCTCCGTGAAGCCCGTTACGGAAACCAAGCAGGCCCGCGCTATGTGGGGCACCACCCGCGCTCTCATCAATAATATGGTGAAGGGCGTCAGCACTGGCTTTACCCGTAAGCTCGAAATCAACGGCGTGGGTTACCGCGCCGATGTGCAGGGCAAACTGGTAAAGCTGAAGCTCGGTTATTCGCACGACATCGATTATGCCCTCCCTGAAGGCATTACCGTTGTTGCCGAAAAGCCGACGTTGCTGGCGATCTCGGGTGCCGACCGTCAAAAGGTTGGCCAGGTTGCCGCTGAAATTCGCCGCTTCCGCGGTCCCGAGCCCTACAAAGGCAAGGGGATTAAGTTCGAGGAAGAGACCATCCTGCGTAAGGAAGGCAAGAAGAAGTAAGGACGCGGACCATGATGAAGCCGAAAGAACTCTTCGAGCGTCGTCGTCAGCGCGTCCGTACGCGACTGAGGGCAACGTCCAATGGCCGCCCGCGGCTATCGGTATTCCGCTCGAGCAAGCACATTTATGCGCAGGTGATCGACGACGCGCAGGGCCTGACCCTGACCGCCGCATCGTCTGTCGACAAAGAACTGCGCGGTCAACTGAAGACCGGCGCCGATATCGAGGCTGCCAAAGCCGTCGGTACGCTCGTGGCCCAGCGTGCGCTGGCCAAGGGCGTGTCGACCGTGGTCTTTGACCGTGGCGGCTATATCTACCACGGCCGGGTGAAGGCCCTGGCCGACGCTGCCCGCGAAGCCGGGCTGGCGTTCTAAGGGGGCATTCGAGAATGGCACGGGAAGATCGTCGGGATCGCGAGCGTCAGCCGCGTGAACGAGAAGAATCGGAACTGGTTGAAAAGCTGGTTGGTATTAACCGCGTCGCCAAAGTGGTGAAGGGGGGCCGTCGGTTCGGCTTTGCTGCTCTGGTCGTGGTTGGCGATGGTAAGGGCCGGGTTGGCCACGGATCGGGTAAGGCGCGTGAAGTGCCGGAAGCCATCCGTAAGGCAACCGAACAGGCGAAGCGCAACATGGTTCGGGTGCCGCTGCGGGAAAACCGCACGCTGCATCATGATACCAATGGGCACTTCGGCGCTGGCCGCGTTGTTCTTCGGGCGGCAACTGCCGGTACGGGGATCATCGCTGGTGGTCCGATGCGCGCGGTGTTCGAAGCGCTTGGCGTCCAAGATGTGGTCGCAAAGTCGCTGGGCACCTCCAATCCCCACAACATGATTAAGGCGACGTTCGACGCCTTGTCCGGCACTGTCTCGCCGCGTGCGGTTGCATCGCGTCGCGGTAAGAAGGTGGCAGACATCCTCGGCCGTCGCGATGGCGAAGCTGCCGCCGCGAAGGAAGCGTAAGATCATGAGTGACGCTGGCAAGACCGTAAAGGTCACCCAGATCGGTAGCCCGATCGGTCGCGAAGCCTATCAGCGCGATACGCTGAAGGGGCTTGGTCTTAACAAGCTGCATCGGAGCCGCGTGCTGGAGGATACTCCGGCGGTGCGCGGTATGATCCGCACGGTGCAGCATCTGGTAAAGGTCGAAGACCCGGCGTAACCCCGCAAGGGTTTGCCACGGTCTGGCGGGGTGGCAGCATCCCGCCCCTTTTTCCGAGGAGAACACCATGAAACTCAACGAACTCCGGGACAATGAAGGCGCGCGTAAGCGCCGGATGCGTGTCGGTCGCGGTATCGGCTCTGGCAAGGGCAAAACCTCGGGTCGCGGCGTGAAGGGGCAGAAGTCCCGTACCGGCGTGTCCATTGGCGGTTTTGAAGGCGGCCAGATGCCCCTCTATCGGCGTCTGCCGAAGCGCGGCTTCACCAATATTTTCCGCAAGACTTTCCAGGTCATCAACGTCGGCACGATTCAAAAGGCCGTCGAAGAAGGCCGTTTGCCCGCTGATCAGACCATCACGGGGGCCGTTCTGGCCGCCGCTGGCTTGATCCGCATTGCCGATGCGCCCACGCGCTTGCTGGCAAAGGGTGAACTGACGTCGAAGCTGACCATCGAACTCGATGCGGCCAGCCCGGCGGCGGTTGCGGCAGTGGAAAAGGCGGGCGGCTCGGTCGTTCTGCCGGCTCCGGCAGCAACGGAAGCCTAGTTTTTCTCTCTTAACGGCTGGCGGTTTATAACCTGATGGCATCTGCTGCAGAACAACTTGCTGCAAATATCAACTTCGGCGCCTTTTCGAAGGCGACGGAACTGAAGGCTCGCATCTGGTTCACGTTGGCCGCGCTCGTCGTGTACCGGCTGGGGACGTATATTCCCCTGCCGGGCATCGACCCGCTGGTTCTGAGTGATATTTTCAAACAGAACGCGGGCGGCATCCTCGGCATGTTCGACATGCTGGCGGGCGGCGCGCTCGGTCGTATGACCGTGTTTGCGCTCAACATCATGCCGTATATTTCGGCCTCGATTATCATCCAACTCATGACCGCGGTCAGCCCCCGCCTGGAGACCTTGAAAAAGGAAGGCGAGAGTGGCCGGAAGGTTCTTAATCAATATACCCGATATCTCACCGTGCTTTTGGCGACGGGTCAGGCCTATGGGATGGCGGTTGGGCTCGAAAGCTTCCAAGGACCAACGGGTTCGGCGGTGATCGATCCTGGTATGTTCTTCCGATTGACGGCGGTGATTACGCTGGTCGGCGGCACCATGTTTGTGATGTGGCTCGGCGAGCAGATCACGGCGCGCGGTGTGGGTAACGGCATTTCGCTGATTATTTTCGCCGGGATTGTTGCCAACCTACCGAGTGCTTTGGCGGGTCTGTTGGAACTCGGGCGCACTGGGGCCATGTCGGCGGCCTTCATTATCGTCCTGCTCGGCATCGTTGTCGGGGTTGTGCTCTTCATCGTCTTCATGGAACGCGCCCAGCGGCGCATCCTGATCCAATATCCTAAGCGCCAGCAGGGCAATCGGGTGTTTGGCGGTGAATCGAGCCATCTGCCGCTGAAGCTGAACACGGCTGGCGTTATCCCGCCGATCTTCGCAAGCTCGCTGCTGCTGCTGCCGAGTACCTTGGTTGGGTTCTCGGGGCAGTCGGCAACCGAACTTCCGACCGTATTGCGGTGGATCAGTGAGCATTTGGCCCATGGCGCCCCGCTGTATCTCGCCTCCTACATCGGCATGATCCTGTTCTTCTCGTTCTTCTATACCGCCATCGTGTTTAACCCGGTGGAAACGGCAGATAATTTGAAGAAGCATGGCGGTTTCATTCCGGGCATCCGTCCGGGTAAGAACACCGCTGATCACCTGGATCATGTGCTGACGCGGCTCACGGTTTTAGGCGCGGTTTACATCGCGGCAATTTGCGCGCTTCCCGAACTTCTTATCTCGCAGTATTCGGTGCCCTTCTACTTCGGCGGGACAAGCCTGCTGATTGTGGTCACAGTGACAATGGACACGGTTGCGCAAGTCCATTCGCATCTGGTGGCGCATCAATACGAAGGCCTAATCAAAAAGGCCAAACTGCGAGGGAGGCGTGGATGAACATCATTCTGTTGGGGCCGCCGGGTGCTGGTAAAGGCACGCAGGCGCGGTATCTGCAGGATACGCATGGTTTGGTTCAGCTTTCGACGGGCGACATGCTGCGCGCTGTCGTAGCGTCCGGCAGCGAGCTAGGGCAGGAAGCCAAGCGGGTCATGACGGCGGGGCAGTTGATGCCCGATACGTTGATGATCGATATGATTGCCGAGCGGATCGCTCAGCCCGATTGCGTCAAGGGGTTCATCCTCGATGGGTTCCCGCGCACGGTTGCCCAGGCGGAAGGCCTGGACGCGATGCTGGTGGCAAAGGGGTTAAAGCTCGATCACGTCATCGAGATGCGGGTAGACGAGGCGGCGCTGACCGAGCGCATCACCGGTCGCTATACCTGCAAAGCGTGTGGCACGGGCTATCATGACGTGTTCAAGCAGCCGAAGGTCGCAGAGGTTTGCGATTCTTGCGGCGGCACGGAATTCATTCGTCGTGCCGACGATACGGTGGAAGCCGTTTCGGCGCGATTGAAAGTGTATCGCGATCAGACGGCACCGATCCTGCCTTACTATCAGGGCCGAGGCGTTCTGCGCACGATTGACGGGATGGCGGACATCGCCGACGTAACGCGCTCGATTGAAGAGATTCTTCAGCCGAGCAAGGTTTGAATGGATTGACTCTTAGGTCCGTCTTCCTATAATGCGCCCCCTCTAATGGATGGTGCTGAGTAGGGTTGACGGACTGACGTCGAGCCTCTTTTTAAGGAGTTAAAGTGTGGCGCGCATCGCAGGCGTGAACATTCCGACGCAGAAGCGCGTGGAGATCGGCCTTACCTATATTTTCGGCATTGGCCGTAAGACCTCCCGTGACATTTGCGCAAAACTCGGTTTTGCACCTGAACGCCGGGTGCATCAGTTGAACGACGACGAAGTTCTTCGTATTCGTGAACTGATTGACCGGGATTATACGGTGGAAGGGGACCTGCGCCGTCAGGTCGCCATGCAGATTAAGCGGCTGATGGATCTCGGCTGCTACCGTGGTCTGCGCCATCGCAAAGGGCTCCCGGTACGCGGTCAGCGTACCCACACCAATGCCCGGACGCGCAAGGGCAAGGCGAAGCCGATCGCCGGTAAGAAGAAGTAAGGATAAAGGTTTATGGCCAAGGCTCCTGCTACGCGCATTCGCCGCCGCGAGCGCAAGAACATTACGTCGGGTGTGGCGCACGTCAACTCGACGTTCAATAACACCATGATCACCATCACCGATGCGCAAGGCAATGTGATTGCCTGGTCGTCTTCGGGCACGAAGGGTTTCAAAGGGAGCCGCAAGTCGACCCCCTATGCCGCCCAGATGGCTGCCGAAGATGCCGGTCGCAAGGCGATGGAACATGGCATGCGCACGCTGGAAGTCGAAGTGAAGGGCCCGGGCGCTGGCCGTGAATCAGCGCTTCGCGCGCTGCAGGCTGTGGGCTTTGCGGTGACGTCCATTCGTGACGTAACCCCGATCCCCCACAATGGTTGCCGTCCGCCGAAGCGGCGCCGCGTCTGATTGTTGCGGGTCAAACGGCCTGTCGCTTGCTGGAAAATTTCCGGCGCGGCGGGCCGGTTGCCGTTATTCGGGCGTCTGCGACTGGGGTATAACTCTCCATCGTTGGCATTGGTTGGCGTGGTGTACACAAGGGAAATCGTCCCGTGATCCAGAGAAATTGGCAAGATCTGAAAAAGCCGGAAAAGCTGAGCATTGAGCCTGGTGATGATCCGGCGCGCGTTGCGACGGTTATTGCCGATCCGCTGGAGCGCGGCCTGGGCTTGACGCTGGGGAACGCGCTGCGGCGTATTCTGCTCTCGTCGCTTCAGGGCGCAGCGGTCACGTCGATTCATATCGACGGTGTGCTGCACGAGTTCTCCTCGGTGCCGGGCGTGCGCGAAGACGTGACGGACATTGTTCTGAACGTGAAAGCGTTGGCCCTGCGGATGCATTCCGAAGAAGGCAAGCGCGTTCGTTTGCGGGCAACCGGTCCTTGCGTCGTTACGGCGGGCATGATCGAAACCGGTGCGGACATCGAAGTGATGAACCCCGACCTGGTGATCTGTCACCTGGACAAGGACTACAAGCTTTCGATGGAAATGTCGGTTAGCCGCGGCAAGGGCTATGTCCCGGCCTCGCTGAACCGTCCGGAAGATGCACCGATCGGGCTTATTCCAGTTGATGCGCTTTTCTCGCCGGTCCGCAAAGTCAGCTACAAGGTGGAAAACACCCGCGTTGGCCAGCAGACCGACTATGACAAGCTGTCGATGCGGATTGAAACCAATGGCGCGGTGACGCCGGAAGATGCGGTGGCTTTGGCCGCGCGTATCCTTCAGCATCAGTTGGCGCTCTTCGTCAATTTCGAAGAGCCGCAGGCCCCTGCCGAGGAAGATCGCGCCAACGATCTGCCGTTCAACAAGAACTTGCTGCGCAAGGTCGATGAGCTGGAACTTTCGGTTCGCTCGGCCAACTGCCTCAAGAACGACAATATCGTCTACATTGGCGATCTTGTGCAAAAGACCGAAGCCGAAATGCTGCGTACGCCGAATTTCGGTCGCAAGTCGTTGAACGAAATCAAGGAAGTGCTGGCTCAGATGGGCCTGCATCTTGGTCTCGAAATCCCCGGCTGGCCGCCGGAAAATATCGAAGAACTGGCAAAACGGCTCGAAGAGCCCTATTGATCGGTTATCCCAGGTTAACGGAAACCCCTGTCGCGCGGCGCTGGTGATCAGCCCCCCGCCGGTAGGTCCGACAAAAAGGTAGAGAAAAATGCGTCACGGTATGAGCGGTCGCAAACTGAACCGCACCAGCAGCCACCGCAAGGCCATGTTCGCGAATATGGCTGTGGCTCTGATTAAGCACGAGCAAATCACGACGACCTTGCCCAAGGCAAAGGATCTGCGCCCGATCGTTGAAAAGCTCATCACGCTGGGCAAGCGCGGTGATCTGCACGCCCGCCGTCAGGCGTTGGCTGTGCTGCAGGACGAAGTCGTGACGCGCAAGCTGTTCGATGCGATTGCAAAGCGCTACGACAGCCGCGCCGGTGGTTACACGCGCGTTCTGAAGGCGGGTTTCCGCTATGGCGACGCGGCTCCGATGGCGGTGATTGAACTCGTGGACCGCGATAAAGCGGCCAAGGGTCTCGATTCGGGACAGATCTACGACGAGGAAGTGGCGGCCTAAGCCTCCCTTTTTCGAGCGCGTTTGCGAAAGGCGGCTCCCAGCGTGGGGGCCGCCTTTTGCGCGTTCTGAGGCATGGTCTTTTTTTTGGCAGGGGCTGACGGAAATTTAAGCGTAATAAGATAATGTTAGCATTGCTTGCCGTTATGGGGATGGGACAAGATCGTTGAGACGAGAGGGTATGGTTTTTATCATGCTTGGCGGCCTGGGGCTAAGGTTTCAGCGCCTTTCCGAAGAGAGTATCACAGCAGCGCGCAGGGCCACGAGGCGGGGCTACTAGATAAACAATGCTTTGGTATAGTTATTGCTCAATAGTTTGATGTTTTTCCCAGGTTCCTCTTTTCAGAATTTTAAGGTGGGCTGATGCACGCGTCTCAGGTATCCCTCGAAAAGATGAACGCCGCCACGCCTAGTGCGGATAAAACTGTAAATCGGCCAAGTAATACAATTGAACAGGTCAAGATGCTGGTTTCGCGGCTGGAAGGTCGTTTTACCGAAATCGCGTCGATTGCTGGGTTGATTAGCGACATCAGCAAACACACTAAAATGCTCTCGTTCAATGCAACCATCGAGTCGGCGCGGGCGGGGGACGCCGGGCGGGGCTTTGCCGTGGTAGCGTCGGAAGTGCGCGCTTTGGCGGAACGCACGTCCGAGGCCACATCGGACATCAATCGGATGCTCCAGGATGTGAATAAAGAAATTGTAACGGCGGTAAAAGACGTGGAGACCGCCGAAGTCGAAACCCTAATCCAGGGGGGAATTCGAATTGCAACGCTGGAAGCCGCAAAGTTAGAAATTTTATTCACGCGCATTGCCACGGTTATTCATGGGTTTAAGCAAACAATTCAGGGGCTCAGTCTCTCGGGAGAGGGGTTAACCCGCCGGACAATCGATAATATTATGGCTGAATATCTGCGGAAAAATGAGGATTTGCTCGCGCTCTCGTGTTGCGCTCTCCCGAATGTCATTGATGGTGCTGATAGCAATTTCATCGGCGCGCCCGGACATGATGGGACGGGGAGGTATATTCCCTATTGGAATCGCGGCGGCGGCCAAATTCAGCTTGAACCGCTAACGGGTTACGACACGCCGGGGCTGAACGATTGGTATGAATTACCGCGCAAAGCCGGGCACGACGTGATGATCGAGCCCTATGATTACCCTGTGGCCGGTCGGGTTGTGCAGATCACCTCGCTCATGTCCCCCTTCACCTTGAAGGGGGTTTTTGCGGGCGTGATCGGGACCGATTACGCCTTGGAGCGCCTGCAAGCCGATATGGCGCGAATAAAGCCGTTCACGGTTGGCGCGCTGATGCTGCTCTCTAACAGCGCGGCCTATGTGGCGCATCCTGACCGGGATACTCTGGGCAAGCCTGCCGATGATTTGAGTCTGGACGCCAAGGCCGCCATTCGGGGCGGGAACACTTATCATTACATTGATGCGGGCGGCGTGGTCCGTATCTTCCATCCGCTGAAGATTGGTGAGGATACGCGTCCCTGGTCGGTGATGGTGACATTCGAGATTGCCGCCGCGCTGCGCAGCGGTAGCCGCTGAGGCCGAAGCGCGTCGTTGCCTGCAGTGTGGTCGGCAGGCGGTTTCCATCTTTATTTCAGTCAAAAATAGAGAAGATAATCAATAAATTACTATTTAGGGAAGAGTTCAAAAAAATGGAAGAATTTTGGAATTCTGGAACGTTACAGAAACATGCGTATGCCTTAATGTAATATTAGCACTCGAGAATTTATAACGGGTCCTCGTTATGGGTTAATGTGGTGTGTCTATCCTTCCCTTTTTCCCCCGGAAAAACGCCGGAACGCACGCCAAGACCCCCAGACTGGGAGGGCACGAACATGAAAGATGCGGCAAAGCGCTGGCGGCTGAAGCTGGGTGTTTCGGGGCGGATTTTTTTAATCTCGGTTGCGGTTTGTACGCTGGGTATTGCGCTGACCAGCGGCTACGGCATGTATCGGGCCATTGACGAGTTTGATCGCCTGGGGAAAGCGTCGGTCGATTCGGCGTTTCGGGTTTTTCGGGATGTCTTGAGCCAGTATGGCAAAGACTACCGCCTTGTCGACGGTAAGATGATGATCGGCGATTACACGGTCACGGCCGAAGATACGGTGGCGACGGACCGGGTAACGGCGGCAACCGGCGCGGTTATGTCCATCCTCGTCGGCGACACCCGCGTTTCGACCAGCCTGCGTTTTCCCGATGGTAAGCGTCAGGCGGGGGTTAAGCTCGCTGACGGTCCGATTAAAACGACGGTTCTGATCGACGGGAAGCCGTATCGCGGCACCTCAGGCACGGGCACTGCACTCTACTACGTAGCCTATGAGCCGATCAAAGACGCGAATGGTAGGGTTATCGGGGCCATCGGTCTTGGGATGTTGGCCAAGAATTTTATGGAAGCGATTGACGTGATCGTTTGGCAGCAAGGCGCGATTGCACTTGCCATGCTGCTGATGTCCGGGCTCGCTCTTTGGTTCGCCCTCGGGCGGGAAGTTAAGCGTTTGGGGGTTTTGCGCGACCGGATCGAAGCTGTCGAGGCGGGCGACGTGCAAACGGCGGTTGCCTATACCGAGCGCGACGATGAAATCGGGGCGCTCGCCCGCGCGGTCGATAGTTTCCGTGCGGCAACGGTGGATCAAGGCGCCCGCATGGCAGCGGCGGCGATTGAGGCGCAGCGGGCGCAAGCGCGCCGCTCGGCCATCGAAACGGCCACAGCCCATTTCTCCAGCGAAATGGACGCCCTGTCGCGCAGCATCGGCGAGGCGGCAGATTTCATGCTTCAACGGGTCGATGAGTTGAAGGATTCGGTTTCGACAGCGGAAGCCAATAGCCGAACCATTTTGAACACGGCGGAAACCGCATCGAACAATGTTGGCACGGTCGCGGCGGCGGCGGAGGAACTGTCGGGATCGATCCGCGATATTTCGCGGCAGATGGCGCGGGCGGCGGATACCGCTGGGCGCGGCGTGACGGAAGCGACCGCAACCAATGCCACCGTGCAGGAACTGGCGCGCTCGGCGGATCGGATCGGCGAAGTGGTGCGGCTGATTAACGATATCGCCGGGCAAACCAATCTGCTGGCGCTGAACGCAACCATCGAGGCCGCGCGGGCGGGCGAAGCGGGCAAGGGCTTTGCCGTGGTGGCGTCGGAAGTGAAAAGCCTCGCAGCGCAAACGGCTAAAGCCACCGACGAAATTCAAACCCAAATCGCGGGCATCCAGGCCGAAACCAACCATGTGGTTGCCACCATCGGCGGCATCTCGGGCACGATTGAGCAAATCAGCGAAATCGCGACCTCGGTGGCGGCTGCCGTCGAGCAGCAGGGGGCCGCGACCGATGAAATCGCCCGCAACGTCCAGCAGGCCGCAACCGGCACCCATCAGGTGACGGACCATGTGAGCGCTATGTCAAAAACGACGAGTTCGATCAATGGAGCCGCCGGGGCCTTGCAAACCGTGGCGAGCGATTTGCGCCAGCGCGCTTCGGGCTTGCAAGCGGCGGTGACGGTCTTTGTCGATCACCTTCAGCGGGTTGGTTCCGAAGCGGCTTAGGCAGCTTAGGCGCAGAGGAAGGCGGCTCTAGGGCCGCCTTCTGTCGTTTAGCCTCCGCGCGATTCCTGGTAACGACGCAGCCCTTCTGCGGCCTGGCGGCGGATTTTGCCCTGCACCAGCGGGCTCCACCCCAACACCAGCCCCATCGGCCCGAGGGCTTGGGCCGACCAGCGCCACAGGTTGAAACTGTCGATATGGCGAATGATCTTGCCGTCTTGGAAGGTGACGCGCGCTGAAATTCGGTTCACCACCGGGCGTTTCGTGGCCGAGAAGCTATAGCGGGCGACCCAATGGGCCGACCCTTCGTGTGCATTGGCTTGGATGTCGGTGACGCTAATATCGAGATCGCTTGCGCGCGCCAGCAGCATTGCCCACATATCGCCCGCGGCCCGGCCAACGAGGCGGGGAAAGACGGGGTCGCTAAACACCACCTCGGGATGGTAACACTCGGCCATGCCCTGGGCTTGGCGCGCCTGAAAACTACTATAGAATTGCCCAATGAGGGCCGCATGGGCTTCGGACATGGTTTCGACCTCTTCCTCCCGGATCATGGTTGTTCTTGTCCGACAGCTTGGCACAGAGAGGAAGAAATGGTGGTAAAAAAGCTAAGCCTGTTCGCGTTGCTGGTGAGTTTTGGGCTGGCGACCGTCCCCGCCGTGGCGCAAACCCGCGTACCGCAAAGCCGGGAACAGATCAGCCTGTCCTTCGCCCCCGTGGTCAAGCAAGCCGCGCCCGCCGTGGTGAATATCTACACCAAGAAGCGGGTGCGCGAGCAGGCGGCGCTATCGCCTCTGCTGAATGATCCGTTCTTCCGGCAGTTTTTCGGCGACCGCTTGCCGGTTGGCCCCAGCCGGGAGCGGGTGCAGAATTCGCTCGGCTCCGGCGTTATTCTGCGGGCCGATGGGCTGGTGGTGACGAATTTTCACGTTATCAAAGACGCCGATGAAATCAGCGTGGTGCTCGCCGACCGCCGCGAGTTCGATGCGAAACTGATCCGTTCCGACGAGCGGGTCGATCTGGCGGTTCTCAAGATCGATGCGGGGAAAGAGGCGCTGCCAACCCTGCCGCTGCTCGATAGCGACCAAGTGCAGGTTGGCGATTTGGTGCTCGCCATCGGCAATCCGTTCGGCGTGGGGCAGACGGTGACGCAGGGCATCGTCTCGGCGCTGGCGCGCACCAATGCCGGGATCACCGACTATAATTTCTTCATCCAAACCGATGCCGCGATTAACCCCGGCAATTCCGGCGGGGCGCTGGTGACGATGGATGGGCGGCTGGCGGGCATCAATACCGCCATCTATTCGCGCTCGGGCGGCTCGATTGGTATCGGCTTTGCCATTCCGGCCAATATGGTGCGCACGGTGCTGTCGGACGATGCGGCGCGCAATGGTAAGATCGTCCGCGCTTGGTTCGGCGGCTCGGGTCAACCGGTAACGCAGGATGTGGCGGCCAGCCTTGGACTGTCGCGGCCCTCCGGCGTGCTGATCGCCGAAGTCCACCCGGAAAGCCCGGCGGCCCAGGCAGGCATTCGGGCGGGCGACGTGATTACCGCCTTCAACGGCAATGAGGTGCCCGACCCCGAAGCCCTGCGCTTTCGCATCGCCACCCAGCCGATCGGCGAAACGGCCAACTTTACGATTGTGCGCCGAGGTCAAACCATCACTGCGAGCGCCAAGCTGATCGCCCCGCCGGAAACCCCAAAACGCGAGGCAACCTTGCTGAAAGGCCAGCAGCCGCTTGCTGGGGCCACTATCGCCAATCTCTCGCCCGCGCTGGTGGAGGAAATGGGTATCCCCGGCCCGTCGCGCGGGGTGATTATCATGACTATCGCCCGAGGCAGCCCGGCGGCGCGCGTCGGCTTCCAGCCCGGCGACCTGCTGCAACAGGTGAACGGCGGCGCGATTGCCAGCGTCGGCGACGCCGTAACCGCCCTCGGGCGCGGCCAAACCTGGCGCGTCACCATCAAGCGCGGCGACGAGGTTCTGACGGATACCTTTGGGAAGAAGTAGGGCGAGGGGCGGGCAGGATGGTCAAGTGGATCGGTATATTGATGGTCCTTGGGGTAGCGGCTTGTGGCACGCCCGATACAAATTCATCGGCGCGCCCGCTGAGGGGGCTCACCGACGCGGCTTTGATCCGGCAAACCATGCCGTCTATCGTAACAATAAAGGCCGAAACGACAGTATGGGCACCAACCGCAGAGACCTTACCGTCCGGCGATAAGCCTGCGCGGCGTATGGTCTCGCATCATCTCAGGCTAACCTCGGGGGTTACCGTTTCGTCTGCGGGGCATGTTCTGACGTTCCGTCGCTCTTTGGAGGGTATGGAGACGATCAGGGTTGTTACCCACGAGGGCTTTGGCTTTCCCGCGCGAGAAATCCGTACCGATCCAAAAACCGATTTGGTTTTGCTGCAAGTGGAGACTGATGGGAAAATCTTGACGCCAATCCCGCTCGCCCTGCACCGACAGCCCAAAAATGGTGACCGTGTTCTTTCGGTGAGTATGCTCGATTTTATTGCCCCGAAGACAGCAGTAGGGGCCATCGAAAACGCAAATCTTCATCCAGCGACGGGGCCAGGTCGCATTGTAACCAAGATTGATACGGCGACCGAGGTGCCGGGAAATGGCGGGGCGCTCGTCAGCGCGGATGGCCTGCTTCTCGGGATTATCCTTGGTCCACGGCAAGCCATCGGGCAGACTTGGGACGGAACCTTTGCGCTGCCTCTATCCGCGTTTCGCTCCTTCTTGGATGGGTTGCCGCTCGCTCAGTCATCTGAGGCAACGGCAACCCAATGACCGATCTCTTCCCCCCGGTCTTAGCCGATACCCAGCCGCTGGCCGACCGCCTGCGCCCGGCGAAGCTGGCCGACGTGGTGGGGCAGGATCATTTGTTGGGACCGAGTGGCCCGATCGGGCGGATGCTGGCGGCCAAACGTTTGGGCTCGATGATCCTCTGGGGGCCGCCCGGTTGCGGCAAGACTACCTTGGCGCGGCTGCTGGCGGCGGAAGCCGGGCTGACCTTCGAGCCGCTGTCAGCCGTCATGTCTGGCATCGCCGAGTTGCGCAAACTCTTCGAGGCGGCGGCCAAGCGGCGGGCGCAGGGTAAGGGCACGCTGCTGTTCATCGACGAGATCCACCGCTTCAACCGCGCCCAGCAGGACGGGTTTTTGCCGGTGGTGGAGGATGGCACCGTCATTCTGGTGGGCGCGACGACGGAGAATCCCTCCTTCTCGCTGAATGCCGCCGTGCTATCCCGCGCCCAGGTGTTCGTGCTGAAGCGCCTGGAAGAAAAAGGCATGGCGCTGCTGCTGGACCGGGCCGAAGCGCTCACCGGCCAGCCGCTGCCGCTGACGGCGGAAGCGCGCGAATTGCTGCTGACCTTGGCCGACGGCGACGGGCGCTATCTGCTCAACCTCGCTGAAGCCCTCTTCGCGCTAAAAGACCTGCCGCCGCTCGATTCGGCGGGGCTGCTCGCCTCGGTCCAAAAGCGCGCGCCGCTCTACGATAAGGACCGGGAGGAGCATTATAACCTCATCTCGGCCCTGCATAAGAGCTTGCGCGGCTCGGATGTCGATGCGGCGCTCTATTGGTTTCAGCGCATGCTGCTGGGCGGGGAAGACCCGCATTTCATCGCCCGGCGGCTGACGCGCTTTGCGGCGGAAGATATTGGGCTGGCCGACCCCCACGCGCTCCCCCAGGCCATCGCCGCCTGGGATGCCTACGATAAGCTCGGCTCGCCCGAAGGGGAATTGGCGCTGGCCCAAGCCGTGGTCTATCTGGCGACCGCGCCTAAATCGAACGCCACCTACCGGGCGTTCAAGAGCGCCGCGAAAGCCGCGCGCGATACCGGCTCGATGATGCCGCCCAAACATATTCTCAATGCGCCGACGCGGCTGATGAAGGATATCGGCTATGGTGCGGGCTATGCCTACGATCACGATACGGCGGATGGGTTTTCCGGGCAGAATTACTTCCCTGAGAACCTGCCGCGCACCCGCTTCTATGATCCGCCCGAACGCGGCTTTGAGCGCGAGATTCGCAAGCGGCTCGAGTATTGGGACAAGCTGCGCGCCAAACGCCAGGAGGGCACGGAATGAAGACGGTGGCACTGGTCGCCCTTGGCGGCGCGATGGGATCGGTCGCGCGTTATCTGATGGTGCTCGGCGTTGGGCGCTGGCTGGGAACGAGCTTCCCCTGGGGCACGCTCTCGGTGAATTTGCTCGGCTGTTTTCTGATGGGGCTGCTGACGGCGCTGTTCACTGGGCCGCTGCCGGTTTCCTCCGATACACGAATTTTTTTTACCACCGGGCTCTTGGGCGGTTTCACCACGTTTTCGGCCTTTGGGCTCGATGCCTCGGGTCTGATCGACCGGGGGGATAGTGGGGCTGCGTTGATGTATCTGGCGGGATCGGTTGCCTTGGGGTATGCCGGGGTGAGGGCAGGGGCCGCCGTTATCAGGCTCTGGACCTTATGATCGACGCAAATGCGTCGTCGCAGACGAAACCGTCTGCTCGGGATTTGCTGAAGGAGAATAATCATGTCGGTCGAACAACGCACCGTCAGCCAGGATGAGGCGGATATTCGGATCGACCGCTGGTTCAAGCGTCACTACCCGGAGCTACCGTTTGGGCGGCTGTCGAAGCTGATGCGCACCGGGCAAATCCGCCTCGACGGTAAGCGCGTCGAAGGCTCGGAGCGGCTGGAGCCCGGCCAAACCATCCGCGTCCCGCCGTTGGGCGATCTCGACGGCCCGCCGCCGCCGCGCCCCATCGATCCGCACGTCGCCAAAGATTTGCAGCAGATGGTGCTGCACCGCGATGAGGATGTGATCGTGCTGAACAAGCCGACCGGGCTTGCGGTCCAGGGCGGCACGGGGACGACGCGGCATCTCGATGGCATGCTGGACGCGCTGAAGTTCGAGCTGAGCGAACGCCCGCGCCTTGTGCATCGGCTCGATAAAGATACCTCCGGCATTCTCGTGCTGGCGCGCACGGCGCTTGCGGCGAGCAAGCTCGCGGCGGCGTTCAAAGACCGCGAGACCGAGAAGATCTATTGGGCCGTCACCGCGCGCGTGCCGGTGCCCAACGAAGGCACCATCGATCTACGCCTCGCCAAAAAGGGCAGCCCGCAGGGCGAGCGCGTGGCGGTGGATGGCGAGGACGGCCAGAAGGCCATTACCGACTATGAGGTGATCGATTACGCCGCCTCGCGCGCGGCGCTTGTCCGTCTGCGCCCGATTACGGGGCGAACCCATCAGTTGCGCGTCCATTGCGCCGCCATCGGTACGCCGATTCTGGGCGATGCCAAATATGGCGGGGCGGACGCGATCATTCATGGCGTCGAATATATGCGCTCGCTGCATCTGCACGCCCGGCGGCTGAAAGTGCCGCACCCGCGTGGCGGTTTTCTGGAAGTCACGGCCCCAATTCCGCCCCATATGAAGGCCACCTTTGCCTACTTCGGCTTTACGGCCCCGAAGGGAGCCTAAGGGCATGGCGGCGATTGATCTGATTCTCTTCGATGTCGATGGCACGCTGGTCGATAGTCAGCACACGATTGTCGCCTGTATGGAAACGGCCTTCGCCCGGCATGGCTTGCCGGCTCCGGACGCGGCGGCGGTGCGCCACACCGTTGGGCTGGCGCTCGTCGAAGGGGTGGCGCGGCTGTTGGCGCACGACCCGTCCTTGGCGGAGGTTGATCCGCACGTCGTGGCCGAAACCTACAAGGAAGCCTATCTCGCCCGCCGCACCGCTACCCCGCCGCCACCCACCGATCCGCTCTATCCCGGCACCAAAGCGCTGTTGGATCGGCTGCTACATCAAGAGCGGTTGATGGGCGTCGCCACGGGCAAAAGCAATCGTGGCGTTTCGGTATTTCTCGACACGCACGGCTTTCATAAGCATTTCGTGACCCGGCAAACCGTCGATACCGCCCCCGGCAAGCCCGACCCGGCGATGATCCGGCAGGCGGCAGCCGAAGCGGGCACGGTCCCGGCGCGGGTGCTGATGATCGGCGATACGGTGTATGATATGCAAATGGCGCGGGCCGCGGGGGCGATGGCATTGGGGGTCGATTGGGGCTACCACGCTCCGGCGGCGCTGACGGCGGAGGGCGCGCGCGCTATTCTCAAATCCTGGGACGATCTCGACCCCTATCTGACGTAACCGGACGGAGAAGGCCATGATGGACGAACGCCCCGTATTGAGCGGCCCCGCCCCCAAAGAACCGAACGCGCTCAAACCACCCCATGCCCCGCGCTCCTGGCTGAAAACCGGGTTGCTAATCGCGGGGGGCGGCGTTGGGCTTGCGGTTGTCGGCGTCGGCGGTCTTCTCTTCCTCGTCGATCCCAACGATCACCGCGACCGGATTGCGGCCGAACTGCAAGCGGCGACGGGCCGGGCGGTGACCCTGGCCGGGCCGATTACCCTCTCGCGCTCGCTCTCCCCCGCGCTGGTGGTGGAAGGCGTTACGCTCGCCAATATGCCCGGCGGCTCGCGCCCGCAGATGGCGACGATTGGGCGGCTGGAAGTGCAAGTGGCCCTGGTGCCGCTGATTCTGGGCGGGCGGCTTCAGGTGGAAAAGCTGGCGCTCAGCAAGGCCGATATTCTGCTGGAGACCGACGCCAAGGGCCAGGGCAATTGGGTGTTTAGTCCCGCGCCGTCCCCCTCGGTCGCGCAGAGTGGCAGCGCCGCCCCATCGGCCCCGAAAAGCGGCGGCGGGGCGGGGAATTTGCCGATCCTCAAGGAAGTTTTGGTCAGCGACAGCCGCCTTGTCTACCGCAGCGGCAAAACTCAGCAGCGGCTGGATTTGACCCGGCTCAGCTTCGCGCTGCCCGATGGAGGTAAGCCCGTGCCCGTAGCGATTAAGGCGGCGCTCAACGATGCGCCCTTTGATCTCACGGGGGAAATCGGCGCCCTCGCTAGCCTGGTCGCCGCCGAAGGGGCCTATCCCGTTAAGCTGAAAGGCCAGGTGGCGGGGCTCGATCTGGAGGCGGCGGGAACCCTTGGCCTCGGCAAGCAGCAGGGGCAGGCCGATGGCACGCTGACGCTCGCGGGCGAGAGCCTAACGAGCGTGAAGAAAGCCGCCACCGGCTTCGGTATCGCCTCGGCGGACTGGCCGGACAAGCTGCCGAAATTCTCGCTCACGGCGCAGGCGGCACTTGCCGCCGATAAGCTCACCCTCACCCGCGCCGTCCTGACCACGGGCAAGACGGAAGCGACGGCGACGGGGACGGTTAACCTGACCGGCCCAAGCTTCGGGTTGACCGTCACGGCGCGGTCACCGGATTTGAAGGCGCAGTTGATGGCCCTGGGCCGCCTCGAAACCGCCTTCGTCCCCGATGCTGGGGCGTCGCTGACCGCAAAACTCACCGGCACCGCCACGACACCCCAGGTGTCCGATTTGGTGCTGGATTGGGGCGTAACGCGCGTCACCGGGCGGGCAGGCGTCGATCTTGGCGCAAAACTTCCCCGCATCACGGCGGATCTCGCCAGCCCGGAAGTGGATTTGACGCCTTTCTTCGGTAAAGCGACCCCGGCTCCGGCGGCCTCGGGCGGCGGCGGCGCGGCCCCGGCAGGCGCGGGCAGGGCGGATGATCGGGTGATCCCGGACACGCCCGTCGATCTGGTGGCGATCACGCAAGCGCCCGTAGAGGGCGATGTGAAGCTCGCGGTCGGACGGCTGAAGTTCGGGCGCGGCGAGGTGAAGGACGCGAGCCTTGCGGTCGCCCTGCGCAATCGGCAGTTCACAATCAAACCGCTGCGCTTTTCGGCGGCGGACGGCAAGATGGCCCTGGAAGCGCTGATCGAACCCAACGGCAAACTGTGGTTAACCGGCGAGGCGGCGGGGGTCGATACGGCGCAGCTTTCGGCCCTGCTGGGCGACGAGCCCGTGTTGAAGGCGAAGGCCGATTTGGGCTTCAAGATTTCCGCCGAAGGCAAAACCCTGCGCGCGCTTGCGGCCAGTTTCGACGGGCCGGTGACTTTCGCTACCGGGCCGGGGCAGTTGGTCGGCTCGGCGGCAGAGGCGCTGTCGAGCAAATATCTGACCTTCCTGTCGTTAAAGCCCGCCGATGTGACGCAACTGAGCTGCACGGTGGTGCGAACGCAGTTTGCGCGCGGGCAGGGCAGCGTGCAGCAATTGGCGGCCGACACGCCGGGTCTCACGGTGCGCGGCGGCGGGGGGCTGTCGCTCGCCAGCGAAACCTTGGATTTGAGCTTCGATCCGCAGCTTGCCCCCGGCAATCCGGCGCAACTCGCCGTCGTGCCCTTCCATGTGCGCGGCAGCTTTGCGAAACCCGCCGTGACCCCGGACGCTGCCGGAACGGCGCGCGCGGCGGTGGGCGTGGCGCAGGCCTTGGGCGTCGGTGGGCAGAAGACGCAAGGCGCGCTCGGCATCGTCGGGGCTTTGCTCGGGCAGCAGAGCGCAACACCGAGTGCACCGACCGGCCAACCCGGCACCCCCTGCGGTCAGCGCGTCGCCAGCGCCGCCCCAGCGGCCACCACCCCGGCCCAACCGGGCCAGATCAACCCCGCGACCAAACCCGCCGCCAATGATCCCGCAGGCGCGATCAAGGGCCTCTTCAAGGGGTTGCTTGGCGGCTCCAATTGACGAGACAGCATGAAGCGTTTTTATAAGCAGGCTGCGGCTGCCCCCGTCGAGGGCGGTTTCGGCGTAACGCTGGACGGTAAACCGGTGCGGACCCCCGCCGGTGCGATTCTCACGGCGGCAACCCCCGCCCTGGCCGAGGCGCTGGCGGCGGAATGGGCCGAGCAAACCGGCGAGGTGCGCCCGCTCGCCATGCCGCTGAACCGCCTCGCCCTCACGCAGCAGGACCGGGTGGCACCACGCCGGGAGGCCGTGACCATCGAAGCCCTGGCCTATGTGGAAAGTGATCTACTCTGCTATCGCAGCGGCGACGATGCCACGCTTGGCGCCCGGCAGATCGTCGCCTGGAACCCGCTGCTCGATTGGTTCGCCGCCGCCTATGGCGTGATGCTGGCGATCACGGAAGGCTTGATGCCCGTGGCGCAAGACACGGCGGCGCTCGTCCCCCTGCGCGCCAAGCTCGATGGCTTCAGCGATGCCGAGTTAACGGCGTTTGCCCTTTTGGCCCCCGCCGCAGGCTCCTTCGTGTTGGCGCTGGCGATGCTCGACGGGCGGCTGAGTGCGCAAGAAGCCTATGCCCTCAGCCAGTTGGACGAGAGCTATCAGATCGAAAAATGGGGCGAGGACGAGGAAGCCGCCGAGCGCCGCGCGGCCCTTGCGCTGGAGTTTCAGGATATCGGGCGGTTTTTGGCGCTTAATCGAGGGTAAAGCGCATTCCCTTACCCCCCGCGCGGCAACGCGCATTCCATAACCCATTGCGGCCCCACTGGGCCGTCGCGCGTATGGCTAATGACGAACCCGGCGCGGGCATAGAGCCGCAAAGCGGTGTGATTGCGCTGATTGACGGCGAGAATCACCCGCCGCGCGGCGGGATAATGCGCCTGAACGAAGCCCGGAAGCTGGCGCATCGCGGCAAACCCGACGCCCTGGCCCTGACGCGCCGGATCGATACTGAGCGCGGTAAATGCCACCGCCGCCGGGTCGGGCTCCGGCAGATATTTATCCCGATGCGCGCCCACACACAGGAGGAAGAAGCCGACCGGCTCCGCCCCGTCGAGGATCGTCACCGGTTGGCGCTCGGCATCGCCCGTTATCCGCGCCAAGACTTGCACGGGTGTGCTGGTAAAAACCTGCTGCTCTGCGGGAAGATCGAAGCGCAGCAGGGTCGGCAAATGGTCGGGCTGATAGGCGCGTAGCTCAATCACTCAAGAGATAGCCTTGCCGATGGGCGAGCGGCTGCGTGCCGACCACTTTAGCCACTTGGAAGCCGGGGCGGACGTTATGGGTATGGCGCATGACCAAAATGAACCCGTCCGTCGTGGCTTTAATCTGCGTCCGCGCGTGGGTCAGCGGATTGACGATCTCGGCCACTACATCGCCCTTTTTTACCCGATCGCCGAGGGCAACCTTATAGACCATCACGCCTGCAACCGGCGTCACCAGCAGGTCGGAGGCGGTGAGGTCGGTCGCGTCATTCACCAGCGCGGGGAGGGGGCCGGGGTCGCCCGCAATCACGCCGCGTCGTTGTAGGAAGCGATAGAGGGCGGCGGCGTCTTGGCCCGCGAGTTCATCCGTCACGTCGCTTTCGCCGCGCAATTCAACCGTGGTGGCGAGGCAGGCGGGCGGAATCGGTTTATCGGGAAAGGTGCGCGCCAGATACCACCAAGGGCCGCCCATCGCTTCATCCAGCGACGAGCCGCCCGAATCCTCGGCCAGCAAGGTTGCGTGTGCGCCAAGATCGGCGGCGAGGTCTTTCGCATCCGGCCACAGGGGCGTGCCCAAGTAGAGATGCATGAGCGCGCGCGTGTCGCAGTGCAGATCGAGGGCAATATCGGCATCAATCGCGCGGCTGAGGATGGCGACGCGTAGAAAATCCATCTCCTGAACGGGTTCGATTTCGGCCAGGATTTCGCGCATCGTCTGGCGGATGAGCGCCACATTGGTCGCGGCGTCGTCGGTCAGTTGAGGGCCGATGCGTTTGGCCACTTCCGGCCCGAGCACGGGATAGCCGCGATTGAAATTGCCGACGCGGCCCAGCTCGAACCGGCCCACATGGGTATTATTCACCCATTGCGCGAGGCCGATGGGGTTGGTGAAGGGCACCAGAATAATTTCGCCCAGAATCTCGCCCCGCGCCGCCGCCGCATCCAGCAAACGCCCTAGGTGGTCGCAGAGCAGCAGGCCGGGGAGTTCATCGGCGTGGAGCCCTGCGTGAATATAGGCTTTTGGTCCGGTCCCTGGCGTGCCGTAGCGCAGGGCGGTCCAACTGCGGGTGGTGCCCAGGGCGGGATCGGGGAAGGAAACAACGTCGCGCGTGATCGGATTCGGGGTCGGCATTTGGGGGACTATATCCTTTTGGCACCCGCGCCACGCGCGGAGGTGGGGGCAGGATAGCAACGGAAAAGGGGCGCTCCAAGCCTCAGCCCGCAGCGCCCCTCCGATCCAAAGATTATGCTGAAATTCAGCACTAATCCCTTAGTTCATTTTGATACCGGTGCCGTCGACCAGCAGAATCTTCGTCGTGCCGCCATCGATACCGAAATCATCATCGTTAATCAGCATCAGACGACCGTCGCCCGCAAGCGCCATGCCTTCGACCTTCACCGGCACTTCCGGATAAGCAGCGCTATCGAAACGGATCGTCTTTTTCAGGGCTTTTGCGGCGGGATTATCCGCCGGGGTGGCTTCGAGCGACGGCGTGGTTGCGACATCGTCCCAGGCCGAGCCGAGGATATTGGTTTCGGCGGTCAGCGCCACTTCATACAGGCGCGTCGTCTTTTCCGTGCGTTCCAGCACGACGACCCGGTCCCCCGACAGGGCCATCATTTCCGAAATGCGGACGGTGCTGTTATTCGGGCTCTTTTCGCCGGGATAGGTTGCGACCGGGTCCATCGGGTAGGCCCATTCACCGACGAGCTTGCCGCTGGCGCGATCGAGCTTATAGAGGCGAGAATTAACCGCGCCTTGGTAAGTCTTCGCGTCCGGGTTCGCCAGCGGGTTTTGCATAATGAAGTAGAGCGACGCTTCGTCCGGCGAGATGCTGATCGATTCGATACCGCGGTTCAGCGAGCGCTTGGTGAGAATCGCAGGCAGGCTGCCGATGGTTTCATAATCGGCGGCGGCGAAATCTTTTTCGGTGCCGGTCGGCACCAGGCGGCGTTGAATGCGCGCTTCGGCATCGAGTTGCATCAGGCTCGGGCCGTTTTCATCGCCGATCCACATGGTGCCGTCTTTCAGCACAACGATGGCTTCCATATCGATGCCATTCGGGTCTTGGTTCAGCTTCGCGCCGGTGCCATCGAGCGGGATTTCGGTCGAGGCAACCGTCAGCGGGTTCAGCAGGCCGGACGTGGGCTTGCCGCTTTTGGTTTTCACCGGCGTTGCGCCGACGAGCTTAAACGTGCTGGTCGCGGGGTCGAGTTCGACCTGATAGATCGACGGGCTATAGGCCGGGCGCGGGTAGACGCGGCCATTCTTCGGCGCTTCCTTGCACAGTTCTTCCTTATTCGCGCCATAGCCTTCGAGATCGCCGCAAGCGATGTTCGGACCGCGATCGGAGACAGTGTAGAAGCGCAAGGCCCCATCGCCCGTGCGGCGGAAAGCCCCTGAGCCGATGCCGACGGTCAGCGGCATAGCCTTCGTCGAGGTCTTCAGCGTGTAAGGGGCATCCTTCAGCCCGGCGTCGGTCGAGGTGAAGACGCTGATCGTCACCTTGGGGGCCGTCTGCGGGGCCTGGGCAGCGGCAACGGCGGCGAGCGATAGGCTCCCCAACAGGGTCAAGAGCGAAAGAGCACGCATCGATAATCTCCCAAAAGAACACACGAGGATGGTGCCGGTTCTAACGCGAGATTATGACAGTCTGAGGAGCCTTTCCCCCTTGCCGTCCGACGCATGAGACCCCACGCTTATGGCTATGTTGTTTCCGACGCCGCCCGCAAAACCTGTCGTGCCTTCTGTTGCCCGCGTGCGCACCGTCGAGGCGATTACCGATGTTTCGGCTGCCGCGTGGGATGAGTGCGCCGGGGCGGCCAATCCTTTCGTCAGCCATGCCTTTCTGGCGGCGATGGAGGAGAGCGGCTCGGTTAGCATGCGCACGGGCTGGGTGCCCCGGCATTTGGTGGCTGAGAGTACGGACGGGCGGATTGTCGGCCTTGTTCCGCTCTACCTGAAAGGCCATTCCTGGGGCGAATATGTCTTCGACCAAGGTTGGGGCGACGCTTTCCAGCGCGCGGGCGGAAGCTATTATCCTAAGCTGCAAGGAGCGGTGCCCTTCACCCCCGTGCCGGGGCCGCGCCTGCTGGTTGTGCCCGATGCCCCGCCCGATACCCGTCAGAAACTGGCGGAATCGCTGGTCGAACTCTGCACCCGCCTGGGGCTATCGTCGGTCCATATCACCTTCGCCGAGGATGCGGATATGGAAGCGCTGATCGCGGCGGGGTTCCTTGAGCGTCACGGCTATCAGTTCCACTGGCAAAACCAGGGCTATGGGCATTTCGACGATTTCCTAGGCGAGCTTGCCAGCCGCAAGCGCAAAGCCATTCGCAAGGAGCGCGAGAGTGTCGCCGCCAGCGGGCTCGTGATTCGCACGCTCGTCGGTCCTGAGATCGACGCGCGGCACTGGGATGCTTTTTACGATTTTTACCTTGCAACGGTCGATAAACGCTGGGGGTCGGCCTATCTAACCCGGCCGTTCTTCGACAAACTCGCCGAGAGCCTGGCCGAACGGGTGGTGTTGATCGTCGCCGAAGACGGGCGCGGCACGCCGGTTGCGGGGGCGCTTAACCTGCGCGGGGCCGATACGCTCTATGGGCGCAACTGGGGGGCTATCGTCGATGTGCCCTTCCTGCACTTCGAACTCTGCTACTACCGCGCGCTCGATTACGCCATCGCCGAAGGGCTGCCGAAGGTCGAGGCCGGCGCGCAAGGCGAGCATAAATTGCAGCGCGGCTATCTGCCCACGCGCACCCGGTCCGCCCATTGGATCGCCAATCCCAGCTTTCGGCGGGCGGTGGCGAATTTCCTGGAGCACGAGCGCCCGGCGATTGCCGAGCAGATGGTGGCGCTGCTGCCACTCTCCCCCTTCAAGCGCGCGGGCGAGGGCTAACGGGCTGGATTCATTCGGCGGCTGATGCCATAGTCGCCGCCGACGTTCGATTGGGAATTGCGTAAGGGATTAGCATGTCGCTCGGCACTCGGCTTTACACGTGGCGGAACGGTGAATTGGTCGGCGAAGACGAATTCGGCAACCGCTATTACCGCGAGAAGAAGGTCGCCTCCGTGCGCGACGCGAAGCGCTGGGTGCTCTATAAGGGCGAACCCGAAGCCTCGAAAGTGCCGCCGCAGTGGCACCGCTGGCTGCATAAGACCACCGACGAGGTGCCGTCGAAGAATGCGACCATGCGCCCGTGGCAAAAGCCGCATCTGCCGAATCTTACTGGCACTGAGCTTGCGTATCGTCCACCCGGCCACGCGCTCGCGGGCAATCACCGTGATAAGGCAACGGGCGACTACGAAGCCTGGACGCCCGAAAACTAAGATTTCGGCTCGAGAAAGGGTAGCCTTCGCATGCAGCGGAACGTTGTGGAAACTCTGGTTGGGGCCTTCGTCCTAATCGTCGCACTGGCCTTCGGCTGGTACGCTTATACCACGACATCAATCCGGGGGACGCGCGGGGCCTATGAACTTTCCGCGCGCTTTGACCGGGCCGATGGGCTCGCCATTGGCACCGATGTTCGGGTGAGTGGCATTAAGGTTGGGTCGGTTACGGCGATTGCGCTCGATCCCACGACCTTCTTCGCGCAAGTGCGCTTCGCCCTGCGCTCGGATGTGAAGCTGCCCGAAGATACGGTGGCGGAAATCGCTGCCGAAGGGCTGCTTGGTGGGCGCTATCTGAATATCAATCCTGGCAATGCCGACCGCGTTTTGGCGGCGGGCGAGGCGGTGAAATTCACCAAATCATCAGCGGACTTCATGCAGATGATCGGTAAATTCCTCTTCTCTGCTTCCGACGATAAATCGAAAACGAGCACGCCCCAACCGTGATGCTGCGATCTTTATGCGTTCTGATGGGGCTTTTGCTGGTTTCGGGCGCGACGCTCGCTCAGCAAGCGGCTCCGCGCCCGCCCGGTGCGCAACCCGCCCCCGCGCCGCAACCGACCCCGCCGCCCGCAAAGCCTGTGGCCGTGCTTCAGGGGCTGGATAAGGTAACGGCCCGCGTCTCGAAACTCACCATTCCCGTGGGCCAATCGGCCAATTTCGGCAGTCTTACGATTAATGTCGATGCGTGCATCAAGCGCCCGCCGGAAGAGCCGCCCGAAAGCACCGCCTTTTTGCGCATCATCGATCACCCGCCGCAACCAACGACGCAAGGCAAGGCCGTGCCGAGCCCGAGCGATCCCTTTGTTGCGGCCCCGGACCGGGTGGTCTTCTCCGGTTGGATGTTTGCCTCGTCCCCGGCGCTGCACCCGCTGGAGCATCCGGTTTTCGATGTGATTGTGCTGGACTGCCGACAGGGTTAATCGGCTGCTGCTTCCCTTCCGAGCGCGCCCAGGTTTGCGGCCCTCTCGGCCCAAACCCTCGCTCAGTTTGATCCTTAGTTTGGGACGTTCCTGATGCTCCGCCAAAGCGATTTTCCGCCGCCGCCCGCCGCCGGTAAAAAACCTTTCACGCACCCCGATGGTCGGCCCGATCCCTGGGCGTGGCTGCGCGACCCCGGCTATCCAGACGTAACGGACGCCGAGATTCTCGGCTATCTCACGGCCGAGAACGCCTATGTCGAAACCGTGCTGGGCGGTGGTGACGATCGCCGCCCCGCGCTTCTGGCCGAACTCAAGGGCCGGGTGATCGAAGACGAGCGCACGCCGCCCGAGTGGGAGCATGGTGTGTGGCTGTGGGGCCGGTTCCAGCCGGGCCAGCAATATGGACAAACCTGCCTCGCCGGGTCGCTCGAAGAGGCCAAAGCCAATCGCGGCACACTTATCCTCGATCAAAACCTGCGCGCCGAAGGCTTGCCCTATTACGCCTTGCGCGGTCTCGCGCTTGCGCCGGACCGGCAGTTTCTGGCGGTTCTGGAGGATACGGACGGCTCAGAACGCCTCACGCTGCGCGTCAAAAACCTGAAGACCGGCGATTTTCTGCCGCTGGAAATCGGTGAGTGTACCTATGGGCTCGAATGGTCCAACGACAGCCGCCGGATTTTCTATGTGAAGCAGGACTCCCAGCAGCGCCCGCGCTGGGTTTACGCCCATACGCTGGGCAGCGATCCCGCCGACGACACGCTGATCTATCACGAGGCCGATCCGACCTTCTATCTCGGTATCGAGCGTAGCGCGAGCGGGCGCTATCTGCTTATTTCGGTGGCGCAGAAAACTGCCTCCGAACAGTGGATCTTATCGCTGGAGGGCGCGGGCACGCAGCCGCGCTGCCTGAACCCGCGCCGGGCCAATCACGAATATGGCGCGTTCGACCGTAACGGCGAATGGCTGATTCTGACCAACGACCGGCACCCGAATTTCCGTGTGGTGCGCGCGCCGATCGATGCGCCAGAGGAGGCCGGGTGGCAGGAAGTCGTCCCGCCGTCGGATGGGGTGTTTATCGAGAGCATCGGCGGCACGCGGCATTTCTGGTGGTTGTCGGAGCGGACCGAGGAAGCCCGCAAACGGGTGCGCGTCGTCTCGGGCGCGCAAACCAGCGACACGGGCGCGGAGGAGGTTAACTTCCCCGACGCAGCCTATGCCCTCTGGGTCTTGCCGGGTTCCAACTGGGACGGCACCAGCTTGCGCTTGCGCTATGAGACGCTTGCGCGCCCAAAAACCTATTTCGACTATCACGTCGGCAGTAAGCGCCTGGAAATTCTGCAACAGACCGAGATTCCCGGCGGCCATAATCCGGACGAGTATATCGTTGAACGGCTGTGGGCGCCTGCCCCCGACGGCGAGCGGGTGCCCCTCTCGGTGGTGCGGCGGCGCGATGTAGCCCTCGATGGAACGGCCCCGACGCTGCTTTACGGCTACGGCTCTTATGGCGCGAGCATGGATGCCGCCTTCAGTACCAATCGCCTGAGCCTGCTGAACCGGGGCTTCGTCTACGCCCTCGCCCATATTCGCGGCGGGGAGGAGCGCGGGCGGCGCTGGTATGAGGATGGAAAATTCCTCAAGAAGAAAAATACCTTCACCGACTTCATCGCCGCCGCCGAGCATTTAATTGCGCAAGGCTATTCCCAGAAAGGCCGCATCGGCTGCATGGGCGGCAGCGCGGGCGGCATGCTGATGGGCGCGGTGCTCAATCTGCGCCCGGACCTCTGGGGCGCTTCGGTGGCCCAGGTGCCCTTCGTCGATGTGCTCTCGACCATGCTGGACGACAGCCTGCCGCTGACGGCGTTTGAATATGAGGAGTGGGGCAATCCGAACGACCCCGCCTATTACGCCTATATGCAGAGCTATAGCCCCTACGATCAGGTCGCAGTGCAAGCCTATCCGCCGATCCTGATTACCGCTGGGCTTAGCGATCCGCGCGTTACCTACTGGGAACCGGCGAAATGGGCGGCGAAACTGCGCGCAACCAAGACCGATGAGTCGGTTCTCCTCCTGCGCACGGAAATGAGCGCCGGGCACGGCGGTGCATCGGGGCGCTATAAGGCGCTGGAGGAGATCGCCGAAACCTACGCCTTCTTGTTTAAGGCGCTCGGGATCGGGGTTTAGCGCTTTGTTGAGCAAATGCGTCGTCGCAGGTGTGCCACCGGCTCGGGATTTGCTGTGACACGCGCCGTTCACCTCTTCATCGAGGGCCGCGTCCAGGGCGTCGGCTTCCGCGATTGGCTAAAACGGGAGGCCCAGGGGCTCGGGCTCAGCGGTTGGGTGCGCAATCGGGGTGACGGTCGGGTCGAAGCCCAGGCCCAAGGCGCGCCGGAATTGATCGATAGGCTCGTTGCTGCCTGCCATCGTGGGCCGGATTTAGCGCATGTCAGACATGTGGAATTGGTCGAGATTCCGATAAATTCGGCGCTTTCTGGCGAATTCGTCCGATTATCAACTGTTTCGTAACTGAGTCTCTTGTCATAATAATCTTGCCGGTTTGTTTGTGTACGGTCACGGTTAACAATAGCGCGAACCGCAGAACGCCACCGCGAGGGGTTACGACCATGTTTTTGTACCAGGCTTATAACGCTCAACAGGCGGCAATGGAGCCTTTGCGTTGGTTTGCCAACGAAGTCCGCACTTTTGCCGGACGCTCGGGTCTTGCCTCCTCGCTCTCCAATCCGATTATGGATGCCTTCACGGCGGCCTGCGATGTGGTGGCCGATGCCAAACCCTTGCATGATCGGCCTGACTACGGCATTCGCACGACCTTGGTCGATGGGCATATGGTGCCAATCGAAGAAGAAATCGTGCTTCAAAAGCCGTTCTGCGATCTGCTGCACTTTAAAAAGCCCGGCGTGACCGGCCAGCCGCGCGTCGTGGTCTTCGCGCCCATGTCGGGCCATTTCTCCACCTTGCTGCGCGGCACCGTCGAAGCGCTGTTGCCGCAGCACGACGTGTATATCACCGACTGGATCAACGCCCGCAATGTGCCGCTGTGGCAGGGTAGTTTCGGCCTTGATGCGTTTATCGATTATAGCATCGAGTTTCTGCGCCACTTGGGGCCGGACGTAACGGCGGTTGCCGTGTGTCAACCGGCGGTGCCGCTGCTGGTGGCCGTTTCGGCGATGGCGCAGATGAATGATCCGGCGCAACCCAAGGCAATGGTGCTGATGGGCGGGCCGCTCGATACGCGCGTCAGCCCGACCAAGGTGAATGAGTTTGCGCAATCCGGCTCGATCGAGACCATTAAGCAGATGGTCATTACCCATGTGCCGCCGCCCTATGCGGGGATGATGCGCGCCGTCTATCCGGGCTTCTTGCAGCTTTCGGGCTTTATGAGCATGAACATCGGGCGCCACGTGCGCGCCCATGTGGATATGTTCCGCAATCTCGTGAAGGGCGACGGCGAAAGCGTTACCTCCACCAAGAAATTCTACAAAGAATATCTGACGGTCATGGATATGCCCGCCGATTTCTATCTGCAAACCCTGACGGCGGTGTTCCAGAACTACGATCTGCCGCTGGGCAAGTTCAAATACCGCGACATGCTTATCACCCCCTCGGCGATTGAAAAGACCGCGCTGATGACGGTCGAAGGCGCGGATGATGATATTTGCGGTCCGGGTCAAACCCAGGCGGCGCATATCCTTTGCTCCGGCATTCCGGCGGAACGGCGGATCGATTACGTCCAGCAGGGTGTTGGCCATTACGGTGTGTTCAACGGGCGGAAGTTCCGCGAGCAAATTCTGCCGCGCATCGCGTCCTTTATCCAATCGGCGTAAGCTTCTAAGCCTGCTTTTCCCCCACTGCCCGGCACTCGGAAAATTTTGCCGGGCAGTGCGCAGGGCTCGCCCATCCGCCCCCGTATAAGGGATAAGACGGACGGCGGCAGAGGGTACTTCTGAATGGTTCTATCGGCGTTTGGCCGATCCTGGCCGCGCTTCGGCGAACCCGAGGCGGGGACAGAACAGGCTGCGGTCCCTTCGGCCGCAGCGCAGCGATTCGCCCGGATCGCGGCGGGGGATGCGCGCGCCTTCCGCGATTTGGTGGCGGAGCAAACGCCTCGGCTGCTGCGCCTCTCCGTCCGCATGCTTGGCAATAGCTCCGATGCGGAAGAGGTGGTGCAGGAAGCGCTTCTAAAGGTCTGGACCAAGGCCGCGCTGTGGGATGCCACGCGCGGGCAACCGGAAACCTGGATCTATAGTATCTGCACCAATCTGTGTCTTGATCGGCTGCGGCGGCCCAAACATACGGTGGCGTGGGAGGAGGGGTTTGACCCGCCCGATCCGACGCCGGGGGCCGAGGTCGATCTGGAAACCCAGGCGCGGGATCGGCTGATTGCCGACGCCATCGCCGCCCTGCCGGAGCGTCAGCGCGCCGCCATCGTGCTCACCTATCAGGAGGGGCATAGTAACGCCCAGGTCGCCGATCTGTTGGATATGTCCGTTTCAGCGCTCGAAGCAGTGCTGGTGCGGGCGCGGAGAACCTTGAGAGCGCGCCTCTCAACTTGGCTGGAGGAGGAACAGAATGACTAATCCATCCGGTCCCGACACGCTCGCGGACCTTCTTAGGCGCGCGGCGCCCGTGCCGACGCCCGAGCAAACCACCGCGCTTGAGAACCGAATTTTGCACGCGGCCGACCGGGTTTCGCCCCATCTCTCTCCCGTAGCGCCGCGCTCACCGCGATTTTGGCTGGTGCCCACGGCCTCGCTCGCCGCGAGCCTACTGTTGGGGTTGGCGACGGGCTATGCCCTCGCCCCGGCGCAGACGCCAGTGTTAAGCCCCTCGCCCTTGATGCTTCTCACCTTGGGACCGGCGGATATTGTCGCAAGCTGGTTCAATTTTCTCTAAGGCACGGTTTCGGAGGTTCGCAGAATGCGACAGTGGATGAAATTTGGCCTTTTGGCCTCGGTTGCCGGGAATTTATTTCTTGGCGGATTATTAGTTGGTTCGGAGTTACGCCGCCCGTCGAAGCCGCCCTTCGGCCCGCCGCCGGAGATGATGCTGGAGAGGCTGGCGACCCGTCTTTCCGCCGCCGATCAGGCCGTTCTGCAAGGGGTTATGGCAGAGGTGAAAGCCCGGTTCCGCGCCTCGCACGACACGATTGAACGCGCTAAGGCGGCGACGGCGGATATTCTGGAACAGGAGCCCCTCGACCTCGATCGGTTGCGCCAATCCGTCCTTGGAATCGACGCGCAAATGCAAACCCTTGGCAAGGGCATTACGGGAAGCCTCGTCGCCTCGGCCGAAAAAATGTCACCGGAGGGTCGGGCTTTCGTCGCCGATCTGCTGCGCCGCGTTCCGCCGCCGCCGGGAATGATGCCCCGCTAACCCGTTCGTATTACGCAGCGCAGGGTTTCGCCTCGGACCGCCGTACTGAAAATACCGACAGAAGGTCGGCCCCCCTTTCAGATAAAACGAGGTAAACCCATGGTTTCCAGCATTGGAAGCGGCGGCTTTAGCGCGTCCGCGATTGCCCAACAGCGTCAGCAAATTTTTAATCGGGCCGACGTCAATGGCGACGGTAAGATTGATGCCTCCGAGATCGATAATGATCTTAAGACGAATGCGCCCCAGGGCGGCCCCCAGGGCGTTCAGGGTAAGGCCCCGACGGGGGCCGAGATCGTCTCCCAACTCGATGCCGATGGCGACGGTGCCCTAAGTCAGGAAGAGTTCGCCAACGCCAAGCCGCCGCAAGGGGGCAAGTTCGATAGCAGTACTGCTTCCACGCTGCTCTCGGCCCAGGAAGAGGCCACCAACGCCCTGCTGAAGCTTTTTGAAAAATCCGACGCCAATGGCGACGGCGATGTGACCGAGGATGAATTTACCTCCTACATCAATGATGCCGTGGACGATAACGACCTGAGCACCAGCGAAAGCTTCAGCAAGGCGATTAGCCAACTCTTCCAAAGTCAGGATACCAATGGCGACGGTGTGGTGAACGCGCTGGATCGTCAAACCACGACCAGTACCACCGATACGAATACAAGTTTGGCCGCCGCGTAATCCAGGCGGGTTCGCTTTACATTTCCCCGATTCAAGCCGGTGCTTGAAAGCCTTGACGCCCACGGTCCTGACGGAGCGTGGGCGTTCTTTAAGGGGGCAGGACCGTAGAGCGTGAGATCGAAGGGCACGGCTTTGGCCAGCGGCAGCGGGCGGATCGGCAGGATCAGCCGGGCGAGCGGCACGAGGCTGCCATCGGCCCGGCCCGCTGCCAGCGCGGGGGCGCGGGCGAGCGTGGCTTCGGCGATATCGGTTTGTACGAGAGCATAGGTTACGCGGAAATTCGGGTCGCGCAGGGCCGAGGGCTCGAACACGCTCACCTGCGGCGGCGACCAGGAGGGCAGGGCGTGGAGAAACTCCCGCTCCGGGAAATCGCGACGCAGGGCCAGCCAGGCGCGCTGATCGGCGGCAATCGGCCCGGCGTGGGTGAGATAGGGTTTCAGCAGCGGCCCCAGCGCCGCCCCGTCGCGCCCCTCGGCTTGCAGAAGGCCGACGCTCCCCATCAAGGCAAGCATGGCGGTGGCGGCGAGCGTTCCCCCGACGAGGCCGATGCGGGCGAGTGGCTGTAGCCATCCGCTCCGGCTCGCCCAAACGGCAGCAAGGCAGAGCGCTAAAGCGACCGAAAGCCCTAAGAGGCGCGGATTGAACGGGTAGATCAGGGCGGGCAGCGTCAGCAGCAGAATCACCCAGCCCCAAGCCCGCGTTTCGGCGCGCAGGAACGCGACGAGGAGGACCGCGAGCAGGGCCACACTTTCGGGCAGGGTCTCCCTCTGTCCGCGCCAAAAACTGAGGTCGGCAAAGCGGGTTAGGAGTTCTGCCGTACCGTAATGCGCGGCCCCATTGCTCAGCACCTGGGCCGAAAATTCCCCAGGATAACGCCCGACGTAGATTAGGAAGGGCGCAATGGCGAGCGCAAACCCCAGCGCGGTCCAGGGGATCAGCAGCCACCCCGGTGCTTTACCGAAAGGCCGCAGTAACCCGGCTTCGATCAGCAGGGCCGCAAGCCCCACGAAAGGCGCAGTCGGGTAATAGGCCAGCCCGGCGATGCCGACGAGCCCCCCGCGCGCAATGGCCGCCGCGCGTCCCGCAATCGGCACCAGCGCGAGAAATCCTAAAAACGCCGCGAGAACGGCCCCCTCATAGCGCACATAGAGCGCGCCGCGCAGGATGGTTTGCGCACCGAACACCGTGAGAGCCGCAAAGCCCGCCGCCCCTGGGGTTGCCCCCGCCTGCCGCGCCACGCGGTAGACCAGCCCGGAGGCGAGCATCATCAGCACGACGCTGGGCGCTCCCACTGCGGCCGCGCTCAATCCGCCGACCCATAGCGCTCCGGTTTGCAGCAGCATGACGATGGGGGGTAGGAAATCCGCCGTCGCGCTACCCACGCCGTCCGGATGAATCAACCGTTTCGGCGTGCCGGTCTGAAGGAGTTGATACGCGCTTTCGGTGAACCAAATCTCATCGCCGGTCAGGGCCGCCGGATAAAGCCCCGCGCGCAGGATCAGAACGATCAGGGCCACGCCCCAGGCCGCCCCCAGCCAAACGGGGGGGCGTTGGTCAGATGAAATCGGCATAGCGTCCAATCGGCCTAGGGTTTCGGCGGCTCAAGCCAGCCGGGAAACAAACGCTTCAAAAGCTTATAGGACGGCGGCACCAGCAGAACCACCATCGTAATGCGCACAATATGATGGGCGGCCACGTAAGCGGTATCGCCGCCGAGATAGAGCGCGATCAGGCTCATTTCCGCCAGCCCCCCCGGTGCGAAGGCGAGCACCGCCGAGTCAAACGGAATCCCCGTCAGCCCATGAACCGCCCAGGCCACGATGAGAGAAATGGCCAGCATCAGCAGGGTCAGCCCAAAGGCGATGACGAAGGTGCGCCCAAAAAACTGCGTCGGCGTATTGCGAAAACGCGCGCCGAGGCTGGCCCCGATAATCGTTTGCGCGATGGCGACCAGCAGCGCGGGCGGGCCGGATTGGGTGAGCCCCGCCAGATGAATCGCGGCTGAGAGCAGCATGGAGCCGGTCAGTTGCGGCGCAGGCAGGCGGCAGAGCCGGGCGAAGGGATAACCGCAAACGGCGCAGATCCCGAGCAAAAACAAATCGAAGGGTGCCGGCCAGGAGGCAAAAGACAGGCTGATCGTGGGGCTCACATACCCCGTGGTGAAGCGGAACCAGAACGGCAAAATGATAACGACGATGACGATGCGTAACGCGTGCAGCAGCGACAAGCGCCGCTCGTCGCCGCCCTCGGCACCGCCGATCATCGTCATTTCCATCAACCCGCCCGGCACCGACGCGAAATAGGCGGTGACGGGATCAAGCTTGGCAAATCGCTGCATCACGATTTTCCCCGCCCAAACGGTCACGGCGATCAGCGGCCCCAGCCAGAGCAGCGATACCGCCCAGGCCCCCATCTGGTGCAGCATGTCGGGCTTAAACGCGCTCCCCAGCATCACCCCGAGGATGGAGACCATCGCTACGCGTAGGCGCGGAGCCGATTGTACGGGCGCGCCCGCAACCGCCGCTACCGTTACGACGACCAGCGCGCCGATCATAAACGCGAGAGGAAAATGCAGCAGATAGAACAGCGTGCCGCCCGCGAACCCGAGGCTAAGGGTAAGGCCGATCCGTTTTGCGGTTTCTCGCCGGCTCTGCGGGGGGCGCGGCGCGGTCATCGGATGAGGGCGGGGCGTCCGGTACAGGCCGGATCTGTTGGTTTATCGGGCATGGGCCTATTCTGGCACGGTGCTGCCCGTCTGACCAATTCCGCCGCTGCACAGCCGCTATGGTAAAAACTGTTCCTTCAGAATCCGTTCTTCCAGCGTGTGATCGGGGTCGAAGAGCAGGGTGAGGCCCAAGCTGCGATCCTCGCGCACCTCCACCTTCACCACATCGCGCACTTCGGTGTAATCGGCCACCGCGCTGACCGGGCGTTTATCGGCTTCCAGAATCTCGAAGCTGACCGAAACCGTGTGGGGCAAAAGCGCGCCGCGCCAGCGCCGGGGGCGGAAGGGGCTGATGGGGGTCAGCGCCAAAACGCCCGCACCCAAGGGCACAATGGGGCCGTGGGCGGAGAGATTATAGGCGGTGCTACCGGCGGGGGTTGCGATCAACAGCCCGTCGCAGATCAACTCTTCAAGCCGCTCCACCCCATCGATCAGGATGCGCAGTTTTGCCGCTTGCCGGGTTTGGCGCAGCAGCGAGACTTCGTTGATGGCGAGCGCGTCGCGCGTGCTGCCGTCGCGCCGGGTGGCCCGCATCCGCAACGGGTGCAGGGTAACGCGCTGGGCGGCGGCGATGCGCGCTTGCAGCCGATCTTCATTATGCTCGTTCAGCAGAAACCCGACGGAACCCCGGTTCATACCGTAGATGGGCACGCCGCGATCCAAATGGCTATGCAGGGTTTCGAGCATTAGGCCGTCGCCGCCGAGGGCGACCACCACATCAGCCTCCCACGGGTCGGCCTGACCGTAGCGGGCCGTAAGGCGCGCGAGGGCTTCCTGGGCGGGATCGGCATCGGAGGCGACGAACGCGATCCGCAGGGGGCCTTGATGGGAAAAATTCGCGCTCATGAAAGCATCAACCGCCCGTCACGCTCATATGCCGGGGCACGGCGGGGGCCGTATGGTCCCGGTCGATGATGAAATCGTGGCCCTTGGGTTTGCGCGCAATCGCCCCCCTCAGGACCTCGATGAGCGCCGCATCGTCGCGCCCGTCGCGCAAGGGCGCGCGCAGATCGGCGGCATCCTCCTGGCCCAAGCACATGTAAAGCGTGCCGGTACAGGTGAGGCGCACCCGGTTGCAGCTTTCGCAGAAATTATGCGTGAGCGGGGTAATGAACCCTAAGCGCTGCCCGGTTTCCGCCACCTGCCAATAGCGCGCCGGGCCACCGGTTTGATAGCCGGTTTCAGTGAGCGTCCATCGGTCCATTAAATCGGCGCGGACTTGGGCCAGCGGCAGATATTGATCCAGCCGCATCTCGCCGCCGATTTCGCCCATCGGCATAACCTCGATGAAAACGAGATCGAAGCCCTCGTCGCCGCACCAGGCGATCATCCGATCGAACTCATCCTCATTCACGCCCTTCAGCGCTACCGCATTAATCTTCACGGCAAGGCCTGCGGCTTTTGCCGCCTGCAACCCATCCAGCACCGGCCCAAGCTTGCCCCAGCGGGTGAGGGCGGTGAATTTATCCGCGTCGAGGGTGTCGAGCGACACGTTGATCCGCTTCACCCCGGCTTTTGCCAACCCTTCGGCGTATTTGCTAAGCTGCGATCCGTTCGTGGTGAGCGTTAGCTCCTCCAGCCCCGATCCGATGCGGCCGCCGAGGCGGTCGATAAGTTGCATCACATTTCGTCGCACCAACGGCTCGCCGCCGGTCAGGCGAATCTTGCGCGTGCCGACCGAGATAAATGCCCCCGCTAGCCGTTCCAACTCTTCCAACGTCAGCAAATCGGCTTTCGGCAGAAAGCTCATATCTTCCGACATGCAATAGACGCAGCGGAAATCGCAGCGATCTGTTACGGAAATGCGTAAGTAGGAAATCGCCCGACCAAACGGGTCGATCAGAGGCGCCGGGGACGGCGCGGCGGGGTGAACGGCGTCAAGCATCCTGTTACTATAGGGTGCCGCCGGGCAAGTTTCATGGGGAATCGATCCAGAAAGTTGCGGGCCAGAAAGTTGCGGGGGTAGGGGGAAGGTGATCGGGACGAAGGGGATTGGGGCAACAGTGATTTTAGCGGGCGGCGCGGGCGCGCGCTTGGGCGGGGATAAGCCGTTGCGGCTGCTGGCCGGAAGACCGTTGATTGCCCATGTGGCGGCGCGCTGCCGGGGGCTGCTCTGGATCAATACCCCCGATCCGCGCCTTGCCCCCTATGGAGCGCTCGTGCCCGATCTTCCCTCGCCGGGGCAGGGGCCGCTAGTAGGGGTTTGGTCGGCGCTCTGCTATGCTGAGGCGTTGGGAATCGAGACAGTTCTGACCGTACCGGTCGACACCCCCTTTCTGCCGCTAGACCTGCCTGACCGGCTCGCAGCGGGATTGGGGGATGGGCGCGCGGCGGTGGCGGTCACGCCCGAAGGCTGGCAGTCGGCCTGCGCGCTGTGGCGGGTAGCGGCAGCGCGAGGGCTGGAAGCGCGGCTTGCGGCGGGCGATTGGTCGTTGCACGGGGCTTTGCGCGCCGTTTCAGCGAGGGTCGTTGACTTCGGAGTGGGGGTAACGCCGTTATTTTTCAATATTAATACGCTGGCCGATCTGGCCGCTGCGGAAACCCGGGGGAGCGTGGCCGATGGCCCAAACTGAGCAGAAGAAGATCCGCGTTGTCGTCGCTGGCGTGAGCGGCTGGGTGGGGCGCGAGTTGGTCCAAGCCATTGCGGCGTCGGACGATCTCGTGCTCACGGGGGCGGTCGCGCGGGGTGTGTCGGGGCAGGATGCGGGCACGTTGGCCGGGCTGCCGAAGCCTTTAGGCGTTCCCGTTCATATCAGCGCGCAAGAGGCGTTGGCGGCGGGGGCTGATGTTTTGGTGGACTATACGAAACCCCAAGCCGTGCGCGCCCATGTTTCGGCAGCGTTGGACGCTGGGGTTGCGGTCGTTATCGGCACGTCGGGCTTGACGGCAGTGGATTATTTCGAAATCGATTCGATGGCCCGAAGCCGAAGCCTTGGCGTCGCCGCCGCTGGAAATTTCTCGGTCACGGCGATGCTGCTAAAGCGTTTTTCGCTCATGGCGGCGCAATACGTGGGCGATATCGAAATCATTGATTACGCCGGGCCGCAAAAGCCGGATGTGCCGAGCGGCACGGCGCGCGAGTTGGCCGAAGCTCTGGAGAATGCCCGCGAACATCCGCCCACGGCCAAAGCGGTTGCCGATATTCTCGGGCCGAAGGAGGCGCGCGGCGCGCAGATTGGCACGGTGCCGGTGCATTCGGTGCGGCTACCCTCCTACATCCTCTCCTGCGAAGCCCAGTTTGGTCTGCCCGGCGAGCGGCTAACGATCCGTCACGACGCCGGAGCCTCTGCCGCGCCCTATGTGGCGGGCACGCTTTTGGCCGTGCGAAAGGTGGGCAGGTTCATCGGGCTACGCCGCGGGCTCGACGGGATTCTGGACGCCTAACCCCTAACCCCGCTATACAGCGCCGATCATGCGGATTTTGTTCATCACCGCCACGCGCCTGGGCGATGCCGTGCTCTCCACGGGGCTGCTCGGCGCGCTGCTGGCGGCGCATCCTGGGGCGCGGGTCACGGTGGCGGGCGGGCCGGTCACGGAAAGCCTGTTTGCCGACCTGCCGGGGCTTGAGCAATTTATTCCGATGCCGAAACAAAAGCGCGGCGGCCATTGGTTTACCCTGTGGCGGCAGGTGATCGGGCGGCGTTGGGACCGGGTGATCGACCTGCGCGGCTCCTTGATCGGCTATTGTTTGAACGCGGGGCGCGTGCAGCGCTGGCGGAATGGGGTTACTTCGGGGCATCGGGTGACGCAAATCGCACAATGTTTCGGAATCGATCCAATTCCAGCGCCGCGCTTGTGGATTGCCAATTCGGTCGTGGAGAGCTCGGCCAATTCGCGCCCACTTCTGGCACTCGGGCCAACGGCGAATTTCCAGGGCAAGCAATGGCCGGTGGATCGCTTCGCCACCCTCGCCCGCGCGCTCACCGGCCCCGGCGGAAAGCTGGAGGGTGGTCGGATCTTATTGATTGGTGCGCCCTCGGAACGATCAACCGCCGCGCCCCTGTTCGCGGCACTGCCCGAAGCTGAGGATGGGTTCGGTTTGGGCGATTTGCGCCGGGTTGGCGCGGCGTTGCGGACGGCGCGGCTCTACGTCGGCAATGATTCGGGGTTGATGCATTTGGCGGCGGCGGCGGGGGTGCCCACCCTGGGGCTGTTCGGCCCGAGCCCGCCCGACCTCTACGGCCCCTGGTCCGGCGACGGGCCGACCGCTTTCGTCACGACCGACCGCCCCTATCCGCAGCACTGGGATAAGCTCAAGCGGGAGCCTGATTTTCTTGAGCATATGATGGACGATCTGCCGGTTGCGCGCGCGTTAGCCGCAGCGGAAACCTTGCTGGAACGGGGGCGCTGATGGCCACAATCGTGCTCGCGGACGACGGCGTTTCTTTCGACGGCACCAGCCCCGATACCGGCCCCTTGGGCGGCGCGGAAGCGGCGGTCGTCGGGCTGGTGGAGGCGCTGGCGGCGCGCGGGCATCGGGTGCGGGCGTATACGCGCTGCCCGGTGCCTGTAACGGTACGCGGCGTCGACTGGCACCCCCTCGGCGACGGTCTGCCGCCGATTGCCGATCTGTATATCGCCAACCGCTCCCACCATCTCATCGCTGCCCTTCCCGGCGCGCGGCGGCAGATGTTCTGGATTCATAATCCGGCCAATTATCTGCTGAAGGCGCGCTACCTTTGGCCACTGTGGCGGGTGAAACCGGCGATTGTTTTCTCTGGCAGCTACCATGCCAGCACCTACCCGGCCTGGGCCCCCGCCGGCGCGCGCCTGATGATCCCCTACGGTATCCCGGAGGTTTTTCGCGCCGATAAGGCCGAGCGCGCCCCGCCCGCGCCGGTCGCGATTTTCACCTCCAACCCGCTGCGGGGCCTGGATGGGCTGCTGGATCTTTGGGCCGAGCGCATTCACCCGGTTCTGCCGCAGGCGCGTTTCCTGGTTCATTCCGGTCTCGGAACTTATCGGGGGGGCGCGGATCGACACCGGGCGGCGATTGAAACCGTCTTGGCGAAGGCGCAAAGCTTGGCCGAAAAGGGCGTTATCTGCCGCGAGCCGCTGCCGCGTGCCGACCTCATCCCCGTTCTGAAATCCGCCCGATTAATGCTCTATAGCGGCGACGTGGGTGAAACCTTCTGCCTTGCGGTTGGCGAAGCGCAAGCGCTTGGGCTTCCTGCCGTGGTTCGGCCGATCGGATCGCTCCCGGAACGGGTCCGCGATGGGGAAACCGGCTTCGTCGCCGCCGATGATGACGCGATGGCCGCCCGCGCCCTCGCGCTGCTGAGCGACGATGACCTTTGGTCGCGCCACCACCGCGCCGCCTTGGCCTTGCAGGGGAATTGGGGCTGGGATCACGCGGCTGCCATGGTCGAATCGCTGTTGGAGCCGGTGTAATGCGCCTGCTGCAAGCGATGGCCGGGGCGAAACACGGCGGCGCGGAAGCGTTTTTCGAACGGCTCGCCATCGCTTTTGCCGAGGATGGGGTGCAGCAGCGCGTCGTCATTCGCCCCGATGCGGCGCGGGAAGCCCGGCTGGAGGCGGGCGGCGTGACGCTCTCGACGCTGCCCTTCGGCGGGTTTTTTGACCTTACGACCGGGCGCGGCCTTGCCCGTCTCGCGCAAGACGCCGATCTTCTGCTGACCTGGATGAACCGCGCCACGCGCTTTGCCCGCCCGACACCGCGCACGCGGCTGGTCGCGCGCTTGGGCGGTTATTATGATCTCAAATATTACCGCCGCTGCGAGTATCTGGTCGCCAATACCGAAGATATTTGCCGCTGGCTGCGGGGGCAGGGTTTCCCGCCCGACCGCGTTACCTATCTGCCCAATTTCGTCGAACCCCAGGCGGTGCCCCCGCTGCCGCGCGACAGTTTGAGCGACCGCGACGGGCCGTTGCTGCTGATGCTCGGGCGGCTGCACGCGAATAAAGCCTTCGATGTGGCGCTCGCTGCCCTGCCGGATATTCCTAAGGCAAACCTGCTGATTGCCGGGGTCGGCCCCGAACAGGAACAGCTTCTTGCGCAAGCGAAACGGTTGAGTGTCGCCGACCGGGTTCGCTTCCTCGGCTGGCGCGACGATGGTGCGGCGCTGCTGGCCTCGGTCGATGCGCTGCTGGTCCCCTCCCGGCACGAGCCCTTGGGTAATGTCGTTTTGGAGGGTTGGGCGCAGCGCTGCCCGGTCATCGCCGCATCCTCTGCCGGTCCCGCGTCCTTGATCGAGGATGGGGTTTCGGGACGTCTGGTGCCTGTTAACGATCCCGCAGCCTTGGCGCGCGCGGTGCGGGAAACCCTGGCGCTTTCGGACCGGGGGCGCGGGTTTGCCGACGCTGGGTATACGACCCTCCAGCAAAATTTCTCGAAAGCCGCCGTGGTGGCGCGCTACCGTGCTTTCTTCGAGCAGGTTTGCGGTTCGGCTTCATAAAGGAAAGACTATGTGCGGCATTGCCGGAATGATGCGGCGTGGCGGGGCTTTCGCCCCCAAAGCCATCGTGCAGCAGATGATCGACGCGCTCGCCCATCGCGGGCCGGACGGGGAGGGCATTCATCTGCAAGGTGCCGTGGCGCTGGCGCACCGGCGGCTGTCGATCATCGATTTGCAAACCGGCGACCAACCGCTTTTCGATGGGGCCGGGAACACGCTCATCGGCAATGGCGAGGTTTATAATTACATCGAGTTGCGCGCTGATCTTGCGGGGCAAGTGACCTTCCGCACGACCAGCGACTGCGAGCCGCCGCTGCACCTGTTTCGACGCCAAGGGCTTGCCTATGCCGACAGTTTGCGCGGTATGTATGCGCTGGCGATTGCCGCCGCCGATGGCCGTTTGATTCTCACGCGCGATCCCTTCGGCATTAAGCCGCTCTATTATGCCGAAGTCGCGGAAGGGCTGATTTTTGCCTCCGAACCCCAGGCGCTTTTCGCCAGCGGGTGGATTTCCCCGCGCCTCAACCCCCGCGCGCGGGACGAGCTACTGCAAATGCAGTTCACCACCGGGGCGGAGACGATGTTCGAGGGCATCTTTCGCGTGCTCCCCGGCGAAACGCTCGTTGTGGTCGATGGCCGCATTGCCGAGCGCAGTCGCCGGGCGGCCCTGCCGGACGGCGGCCCCGAAACCATCGATGAAGCCAGCGCCCTCGCCCGGCTGGATGCGGCGCTCGCCGAAAGCGTTGCGATTCACTGCCGGTCGGATGTGCCCTATGGGCTATTCCTCTCGGGCGGCATCGATTCGGCCCTGGTGCTAAGCTATGTGCGCGAGGTCGATAGCCGCCCAGTGCAATGCTTCACGGTCGGTTTCGAAGGCGCGGCGGCCGATGAGCGCGCGGCGGCGCGGGCGCTGGCGACGGCGTGCGGGGCGGAGTTCACCGAAGTTGGCTTCGGCCAGAAGGATTTTTGGGACTTGCTGCCGCGCGTGGCGGTAGCCATGGATGATCCCGCCGCCGATTACGCCACGCTACCCACCTATCTGCTGGCGCACAAGGCGCGCGCCTCGGTCAAAGTCGTGCTGACCGGGGAGGGCGGCGACGAGATTTTCGGTGGCTATGGCCGGTATCGCTCGATCATGCGGCCCTGGTGGCTGGGCGGAAAAGTGCTGCGCGGCAAGGGTACCTTCGCCCGGCTCGGCGTGCTGCAGCAGGAGGGCGGGGCCTGGCGCGACGGGATCGCTACGGCAGAAATCCACGCCGCGACCCAAGGGCGCTCGCGCCTGCAAGTGGCCCAGGCGGTCGATTGCACCGACTGGCTGCCCCATGATCTCCTCACCAAGCTCGACCGCTGCCTGATGGCCAACGCCATGGAGGGCCGTACGCCGTTTCTCGATGCGGGCGTTGCTGCGGCAGGCTTCCGCCTACCCGATTCGCTGAAAGTGCGCGACGGCAAGGGCAAATGGATTCTGCGCCGCCTGCTCGAAAAGCGCCTGCCGCAGGCCGATGCCTTGGGCCGCAAGAAAGGTTTTACGGTCCCCGTCGGCGCGTGGCTCTCGGCGGAAAGCGCGCGCCTGGGGCCGTTGCTCGCCCGGCAGGCCTGCATTGCCGAGATCGTGCGGCCCGGTCGGGTGGAGGCCCTCGCGCAATCGACCGAAAAACACGCAGGCTTCGCCCTCTGGTCGCTGCTGTTCTACGCGCTCTGGTACCGCGCGCAGATCGAGCGTAAGCCGATGGACGGGAGCGTGTGGGAGTTGTTAGGGGGGTGAGACGGGCAGAGGCGCTGCCTCTGCACTCCGCTCAAGGGGCGGGGCCGCCCCTTGAGAATCCGGGTCTCAGGTTCGCTCCTGAAATTAACTAAGGGGAAGATATATAGTTTAACTGCCTGGAGGATGACCAGAATAAAAATCTTGCAGAAGCTAGAAAGAATTTCCAAGTTTTGAATTTTTATTATTATAAAATTGTTTAAAAAGATTTTTATTTCCATTTCTCAAGGAGAGACGCAAAATTATTAACGTGTTCGCGGAATAAATCGCTTAAACCATGGGCCGACTTGCGATATGAGTGGATGGTTGCTCATGTATTCTATAAAGTCTAATAGATTGTTTTCCCTATTTATTACGTATCTAGCGTACTCACTTACAATTTCTCGCCAAACGGGATCACGTTCGAAAGAACCCATTGAGCCATCGTCAAAATATTTTGGTTTTTCACGAATCTTAATAGCTCGCAAACGGACATCTTTCGGGAGTACGGGAGCAGAAATTACCACTAGCTCAGATTTCACGCCTTTCGTTGGGGCAGTGAATTCATCCTTGTCAGTAACCAGAAATGATTCGCCATCCCCGACCTTTTCAGCGCGAGTGAGTCCTACCAACGGACCCGTTAATCGCTTACTAACAATCATCGCTTCGAGATCATTTAGAGAAAAGGCGGGAGGGAGGTAGATGTTCTTGTGGGCGTTGAGCCATTGTAATTCGTTTAACGCTGTCACATCTTCTCGTCTCCGTATCGTAATAACGTTATTATTTTCATCGCTAATGTAGACATTGCTATCATGCAGGAGTAGGGCGAACTTGGGCGATAGGGGCAAGCACATTTGTAAGCCTGCTCGGGTCATGCCAGCCATCCTGCTAGGATCTTTCTTCCGGCCGAACCAATTAGTCGAAACAACAGGATTATCAGCTATGACAAATGGTGTAGTCGTCTCGTTTACGATCAAAAAGCGCTTTAGGTCGAGAAGAATCGGAGAATTGGTTAAATTAATTAAAACGCTATGATTGATAGAATTCTTAATTATTATATTAATATTACGTATAGAATTTTCTTCGAGATGACCGTGCATAAGAAATTTCATCATTCTGTTGGTCATGATATTAATTTCTTCTTCGGAACGTAGCGTTCGCGATTTTTGAAGGGCCACCATCTGAATAAGATGCCAGCCATCACGCTCATCAATTGAGCGTGTATTTATCATTTTACGGACGAGAGCGGCAAAATAGCCTTCCATATCGCCCAGAGATTTTTCTATTGCCAAATTTTTCCCATAAAAATAGTCCCCATAGCATTGTTCTTTGAGGGGTGCGTTTGGGATTATCTTTTGATTTGCAATATTAAAGAGACGAATTTGTCTTGGTTTTTGTTTGATGCCAAAATCCGAAGCAAAATACCGTAGTGTTGATTTTGGTACGTAGTGTTGACGTTTATTATCGGCCATGGGATCTCCGACATTGGTACAAGGGGCACTCCGCGTGCATCGCAATTCAAAATGATCCAATTGTCTAATGACGCCTTTTTGTTCGACGTTCTAATTTATGGTTGTGATCCTGTAAGAGTTTACATCTTCGGCCACGCCCGATCAATATCCGCCTTACGCAAGGTCGCGCGCAGTGAATCGACCAAATCGGTGCGCGGCGGTAGCGGGGCGAAGCGGGCGGCAAGCTCCGGCGGGAGCGCAAAGTTCGGCAGGATCGGCCGCACAAACCCTTCCGCGAACAGGCGCTGGGCGGTTTCGGTGAGGGCGAAATTCATCCACAGTTTGCCGCCCGCGGCATTGCGCGCGCCTTTGACCAGCGAGAGCGTATAGGCGGCGGCGGCGGTGCCGTCGGCGGGCAGGATCACTTCGGCTTCGTCCATCCCATCGAGATGTTTAACGCGCAGCCCATCGGCTTCAAAGGTGATCCAGACAGGGATTTCCCCGCGCAAAAAACGCGCTTGCGCCGAGCCGGGGTCGATACGCTGCACGTTTCCGGCCCTATGCAGCGCGGTGAAATACTCAATCCCCGGCCGCACCGAATCGAGCGTGCCGCCCGCCGCGACATTGGCGGCGAAGGCGAGAGTAAGGCCGACCGTCGTCGTTTGCGGGTCGGGGTAGGTAATGCTGGTCTTAAACTCGGGCTTGCGCAGATCAGCCCAGGTGCGCGGCAGGCTTTTGACCAGTTTGCGGTTCACGACGAAGGCAATCGGCAGCGTGTGAACGCCAACCCACAGGCCATCCGGGTCTTTCGCCGCCCCCGGCAGCCGGTCGAGATTAACTGGGCGGTGCGGGGCGAGGAGGCCCCGGCTGGCGGCATCCAGCGCGACCAGGGAATAGAAATAGGCGGCATCGGCGGGCGGGCGCTCGCGCAAGCGGTCGAGCTGCGTCACGGTCGCGGTCGAGCCCAAATCGGTATAGGCCAGCGGCACGTCCGGGTAGCGCTGCCCGAAGGCGCGCACGACCGCGCCCCAATTGGCCCACCCCAGGGCGGTATTGGCGCTGATGGTCACGCCCTCTTTCGCCGCCGCTTCCGCCAAGGTTTTTTCGCCGGGATAGAGTTCCGGTCCCTCGCTCAGCGGGGCAATGCCGTCGGCTTGCGCTAAGGCTGCGCCCAAGGGCGTCAGGGCGGCTCCAGCCAAAAGGCTGCTGAGCAAAAGGGCGCGTCGGGAAAAAAGCGGCAGCATGAAACCCATCCGGCAGAGCATGAAAAAACCCTGCCGGTGCAGGCACCGGCAGGGTCTTAAACCATCACAAAATCGCTAACATCCCTAGAGAGGGGCGCATCGATCTGCGAAAATACGGTTTTTAGTAGGAGTCGTCGCCATGATCGTTATGGACCGGGGGCGGAGCTTCGCCATCCAGTTCCAGCGTGCGGGCTTCCGGGCCCTTATCGCGTTCGATCGAGGAGAAGCGGACGCGCTGGCCCGGCTGCACATCAACGAGACCGGCGCGACGCAGAACCGAAGCGTGCAGGAACACGTCTTTCCCGCCCGAATCCGGGGTGATGAAGCCGAAGCCCTTGGTTGCGTTGAACCACTTCACAGTGCCTTCGCCGCTTTCGCCGGGAGGGCCACCGCGATCGGCACCGAAGCCGCCGCCGAAACCACCGCGATCACCGCCGCCGAAGCCGCCACGATCACCACCGCCGAAACCACCCCGGTCGCCGCCGAAGCCGCCACGATCACCGCCGCCGAAGCCGCCGCGATCACCGCCGCCGAAACCACCACGGTCGCCGCCGAAGCCGCCACCACGATCACCATAGCTATCACCGCCGAAACCACCGGCCCGCGGCGGACGCGGCGCGCGCGGGGGCTCGCCTTGCGGATTTTCAACGGCCGTGGAGTCATCGACTTCCAGCATGCGCGTTACCTGACGGCCCTTCTTGCCGGGAGCGACTTCACAGGAAATCGTCGCCCCTTCTTTCAGCTGCTCCAACCCGGCGCGCTGAACCACCGACACGTGAACGAACACGTCTTCTGACCCATCGGTCGGCTTAATAAAGCCAAAACCTTTAGTGGCCGAGAACCACGTGACTGCGCCGCTCAAGCGTTCCGTTGCCATAGGCGGACGGGGAGCAGACGAAAAAGACCCTTTGCGCATCATGAACCGACAAACTCCGTACGAACCGCCAATTGAGGCGGCACAAAAAACAACTTATGGCCGGGCGAGCTGAGACTTATCGTGCGCCCCGTGCCTGACGCGCGATTGTCGCTCCGACCAAGTAAAAACTGTTTGCTACGCTTGAGAGTACGATCTGCCCCAAAACTGAGGGCTGATCGCGCTTTCCTGAAGAAGAGCCATTTGGTCCTGAGAATCCAGAAAACATCCGGCCTCGTTTCCTACTTTCTTCCTGCGCGCATCCAACTTAAACCTGCCGAATGCGGCGCCGGTGAAAAGTACGTTGTCCCGCCCGTATACACGACCGCTATTCGTCACTTCCCACACGATACGCCATCCCAAAACTCAGCTTACGGGAAGTTGCGCCCAGCAGCAAGGCGCATCGTCGGGAATCGAAAAAAAACTCGGATCTGATTTCTACAGCGTCAGAGCGAGCAAAACCATCCCGCCCAGTGTGACAAGCGCAGGGCCGGTTAAGGCCATGACAAGGCTCCAGAAACCGGCGCGCGGCCTGCGCTGCGCCCAGCGACTTACCCACCCCCGCGCCACGAGCGTAAGAATGCCAAGGCCGGTCATGGTGACGGCCATGCCGAGCGCAATCGCGCTCACCATGAGCAGGCCCGTCAACCACAGGCCGTTCGCGGCGCAGAAAACCAGAACGATAATGGCCCCGGTGCAGGGCACCGCCCCGGCCATCCAGCCGGTCAGCCGCGCTCGCCACACGTCGCGCGGGGGATGATCGTGCCCATGGCCATGGTGATGCCCATGATGATGCCCGTGGCCATGGTCGTGGCCGCAGTCGGCGGGGGCGCGGCCCTTGCGCACGCGCTCGCCCGCTTCCAGCAGAAACCACAGGCCGAGGGCGATGATCCCGGCATAGGCGATCAGACGCACCTCCCGCGTGCTTTCGAAATCCGGAGCGGGTTTGCCGTCGAACAGCAAAAACAGCACGGCGACGATGGCGAGGGCCGAGGCAACATGCGTGAGGGCGATGCGCACGCCCATGCGGAGCCCTTCGGCCAAGCGGGAGTCGCGCCCAAGGAAGTAGGAAATCACCAGCATCTTGCCGTGTCCCGGCCCGGCGGCATGAAAAACACCGTAGAGAAAGGCAAGGCCGACGGCGGTGAGCAGCGCGAACCAGGAGCCGCCGTCGCGCAGCTCAATCAGCAGGCGGCGGAACTTGAAGGCGGCGTTGCGCTGCTGGGCGGCCAGCCACCGCATCACGCTATTGCTCTCTTCCGGTGCAGCTTGCGTCGCGGTTGCGGCCGGCGCGCCCCGCATTGGACCAACTTGGGCGAGCGCGGGCGATAGAGGAAGCGCCAGCAGCATCAGCATGAACAGCCTAATAATCAGTCGGGACATTGCAGCGATGCCACCTGGGGATAAGCCAAGCCTTGGAAAATTGGATGGGCGCGGTCTTCATGAATAACAACCGAGCAGCCCGGCAGAGGTTCGACGAAGGTCACGCCAGGGCGATTTTCGGGCAGCAGGCTTTCGATGTAATACTCGGGGTCGTAGCTGCCAACGGTCACTTTCCGCGCGGCCCCGGCCCCTTTTAGGACGATCGGGCGGGCGAGGGGCACGTAGAAGCGAAACACCATCTGCTTGTCTTTCAAATCGACCGTCAAATTCTGCAGGCGCCCGACCGGCACGCGCGTACCCTGATCGTAGACGAAGACGAAATCCGAAAATGCCTGGGGCAAGGTGATTTCCTGGGCGATTAAGTCTTTCGCCTCAGCCGGATCGAAGCGCCCGTTGCGGTTGCGATCGTAGGTCGATCGGTAATGGTCCGAATAAACTTCGTCCCATGCCCACACCAGATCGATCCCCGTTAGGGTGCCGTCTTTGGCATGGAGACCCATTTCAAGGTCCATCCAAACGTGCGGATGGGCGCGCGCAGCGGGCAGTGACCCAAACAGCGCGCTGACCCCGAGCAGACTGAGAAGAAAAAAGCGCATCGCTCCAATATAGAGTGCGCGGGCTGCGCCGTCACCGCCCCTTAGTTCTGCATCATGCCCGTTACCAGGGTTTTCGTATTATAGCGCATCAGATCGAGGTAGGTCGCGGCCAGACCGTCGGCAGGCGAGAGCGCGTCGGAATAGAGCGCGCCACCGATCACGGCCCCAGCCTCCTTCGCCAATTGCTGCGTTAGGCGCGGATCGGAGATGTTTTCGACGAAGACGGCGCGAATCTTCTCTTTGCGGATCTGGCTGATCAGGCGGGCTACATCCTTGGCCGAGGCTTCGCTATCGGTATTCATCCCCTGGGGCGCGCGGAAGGTAACGCCATAGGCTTTGCCGTAGTAGCCGAAGGCATCGTGGGAGGTGATCACGCGGCGCTGCACGACGGTGAGCGCGCCGATTTGCGTTTTAATCTCGGCGTCGAGTCTCTCAAGGGCCGCTTGATAGGTGGCGGCACGGGCTTTATAGCCCTCGGCATGGGCCGGGTCGGCATCCGTCAGGGCTTGTGCGATATTGGCGACCATCACGCGAACATTGCCCACATCCTGCCAAGCATGCGGATCGACATTGCCATGGTCGTGCCCGCTTTGGCTGTGATTATGCCCTTCTGCGGCGGCGGAACGGGGCTTTACGCCTTGGGTAACGGTGATTGCCTTGCCTCTGGTGCCGCTGCTTTTCAGCAGCCGCGCCATCCAGCCTTCAAAACCAAGCCCATTCATAAAAATCAGCTTGGCTTCCGCCACGGCTTTCGCATCGGTCGGGCTCGGCTGATACACATGCGCGTCGCCGTCTGGCCCGACGAGGGTTTTCACGGCAGCGTCCGGCCCGGCGACTTGGCGGACCAGATCGCCCAGGATTGAGAAACTGGCCACAATCGGCATGGGTTCGGCGGCGCGGGCCGGAAGGGCGGCGTTAAGAAACGCGGCGGCGGGTAGGCACAGCAGCAGGCGACGGAAGAGCATCGAAAACCTCGATTTTTAAAATATGTTATAACATAACGTTATTGGATAGAAAGGCAAGCTGTGAGAATACCAAGGGAAGGATTTACCCGCGTAGGCTAAAGCGTTTTTTCCACAGCGGGCCGAGGCGTTCGTCGCGCAGCAGGGCGCGCTGGTCGGCTGTGAGCGCGTTCGGGTTCCGGCGTTCCTGGCGTTCGGCCGAAATCACATCATATTTCTCGGCCATTTTTTCGAGAAACTCCTTCAGCGTGAAGGGTTTTACGGTTTTATTCGCCCGCTCGTCGTCTTTAGCTTTTTGGACGGCGGCAAGGTCGCGGTCGATGCTTTGGCGCGTTGCCTCCAACTCCGCAATCAACTCGGGTCGGGAACCGAGATGAACGATTTGGCCGTTAGCGCTGTCGTGGGGCGAGGGGGTTGAAAAGGCTAGCGGCGAGAAATCGATGACCACGGCGCGACCCCAACGCTCGCGCTCGGCGCGCTGCCCCGAGGGGGAAGATCGGGGGGCCGAAGGATAGCCGGAAGCGACGACCGATGAAATTGACACCATGGGATTCTCCCAACGCAAACCCGAGGCGGCGCATTCTAGCCGCTGGGATATTCATCAACTTTAAAGTGTACTTTACGATGTTCGTAGGCATCCGACAATATGGAATGCTCGGCGTGTTGAGTGCTGCTAGGCCGGGTCGTAGTTGAACGTCGTAACGATGGCATCGAGGGCGGTTAGCGATGCGGCGTAGAGGCTGGGAAGTGCGTCGGCTCGCGTGGCGGCATTGGCCCAATCGTCCCGCCGAAGCGCGGTAAGGATGGCGCGCGCTTCCTCCGCCACCCGAATCATCCCGACGCTCCCCACCGTGCCGATCAGGGAATGGGCCGCTCGGCCTAGGGCATCCGGCGCTTCCGCCGCAAGAGCCTGAGCAAGCTCGGCCAGCCCCTGTTCAGCGGTTTCGCGGAACTGGGCGAGAATCGCCGCACAACCGCTGGCGGGTAGATAATGATGAAGCTCGGCCAAAACCTCGCGGTCGATATACCCTGTCTCCGGGGCCGCGTCCGGTAGCGGCGATGCGCGCGTGTCGCAGGCGAGCAGGCGCGCGAGCGTTAGCGCATAATGCTGTTGCTCTAAGGTCAGATCGGTGGCGAGCAAAAGCTCGACCACGCCCGCTGCGGCTTTCAGGGTTTGGGCAGGCGTATCCGGCACTGAAGGCGCCTACGGTTTTGGGCGCGCGAGCAGGTCGCGAATTTCGCGCAGCAAGGCAATATCTTCCGGCAAGGCGGCGGGAGCGGGCTCCGGCGGCGCGGCCTGACGGCGCAGCTTATTGACGGCCTTGATCACCATAAACAGCACCCAGGCGACGATGAGGAAATTGATTGAGATCGTCAGAAACTGGCCATAGCCAATCACCGCGCCCTGGGCCTTGGCCTCGGCATAGGAGGTGGCGGTAACGGTTTTCACCAGCGGCAGAAAATAGTTGGAAAAATCGAGGCCCCCGGCAATCGCGCCGATGATGGGCATCAACACGTCTTCGACCATCGAGGCGACGATCTTGCCAAAGGCCGCACCAATAATTACCCCAATGGCGAGATCGACAACATTGCCCTTGAGGGCAAACTCCCGGAATTCTTTCAACATCGTCAGGCTTCCCCCAAGGGTAATCTTTGAGCTTGGGGGAAAGTTTAAAGCGATTGTGCGCCCGAGGCTAGGGGGCGCTCGAAAGGGGGGCGTGCGGAAAGATAAGCGCCCCCAAAATCGTCAAGCAGCATAGGCCCGCCAAAGCGGTGAAAACGAGGGTGAAGCCGCCGGTTTCATGCAAATGCCCGACGAGGCCGACCGATAGCCCCGCCGCCGAAAACCCGACGAAATAACGAATGGCATAGGCCCGCGCCCGCACCGCATCGGCGGTATAGCGGCCCACCATGGCGTCGTTCACGGTCACTTGCCCGAATAGGCCAATGATAATGCCGATGCTCGCCAGCACGAGCCCCAGGTTGACCTCGCCCGCCGCGAGCGCCAGCAGCGGCGCGGGTAACAGTGCGAGCGCAAGGAACACCCATTTCAGCGCAAAGCGATCCACCGCGCGCCCGACGATGATCTGTGTCACCGCGCCGAACAGATAAACCCCCGCGGTTACCAGCCCCAGCCATACCGGATTAAGAATCAATTCGTGCAGCCGTTCCGCGAAGAGTTTCGGCAAGGCGACGGTAACGGCGTTGAAGGTTGTGGAACTGGCGATCACGGTCAGCAGCAACGACAGGATCACCCGGCGGCGGTCGCTTGGCGCGAGTGCGACGGTTGCCGCCCCCTGCTTCTTTTTCTCGCCCTTGCTGTCCGGTACGAGCGCGAGAAAGGCAACGGCCAGCGCGAGCGTCGCCAAGCCAGGAACAACGAAGGCCCAGCGCCAGCCGAAAGCCGCCATCACCGCCCCAGTGACAAGGGCCGAGGCGGCAACCCCGAGATTCCCCCACACGCCGTTCGTTCCCATCTGCCGCCCCAAGCGCTCGGCGTGGGCGACCAGCAGGGCGGAGCCGACGGGATGATAAATCGCGGCAAACGCCCCCACGGCGAACAGGGCCGCGCCCACTTCCAGCGGCGAGCGAGCGAGCCCAACGAGGCACAGGCTGCCGCCGATACCGAAAAAGAAAATCGCCATCAGCTTATGACGGCTCCAGCGGTCGCCAAGCCAGCCCGCCAGCAGCGACCCGGCCCCGAAGGCGATAAAGCCCGGCGTGGCATAGGGCAGCAGCGCGCCATAGGGTAAATCGAAGGCGGGGGCCATCATCACCACGGCGGCGGCGAACACCAGCATTGCGTAGTGATCAATGAAATGGGCGATATTAACGAAGGCGATCACGCGGGGCGCGGCGTTTGACATGGGCGGCTCCTGAGCGAGGGAGGGTTTCCCTCGGACACCCGTTTACGCTAGCATGGCGTGATAACGATGAAATGCCGAAAATGAGTTCTGACGCGCCACGCGCGCTTTCCCCTTTAGCCCATTCGGTCGCGCCGGGGGTTTGGGCCTATCAGCAAACCTATTCCGTGGGGGAGGTGCTGGCGGCCCATTGGCACCGCGAGGGGCAGATTTTGTTTGCCGAACGCGGGGTGATGCAGGTGAAAACGGCGCGGGGCCACTGGCTGGTGCCGTCCGAACGTGCCGTTTGGCTGCCGCCGGGCATCGAGCATTCCGTTGAGGTTCTGACGGACTGCGATATGCGCTCGCTGTATCTGGACGGCGAGGCGCTGGGATCCGATGTTCCAGATCATGCCGCCGTGATGGCGGTTGGGCCGTTGCTGCGGGCGGCGATTCTGGCGCTGCATGCCCCCGGCTCCCCAGCGCGCGCGGCGCTGCTGGTGCAGCTTATTCTATTGGAACTTGCCGCCGTACCACCGTTACCGATGGCGCTCCCGCTCCCCGCCGATCCGCGCCTTCGCAAAGCGGTGGAAATTTTGCTGCGCACGCCCGGTCAGGTTTTCGCGCTCGACGATATTGCCGCCCGTGTCGGCCTGTCCGCCCGCACGTTGACGCGGCTGTTCCCCGCCGAAACCGGGTTAACCTTCAAGCAATGGCGGCAGCGCGCCCGGATTTTGGCGGCGATCGATCTGCTGGATCGGCCCGGCGCATCGGTGAAGAGTGTCGCGGCGCGGTTGGGGTTTCAGTCCGGTGCCGCCTTCGGCCAAGCCTTTCGGCAGGTGCTGGGGATGACCCCCAGCGCCTTTCGGTCCCAGCCAAAGGATTAGTGCAGCCGAAATTCCGCTTGCACCGCCCCCAGGCGGGCGGGGGCAATACCCGCGACGGCGGCAACGCGCACCGAATGAAGCTTTCCGTCGAGCGAATGGCTCCAAAAGTCCAAAAAGCGGTGGAGTTCGGGGAATTTCGGCGCTAGGTCCAGATGCTGCCAGATGAAGGTTTGCAGCAAGCCCGGATGGTCGGGCATGTGATAAAGAATTTCGGCGGTTGTCAGGCGATAGTCGTTGAGTTGCCGCGAAAAATCACTCATGGGGCCTCTCCCGTTCTGGGATCGGAGCCTGCTTGCGCCTTGGGGCGAAACGGGGCTCCTTAACCAAAAGCCTGCCATGAAATTTTCACAGAATCATCAAAAATCTTTGTGATACCAATGTGTTAGCAACCGCTTGGCATGAGTGCTGCTAACGCGCGTTTACTGGCCTTGCGCGGCGGTATAGCCGGGCGTGCCGCCGAAGCGGAATAGCATTTGCATTTTAATGGCGGGCAGCCCCAGCCTGCCCTGCGGTTGCGCGACCATAGGATCGCCGCGCTGGAGCGGGCCTGATCCACAAACTTGCTTCGGCGCACTATCGAGCCTCTTGAATCCCAGCTTCGTTCCGCTTATCTCTCGTGGCACTCGCTGAGGGTGAGTGCTAACAAAGGCTCCCCTTGGTCCCATCATCCGTCCCTTGAAGGAGGAGATCGCATGTCGTTCCGTCCGTTGCATGATCGCGTTCTTGTGCGTCGTATCGAGCAGGAAGCCAAAACCGCCGGTGGGATCATCATCCCCGATACCGCCAAGGAAAAGCCGCAGCAGGGCGAAATCGTCGCTGTTGGTTCGGGCGCGCGCAACGAAAAGGGCGAACTGGTCGCACTCGACGTTAAGGTCGGCGACCGGGTTCTGTTCGGCAAATGGTCGGGCTCGGAAGTGAAAATCGGTAGCGAAGAGCTGCTGATTATGAAGGAATCCGACATTCTCGGCGTCCTGGCTGCGTAACGCGCCCACCCGCTTCCCCGATTTTAGGAGAGTAAGATAATGGCTGCTAAAGAAGTAAAATTCTCCACCGATGCGCGCACGAAAATGCTGCGCGGTGTGGATATCCTCGCCGATGCCGTTAAGGTCACGCTGGGTCCGAAGGGCCGCAATGTCGTGATCGAAAAATCCTTCGGTGCCCCGCGCATCACGAAGGATGGCGTGTCGGTCGCAAAAGAAATCGAACTGGCCGATAAGTTCGAAAACATGGGCGCGCAGATGCTGCGCGAAGTTGCCCTGAAGACCGCTGATCGCGCCGGTGACGGCACGACCACCGCGACCGTGCTGGCGCAAGCCATTGTGCGTGAAGGCGTGAAGGCGGTTGCCGCCGGTCTCAATCCGATGGATCTGAAGCGCGGGATCGACCTCGCCGTGTCCGCCGTGATTGCCGACCTCAAGAGCCGTTCCAAGAAGGTCTCGACCAACGAAGAAGTGGCGCAGGTCGGCACGATTTCGGCCAATGGCGAACGCGAAATCGGCGAAATGATCGCCCGCGCCATGGAAAAAGTCGGTAACGAAGGCGTCATCACCGTTGAAGAAGCCAAGGGCATCGAAACGGAACTCGACGTTGTCGAAGGCATGCAGTTCGATCGCGGCTATATCTCGCCGTATTTCGTCACCAACGCCGAAAAGATGCAGGCCGAGCTGGAAAGCCCCTACATCCTCTTCTTCGAAAAGAAGCTGTCGGGCCTTCAGGCCATGCTGCCGGTTCTCGAAACCGTTGTGCAGTCGGGCCGTCCGCTGCTCATCATTGCCGAAGATGTTGAAGGCGAAGCGCTGGCGACCCTCGTGGTTAACAAGCTGCGCGGTGGCCTGAAGATCGCTGCCGTGAAGGCACCGGGCTTCGGTGATCGTCGTAAGGCGATGATGGAAGATATGGCCATCCTCACGGGCGGTCAGGTCGTTTCCGAAGACCTCGGCATTAAGCTTGAAAACGTGACGCTCGACATGCTCGGCACCGCCAAGAAGGTGACGATCACGAAGGACGAAACCACCATCGTTGATGGCGCCGGTGCTCGTCCCGACATCGAAGCCCGTATCGCCCAGATTAAGGCCCAGATCGAAGAAACCTCGTCGGACTACGACCGCGAAAAGCTGCAAGAACGTCTGGCGAAGCTCGCCGGCGGTGTTGCCGTGATCCGCGTCGGCGGCTCGACGGAAATCGAAGTGAAGGAACGCAAGGATCGCGTTGATGACGCGATGCATGCAACCCGCGCAGCCGTGGAAGAAGGCGTGATTGCAGGCGGCGGCGTCGCCCTGCTCTATGCCACCAAGGCGCTTGAAGGCCTGAAGCCAGAAAATGACGATCAGCGCGTCGGTGTGGACATCGTCCGCAAGGCCCTGACCGCTCCGGTGAAGCAGATTGCCGAAAACGCCGGTGTCGATGGCGCCGTGATTTCGGGCAAGCTGCTGGAGTCGAACGACTTCAACTATGGCTACGACGCTCAGAAGGGCGTTTATGCCGATATGGTGAAGTCCGGCATCATCGATCCGGTGAAGGTGGTTCGGTCGGCCCTGCAAGACGCCGCTTCGGTGGCATCGCTGCTGATCACGACCGAAGCCATGGTCGCTGAACTGCCGAAGAAAGATGCGCCGATGCCCGGTGGCGGCGGCGGTATGGGCGGTATGGGCGGGATGGATTTCTAATCCCCCCAACCTTCTAAAGTCTAAAGCCCCCGTCGGATCATTCCGGCGGGGGTTTTTTTCGGGTGCGCTCAACCATCGTCGGTATCGACCAAATCAAGATCGATCACCGAGAGATTTAGCACAACTTTACCGCGTTCCTCGAAATTGACCGTCACACGGTCGCCGACGACCGATTGAACCTGCCCTAAACCCCAATCGGGGCAGGCCGGGTGGCGCACTCTGCAGCCGGGGGTCAGAAGGCCTGGAATCGCGTTCATAGTGCTTCTCGCTGTGAAATCCGGTAGATGTTAAGGGAATCTTCAAACCTAAAGTGGCTTTATGCAAGCTAAAGCTTTGATTTGAAATCTGGTCTGCCTTTGCCAGAGAAAGAAGTGTCCCAACCATGGATACCATTCACACATCCCTTCCGTCGGTCACGATCGATCTCTCGTTTCTCCATTTGGTTGTCAGCCAACTCTGCCACGATCTCGTGAGCCCGATTGGCGCGGTCAACAATGGGGTCGAGTTGATTGAGGAACTTGGATCGACCCCGGATAGCGAAGCCTTCGATCTGATCGCCCAGAGCGGGCAGGCGGCGGCGGCAAAGCTGCAGTGCTTCCGGCTGGCCTGGGGGCGGGCCGGGGCCAGCAGCGACACGCGCCTTGCCGACGTGCGGCAAGTGCTGGTGGAGTATTTCGCGGGCGAAACCCGCATCGACCTGCATTGGCCGAGCGATCCTACCGCCGAGGCGGTGGATTATGCCCCCGGCGCGCTGCAACTGCTGCTGAATGCCGTTCTAGCGGTGGCGACGACGCTGACGCGCGGCGGGCAAATTTCGGTTCGCCTGGACATCACCGATGTCGGCGCGCCCTTCGAGATCGACGCGACCGGGCAAAATTTGCGCGTGCCGGAGATTCTGCCGGAGCTTCTGGCCGGGCGCACGCGCGCGTCGCTCGATCACCGGACGGTGGCGGCGGGCTTCGCCTCCCTGCTCGGTCGGGCGCTCGGCGTGCCGCTCACCGTGTCGCAACCCTCGACCGAACTCGTCAGGATTGCTGGCAGATTGCCCATTCTGTCATTTCCCTGATAGATTTGATGGGCATGATCGACCGACTTGTGCAACTGCTCGCTTGCCCTTTCGGCTGCGGTGGTTCAAGAAATGTAGGCAGTTGGGTCAAAGGACGACACCCAGCGCTAGGGTGTCCGAACAGGGACGTAGACCGGGGGATTCCGAATGGATGATTTGCTCAGTGAGTTTCTGACCGAGACGGCGGAAAATCTATCGGTGCTGGATGTGGAGCTGGTAAAGCTCGAACAGAACCCCAACGATCCCAATTTGCTCAGCAATATTTTCCGGCTGGTGCATACGATTAAAGGGACCTGCGGCTTCTTAGGGCTGCCGCGCCTCGAAAGCGTGGCGCACGCCGCCGAAAACGTGTTGGGCCGCGTACGCGATGGCGAGTTGATCGTCTCCGCTGGGACGGTTTCGCTTATCCTCCAGTCGCTCGATTGCATCAAAGGCATTCTAGCAGTGCTGGAGGCGACCGAAGCCGAGCCGCCTGGCGATGATTCGATCCTCATTGCGAAACTGAACGCTGTCGCTGGCGGCGCGTCGGCCGATGAAGTGGCGGGTGTCACGGCGGTTGCCTCGGCAGCCCCGCTTGCTCCGCCGGTCGCTGTAGCACCGCCCCCGCCGCCGCCCCCGGCCCCAGTGGCGAGCGCCCCCGTTCCGGCGGCCCCCACGCCGGTTCCCGCCGCCCCGCCGCCCCCGGCTGAGCCCAAGCGCGAAGTGGCGCGGGTTGAAGCGCCGCAACCGCCTGCGGAAGTCCCGGAAGAGCATGAAGCCGTCCGTCCCTCAGCGGCAGCCGCTCAATCGGTTGAGGCGATCAAAGATTCGGCGGTCGCCGCCCAGACGATCCGTGTTTCCGTCGATCTGCTCGAAAACCTGATGACGATGGTTTCCGAGCTGGTGCTGACGCGCAATCAGCTTCTCCAGATCGTCCGCCGCTACAAGGACAGCGAGTTCGCCGTTCCCCTGCAGCGCCTCTCGCATGTTACGTCCGAACTGCAAGAAGGCGTGATGAAGACGCGCATGCAGCCCATCGGCAACGCCTGGGCCAAGCTGCCGCGCATGGTGCGCGATCTCTCGCTCGAACTGGGCAAGAAGATCGACCTGCAAATGATCGGGGCCGAAACGGAACTCGACCGGCAAGTTCTGGAACTCATCAAAGATCCGCTGACCCATATGGTGCGCAATTCCGCCGATCATGGGCTGGAAACGCCGGACGAGCGCCAACGCGCGGGCAAGGCCGAAACGGGCCGGATCACGCTGAACGCCTATCACGAAGGCGGGCATATCCTCATCGAGATTTCCGACGATGGGCGCGGCCTCAATACCGAGAAGATCAAAGCCAAGATCATTCAGAACGGCCTCGCCAGCGAGTCCGAGCTTGAGGGCATGGCCGACGCGCAAATCTATCAGTTCATCTTCAAGCCCGGCTTCTCCACGGCGGCGGCGGTTACGGCCGTTTCGGGGCGCGGTGTGGGCATGGATGTGGTCCGCACGAATATTGAAAAAATCGGCGGCACCATCGAGTTGAAATCGAAGTTCGGGCGCGGCTCAACCTTCGTTATCAAGATCCCGCTGACGCTCGCCATCGTCTCGGCGCTGATTGTGGAAAGCTGTGGCGAACGCTTCGCTATTCCGCAAATCAGCGTGGTCGAACTGGTCCGCGCGAGCGCCGACTCGGAGCATCGCATTGAGCGTATCCACGGCACGCCGGTCTTGCGCTTGCGCAATCGCCTGCTGCCGCTGGTGAGCCTGGAGCGCCTGCTGCGTCTCGACCGCCGGGAAGGCGATACGACGACGGAAAGCTTCATCATTGTCGCCCAGGTCGGCACCTACAACTTCGGGATCATGGTCGATCGCGTGTTCGATACTGAAGAAATCGTGGTGAAGCCGGTCGCACCGATTTTGCGGCACCTGTCGCTGTTCTCGGGCAATACCATCCTCGGCGATGGTTCGGTGATCATGATCCTCGATCCGAACGGTATCGCCGCCTCCACGGGCGAAATGACCGTGAGCGAAAACGCCCAAATTGATGCCGCTGCCGCCCGCGACACCCACGATCATGAGCGCACGACACTGCTCATTTTCCGGGCAGGCGATGGCGGGCCGAAGGCCGTGCCGCTCTCCCTGGTGGCGCGTTTGGAAGAAATCGACCTCGAAACCGTCGAGTTCAGCCACGACCGGCCAATGGTGCAGTATCGCGATAAGCTGATGCCGCTGATCCCGATTGTGCCCGGCATGAAGTTAGAGCGGACGGGCCGCCAGCCGGTGCTGGTGTTCGCCGATGGCGAGCATTCCATGGGGCTGGTCGTCGACGAAATCATCGATATTGTCGAAGATCGTTTGGCGGTGGAACTGGCGGCGGATCGCCCCGGCTTTATCGGCTCGGCCATTATCGCGGGCCGGGCAACGGATGTGATCGATACCGGGCACTTCCTGCTGCAGGCATTCGGCGATTGGTTCCATGCAGGCCGCGATAAGCTGGTCGATGGGCGCACCAAGGCCAAACGCATTCTGTTGGTCGACGATAGCCCGTTCTTCCGGAACCTGCTGATCCCGATCCTCTCGGTGAACGGTTTCTCCGTGACCTCCGCCGATAGCGCCGATGACGCGCTGACGATGGTGGAAAGCAGTGAAACCTTCGATGTCATTGTCAGCGACATTGAAATGCCGGGGATGAACGGGTTCGAGTTCGCCCGCGCGATTGCGACGACCAAATGGGCGGGCACGCCGATGGTGGCCCTGTCCAGCCACACCGCCCCGCAGGATTTAGAGCGGGCGCGCGAAGTGGGCTTTTTGGACTATGTGCCGAAGTTTGACCGCGACGCATTGATCCATACGCTGAACCAACTGCTGAATACGGAGAAGGTGGCATGAGCGAACTGGTTGCTTCTGGAAAGCGGAACGTCGCCCGCCAGGGTTTCACCGCTGACGAACAACGCCAGTATGTGTCCATCACCATCGATGGGCAGATGTTTGGTATTCCTGTTTTAATTGTTCACGATGTTTTGGGGCCGCAGCGGATTACCCGTATTCCCTTGGCTCCGGCTGAAGTTGCGGGCTCGCTCAATTTGCGCGGTCGCATCGTGACCGCCATCGACGTGCGTCTGCGCTTAGGTCTGCCGAAACGCCCCGCCAATATGGATGGGATGAGCGTCGTCGTTGAGCATTCCGGCGAGTTTTATAGCCTCATGGTCGATGGTGTGGGCGAAGTGCTTACCCTGTCGTCGGCGGAGTTCGAGCGTAACCCGGCGACGCTTGATCCGCGCTGGCGCGATATTTCGCTTGGGATTTATCGCCTGCAAGATCAATTGCTGGTAATCTTGGACGTTAACCGTCTGTTAGATTTTACACGGAATGAAGCGGCCTAAGGGCGGGAAGAGTCTCTCGCCTCCCCCTGGAATAGGGTATAAGAAGCCGTAACGTCATCCCAGAGAGTGGAGTAGGGCCAATGAAATCTTGCCTCATCGTCGACGACTCGCGGGTCGTCCGCATGGTGGCCAAGAAGATTCTGCAGGAACTCGGTTTCGAGACCTCGGAGGCAGAGGACGGCAAAAAGGCCATGGAAGCCTGTCAAAAAGCCATGCCAGACGTCATCCTGCTGGATTGGAATATGCCCGTCATGAATGGGATCGAATTCCTGCGGGAGCTGCGCGCTTACCCAGGGGGCGATGCCCCGAAAGTTGTGTTCTGCACGACCGAAAATGATCTGGCCCATATCATGGAAGCCATGGGGTCGGGGGCGGATGAGTATATTATGAAGCCGTTCGACGCCGAAATTATTCAAAGTAAGTTTAGCCAGGTAGGTATTCTTTGATGATTTCCGGCACAAATAGCCGAAATCTCGGGTCTGCCCGCTCGGACACGCCGCCGAAGGGCGGCGATGGCGTTATCCGCGTGATGCTGGTTGATGATAGCGCCGTTATTCGCGGGCTCTTCACCCGGGCCTTGGAATCGGACCCTGAACTGCAGGTCGTCGCCTCGGTTGGTGACGGCAAGATGGCGTTGAACGCGCTGAAACGCCAACAGGTCGATATTATCATCCTCGATATCGAAATGCCGGTGATGGATGGGCTAACCGCCCTACCACTATTGCAGGAAGCCGCGCCATCGGTGCCGATCATCATGGCCTCGACCCTGACCCGTAAGAATGCCGAGGTAAGCCTGCGCGCCCTGCGAGATGGGGCCAAGGATTATGTGACCAAGCCGTCGACCACGTCGGAGTTAACCTCGGCCCAAGCGTTTCGCGACGAGTTGATCGCTAAGATCAAGGCTTTGGCCGGTCCGTCACGCTCGCCGCGCCTCGAAATGCCGGGTATCCCGAAGCGCTTCACCAATACCGACGGCACGCTAACGGCCGGTGAGAGAACCTCGACGGTTCGCGTCAACCGCAGCGGGCCGATCACCCTGCGCCCGATGACGAATGATACGCCGGATATCATCGCGATCGGCTCATCGACCGGCGGGCCGCAGGCGCTGTTCTCCGTGCTGGGTAATCTTCCCAAAAATCTGCGTCAGCCGATTCTCATCACCCAGCATATGCCCGCCACGTTTACGACGATCCTTGCGGAGCATTTGGCGCGGGTCACGGAGCGGCCGTGTGTGGAAGCGCGCGATGGCGATCCGGTCCAGGCGGGGCATATCTATGTCGCGCCCGGTGATTTTCATATGACGGTGGAAGCCAATGGCACGCAGCGCGTGCTGCGGGTTCAGAAGACGCCGCCGGAAAACTTCTGCCGCCCGGCGGTCGATCCCATGTTGCGGAGCCTTTCGGCCATTTATGGCCGAAAGCTGCTGGTCATCATCCTAACGGGGATGGGGCAAGACGGTATGCTCGGGGCGCAGACGGTGGTTCAGCAGGGTGGCTTGGTTATCGGCCAAGACGAGGCGAGCAGCGTCGTTTGGGGCATGCCCGGCGCCGTTGCCTATGCAGGCCTGTGCAGCGCCATTCTGCCCTTGCCGGAAATAGGTCCTTTTATCCACAAAATCGCGCTGAGGTCGGTAGCATGAAACCGGACGAGTTCGAGTTCATCAGTCGAACGGTTCGCCAGCGCTCCGGCTTGGTGTTGACCGAAGATAAAGCTTATTTGGTTGAAAGCCGTTTGCTGCCCGTTGCCCGTAAGTTCGGGCATAAGTCGGTGGATGAGTTTGTGACCTCGGTTCATCGCGGACCGGACGAAGCAAAGTTGCGTGCCATCACCGAAGCGATGACCACCAACGAAACTTTGTTTTTCCGCGATACGAAACCGTTTGATCAGTTTAAGCGCGTTGTGCTTCCGGCAGTGCTGGAATCGCGTGCGGCGCGAAAGACGGTGCGGATTTGGTGCGCGGCCTGCTCGTCGGGTCAAGAGCCCTATTCCTTGGCGATGATTTTGAAGGAAGAAGGCGCGCGGCTCGCGGGCTGGCGCTTTGAAATCGTCGCGACCGATATTAGTGCAGAAATGCTGGATCGGGCGCGGGCAGGGCTTTATACGCAATTCGAAGTTCAGCGCGGTCTGCCCATCCAATATCTGATGAAATATTTCAAGCAGATCGAAGATAAATGGCAGCTCTCGAATGAGATTCGTTCGGCGGTTGACTATCGGGAGTTTAATCTTCTTTCCGATCCGCGCGGTTTGGGGCATTTCGATATTGTGTTTTGCCGCAACGTACTGATTTATTTCGATCAACCTACCAAGACCGAAGTACTCAACCGCCTGCGTACGATCATGCCGGAAGATGGTGTGCTGTATCTGGGCGGGGCAGAAACGGTATTGGGTATTACCGACAAGTTCGAACCCTTGCCGAATGAACGCGGGCTCTACCGTTGCATTGCAAAGCAAGGTGCAAGTTTCGCCGCGCTCTAGACGAACCAAAATGTGAAAACTTACTCCCCGGGCTGCTTTGTGCAGCCCGGTTTATTTTGTGGCTTGCGACTTCGTGTCACACAGGCAAGCTTTGCGCCATTTACTACCTTGCTTGATCTGAACGCAGAGGCCGGATAATGGCCCAGGGGTGGGGATGGAATGCCTCGCTTCACGTTGCAGGGGGAAACGGGGTAGGCCATGACGGATCAGGAGCAGGACCTGCGCCAAGCGTTTGCGCAGGTTGCGCGGCTATCGGGAAATCTCGGGATCGAGATTACCGATATCAGCGCCAATATCGACCAAGTTGCAACGCAAGTTCGGCAAGATTCAGAAACATGCCAAGCCTTCCGGCGCGTGTTTACGGATTTGACCGAGAAGAATCGCGCGGTTTCTGGTGCTAGCTTGAAGGCGCATAGCCAAGCGCAATCGGCGCGGCAGAATATGGCCGACTCGCGCCACACGATTGATACCTCGCTTGCCGAAATTCGGGCTTTAGCCGAATCGGTGACCGCGATTGAAGGGCAGCTTCCAGGGCTTTCTGACGCGCTGGGCCGCATCAGCCGGGTTGCCGCCGGGATTAGTGCGATTGCCCGGCAAACCAACCTGCTCGCTTTGAACGCCACCATCGAAGCCGCCCGTGCCGGGGAGGCGGGACGGGGGTTTGCCGTTGTGGCGGGGGAAGTCAAAGCCCTCGCTCGCCAAACGGCGGAAGCGACGGCGGAAATCGATATAACCTTGCAGAATTTGGCCGATCAGACCCGGCAGTTGATCGCGCGCAGTACCGAAGGGGTGCAGCGCGCGACGGCGGTGCAGGGGGGAACCCAAGCGATTGGCTCGGTTCTCTCTACGCTCGATCAGGCGATGGAACAGATCGCCGGAAATGCTGGCAATATCGCGGCAGCCGCTACCGATATCGACGGCCAGTATGACGCGTTGACCCGTCGGCTTGAGGGCATGACGGGCGGAATTGACGAGTCGGCCAAGGCGCTGGAAGGGGCCGAAAACCGCCTGCATACCGTGCGGGATTATTCTGAAGAACTGATGAAGTTGACGGCGCTTAGCGGCGTGTCGACGGTGGATACCCCCTTTATTGACATGGCCATACGCCAAGCCGCGCGCGTAAGCGCGCTGTTCGATGCTGCCGTAGACCGGGGCGATATTAGCCTTGAGGCCCTATTCGACGACCAATATCAACCGGTTCCCGGCTCCGATCCGCAACAGTTTACGGCAAAGCACACGAGTTTAGCCGAGAAACTTCTGCCGACGTTGTTGGAGGAGGGGCTGACCTCCCACACCGATGCGGTCTACTGCATTGCGACGGATCGGAAAGGGTATGTCGCCGTTCACAATAAGATTTACTCGCAACCCCAACGGAACGATCCGCTCTGGAATACCGCCAACTGCCGAAACCGGCGGCTGTTTAACGATCGGGTTGGATTGGCCTCCGGCCAAAACCACGATCGGTTCTTACTGCAAACCTACCGGCGCGATTTAGGCGGTGGGCGCTTCGTTCTGCTGAAGGAGGCGGCGGCCCCGATCATCGTGAAAGGGCGTCCCTGGGGGGGCTTGCGGTTCGGTTATATGGCGCAAAGTGCGCGCTGAGCCAGCCCAAGGACGGGGCTGGGTTTAACACGCCCGTCGCTTAAAGTTCGGCATAGATCCGTTGGGTTGCGGCGGAAAGCGTTTTGGCGGCTTCGACGGCGACCAAAATATCGTGAATCCCCGTCTCGATCACATGCATGCCGTCTTCGATATTGCAGACCGCGCCGGCGGTTCCCTGCATATTCGACGAGATTTCGCGCGTCACATTGGTCTGCTGCTCAATCGCCCCGGCGACCCCCGTAACGCTGCCCTGAACTTCTTGCATCGCCGCGCGAATCTGGACCAGGGCGGCGGCGACATTCGTTGAAATATTCTGCACGCCCGCTATTTCTTGCGATATGTTCTGAGTGGCCTCCGCAACCTGTTTTGCGAGGGTTTTCACCTCGCTGGCAACCACGGCAAACCCGCGCCCAGCCTCGCCCGCGCGGGCCGCTTCGATGGTGGCGTTTAGCGCCAACAGATTGATGTTCGACGCAATATGCTGAATGAACTCAATGACGCTCGACATAGACCCGGCGGCGGTGCTGAGGCGGGCGGCATTGCCCTCGGCAAGAATGATTTGATCTAGCGCCGAATCGGCTGATTCTTTGGAATGGAAGACGTTACTCGAGACTTCCGAGATCGAGTGGGTCATTTCCTCGGCGCTGGCGGCGACGGTTTGCACGCTGGCCGATGTTTGCGTTGTGGCCCCGGCGACGTTCGTGGTTTGCAACTGGATACCCCCGACCGTAGTAACAATGCGGGCGAGGTTAGCGTCGATATCGGCGCTGCTTTTTTCGGCGTCTTGGCGACGTTGTACTTGGCGGGTAATATCGGTTGCATATTTCACTACTTTAAAAACACGCCCGCGCGGATCGAAGATAGGGTTATAGGACGCTTGAATCCAAATTTTACGGCCGCCTTTAGCAACGCGGCAATATTCGTCGGCCAGAAATTGCCCGCTGCGCAGCTTGTCCCAGAATGCCCGATACTCGGCGGACCGCGCGTACTCCGGTTCAACAAAAAGCCGATGGTGTTGACCCTGAATTTCATCCAGTCGATACCCGGTCGCCGTTAGAAAATTCCCATTGGCGTTCAGAATCGTCCCATCAAGGGCAAACTCAATGATGGCTTGGGCCTTACCGATAGCGCGAATTTGGCCGTCGCAGTCGGCCAATTGCAGTTTCTGCTGGGTAATATCGGTTGCAAATTTAATCACCCGAACCGGTTTGCCGTCGCGGCCCAAAATAGGATTATAGGTTGCCTGAATCCAGACCTCCGTGCCGTCCTTCGCGAGGCGCATATAGTCGGCCCGCTGAAACTGCCCCGCACGGAGGCTGTCCCAAAAAGCTTGGTAGGCGGGGCTGGCGGCCTCGGCCTTGTCGACAAAGAGCCGATGATGTTGGCCGCGGATCTCTCCGAGGCTGTAGCCTGTCAGTCGTAAAAAGTTTTCATTCGCATTTAGAATGGTGCCATCCATTGAAAATTCAATCATCGCTTGGGAATGATTTAGCGCGTCAATTATTGCACGCTCGTCACTCAATCGAAGAATGGTCGCCAAGTTGAGCATGTTTTTGGCCTCTTCCTAGCTGGGGTTGTTTGAATTTCCCGTCATACCCCCAACGGTAATTCTCGCTCCCTAAGGAAATGCTAACGATAGTTTGAATGCCGGGTAATTATGGCAACGAGCTTATTCAATCTGAATATTTCGGCATTAAGTCTCGAGTCGATTTAAAAAGTCAGGACTCGAGACATATCCAGCTACGAAGATTGGCGGGAATCCTAGATTTCTCACATGAGTCGCCAGAGAGGTCGGTGCGGGAATGCTGAGTTACGGATTTACGCAATACCGGAATAAAGTGATAAAAAAGTTTCAAAAAAAGAAAGATATATAAAAAATAACTGTCAAAAATAACAGTTCATCTGGATGTGCGACAAAGTGACGCATGTGGGGACATGCAAAATTGGATGCCTGGGCGGAACGGGGGAGGCCCGGCACCCCGTCCGCCTGTGGCCGCTCTAGGAGTTCGACGAAAGGGCGTACGCTTTCGGTGGAAAGGCTTTTAACCGCCTCCACGGTCTGCAGAATATGCTGAATGTGACCCTTTGTATCGCCCAGAGCGTCCGAGATGCCGTCCATAGGGGCGGATAAATATTATACTGAAAATGTTCCGTTTCTTATCAAAGGACTAAATCCCAATAATTATCATTGCAAAATTTGCTTTTGGCAAATCTCGTAATTTATTCTATCCGTGGGCGCGAAAATTATCTCCGCACGGATAGAATACCCTCTCAATCAAGCCTTAGAGTGGGAGCTAAACCAGATTAACTCGCCTTTTGCAGTTGGGCATACAGCCGCAAGCTTTCATTGGATAACCCTCGCGCACTATCAACCGATTGTAGGATGCTATGCATGCTCTCTTCGATATTGGTGACGGCCCCGGCGGTATTATTCATATTCGACGAGATATCGCGCGTGACGGCGGTTTGTTGTTCGATTGCGCCCGCGACGCCCGACACCAGACCTTGAACGTCCGCCATTGCGCCGCCGATCTTACTGAGCGCCGCAGAGACGCCATTGGAGATTGATTGAATCCCAGTGATTTCCCGGGAGATCGTTTCTGTCGCTTGCGCAACCTGTTGGGCGAGCGTTTTTACCTCGCCGGCGACCACCGCAAACCCGCGTCCGGCTTCGCCCGCGCGGGCCGATTCAATCGTCGCGTTCAGGGCCAGCAGATTGATGCTGGAGGCGATATCTTGGATGAACTTCGTCACGCTGGACATGGCTTCCGCCGCAACAATGAGGCGATGGGCTTCCTCATCGGCAGCAGAAATATGATCCATCGCGCCGTCAACGGAGGTTTTCGAGCGAACCACGCTATTGGCAACCTCGCCAATTGATGCGGCTAATTCTTCGGCGCTAGCCGCAACCGTTTGGAAGCTTGAGGAGGTTTGCGTTGCGGCGCTGGCAACCAAGCCCGTTTGATGGTTGATGCCGCTGATCGACTGAACGATCTGGGCAAGGTTCGTGTCGATTTTCTGCCCGACGACTTCGGCCCGCAAGCGCTGGTTCACCGTCTCGGTCACGTCGATGGCATATTTTACCACTTTAACCGGGCGGCCTTGCGGGTCGAATACGGGATTATACGTGGCTTGAATCCAAACTTCCCGTCCGCCTTTGCCGATGCGTTTAAATTCGGCAGAAATAAACTGCCCTTGGCTCAGCTTGGCCCAGAAGGATTGGCACTCGTGCGATTTACTATAGGCCGTCTCGACGAACAGGCTGTGATGCTTGCCTTTGATGTCGCTAAGCGTGTACCCGAGGGCTTTTAGGAAATTCTCATTTGCCGTCAATACGGTCCCGTCGAGCGCGAACTCGATAACCGCCTGTGAGCGGCCAACCGCATTAAGCTGGCTTTCATATTCGGCAGCGCGCAGCTTCTGCGCGGTGATATCCGTTGCGATTTTAACAATCTTAATCGGCTTTCCCGATGGCCCCTTTATGGGGTTGTAGCTAGCTTGCAGCCACACTTCTCGCCCCCCTTTACCAAGACGCATATACTCGGCCCGCTGAAACTGGCCTTGGCGGAGACTGTTCCAAAATTGCTGGTAGGCGGGGCTATTGACCTCGGTGCTGGGCATGAAAATACGGTGGTGTTTGCCAACGATCTCCGACGCCGAATACCCCATCGTCGTTAGAAAATTTTCATTGGCTCGAAGAATCGTGCCGTCCAGGTCAAACTCAATGATCGCTTGCGATTCCTCAAATGCGCCAAGGGTAGCGGCATTCGAGTTGTAGAACAGGCTCGTGATCGGGTTTTTCATGGACGTCGCGCTCCCTAGTGGCTCTTCAAAAGCCATTAAGACGGAGAACGAATAAAAAAACCTTAATACAAACGCTGTTCAGGCTAACCTGCAATTGTATGCAATTCTAGTTATCGGTCTCGGCGAGATTCAGGCGAATAATTCTCAAAACGATAGAGACGGGGCTGCGCCCCGCCTAGAACCGATTAGCTCACCGGAACGGCCACGCAGGCATTCTTTTGCCGGGAGAGGGCTTGGCAGGCATCGCGCGCTTCTTTTTCCGTGAGGCCAGCGATGCGGGCGCGGTAAACGCGGGCTCCCTTAGCGTCTTTGCCTTCGGCGACGGCGATTGTACCGCGCCCCAGAGCGGCCTTGGCGCTCGCGGTTGCCGCTTGGGCGGCCTTTTGCGCATTCGCGCCCGTGGCAAACGCGCCGACCTGAACCGCCCAGCCCCCCGATTGCGGCTTGCCCTGCGGTTTCAGCGATACCGGCTGAGCGGTGGCTTGTTTCTGCCCAGTTTGACCGCGCGGCGTGTCGATCACCGTTGGCGTCAGAACCGGTGCAGCGGTGCGTCCCAAGGTTGCTGAAACCGGCGTGATCGTGGCCCCGCCGTTAGCGCGGGCGGGCAAACGCGTGCTCATATTGGCGTTCACGGGAACGATTCCCTGCTTCGGCGCATCGGCTGCGGCGATCAGGCTCCGTTGAGGTGCCTCATTGTCGCGCATCGCCACAAGCGTGCCCGCGAACCCGGCATCCATGAGTTTCGCCATCAATTGATCGCGCTGGCCGGGGCTGGTGCCGCCGAAGACCGACCCCACAAGTCGCCGCCCGTCGCGCTTGGCCGAGGCGACCAGATTAAAGCCGGAGGCGCGAATAAAGCCGGTCTTAATCCCGTCCATCCCATCGTACACATTCATCAGCCGGTTATGGTTCGGGTGAACCCGGCCCTGGTAGACGAAGTTTTTCGTGGAAAACAGCGGGTAGAAATCCGGGAAATCGCGGATGAGGGCGCGGCCCAGCACCGCCATATCGCGCGCGGTGGTAATCTGCGCATCGTTGGGCAAGCCGGAGGCATTGGCGAAGAGGGTGCTGCTCATGCCAAGGCGGCGCGCGCGCTGGGTCATCTGCCGGGCGAAGGCGGGTTCGGACCCGGCCATATTTTCGGCGAGCGTGGCGGCCGCGTCATTGGCCGATTTGGTGACCAGCCCCATGACGGCATCGCGCACCAGAATCGTCGAACCGGGGCGCAGGCCAAGCTTGGTCGGCGCTTGGTCGGCGGCGAATTGGCTCACCAGCAGCTTTTGATCCATCGACAGGCGGCCCTGCTGAATGGCTTCGAAGGCCATAAACAGCGTCATCATTTTCGTTAGCGACGCCGGGTGGCGCGGCTCATCGGCGTTATGGGCATAGAGCGTTGCGCCCGAGCTATAATCCATAATCAGCGCGGCGCTGCGGTCCGGCGCGGCAAGCGCCGTTCCTGCCGTGAGAATCAGCGCGCCAAAGAGGGCGATTTTTGGCAAACTAGCGGCCAAAGCGCGGAAACCGGGCCGAAACTTGCCTCGTTGGGTCACTTGGGTTTGAGCCATGGATCACTTCCGCGCTTAGGTCTTACGTTGGCTGGACTGTAGCAAGCACATGAGCTTCTGTCCATAACCAATTGACTTCATTGATTCTCTCCCGACATACGCTGTCTTACCGCTTTGTTTGCGGCTTGTTCCTTTTTCGTTTTTTGTGCTGCGGTGCGGTATTTCTTCGTTTCAAGTGCGAACGAACCTGAGCGGATCGTCAGGTGAATACGCTTGAAGGCGGCAGGAACGCTCGCATTTTTCTTTGTGTGCACCGCACAAAACATCTTGACGGAGCGCTTAAGAATAAGGCAATGTCGCCTCAATGGTGCGATGCAGCAGCCGGGCGGGAAAGGTCGTGTGACCGTTTCGGCCCACCCTTTAGGGCGCTGCGGTATCCGCCTTCCCGACGGACCAGGATCGAACCTGAAGGACTGGCACGATGACGACACCCCGCAAGCCTGCGGCTTCTTCCCGCCGCCCCACGGCACACCCCGCGCCCAAGGCGGCTCCGACGGTTTCCCCGTCCGTGCCCCCGGTTGCTGTGGAACCCGTGGCGGTCGCGCCCGAACCCGCCGCCCCGGCCCCCGTGGTCGTGGTTGCCGAGCCTGCGGTAGCGTCGCCGGTTATTCCTGAGGCGGTTGCCCCTGCGCCTGAACCCGAGGTGGCCCCCGCGATCACCTCCGACCCATTCCCCAAATTCAAACAAGGACACAGCATCATGGCCACTGCCGAACAAACCTTCGCTTCCGCCAAAGAACAATTCGAAAAATTCAGCAAGGGCTTCATGAGCAGCTTCGGCAACGGCTTCGGCAGCAACTTTGGTGGCTTTGGCGATTTCGCGTCGGTTGGCCGTGAAAACGTGGAAGCCTTCGTGAAGGCCTCGACGATTTTCGTTAAGGGCACGGAAGAAATCACCAAGTCGGTCGCCGCCCTCACCCAGTCGCAAGTGGAAGCCTCGCTGGCCACCACGAAGGCGCTGATGGGCGTCACCAACTTCAAGCAGGCCATCGAACTGCAAAACGAAGCCGCCAAGACCAGCTTCGATAAGCTCGTTGCCGAAGGCAATAAGATCACCGAACTGTCGATGAAGGTTGCCAACGAAGCCATCGAGCCGATCCAGGCCCGCGTGACCTTGGCCGTCGAAAAGATCATGAAGCCCGCTGCCTAAGCGCTTCACGCTCTCGATTAAACCCGGCTGGGCCTTCCAGCCGGGTTTTTTTATGTCAAAAGCGTCGTTCCGCGCTTGCCTAACTTTACGCCACGGGAAACTTCGGTATGCTGCCCCCATGAGCAGCAGCTATTCCATCGCGCAACTGACCGCCGAGTTCGAAATCACCCCTCGGGCCATTCGCTTCTATGAGGATCGGGGGCTGATAACCCCGCGCCGCAATGGCAACCGAAGGGTCTATTCCCCGCGCGACCGGGTGCGCCTCAAACTTATCCTGCGCGGCAAGCGGCTGGGCCTGTCGCTCGACGAAATCCGCGAAATCATCGACATGTATGATAACGCGACCGACGCCGGGGAAGCCCAGCGCGCGCAGCTCGATCTACTGCTGGATAAAATCCGCAAACGCCGCCAAACCCTGATGGCGCAAAAGCAGGATATCGATGTGCTGCTGGATTTCATGGACCGGGTGGAAGCCGATTGCACGGAGGCCTTGATTGCGCTCGGCGATGGTGGCAAGCTCTCCGTAAAGTGACGCGCGCGTAAAGTTTTGGTGGACCAAACCGCCGAACAAAGCTGAAAAGCCGCCGCGTCTTCCTGGGAAGGGAATGACAGTGGCGGAAAGTTTTGCGCTCACGACCGATAGCGATGCGGCAGCCCTGGCCTATCTGGGCGAGGTGCTGGCCCGCCAAAGCTTCACCCAATCGATGGGGGTGAGCATCCTCTGGGCCAAACGCGGCGAATGCGCCCTGGTGCTGCCCGCCCGGCCCGATCTGTGCCAGCAAGATGGTTTCTTCCACGGCGGCGCGGTGTCGGCCTTCGTCGATGTCTCGGGCGGCTATGCCGCTTGGTCGGTGGCGGAACCCGGCCATAATGTGCTGACCGTCGAATATAAAACCAATTTCCTCAAGCCCGCCGTGGGCTCCCGCCTGATCGGCCACGGCAAGGTGAAACGCGCCGGAAAAGCGCTGACCGTCACCGAGGTCGATATTTACGGCGAGCGCAATGGCGCGCTCAGCCTCTGCGCCTGCGCGCTGCAAACCCTGATGAATCTGGCCCCCACGGCCTAACGAAGCGAGCCCGACCATGCCGAATGATTTTCCGTCGCTGAATTTCGCCCTTGGGGAAGATTTGGATATGCTGCGCGACAGCGTGCGCAGCTTCGCGGCTGACCGCATCGCCCCTATCGCCGCCGAAACCGACCTGAAGAACGAATTCCCCAACCATCTTTGGCGGGAAATGGGCGCTCTCGGCATTCTCGGCGTCACCGTGCCCGAAGAATACGGCGGCGCGGGCATGGGCTATCTGGCGCACGCCATTGCGATGGAAGAAGTCAGCCGCGCCTCGGCCTCCATTGGTCTCTCCTACGGCGCGCACTCCAACCTCTGCGTCAATCAGCTTAAATTGAACGGCAGCGACGCGCAAAAGCGCCGCTACCTGCCGAAGCTTATCTCCGGCGAGCATATCGGCGCGCTCGCCATGTCCGAACCCGGCGCGGGGTCAGACGTCGTGTCCATGCGCCTGCGCGCCGATAAAAAGGGCGACCGCTATGTGCTGAACGGCAACAAAATGTGGATCACCAATGGGCCGGACGCCGACACGCTCGTCGTTTACGCCAAAACCGATCCCGACGCCGGGCCGCGCGGCATGACCGCCTTTATCGTGGAAAAGACCTTCAAAGGGTTTCGAACCGCCCAAAAGCTCGACAAGCTCGGCATGCGCGGCTCCAATACCTGCGAACTGGTGTTCGAAGACTGCGAAGTCCCGGAAGAAAACGTGCTGAACGCCGTCGGGCGCGGCGTGAACGTGCTGATGAGCGGCCTCGATTTCGAGCGCGTCGTGCTCGCCGCCGGTCCCATCGGCATTATGCAAGCCTGCCTGGACGTGGTGATCCCCTACCTCCACGACCGCCACCAGTTCGGCCAGCCCATCGGCGAGTTCCAACTGATGCAAGGCAAGCTCGCCGATATGTATGTAACCCTCAACGCGAGCCGCGCCTACGTCTACGCCGTGGCCGCCGCCTGCGACCGGGGCACCGTCACCCGCAAAGACGCCGCCGGCTGCATCCTCTACGCCGCCGAAAAGGCCACCTGGATGGCGCTCGAAGCCATCCAATGCCTCGGCGGCAACGGCTACATCAACGAATACCCCACGGGCCGATTGCTCCGCGACGCGAAACTCTATGAAATCGGCGCAGGCACCAGCGAAATTCGCCGCTGGCTGATCGGGCGGGAACTGTTCGCGGAGACGAAGTAGCGCGGGCGGGCCGGGGGCTCTTGTTGCGGGGCGCTGCCCCGCACCCCGCCAGGGGGAGGCCTCCCCCTGGACCGTGGGGCTGCGTGGAAAGACTTCATGTTTGTTTATTCGATGGCTTCATAATTGGGGTTGGAGATGAGAAATCATTTTAAAAGTGACATGGGGACTGAGTTGCTGGTTAAGCATATAAATGAAAATGTTGATGAGTTTTCAATGGATAGCGTTTTTCACTATACATCAATCGAGAATGCAAAGAATATTTTATCCGGAAAAAATTTGAGGCTTTATAATATAAGTTCAATGGGTGACCCGTTGGATGGAAGGCTGTATTTTTCTCATTTTGAAGAGAAGATTCGTAATCGTCTTGTCGAATTGGGTGCATCTAAATTTTTAGAATCTATCTGTAATGATTTTGACGTTCACAGAGAGTTTTTAGATTTTAAGAAATTAAAGGATATTTCAGTTGGAAATAATTTCTCGAAATTTCTCAGATATTTATATATTGTGTGTAAGAATCTTTTGAATATAACTTACCTCTCTTCGGAGAATTTTTCTACTTATGTATCTTGTTTTGCCATTCCTGATGAGGGTGATGAGGATTGGAGATGGAAGGAGTATGGGAAAGATCATCACGGAATTAAGTTTCATTTTTCCCGTGAGAATTTACTTCAAAGCAGGGGGGCGTCTTTTAAGAAAAATGCAGATTCAGTTAAGTTATTGAAATGCCAATATAGGGATGAGGCAGATATTAAAAAATATTTTGAGGGGTTTCTAATTTTTATTGAGAAAGAATATTTCCCTGTGATAAGCAGGGATAGTGCTTTAATTGTTCCTGAAGTTTTCATTTCAAGGCAAGTTTTGGATTTTTACGGAACTACGACAAAGTCAAAAAATTACAGTGGTGATGGTGAATGTAGATTGGTGGTCAATAATGTTTCATTCGGATTTGATCCTAAAATAGAAAAAAATAAATTGGGTGAACGTTACTACGCTGAATATTTTTTTGATATGTCTGCATTGGAACGAATTGTTATTGGTCGTAATATTGATTCTGAGAAGAGGAATGATTTTATTAAACTGGCAAGAGACTGTGAGTATCTCGGACCTATAGTTGGTGAAGAAGAGTTTAAAATTTAAGGAGCCCAGCACCATGACCGATCCTATCGTTATCGTCTCCGCCGCCCGCACCCCGCTCGGCGGGTTCCAGGGGGAGCTTCAGAGCCTGACCGCGCCCAAGCTCGGCGCGGTGGCGATTGCCGCCGCCCTGGCGCGGGCGGGGCTCTCCGCCGATCAGGTGGAGGAAGTGTTTATGGGCAATGTGCTGTCGGCGGGCGTTGGGCAAGCGCCTGCGCGGCAGGCGGCGCTGGGGGCGGGGCTGCCGGAGGCGGTGCCGTGCACGACTATTTCCAAAGTCTGCGGCTCGGGCATGAAGGCGGTGATGCTGGCCCATGATGCGCTGCTGGCGGGCTCCGTCCGCACCGTGCTCGCGGGCGGGATGGAGAGCATGAGCCTTGCGCCCTATCTGCTGGACCGGGCGCGGGCGGGCTATCGGCTCGGGCATGGGCGCACCATCGACCATATGTTCTTCGACGGGCTGGAGGATGCCTACGCCACCGACAGCGCGGGCAACCGCCGCCTGATGGGCACCTTTGCCGAAGACACGGCGGAAGCCTATCAGTTCACCCGCGAGGTGCAGGATGGCTTCGCGCTCACGTCGCTCGCCCGCGCGCAAAAAGCCCAAGGGGACGGTAGTTTTAACGCCGAAATCGCCCCCGTCACCGTGAAGGGCCGGGGCGGGGAGGTGCAGATTACCGCCGACGAACAGCCGAAATCGGCGAAACCCGAGAAAATCCCCACCCTGAAACCGGCGTTCCGCAAAGACGGCACGGTAACGGCGGCGAATTCTTCGTCGATTTCCGATGGCGCGGCGGCGCTGCTGCTCATGCGCCGCTCCGAAGCCGAGGCGCGTGGCCTGCCGAGCCGGGCGATTCTGCGCGGTCACGCTGGGCACGCCCAAGCCCCGGCCTGGTTCACCACCGCCCCCGTGGGCGCGATGCAAAAGCTGCTGGCAAAACTGGATTGGGCGGCGAAAGACGTTGATCTGTTCGAGATCAACGAAGCCTTCGCCGTGGTGGCGCTGGCCGCCATGAAAGACCTCGATCTGCCCGCCGATAAGGTGAATATCCACGGCGGGGCCTGCGCCCTCGGCCACCCCATCGGCGCGTCGGGCGCGCGGATTCTGGTGACGCTTCTGCACGCGCTGGAACGCTATGATCTGAAACGCGGCATCGCTTCGCTGTGCATCGGCGGCGGCGAGGCAACCGCCGTTGCGCTCGAACGGGTCGCCTAATGGCCGGGATTCTGCCGCGCCGGGGGAGCTATGCGGAGGTCTGTGCGGAGTTCCGCTGGACCATTCCCGCGCGCTTCAATATCGGCACCGCCGTCGCCGATGCCCAGGTTGCGGCGGGCGACGGGGTGGCGCTGATCGAAGTGGCGGGCGACGGGGCGGTGCGCGACTGGCACTTTTCGGACCTGCTGCGGGCAGCAAGCCGCCTCGGTAATCTGCTCGAAGCCAACGGCATCGGGCGCGGCGAGCGGGTGGGGGTGCTGCTGGCGCAATCGCCGGAAACCGCTATCGCCCATATCGCCGCCTATCGGCACGGGGCGATTGCCGTGCCGTTGTTCAGCCTGTTCGGGCCGGAAGCGCTAGAATTCCGCCTGTCCAACTGCGCGGCCGCCGCCCTCGTGACCGACCGGGCGGGCTACGCGAAACTCGAGGCGCTGCGGGCGGCGCTTCCGGCGCTGAAGCTGGTCATCGTCACCGATTGGGGACCAGGGGCACCCCCGCCCGGCGTGGTGGATTGGACGGCGGGGCTGGCTGCCGCCTCCGACACGCGCGCCCCGGTCGATACGGCTGCTGATGATCCCGCCGTTATCATCTACACCTCCGGCACCACCGGCCAGCCCAAGGGCGCGCTGCACGCGCACCGGGTTCTGCTCGGCCATTTGCCGGGGGTGGAGATGCCCCATCATTTCTTCCCGGAAAGCGGCGACCGCTTCTGGACCCCCGCCGATTGGGCCTGGATCGGCGGGCTGTTCGACGTGCTGCTGCCCTCGCTCTACCACGGCATCCCCGTGGTCGCGCACCGGATGAGCAAGTTCGATCCCGATGCGGCTTTCGCCTTCATCACCCGCCACGGCGTGCGCAATCTCTTCCTCCCGCCGACCGCCCTCAAACTGATGCGCGCCTCCACCGCGACCGCGCGAACCGTAAGGTCCATCGGCAGCGGCGGCGAGTCTTTGGGCGGCGAGTTGCTGGACTGGGGCCGGGCGGCCTTCGGCGTCACCATCAACGAGTTCTACGGCCAGACCGAATGTAATCTGGTGGTGGGCAACGATGACCTTTTGTTCCCCGTCAAACCCGGCGCGACCGGGCGGCCTTTCCCCGGTCACCGCGTCGCCGTGGTCGATGAGGCAGGAACGGTGCTTCCCCCCGGCGTGGCGGGCACCATCGCCATTGCCCGGCCCGACCCGGTGATGTTCCTGGGGTATTGGAACAATCCCGCCGCCACATCCGCCAAATTCATCGGCGACTGGCTGCTGACCGGCGACCAAGGCGCGATGGACGACGAAGGCTATATCCATTTCGTTGGGCGCGATGACGACGTGATTACCTCCGGCGGCTACCGCATCGGCCCCGGCGAAATCGAAGATTGCCTGCTGAAACACCCCGCCGTCTCAATGGTCGCCGTGGTCGGCAAGCCCGATCCGGTGCGCACCGAAATCGTCAAAGCCTTCATTGTGCTAAAGTCGGGCACGGAGCCGACCGACGCCCTGACCGCCGAACTGCAAAGCTTCGTCCGCCAGCGCCTCGCCGCCCACGAATACCCGCGCGAAATCGCCTTTGTCGCCGATCTGCCGATGACCGCCACGGGCAAAATCATCCGCAAAGACCTGCGGGCGCGGGGCTAGGATGGAAGGGCAAAGGCTCCGCCTCTGCACTCCGCTTAAGGGGCAGTCGCCCCTTAAGAATCCCATTGTTTTTCAGAGTTCTGAAACCTCAGAGCGGTTTCTTAAAAAGAAATTGGGATTATCAAGGGGCAAGCCCCTTGATCGGGGGGTGGGGGCAGCGCCCCCACTGAGACGCTACGCCGCGCGAATAGTCGCAATGAAGCGACTTACGGCGTCGGCGAGGCCGCGCGTTTCTTTCCCCAATTTGACGGCGGCTTGTAGGACCGAATGGGCGCTGGAGCCGGTTTCGGACGCGCCGCGCGCCACATCGCCCATATGGCCTGCGACTTCCTGGGTGCCGTTGACGACGCCGGAGATGGTACGGGCGATTTCGCTGGTGGCGGCCCCTTGCTGCTGGACGGCCCCGGCGATGCCGGTGGAGATGGCGTCCATATCGCGGATGGTTTGGCCGATGGTGTCGATGGCATCGGCGGCGGCCATGGTTTCGGACTGGATCACGCCGACTTGGCGGGTGATGGTTTCCGTGGCGGTGGCGGTTTGGGCGGCCAGATTTTTGACCTCGGTGGCGACGACCGCAAAGCCTTTCCCGGCGTCCCCAGCGCGGGCGGCTTCGATGGTGGCGTTGAGCGCCAGCAGGTTGGTTTGGGCGGCGATTTCGGAAATCAGCCGCAGCACGTCGCCAATATCGCCCGCTGCCGTGGTGAGCCCTTGGACGGTAGTGCGTGTGCTATCGGCCTCACTCACGGCCTTTTGCGCGAGTTCGGCGGATTGGCGGACCTGGCGGGCGATTTCGCTCGACGAGGTGGCAAGTTCGGTTGCGGCAGCGGCGACGGTTTGGATGTCGCCTGCGATTTGTTCGGTCGCCCCGGTGACCGAGGTGGCTCTAACGCTGGCCCCATCGGCGATGCGGCTCATGCCGGTGGCGATCTGCTCCAAGTCGGCCGCCTCGGTGGAGACGGTGCCGACGATGGCCGAGACGCTGGCTTCAAGGTCCTGCGACAGGCGGAGCATGAGGGCACGGCGCTCGGCTTCGGCGCGCTCGCGGCTGGCGGTTTGTTCGGCCCGGAGCTGTTCGACGGCGCGGGCATTGTCGCGGAAGATGGCGAGGGCATGGGCCATGTCGCCGATCTCGCCGCTGGCCCCTTGGGCTGGGATTTCCACACTGGTATCGCCGGTTGCCAGCACGCGCATCGCGCCGCCCATGCGCCGCAGCGGATGCGAAATGGAGCGGGAGAGGATCAGCACGGACCCGGCAATTACAACCGCCAAAATGCCAACCGCCAGCAGCGTGCCGCCCGCACCGATCCGCACGGTGGTTTCCAGCGGCGCTTCGATTTCGGCATGGGCCTTTTCGAGCTGCTTGACCAGGGCCGCGAGTTTCTCCGGGTTGGTTTCGGCGCGCGCTTGGCCTGCAAGGCGCAGCATATCGGCGCAGCGGTCGCGCGCGGCGGCGGTGCCGATGATCTCCATCGCCAACCGTTCGACGGGGCTATTAAGATCGAGGCAGCGTTGCGCCGATTTGGCGATGTCGGACAGGGCGGCGGCTTTGTCGCCTCCAGCGGCGGCGGTCAGTACGTTCAGCGACCGCAGTTGGTGCGTATGCAGCCGGTGGTATTCGGCCGCCTTATTGAGTTCCACGACCCCAGCAATCGCGGCGAACGCGAGTAAGAGGACGCCAGCGAGAATGAGGGTGAGTTTACGGGCGATGGTCATACCGGATCCCCAGCAGAGTAAGATGACACCGAGATTAGAAAATCCGACTGGCGCAAAACCCGCCAAGAGGGAGGAGTGAAAATGTCGCCGATACGGACAACCATAGATACGAAAGCCGCTCTTTATCAAGAAAACCAAGCAGCCATGCTGTCCTTGGTCGCCGACTTGAAGGCCAAAGTGGCGCTTCTTGCTGAAGGCGGGGGGGAGGCTGCGCGGGCGAAACACGTTGCGCGGGGCAAGCTGCTGCCACGGGATCGCATTCGCACTCTGCTGGATGTTGGCGCGCCTTTCCTTGAGCTAAGTCAATTCGCCGCATTTGAGATGTATAAGGACGAAGTGCCCTGCGCGGGCATTATCACCGGGATCGGGCGGGTTGCGGGCCGGGAATGCGTGATTGTCGCCAATGACGCCACGGTGAAGGGCGGCACCTATTTTCCTTTAACGGTGCGCAAACATTTGCGAGCACAAGCGATTGCGCGCGAAAATCACTTACCATGTCTCTATTTGGTCGATAGCGGCGGCGCGAACCTGCCAAACCAGGACGAGGTGTTTCCCGACCGGGAGCACTTCGGGCGGATTTTCTATAATCAGGCCAATATGTCGGCCCTCGGCATTCCGCAAATCGCCGTAGTGATGGGGTCGTGCACGGCAGGCGGGGCCTATGTTCCGGCGATGGCGGACGAGAGCATTATCGTGCGCAATCAGGGCACCATCTTCTTAGGTGGCCCGCCCTTGGTGAAGGCCGCGACCGGCGAAGTGGTGACGGCGGAAGATCTGGGCGGGGCAGAGGTGCATACGCGCATCTCCGGCGTCGCCGATCATCTCGCGGAAAACGACGCCCACGCCCTTGGCATCGCCCGCTCGATCATCGGCAATCTCAACCGCCCAAAACCGATGCCGCTGGAGGTGCGCGAACCGCGCCCGCCGCTCTACGATCCGAAAGAGATTTACGGCATCGTCTCGGCGGACCTGCGCAAGCCCTACGACGTGCGCGAGATCATCGCCCGGATTGTTGACGGCTCCGAGTTCGATGAGTTCAAGGCGAACTATGGCACGACGCTGGTAACGGGTTTTGCCCATATCTGGGGCTATCCCGTCGGCATCGTTGCCAATAACGGCATTCTATTCGGGGAAAGCGCGCAGAAGGGGGCGCATTTCGTCGAACTCTGCGGCCAGCGCGGCATTCCGCTGATCTTCTTGCAAAACATTACCGGCTTTATGGTCGGGAAAAAATACGAGCACGGCGGCATCGCCAAAGACGGCGCGAAAATGGTGACGGCGGTCTCCTGCGTCGCGGTGCCGAAGCTCACCGTGATTATCGGCAATAGCTTCGGCGCGGGGAACTACGGCATGTGTGGCCGGGCGTTCGATCCACGCTTCCTGTGGATGTGGCCGAATTCGCGCATTTCCGTGATGGGCGGCGAGCAGGCGGCGAATGTGCTGGCCCAGGTTCGCCGCGACGGGATGGAGTTGAAGGGCCAAGCCTGGAGCGCGGAGGAAGAGGCGGCGTTCAAAGCGCCGATCCACACCCAATATGATAAGCAGGGCCACCCCTATTATTCGTCGGCGCGGCTGTGGGACGATGGCATCATCGATCCCGCCGAAACCCGCACCGTTCTGGCTTTGGGCCTGTCTGCTGCGCTGAATGCGCCGATTCCCGAAAGCCGCTTCGGCGTGTTTCGGATGTAGGGGAGGCGAAAATGAGCAACCTTATCCTTGAGCAAAAGGGCGCGGTCGCCTGCCTAACCTTGAACCGCCCCGAGATTCACAACGCCTTCGACGAGCATTTGATCGCGGCCCTCACGGCAGCGGTGGCGACAGCCAGCGCCGATCCGTCCGTGCGGATCATTCTGCTCGCCGGGGCCGGAAAGAGTTTTTCGGCGGGGGGCGATCTTGGCTGGATGCGCCGGATGGCGACCTATAGCGCCGACGAAAACCTCGCTGACGCCCAAGGTCTCGCCCGCTTGATGGCGACCATCGACACGAGCCCGAAGCCGGTGATCGCCCGCGTCCACGGCGCGGCCTACGCGGGCGGCCTGGGGCTGGTCGCCTGCGCCGATATCGCCATCGGCGTGCCGGAAGCCCAGTTCGCCATTACCGAGGTGAAGCTGGGGCTGATCCCGGCGGTGATCTCGCCCTATTTGGTGCGCGCGATGGGCGGGCGCGAAGCTCGGCGCTGGTGTCTCACGGCGCAGCGTTTCTCGGCGACCGAAGCCCATCGGCTCGGGCTGTTGCACGCGGTGGTTCCGGCCGAGACGCTCGACGCGGTAATCGATGCCGAAATTGAAGCGCTGCTGGCAGCGGCTCCCGAAGCGGTAGCGGACACCAAACGCCTGCTGAAAGCGGTCGATCGCCCGCTCGACGAGAGTGTGATTGCCGAGACCGCCCAGCGCATTGCCGTCCGCCGCGCCACGCCGGAAGCGCGCGAGGGGCTCGCCGCCTTTTTCGATAAACGCTCGCCCACTTGGGTGAGGGAGTGACCCCGATGACCCGTTCGATAAAAACCCTGCTGATCGCCAATCGCGGCGAAATCGCCTGTCGGATCATCCGCACCGCCCGCCGCCTCGGCCTTCGGACCGTGGCGGTCTATTCCGACGCCGACGCGGGCGCGGCCCATGTGGCGGCGGCCGATCTCGCCGTGCGCCTCGGCCCTGCGCCTGCCCGCGAGAGTTACCTGAAGGCCGATCTGCTGTTGGAGGTGGCGAAAACTTCCGGGGCCGATGCGGTCCATCCCGGCTACGGGTTTCTCTCGGAAAACGCCGGGTTCGCCGAAGCCTGTGCGGCGGCGGGCGTCATCTTCATCGGCCCGCCTCCCAGCGCCATTGCCGCGATGGGCTCGAAAAGCGCCGCCAAAGCTCTGATGGAAAAAGCCGGGGTGCCACTGGTGCCGGGCTATCACGGCGACCGGCAGGAGGCGGATTTCCTTGCTGGGGAAGCCGCGCGCATCGGCTTTCCGCTGCTTATCAAAGCTTCGGCGGGCGGCGGCGGCAAGGGCATGAAGATCGTCCGCGACGCGGGCGAGTTCGAGGGCCAGTTAGCCTCGGCAAAACGCGAGGCCTTGGCCAGTTTCGGCGACGATCATGTGCTGATCGAACGCTACCTGACCAAGCCCCGCCATATTGAAGTGCAGGTGTTTTTCGACACCCAGGGCAATGGCGTCTATCTCTATGAGCGTGATTGCTCGATCCAGCGCCGTCACCAGAAGGTCGTCGAGGAAGCCCCGGCCCCCGGCATGAGTGCCGAACGCCGCGCCGCGATGGGGACGGCTGCGGTCGAAGCCGCGCGCGCGGTTGGTTACGTCGGCGCGGGCACGGTGGAGTTCATCGCCGAAGGGAATGATTTCTTCTTCATGGAGATGAACACCCGCCTGCAAGTCGAGCATCCGGTGACGGAAGCCATCACGCAGCAAGACCTGGTGGAATGGCAAATCCGCGTTGCCGAGGGTCACCCGCTGCCGCTGACCCAAGACACAATCCCGCTCGTCGGCCATGCGGTCGAGGTGCGCCTCTATGCCGAAGACCCGCTGAAGGAGTTTCTGCCCCAGGTCGGGCGGCTCTCGAATGTTCGCTTTGGCGACGGCGAGGGCGTGCGGATCGATACCGGCGTGCGCAGCGGCGATTCGATTTCGATCTATTACGATCCGATGATTGCCAAAATCATCGCCTATGGCCCGGATCGCGCCACGGCAACCCAACGCCTCATTGCCGCCCTCAATGAGAGCGTGTTGACGGGGGTAACGACGAACCGCGCCTTCCTCACGCGCATTCTCAGCCATCCAGCCTTTGCGGCGGGCGATCTCGATACGGGCTTCATCGAGCGGTATCGAGACGTTCTGCTGCCCGCGCCGGTGCCTGCGCCCGATAAGGTGCTGGGCCTCGCTACTCTGGCGGCGATGCTGCGCTCCAGCGAGGCGGCAACGGCAGCGCGGCGGGAAACACGCGACCCGTTCAGCCCCTGGGCGCTCACCACCGGCTGGAGGCTTAACCGCGACGCCTGGAACGACGTCACCCTGCAAGACGGTGAGCAGGCTCAAACCCTGCGCGCCCATTATCGCGGCGCAGGGTTCGAGATCGATCTTCCCTCGGGCACCGTACCCGCGCGCGGCACGCTAACGCCCTTGCCGGAGGGCGGGGCGCGGTTGACCGCAACCCTGGGCGACGAAAGCCTGTCGGCCCTGGTTTTCGATGCGCCAGAAGGCCTGTGGCTCCACGTCGAGGGCACCACCTACCGCTTTAGCCTCATCGACCCGCGCCGGGCGGCGGATACCGGCTCGGCCCAGGGTGGGCGGTTGCGCGCACCGATGCCGGGCAAGATCATCGGCATTTCGGTTGCGGTCGGCGATGTGGTCGAAGCCGGGGCGGTGCTGATGCTGGTGGAAGCCATGAAGATGGAACACGCCATCCGGGCCCCGAAAGCTGGGAAGATCCATGCGATTGCCTTTGCCGTCGGCGATCTCGTCGATGATGGCGTCGATCTGCTGACCCTTGAAGCCGAAGAGGTTCCCGCATGAGCGCCGTCACCATCGTCGAAGTCGGCCCGCGCGACGGGCTGCAAAATGAAGCTAGCCCCGTTTCGACGGCGGATAAAATTGCGCTGATTACCGGGCTCGCGGAAGCCGGGGTTTCGGTGATCGAAGCGGGCAGTTTCGTATCGCCGAAATGGGTGCCGCAAATGGCCGATAGCGCGGCGGTGCTGGCGGGGCTTCCCGCCCTGCCGGGGGTGCGCCTGCCGGTCCTCGTGCCGAACCTCCAAGGGCTGGCGGCGGCCCAGGCGGCGGGCGTGTCCGAAATCGCCATCTTTGGTGCGGCGTCGGAGGCTTTCTCCCAGCGCAATATCAATTGTTCGATTGAAGAAAGCTTAGCGCGCTTTCGCCCCGTCACCGACGCGGCGCTGGCGGCGGGGATGCGCGTGCGCGGTTATGTCTCCTGCGTTCTCGGCTGCCCCTATCAGGGCGCGGTGCCGGTGGCCGATGTCGTGCGCGTTTCCGAAGCCTTGGCCGCGATGGGCTGTTACGAGGTTTCGCTCGGCGATACCATCGGCGTTGGTACGGCGGGTGCGGCGCGGGCTTTGGTGAAAAGCATCGCTGGCTCCCTTGGCATGGGCCGGGTGGCGGTCCATTTCCACGATACCTACGGCCAAGCGCTCGCCAATATCCTCGCGTGTTTGGAGGAAGGGGTGCGCAGGGTCGACAGTTCAATCGCGGGCCTCGGCGGCTGCCCTTACGCCAAAGGGGCGTCGGGCAATGTGGCGACGGAGGATGTTGTGTATCTTATGAATGGTTTGGGCCTCTCCACCGGGATCGATCTTGATAAGCTCGCGGCGGTCGGGCGGCAGATTTCCGCCGTGCTCGGGCGTGCGCCCGCGTCGAAGGTCGGTCAAGCGCTCGCGGCGAAGGCGGCATGAGTCTTAACATCATCCGCTTGTGCGTTGGCTGCGAGAGCATCGAGGATCTGCGCGACTGGCAGGAAACCCATAATGAAGCGCCCGATTATCCCGGCTGCGTTTTCACGATGACGACGATGTACCCCCGCCGCGCCGAGGAGATTGTCGGTAAAGGCTCGCTCTATTGGGTCATCAAGGGGCGGATCGCGGTGCGGCAGGGCATTGTTGCGATTAATCGCACCCTCGGGCCGGAGGGGGAGCAGCGCACCCGTCTTGTCCTTAAGGCCGAATGGATCAAGACCGTGCCAACGCCGACGCGCCCCTTTCAGGGCTGGCGCTACTTCGACGCCGAAAAAGCCCCGCCCGATTTGGGCTCGAAAGCCGATGATGCCATGCCGCCGGAGATGGCAGCGGAGCTGAAAACCCTAGGGCTGATATAGCGCTCCAGACGACTGGTCGTTTGGAGCGCTAGAAGCCGCCATTACGGCGGCGGCCAAGGGCGCGGATGCGCCCGCCCGGCGAGGGCCCAAAGCACCTCATGACGGATATTTAGGAGTGGCGTGACAGTTTTTTGAAAATATCGCTTGCGGGGTTTTGGTGTTGGGCCTATAAAGCGCTTCCCAGCGACGCGGTGCCGGTGACTAAGTCACTGAAAACGCTGACGAAACTGGGGTTGGAGCTGAGAGGTTCCTGG